>ERZ869909.3-NODE-3-length-437097-cov-13.176935_pt1 | contig 437097 bp, 448 predicted proteins | sample MGYA00520892_ERZ869909 | MGnify/ENA primary metagenome ERZ869909 (study PRJEB32215, sample SAMEA104723947) | bioreactor metagenome | biome: bioreactor; feature: anaerobic bioreactor; material: water | place: China | collected 2015-03-12 ... | reverse complement strand
AAAGCCCGACCAAAGGCCGAGCTCTTTGTGTACTATGTCGCGACTCATCTGTCAACGATGTCGCGACTCATCACAATTGTGGAGCTGAGGGGATTCGAACCCCTGACCCCCTGCATGCCATGCAGGTGCGCTACCAACTGCGCCACAGCCCCGTACCGTGCGATCGCTCGCACACAACTTCCCTAGATTACTACACCGGCATCCACCTCACGGCACCGGTCACACGTAGCCCATATTGGTCGCTGCTTCGCGCGCGGTAACCAAAAGCAGGTCCATGGAGCTGGCGGTTGCCTGGACCTGCAGTTCGAACCCGTCGACGAGCACGTGCACCGTCCACACCTCGCCTATCTCGTCCGTCGTTTCCTCGAAGTAGCACTCGTCCATGAACGGCGGGCACTCGCTGTAGCCTGCGGCCCTCCACTGTGCGACCTGTTGGGCATCCGTTTCGGTTCCCCGCTCGGCCGCGAACACCGTGACATAGCCGGCATCGGAATCCGGGATTCCCCACAAACACGTTAGCCCGTCACGAGCCGCAAAACTCTGCGCGGCGCTGCCTCCGAGATCCGCCGCGAAGTACATCGACGTGAAGCTTTCGTGAAACTGCGAATGGATGAACGCGATGGGGACGAGGACATCGCAATCTTCGGGAAGGGTGAGCTGAGAACCCGCGGCGGACGCGGTCGGCGTCGGGGTCGGCGTCGAGAACGTGGGGACAGGCGTCGTCGTGGGGACGACGGGCTCCGGTGCGCAACCGGCCAGAGCGAGCATCAGCACCGCGGGAACGACAAGTGCGCGAATCTTCATCGAATGGCCTCTGGTCTCAGTGAGTTCGTGAGTCGTGTGTGCCCATTGTCGCATGACAGTCCGAGCGCAGTAAGGCCATCAGCCGGTCGCCACGAGCCTTGACCGGAGACTGCGCATCCCGTGGACCGCCGACCGCAGCTCCTGTGCACGATGTTGCGGCAGAAAAAGCTGGGTGTGACGACCGAGGTCGCTGGCGGTTGCGCTCACCGCCACCGTCTCGACGGACATTCCGAACTCGAGGCCGAAAACCTCTATTGCCCCCGCGCCCTGATAGGGGACGTAGACGGGCGTAGTGACGACGAGAACGGATCGGATGCCGTGCGCGCGAGCCGCCCAGAACCGAAACGTATCGACCGTGTTGGCTCGGCGAAGTTCCGGCCGCGATGACGGCGCGGCGACGACACGAAGAGTTCGGCCATTCCAGCCCCAGGAGTCTTCGCGCCAGACCGAGTTTCCGGCAAGGCCGGACGACGGTACTCCGTGCGGATCGACGGACTCGGGCTGCCCGAGCCCGAACGCCAGTTCCATCCCCGTCGTCATGGCATCGAACTCGTTCCCACCGGCGACCCCGAGCGCGCGCCCAAGCTCTGATTCGTCCCCCGCGAAAGGTCTGAAGCCACCGAGGAATACGCCCTCCCTCCACTCCAGGCCGTGGTCGGTCAGCTCTCGAAGGTAGCGCGGCTTCACGATGCCCGCACGCACCATCCCTCCCGTCATGATGACCGCGTCGTATGCGGTTCGTCGCGGCCCCGGTGTTCCGGCCAGACCGAGCATCGTGGCCGCAGAGTCGATTGCGGCGGCCTGACGCTCGGAAAAAGTGGAGGGCGCTGCAAGATTGCGTTCCCGACCGCCGCGGAAGTCCCAGCGTGAAGAAGCGAAATTCTCCAGAGAGTCCAGAAGTTCGACTCCGGCGAGCCGGCGGATCGAACCGGCGGCGGATTCCGAGAACGCGGAAACCACATCGCTGTCACGAAGGGCCATGGCCCATCGATCAATGTCGTCGATACAGCGTTCAGCGTCGCCGGGCAACGCGTCCCAGCGGGGAAGCTCGACGGAGGTCATGTCTCCAGCGGGATTACCGGACAATCGCTCCACAGTCGCTCCAGCGAGTAGTACATTCTGTCCTCGTCGTGGAATACGTGGACGACCAGGTCACCGAAGTCAAGAAGAATCCACCGGCCCTCAGACCGCCCCTCCCGGCGAAGTGGCTTGGAGCCAATCTCCGTGAGCTTGTCCTCGATTTCGGAGGCGATCGCCTGCACCTGCCGTTCGCTTCGTCCGCTGGCCACAAGAAAGATGTCGGCGAATGGCAGCGGCTGGGAAACATCGAGCGCCACCAGGTCTTCCGCCTGCTTGGAGTCGGCGGCCGCCGCGGCAACCGCCAGCAACTCTCGCGCGCGATCGGATGCCGTCACGGGCTCAGAATCCGGCAATGGGGTGAATACGTCACGAATCAGAAGATCTTGAAAATCATTCCGGCGACCACGAGCACGACGACGCCGATCATCATCACTCCGGCGGTGATGGAAAGCACCATGGGCAGGTTGTTGCCCCGCGGCCGCGTCGTCTGGATGATCCCCTGCGACGATGTATACGTGCTGACAGCCCGAACTGCGCGGACGGGCGCGGAATCGGGTGCGGAATCTTCACGGTCGTCCGCGTCGATGATTGAGTCGATGTCGGCGCGATCGTAACGCGAAGGGTGGAGTCCGTTGATCCCCAAGCTCCGAGGCAAATCGATCGAACCGGTCATGAGCACCTGGCCCGTCCCGCTGACCGGGCCGGTGATGGGTCCTGTCGAGGGGAACGACGGCAGAACGAGTGCGCTCGTGGTGATCGCATCGCTGGACGAAAGATCTCGCTTGTGGGGACCGCGCGCCTTTTGGTACTGCTCGTCGATGTCCACCTGGCTCGACCAGTGCCCTGCCGGAGCGGCGTACACCTCGGGCGCAGACACGACTTCGCGCAACGGCTCCGCCGGAGACTCGGGACCCGCGATCGCGGGAGAGTCGGCGACCGGAGGTGCCGGGCGTTGCGCCACCTCAGGAGGAGGTGCGGAAACGGAAGCAGGAGGCTGAGGGACGGCAGTGGGCGCGGCCGCGGACGCTGCGGGCGCCGGACGCTCCGGCATAGATGCCGCGGGCGCCGGATACTCCGGCACGGCTGCTGGGGGTGCAGTGGCTGCTGGCGGCGGAGAGGGAGCTGGCGGCTCGACAAGCGGCGGGATCTGGCTTGCCTTGAGCATCCTGTCGAACTCCGACATCGCTTCGGTCAACTCCGCGCTCTGCGCTGGCTTCAGACCCTCGGGCAGCTGCGCGGGGACCGGTGTCTCGACCGGTGCCTGCGCGGCCGCGGCGTTTCGCATTTCGCGAAGTTCGCGCCGGGTGATGGTGTGCTCCCCTGGGGGACTCTGAGGCGTGACGGGCGCTTCCGCGCTCGTCGCAGGCACGTCGGCGGGTGTGACCACGATTGGGGGTGTGGGAGTCGGCGCAGAATACGCCTCGGGAACCGGCCGATTCGCCTCCACGGAGGTGTGGTAGTTCAAGTCTTCGCTGCCTGCGGACGGCGGGGTCCACGGCGCCGGCTGGGTCGAGGAGAAGGACGAGCCGCGCGATTCGGGGCCGAAATCCCTCAGTCGATAGCCTGGACTTTCCGCCGCCGGGTTGGCCGGGGCGGATGCCCGAGGACGGCGAAGCGGCGTGTCGGAATCGGGGCGGGGCTGCCGCGCTTCCGTCGCGTATCCCAGGGGTTCCGCGGTCAGATTCTGCGACCAAATTTGCTGATCAGGAGCACTTTCCTGGCTCTCAACCTCACCCGTGTCCGACATGACGGCCTGGGCGTGAGCGCGCTCGCTCTCGCGAAGAGCTCGCCGACTCATCGGCTGCTGATCTTGCCAGGTTGTCACGTGGAACTCCGATACAAATGGTACTTGGCGATGTACTGCACGACGCCGTCGGGAACCAGATACCAAACCGGGAAATCCCGGCTGACCCGGCTACGACAGTCGGTGGACGATATAGCCAGCGCAGGCACTTCCAGCAAGCTTACGTGCTCCTCCGGCAATCCGGAAACGGTCAGCCGATGTCCCGGCCGGCTCACAGCTACGAAGTGCGCAAGCGAGAAAAGCTCCGGCGCGTGCTTCCATTCCAGGATTTCAGCCACCGCATCCGCCCCCGAAATAAAGAACAAGTCGGCATCGGGATGCGAGGCGCGAATCTCCGTCAACGTATCGAAGGTATACGTCGGGCCGTCCCGATCGATGTCGATGCGGCTCACGGTGAAATCAGGGTTGGACGCGGTCGCAATGACCGTCATGAGGTATCGATGCTCCGGCGCCGAGACGTCGCGTTTCTGGTACGAGTGCCCAGTGGGCACGAAGATCACTTCGTCGAGGTCGAAATGCTGGCGAACCTCGCTTGCAGCAACGAGGTGTCCGTTGTGAATCGGATCGAAGGTTCCGCCCATCACGCCTATGCGGGCACGCGGATGCGCGGAGGCGGCCATGGAAACGCCCTTAGTGGCCGCTGTGCTCGCCCGCGCCCGAGTGCGCGCTGTCGTGGTCATCACCGGTAGCGGATACGCGGTGGGCATGCCGATTGGCGACGTCGCGGAAACTCCACGTGACGAAGCCCAGAATGACGGCGATCGCGAATGCGGTGAGCGCAAAGGCCCAATTCGGCATGAGGAGGGGTGCGGCATGCTCTTCCGCGGCAGCGACAGCAAGCAGAATCATTAAACTCTCCGTTCGGCTGGCGAGACCGGCTCAGTGGCCAGCGCCCTCACTAATCTATCGTGAACAGGCGCGCTCGGGGCAGTTTCGCAGGAGAACCACGTACCGAGCTGTTCACCGGCAAGAGCCCGGCCGATGAACTCCGTCGACGTCAACAGCACGGGAGTCCCGGACGACGCGGCCATTTTCGCGGCCGACACCTTGGTTCGCGCCCCGCCCGTTCCGACGCCCGTGTCGCCGATCCCGCCGAACTCCACTTGCTCGAGCGAGTCCTCAAAAGCAACCTCGTCGATTCGCTCTGCGCCGGCGTCGCTCGGTGGCTTCGTATAGAGCGCGTCGACGTCCGACAGCAACAACAGCAGATCGGCGCCAACGAGCTGGGAAACGAGGGCGGCGAGCCGGTCATTGTCCCCGAACCGGATCTCGTGCGTCGCCACGGTGTCGTTCTCGTTCACGATGGGCAGGATGCGCAGCGCCAGCAGGCGCTCCATCGCCCGTTGCGCGTTGCTGCGGTGGGCGGGATTCTCGAGGTCTCCTGCCGTGAGAAGCACTTGCCCCGCGACGATTCGGAAGCGGTCGAGGCTCTCCTGATAGCGGAAGATGAGAACATTCTGGCCCACTGCGGCCGCAGCCTGCTGCGTGGCGAGGTCGCTCGGCCTGCCGTTCAGTTTCAAGTACGGCATTCCCGTGGCAATCGCGCCGGACGACACGAGAATGACCTCCGCACCTCGTTCGTGCGCGGCAGCGAGTGCGTCGACGAGCAAAGGGATCTGGGCGGCGTTCACGCCGCTCACCGAAGACGAGCCCACCTTCACAACGATTCGCTTCGCGAGAGGAATCTGCGCGCGCGTTGTGATGCGTTCAGTCATGTTCGTTCGTGTCGTCCTTTTCTCGCTTCACCGCAAAGCCTTCGTCGTCGGTCCACAGACCGGCTTCGCGTTCACGGATAAGTTCCGCACGCGCATCAGCCTTCGCATCCATGCGGGCGAAGTAGTCGTCGCGGCGTTTGCTTCGGGTCGGACGCTCCGATGCGTCCAGGCGGGCATCTGCGCCGCGCGGACTCGTGATCAGCTCGGCCGTCGACGTGAGCGTCGGCTCCCAGTCGAAGACGACACCGTGACCAGCGCCAATTACTACTGTAGACCCGGCGACAGCGCCCGCCTTGAACAACTCATCCTCGACCCCGAGCTTCGCAAGCCGGTCGGCGAGGAATCCGACCGCTTCGTCGTTGGTGAAATCCGTCTGCGCGACCCAGCGGTCCGGCTTTGCTCCGATCACGCGGTAGATGTTCCCGCCCGATCCGCCTTCGACGCGAACATGGAATCCACCGTCATCGACAGCCTTCGGCCGCAGGACAATTCGCGGACCGGCCTCCTCAACGGACTCCCGAGCGATCGTGACGAGTCCGGCCAGCGCGAAGGACAATTGCTTGAGTCCCTCCCGACTCACGGTGGAAATCTCGAACACTGCGAACCCGCGCGCCTCGAGGTCGGGTCGCACCATTTCCGCGAGCTCTCTGCCCTCCGGGATGTCGATCTTGTTGAGGGCGACGAGTTGCGGACGATCCAGAAGCGGAAGCTGGCCCTCTGGCACCGGGTAGGCGGCGAGCTCGTTGAGGATGACATCGAGATCGCTCATCGGGTCCCTGCCCGGCTCCAGCGTCGCGCAGTCCAGCACGTGCACGAGAGCGGAACACCGCTCGATGTGGCGGAGGAACTCGAGGCCGAGCCCCTTGCCCTCGCTCGCGCCCTCGATGAGGCCCGGCACATCCGCGATGGTGTACCTGGTCTCCCCCGCCTGCACGACTCCGAGATTCGGGTGCAGCGTCGTGAACGGGTAGTCCGCGATCTTCGGCTTCGCTGCCGACATCGCGGCGACGAGACTCGACTTGCCTGCTGAAGGGAACCCCACGAGCGCGATGTCGGCGACAACCTTGAGCTCGAGGACGATGTCGCCTTCCCAGCCTGGCGTGCCGAGCAGAGCGAAGCCAGGTGCTTTCCGTTTCGTGCTCGCCAGCGCCGCGTTTCCGAGTCCGCCCTGGCCGCCGGCAGCCGCGACGAAACGCATCCCCGGTTCGGAGAGGTCGGCGAGCTCGTTGCCGTCGACGTCCTTGACTACCGTGCCGACCGGCACGGGAAGGACAAGATCCTGAGTGCTGAAGCCGCTGCGGTTGTCTCCCATTCCAGGACCACCATTGTCTGAGCGGCGGTGCGGTGCGCGGTGATAGCCGAGGAGCGTCGTCACTTGCGGGTCGCTCACGAGGACGATGTCGCCGGCGTTCCCGCCGTTGCCGCCATCCGGCCCTGCCAGCGGTTTGAACTTTTCCCGCCGGACGGACACGCATCCGTCCCCGCCGTTGCCCGCGCGAAGGTGCAGGGTCACCTCATCGACGAATGTCGCCATGAGTTCTCCTTGCCCTTAAACGCCGTAGGGCGAGCCGAAGCTCGCCCACGGGAAACCTGATTGCCGCTACTCGGCAGCGACGATGTTGACAACCTTGCGGCCGCCCTTTGCGCCGAACTCGACGGCGCCGCCCGCGAGGGCGAAAAGCGTGTCATCGCCGCCACGCCCGACGTTCACGCCGGGGTGGAAGTGCGTTCCGCGCTGGCGGACGAGAATCTCGCCAGCGTTGACGACCTGTCCGCCGAAACGCTTGACGCCGAGGCGCTGCGCGTTCGAGTCGCGGCCGTTGCGAGTGGAGCTCGCTCCCTTTTTGTGTGCCATGAGTGCGAATCCCTTTACTTGATGCTGGTGATCTTGACGCGGGTGAGCTCGGAGCGGTGCCCCATGCGGCGCTTGTACCCGGTCTTGTTCTTGTAGTTCTGGATGTTGATCTTCGGGCCGCGCAGGTCGGCGACGACCTCGCCTGTCACGGTGATCTTCGCGAGCGACTTCGCGTCATGGGTGATCTTGTCACCGTCGACGTACAGCACAGGGGCGAGTTCGACGTTGCCGTCCTTGTCCGCCTTAATGCGGTCGAGAACGACGATCGAGCCGACCTCGACCTTTTCCTGCCGACCGCCGGCGCGCACAACTGCGTAAACCACGTGGAACCCTAACTGTTAAAAGAATTGTCTCTCACATCAGACTTCGGCGTTGAAAGCGGGCTCAGCCCAGCACACGCCAAGGGTCAATACTACTGGATTCTTCTGTTTACGGTCAAACCTGGTCGATGAGACCGGACACCTCGTGTTTCGCGGGGTGCGCGCGCAACCACACCCACAGCAGGACGGCAGCCAGCACGGTGAGCGGAACGAGGTTGATTGCGGTGGACAGCGCGGTGTAGAGCGAGTTGGAAAATGCCCAGTCCGCGTTCGATGAGACTGTCGTAAAGAAACCCTGCGCCCAGCCGAATACCAACCCTGCCGAGCTATCGAAATTCTGAAACAGCGACCCCACGAGCTGCACCAAAAACACGACAAGGGCACCGGCCGCGACGGCGAGCAATGATCTCGTGATGACGTGGCCAATGTGCAGTTCGGCCGCGACCGGTGCCAGCAGCCACAGGCACAGGAACACTCCGACAGCGAAGGGGAGAATTCCGAGCACGAGCCCCCACAGGTACAGCGGGAATATTTGCGAAAGAACGTGCGGACCATTGCTTTGCGCCAGCGCCACGCCTGCCAACACCACGGAGGACAGCAGTTGCAGCACAACCTGTGTTCCCAGCACGATGAGTGCGGCGGCCGCTGCGGCTACGACGCCGCGGCGACCGAACAAGCTGGCGAAGCGTCGCATCCGTTTCATCCTCCTAGACTCTCACCCATGACCGTGTTAATCGACCGCCCCCGATGGCCCGCCCACGGTACGCTCTGGTCGCACGTCGTGAGCGACGAGTCCCTCGAGGAACTGCACGCATTCGCGGCCGCCGTCGGGCTGCCGTCCCGTTCATTCGACCTCGACCACTACGACGCCCCTGAAAACCGGTACGACGAGCTCGTCGCCGCCGGCGCGGAACCGGTCAGCAATCGAGAACTCGTGAAACGGCTCCACTCGAGCGGGTTGCGCGTCACCCAGCGCGAGCGCAGGAAAACTACTCGCTCGACTTTGTCGTAATCCCTGCGGAAGACGCTCTGCGCGGGGTACGCGCGCGACCAGCTGCTGCGGGTGCCGACGCCGGAACCGCCGGCTCTGGCGTCTTCTGGTCGCCTTCCGTGTCTTTCGACGCAGTGACGGATGAACCGGGCAGCGCATCCAGCACGGAGTCGAGCAATTGCTCGGCATCCTTCGCGCTGATCTTCCTGGGCTGCCTCGTCGACTTCGTCACTGGAATATCCAGGATCGCCACTGTCTCGTCGTTCTTCGAACCTGCGCTCGCTTCGGCGGGAGCCTCCCCGCCGTCAGCGACGGTCGATCCGGGCGCCGTCGACGGTTTCGCCTCCGTTGCGGGATCCACCTGATCGTGAAGCTCGACAACGGGCGCGATCGTGCTCGCGGCAATCTTGGCGAGAGCATTCTTCACATCGTCGGTGATGGCGTGCGTGCCGCCGCTTGAGCCATTCCCGCTCTTTTGGGATCCCTGCTGCCCGCCCTTCCGCGAACCCCGCTTCGGCTCGGGCTGCGGGGACTGGCGGTGCTTCGTGACCGGGTCGTGGTGCACGACGATCCCTCTGCCCGCGCAGACGTCGCACGGCTCGCTGAAGGACTCAAGCAGGCCGAGTCCCAGCTTCTTGCGGGTCATCTGGATGAGTCCGAGCGAGGTCACTTCTGCGACCTGGTGCTTGGTGCGGTCCCGACTCAAACACTCGACGAGCCTGCGCAGGACGAGGTCGCGATTGGTTTCCAGGACCATGTCGATGAAGTCGACGACGATGATGCCGCCGATATCGCGCAGCCTCAACTGGCGCACGATCTCCTCCGCGGCCTCCAGATTGTTCTTCGTGACCGTCTCCTCGAGGTTTCCCCCCGAGCCGACGAACTTTCCCGTGTTCACATCCACGACCGTCATCGCTTCCGTGCGATCGATCACGAGAGATCCGCCGGATGGGAGCCATACCTTGCGGTCGAGAGCCTTTTCGATCTGCTCGGTGATTCGGAACTCATCGAAGGGATCCGCGGGACCTTCGTGACGGATGACTCGATCCGCGAGGTCGGGAGCAACCGCTTTCACATAGCTCTCGATCGTCGCCATGGCGTCATCGCCGGAAACCACAAGCTTGTGGAAGTCCTCATTGAATACATCCCGGATGATCTTCACGAGCAGATCCGGTTCGCTGTGCAGGAGCGCCGGCGCCGGCGAGTTCTCTACCGCTGTGCTGATTTGCGTCCACTGCTCGGTAAGGCGATTGACATCGAGAGTGAGCTGCTCTTCCGTGGCGCCTTCTGCGGCGGTGCGCACGATGACGCCGACATTCTCAGGAAGCACTTCCTTCAGAATCTTCTTGAGTCGAGCGCGCTCGGTGTCCGGCAGTTTCCTCGAGATTCCGTTCATCGAACCGTTCGGCACGTACACGAGGAAGCGCCCGGGCAGGGAGACCTGGCTCGTAAGCCGTGCGCCCTTGTGGCCGACCGGATCCTTGGTCACTTGAACGAGAACCTTGTCTCCTGGCTTGAGCGCGAGTTCGATGCGCCTGGCCTGCTGCTTGCCTTCGCCCGTGTTTTCCGCCGCAGCATCCCAGTCGACTTCGCCCGAGTAGAGCACGGCGTTCCGGCCGCGTCCGATATCGACGAATGCCGCTTCCATGCTGGGCAGGACGTTTTGCACTCTTCCCAGATAGACGTTTCCGATGAGCGAGGCTTCCTGCGCCCTCGCCACGTAGTGCTCGACGAGCACGTCATCTTCCAGGACGCCGATCTGAATGCGGTCATCCTTGGATCGCACCACCATGGCGCGATCGACGCTCTCACGCCGCGCAAGGAATTCCGCCTCCGTGATCACGGGGCGACGTCGACCCGCATCCCGCCCGTCACGCCGCCGCTGCTTCTTTGCTTCAAGCCGCGTCGAGCCCTTGACACGTTGAGGTTCGTTGCTTGGTGCCGGCTGCTGGCGAGGCTGGCGAACCTTGACAACCGTGTTCGGCTGCGCCGAATCCGCACTGCCCTCTTCACCTGATCGGCGCCGAGTGCGACGTCGGACCGTCGAGGACTCCTGCTCGCCGTCCGAGCGCTGGCCCTGCCGAGGAGGCATCGGCGGAAGGTCCGGCGCCTGAAAGAGCGGGGCGAGCGCCGAAACCGGAACCTTCGCGGCGGTGGGCTGTTTCGGCTTCCCCGAGGCCGAGTCCGAGTCCGGCGCGCCGGCAGCGGAAAGCGGCTTCGCGGCCGCGGCGGTTGCCGCGGACTTGGGCGGCGCCGACTTCTTCGGAAGGTCCGCCTGTTTCGGCGCGGATTTCGCAGGCGATGTTCTCTTCGCTTTGTCGGGCGCGGGCGTCTCAGTCTCCTTCGGGACCGCAGTCTTCGATACTGCAGTCTTCGGTACTGCAGTCTTCGGCTGTGCGTCTTTCGCTTGTGCGACTTTTGGCTGAGAAGTTTTCCTCGGCGTGCTCGTCGGCTCGGCGGCCGAAGTGGCGGTCACCTTCGATGCGGGCGATTGATTCGAGGGCTCGGCAGATTCCGGTGCGTTCTTCGCGCGGCGTCCGCCGAAAATGCGTGGCTTCTTCTTGTTTTCGTTGATCTCCACCATCGCTGGTGCACTCCTAGTGCCCGATGCGGAAGAGGCCGCGCCACCCGTCGGGTAATGCTCTCGCGGCCATCGACTCAAAGCCGACGCCCACTAATCCTTTGCGTTAATACGCTTTCTCGTACGAATCGCCGAGCGATTCGCCGTTGCCCGGTTCAGAGACCGGGAAGCTTTTTCTGGTCATGCCGAGCGCGGCTCGGACGACTGCAGCTATTATCGCACGCCTTCGCTCAAACCAGATTCCCGCGCATGCAATAATCGCGAGGTGAGCCAGATCCAAGCGACCCGCAGCCCGATCCTCCTTGCCGTGTTCCTCGTCATCACGGGAACGATCGGAGTTTACGCATCCTGGGAACTGACCGTGGCCAAGTTTCAGACTCTTCTCCATCCGGACACGAACCTTGGTTGCGACTTCAGCGTTCTCGTTCAGTGCGGGAAGAATCTTGACGCGTGGCAAGGCTCCGTGTTCGGGTTCCCGAATCCGCTCATCGGGCTTGCCGGATTCGTCGCTCCCATCGCCGTCGGAGTCGGAATCCTCGCCGGGGCCGCGTTCGCGCGCTGGTTCTGGGTCGTGTTCAACGTCGGCATTGCGGGTGCGTTCGCGTTCGTCTGCTGGCTCATCTACCAGAGCATTTTCAACCTGCACACACTGTGTCCGTGGTGCATGGTGGTGTGGAGCGTCACGATCCCGATGTTCTGGGCTGTCACCCTGTACAACCTCTCCGCGGGCAACATTCCCGCCGGGGCCCGCGCAAAGAAGTTCTTCGCTGCGGCATACGGCTGGATTCCCCTCATCACTTTTGTGAGCTACCTCGCCGTCGCCATCATCGCCCAGCTCAAGCTGGACGTCCTCACGTCCCTGTTCTACTAAGGGGTTCGTCCCTTCACGACGAAAACGGGCGGCCCCCCGAAGGAGACCGCCCGCACGATTCGCGTATCGACTATTTGGTCAATCCGTCCACGTAGTCCTTGTGGTCGGCCATCCAGTCGGCGACGATCGACTCGTAGTCGCTGGCGTCCGCACCGCTGTTGTACAGCACGTTCTCCAGCGAGTAGAGCAGTTCGGAATCCATCTTGAAGTTCTTGATCCAACCCGTCAGCGTTGGGTAGTCCTTCTCGAAGTTCGCCTGCCCGATCGAGTGAATCGACTCCGCGGTTCCCAGCGTTCCCTTCGGGTCCTCCAGGTCGCGGATATCGTACTCGTCGTATGCCCAGTGCGGGCGCCACAACGTGACGACGATGTTCTCGTCGTTGTCGAGAGCCGCAGTCAGTTCGGCGAGCATGGCGGGAGTGGACGACGTGATGAAGTTCATTCCCTCCAGACCGTACCCGGGAATGACCTGCTCCTGAGTAGCCTTCGTGAGGCCGGCTCCCGGCTCGATTCCGACGATGCGGTTTCCGAACGCGTCTGCGTTGGCGGCCAATTCGTCCAGGGACGTGATCGGAGCATCACCGTTCACGGCGATCGTGAGTGCCGCTTCGTCGTTCCATGCTCCGAGGTCGGTGAGCTTGTCGCCATACTCGTCCATGTAGGACTGGTGAGTGAGCGGCAGCCAGCCGTCGAAGGCCACGTCATAGTCGCCAGAGGCGATTCCCGCAAAGACGGGACCGGCATCTGCGTACTCGAGCGTGACGTTGTATCCCTTGTCCTCCAGAACGAGCTTCCAGAGAATCGAGGCGGCTTCACCTTCCGGCCAACCGTTGAATACACCTACCGTGAGGTCCATCTTGTCGCCGGTCTGTTCCTGGCTTCCCGTGTCGGTGCCAGAACCGGTGTCCGCCGCGCAGGCACCGAGGCCGAGCGTCGCAGCGGCCCCTATGGCAAGTGCAGCCAATAGTCGCTTCTTCATATTCTTTGTTTCCTTTCGGCCCCGCTGTGTTGGGGCGATTGGGGTGTCGCACCGCGTCAGCGCGGGTGGCCTCAGCCACCTACCTGACGGGCACCGTGTCAGTCGGCGAACTGCCGACCGAGTCTGAGTCGGAGGGAGTGTTTCCCGCCGGGGCTTTCGAGAAAATGGACATCGCGCTCGACGTTCTACCGCTGCCCAAAGTCGCAGTAAGGCGGTCGAGCAGGATTGCGAGAATGACGACCGCGAGTCCTGCTTCGAAACCAAGCCCGATGTCGATGCGCTGGAGCGACTGCACGATGGGCTTGCCGAGTCCTGGCGCGCCGACCATGCTTGCGATCACGACCATGGACAGCGAAAGCATGATGACCTGGTTCACGCCCGCCATGATGCTCGGCATGGCGAGCGGAAGCTGAATCTGGCGGAGGATTCGACGCGGCGATGCACCGAAGGCGTGGCCGGCCTCGACCACCTCCTTGTCAACACCGCGGATTCCCAGTTCCGTGAGGCGAACGCCCGGTGCCAACGCGAACGCGATCGTGGCGACAATGCCGGGGACGGCTCCAACACGGAACAACATGATGGCGGGAATCAGGTACACGAACGCCGGCATCGTCTGGAGGAAGTCCAGGATGGGCTTCACGATCGATGACACCGTCAGGGAGCGGGCCGCCCAGATCCCGATGGGGATGCTGATCGCGACGGCGATGAATGCGGCAACGATGGTCAGCGCGAGCGTATCCATCGCGTTCGACCACTGATTCACGAACTGGATCAGGAACAGGCCCGCAGCCGCGCCAAGCCCGAATCTCCACCCTCGTGCGTACACGGCGAGGGCGACAATGATGATGATGATCACCCAGAACGGCGGAGTTCCGACAACCCAGGTCACGGAATCGTAGAAGACCTGGAAGATGCTCTTGATGACATCGAAGATGATGGAGAAGTACTCGGTGATGAAGTTGACAAAATCCTTCACCCACACGCCGAGCGGAATTCGAAAGTCGAACATTACTGTGCACCTTCCTTCGCGCGGCTCGCTTCATCGGAGTCGTCGATCCCGTCAGGGTCCGACTCGAGGAGCATGTCTGTCACGACATCCGTGGGGATCGTGGAGGGCGGTTCCAGAGCGGTCGGCTCGCCGTTGGAGGTATCGATGTTGCCGAGGGCGGCAAGGAGCGTGACGCGAGGGATCACACCGAGAAGCCGCCGCTCATCGTCGATGACGGCAATCGGCAGATCGTTTTCGACCGCGACCTCGTACAGGTCGGCGAGGGCGATGTCCCCCGAGACCGCCGCAACGTCGGTATCGATCGCGGACTCCAGTTCCGTTTGCTTGTTCGTGACGAGTTTCATGACGTCGCGGTCGCGCACGGCGCCGACGAGCTTGCGGCCTCGCCCAAGAACGAACGTCGCGGAAGTCTGAAGGTCGCGCATTTCGCGCAATGCCGCTCGCGGGCCCGCGGTGTCGGATACGACGGATCTCGCAGGCTCCATGGCGCTGGCCGCCGTGAGCACCCGTGCCCGGTCGACATCCTGAACGAACTGGGCGACGTAGTCGTTGGCCGGGTCTGTGAGGATCTCTTCCGGGGTGCCGACCTGCACGATGCGGCCGTCGCGCATGACCGCGATCCGATCGCCGAGGAACATGGCTTCGTTCAAGTCGTGCGTGATGAAAATGATGGTTTTGCCGAGATCGGCGTGCAGCTCGATGAGTTGCTCCTGCATCTCGCGCCGGATGAGCGGGTCCAACGCGGAAAACGCCTCGTCCATGAGCAGGATGTCGGTTTCTGCCGCGAGCGCCCGGGCGAGCCCGACGCGCTGCTTCATTCCGCCGGAAAGTTGAGCGGGCAGTTTGTCTCCCCACCCGCCGAGGCCGACGACGTCGATGACTTTTCGTGCGCGCTCTTCCCGTTCGGTCTTGGGCATCCCCTGGATCTCGAGGGCATACGCGACGTTGTCGAGCACTGTGCGGTGGGGCAGGAGAGCGAAGTGCTGAAACACCATGGACACCTTGTGGCGGCGGACGTCACGCAAATCCCGCGGAGGGATGCCGGAAATGTCTGTGGATCCGATGGTCACGGCACCGGACGTGGGCTCGAGCAGGCCGTTGAGCATTCGAATGAGCGTGGACTTGCCGGAGCCGCTCAAACCCATGACTACGAAAATCTCGCCTGCTTTGACTTCGAAGCTCGCATCGATGACTGCGGCGGTGCCGAGCGCGGCGATGTCGTCACGGCTTGCTCCGGCCTCGAGTTCGCGGACCGCGTCGTTGGGTCGACGCCCGAAAACTTTGTAGAGCTTGTGAGCCTTGACGGCGATGGGGTCGGGTTCGGTCACTGTTGCCTCCGCACCCCACGGCACCATTGAGCGCACGGGGTGTTTTGGTCACGCCCGGGTTGTCGCAGACTGCCCCATCATTCACATCGGCACGCCGAGAACTATCATTCGGCGGCCGGCCGGGGCTGAAGCGATCATGGGATCAGCTTCGTCGCGCCAACCGTACGATCGTGGGCCATTCACCATTGCGGAGCGGCACGCACGAGCGCGGTCTGAACTTGCTTGTCCTACGGTATCAAGGTTGGACGAGTCCGGCAGGGTGTGCTACGTGGCACCGTCAGGTCAAGAAAAACGCTGATCAGAGGCACAAATGCGCTAAAGGCCGAGCAAGATGGGTGCCCGGGTTTGTTGCAGTTTCGTTACCTGAACCGCCTTCACGGAAACCACAGCGCGAGTTCGCGCGCTGCGCTCTCCGGCGAATCCGAACCGTGCACGAGATTTTGCTGCACCGCGAGCCCCCAATCGCGCCCGAGGTCGCCGCGGATCGTGCCGGGCGCGGCGCTGGTCGGATCCGTCGTGCCCGCGAGCATTCTGAATCCGTCAATCACGCCATTGCCCGCCACACGCATGGCGATAACCGGACCGCTCTCCATGAACTCCACAAGCGGCTCATAGAAGGGTTTGCCCTGATGCTCTTCGTAGTGTTGCGCGAGCAGGTCGCGGCCGGCATGCAGGAGCCGAATGTCCACGAGCTGATAGCCTTTCGCCTCGATGCGGCGAAGTATTTCACCCGTCAGACTTCTCGCGACGCCGTCGGGCTTCACGAGGACCAGGGTTTCTTCAACGGGATCGTTCACTTAGGTCTCCTTCGCTTCGGAACTGTCAAGCGTCACTTTTCGGGCATCCAGTCTTCGTCCGGTCACGAAGCAGAAAACCCACAGGGCGGCAAACCCTGCGCCAACGAAGTACATGAGAGCCATCACGATACCGGTGGCGATGAGCACCGCCTGCAGCAGCCACCCGAGCCACACGCCTGCGGGGTATCGCACCGCCCAGGCCGCAATCAGAAACAAGACGAAAAGCGCTGCCCCGCCTCCGAATGCCACTCCTGCGGGAACCGCCTTGAGCCCGAACGCCGTCACGGTCGCGAAAAACATCAGCGCCGCCTCGAGGCCGAGCACTATCGACAGCAGCGACTCCGTCGCGCTGCGCTGCCGCCGAGCGCGCTGCTCGCGCGCCGTGGCAGATCGGTCTGCAGAGTCAGTCATCGAATCCAGCCTTGCACAGTGGCCAGTTCGATGGCCTCACCGACGAGAGTGATGGAGCCCGTCACGAGCACCGCGCGCCCGTCCTCCGCAGCAGCCCACTCCCGTGCTTCCGCGAGCGCCGCCTCGAGCGTGTCGAACTCCAGGCGAACTGCCTCGTGCACCCACTCATCGACCCGCTCCGCCAGCTGATCTGAGGGAATGGCGCGATCGGAATGGGACTGTGTGACGTGGATGCGTGTCGCGAGAGGAGCAAGCTCGTCAACAATGCCGTGAGCATCCTTGTCTTCCAGAATGCCCATGACAAGCGCGAGTTCGTTGAAGTGGAAGTAGGTGCGAATTGCGGCCGCAAGCGCTCGCGCGCCGTGCGGATTGTGCGCGGCGTCGACGATGACCGTCGGGTCGACGCCGAGCGTGTGCAATCGCCCTGGCGACGTCGCCGTCGCGAGCCCTTCTGCGAGAACCTCGAGGTCGAGTTCCTGGTTTCCCCCGCCGAGAAACAATTCAACCGCAGCGATCGCCAGTGCCGCATTCTCCGCCTGATGATTTCCGAACAGCGGCAGGAACAGGTCCGGATAGTTTCCGGCGATCCCGCGCACCGAAATAACCTGGCCGCCTACCGCGATGGTCGTCGACTCCAGGGCGAACGCCTCGCCTTCGACAAAAAGGGAGGACTCCGTGAGGCTCGCCGCTCGTTCGATCGCCGCGATGGCCTCAGGAGGCTGCTTCGCGGATACGACGTTCGCGGCCGGTTTGATGATTCCCGCCTTCGTCGTCGCGATCTGCGAAATCGTAGTTCCGAGCCGGTGCATGTGGTCGAGCGCGATCGCCGTGAACACGGCAACCTGGCCGTCAGCGACGTTCGTCGAGTCCCATTCGCCGCCCATTCCCACCTCGAGCACGACAACGTCGACGGGTGCGTCGGCGAAACTTGCGAATGCCAGCACAGTGAGTGCCTCGAAATACGTCACGGGAAGCTCGCCAGCAGCCTCGAGCTCGGCATCCACCATGTGAAGGTACGGCCGGATGTCATCCCAGTTCGCGACGAGCGCCTCGTTGCCGATCGGTTCGCCGTCGATCACGATCCGCTCGTTCACCCGCACGAGGTGCGGACTCGTCATGAGGCCCGTGCGCAGACCGTGGGCGCGCAGAATGCTTTCCGCCATGCGCGCGGTGCTCGTCTTGCCGTTCGTTCCCGTGATGTGGATGATCGGGTACGAATGCTGCGGGTCGCCGAGCAGTTCGGCCACGCGCCTGGTCGGCCCGAGGCGCGGCTGCGGGTTCGATTCGCCCACTCTCGCGAGCAACTCCGCGTACACGCGATCGGCGTGCACCTGGAACAGCGCATTGTTGCCGATCTCCGGATCGTCTTCTTCGCGCTTCTTAGACACGTGTCCCCCTGCCCTGGCGGTGGAGTTCGACGAGCACAGCGCCGAGATTGGCGAACTGGCCCGCGTTTACGGTGGCACGAAATGCGTCGCCGGTTCCATGGATCGCAGCGAGCTCCTCGAGCGTCGAAAAATCCCCCTCGAACGTCGCGGCCGCACGCACCTCGATGGCCGTGGCAAGTGTTTCCTCCGCGATGACCGAGGAAAACCCAGCGACGCTGTTCGCTTCCGACTCGTCGGCGAAGTACAAGCGCAATTCGATCCGATCGCTCACGTCGAGGGAAGCCGACCGCCGCGTGTCCTGAACAGCACGGATGATATCCCGGGCGAGGCCCTCGGATTCGAGCTCCGGCGTCGTCACGGTGTCGAGGATCACGAAGCCCTCCGAGGGCAGGAATGCGACCGCGTTCGACGGGTCTGCCGACTCGAGAACGAGTTCGAATTCACCCTCGAGCAGTTTCTCGCCGCCTGCCGTGACCCTGCCGCCATCGACGCTCCAATCTCCGGATTTCGCAGCCTGGATGATGCGCTGCACTTCCTTTCCCACGCGCGGGCCGAGAGCCCTCGCGTTGACCGAGAGTCGGCGGGTGATGCCGAAGCCGCCGAGGCTGTCTTCGGCGAGAGGCGCAAACACCACCGACTTGACGTTGAGCTCGTCCTGAAGGATCTCGGTGAACTCTGCGAGCCCTGCGCTGTCCCCCACGACGGTAAGCGTGGCCAGGGGAAGCCGAACTCGATGACCCGTCGACTTGCGAAGGGCGAGGCCGGCCGAGGCGATCTCGCGCACGCGATCCATCGCTCGGACCAACGCGTCGTCGCGCGGAAACTCCCGCGAGTCCGGCCAATCCTCGAGGTGTACGCTCCGCCCGCCCGTGAGTCCCTTCCACACGGTCTCCGCGACGAGCGGGACCAGCGGCGCCGCCGCTCGGGTTATGGTCTCCAGAACCGTGAACAACGTGTCGAATGCGGCCGTATCGTTGCCGGCCCAGAACCGGTCGCGGCTTCGCCGCACGTACCAGTTCGTGAGGACGTCCGCGAAGTCGCGCAGCTTGGCAGCGGCAAGCGGCGAATCGAGCGCCTCGAGATCAGCCGTGACGTCGTCGAGGAGTTGCCCTGTCTTCGCGAGAAGGTATCGGTCAAGCACGTTCGTGGAGTCTGTGCGACGCTTCGCCGTGTAGTCATCAGCGTTCGCGTAGAGGGCGAAGAAGTAATACGTGTTCCAGAGCGGAAGCAGGAATTCCCGCACCCCGCCGCGGATGCCCTCCTCGGTGACGACGAGGTTGCCGCCCCGGATGACCGAGGACGACATGAGGAACCAGCGCATGGCGTCCGCGCCGTCCCGATCGAACACTTCCGAGACATCCGGATAGTTGCGCAGGCTTTTCGACATCTTCTGGCCGTCGCTGCCGAGCACGATGCCGTGGCTGAGGACATTGCTGAACGCCGGGCGGTCGAAGATCGCGGTGGAGAGCACGTGGAGCGTGTAAAACCAGCCGCGCGTCTGCCCGATGTATTCGACGATGAAATCAGCAGGGCTATGGCTGTCGAACCAGTCCTGATTGTCGAACGGATAGTGAACTTGCGCGAACGGCATGGAACCGGAGTCGAACCACACGTCGAGCACGTCCTCGATGCGGCGCATCGTGGACTTGCCCGTCGGATCATCCGGGTTCGGACGCGTCAGCTCGTCGATGAACGGCCGGTGCAGGTCGGTGTCGCCTGCCTCGTTCACGGGCAGCCGGCCGAAATCCTTCTCGAGTTCCGCGAGGGAGCCGTACACATCCACTCGCGGGTAGTCGGGATCGTCGCTCTTCCAGATCGGGATCGGCGACCCCCAATAGCGGTTGCGCGATATCGACCAGTCACGGGCATTCGACAGCCACTTGCCGAACTGACCGTCCTTGACGTTGCCCGGAACCCAGTTGATCTGCTGGTTGAGCTCGCCCATGCGGTCGCGGAACTCCGGCACCTTCACGAACCAGCTCGACACGGCCTTATAAATGAGCGGATTGCGGCACCGCCAGCAGTGCGGATAACTGTGTTCGTAGCTGGCCACTTTGAGCAGGCGGCCCATGTCGCGAAGCTGCTGCGTGAGCGGCTTGTTCGCGTCGAACACCTGCAGTCCGGCGACGCCGTCGATCTCCGGGAGGAATCGCCCGCCCTCATCGACCGAGAGAATGACCGGGATGCCGGCTTGGGCGCACACGACCTGGTCATCCTCACCGTAAGCAGGTGCCTGATGGACGATGCCCGTGCCCTCTCCCGTCTCGACGTAGTCTGCGACGAGAATCTGCCAGGCGTTCTCGGTGCCGTACGTGTCGACGTCGGCATAGAAATCCCAGAGCCTCTCATAGCGGATGCCGGCAAGCTCAGCTCCCGTGACGGTGCGGGAAACGGCCGCGCGAGCCTCGGCGGCGGATTCGTATCCGAACTCCTTTGCGTAACCGGCGATCGTGTCGGCGGCCAGCAGATAGGCGGCCGCCCCATCCGCGGAAGGGATCACCGCGTACTCGATCGCCGGTCCGACCGCGAGCGCGAGGTTCGTGGGAAGCGTCCACGGAGTCGTCGTCCAGGCGAGCGCGTTGACGCCCGCGAGCCCGAGCGCATCGGCTTTCTCCCCCGTGAGCGGAAACGTGACAGTCACGGACTGGTCCTGGCGCATCTTGTACACGTCGTCGTCCATGCGCAGTTCGTGGTTGGACAGGGGTGTCTGATCCCGCCAGCAATACGGCAGCACGCGGTAGCCCTCGTAGGCGAGGTCCTTGTCGTAGAGCTGCTTGAAGCCCCAGATCACGGACTCCATGAACGTGACGTCGAGTGTCTTGTAGTGGTTCTCGAAGTCGACCCAACGGGCCATGCGGGTGACGTACTCTTCCCACTCCTTCATGTATTTGAGAACGGAGTCTCGCGCCACCTGATTGAACGCCGCGATGCCCATTTCCTCGATCTGGCTCTTGTCCGTGATGCCGAGCTGGCGCTCCGCTTCGAGCTCGGCGGGGAGCCCGTGCGTGTCCCAGCCGAAGCGGCGGTGCACTTGCTTGCCGCGCATGGTCTGGAAGCGCGGGAACAGGTCCTTCGCGTATCCGGTGAGCAAATGCCCGTAGTGCGGCAGTCCGTTCGCGAACGGCGGCCCGTCGTAGAACACCCACTCGGGCGAACCCTCGCGCTGATCCACCGAGGCCTGGAATGTGTCATCCTTCGCCCAGAACGCGAGAACGCGTTCCTCGAGCTCCGGAAAACGGGGACTCGGGCTCAGGGGCTCGACAGGCATGTCGTGTCCGCCGTTGTCGGCTGCGCTGTGGCGATCTGCGGAGATCGGGTAGGTCATCGGTGTCTTTCCTCGTGCTGGGCGTCTGTGCGCTGTCTCAACACGAGGGCGACGGATGCCGCGGTACCACCTCGCTTGCCCGAACCGGTCGCTGCCGCCCCTGGCCACTCATTGCGGACGATGACGAGCCCAACCGTTCGGTTCTACCAGGCGGTGTGCCCCGCCGTTCTTCCGAAAACTCCCCGGTGATGGCCGGATCAATGCTTCTTTGCCAAGGATACAGGGAGCGCAACCGCATTCGCGCATCCGCTGAGCAATTCACTGAGGGCTACGGTTGCTGCGGGCCTAGTGGCAAGTGTGCTTCTGGAGAAGTGCCGCAAGGACTCCGGCACCGGTTTTCGCGTCATCGACGGTCACCACGAACCGCTTTCCGTTCGACTGCGTCACTTCGATTCCTTCGCCCGCGCGCAGGATGATTCCGCTGCGACCGTCGCCGGACCACCGCCAGCCCCATCCTCCGAATTCTCTCGTCGGATCGATGTCAACGACGGCGACTTCCGTGATCCTGTCCAGCGGGATGCGCCTTCGCGGCCAACCGAAAAGCCCCTTCACGATGAACCCCCGTCGATCAGCGGAGACCCGCCACCAGAAATTGGTCAGGGCGAGCACACTGACGAAAGCGACGATGGCCGCACCGAATACAAGCGAATTCGACGAGACGGTCACCGTCACGACAACGATCGTGAGCGCAACGAGGACGGCTAGCCCTGTCACGAGCAGCGGCGCGGCGCTGAGCTTCGCGGATCGCGACCAGGACACTCGCTCATCCCCCTGCACGTCGATGGGCCGCGGCTCTGTCCCCTGGCTCGTCACCGACTCGCTCGCCGGCAACAGGAACCACGCAACGGCGGCAAGGAAGAACGCGATCGCCGCACCGATCGCGAGCGATGGCCACACGTCGGGCGCGTCGCGCGCATCCGGAATCCCCCGCTGCAGCGCGACGCTCGCGGTGAACGCAACGGACAGGCCGATCCCGAACCAGACGCTCGTAACTTGCAGAAACTTTTGATTCCATGTCAGTTTGCCCGACGGCAGCGGCTTCCACGACCACGCCACCGCGAAGGTGCTGAACATCGCCGTCAAGACGAGAGGGGCGAAGACGAACGGGACCGCCTCCCCGAATCCATCGGCGCCCGCACCGCTCCAGTGGATGGCTATCGGGTCGGGAAGTTCCGGCAGCCAGCTGACCATGAGGATCGTGGCGACAATGGCAACCGCGACGGGAAACACGCCGCCGATGGCAATGACCCGAGCGCGGGACGGTGCGGCGAGCGACGTCACTTCCGGTTGGATGCTGTTCTTCATTGGTATGTCTCTCTGATCAGCGCGGCGAGCGCGGTGGGCGAGATTGCGAGTTTGCGCGCTTCGTCGATGACCTTCGCGACCGCCTGGTTGAGGGCTTCGTAGTCTCCCGCGATGCGCCCCGTCACTATCGCGCCCCGGCCGGGCCTCAATTCGATAAGGCCCTCATCGCGCAGCATCTGGTACGCGCGCAGCACGGTGTGCACGTTGATGTCGAGGGAGGCCGCGAGCTCGCGCGCGGACGGGAGCCGCTCACCGACGGCGAGGGTTCCCGCGATCGCGGACGCGCGCAGGCTCCCGGCAATCTGGTCGAACAGCGCGATGCCGGAGGCCGGGTCGATTCGGATGAGCACGAGTCAAGTCTATTGTTCTAATTGCACTAGCGCAAGTGCATCACGAAGGTACTCCGCGAGCGTTCGTCTTCCGATGCCGCCCATGATCCATGCACCCCAGGCCGCGATGATGGCACCGGCGAGGGTATTCGCTCGCACGTTCAGCTCGAGCGAGTGCCGATCCTCGCCCGCCTCCCCGGCGAGCGCACCACGGATCAGTTCAGCGACCCTGGCGACGCGGGCGAGGCCGGAGGCGACGAGCTCGTCACGCGTCCCCATGACATCAGATTGCGTGACCGCAAGCGGCACGGTTTCGGTCCCGACCTCGGAACCAACGCGCGCAATTGCGTCGATGACGGTCATCCCCGACGCGAGACAGGCGGCGAACCGGGCGATTGCCCGATCGGCGTCGATCCACAGCAGATCGCTCTTTGATCCGAAGTAGTTGAAGAACGTTGCACGGCTAACGCCCGCCCGCTGCGTAATCTCCTCGATCGTCGTTCCCGCATAACTCTGCTCGAGGAACAACTCGGCCGCGGCCTCTTCGATGGTGTCTCGGGACGAGGCCCGGGGCCTGCCCACCGATCCGGGTTCGCGCGTCATGCGATCCTCCCACTAGGATTCATTTTTGTACTCAGTCCAACAACCCTCTCATTTTCGATAAGAAGGATGCAGCGTGACCGCGACAGACCTCGACCCCATCGTTGTACCACCATCCAACCGCAAGGTCGCGAGAAAGGTTGTCATCGCGTCCTTCGTCGGCACCTCGCTCGAGTCCTACGACTTTTACGTGTTTGCGTACTTCAGCGCCATTTTCAGCGCGCCGCTCTTTTTCCCGGAGCAGGACCTGGCGGCCGGAACGATCCTCTCGTTCCTCCTGCTCGCCATGTCCTACCTCGTTCGGCCCCTCGGAGCGGTCATCTTCGGCCACCTCGGCGACCGCATTGGGCGCAAGCGCACGCTCCTGTGGACCATCGGGATCATGGGCCTTGCCACAGGGACAATAGGACTCCTCCCCGATTTCTCGCAACTGGGCATCCTCGCGCCCGTCGTGCTCGCGGTGCTGCGGGTGATTCAGGGGCTCTCTCTCGGTGGCGAATGGGGCGGCTCCATTCTCCTTGCCACCGAGCACGCCGAGTATCGCAGGCGCGGGTTCTATGCCGCGCTGCCCCAGCTCGGATCACCCGTCGGCACGATTCTCACCGGCGCATTGTTCCTCTTCCTGACGTTTGCGCTCAGCAACGAGGACATGCTCGCCTGGGGTTGGCGCCTTCCATTCCTGCTCGCGTTCCCGCTGCTCGGGGTGTCGCTCTACCTGAGGCTTGCCATCGAGGAGACGCCGGTCTTCACGACTCTCGTGACGACAAATCGCCGCGCGCGCATTCCAGTCCTCGATGTGTTCCGCTCGCACCCCTTTGCCGTCGTCGTCGCAATTTGCGCCGCGCTCCTGGGCATCGGTTCGTACTCGCTCATGAATACGTACACGCTCGCATACGGCGTGACAACTCTGGGGTTCTCGTACCAGGAACTGTTTCAGGCCACCCTCATCGGCAGCCTCCTGCAACTCGTCACGATTCCGCTTTTCGGCGTGCTTGCGAACCGGATCGGATCTGCGAGAGTGGTTGCGATCGGAGCGTTCGGCACGCTGCTCATCACGTTCCCCCTGTACTGGATGCTGCAGTTCGCGACGTTCCCCATCCTCGTCGGAACCATGATCGTTGGCGGCATCCTTCCCACGCTCGCGTGGGCAGGGCTCGGCGGACTCATGTCCGACCTGTTCTCCGGGCCCGTGCGGTACAGCGCGCTGTCCATCGCCTACAGTGTTGCCGCAGTGCTTTCGGGTCTCATACCGCTGGCAACACAGGCCCTCGCGAACGTGACGGATTCCGCGTGGTGGCATCCGGGAATCGTGCTTGCCGCGCTTTCCGCACTGACTCTTGCAGCGTCCATTATTGCGCAGCGCATCCGCGTCCACGACGAGGTCCATGCCCCGTCGTAACGAGATTCACCCCGCGGTCCGATGCGGGAAATTTGGCACTGGTGCGCCGGTCGCGCGCGCACCTATGATTTCCCACGAACATCGTTCGTGCCAGCATTCACTGACAGTTCGGGGACATCATGAGCGACGACACTCCCACCGTCCGATTCGAGCAAGCCGAACCGAATGGCGGTGGGGAAGACGGTGGAAAGAAGTCGAAGGCTCTGCTCATCGCGCTCTCCATCGTGGGCGGAATTCTGCTCCTCGCCGTCGTTGTGCTCCTCACGCTCCTCTTTTCGCGCGGAATGGGTACACCCGCAGCAGCCCCGGGCAGCGGACCCAGCGGTTCGGCAACGCCCAGCGCAACGGCCAGCGAGACCCCGAGTGCAAGCCCGAGCGACACTCCGAGCGCTGCCCCGAGCGAATCGCCGAGCTCCAGCCCCAGCGCACCGCCGAGCAACAAGACGGCAATCGACCAGTTCACGGTCAGCCCGACGACCGTCACGTGCAACAACAGCGCACCGGGCGGTCCATTCCCTCTGTACATCAAGTTCACGTGGAGGACGTCCAACGTGACGCAAATCGGGTTCGGGGTTGCGACGGATGACGGAATCAATCAAGGAATGGGCTGGAATCTGCCCACCAATGGCAACAGCGACGACAATTTTCCCCCAGGAAACAGCCCGTACGAATTCCCGTGCCCATCGGCGAGCCAGACCTACACGCTGACCGTGATCGGGCCCGATGGCAAGGTCTCCAAGAAGGTCACCGTCACGAACAACGGCGACCACTAACGCAGCCAACCGAGCCAGAGGAGTCGACATGTCCGTCCCATCGGGGTCGTCCGCCGCAAACAGGAAACTTCTCATTGCCCTCGTCTCGGTTGTCGGCGTACTCCTGCTCGCCCTCGTCGCGGTCATCTTCCTCATGATCGGGCAAGGGCTCGGCGGCCAGCCCGCGGGGGCACCCGTCACTCCCGGCTCGCCGTCCGCATCCGCAAGTGAGCCACCCAGCGAGGCGCCGAGCGCGAGCCCATCCGGCGAGGCGGCCCCTCCCGCGGACACGACGACGCGGTTTACGAGCTTCTCTGCGCCAACAACCGTGCGGTGCGATCCGGGGGACGAGGACAACCAGCCGCCGAAGCCGACGCTCATGGTCTCCTGGGCGAGCACGAACGCGGTTGAAGCGTGGTACTCCCCCGGCAACCAGGATGCCAAGAACAAGAACTACATGCGGATCCCGTTGAGCGGCACCCAGGACGATTTCACGGACGAGCACTTGTTTCCGTGCTTCGACCAGGGCCCTTCGCGCGACTACACGATCACGCTCGTCGGCCCGAAAGGCGAACACGTCAGCAGAACCTGGACGGTGACCGACCTCAGTCGGTAGCGTCAGTACTCTCCGAACGCAGCGCGGAATGCTCCGGTAGCATGGGGACACAACCCACACTCAGGCACCTCAGCACGTGACACGGTGCCGCACATAGCGAAACCGGAGTACGTCATGGCCGCGAGCCTTCCCGACAAGCCCATCCTCGAAGGACTTGAAAGCAAGTGGGGTGACCGATGGGAATCAGACGGCACCTACCGGTTCGACCGAGCAGCAGCCCTCAACCATCCGACGCCGCGCGAGAACCTGTACTCGATCGATTCACCGCCGCCGACCGCATCCGGTTCGCTGCACATCGGCCACGTGTTCAGTTACACGCACATGGATCTCGCTGCGCGCTACCAGCGGATGCGTGGAAAAAGCCTCTTCTACCCGATGGGTTGGGACGATAACGGCCTCCCCACGGAGCGCCGAGTGCAGAACTACTACGGCGTGCGCTGCGATCCGACGCTGCCCTACGACCCCGACTTCACTCCGCCGTTCGAGGGCGGAGACAACAAGAGCTCCAAAGCTGCCGACCAGAAGCCGATCAGCCGCCGCAACTTCATCGAACTGTGCGAAACCCTCACGGTCGAGGACGAGGTGCAGTTCGAAGCGGTTTGGCGCGCGCTCGGCCTCTCCGTGGACTGGACTCAGACGTATCGCACGATCGGCCCTGAGGCGCAAACCGCTGCGCAACGCGCCTTCCTGCGCAACCTGGCCCGTGGCGAGGCCTATCGCGCAGAAGCTCCCACGCTGTGGGATGTGTCGTTCCGCACCGCTGTCGCGCAGGCCGAACTTGAAGACAAGGACATGCCGGCGGCATTCCATCGGGTCGCCTTCCGCAAGCCGGACGGCACGTCCGTGCACATCGAGACGACACGGCCCGAATTGTTGCCCGCGTGCGTAGCGCTCGTGGCGCATCCGGATGACGAGCGCTACAAGCCGTTGTTCGGCACAACCGTTCGCACTCCGATTTTTGACGTGGAAGTACCCGTCGTCGCGCATCGCCTCGCCCAGCAGGACAAGGGCTCCGGCATCGCGATGATCTGCACGTTCGGCGACGTCACAGACGTGGTGTGGTGGCGCGAGTTCGACTTGCCCAATCGCACGATCATCGGTCGAGACGGCCGTGTCGTCGCCGACGCGCCGGATGCAATCTCGACGGAATCCGGGAGAGGCGCCTTCGCCGAGTTGGCCGGCAAGACCGTCTTCAGCGCGAAAGCGCGCATGGTTGAGCTTCTCCGAGAAAGCGGCGACCTCGATGGGGAACCGAAGCCCATCACCCATGTGGTGAAATTCTACGAGAAAGGCGACAAGCCGCTGGAGATCGTGAGCACCCTGCAGTGGTACATCACGAATGGCGCGCGGGACGAAAAGCTCCGCGATACCCTGCTGGAACGCGGCCGCGAAGTGAACTTCGTGCCGGACTTCATGAGGGTGCGCTACGAGAACTGGGTCGGCGGGCTCACCGGCGACTGGCTCATTTCCCGCCAACGCTTTTTCGGTGTGCCCATTCCGGTGTGGTACGAACTTGATGAGAATGGCGAGCAGGGTGCGGTGATACCGGCAGCCGAGGACTCGCTCCCTGTCGACCCGTCATCGGACACTGCTCCGGGCTTCGAGGAAAGCCAGCGCGGACAGCCAGGCGGATTCGTCGGCGAACTGGACATCATGGACACCTGGGCCACCTCCTCGCTCACGCCTCAAATCGCGGGTGGCTGGGAACGCGACCCTGAGCTGTTCGACCTCGTGTTCCCGTACGATTTGCGCAGCCAGGGCCAGGACATCATCCGCACGTGGCTGTTCTCGACCCTGCTGCGGGCAGAACTCGAGCACGGCGTCGTTCCCTGGAAGAACGCCGGGCTCAGCGGATTCATCGTCGACCCGGATCGCAAGAAAATGTCCAAGTCGAAGGGCAACGTCATCACCCCGGCCGCGATGCTCGAGGAGCACGGTTCCGACGCTGTCCGATACTGGGCCGCGTCGTCCCGGCTCGGCACGGATGCCGCATTCGACCCGCAGAACCCGAAGCAGATCAAGATCGGGCGGCGGCTTGCCATCAAGATTCTCAACGCCTCGAAGTTCGTGTACTCCTTTGACGCGCCGGACCCGGTTGACATCGGCGTGGTCACGAACCCTCTCGACATCGACATGCTGGCCGAGTTGGGCGCGATTGTGGAAACCGCGACGAAGGCGTACGACGAGTACGACCATGCACGCGCTCTCGAATCGACAGAGCACTTCTTTTGGACGTTTTGCGACGATTACCTAGAGGTCGTGAAGGAGCGCGCTTACGGCGGGTCGACGCCGGAGGGACAGGTGTCCGCGGTCGCTGCGTTGCGCATCGCCGTTGATATCCAGTTGCGGCTGCTTGCTCCCGTCATCGCCTTCGCGACGGAAGAAGTGTGGTCGTGGACCCACGACGGCTCAGTGCACACGGCCCCGTGGCCCACGCCTCCCGTTGCCGCGGCTCCGACCGGCCTTCTCGGGCTCGTGAGCGACGCGCTCATCGGCATCCGACGTGCGAAAACGGACGCAAAAGCTTCGCAGAAGACGGAGGTGGCGTCGGCCACGATCGCCGGGCCGGCTCTGTTGCAGGATGCCGGCGAGGACTTGCGCGCAGTGGGCAGAATTTCAGAACTCTCGTTCACGAAGGCGGATGAAGTCGCCATTGCAGAAATTGTCCTCGCGGAAGGCGCGGAATAGTGCAACTGGGGACACGGTGGGCACCGGGAGAGACACCCCCAGCGCGACTTCCCGAAGTCGTCGTGGCTGCGATCCGCGACGTTGAGCAATCGCACGGTGCGACTCTCGCCCAGTCCGGGCGGCGCTGGACGCTGACCTGGCTTGAGGGCCGGCCGGTTGTTGAACTGGATCCCGACACTGGCTCTGGCACCGTGACGACGATTTCCGTCGCGCCGGGCGAGGGCAAAGCTACGATTAGGTCAGGCGACCCCGACGAAGAGTGGATTGAGGAAGAGCTCTAGGTAGCTGCACCCCACGCTTCGTCGGGGTCGAGTCTGTTCAGACCGGCCGACGGGTCAGAGCCCGAGCCGCTGGGTGAGGCGGAGCGCTGCCGCCTCGCGATGCTGCTGGGAAGCCCATGCCTGACGGCGGCGGGTGTGTTCGGCGTGGTTCAGCGTGGCGCGTGCTTCACGGTCATGGGACCACTTGAGCATGGCCACGGCGACGTTCGCCACGACACCGTCGACAGCGTGGATATAGCTGCTCTTGGGCATCGGCTGGTCGTGCCGGTGAATGGTCGGTATTGGGGCGGTCATAGTCATGATTCGGTACCTTCTTCGTGCATGTCGTTGAGGGGGATTTCTTCGCCGTCGATGACGGGGAAAGCATGGAACTGGATTTGAACCGGGCGGGATCCTGGGGTGCGCTGGTCGCGATGTTGTTCGGCGAACTCGGCGACCATGGACATGTAACGCTCCGCGAACTCCCCCAATTCCTCCGCGGTGACGAATACGTTCGTGAGGCTCACGACGCTCGCATCGATCCACTGCGGGGCGAGTTCGTCGTATCCGCGTTCCATGAATTCGGCGAGCGTGCGCTCCCGGTTGCTGGACCATTCGCGCATGACGAGCTGGCTCGCCTCGCGCCCGGCCAGAGTTTCCTTCATCTCGGCCGAGCCGAGGGTGATTCCACCTGGCGTGCGTTCCCACCAGCGTTCGCGCCCGACTCCCCTGCCCTCGACTTCGCGCACGAATCCGTGCTTTTCGAGTTGGCGGAGGTGGTAGCTCGTGGCGCCGCTGGACTCCCCGAGCCGTTCGGCGAGCCCGCTGGCGGTGAACTCTCCATACGTTGAGAGCGCGTCGAAGATCTTGACCCGTAGCGGATGCGCCAGGGCCTTGAGGGATTCGAGGTCGATCGTGCGTTCCCGCAGAATCGGCCTCTGATCGTCGCTGTTGCTCACGTATACAAAGATACCATTGCAAAGAACTCTTTGCAACTATCTCTTTGCATTAGTTTCTTTGCATTCATTCCTTTGCATCCGTGGTGCCTGCTCGAAGCGGCACGGCGACGCAACAGTCACCCTCGGCAGATCACCTCGCCGTGCGGCATGGCCAGCCAGCCATCCGGTTCGTTGATCCAGTCCCGCCACGCGCGGGAAATGTCGATGAGGTCATCCTGGTGGGCCAGCCCCGCATCGATCGCGTCAACGGCCAGCGCCGACTGCAGAATCCGGGTCTCCCACATGCTCCCCCACCACTCGCGGTCCGCCTCGGAGTTGAACCCCCACACGGATGCCGTCGAATCGATCTCCGCGTAGCCTGCGCTCCTCGCCCACGATTTGAGTCGCCTCCCCGCATCGGGCTCCGTGTTGTTGCTCCGATAGACCGCTCGGATGAGCTCCAGCCACCGATCGAGACCCTCGGAGTCCGGGAACCAGAAGCACGCGCCATAGTCGACGTCCCGCGCCGCGACGATGCCGTCGGCCGTGCGCACGCGCCGGAACTCGCGCAGTACCCGCACCGGATCGGAGAGGTGTTGAAGCACCTGGTGGGCGTGGACCACGTCGAACGACTCGTCTTCGTAGTCCAGTTCGTACGCGTTGCCGACCACGAATTCGACGTTATCGACATCCCGCTCGGCGGCAATCTCCGTTGCCCTTTGGATGACCTGCTCCGACGCATCTACGCCGACCACTTTGGCGGGGCTCACTATCGCCGCAATGTCGATGGTGATCGTGCCTGGACCGCAGCCGACATCCAGGACTGTTGTGCCGGAATGCAGGTACGGTGCGAGATAGGCCGCAGAGTTCTCAACGGTGCGCCAACTGTGGGAGCGAAGGACGCTCTCGTGGTGACCGTGGCTGTAGCTCTCTGACGGTACCGCCATGTCTACAGCCTAATAAGGTTGGAGGATGATGAACCCGTTTTTTCAACCGAGCACCCTCCCCTTCGAACTGCCGCCGTTCGCGGATATCGAGGACGAGCACTACCTGCCTGCTTTCGAGAAGGGATTCGAGGAGCAGCTCGCCGAGGTGTCGAACATCACTCGACGGCGCGACATGCCGACGTTCGAGAACACGCTCGTGCCTCTCGAGCGCAGCGGCCAAACGCTCACGCGCGTGGCCCGGGTGTTTTACAACAAGTCCTCGTCAGACTCGAGCGATTTCACGAACGAGCTTGAGGAGCAGATCGCTCCGCGCATGGCCGCGCACGAGGATGCCATCAAGCTCGACGCTCAGCTTTATTGGCGCATCAAGACGATTCACGACCAGTTGGACTCCCTCGAGCTCAACGATGAGCAGCGGTACCTCGTGGAGCGCTATTTCACGGAAATGACACTCGCTGGGGCCGGACTCGACGACGAGCAGAAGGAGAAGCTCAAGGACTTCAACCAGAAGCTCTCGACGCTTACGACCCGATTCGAAAAAAACCTTCTGGCGGACACGAATGATCTCGCCGTCGTCATCGACGACGTAGCGGAGCTCGACGGCCTCGGCGCAGGCGAAATCTCCGCCGCAGCGGAGGCGGCGAAGGAGCGCGGTCTCGACGGGAAGTACCTCGTGACCCTCGTGCTGCCGACCGGGCATCCGTACCTTTCAAGCCTGACGCGCCGCGACGTTCGCGAGCGCATCATGGCGGCATCCCGCTCGCGGGGAAACCGGGGCGGCGATCACGACAACACGAAACTCGTGTTGGAGATTGCGAAACTTCGGGCCGAGCGCGCAAGGCTTCTCGGGTTTGACACGCACGCCGGGTTCGTGACCGCGGACGAGACGGCCAAGACTCCGGAGGCTGTCGCCGCCATGCTGGGCAAGCTCGCCCCTCCTGCGGCCCGCAATGCGCGCGCCGAGCAGAAAGACCTCGAGGAGATCGCCGGCCACAGCATCGAGCCGTGGGACTGGGACTATTACACGGAGAAAGTTCGCAAGAAGAAGTACGACGTCGATACCGCGGCGATGCGCCCCTACTTCGAGATCGAGCGCGTCATGCGCGACGGTGTGTTCCACGCGGCAACCCTGCTGTATGGCATCTCGTTCACGGAGCGTCCGGACCTCGTTGCCTACCACCCCGATGCCCGCGTGTTCGAGGTCACGAATGAGGACGGCTCGCCCGTCGGCTTGTACGTGTGCGATCTGTACACGCGCGACTCCAAGCGCGGAGGCGCGTGGATGAACGAGCTCGTCGGCCAAAACGACCTGCTCGATCAGCCGGTCGTCGTGGTGAACAACCTGAACGTCCCGAAGCCCGCGGCCGGAGAGCCCACGTTGCTCACGTACGACGAGGTCAACACGTTCTTCCATGAATTCGGTCACGCATTGCATGGCTTGTTCGCCCGAGTGACGTATCCGAAGTTCACCGGCACGAGCGTGTTCCGCGATTTCGTGGAATTCCCGAGCCAGGTGAACGAGATGTGGATGCTGTGGCCGGAAGTGCTCGAAAACTACGCCGTGCATCACGAGACGGGCGAGCCGATGCCGCAGGAACTCGTCGACAAGCTCAAGGCTTCCGAGCAGTTCAACGAAGGTTTCAAGACGAGCGAGTACCTCGCCGCTGCGATGCTCGATCAGGCGTGGCACGCGATCACCGCCGATGACTCGGTCACGAATGTTGCGAAGTTCGAGGCCAATGCGCTCGCGGCGGTCGGGCTCGATAACCCGGCAGTTCCCACGCGGTACTCGAGCACCTACTTTGCGCACACGTTCGCCGGAGGATATGACGCCGGGTACTACTCCTACATTTGGAGCGAAGTGTTGGACGCCGACACCGTGGAGTGGTTCAAGGAGAATGGCGGGTTGACCCGCGCGAACGGAGACCGGTTCCGCGAGAAGCTGCTGGGCGTCGGAGGCAAGATGGATGCGCTGGACGCCTACCGCGACTTCCGCGGTCGCGACGCGGTCATCGAGCCGCTGCTGAAGCGCCGCGGCCTGGAGTAACCGTTCCCTGAGGAGGGCAAAGCCCGTCTCGAAGGGAACGCCAGAGTGACTTGCGGGCCCGCTCCCTGCGGAGGCCCGAAGGGCCGTCTCGAAGGGAACGCCAAAGTGACTTTCCGACTTCCCTTCGAGGCTCACTGGGTTCGCACCTCAGAGAACGGGAAACTGCTCCTCAGGGAGCGGTTTCTTCCGCAACAGGCAGCGCTTCTGTTCGCGGTGGCCGCCGCCCCCAGCCCAGCCACAACATGAATACGGCCCCGACCAGCAAACCCCAGAAGGCTGACCCGATCCCGATCAGTGTGAACCCGGATGCCGTCACGAGGAACGTCGCAACGGCCGTGATCCGATGTGGGGGGTCTTCCAGGGCGCCAGTGATGGAGGTGATGAGCGCCCCGACCACCGCGAGTCCGGCGACGGCGATGATGAGGATGGGCGGCGACGCGGCAACCAACGCGGTCGCAACTCCGGCGCCGAGTCCGAGCAGCAGATAGAGGATCCCTGCGCTCAGCGTGGCGATCCAACGCCGGGACTTGTCCGGGTCCGCCTCTGGGCTCGCCATGATCGCGGCGGTGATGGCCGCGAGGTTGATGGCGTGGCCGCCGAAGAACGCTCCACCAACGGTTGCGACGCCGGTGCCGACAAGCACCGGGCGTGGGGGTGTGGTGTATCCGAAGGTGGACATCACGACAAAGCCCGGCACGTTCTGCCCTGCCATCGTCACAATGAACAACGGCAACCCGAGGCTGACGATCACGGCGGGGTCGAACACGGGCACTACGAACGAGAGCTGAGGTGCGAGCTGCGCTTTCTGCACCCAATCGCCTCCAGCTGAAATCGCGATCACGATGGCGGCGACGAGCATGGCGGCGGGCACCGCCCACCGCGGCGCGAGCCGGAGCATGACGAGCCAGACGAGGATGATCGGCAGCGCCAGAAGCGGGAAGTCGATCATGGCCGTGACCGGCGCGAGGCAGATCGGGAACAGGATTCCGGCAAGCATGGCGCTCGCGATCGGTTTCGGGATGCTCGTCATGAGCCGCCCGAGCGCTGGCCACAGACCGCAGAGCACGATGAGCGCGCCGCACACGATGAACGCGCCGACCGCCGCCGCAAAGTTTGCGTGACTTTGTCCGGCAGCGACGAGCAATGCTGCGCCCGGAGTCGACCACGCAATCGAGATGGGAATGCGGTACATGAGCGCGAACACGATCGAGGTGATGCCCACGGTCACGCACAGAATGAGCAGCCCGGAGGATGCCTGCGCGTCGGTTGCCCCCACCGTCTGCAGACCGGCGATGACGAGCGCGAACGACGTGGCGAAGCCGGCGATGGAGCCGACAATTCCGGCGGAAATGGGCTGCAGGATGGGCTATCGGTCCTTTGCGTCACGCGGGCGGGAGTGACGCCATCCTATGGCGTGAATACTCCCCGCAATTGTTCCCACGACGATGCGCGCACGTACACCGGGATCTCATCGATCGGCACTGACCTGGAGACCACTTGCTCTCCCGCGAAAGACTGGCCGGTCCAGGCATCCACCCATTCGCCCCTCGGGAGATAGGTGTCCCAGGTGTGCGCGCCCGGCTCGGTCACGGGAGACACGAGCATATCGTTGCCGAGCAGGTATTGCCGTGGAAAGTCCCAAATGCGCGGATCGTTGGGCCACTCGAAGAAGAGAGCGCGCATCAGCGGTGCGGAGTGTTCGATGCAAAGCTCTGCCTGAGCGACCAAATACGGTACGAGGCGTTCGCGGAGTTCCGTGAAATGCCGGTAGACGGTCAGCGCGCGCGGGTCACCGGATTGCTCGGCAACATTCCACGGCGTGCGGTCGCGCGAAGGAACTCGATGCGCGTTGAATTCCGCGTGGTATTGCATGATCGGGCTGAATACCGCCATCGCACCGGTGCGCAGGTACAACTCGGCAGTGGGCAACTCGCCGGAGAACCCACCATGATCCCAGCTCCACGAAAAAATACCAGAGGCACCCGCCGTTAACCCCGCCGTGACCGAAGCACGATATGCCTCCCAGGTGGAACGCTCATCACCAGCCCAATGTCCCGGGAAGCTTCCTGCTCCTGCGTGACCGGCCCGACTAAAGGTCATGCCGTCGGTCCCAGCCCGGGCAAGCAGTTCGTGAAACGCCTGAGCATAGAGATTGGGGTAACGGTTATTCGTCACGTCGCCTCTCGTGCCATCCCCGAATCGCAGTTCATCACCCCACGTGTGTTCACCGCCATCCGTCTTGAACCCATCAACGCCCATCTCCTCGAGCAGGTAGCGTCGCTTGTCGGTCCACCACCCGCGCACGTCAGGCCTCGTGAAGTCGGGTAGCAACGCGCGAGGGAACCACCATCCTCGGTTGCGGTACGGGCTGCCATCTTCTTCCATAACCGCGTATCCGCGCTCAATCAGCGCAACTCGATCAGCTATGAGTTGTTCATCGTCTTCGATGTCATGGTCGGGAACCACGGGAATCTGCCACAGGATCACTTTCACACCCCGAGCATGCAACCGATCGATCATGCCTTTCGGGTCCGGCCATGCACCGTTTGGCGGGAATGTGAAATCGGCGTAACTCAGTGGTTCACCATCATGGCGCGGGGTGTACTGAGCGTCGCGCCAGATGTGGATCGTGCCCTCGTCGCTCCACGCTTCGATCACGATCGCGCCAACCGCGACGCCTTCGGCCAGCGATCGTTCGACCTCCGCCTCGACGCGTTCCTGAGTGTTCCACTCGTTGGAACTGATCCAGGGACGATAGGCCCATTCCGGTATGCGTGCCGGGGTGCCCACGGTGCTGAGAAACCCTGCAAGCACTTCGGACGGCGAACCGTCCCACGATCGGAGCGTGACGACCGGATCGTCCGGGTCAATAAGCACTTCCACTCGCAAAAGGTCCAAATCTCGGGCACCAACATCGAACCACACGCGGCGAGTCGTATCGACGTGAAATCCCCAGCCTGACCCACCCACGACGTGCGCGAACGGCACGGGAAGGTACGTGCGCTCACCCTGGTCGCAGTACTGCTCAAACACAGTCGCATCAACGGCCCAGCCCCGCTGGTCGAGCGCGTGGAAACGTTCGCCGAGCCCGACGACATGCTCGTTGGAACCAAGACCCAACGCGAACCGCGCGCGCAGCACCCTGCCGTCTGCGACCAGCCACTCCAGGCTTCCGGCCGCCAAATGGCCGGGAGCGCCACGCTCGACAAGTTCGCCTCCAGTTGGCCGCCAAGTGCCGACCGGGAGTGCAAACCACTCGGTGGCTGACCGGGCATCGTGAGCGCGGAATCGGTATCGAACCCGGTCTCCCGCAGCAAACGGGCCAATGGAAACGATCCACGCATCCAGACCGCCCGTGTCCTCGCCAGCTTCGGCGGCGGCCGCAAGGTGACCGTCGACCTCGCCCAGCGCTCGCCCTGACGCAGCCGAATCAAGTGCAGAAGTGACGAGAGACATTGTCGCGTCATTGACGTCAACCTCGATAACCGGTGCACCAACTTCGCTCGATGCGAGAACACCTATGGTGACAATCTCGCCATCCACTGGTACTTCTGGCGACCGCTGGTCAAGGCTTGGTCGGTACGCGTGTCCACGTCCGGACGGTTTGTGGCGGATCAACTTTCAGGTTCTCCTGTCATGCGAAGGCTGGTTGCGAGCGTGAGGTACATGGCGTGCGACCACAAAAGCGGGGAGGCACTCGGCCCCCATCGATCGATCCACTCGGCTGTGCGCTCGGGATGGAGTGCGTGAGCATCGACCTGTTCGGGCAGATTGAGACTTTCGTCGGACTGGTCGGCAATCCAATTTGCGAGCTCGACGGCGCGTTCAGTGTTGCCGGTGACCGCGTGGTGCCACCCGAGGAACCCTGCGAGCAAAATCCACTCGCCGCCGCCGTAATAGGTATCTGCACGGAAGCGGTAAACACCGCCGGGCGCCAGCTCGTCTTCAATTTTGTCGATGGTGGCCATGGCTATCGGGTCACTCGGCGGGTACAGACCAAATGGAGTCACGCACGCAATCAGACTCGCGTCGATCTCTTCACTACCGAAGTATTTGATGAGGTGGCCATCGTGCACACCCTCCGACGCCACGAGAGCGGAAATCTGCCCGGCGACGTCTTTGGCTCTCGCACGGAGCTCTACGCCCAGTTCCGGCCATTCGCTCGCTGCCAGAAGGCCACTACGAATGGGGGCGAGGCTCGACGGATGCCTATGGTTTCCGTTTTCCTCCCACCAGTCATAAAACGGGCTTGCCCAGAACACGCACAGATACCGGACAGTCAGCTCGATGCCGGAGGTGAACGGTGCCCGGCTCCGACCATGGCGAAGCGAATGCTGATCGAGCGCCCAAAGCCACGCTCCATAACCATCCAGTTGAAAGTCCTGCCACTCAGTGCCAGACACGTCTCCATCCACCGTGTATCTGGTGTGGAGGTGTTCGGTGAGCGCGACGTCCTCCACGTCGCGCTCACCCCGGGCGACCAGATCCAGGATCTGTTCGCTTCGGTCGGTAAGGATGCGATTGCACCAGCCGAAGAATGCTTCAGCACTGGCAACCTCACCCACCCGGCTCATCGCATCAGCGATAAACGCCCCATCCCTGAACCAGCTGAACTGATACGTCGGAAAGGTCGGAGACGCGAGGTACGCTCCGGTGGCCGCTTGTCCACCCTTGATAACCTCAATACTGCGTGAGATTAGGGCCTCGTGAGTCGGATTGTTCGTCATGTTTAGAGCAGCGCGTTGACTTCTTCGACGGCCTTGTTCAGGGCGTCTTCAACGGACATTTCTCCCAACACTGCTTTCTGCAAATACAAGGTCACAATGTCCTGGAGCTCCTGCTGGCGCTCGATTACTGGTGGTACGACAACCGAGTCGAGGGAGTCGAACACCGCCTGGCGGTTAGCCGGAGGCGTGATCGACAGGTATGGCTCAAGCAACGCCTTGTCCGCAACGGCCGGAAGTTCCCAGTCTTCGTTTAAACGAATGTGGACCGTGAGATCTGATGAAGCAAGGTACTGAAGCCACTTGGCAGACTCAACCGGGTGCTTGGTATTCGCGGAAGCGACACCAGCGTTGGCGAAGAAGTGTGACGCGTGCTGGGTATTTCCCGGCTCGACAACGATGTCCCACTTGCTCGGGATGTCGAGCAGATTGTTGAATTGCCAGATTCCGTTGTGCCACATGGCAATCTTTCCCTGCTGGAAAAGCACGTCGTCACCAATACCGCCCATTTGGGCTTCGTTTGGCATGGTGGTGCCGACCTTGTCCACCAAGTGGTGGGCAGCTGCTATCCCAGCCTTGCTGTTGAAGGTTGCCTTCGTCATGTCTGCGTTGAAGAACTCCCCCCCACTTTGTGCAAGCGACTTGTAAAACTCAAAGAACTGGACAGGCTGATACTCGCCGAAAACCCCGGCGCCCACATCTGTGAGCTTCGCCGCAGCCGCCTTCTCGTCGGCCCAAGTCCAGTCGGCGGTCGGATAGTCCAGCCCAGCCGCATCAAACAGGTCCTTGTTGTAGATGAGGACAACTACTGAGAAGCTCTCTGGAAGTCCCAGCTGCACCCCGTCGTAATTGAACGCGTCATAGGCTTTGGGGAAGTAGACACTCTTATCAATGGCGTCGGGTGCCGCCGATTCAAGGTCCAGTAGTGCTCCGGACGAGGCGAACGAAACGAAATTTTCGTAATTCAACTCGAAGGTGTCGGGCGCTGTATTTCCGGCGATTCGTGTCTTCAGCGACGTGAAGTAATCCTCATACGGGGCGTTCTGCACCTTAACGGTGATGTTGGGATTTTCGTCTTCAAAGGCGTCGACAATTCGCTGGAGTTGAGCCTCGTGGTCCGCACCCGCGGTGAAGTTGAAGAATTCAATAGTGACGGGTCCGTCGCTTTGCTCAGGACCAGCAGAACATCCGGTGAGCAGCAGAGCGGCGGTGGCGAGAATTCCCATTCCTGCCATGCGCCAGCGTGCTGCGGGAGTTGTGGTGTGCATGATTGCGTTTATTCCTCTCTTAGTGAAGGGCTCAGCCTTTGAGCCCCGACATAGCAACGCCTTGGAGGACGTAGCGTTGCGCAAACAGAAATACAGCGACGATCGGTAGAACAGAGATCGTCGCTCCCGCCAGCACAAGGTTCCAATCGGTAACAAACCGACTGGACAGGCTGGAGAGACCTAGGGGCAGCGTCATCAAGTCCGGAGAATTGATGATGATGAGGGGCCAAAGGAAATTGTTCCAGGACCCCATGAAGGAAAATACGGCGACCGTTGCGATCGCAGGCTTTGAAAGTGGAAGGACAAGCGTCAAGAAGTTTCGGACATGGCCGGCACCGTCCATAAATGCTGCTTCTTCGAGTTCACGAGGGAGACCAAGGAACGCTTGGCGGAGCAGGAAGACCCCGAAGGGCATCGCCATCTCGGGAATGATGAGGCCCGCGTAGGAATCGAGCATGCCCATGTACCGCAGCTCAATGAACAGTGGAACCACCATGACCTGAAACGGAACCATGAGCGTCGCGAGAAAGAGGACAAAGATCGCATTGCGGCCACGGAAGCTCAGTCGGGTGAATGCGTATGCGGCCATTGCGCTCGTCATTACCTGCAGGAACGTCACTGCGAGTGAGACGACGACGCTGTTGAGTACCCATCGAAGGATGGGCACCTGAGTGAACAGTCGCTCGTATGCGGATCCGTCGACGGGGTTGGGGATAAGTTGTGGCGGCAATCTGAAAAGCTCGCCCGTCGTCGTGAGTGAAGTCGATACCATCCAAACGAACGGAAAGAGGAAGACCATACCGCCCACCGCGATAACGATCGTGCGGACCCAAACGGCGGTCTTTGATTCAGTCGCCATAATGCACCCACCGCTTCTGGAATTTCAGTTGGAATACGGTGAAGAGAAGGATGATCGCGAAGAGAACCCAACTCATCGCTGAGGCCTCTCCCATTAGCCCGTACTTAAATGCGTTCTTTACGACCTGTTCCATCACTACTGTCGTTGCGCCTGCCGGGCCCCCCTCGGTCATCACCCACACCTGGTCGAAAACCTGGAACGCACCAATCATCGCGAGAATCATCGCGAAGAGGATTGATGGGGTCAGCAATGGCAGAGTGACAAATCGCAGCTTTTGCCATCGCGTGGCACCGTCGATGGTGGCAGCTTCGTAGAGGTGGTCTGGAATGCTTTGAAGGCCGGCAAGCAGAATTAGCATGTTGAACCCGAGGTCCTTCCACACCGACGCGATGATAATCGCGGGCATGGCCCAGTTCGGGTCGGTCCACCAACCCGGACCCTGGATACCTACCAGGCCAAGCACGTAGTTGACCATTCCACCCTGCGGGCTCAGGAGCCATTTCCACAGCAACGCCACGACGACCCAGCTCGTGACTACCGGCAGGAAGTAAATCCCGCGGAAGAACGTCGCCCCTTTGAGTTTGCTGTTCAAGAGCACTGCGATGGCTATCGCCCCAACAAGCACCAGAGGAAGGTACCCGACCATGTAATACAGCGTGTTTAGGAGGGCCCTGTGGAACTTGGCATCGGAGAGCACTTCAACGTAATTGTCGAAACCGAGAAATACGGGTGGCCGCAGCAAATTCCACTTGGTCATGCTAACCACGAGCGAGGCAAGCATGGGGAAGATGCGGAAAACCAGCAGGGGTATCAACGCCGGCAGAAGGAACAAGGCCACGAGGCCCGCCTTTTTCCACCCCCGATCACCGACCACGTTCGGCGGCCTTTGTTCTTGGCACAACAGAAAGCCGAGAACGCACGAGTCGCCCCTGTTCGCCCGCGAGCCCGACCGCATCGAAAGGCGTTGACAGCACTAATGCAGCGGCGCCCTGAGCCCAGCTTTCGTCGCTCCACGTTTCGATTTCGACTGGCACCCCTCGCCGAGACGGAAGCAGGCTTGCGCGGAACGCAGGTTCAAAGCCGGTTGCCCAGTACTTCCACGCTGCGGTGCCTTCACCCAGCACGATGACGGATTCGGGATCGAAGATCTGGACCACGCTCGCGAGAACTTTAGCGAGTACCTGCCCGGCGTCTCGGAAGACTGCGATAGCGCGTGAGTCTCCGTCGTCTGCGGCCCTCGTAAGCGCGCCGATGGTGCTTGACTGAGGGATGATTCCGGCAGCTCGCGCACGTCGTTCCAGTGCTGCCTGCCCGACGATCGTCTCAAGGCATCCATGATTTCCGCAACTGCACAGTTCGCCTTCATCGACTACGGGTACGTGGCCAATTTCACCAGCGCCCCCGGAACCTCCCCGCAAGACGACCCCGTCCATTACCAGTGCTGCTCCGACCCCGGTCCCGATTGTGAGTGTAAGGAAAGTGTCGTGGTTGCGCCCGATTCCAAAGAGACGCTCAGCCATGGCCAGTGCATTGACGTTGTTTTCGACGAGCACGGGCAAACCCAGGATGCGGCGCAGGGTCGGACCAATCGGGACGTCATTCCAGCCGAGCTGGTACGAGTCGACGATCCCGCTTCCCTGCGCATCCACAGTGCCAGGAATTGCAACCCCGATACCGAGAATAGGCATTCCGCTGCCGTGGGAGATGAATTGCTCCGTGGCGACCCCAAGACCTTCCAACAAGGTCGCCGCTGCGGCGTCGAATGGCTCCTGAGACGAGCGGATGACCGTGCCGTCCAATTCGACTTCGACGAACGCAAGGTGGTCCGGCGCAATTTTGAGTCCGATGGCGTGGCCCGCCGAAGCCACGAGGCCGAGGATGCGCGCAGGGCGGCCACCTTGCGACGGCGAGTGTTCGCGTTCGTCGACAAGCCCATCACCGATCAGTTCCTTGACGAGCTGAGTGATGAGTGCGGGGCTCACGTTTAGGCCCCTCGCCAGATCGGCGCGCGATGCGGGCCCCTGCGCGCCAAGCCGCGCCAGGATCGCTGAACGCGTGACATCTGTGCGTCCGCTCGAACGAGTCGCCATGTCGGGTCCTTGGGTTCGGAACTACTTTGTTTAGAACTAAAGGAACTCTAGAAGTAAGTAATGAAGGATGTCAAGCTTCCTCAGCAACGTTTTGTCCCAAATGAAGGAGTTTCTGGAATTGGATACCGAGAATTCGGGCCACTTGCGCGGAATTGGACGGCAACTCCTTCATTTGGGCCTGAACCCGACACAAGGAGACCTGGATGGGGCGACGTTGCGCCCTTCGAGACGCCCGCTCCGCGGGCTCCTCAGGGAACGGATCGGCGCCCGCTCCGCGGGCTCCTCAGGGAACGGATCGGCGCCCGCTCCGCGGGCTCCTCACGGATCGGCGCCCGCTCCGCGGGCTCCTCAGGGAACGGTTCCTACTAAGCGGACTTCTCGCGGCGTTCCGGCTTGCGCGGCACGATCGTCGGCGCCGCATTCTCCAGCACCGCTTGCTTCGTCACGATCACACGGTCCACGTCGTCGTTCGAGGGCACCTCGAACATGATCGGCCCGAGGACCTCTTCCATGATCGCGCGGAGGCCCCGGGCACCGCTTTGGCGAAGGACGGCGAGATCCGCGATAGCCTCCAGCGCATCCGGCTCGAATTCGAGCTTCACTCCGTCGATCTCGAACATCCGCTGGTACTGGCGCATGAGCGCGTTCTTGGGAACCGTGAGGATCTCCATGAGCGCGGCCTGATCGAGCGGGGCGACGGTCGCCACCACGGGCAACCGGCCGATGAACTCCGGGATGAGGCCGAACTTGTGGAGGTCCTCCGGAAGCACTTCGCTGAAGATGTTGATCTCGTCGCCCTTGATGTGCAACGGCGCACCAAAACCGATGCCCTTCTTGCCTGCGCGATGGGAAATGATCTCCTCGAGCCCTGCGAACGCGCCGGCGACGATGAACAGCACGTTCGTCGTGTCGATCTGGATGAATTCCTGGTGCGGATGCTTGCGGCCGCCCTGAGGCGGAACGGACGCAACGGTCCCCTCGAGGATCTTCAAGAGCGCCTGCTGCACGCCCTCCCCCGACACGTCGCGAGTGATCGACGGGTTCTCCGCCTTGCGGGCGATCTTGTCGATCTCGTCGATGTAGATGATGCCGGTCTCCGCGCGCTTCACGTCATAGTCGGCAGCCTGAATGAGCTTCAGCAGGATGTTCTCGACATCCTCGCCCACATAACCGGCCTCGGTGAGCGCCGTCGCATCCGCAACGGCGAAGGGCACATTGAGGCGCCGAGCAAGAGTCTGGGCCAAATACGTCTTGCCGCATCCGGTCGGACCGACGAGCAGGATGTTGGACTTCGCGATCTCAATGTCGTCGCCAACGGATTCGGCGGGCACGATCGTCTTTTCGGCGCGCACTCGCTTGTAGTGGTTGTAGACCGCGACAGACAGGGCACGTTTGGCCTGTTCCTGACCGATCACGTACTCCTCGAGGAAAGCGTAAATCTCTTTCGGCTTCGGCAGCTCAAACTCGCTCGCGGCCTCCTCGCCGGACTCCGCGAGGCGCTCTTCAATGATCTCGTTGCACAATTCGACGCACTCGTCGCAAATGTAAACGCCAGGTCCAGCGATCAACTGCTGAACCTGTTTCTGGCTCTTTCCGCAGAACGAACACTTGAGCAAGTCCGCGCTCTCGCCGATGCGTGCCATGCTCGCCTCCCGTAACTATTCCGCCCAATCCCTCAGGCAGTTCGCGCCGAATACTGTGCAGGTACGAGCCTAACCCGCTGCACGGACAGTCGCTGCAACGTGACGATTTACGGCTTCGGCGCGCCGTCTAGAATGGAGGTGAAGAATGCGAACGGATTCCAGAGTGACGTCACTGACACGGTGGGCACGAGTTGCCCGCGGGACCGCTGCCGCAACCGTCGCGCTCTTCATCGCCGCATTCTCGCACGACCTCGCCGGAGGGCCACTACCCGGAGTTGCCGGCATCACGCTCTGTCTGGCGTTTTCGATCCTCGTCTGCATTGCGCTCGTTGGCCGCCGGATGGCGAAAACCCGCCTCGCGGCATCGATTGCGGCCAGTCAGGCGATGTACCACTGGGTATTCGGTACCCTCGGGACCTCAACCATTCCGACCGGACCGACACTCGGCCACGTGCACAACGCACCCATTGAATTTGGCCCCGCTGCCTCGAACGTGCACGACGGCAGCGACATGTTCGTCGCCCACTTCATAGCCGCGATCGCCACCTTCATCGTCCTGGCATTCGGCGAACGCAGCATGGCCGCGACTGCGCGGTACGCTCGCTCGATCGCCCGCTCGCTGTTCACGGCACCGCCGGATGCGCACGTGAGCGAGAATCCGTCACTCGGTCTCCCTGGTCGCCAGGTCAGCCTTCCCACAGCACGCCGAGTGGACCACTCGGGTCTCCGTCACCGCGGGCCGCCGCTTTTCGCCGCCGTCTGATTCACATCCTCACTGCGTCGCAACGCATTCCCCATCTCACGGACTTGGCCTGCCTTGACGCCGGCCGAAAGGAAACTCATGAACCGCACAAGTACCGCGGTCGTCGCCTTAGGCGCCGCACTGCTTCTCGCGCTGGCGGCGCCCGCCGCCGCATCCGCCCACGTCACCGTAAGCCCAAACACAGCATCCGCTGGATCGTATGCCCTCGTAAACATCAAGGTGCCAAACGAGTCGGCGACGGCCGTCACGAACGAGATTGAAGTATCCCTGCCCACCGAAACCCCGTTCCTCAGTGTGAGCTACGTCCCTGTGGCCGGATGGACAACGGAACTCATTCGGGAAACGCTGGCATCCCCGGTCAAGATCGGCGACAACACAGTCACGGAGGCGGTGGTGCGCGTCGTCTGGACAGCAACGCCCGGCCATGAGATCAGCGCCGGCCAACTTCAGGTGTTTCCTCTGTCGCTTGGACCGGTACCTGACACCGGCACGATCGTGATGCCGGCAGTTCAGACGTACAGCGATGGCACAGTCGTTTCCTGGAGCGAGATGGGAGACAACGCTCAGCACCCCGCGCCCATGATGTATGTGAACGATGCTCCGGCGGCCGGCGGTCACGAACCCGCAGCTGAGGAACTCAATTCCGACAGCGAACCGGGAGCCACTCCCGACACGCTGGCGCGTGGCTTGGGAATCGGTGGACTCGTGGTTGGCGCGCTCGGGCTGGTTCTCGCTGCCGCGGCGCTGCGAACAAAGACGGGAAGGTAAACAATGTCATCGTCGAGAATGCACTACACCGCGCGGGGTCTCCTGGCCGCCAGCGCATTGGCGTTCGCGTCCGTCCTGGCGTTCGCGGCACCAGCTTCGGCGCACAACTACTACGTGTCATCCACCCCGGAGATCAATCAAGTGCTCACATCACTGCCGGACGAGTTCATGGTGACAACCAACGACAACCTTCTCGAACTCGGGGGCATGGAAGGTGGATTCTTCATGGAGGTGAAAGGCCCCGATGGTCTCTATTACGGAGACGGATGCGTGACCGTATCCGGCCGGTCGGTGACGATGCCTGCGGCGCTCGGTCCCGCTGGTGGATATTCGCTGAACTGGCAGGTCGTCTCGGCAGACGGACACACGGTGTCCGACACGATTCCGTTCACCTGGCAGCCTGCAATCGGGGAAGAAACCGGCATCACGGGAACAGCCACACCGCCTCGCTGCGGAGAAAATTCCGAACCGCCGGCGACAGTTGCCCCGACGACGGGCGCGCCGCCCCCTAGTACCGATGTCGGCGCCGAGAACGATTCCTCCACCGAAGTCCTGTGGATCGGTGGAGGAATCGTCGCCGTTGCGATCGCCGCGATCGCCGCGATCGCCGCGATCATGCTGTTTCGACCGAAAACTACTTCGCGGTAATTGCGGCCGGCTGCGCCTTGCGGCTCGTGAGCACCTGGTCGATGAGACCGTACTCCAAAGCCTCGGCGGCATTCAGGATGTTGTCGCGGTCGATATCCTTGTTGACCTGCTCCGGCGTGCGGTTCGAGTGGAACGAAATCGTTTCCTCGAGCCACGTGCGCATCCGCTGAATCTCTCGGGCCTGGATCTCTATGTCAGATGCCTGCCCGTGGCCGGCATCGCCGGTCGCGGGTTGGTGGATGACGATGCGCGCGTTCGGCAGCGCGAGGCGCTTGCCGGGCGAGCCCGCAGCCAGGAGCACAGCAGCAGCCGAGGCCGCCTGGCCGAGGCACACCGTCTGAATCTCCGGGCGGATGTACTGCATCGTGTCGTAGATGGCAGTCATGGCGGTGAATGAGCCGCCGGGCGAGTTGATGTACATGACGATGTCGCGATCCGGGTCCTGGCTTTCCAGCACGAGAAGCTGCGCCATGACGTCGTCTGCCGACGCGTCGTCGATCTGCACGCCGAGGAACACGATGCGGTCCTCGAACAGCTTCGCGTACGGGTCCTGACGCTTGTAGCCGTAGGCGGTGCGCTCCTCAAATGTCGGGAGGATGTAGCGGGACTCCGCGGTCGGGCCGGCCAGTCCGCGCGCGTCCAGGCGTGCACCCGCGCTCATCGAAGGGTTAGTGAATTCCATGTTCCGTGTCCCTACTTCTTGACCGAGTCATCAGTGCCGCCGCCGCCGACAACATCCGTCGCGAACTCGCGCAAGTGGTCGACGAACCCGTATTCGAGCGCCTCCTGTGCGGTAAACCAGTTATCCCGGTCGCCATCCGCAATGATCTGCTCGACGGTTTTGCCGGTCTGCTCTGCCGTGAGCTCCGCCATCCGCTTCTTCATGTCGTTGATGAGGTTCGCCTGCGTCTGGATGTCCGCCGCGGTTCCGCCGAAGCCACCAGAGGGCTGGTGCAGGAGCACGCGCGCATTCGGGGTGATGTAGCGCTTGCCCTTATTGCCCGAAGAGAGCAGGAACTGGCCCATCGATGCGGCCATGCCGATGCCGACCGTGACGATGTCGTTCGGCACGAACTTCATGGTGTCGTAGATCGCCATTCCGGCCGTAATGGAGCCGCCCGGGGAATTGATGTAGAGGAAAATGTCGCGCTTGGAGTCCTCCGCTGCTAGCAGCAGAATCTTGGCGCAAATTTCGTTGGCGTTGTCGTCTCGCACCTCTGACCCAAGCCAGATGATGCGGTCCTTGAGGAGTTGGTCAAAAATGCTGCTGACCAGTGCCGGTTGGGCCATTCTGTCGAGCTCCGTTTCCGTTATCGCTGTGAGTCGAATCTATCGGAGCCAGGCGACCCACATTGGAGTGTTCGCCGTGGGCAGATCATCGGCGCGCCGACCAGATCGTTGCTCAGCGCGCGTGTTGCAGCGGAACGCTGGTGTCGCAACACCGGCGCGCGACGCAATCACTCGCGCACCGTGAATGGTCTTAGTGGTCGTGCCCATCGTGGTCGTGACCGTCGTGCCCTGCATCCGCTTCGATGAAGTCGCCACCCTCGGCCGTCGCGGATGCCGTGAACGCCGTGAGGTCGACTGCCTTGCCGTTGGTGTCGGTGACTTTCGCCTTCGCCAACACGGTCGCGAGCGCCTTGCCGCGAGCAACCTCGGCGACCATTCCGGGGATCTGGCCGTTCTCGTCGAGCACCTTGATGAATTCACCCGGCTCCATTTGATACTGGGCTGCGCCCTGCATGAGGTACTGGGTGAGCTCGTCCTGGCTGACCTTGACCTCTTCGGCCTCGACGATCGCGTCGAGCAGAATCTGGCTGCGGAACGTCTTCTCGCTCGACACGGTCACTTCGGCGCGGTGCTCGTCGTCTTCGAGGCGCTGCTCATTTTCGAGGTGACGGTGCACCTCATCCTCGACGAGCTGCGGTGGAACGGGGATCTCGACCATGTCGAGGAGTTTGTCGACGATCTGGTCGCGAGCCTGTGCGCCCTGGCCGAAGACCTTGGAGCGTCCGACCTGCTCGCGGATGTCCGCCTTCAATTCGGCGATCGTGTCGAACTGGCTGGCGATCTGGGCGAAGTCGTCGTCTGCCGCGGGGATTTCGCGTTCCTTCACTGCGGTGAGATGGATGGCGATGAGCGCATTCTCGCCTTCGTGGTCGCCGCCCATGAGAGGCGCCTCGAACGTGGTGTCTTCGCCGGCGCTCAGTCCGTCGAGCGCTTCGTCGATTCCATCGATGAGTTCGCCGCTGCCCACCTCGTAGGAGATGCCGCTCGCGGTGTCGACCTCATCGCCCGCGATGGTGGCGTTCAGGTCGATCTGCACGAAGTCTCCCGTTGTCGCCGGGCGATCGACGGTAACGAGCGTGCCGAAACGGCTGAGCAACTCCTGCAGTTCCTGCTCGACCTCGTCATCCGTCACCTCGACGGCGTCGACGGTGAGCTTCAGTCCGTCGAGTTTGGGGAGCGTGAATTCGGGGCGCACGTCCACCTCGACCGTAACGGTGAGGTCGCCGCTGAAGTCTTTGAGGTTCGGCAGTTCCACGATGTCGGCGCTGGGGCGGCCGAGCGGGCGCACCTTCGCTTCTTCTGCGGCCTGACGGTAGAACTTGTCGAGGCCGTCGCTCACCGCGTGGTTGAGTACCTCTTCGCGCCCGACGCGCTGGTCGATGATGGGCGCGGGCACTTTGCCTTTGCGGAAGCCTGGGATATTGATTTGCTCTGCGATGTGCTTGTAGGCGTGATCGACGCTCGGCTTCAGCTCTTCGGGGGTGACCGTGATGGTCATTTTCACGCGGGTGGGGTTCAGGCGCTCGACACTGGTTTTCACGATTCGATTTCTCCTGGTTGGTGATTCTGCGGTGCTGACTGGGGACTTGTGTCGGGGCGACAGGAGTTGAACCTGCGGCCTCCCGCTCCCAAAGCGGGCGCTCTACCAAGCTGAGCTACGCCCCGTACGAAGGATGGCGGCCAGAGAACCGGATAGCGCGCACGCGCACAGAAATTGGCCTCGGCAAGTCTAGCCGAGTTCTGGCGATGCCTCTCCCTGTCGTCGAGCGCGCATCCCGACGTGCACGACGAACTGCGCGCATGTATTAGGATTGCACCGCAATGTGTGGCTTCTGCCGGCGATTGCGGGGATGTAGCTTAGTGGTAAAGCCTCAGTCTTCCAAACTGATGATGCGAGTTCGATTCTCGTCATCCCCTCCCATGAGACGTCGCCACAGCCTCTAATGGGCGTGTCGATGGTGCGAGTCCGGATAGTGTTCGTGTGAGTGCGTCAATGTCGCGTGCGAATGCTCATGTCGGTGCCACATGCCAGCCGCTACCAACACGTCGCCGTCGTGGTCATGCTGGTGGTGGTCATCGTGAGAGTGCCAGTGGTCGTGCGTGACCTGTTCATGAGTATGTTCGTGTTCGTGCCGTTCGGTCAGATGCGGCCAGACGCCGATTCCCATGAGACCGCCCGCGATCGCCAGCGGCCAGGTAACCGGCTCCCCCATTGCGATCGCGATGAGCGCACCGAAGAACGGCGCAATCGAGAAGTATGCGCCGGTGCGGGCAGTGCCAATGTGGCGCATCCCCACAATGAAAAGAGCAAGCGAGACTCCATAGGCGAACAAGCCGATGGTCATGGCGCCAGTGATAACCCAGACCGATGGGAGGGTTGCGCCGAGCAGGAAAGCAAGGATGAGGTTTATTGGACCAGCGACGGAGCCCTTCACCGCGGCAAGCCATGTTGCGTCGTTGAGGGCAACCTTGCGGGTGAGGTTATTGTCCAGCCCCCAGCACAGGCACGCGCCGAGGATGGCCAGAGCAGGCCACGGTGACCCGAAGTTTGCCCCGGACGGGATGCTCAACACCACGGCGCCTGCGACGATCGCGACCATGCCCAGCGCGATCCGCCGGTCGAAGTTCTCTCGGAACACGAACCACGCGAGCGTGGCGGTGAATACTGCCTCAGCGTTGAGGAGAAGAGACGCTCCCGACGCCGGCATATTTGCCAGCCCGAGCATGAGAAGGACTGGTGCGACCAACCCGCCGAAGAATACCGCCCCCACAAGTGGCGCAACTTCCTTCCGGGTGATTCGCACTCGCGGTGCGCGGCGGATGAGGCGCCAGGCCATTAGGCCGATACCGGATCCTGTGTAGAGAAGTCCCGCCAGCAGCCACGGGCTCGCATTATCAAGAAGAACCTTCGCGAACGGCGTGCCAGCTCCAAACAGAATTGCTGCGGCAATGGCAGCTTGCACGCCGACATGCTTCAGGCTCTTCACGCCGTCCATTCTTGCCGCTCAGGGGCAAGTAGAGCCTTCGAGTGGTAGCCATTCGGACGAAAGGGCATGCCTAGGCGCCATCACTCGTCCGAATGACTACCGCTCGACGTTGCTGGCTCGGAGCAGCACTCACACCGTGCCGAGAAGGCCCGCCACCGAGTCGAGCGCACCGGGCACGAGGCGGAAGTACGCCCAGGTGCCACGTTTCGTGCGGTCGAGGTAACCGGCATCCACGAGCACCTTGAGGTGATGCGACACCGTGGGCTGGGACAGGCCGAGCGGCTCGGTGAGGTCGCACACGCACGTCTCGCCATCCTCGTGGGCAGCCACCATCGAGAGGATGCGCAGCCGCGCGGGGTCAGCGAGCGCCTTCAGCGAAACGGCGAGGCTCTCCGCATTCTCGACGGATATCGACTCCCGCGTGAGCGGCGCACAGCACGACTGCAGGTCGCGGATCGGAAGCAACTCGGTCATTGTCATGCGCCAATCATCTCACATATATTGACAGTCGTCGATATCCTCCTGAATAATGACTACATCGACAACGATCGATGAAGGAGGTGCTGAATGAACGAGGAATGCACAACGGGGGCTTGTAGCCCCGAAGCCTGCGCTGCAGGTTGTTGTAACTCAGCCGGCTGCTGCTAAGTCGCTCCGCCGAAAAGGCGGTCGTCTCGGCAACTGTCGGGGCGACCGCTCTTTCGGAACAATCGTTTCGTCGCCCTAACGGCGCGAGAACAAGCGGCTCAGAAACCCCGTCGAATTCGCTTTCGATTCATCGATTTGCGCCTGGGTGTGCTTCCCGCCGCACCAGTTCGCTGCCGGCACCGATCGCCGCACCTCCTGCACGTGCTGGCCGCATCCTGACCATGTCGTTTTTCCGCACACACGACATCTCGCTGGTCCGCACATAACGCCTCTCCGGAATCAATGGATCGCACCACGGGGATACTTCCAAGTACCCGATTACTATACCCCCAGGAGTATCCTGTTGTGAGCGCCAGACTACGAAAGGTATACCCATGACTTCACATGAAACGAAACCCGAGACCCGAGACGCTGCCGATGCCCGACGCAAAATCCTCAATCGCCTGCGCAGGGCACACGGTCAACTCGCCGCAGTTATCGGCGCAGTGGAGAGCGAAGCGAACTGCCGCGACGTCGTGCAGCAGCTCTCCGCAGTATCAAAGGCGCTCGACCGCGCTGGCTACCTGGTGATCTCCACCGCCTTGAAGGAGTGCCTCACTGAACCCGAGACTGACGGCATCCCCCAGGAGGACGAACTGGAGAAGTTGTTCCTCTCGCTCGCCTGACCAGACATTGGTAGGCGACAGACGACATTTCCGACTCGTGGCCCTGAACCCATGACGAGTTTTGTGCTTCACGAGGACGAACGCTTGGCAGCGCAAAAGTCAAACCGCGTCTTGGCCCGCTCCGGATGCTGTCCTCCGATACCCTGAACCGACACTGAACCCGGGGAGGCGTCATGGCCGACGAACACACCAACTACGGCCAGTACGCCGGATGGGTTGCATTCCCACGCAACCCGCAGGATCTCCTCAGCACGAGCAATTGCCCGGCGTGCTTCGCCGTGCTCTCCAGCACCGTGTGCGTCAAGTGCGGGCTCGACCTTGGGCATCCGGATGCCGCGAAACTGCACACCGCCTCCCTCGCGGCCGCGAGCGCGCTCGACGAGCGGCTCGCGATCATCGGCCGCATCCGGTTTGACACCGCGAGAGACCAGAACGCAGCACGCGAGCACACGGCCGGGACACAGCGCCCTACCGAGGTCGCGGACGCGAGCCCACCGCACTCTCCCGCCGCCGCAACGACAGCTGCTGCGCCGACAACCATCGCAGCGCCGCCGCAACCTCCGGTTCGACCCACCGAGGATGGCCCTGTCCGTCGACGTTCCAGCGTGCAAGTCACTTTGCTCATCGTCGGAGTTTCCCTGCTCTCCGTCGCCGCGATCTTCTTCCTCGTGTACGCATTCATCAACTTCGGGATCGTCTGGCGCAGCGTCATCATCGCTGCCCTCACCGTGGCCGCCCTTGTCGGCGCTTCGCTCCTACGCCGGCGCAACCTGGCCGCGACCGCCGAGGGAATCGCCGCGTTCGCGATCGTCCTCATCTACCTCGATGCCTTTGCGATCAGAGCGAATGACTTCTTCAATTCGGGCGCCGCACACGGCCAGGTCTATTGGGGTTCAGTCGTCATCGTCGCAGCGCTCGGGTTCGTCGTGTGGAGTCGTACGTCGTCACTCCGGCTTCCGAGCGTCGTCGGATTCGCGAGCTTCCCCATCGGCGTCGGTATTCTCGTCGCAGGCCTCACGGAGGAGCTTGCGCTCGGCACGCGCGTATTCCTTTCGTTCCTGTCGATAGCCGCAGCAGGGCTCATCCACCTCGTGGCCCGGCGAGAGAACAACCCGGCCGTCGTAGAACGTGTCGTGATCCTCATTGCGGCCATGGTCGCTCTCCTCGTCAGTCTTGCTTCAAGCCTGTTCGCGTATTCGGATGTGAAACTGGCGCCCACATATGCAGCCCTCGCGGTGGCGGTTGTCGCCGCCGTACACGTTTGGGCACTCGTCGCCGGGCGAACGCCATCCCGTGTAGACGGCGCGTTCCGCTGGATGTTCGCGGCGATGGTCGGGTTCGCCGCTTCGTTGGCGGTGGGACTGTCCGCAACGCGAATCGACAGCCGCTCCTTCGTGCTCATAGCCCCGTCCGTCGCGGCGGGCACCGTGGCTCTCGCGTTCAGCGTCATAGCCGCACGTACCGTCAACCGCACAGAGAAGACGCCGCTCGTGGTCGCCGCCTGGAGCGCCGCGGCCGTCCTGGCGCTGAGTCTCCTGTCGCCGGCGCTCGTCACTGCCGGGTCTGCCGTCGTCGCCGCCGTAGGAATCCCGCCGTGGGCGATCGAGCCGGGGAGTCAGATCACGGCGCTGCCGGTCGACTCGGTGTGGGCAGTTCTCGCCCTCGCCATCGTGACGGCTCTCACTGCCGCGGTGTGGACCGCGACCGGAGAGCTTCGTTTGCACGGGCGCTCCACCGCCGTGCTCTGGGCGGCGCTCGTCACGACAGTCGGTGTCGTGCCCGAATTGCGCATCCAGTGGATGGTGATGACCGGATGGTTCCTCATTTCGGCGGCCTGCCTCGGTCTGCTCCTCCTCGCGCGTCGACGCGCTACCGTTCGCCGCAGTCACCGCGCGGCGCTCCTGGCCGGCATGATCGTCGCGGGCGTTCTCGCGTACCTCGTCGGCTGGATGACGACGACAACATGGTGGATCGGCACGCTCGCGATCCTCGTCATCCTCATCGCATCCCGCGCACTCGTGAATCGACCGGGGGCGAAAGCGGCACTTCTGGGCAGCAGCCTCGGCGTCGCGCTCGCGTCGGTGGGTTTCGTTGCCAGCCAGCTCACGATGGGCACCGGCATCGGATGGGACGTCGACCTCGCGAATCGACTGGTCCTCACGTCACTTGCCGCCGTCGTCGTACTGCTCGGCGCGGCGATTCCGGACAGGGGAACGAGCGGCCTCGACCGCCGTGTCGAATTCTGGGTTGCGGCGGGGGCATCCGCGATTGCGATCCCCTCAGCAACCGTGTTCGTAGCCCAGTTGCCGGCCTCGCAGCGCCTCGCCCTGCTGCTCCCGGAACACGGGACCAGCCTCGCAACTGCCGTCATCCTGTTGGGGGCACTCGCGCTGTGGTCGGGTCTCCGGGCGAATCAGCAGTTTCGCCCGGAACGCGCGATAGCGTCCATTGCGGCAGCGCCCGCGCTGTACCTCGCTGCGGCCTCGTTCGCTCGATTGATCCAGGTGCCCCACTTCGTGAACTCAGTCGTTCCGATTACGGCCGCCGTGCTCGCTGCCGCAGGATCCCTCGCCATCACGACGATGCGACCAACCACCGCGCCCCGATGGACCCGCGAACTCGGCATCGCGCTCGTCGGCATCCCTGCCGTGATTTCCTCGGTGTGGGCGGATGACGCCCTCACGTGGCTCGTTCTGCTCCTTGCTTCTGTTGCCGCGCTCCTGCTTGCGATTGACCGCGATGGACTCTTCTCCTCTCGATCGGGACGGCATCACATCGGCTGGTTCGCTCTCGCGCTCGCGACGGGAGGACTGTGGTGGAGACTTGACAGCGCCCGGGTTGCCGACCTCGAGTTCTATGTCGTGCCCGTGACTCTCGCTCTCCTCGTGATCGCCGCCCTCATCGCGATGACCGCGCGCCGCGAGGATCCACAGCGCGACTCTGCGGCCGCCCCCATGATCGCGCTCGGCGCACTCCTGGTGAGCCTGCTGCCCCTCGGTGCGAATGCCGCCACCGGGTCGATGACGTACGCCGCCTGGTTGTTCGCGATCTGTGCAGCCTTCCTCCTTGCGGGAAGCGCCGTCACTCGCGGATCGCTGGCCCAAAGGTTTGCGGATGCCGGCGCACTTGCCGGTGCGATCGGCGTCATCGTTCTTGCTGCCGGTCGCACGCTGTTGCTGCCCATCGCCGAACCGGAGCGAGACGTCTGGCCCGCCGGCGCTTTCGTGGTGCTCGCACTCGCCGCCTTCCTCCAGGTGCGTCGTCGACCGGCAGGCTCCGAGCGTTTCCGTTCGACCGTCAGCCAGGTCCTCGGGCTCGTCGCAATGACGATCCTCCTCGTACTCGAGGTGCCCGCAGTGTCCCAGGATGCAAACGGCAGCATCCGGGCTCTCGCGCTCGTCCTCGTGTTTTCCGTCATCCACGTCATCGCATTCCTGGTTTCTCGCGCGCCACTCACCCGACTGCTCGCGATCTTCGCCATTGTCTACGCGGCGCTCGGTGGGATCGCGGGAGTGTGGGCGGACGCTTTCCACCCGATCGAGCTCGCGAGCATCCCGATCGCCGTCGCCCTGCTCCTCACAGGGGCGGTGCAGCTGAGGAGGGTGCCGACCGCCACAAGCTGGCCGTGGCTCGGACCGGGAACCGCTGTCCTGCTCGTGACCTCGCTCCTGGCCACAATCGACGAACGGCCGCTGTGGCGATTGGTGGGGCTCGGTGTGGTCGGCATCGCCGTCATCATTGCGGCGGTCGTCCTTCGCCTGCAATCGCCGTTCACGATCGGCGTGATCGTCGTGCTCGTCCACGGCGTAGCCACATTCCTGCCGCAACTGCGCGCCGCGTACGAATCCCTGCCCTGGTGGATGTGGTTGGGGGCAGGCGGCGTGCTGTTAATTGTGCTCGCGGCGCGTTACGAGCAACGAATTCGCAATCTGAAGGAGCTCGCGCTCAAATTCGCCATGTTGAGGTGAAACTGGCCCCCAAAGGGGGGACTGCGAGGCGAGTTTTGCCCCCCTATCATGGGGGTACCGTTTACCCCCCGGCTCACGGTAAGCCAATCGCCGCAACCCGAAACGCCAAGCGGCAGGCAATAGCAGGAATAACGATGTCCCAAACCCCGCAACAGTCCCTTCCGCCTTTTGGCTGGTATCCGGATCCCACTGGGCTCCCGATGCTGCGTTGGTGGACCGGATCCGCCTGGACAGACCAGTTGGAAGCACCGCGCCCGGAGATTCAACCCGCAGCAGGGTACTCAACTCAGGATCTCGGCCAGCGCGACCTGCTCGCGTCCTAAAGGATAGTCGGCGTCCTGCGCACGTAGTTCTGGCCTGGTGGAGCGTTCAGCGTTGCAACCAGGCCAGAACCGCGAGCACTCGCCTGTGGTCGCTGCCCGAATCGTCGAGCCCCAGCTTCGTGAAAATCGCGGTGACATTCTTTTCGACTGCGCCGGTGCCGATGAACAGAGTTCGTGAGATAGCGGCGTTCGTTCGACCTTGCGCCATGAGTGTGAGCACCTCGCGCTCCCGTGCCGTGAGCGACTCGAGCGGGTCGTGCTGCCGGCCGAGCAGCTGGGCGACCACCTCGGGATCAAGCACCGTGCCGCCGGACGCGATGCGTTCGACGGCGTCCTGGAGCTCGTCGAGGGATGCAACACGGTCCTTCAGCAGGTAGCCAACCCCACCGGTGCCGTCGGCGAGCAACTCGCGCGCATAGGCCACTTCGACGTACTGGGACAACAGCAGGATGCCGACCTCGGGCAGGATGTGCCTGGCGCGGATCGCGGCGCGCACGCCTTCGTCGCGGAAGGTGGGAGGCATCCGAACGTCGAGCACGAGGAGGTCCGGTGCCAGATCGGTGAGCGCCTCGAGCATGCTGTCGCCGTCGCCGAACGATCCGACGACCTCGACTCCAGCCTCCTTGAGCACGCGGACGAGCCCTTCGCGCAGGAGCACGGAATCATCCGTTACCACCACGCGAAGGGCCGCCATGCACTCCAGAGTAGTCAGGGTGAGCGGGTCAGGGTCAGTACGTCACAGGCAGATGGCCGGTGGCAGTGGTTGGACCGCCAACCGGGCTGTCCAGCTCGAGCGTGCCGCCGAGTCCCCTCAGGCGCTCATCGAGCCCGGCGAGACCGTGGCCCTCCGTCGCGGCCGCGCCGCCATGGCCATCGTCCGTCACGACCACGTCAAGCCACCAACTGTCCTGCTCGGGGATTCTCCGCATCGCAACGGCAACTCTGATCTCGGTTGCACCCGAGTGCTTCGTGGCATTCGCGACGAGTTCGCTCGCCACGAAGTAGGCGTTCCGCTCGATCTCCTGTGGCAGCGTGAGGTCGGCATCGAGCGCATTGGTCACTGTCACGGTCACGCTGCTTCGTGCGGCAAGCGACTCCAGGGCGGCAATGAGGCCGCGATCCAGCAGAATCGGCGGAGCAAATCCGCGGGACAGCGCGCGCAGCTCCTCCAGTGCCTCGTGAGAGCGTAAGGTCGCCTCCTCGATGAGCGCCCTGGCAGCATCCGGGTCCGTGTCGAGCTGTCGCTCGGCTGCAGCGAGATCCATTTGCAGTCGGACCAGCCGCTGCTGAGGGCCATCGTGGATGTCCCGTTCGAGCCTACGCAGCGAGTGGCCCTCCGCCGAGATCGCGGCGCCCCTGGATGCGCTCAGATTCGACACTTCACGACGAAGGGCGTCCGAATGGAACGGCCCCAGAACGCCACTCGCGATCGAGTGGTGAAGCAACACCAGCCCGCGCGTGACGAACGGAAGCGTCGCGAGGAACACGATGCCGAGCACGAGTTGGGCGACGTTGTCGAGTGCACTCCAATCGATTCCGCTCGCGGCCCAGTCGACGGATCGATCACCGAAGACCTGGTAGAGCCAGCGGGAAAGGAACCACGAGTTGGTGCCGTCGGGGGTGAACCGGTCCCAGAACCAATAGGTCGCGCCGCCGAGCCCGACCGCAATCCAGGTAATGGTGATCGTCCAGGTGATGAGCGAGATGGCGAAATTGATGACCGTGGTGTGTAGGGCATACAGCCAGTAGTGACCGCTGCCGAACAGGGTGCGTGCCCAACCCCAGAATCCCGGCTCCCGCGGCCACTCGGGTCGGTCGATCCGCGGCCGACCCGCCCACCCGAGGCGCACGAGTTCGAGAGTTCCAAACCCTCGGCCGACGTAGAGAAGGGCGGCGAGGAAAAATACGCCAAGAATGAACGTGATGATGGTTCCCGCGCCCGCGCTGAGCAGGGATACCGACACGGAGAACCCCGCCACGGCGATGGGCAACGAGAGAAGAAGGAACCCCAATTCTCGCGGGACGCCGCGCCACAGGCGGAGGTAAAGATTGCCTTTCATGTTCTCCAGAGTGGCAGAAGCGGGGTGGTTGTCGATGGTTGTTGTTGTCATGCATCCAGCCTCACCATTGCGGATCGACAGCGACATCCGGCCAGCGCCCAAAGTGACGGTGGGGTTATCCCCCGCTGGTTCGATCAGAGGGTTCGGTGTGTCGGATGGCCACCGAGCAATGTCAGCGACACCGGCATGGTGCGCAGTTCATCCCCAGAGCATGTGTTCGGATCGTGGTCGATCGCGATGAGATCAGCCACCTGACCAACTTCGACGCGGGAATGCGTGGATGCGGAAAGCGCCTCGTCCACCGTGATGGTCTGCTCCGGATGCCACGGCTCGCGACCATCTCGCGACCTCGACACTGCGGCGCTGATCGTGACCCATGGGTCCAGCGGCGACACCGGCGCATCCGAACCGAGAAGCAATTCGGCGCCCGCGTCAATCAGGGTACGCAGCGCGAAGGAGCGATCGGTGCGACCGTCCCAGTAGTGTTCGGCAATATCGCGGTCATCCATGGCGTGCTCCGGCTGCACGCTCGCCGCCACCCCGAGCGCTGCGAAGCGGGGGAAGTCCTCCGGGCGAAGCAACTGGGCGTGTTCGATGCGTCCGTGGCATCCGACGATCTCGAACGCATCCAGCGCGAGCCGGTTCGCGTCGTCGCCGATTGCGTGGACAGCCGGGTGGATGCCGGCGGCCCACGCCGTGCGCAGGAGCGGGACGAGCTGCTCGGTGGGCACCGTGAGTAGCCCGCGCTCCCCCGTCCCTGGGTAGTTTTCGACGCAGAACGCAGTGCGCGTGTTGAGGGACCCGTCGGTGAGGATCTTGAACGGGCCGACCGTGAGCAGCCCTCCGGAGCCTTCGATCACGTCACCCGTGCTGTGCCCGGCGGCGACGGCCGCATCGAGGTGGTCGGTATAGATTCCCGCCTGGACACGCAGCGCATCGAACCCGGCGGCAAAGCGCCGCCGCCAACTCGTGAGATTGTCGGCCATCTCGTAGTCGACGACTCCGACGACTCCGCGTGACGCGGCCGCGCTGGCAGCCTCTGCCACCCACTCGTCGAGAGTTGCGTCGGGCACCTGACCGAGTCGTCCGACCACTTCGAAGCAATCATCTTCGAGCAACACACCCGTTGGGTGCCCCGCGTGACCGTACATCTCGAGCGCGGGAGTATTGAGCCAGCAGCAGTGGAGATCGCCGCTGATGAGCACGGCGGGCATCCCCGGCACTGCGGCATCCAGGAGGTCGACCGTTGGCGTGTCCGGCCACAGTCCGTCACGGAAACCGTGTCCGATGACGGGCTGGCCCTCCGCAATCCGGATGCGTGACAGGTTGTCCGCCATCGTTCGGGCGGCGTGTGCCGCGGACGCCGCCGCGGACAAGTCGATTCGGCGCACCGCGAGCGCGTGCTGGTTGGCGTGCACATGGTGATCCCACAGCCCAGGCAGCAACCACCGGCCGTCAATGTCGATGGGCTCCCCCGCAACCGGCGTGCTGTCGGACGGCGAAATCGACGCGATCCGCCCGCCGGAAATCGTCACGTCGACAATCGTGTCGCCCACGCGCGCGTTGGCGATGGTCGTCACAGCGATGCACCGTTCACGCGGCGCATGTCGTCGGCGAGTTGCGGATGCGCATAATTCGCACCGTGGTCGAGTTCCTCGACGATCGTGCGTTTGATCTCCTCAGGCTTGTCCTGGCTGAGCTTCAATCGAGCCTCGAAGCGCGAAACCACGATGCGAAAACCGACCGTTCCGTCGAAAATGCTGCGGCCATACTCCTCGTTGTCTTTCAGGAGATTCGGATGCGGCATCCGGCCCTCGAAGTGCTCGACGAGTTCGTCCAGAACGCGCCAATTCTCGTCATCGCTCAGGATCTCCGGCACGCCGTACAGGTGCGCCGTCGAGTGGTTCCAGGTGGGAACAGCGGGGATGTCGCCGTACCAACCGGGGGAAATGTAACCGTGGGCGCCCTGGATGATGACGAGCACCTCGGACGTGCCCAGCTCGAGAGACCGGTCGTCCGGTTTGCCGACGTGGCTGACGATGCTGATGTCGTCGCGGCCCTCTTCGAGCATTACGGGATAGTGTGCCGCCACGAGCCCTTTCGCGGTGTTCGCGACGATGGTCGCCCACGGATTTTCCCGAATGAGTTTCCTCACTTCGTCGGGGTCTTTCGTCACGTAGTGGGGAGTGCGTCTCATGGGCTCAAGCTTGCCACGATTGGGAAGCCGATCCCGCTACGCCTGGCAGCGCGGGCACCAGTACAGCTTGCGCGCCGCAGCGACCTCCAGCACGATGTTCGTCCCGCACGTTCGGCACGGTAGTCCAGCCCGGCGATATACCCAGTGCCGGTCGTCGCGGCTCGCAAGCGCCTTCGCGTACTCCTCCTCCGAGAGGTCGTCCATCGTGAGCATCTGTCCGGTCTGCACGCCGATGTGCAACAAGTGCGACCAGTCCTTCCAGAGCGCGCGCACGACTTCCTCGGGGAGGTTCTTGCCAGGCGTGTGCGGATTCAGCCTCGCGCGGTAGAGCAACTCCGCGCGATAGACGTTCCCGATGCCGCTCACCACGGACTGGTCCATGAGCAGAAGGCCGATGCGCGTCGGCTTGCGTCGGATGACGTCGACGAACCGATCCTCGGCTGCCTTGCTGTCGTCCACGAGCGGATCCGGCCCGAGCCTCGCGATGACCGCGGCGACCTCCTCGGGTTCGAGCACTTCGCACGCGGTCGGCCCGCGAAGGTCGGCCACGGCGGTGTCGGTGAGGAGCCGGACGCGCACCTGGCCGATCGGCTCAGGCGGAAACGTCTCGAGGGCTTGCTCGGTCTCCTGCTCGGACATCCTCAGGCGGGTGCGACGCGGTGCGCCGATCGAGTGGAGGGAGTCTTCGTGCTCGCCGACGACGGTGTCCTTACCGCTCCCTGAGGAGTCGGCGCCCGTAGTTTCGCTCCCTGAGGAGGCCGAAGGCCGTCTCGAAGGGAGCGTACTAGGTAACTCCCTTCGAGACGCTGGCTTTGCCAGCTCCTCAGGGAGCGGGATTCCGCGCATGCCGGTTTGCCCCATGCGGCCGCTGGCGGATGCTGTGGTCGCGTCCGCGGTGATGTCGCCCGCGAAATCCCACGCACCGTAGATGCCGAGGTGCACGCGCAACCAGAGTCGCGGCGCGTCCTCGTCGGCCGCAAACTCGAGGAACAGCTGCTTGCCGACGGCCTGGGAGTCCGTCATGAGGAGCCCGTCGAGACGCGATGCGCCGTGAGCGAATCGACCCTGCGGCGAACTCACGGCGACCCGGTGCCCTACGAAATTCAGAGCGAACTGCCGTGCGATGCGATGAACGGAGTGACCTTCTGGCACCTCAGTCGACCTGCTTGCCCGCGATCGCGCCGGTGTCCTCGTACTCGAGCAACTGGGCGATGCGGCGCGCGTGACGCTCCGCACCGGAGAACGGGGTGGCGATGAAGGTGTCGATGAAGAGGATCGCCTCCTCCACCGTGTGCTGGCGGGCGCCGATCGAGATCACGTTCGCGTCGTTGTGTTCGCGCGCGAGCTGTGCGGTCGGCACGCTCCACACGAGCGCTGCCCGGGCGCCACGCACCTTGTTCGCGGCCATTTGTTCGCCGTTGCCAGAACCGCCGAACACGACGCCGAGGGCTGCGACCCCCGCCTGCTGGTCTGCCACAACGCCGATTGCCGCGTTGATGCAAAACGACGGGTAGTCATCCAGCTCGTCGTACTCCGCGGGTCCGTGGTCTATGACGTCGTGGCCCGCCGAACGCAGATGTTCCTGAAGCGCGCGGCTGAAATCGAGTCCGGCATGGTCGGTCGCGATGTGGATGCGCATGCCCCCATTCTACGAAGACTCCCAGCGGGCAGGTCTGGCCTTTGAGCGGCGACGGGAGCACACTGGAAGGAGCGTTCCTCGTTAGGTAGGGAGGCCGGCGATGACGACACGCACTCACGATGATCCCCTGATCGTGCCGGTTCTGTCGGCGGGAAAGCATCGAACGCCGCGCAGCGGAGGATGCTTCATGGAGTTCGCCTCCTACCTCGCCGGCGAGCGCTGGAGCGATCACCCGGCATGCACGCATCCGGCTCTCGCGTTTCTGGCCCGCATGACCAACGATTGCACCTCGGACCGAAACCGGTCGCTGCTGGCCGAACTCATCCCCTCGGTGATCGGGTTGAACGGCGATGACCCGCGCGTGGAGTTGCTCATTGCGTTGCGCGTGGCGATAGCCGCGCTGCCGATCGCGAGCGAGGAGCGGCAGCGCGCCCTCGCGGTGGGCATCCTGTCGTGCGAACGGCAATTGTCCCGACTCGGATACCCTCCGGGACCGGAACTGCGCGAGCGCATGCACGCCGCGTTCGACAGCGCGCCGCTCGCGGGCAGTTGGGCGCGGGATTTCGTGGCCGGGAACACTGTGCCTTCGCGCGATCGCGCAATCTCGCGGATGGCCGAGTCCGTCATCCGGATCGGCGTGCTGGGGATCGCCCAGGCGTGCACGCCCGGCGCAGATGCGAGGCTGCGCGATGTGCTTCGCGACGCCATCGCAGACTGCGCAGTGCTCTTGGGGTCAGGCTCAGTCGAAGATGGGGTCGCGCGTGCGGGTGCGTTTGATCTCGAAGAAGCCGTCGTAGCTCGCGGCCGCAACAACGCCATCCCACAGGGCGACGGCCTGCTCGCCCTTCGGCGCGGGTGATATCACCGGGCCGAAGAACGCGGTGCCGTTCACCGCGATGACGGGAGTGCCGACATCCTGGCCGACCCGGTTGATTCCGTCGAAATGGCTCTCGCGCATCTGCTCGTCGTACTCGTCGCTGTCCGCATACTTCAGGTACTCGGCCGGCAGTCCCAAGTCGGCGAGTGCCGCAGGAATGACGTCGTCGGGGTCCTTCGACCCTCCGAGATGGATGCGGGCCCCGAGAGCGTCGTAGAGAGGCTTCACCATCTCCTGGCCCTCGAGTTCGTGGACGGCAGCAACGAGACGCGTGTAGCGGAGAGCTCGAGGGAAGAACGCGCGGTAGTCGTCGGACACGTCCTTGTCTTCGTTGAGCACGGCGAGGCTCATGACATGCCACGACACGTCGAGGTTCCGATACCGTGCCACTTCGCCTACCCAACGGCTCGTCATCCACGCCCACGGGCAGGATGGGTCGAACCAGAAGTCGACGGAAGTGGGCGCGGAGGTATCAGGAGAGTTTGCAGGCATGCTTTCACGATACGTGGGGCCGTCGATTCCTGCTGACCTCACAGTTCAGCGCTACTAGGCTGGATACACCTCACTGGGCGCATCCGCCCAGCACACACTCGTTGATCCCCACGAAGGAGACTGCTGTGCCCGGCGACAACCTCACCCGCATCGAAGCCCAGGAGCGCAAGGCGCTCGTCAGCGTTGAGAGCTACGACGTCACGCTCGACCTCACCACGGGCGCAGAAGTGTTTCGCAGTACGACTGTTGTGCGGTTTACAGCGAAAGCCGGGGCGTCCACCTTCATCGACGCATTCACGCGCACCGTGCACTCGATCGACCTGAATGGCGCCGCCGTCGACACGGCTGCCGCGGATGGCGTGCGCATCCAGCTCGACGACCTCGCCGCGGACAACGTCCTCACGATCGTCGCGGATGCCGAATACACGAACTCGGGCGAGGGTCTCCACCGCTTCGTCGACCCCGTGGATGACGAGGTGTACCTCTACTCCCAGTTCGAGGTGCCGGACTCCCGCCGCGTTTTCGCCGTGTTCGAGCAGCCCGACCTGAAGGCGACATTCCGTTTCACGGTCACCGCACCTTCCGCGTGGGAGGTTGTCAGCAACCAGCCCGTCGAAACCCGCACCGAGGATGGCGAGGCCGCGACCTGGGTCTTCAAGACCACGCCGCGCATTTCCTCTTACATCACCGCGATCGTTGCCGGCCCGTACGCGAAAGTGACAAGCGAGCTCACGAGCAGCGACGGCCGCACGATTCCGCTCGGCATCTATTCGCGCAAGTCGCTCAGTCAGTACCTCGACGCGGACTACATTTTCGACATCACGCGCAAGGGCTTCGCGTACTTCGAGGAGAAGTTCGACTACGCGTACCCGTTCGAAAAGTACGACCAGCTGTTCGTGCCCGAGTTCAACGCCGGGGCGATGGAGAATGCGGGCGCGGTCACGTTCACGGAGACGTACGTTTTCCGTTCCAAAGTGACGGATGCGATCAAGGAGCGTCGCGTCGTCACGATCCTGCACGAGCTCGCACACATGTGGTTCGGCGACCTCGTCACCATGAAGTGGTGGAACGACCTGTGGCTGAACGAGTCGTTCGCCGAGTGGGCATCGACGATCGCCACCGCGAACGCCACCGAGTGGACGGAAGCCTGGACCACGTTCCAGGCGATGGAGAAAAGCTGGGCGTACCGCCAGGACCAGCTCCCGTCCACGCACCCCGTCGTCGCGACCATCAACGACCTCGAGGATGTCCAGGTCAACTTCGACGGCATCACCTACGCGAAGGGCGGCTCCGTCCTGAAGCAGCTCGTCGCCTGGGTGGGCGAGGACGAATTCTTCGCGGGCGTCGCCGCGTATTTCAAGAAGCACGCGTGGGGAAACACCGAGTTGAAGGACTTGCTCGCGGAGCTCGAGACCACGAGCGGCCGCAAGCTCACCGAGTGGTCGAAGCTGTGGCTGGAGACTGCTGGCGTGAATACGCTTCGCCCGTCGTTTGAGACTGACTCTGACGGCAACTTCACAAACTTTGCCGTGTTGCAGAGCGCCAACCCCGACTACCCCACCATCCGCGCGCACCGCCTTGCGATCGGCTTCTACAACCTCGAGGGCGGCAAGCTCGTGCGCACGCACCGCCACGAGTTGGATGTCGACGGCGAGAGCACCGACGTTTCAGAATTCGTCGGAATGGCGAAGCCGGACCTCGTGCTCATCAACGACGACGACCTCGCGTACGCGAAGATCCGGCTCGATGACGACTCACTGGCGGTCGCGCTCGAACACCTCAAGGACATCGACAACCCGCTCGCGCGGGCTCTCGTGTGGGGTGCCGTGTGGGATGCGACACGGGATGCCGAGACGCGTCCGAGCGACTACGTCGACCTCGTGCTGCGCAATATCGCGACGGAGACCGAGAGCACGACCATCCGCACGACTCTCAACCAACTTGCTCTCGCCGCGAAGCAGTACGTGAACCCGTTCGAGCGGGCGAAGACGCTCGAGAGGGTCGGGTCCGATCTGTGGACGCTCGCGCAGCTTGCCGAGCCTGGTTCGGATGCGCAGTTCCAGTTCGTGAAGTTCTTCGCGCACCTCGCGTCGGTCGGCGACCACGTGGCCGCCCTCCGCGGACTGCTCGACGGCACGGTCGTGCTCAAGGGACTCGAGATCGACACCGACCTCGGGTGGGAGATCCTCGAAGGCCTCGTGTTGAATGGGGCAGCCACGCCAGCGGACATCGACGACATGCTCGCGAAGGACAACACGGCGAACGGCGCGCAGGCCGCGGCGCGTGCCAGGGCGACCTTCCCGACATCCGAAGCGAAGCTCTCGGCGTTCGACTCCCTCGTGGACTCTGACGAACTTCCGAATGCGATCGTGCGCAACACCGCTCTCGGCTACCAGCACGTCAACGATCCTGCGCCGCTCGAGGCTGTCGTGCCGAAGTACTTTGCGGCCCTGAACTCACTGTGGAAAAGCCGCAGTTACCACATCGCCGAAACGCTCGTCGTTGGGCTCTACCCAGCGCCGCTTGCGTCGCAGTCCCTCGTGGACGCGACGAAAGGATGGCTCGATGCGAATCAGGATGTCCCTGCGCTGCGTCGCCTCGTCATCGAGAACCTCGCGGGAGTTGAGCGTGCGCTCGCAGCCCAGGAACGGGACGCGCGCTAGGCGACGATGACTGACGTGGACTGGATGGCTTTGTGGGCTGCGATCGGCGGCTTCTTCACGCAGTGGCGGGTGCCCGTCACGATTGTGATCATTCTGGTCGCCACGGTCGCTTTGCGCTGGTTGCTCCTCATCATCCTGCGGCGCTCGATCGAGCGAGTTGTGTCCGGAGTCAAGAAGACGCACAACGTCGAGCAGACTCAGGAACTCGCATCGGCGCCTTTGCGTGCCGCGCGCATCGTGCAGCGCACGCGCACGCTCGGGACGGTCATCAACAGTTCGCTCACCGTGATCCTGTTGGGCGCCGCGCTCGTGCTCATCCTCGATGTCGTCGGGGTTCCCGTCCTCGGCATCCTCGGTGCAGCCGGAGTCGTCGCCGCGGGCCTCGCGTTCGGCGCGCAGAACCTGGTGAAGGACATCCTCAACGGAATGTTCATGGTGTTCGAAGACCAGTTCGGGATCGGCGACATCGTCGACCTTGGCGTGGCGTCGGGGACCGTTGAATCCGTGGGGGTGCGCATTACGAGCATCCGGGACGTCAACGGCACGCTGTGGCACGTGCGCAATGGCGAAATCCTGCGCGTCGGAAACAAGTCGCAAGGCTGGGCTCGGGTCATCATCGATCTCCCTGTTCCGTACACGACCAATCTGGACGCGATCAAGGATGTTGTCCTCACGACCGCGAAACTGCTGACCACGGATCCTGCGTGGCAGCGCAAGATCCTCGAGAACCCGGAAATCTGGGGCGTCGAGTCGGTCACTGCCGAGGCAGTCATCCTGCGACTCGTCATCAAGACTCGTTCGGCCGACCAGTGGGATGTTGCCCGAGAGCTGCGGATGCGCGTGAAGCTCGCACTGGACGAGTACGGTGTGACGGTCCCCTCGCTGAACCGCATGATTCTCGACCAGAACCGCGTCATCCCTGTCGCCCAGACGAAATCGGCGCCGGAGACGGATGATGCCAAGTCCAACGGGAAGACCGACCCGAAATGAGCGAAGACGACTCCGCGCTGTTCCACCAAATTGGAGGCAGCGAAACTTTCGACACCCTGGTTCGGCGATTCTATGACGGCGTTCACGGCGACCCCGTGCTGTGGCCCATGTATCCGCACCATGATTTGGAAGGGTCCATCCATCGCCTCAGCACGTTTTTGCAGCAGTACTGGGGTGGTCCGACGACGTACGGCGATGAGCGCGGACATCCGCGGTTGCGTCAGCGCCACGTGGCGTTCAAGGTCAACCCCGAAGCGCGAGACCGCTGGCTCGGCCACATGCGCGCTGCTCTCGACTCCCTCGAACTGCCGCCCCTGCACCACGCCACGTTCTGGGACTACCTTGACCGGGCCGCTCACTCGCTCGTGAACACGTTCGACGAGTAACGTCGCGCGACAACCCCTGATCGTCGCAGGCCACTCGACACACCGGCGCCAGAGGGCAATTGCGGTTTTCGTTGGCCTGCAATGGCTTGGGTGGTAGGAATGGGGACATGGTACGAACAGTCGCCCGACGAAAAGTTACGCGCGTGGTGGGAATTGATCGCATCGAGTCGCGTGAAGATGTGCTTGCTGTCGAAGAACCGCTCGAGATTCGCGTCGGCGGCCGCTCCCTGGCCATCACGATGCGCACCCCGGGGAATGATGTCGATCTGGCAGCCGGCTTCCTCGTGTCCGAAGGGGTGATCACCCGGACGGAAGAGTTCAGGACAGCCCGGTATTGCGCCGGCGCGAGCGTCGAAAACCTCAATACCTACAACGTTCTCGATGTCACGCTCGCGCCCGGCGTGCCCTCACCGGATCCAAGCCTGGAGCGCGCGTTCTATACGACAAGCGCGTGCGGACTGTGCGGCAAGTCAAGCATCGACGCGGTGCGAACCAAGTCTGCGTTCAGCGTTCAGGAAGATCCACTGCAGGTCACCGAAGGGCTGCTGGCGTCGTTCCCCACCAGGCTTCGCGCAGAACAGGCCGTCTTCGACAAGACGGGCGGCCTGCACGCCGCCGCACTCTTCGACGGTGAAAGCGGCGAGCTTCTCGTGTTGCGAGAAGACGTCGGCCGCCACAACGCGGTGGACAAGGTAGTCGGATGGGCGTTGAAAGAGGGCCTGCTCCCGTTGCGCGGCACTGTGCTCATGGTGTCGGGCCGCGCAAGTTTCGAGCTCACCCAAAAGGCGCTCATGGCCGGCATCCCGATGCTCGCCGCGGTGTCAGCCCCATCATCGCTCGCTGCCGAATTGTCGGCGGAGATGGGACTCACCCTCGTCGGATTTCTTCGGGAATCGTCCATGGTCATCTACACCGGCGCAGAGCGAATCGTGCGAACGCGAGTGAAGGAAGGAAGCGCAGCGTGACAATCGAGAAACCCGTCGGGAGGAGCGCGGCGGAAGACGAGTTGAAAGTGGGAGCGCCGAAAGTGTGGGCTGCCGGCGTGCCCGGAGTGACCCACTCGATGATTCCCGCCCTCACCGGAATGGGCGTCGGCCGCGCAGCAAAGGGACTTCTGGCGATGAACCAGAAAGACGGTTTCGACTGCATGAGTTGCGCGTGGGAGGACCCGACCGAGCGCAAAACATTCGAATTCTGCGAAAACGGCGCGAAGGCCCTCACGTGGGAAGCCACGCCCCTTACCGTCCCCACTTCCTTCTGGAGCGAGCACTCCATCGACGATCTGCTCACGAAGGACGAATACTGGCTCGGCATGCAGGGTCGGCTCGTCGAACCCGTGTACAAGCCTGCGGGCAAAAGCCACTACCAGCCGATCGGCTGGGATGACGCCTTCGCGCTGATCGCGAAGAAGCTCAACAGCCTCGACTCCCCGGACGAGGCCGCGTTCTACACGAGCGGTCGCACCCCGAACGAGACGGCGTTCGTCTACCAGCTCTTCGCGCGAGCATTCGGGACCAACAATCTGCCGGACTGCTCGAACATGTGCCACGAATCCACGGGAACGGCGATGAGCGAAGTCATCGGCGTCGGCAAGGCGACCATCGTCTACAGCGACTTCGAAAAAGCCGACCTCATCATCATCATGGGCCAGAACCCCGGCACCAACCATCCTCGGATGCTCACGGTGCTGGAAGAGGCGAAGCGCGCCGGGGCCGAGATCGTCGCCGTGAATCCATTGCTGGAAGCTGGCCTCATCCGTTACAAAAACCCGCAAAAAGTTGGCGGCATCATCGGTCGCGGCACGGGCATCGCCGACCAGTACCTGCAGATTCGCCTCGGCGGCGACATGGCGCTCATGCAGGCGATCTCGAAGCGCGTTCTGGATGCGGAGGACGCGAACCCGGGAACCGTACTGGACCACGACTTCCTCGAGAAGCACTGCGAGGGGCTCGCCGAGTTCAGGGAACACCTCGCCGACCTCGACGAGGAGGCAGTTCTGACCGCCACGGGATTGACGAGTGCTGAAATCGATGAACTCGCTGCCCGATACGTGAAAGCAGACAAGGTCATCATCACGTGGGCGATGGGCCTCACCCAGCACAAGCGGGCGGTCCCGACGATCAAGGAAATCATCAACCTCTTGCTGTTGCGCGGCAACATGGGCAAACCCGGTGCCGGGGCGTCGCCCATCCGCGGCCACAGCAACGTGCAGGGTGACCGCACCATGGGGATCTGGGAGAAAATGCCCCCGGCCTTTCTCGACGCGCTCCAGCGTGAATTCGGATTCGACCCGCCCCGCGAGGAGGGCGTCGACGCCGTCAACGGCATTCGGGCCATGCGCGACGGCAGGATCAAGGTGTGGTTCGCGCTCGGCGGGAACCTGGTCGGCGCCATTTCCGACACGGGCGTCTCGGAGGATGCCATCCAGCAGCTCGAATTGAGCGTCCAAGTCTCCACGAAACTGAACCGGTCCCACGCCGTGATCGGCGAGGAGGCGCTGATTCTCCCGACGATGGGGCGCAGCGAAATCGACATCCAGGCCGACGGCGAGCAGTTCGTGAGCGTGGAGGACACGGTCGCCGCCGTGCACGCGTCCTACCCGAAGCTCACGCCGGTCGCTCCGAACCTGTTGTCTGAAGTCTCGATTGTCACGAGGCTCGCTCGCGCCGTTCTCGATGACAAATATGGAATCGACTGGGCAGGATTCGAGCGCAATTACGACACCATCCGCGACCGCATCGCCCGCGTGGTGCCGGGGTTCGATGATTACAACCGCAAGGTGCGCCAGGACGACGGCTTCATGCTGCCCCACGGCCCACGGGACTCCAGGACATTCCCGACCCCGACCGGCAAGGCAATCATCACGGTCAACGACCTGGAAGCCCTGACCGTCCCTCCTGGCCGGCTGCTGTTGCAGACCGTTCGGTCCCACGACCAGTTCAACACGACCACGTACAGCCTGAATGACCGCTACCGCGGGGTGAAAAAGGGTCGACACGTCGTGTTCGTGAACGCCGACGACCTTTCCGAGCTGGGGTTCGCCGACGGTGACATCGTCGACATCCACAGCGAGTTCGCGGACGGCGTCGACCGAGTTGCCAAACGGTTCCGAATCATCTCCTACCCAACCGCGAAGGGCTGCGCGGCCGCGTACTTTCCGGAGGCCAACGTGCTCGTGCCTCTGGATGCGACTGCGGAAGGCAGCAATACTCCCGCATCCAAGTCGGTCGTCGTTCGATTCGAGCGCGCGGGGTGATGTGCGCACTCCCCATCCAGACAGCGCACTGCTAGCGTTCCAATGGCAAGAATCCCGCGACCAATGATTGGTGACGACCATTCCAAAATCATCCGCAACCCGTAAGTCGGCCATGCCGTCGGATCTCGCGATTTCCCGCGCGGCGGTGCGCCGACCTCTCGAAGACGTCGGTTCGCAAATGGGCATCGGTCCGCACCTGCTCGAACCGTATGGCAGCGTCGCGTCAAAAATCTCTCTCGCGGCAATCGAGGAATTGAGCGACAGACCCAAGGCGAAGTACGTCGTCGTCAGCGCGATCACTCCCACCCCACTCGGGTCGGGAAAAACCACAACATCGGTGGGGCTCGGACAGGGCTTCGGGCACATCGGCAAGCTCGGGGTCGTGGCCATCCGGCAGCCATCCATGGGCCCGACCTTCGGCATCAAGGGCGGAGCTGCCGGCGGCGGCTACTCTCAGGTTGTTCCCATGGAGGCGCTCAATCTGCACCTCACGGGCGACATGCACGCCGTCACGGCAGCTCACAACCTGTTGGCGGCCATGATTGGGAACCATTTCCACAAGGGGAACCAACTCGAGCTGAACAGTCAGGAGATCACCTGGCGACGTGTGCTCGATGTGAACGACCGCGAACTGCGCAACATCGTGTCCGGGCTCGGTGGCCCCGACGACGGAAACCCGCGCCAGACCGGCTTCGACATCACTGCAGCCAGCGAAGTGATGGCGCTGCTGTCACTGTGCTCGGGGCTCAAGGATCTCCGCGCGCGGCTGGGACGGATTGTCGTCGGCTACACCCGCTCAGGGGATCCTGTGACGGCCGAGCAACTCAAAGCGGCCGGCGCCATGACCGTGCTCCTCAAGGACGCCATCAAGCCGAACCTCATGCAGACGCTCGAAGGCACGCCGGTGCTCGTGCACTGCGGCCCGTTCGGCAATATCGCGACAGGCAACTCTTCGGTCGTCGCCGATCAAATCGGAATCCGCGCCGGCGACTACCTCATCACCGAGGCTGGCTTCGGTGCCGACATCGGCGCAGAGAAGTTCTTCAACATCAAGTGCCGCGCGTCAGGTCTGACCCCTGATGCGGCGGTCGTCGTCGCGACCGTGCGCGACCTGAAGACGCACTCGAGCAAATACCGCGTTGTCGCTGGGCGCCCGCTGCCGCCTGAGATGCTCGCGGAGAACCCGGGAGACGTGCTCGAAGGAGCCGCGAACCTTCGGAGGCAGATCGCCAACATCCGGCGTCACGGCGTCGTGCCGGTCATCGCCGTGAATGTTTTCCCCACTGACTTCGAGAGCGAACACCGGGCGATCATGGAAGTGGCGGCGGAGGAGGGCGTGCGCGTTGCGCTCAGCAACCATTTCACCCAGGGCGGGGAAGGTGCCGCGGAGTTGGCGGAAGCTGTGGCGGAAGCCTGCGACGAACCGTCCAACTTCCACTACCTGTATCCGGATGAGCTTTCGCTGACCGACAAGATCGACACGATCGCCCACGAAATGTACGGGGCGGATGGCCTGGACATCTCGCCCCTGGCACTCAAGCAACTCGACCGGTTCGAGCGGGCAGGTTTCGGCCACTTGCCGGTGTGCATTGCGAAAACGCACCTCTCGATGTCCGCCAATCCCGCCATCAAGGGCGCCCCCACCGGATGGCGTCTGCCCGTGCGCGAGGTCCGTGCGTCGATCGGTGCCGGGTTCATCTATCCGATCTGCGGCGACATGCGCACGATGCCGGGACTTTCTTCTGCTCCGGCTGCCGAGATCATCGACATCGACGACTCGGGTGAAATCGTCGGGTTGTCCTGATGGGCACCCAGCAACCTGGCGAATTTCTCGATCGACCGCTTCGCGACCTGTTCGGCAGCGTCGCCGGGTCGGAGTCCGTTCCTGCCGCAGGCTCCGTCATCGCGACCCTCGGCGTGCTCGCGGCAGGACTTGCCGCGAAAGTAGCTCACCGTTCGGCCGCTCAACTCAGCGGCTCGGAGGAGATCGCTCGCCGCGCCGACGAACTGAGACGTGTGCTCGAACCGTTCATCACGGCGGATGCCCTCGGCTACGCGGAGGCCCTGGCGAAGAGGGGTGATGATCGTGCCGCGGCAATGCTGGCGCTGTCGTCTGACCTCGCATTCCTGGCGGAAACAGCGGCCGAGATTGCCGAGCTCGCAGCGTACCTGGCGGCCAGGGGCAATCAAAACCTCCGCTACGACGCGGATGCGGCGACACGAATCGCCGTGACCGTCGCGGAGATCGGCGCGGTACTGGTCACGGCGAACGTGGGCGACTCCGAGCTTTCTGTTCGGGCGCACTCGGCGGCCGGTCGTGCGCGCGTTGCCGCGCGCGGGCAGAGCGCATAGTGGACTTGCCCGCCGCGTCGGCTCGCCGAAGGGTTCTCTGGTTTCCGGGCGTCGTCATTTCGGCAGCGGCGGCGCTTCTCGCGTGGGGCGTACACGTGCTCGTGCCTGCGATTCCGCTCCTCACTGCGGCAGTGGCGCTCGGCATCGTCGCAGCGCAAATACCGCCTGCGCGCCGCGAGATCGTCGGTTCGCTGGCGCCGGGCCTCTCCGTGGCGTCGAAACAGTTCATGCGACTGGGCATCGTTCTGCTCGGGCTCAAGTTGAGCCTCGTCGATATCGCTCGCCTCGGCTGGCTGACGATCCTTCTCGTCGTCGCACTCGTGCTCGTGACGTTCGTTGCAACCTACTGGTTGGGCAGAGCGGCGGGGTTGCCGAGGCACGAGCCGCTGCTCATCGCGACCGGGTTCTCGATTTGCGGGGCTTCCGCGATCGGGGCGATGAGCGGGGTCGTCAAGGCGAAGGATTCTGAGGCCGCGACGCCGGTAGCGCTCGTCACCCTGTGCGGCACGCTCGCAATCGCGGTATTGCCGATCTTCTGGCATCCGCTCGGATTCACCGCGGACCAGTTCGGCCACTGGGTCGGTGCGAGCGTGCACGACGTCGGGCAGGTGGTCGCGACGGCCCAGCTCGCCGGTACGAGCGCACTGGCCATCGCCGTCGTCATCAAACTCACGCGCGTGCTCATGCTCGCCCCCATGGTGTCGATCGCGGCACTGGCCGTGAGGCAGCGGGGCATCCGGAAGGAATCGGCCGCCAACGCAGAAGGAACCGTCGACGCGGCGGGAGAGGCCGAACCAGCCAAGCGTCCCCCACTTATTCCCTTGTTCGTTGCCGGCTTCCTGCTGGCCGTCGTGCTTCGATCCTTCGTCCCGCTGCCCGAGGTCGTGCTCTCGATCGCCGATCTGGCGCAAACGGCACTGCTCGCGATGGCCCTGTTCGGACTGGGAACGGGCGTGCGGGTAAAGGAACTGGTCAGCACCGGATGGCGGTCGCTTCTCGTCGGGCTCGCCTCCTGGGCTCTCATCGCCGTTCTTGCCTACGGCGCTGTGGTACTCAGCTGAACTTCTCAGTGTGGATTGTGGTCTGGCACAGTGTCTGAATTCACTGTTTGGATAGCTCCATGACCCCAATTGTTCCGGTGTACAGCCTCGCGAAAACCTACACCGCGATCGCGGTATGTCTGACTTTCGGTCCCCAGGACCGAATCGGCCAGCACGTCCGAGACCTCCCTTCAGGGCTTGGGGACTTACGGGTGCGGGACATCCTCACGCACCGCTCGGGACTCAACGACTATGGCGGTTGGGATGACTACCGCGCGAGTGTGGGGGCTCGCGCGGATCCATGGCCGGTCGAGGACATTCTCGCCCGCGCACACGTGGGCGAGCCCGGTCACTTCCAGTACTCGAACATCGGATACCTTCTGCTTCGACTTGCACTGGAGAATGCCCACAACGACTCGTACTTCGGTGTGCTCAATGCACTCGTGCTTTCCCCGCTTGGGGTAAACGCATTCCCCTTCGCCACGCGGGAAGACTGGGCCGCGTGCACCCACACGTCGATCACTGACGACCTCTGGAGTTATCACCCTGAGTGGGTGTACACAGGGACGTTTTCGGCGCGAGTGGACGATGCCGCGCGCGGGATTGCACTCATCATGCGGGGGCACCTCGGCAGCGCACACGCGGCGGCCATGCGCGAGACCCTCCCCGTCGATGCCCCCGGCCACCCCTTCGACCCGGCCGGCTACGGTCTGGGCTTGATGACTCATGGAATGCCGCCGACCGTCGTGGGCCACGGCGGAGGGGGCCCGGGTTTCTCGCTCTTCGCCGCGTGCAGTGCTGACGGCGAGCGCTGGCACGGCGCCGTCTCAGATCGCGAAGACGCCGGCATCGGCATTATTCAGGAGTGCGTCGACGCGGTGTCTGACTCCTCCACGTAGTGTCGCGCGCAACCGCACATCGTGACTGCTGCCTTCAACTCGCAGCTGCGGTCATGACTCGGTGCACGAGAGGCACCCCAGGACGGTACGCGAGGTGCACGTAGCTTGGCGCATCGAGGATCACGAGGTCGGCGCGCTGGCCGACCGCGAGGCCCCCAATGTCTTTTCGACGAAGCGCTGCAGCTCCGCCGGCGGTTGCCGCCCACAACGCCTCTGCCGGACTGAAATTCATGTCGCGCACGGCGACAGCGATGCAGAACGGCATCGACGACGTGAAGCTCGAGCCGGGGTTGCAATCGCACGCGAGCGCGACCGTCGCGCCGGCATCGATGAGGCGGCGGGCATCCGGATACGGCTGGCGCGTCGAGAACTCGACGCCCGGCAGCAACGTTGCCACCGTGTCGGAGCCGGCCAGCGCGTCGACATCCGCGTCGGTGAGAAACGTGCAGTGGTCCACACTCGCCGCACCCAGTTCAACCGCGAGTTGAACCGCTCCGGATGGCGCGAGCTGCGCGCCGTGCATGCGAGCCTCGAGCCCCCGCGTCATGCCCGCAGTGAGAATTGCGCGCGCCTGATCGACATCGAATGCTCCGTTGTCGCAAAACACGTCGATCCACTTTGCGTGAGGAGCGCACGCGTCGAGCATCTCCCCTGTGACGAGCGCCACGTACGCGGCCGGATCATCCGTGAACTCGGCGGGAACGACGTGCGCACCGAGAAACGTCGTCTCGGTCGTGAAGGTTTTCGCGATCGCGAGCGCACGCGCCTCATCGATCGCCGTCAGTCCGTAGCCGCTCTTGATCTCGACCGTCGTCGTTCCCTGCGCACGCATTTCGGCAACGAGGCGAGAGGTGTTCGCGGCCAGCTCGGCGTCCGAGGCTGCGCGGGTTGCAGCAACCGTTGTGCGTATGCCTCCTGCCGCATACGGTTGCCCCGTCATGCGGTGCTCGAACTCTGCGGATCGGTCACCCGCGAACACGATGTGGCTGTGGCTGTCGACGAAGCCCGGGATCACGCAGCGGCCATCCGCGTCGATGCGCTCGTCGGCATCCGGGGTCGAACCCGCATCGCCGAGCCAGGTCACCATGCCGCCGTCGATCACGAGGGCGGCATTTTCGCGCTCCGGCCGCTCGCTCTCGTTCGTGATGAGCAGGCCGATGTTGTCGATGAGTGTGCTCATTTCCCATCAGTCTCGCGCATCGGTACGCGAACGTGCAGGCGCTCTGCAACCTCGATCGCATCCTCGTAACCGGCGTCGGCATGCCGGATGACGCCCATGCCCGGGTCGTTGCTGAGCACACGCGCGATCTTCTGCGCCGCGAGCTCCGTGCCATCGGCGACCGTCACTTGCCCCGCGTGGATGGAACGGCCGATACCGACACCGCCGCCGTGGTGGATTGACACCCACGTGGCGCCCGAAGAGGTGTTGACGAGCGCATTCAGGAGCGGCCAGTCGGCGATGGCATCCGAGCCGTCCTTCATGCCTTCCGTCTCGCGGTACGGCGAGGCGACCGAGCCGGAGTCGAGGTGGTCGCGACCGATCACGATGGGAGCGGAGATTTCGCCGGAAGCGACCATCTCATTGAATTTGAGGCCCGCCTTATCGCGCTCGCCGAGCCCAAGCCAACAGATGCGGGCCGGGAGACCCTGGAAGTGCACGCGCTCCCCCGCCATCGTGATCCACTTCGCAAGCGACTTGTTCTCCGGGAACAACTCCAAGATCGCCCTGTCCGTCGCCGCAATGTCGGCCGGGTCGCCGCTGAGAGCCGCCCAGCGGAACGGACCCTTGCCCTGCTCGAACAGCGGGCGGATGTAGGCGGGCACGAATCCGGGGAACGCGAAAGCGTTCTCGAATCCGGCCGTCTTCGCCTCGGTGCGGATGTTGTTGCCGTAGTCGAACACCTCGGAGCCGGCATCCTGGAAACCCACCATGGCCTCCACGTGCTTGCGCATGGAGTTGCGTGCCTTCGCCGCGAACCCTTCCGGATCGGCCTCGCGTGCCGCGTGCCACTCGTCGAACGTGAACTCGAGAGGAAGGTAGGCGAGTGGGTCGTGCGCGCTCGTCTGGTCGGTGACGATGTCGATCGTCGCGCCCATGGCGAGCATGCGCGGGAACACGTCGGCGGCGTTGCCGAGCAGTCCGATGCTCCGCGCCTCCTTCTTGTCGCGCGCGGCGTAGGCGAGTTCGAGCGCGTGCTCGATCGAGGTGGCCTCCACGTCGAGGTAGCGGTGCTCGATGCGGCGGTCGATACGACTCTGGTCGACGTCGACGCAAATCGCGACGCCGTCGTTCATCGTGACGGCAAGCGGCTGGGCGCCACCCATGCCGCCGAGGCCGCCCGTGAGGGTAATCGTGCCGGCAAGCGTGCCCGAGAACTTCTGGTCGGCGATCGCGGAGAACGTCTCGTACGTGCCCTGCAGAATGCCCTGCGTGCCGATGTAGATCCATGATCCGGCCGTCATTTGCCCGTACATCGTGAGCCCGAGAGCCTCAAGGCGGCGGAACTCGTCCCAGTTCGCCCAGTCGCCGACGAGGTTCGAGTTCGCGATGAGCACGCGAGGCGCCCACTCGTTCGTGCGCATGACGCCGACCGGCTTGCCGGACTGCACGAGCATCGTCTCGTCGTTCTTCAGAGTCGTGAGCGTCGCCACCATCGCGTCGAACGCCTCCCAGTTGCGCGCGGCCTTTCCCGTGCCGCCGTAGACGACGAGGTCGTCGGGGTGCTCTGCCACCTCAGGGTCCAGGTTGTTCTGCAGCATCCGCAGCACGGCTTCCTGCTGCCAGCCAAGGGTGTGCAATTCCGTTCCGCGGTAGGCCTTGACTGGCCGGGCTCCTGCGCTCATACGAGTTCTCCTCCTGCTGTCGAAACTGCGGATGCCGCGGCCGCGAGCAGCGAGCCGTCGAGCACCATGTCGTGGGCGGCCGCGATCTCCGGGGCCAGGTAGCGGTCGGTGGCGGGGCCCTCGACCCGGGTGCGGAGCCTCGCGCGCACGGCGGCGCCGACGGGGCCGGGCTGCACTGGCGAGCGCAAATCCATAGCCCGGGCGCTCGTGAGCAACTCGATCGCTATCACGCGGCCGAGGCCGTCGATCGATCGGCGCAGCTTGCGGGCGGCACTCCACCCCATCGACACATGGTCCTCCTGCATGGCAGACGACGGAATCGAGTCCACGCTTGCCGGCACCGCGAGGCGCTTGAGCTCGCTCACGATGCCCGCTTGCGTGTACTGCGCGATCATGTGGCCGGAATCGACTCCGGGGTCGTCCGCGAGGAACGCGTTCAGGCCGTGGTTGCGGGCGACATCCAGGAAACGGTCGGTGCGCCGCTCACTCATGCTCGCGAGGTCCGCGACGGCGATCGCGAGGAAGTCGAGCACGTAGCCGAGCGGAGCGCCATGGAAGTTGCCGTTCGACTCGAGCCGGTCGTCGAGGGTGACGACGGGGTTGTCGATGGCGCTCGCGAGTTCGCGTTCTGCCACGAGCGTTGCGTGCTCGATCGTGTCGCGCACCGCACCGTGCACTTGCGGCGCGCAGCGCAGCGAATAGGCGTCCTGCACTCGCGTGAAGCCTTCGGGACGGCTGATCATGGTCGAGTCCGTGAGAACTGCGCGCATGTTCGCCGCGGAGTCCTGCTGCCCCCGTTGCGGCCGAAGCGCGTGCAGATCGGCCGCGAACACGGCATCCGTGCCCTGCAGCCCTTCGACGCTCAGCGCCGCGGCAAGGTCGGCCGTCGTGACGAGCTGTCGCAAGTCGTGGATCGCCAGCACGAGCATGCCGAGCATGCCATCCGTCCCGTTGATGAGGGCAAGACCTTCTTTCTCGCGCAGCGCGATGGGCTCGATTCCCGCCGCGGCGAGCGCGTCGGATGCCGGCATGAGCGTGCCCGCAGCATCCCGCACTTCGCCTTCGCCCAGGAGCGCGAGAGCGCAGTGCGCGAGGGGGGCGAGATCGCCGGAGCAGCCGAGGCTCCCGTACTCTCCCACGATCGGCGTGATGCCGGCGTTCAGCAGTTTCACGTAGGTTTCGGCGACGATCGGGCGCACGCCCGTTCGGCCGGTAGCCAAGGTGGAAAGGCGCAGGAGCATCGTGGCGCGCACTACTTCGCGCTCGACCTCGGGTCCGCTGCTCGCAGCATGGCTGAGCACGAGCGAGCGCTGCAATTGCGCACGACGTTCGAACGGGATGTGCTTGCTCGCGAGTGCACCGAATCCGGTGGAGACGCCATAGTGCGGCTGCGGGTCGGCGGCGAGCGAATCGATCACCGAACGGCTGTGCTCCATGGCGGAAACGGCATCCGGTGCCAACGCCACGGTCGCGCCGCCACGTGCCACCGCGATGACGTCGGCGCGCGTCAACGGGCCGACACCTATTTCAACAACTCCCATGCCACTCATTAGAGCCCCAATTCGAACGCCGATACCCCCTTTTCACGATAATCTGTCTCACACCCCAGACACTTTCATCATTCAGGAGGTTGTGTGACTAATGTGCCGGCCGCGCGGAATACTCTGCGCATCATCCGGTACCTGGCCGGGCATTCCGGGCCCGTGCGCGCGGCCACGATCAGCCGCGACCTCGGCCTCCCGCGATCGAGCATCTATCATCTGCTGCGGGTGCTTCAGGACGAGAGATTCGTCGTGCATTCGCCGGAGAACCAGGGCTACGCGCTCGCGCCCCTCCTCGGCGAGATCGGATCCTCGGTGCTCGCCTCCAACGCGCTCGCCACGCTTGCAACGCCGGTGCTCGAGCGGCTCGTCTCCGAGACCAAACTTCCGGTGGTCGCTCACCTCGGCGTCCTTCAGCACTCGGACGTCGTCTACGCTTCGAAGGTCGCTGCCGCGCGTGCCCCTGCCGTAGTCACGAGCATCGGTGTGCGGTTGCCCGCCCACCTCACTGCTACGGGACGAGCAATGCTCGCCGCGCTCCCCCTCACGCAGTTCGAGGCGATCTACCGCGAGTCGGCGCTCCCGCTGCGAACCGAGAACGGACCGGCATCCGTGCACGAACTAGAACTTCTGCTCGATGCCTGCCGCGAGCGCGGCTGGGCCACGGAGGATGGCGATATCGACCCTGCGTACGCGTCTGTCGCGGCAGCCGTGCTCGACCACAATGACTATCCGGCGGCATCCGTGGGTCTCACGTTTCGACGCACGATCGTGGACGACGCGCAGTGGGTGCGGTTCGGCCGCGCGGTGGCCGCGGCATCCTCGGCGCTGAGCCGCCGCATCCGTGGCCGCCCCTGAACTTTCATCATTCAGGAGTCCGCGTGGCTAAAGTTGTGGGTGTTGCTGTCGGGCTTCACAGCCAGCAAAAACTTTTCACACCAGCACCACATCCTCCTGAATGATGAAAGTTTGGAGAGCGGATGTCGAGCATTACGAGCGATGCCCTTGTCGTGGGGGCCGGACTTGCGGGGCTCGTCGCCGCCGCCGAGCTCATCGACGCCGGCAAGCGCGTCACTATTCTCGAGCAGGAACCGGAGGCAAGCTTCGGCGGCCAGGCATGGTGGTCGTTCGGCGGAGTGTTCCTCATCGACTCCCCCGAGCAGCGTCGGATGGGCATCAAGGACTCGATCGAGCTGGCGAAACAGGACTGGGCGGGCACCGCGGGATTCGACCGCGACGAAGATCTCTGGCCGCGCAAGTGGGCCGAGGCGTACCTCGACTTCGCTGCGAACGAAAAGCGCGAGTGGCTGCGCAGTATGGGTGTGAGATTCTTTCCCGTCGTCGGATGGGCCGAGCGCGGCGGGTACATCGCCACGGGCCACGGCAACTCGGTGCCCCGCTTCCACATCGTCTGGGGCACGGGTCCCGGCATCCTCGAGCCCTTCATCACGCGCGTTCGCAAAGGCGTCGACGCCGGGCTCGTAACTCTGAAGTTCCGCCACCGCGTCGACGAGCTCATCGTCGAAGGCGGGGCTGTCGTCGGCGCGAACGGCACAATTCTGCAGCCGGATGCCGCCGCACGCGGCGAGGCGAGCAACCGCGACAAGGCGGGCGAGTTCGAATTGCGGGCGAATGCCGTCATCGTCGCAAGCGGCGGCATCGGCGGAAACCACGACCTCGTTCGCGAGCAGTGGCCGCACCGCTTCGGCGAGCCGCCGAAGGAGATGCTCTCGGGAGTGCCCGCTCACGTCGACGGCCGCATGCTCGCGATCAGCGAGAAAGCCGGCGCGAACCTCATCAACGGCGACCGCATGTGGCACTACGTCGAAGGCATAAAAAACTTCGCGCCCGTATGGGCGAAGCACGGCATCCGAATTCTGCCGGGCCCGTCGAGCGTGTGGCTCGACGCGACCGGCAAGCGCTTGCCGGTCCCCCTCTTCCCGGGATTCGACTCGCTCGGAACGCTCGAACACATCCTGAAGACGGGCCACGATTACAGCTGGTTCATCCTCACCCAGAACATCATCGAAAAGGAGTTCGCGCTCAGCGGCAGCGAACAGAACCCCGACCTCACGGGCAAGAGCATCCGCGAGCTGCTCAAGCAGCGCCTCGGCAAGGGTGCCACCGGGCCGGTTGAAGCGTTCAAGGAAAAGGGCGAAGACTTCCTCGTCGCCGACACTCTCGACGAGATCATCGCGGGAATGCAACGGCTTTCACCGGATGTCGAACTCGACGCGGAGCGGGTGCGCGACGAGGTCGAGGCCCGCGACCGCGAGTTCACGAACAAGTTCGCGAAGGACTCGCAGGTCAACGCGATCCGCCAGGCCAGAAACTACCTCGGCGACAAACTCATTCGGGTGGCGAAGCCGCACCGCATCCTCGACCCGAAGGCCGGGCCGCTCATCGCGGTGAAACTGCACATCCTCACGCGCAAAAGCCTCGGAGGGATCGAAACGAACCTCGACTCCCAGGCGATCGGCACCGATGGCCAGCCCATCCCCGGACTCTACGCTGCAGGTGAAGCGAGCGGATTCGGCGGCGGCGGCATGCACGGCTACCGCAGCCTCGAAGGCACGTTCCTCGGCGGATGCCTGTTCAGCGGGCGTCAGGCGGGCCGGGCGGCCGCGCGCGAAGTAAAGTGATTCCTCATGACGACTACTCCTGCAGGTTGGTACCCGGATCCTGACAACGCGACCCAATTGCGCTGGTGGGATGGCGCGCAGTGGACTGAGAACCGTTCGGCCCCGCCCGTTGCGAACCCCTACTCGACATCGGCCGCTGACCTGAAGGCACCGGATGGAACCAAGTGGAACACGGTGTGGATTTGGATCATCGTCGTCATCCCGTTCGTTCCCTCCCTCGCCCTCCTGACCGTCGACTGGTCGAGCATGATCGACTTCACATCCGGCAGCGAAGCGGAGATGATGCTCCGCATGTACACCAACCCGGCCTATCTGGGTTCGATTCTCGGCGGTTTCATCGCGTACGGGCTTGGCGTGTGGTTCGCCTATATCGACTGGCGGGAACTGACTCGGCGAGGAGTCCCGCGCCCGTTCCACTGGGCGTGGAACTTCATCACCCCGGTCTACGCGATCGGCCGCTCGGTGGTCGTGCGGCGTCGCACGGGACGCGGAATTTCCCCCATGTGGGTCACTATTGCGCTGTTGGTTCTTTCGTTCATTTACTCGATCGTCTTCTCAGTGTTCATCCTGTCGTCGGTGTTCTCCCAGATAGCGCAAATGCCCGGACTCATCAGCCGTTGATCATGGTCGCGCCCTAGATTTCTGCCAGTTCAGCTTGCGTTGACTTCTGCTTCACAACGCGGAACCACGCCCACACTGCAACAGCAAACACCGCGTACGCGAGGTACAGCCCCACCCACGTGGCGAGCGGGGTACCAACATCTCCCCAGCTGAATGGCATCGGCATGAGAACGACAAAGAACACGAACATCGCTGTGGCATACACTCCTGCCCACACCCACCGGTTCCACCGGAACAGGACTCCTCCGTCGAGGTCCGCGAGCGGCAACAGGGCCACGGGGAGCGCCGCGAGCGAACTCACGGCGAGCGCGCTCAACGTTTCCGCCGCGAAGACCGGCAACCAACCGGGCACCCCCGCAAGCAGGCTGTAGCCGACCCACCCGACCACACCGATCGCGAACGCCCAGCCGAGGCCGATGAGCTTCACGCGCGCATCGCGCGAGGCGGCAAGGCTCGCCCCGAACGTGAGGCCGACGACAAGGCCGAACACCATCCCGGGCTCGAATCCGACGATGCGCGACACGACGACCGCGAGGAGCACGATGATCAACGAGCCGAACTTGAATTCCGGTTTCGGGTCGAGATCGGGGTCGGTCCTCGCGAGCACAGACCGGATGACGAACCAGCCTGCCACGCTCTCCACCGCGAACGCGATGCCCATCGAGACCAGCACCCGCACGGAGCCGGGATTCCAGCCGAAACCTGGATCCACGAACGCCGACATCACCGTTGCCAGCGCCATTCCGAACGCAATCGGCAACCACCCCGGCAACGACGGCGTCGCCAGCGTGCGAGAGGCACGCTGTATGGCCGCGGACAATCGCCCGAACATCCGATCGTAGTTCTCGCTGAGGGACTGGCCGAGGAGCGCCGACGGCAGGCCGACGAGCAGGAGCAGGATGATGGTGACGGCCGCCGTGACGAGCGCGCTAACCGGATTCACGGGAACCTCGGTGAACGGTCGCACCGCGCTCAGCACGCTCGGGGCCGAAGGATCGCCCGTCGCAATCATCGAGACCGACGAATGGCTTTCGGTCGGGTGAATTGGGGCTGGCAGCACGGTCTCCGGGAGCGGTGTCGGCGACGGCGTGACAAGCGAGTCGACGAACTCGAGCGACAGCGTCCTTTCCGACTGAACAACGTTCGTCCCGCCGACGTGTCTGGTCTGAACGAACCTCACCTCGTGCGGACCCGCAAAGGCGAGCCCCAACCGCTCCACTTCGTCGCGACCTACCGGGAACTCCCATGTTGTTCCGCTGGCCGTCCACGTGCGCACGCACGAGAAGTCGTTGAAGTCATTCCCGAAGTCGTCGTCGCACGTCAGCAGTCGATTGTCGATGAAGACAAAAATATCCATATCGTCGTCCACGCTCGTCGAGGTGCCTCGAAACCAGACCGTCTCCGTTTCGATCAACACCTTTCCGTCGGGAAGGTCATCGATCGTGAACGAATCGGCGGCGAAGGCGGGTGATGGCGAGGCCACGAGCCCCAGAAACATCAGAAGGACGACGCAGGAAAACTGGAGAGCTCGCTTCATCGCAGATCCTCAACTGGCCGCGTCGGGTGCGCGGTGTGGGCGATATCGTAGCGGCAGATCCCCGCTCGCGCGAAGGTTTTCTGCTCAGACCTGCAGCGTCCACGCCTTCCGGCGGAACAGAACGTGACCCCTTTCGACACTCAGCCGTGTCCATGGGCCCGTCTCGAACACCCGCACCGGCTCAGGGGGCGCGAGGAATCCGAGCGTGTGGATGGCGAAAGCCGCCCCCGCGGGAATGTGCTCCGACCCCTCGATGGGCCTGCTCCACACTTCGGCACGAGCACGGTGGACGAGCAGCTCCCCTGTCCCCGCCGGCACAGCATCCCGAATCTCGGCGATTCCCGCATCCGCGACCGCAATCAGGTCTTTCGAAGGGATCGGGTCGAGCCCATGCCAGCCGCCCCGCGGCGGGGAGATCGCAGTCCACACGACCGTGTTCACTTCGATCGGCAGACTGACGCTGACCTTCGCTGCCGGATCATCGACCTCGACGCGGAGCCGGGCGAGCCGTTCCAGCAGCGAGCGCACGGGAACGACGACGTCGAAAGAGCTCTGGTCGGCGAGGGCGAAAGTGCGAAGCCCCAGCACGGTCGGCGTTTCGTCGTGAAGCCCGACGGGGTAAAAAATGGCGACGTACACGGCAAGCACGCCCGAGCCTGCGATGAGGCGCACGGAACCGTCCTCCACCCTTCCGGCGCGACCGAGAAACGTCTGCAGATCGCTGAGGGCGAGGGAATCGACCAGGGAGAATGTGCTGCTCATCTGCCTCTAAACTACCTACAAGTACGGGCTTGCGTAAGCCGATGTCACACCACTCGGGGAGATTGAATGGACAAGCCTGTCGCCGGACTTCTGAAAGCACTGGATTTGACGTTGACCGGTGCGCGAACGAACGAAGACATTTTCACGGGCGTGAGCCAGTGGATGCCCCTGGGTCGCGTGTTCGGCGGACAAGTTCTCGCGCAGTCGGTCATCGCCTCATCAAGGACTGTGGCCGCCGATCGATTCATCCATTCGCTCCACGGGTACTTCCTTCGCCCTGGAGATGTCGAGGAGCCCATCACGTTCGCGGTCGACCGGATTCACGACGGTCGATCATTCTCCACGCGGCGCACGCAGGCCTATCAAAAGGGCGTCCCCATCCTGTCGATGATCGCGTCCTTCCAGGACGTCGATCCCGGTCTCGAGCACCAGATTCAGATGCCGGAAGGAATCCCGGACCCGGATTCTTTGGAAAGCGACAGCGACCTCTTGAAGGGAATCGACCACCCGATCGCGCAGTACTGGGCGACCGGTCGCGCGTTCGACATGCGTCACGTTGAGGAGCCGGTCTATTTCGCACGGGCGAAAGAACAGGTTGCCCATCAGGCGATCTGGATGAAGTCCTTCGAGGCTCTGCCGGATGACGAAATCCTGCATCGCGCGGCCCTCGCGTATGCAAGCGACTACTCCCTGCTCGAGCCGATTCTTCGACGGCACGGGGCGACGTGGGCGACACCCGGTATGAAGGTTGCCAGCCTCGACCACGCGATGTGGTGGCACCGGTTCGGCAGGGTCGATGAGTGGCTTCTCTACGTGCAGGAATCCCCGAATGCGATCGGCGGGCGCGGTTTGGCGACGGGACGCATTTTCAGCCAGGACGGCTTGCTTCTTGCGACAGTGGCTCAGGAGGGCATGCTCCGCATCCCGAATCTTGATTCCTAGGGGGACCCGGAGAGGAGAATTTCTCCACTCGCGACTGAACGAATGTCCACGTTGAGGATCTCCGCCAGGGGCAGGCTCGTCGTCCCGGTGAGGTGGACGGTGCTGCCGGGTTTTGCGCTCCACGTGGAGAGTTGCGTCGAGTTCCCAGCAGAATCCGTCACATACATTCCGTACACCGCTTCCGAGCCGTAATTTCTCGACCCTGCCGAATAGCGGCATTCCCCGTCGATGCTCGTCCCCCACTCGTGCGCGACGAGCCGGATATCGGCGTCGAGCGGACTCGCGGCAACCTGGCTGAGCGAGACGTCCACGGCGCGCACACCGGATTCCGCCGGAAGCAGCTGGGTCGCGAAGAGAGTCGCCGCGACGGCGGCGGCCGCAGCCGCGGCAGCGAATCCGGCCATGAGAGACCGATCTCTGCGCCGCCTGCGCCGCGTGGCAGCGACAAGCGTCGGCAGGAGCGAGTCCGGCATCGGCGACTGGTCGATTTCCCGTTCCACGTCGCTCACGGAAACTCGGGAGAGCAGGCCGGGCAGGACGGCGAGCTCGGCGACGGATGCCGAGCAGTCCGTGCACCTCGCCAGGTGGGTTTCGAATTCGCGGCGTTCGCCCGAGGATAGCGATCCGAGCAGGTACGCGGCATCCCACTCGCGGTATTCGTCGGTCATCCGGTCACCCCCCGCTCTTGGAGCGCAAGCCGAAGGGCACGCAGGGCATAGTGCAGCCGGGACTTCACGGTCCCTTCCGGGATTTCGAGAGCGGCGGCAATGTGTCCGACGGAGTGCCCCCGATAGTAGGCGTGAACGACGACCGCGCGATGATCGGACGACAGGCTCGCGATCGCGTCCGCGATGAGCCAGGTGTCGAGCATCGCATCGATGCCATCGTCCGTCCAGCGTTCCGGCGGTGACTCTGTGCCTATTTCATGCCGGGATTTCGCGCTTCGATGATGGTCGGTGACGAGATTGCGCGCGACCGTGAACAGCCATGCGCGGGCGGAGTTCTCGCTCTGGTCGAGGACTTTCGGTCGCCGCCAGGCGCGCAGCAAGGTTTCCTGGACGATGTCCTCGGCAAGGTGCCGGTCGCCGCACAGCCACATCGTGTACCGCCACAGCGCTGCGGCATGCTCATCATGCAGGACTCGAAGCAGTTCTGCGTGAACAGACCGATCCCGATCCGATCGCGCAGAGGTCCGCCACTCCTCTCGCATGCGCACCCTCCCTCTACCCGTATAAACGTACTCACCCTGCGTTCGGTTCATTTGTTTTGAACGGAGCGGCCGCTCGTCTCGTGTATGTGGTACCGGAAACGTCGAGAGGGGACACCATGACGGAGTTCACGAGGCGCACATTCGTACTGACGGGAGGTGCCTCCGTTCTTGCAGCCGGGGCCGGGGCGCTGACGTCGTGCACGCCGAGACCGCCCATTGGAGATTCACGAGGCGGCCCAGCTTCCCCCGACGGACCGGACAGTTCCGCGCTCACCGCGGGCACGCTGCTCGCTTCGCTCACGGATGTCCCGGTTGGCGCTACTCACGCAGTCACGGTCGACGGCCACGAAATTCTGCTGTCGCGGCCCTCCGACGACACGGCGGTCGCGTTCAGTGCGATTTGCACTCATCAGGGATGCATTGTCGCGCCAGGCGACGGTGAATTCGATTGCCCGTGCCACGGTTCGCGATTCGCCGCTGCGAGCGGAGCCGTGCTCGGCGGCCCCGCCCGCCGTCCACTCAATCCCATAGCCGTGACCATCAGCGGCTCCGACATCGTCATCGCATGATCGACTATCAATTCAACGGGCTACCGCTGCACGTGCTGCTCGTCCACCTCGTTGTCGTCATCGTTCCGCTCGCAGCCCTGTGCCTGCTCCTCTCCGTGTTCTGGCCCGCCGCGCGCAGGAGGCTTGGCGTTGTGACCCTCCTTGTTGCACTCGTCGCGCTTGTCGCCGTCCCCGTCACTACGGCCGCAGGCGAATGGCTGCAGGCGAGGGTCGCCCCTACGCCCCTCATTGAACACCACACCACCCTGGCTCCCCTGCTTCTGCCGTGGGTGATCGCGGTGTTCGTGGTCGCGAGCGCTCACTGGCTTTGGAGTATCCTTGCGCCATCCGGACCACGGTGGATGCGCATCGCGGTAGCCGTCGTAATCGGCACGGCAGCCGCCGTCACCGCCGTAGGGAGCGTCGTTGCTGTGATCCTGGTTGGAGAGTCCGGCACGGCGGCGGTGTGGATCGGATCTTTCGGTTGACGGTTCGTTCCTGACCTGGATCTTGCCGCCGCGACGCACCGCAGTGCACGGACCTAGCTTTTCCGTGCGTTTCTGGTATCGCGCTTGAAGACGTTGGGCGGACCGAAGTACGGTTCCCACGCCGCGCGCTCGCGCTCGGTGATGCGGCGTGGCCGCTGCGAAGCGACATCGAAAAACACCATCGTGCTTTCGGCCCGCACGACAAGTGAATCTTCCGAAAACACTTCGTAGGAAATGTCCGCGCTCGCGCCGCCGACGGCACTGATCCACATTTGCACGTCCAGCGGTTCGCGGTGATACTCGATGGCGGCCAGGTATTCGACCACGTGGCCGGCAATGAGCGTGTTGGTGTCCGAACCCGCTGTCGCGTCGAGGACCGCGGTCGGCAGTGCGTCTCCGTGCTCCGGTATCCACAGGGCGCGAACTCGGGCTTCCTCGAGAATGCGCATTACCGCAACATTGTTCACGTGGTTGTAGGCATCCAGGTCGCCCCAGCGCAGTGGGATAGGGATGTGGATGCGCATCAGTCGCGCGTGAGCTTGCGGTACGTGCTGCGGTGAGGTTTGGCGGCATCCGGGCCGAGACGTTCGATCTTGTTCTCTTCGTACGCATCGAAGTTTCCCTCGAACCAGTGCCAGTACGCCGGGTTCTCCTCCGTACCTTCCCACGCGAGAATGTGCGTCGCCGTGCGGTCGAGGAACCACCGATCGTGGGTTATGACCACCGCACAACCGGGAAACTCGAGAAGTGCGTTTTCGAGGCTCCCGAGCGTTTCGACGTCAAGATCGTTCGTCGGCTCGTCGAGCAGAAGCAGGTTTCCGCCCTGCTTCAGAGTGAGCGCGAGGTTCAACCGGTTGCGTTCGCCACCCGAGAGAATGCCGGCTTTCTTCTGCTGGTCGGGGCCCTTGAAACCGAACTGGCTGACGTAGGCACGGGACGGAATCTCGACCTTACCGACCGTGATGTAGTCGTGGCCGTCCGAAACGACCTCCCACAACGTCTTGTTCGGGTCGATGCCGCTGCGGCTCTGGTCGACATACGACAGTTGGACGGTGTCGCCGATCTTCAGTTCGCCGCCATCGAGCGGTTCGAGGCCGACGATCGTCTTGAACAGCGTGGTTTTTCCGACCCCGTTCGGGCCGATGATTCCCACAATTCCGTTGCGCGGAAGCGTGAAGCTGAGACCGTCGATGAGGATGCGGCCGTCGAACCCCTTCACAATCTTCTTCGCGTCGAGCACTTGCGCGCCGAGACGCGGTCCGACGGGAATGACGATCTCCTCGAAATCGATCTTCCTCATCTTCTCGGCCTCGGTGACCATTTCCTCGTACCGGGCCAGTCGGGCCTTCGACTTGGTTTGGCGGCCCTTCGCGTTGCTGCGCACCCACTCGAGTTCACTGGAAAGCCGCTTCGCGAGCTTCGCATCCTTTTTGCCCTGCACCTGGAGGCGCTCCTGCTTCTTCTCCAGGTAGGTGGAGTAGTTGCCTTCGTACGGGTAAAGGTGTCCCCGATCGACTTCGGCGATCCACTCCGCGACGTGATCCAGGAAATACCTGTCGTGCGTCACGGCGATGACGGCGCCCGGGTACTTCGCGAGGTGCTGCTCGAGCCACTGCACGCTTTCGGCGTCGAGGTGGTTGGTGGGTTCGTCGAGCAGCAAAAGATCCGGCTTCTGCAGCAAGAGTTTGGTGAGGGCGACGCGGCGCTTTTCACCGCCAGAAAGGTGTGCGACCTTTTCGTCGCCTGGCGGCGTGCGCAGCGCATCCATCGCCTGTTCGAGCTGGGATTCGAGGTCCCACGCATCGGCGGCGTCGATCGCTTCCTGGAGAACCCCCATCTCGGCGAGCAGCGTGTCGAAGTCGGCATCCGGCTCGGCCATCGCGGCGGAGATCTCATTGAAACGATCGAGCTTGGCCTGGATCTCGCCGACCCCTTCCTGCACGTTCTCCAGAACAGTCTTGTCCTCGTTCAGGGTCGGCTCCTGCATGAGAATGCCGACCGTGTAGCCGGGGCTCAGGCGGGCCTCACCGTTGCTCGGGGTGTCGAGTCCGGCCATGATCTTGAGGATCGTGGACTTGCCGGCCCCGTTCGGGCCGACCATTCCGATCTTGGCTCCCGGGTAGAACGACATGGTGACGTCGTCGAGAATGACTTTGTCTCCGACCGCCTTGCGGGCGCGCACCATCGAGTAAATGAATTCGGCCATGCCGTCTAGTCTACGAAATGCGCGGGCCCCGAGATTTCGCGTGCCCGGCTAGTTGATGGGTTCCGTCTTGCCGACGAGGCACCGCCCGCCGTTGAGCACCGGACCCACCATGCTCGCGTAACTTCCTGCTTCGAACTGCCCGATGAGACACCGGTCTCCGACGCGCACGGAAAACTCGATGGAATCGGAGGGGCGACGCAATTCGCTTGTTTTGTCTGGAGTGATCTCCATATCCGCTTTGTTGAAGCCTGCGGCGATCAAGTTCGAAATCACCGCTTCGCCTGACGGGTTGCTGTTTACGGACAGGAGCCTCCGATTGACGAAATCGAAGTATGCGTGGTTGGCCAGAGCCGTGCCGCCCGGCAACAGCGTCGGATCCGGGGCCGGTTCCGATGAGGCTTCAGGGGCCGGCGATGCCGAGGATGTCGAGGTCGGAAGCGGCATCGGAGTCGTATCGTCGCGATCCGGGGCGCACGCGGCGACCACGGCACAGATCGCGACGATCATGGCGATCGCCGACCACGTGCGCGCGCTGCCCATAGCAAAGCCCCCTTCGGCCGTGACCGGTTTCACCGGCCGGGTTGACCTGGCGAATCGGCCACAGTCGAGTCTATTCGGGCCCCAACCCAGTCGGTGCGATGCCGGAGAGGTTCTAGAAGGGCGTCGCGACATCCAACGCTTCGGTGGAATCGGCCTGCGCCGCGACCGATTCCTCCGGTTCATCCGGGGCGCCGCCGGCATCGTCACTCTCGATCCGCTCGGAACGGATGGTTCGGACGTAGGAGGCGGTCCCCCAGCGCAAGTCGTGACCGAGAGCATCCGCATCGAGGTCGATGTTGACTCCGCGCCTCTCGCCGCTTCCCCACTCGCTGATTCGCAGCTTGCCCGTGATGAGCACTCTGTCCCCCTTGCGCACGGATTCGACAACATTCGCGGCGAGCTCGCGATAGGTCGAGACGCTGTACCAGTTGGTGCCGGCATCGACCCAACTGTTCGACTTGCGGTCGAATTTGCGCAGGTTGGAGGCGAGCCTGAAGCTCGTGACGGAGAGCCCGTCGGCGGTGGTGAGGTGGCGGGGCGTCGTCGCGACGAAGCCGGAAACGGTCAGGTTGTCAGTCATGAAAGTGAGTGTGGCGCGCGCCGCGGGAACTGGTCGCGCCTCTCGTCATTCCCGGGGACTTCGATTCCGGACTCGAACGGTGGAGGAGAGGTCGTAGGCTTTCACCATGAGTTATGACGCTGCACCCGATCGCTACGAGATCGCCCCCTATGTTCGCACGGGACGCAGCGGCCTCAAGCTCCCCCGGATTTCCCTCGGCCTCTGGAACAACTTCGGCACCGACCGCCCCCTGGACACCCAGCGGGCCATCCTGCGTCGAGCATTCGACCTCGGTGTGACCCACTTCGACCTCGCAAACAATTACGGTCCGCCCGGTGGCGCGGCCGAGTCGAATTTCGGCCGTCTCCTCGAACAGGATTTTCGCCCGTACCGCGATGAGCTGGTGATCTCCACGAAAGCCGGATTCGACATGTGGGACGGGCCATACGGCGAGTGGGGTTCACGAAAGTATCTGCTCTCCTCGCTCGACGCGAGCCTCGGCCGATTGGGCCTCGACTACGTCGACATCTTCTACTCGCACCGCCCGGATCCGGACACCCCCATCGAGGAAACCATGGGCGCTCTCGCCACTGCCGTGCGGCAGGGGAAGGCACTCTACGCGGGGATCTCCAATTACAACCCGGAGCAAACGAGGGCAGCCCATGCTGCGCTCGCGGCGGAAGGAATCCCGCTCCTCATCCACCAGCCGCGCTACAACCTGTTCGACCGCACACCCGAGGATGGTCTGTTCGAGACGATCGGCGAGTTGGGCGTCGGGTGCATCGTGTTTTCGCCGTTGGCCCAGGGTCTGGCGACCAACAGGTACCTCGACGGCATCCCCGCGGACTCGCGCGCCGCGGAAGGCCGGTGGATGACCGCGGAAAACATCTCGAGCGTTTACCTCGATCGCGCGAAAGCCCTGAACGAGATCGCCGCGAGCCGAGGGCAGAGCCTTGCCCAGCTCGCTCTCACGTGGGTTCTTCGCCATCCGCAGGTCACGTCGGCGCTTATTGGTGCAAGCAGCGTCGCCCAGCTCGAAGACAACCTTGCCGCGGCGCACGCCCCGGAACTCACCGCGGACGAACTGGCTTCGATCGAGCCGCTCGCTGTGCACGGGACTGGTCTTCGATAGCCCGTGGGATACGTTTTCGCGCTGTGTGCAGCGCTACTCTTCGGCATGAATGGAAGCGTCTCCAAGATATTGCTGGAGGTCGGCCTGGGTCCAGCGCAACTAACCCTGTTTCGCGTCGGCGGCACCGCGGTGCTCGCTGCAGCCGTGTTGCTGTTCAGCAATCGCTCCGCGTTTCGCGTGACGGGTCGCCAACTTGCGGTGCTGAGCATCATGGGCGTCGTTGGTGTCGCGCTTCTGCAGTTCACCTACGCCGTGGCAATCACGGTGATCCCGATTGGCATCACGCTGCTCATGGAATTCACGGCGGTTCTCATGGTTGCAATTGTCGCCTTCTTCTTCTTTCACGAGAAGGTTCGGGCCCGCCTGTGGATCGCCATCGCCCTCGTGCTTGTCGGACTCGCGGTGGTCGCCCAAATATGGGCAAGCAAACTGGATCCGTTCGGTGTGCTCATGGCCTTTGCCGCGGCCGTGTGTCTCGCGACCTATTTTCTCGTCGGAGAGCGAGCGGTGAGCACGTCGTCTCCGATGGCTGTCGCGTTCTGGAGCATGAGCGCGGCCACAGTGTTCTGGCTGCTGTTCAGCGGCTGGTGGAACATCGACCCCGCACTCTTCACGACGCCCGTTTCGCTGCACGGAAATCTGGCCGCCATCGAAGTGCCGCTCATTCTTCCGCTCCTCTGGAACATGGTGCTCGGTTCGTTCGCGCCGTTCTTCCTTTCGCTCCTGGCGCTCAAATACCTCACAGCGACTGCGGCAGGAGTCGTGTCATCGGCAGAGGTCATCTTCGCATTCCTGATCGCCTGGCTGTGGCTGCACGAAAGCTTGACCGCCCTGCAGGTTGGCGGAGTCGTGGTCGTCCTCGCAGGCATCATCCTGGCGCAGACGGCGCGCATCAACAAAGTCGTGCTTGCCGACCTCGCGATCCCCGCCGAGGACACCGACGTCATCGTGTAGGCAGCAGTTCCGGGCCCACCCAGTGTCGGTGGCACTTCCTACAGTGGCAATGCCCCTATCGAATCGGCCGGAACCAGCACAGGAGGAACGGATGACCACATTCGACTTCGCCGGCTCGACTCTTCTCGACCGGACTCGGCAGCGAGGAATAGGCCTCGTGCAACTGCACAACGACCTCTGGCGCGTCACTCGCGCCGATGGCGAGGTCCTCGGTTACGTGGAGGGTTTCGATGACCCGCGCGGCCGCCGTTTTCGATCCAAGCGGCTCATTGCGCTGCAGAGGCGCTTTCTGCCGCTCGGCGAGTTCTGGAGCTTCGACGACGCCGTCGACTGCCTTCGTTTCGGATGACAACGGCGCCGCAGTGCCGTCGATTGCATTCTGAGTGTTCGCCGGACTCGCGAGCCAATGGCGGTTGCCGCAGCAGCAAGACGGTAACCTGCCGATATGCAGTGGTGGAATGACTTCGTATTCTGGTTCTATTCGGATGCCGGATCGCACGTTTTCGTGACGGCGATCGTTCCCGGTGTCGCGATTCTGGTTGCCGGAATCATCGCCGCGCTCATCGGCCGCGGGTCGACCAAGCGAATCGTGACGATGCATGATCGCGATGAGCGCGCGGCGGCGGTCACGGCCATGATCGGCGCGGCCAGGCGAGCAGCAAACTGGAACTCCCTGTCAGCTCCTGAGCAGCAGCAGGCGGACCACATCGCGCTCGAATGCGATGTCCGTATTCGGCTTCTTCCGTTGAGCGGATCGGCGCTCGCGGCGGACTGGGCAACGCATCAAGTGAATGAGTTGAAGACGCAGGCGGTTTCGTTCAGTTTTCAGGCAGCTCAATCGCTCAAGGAATTCAAAGACCGCCTCATCGAGTGGCAGTCTCACCCGGGTCGCGCAAAGAAGCTGTTCAAGAACGACCTCGACTCGTGGGCGTATGAAGCCTCCCTCAATGATCAGGACCTCGTCGCGCAGCAGAAAGCCTGGGAGGCTCAGCAGGCGGCCGAAAGCGCAGACTCGACTGCGAAAGCAGAGTCAGGCGATGGCGCGAAGTTTCCTGCTCCGCCCGCCGACGACGCCTGATCCCGACCGGGCTACCGTGCCCTCGGCAGGAATCGAACCTGCGACCAAGAGATTACACGGCCATCCTTTCGAACCTCTCAGCCCGCAAGCGAGTCACCGACCGTCCGACGAATCGCGGTGGTTCCACCGGGCCTCGATGCCGCGCAGCATAACCCGACAATGAACCCTACCCACCCAACCGTGACCCCGATAGACCCACAAGGTGGGCTACGGCACATACCCGCAAGTTCGTTACAGTGCCAACCATCAAGCTAACAAGGGGTGGAAGCATTGAGCACTGAACAAATCATTGACTATTGGGCTGCATCCATGCGTGCACAACACTGTACCGAAAGGACAATCAAAGAACGACGCATCTTCATCCGATCCGTAATCCGTCATGCTGGGGCCGACCCGCTCACCATCACCAAACATCACCTGATCGCATTTCTGGGCAAAACTGATGACCGCGGGAACGGTCTCACCGGGCGCACCAAACAAAACTATCGCTCCTGCTTGCACACGTTCTTCACCTGGCTTCAAGATGAAGAACTCCGTCTTGACAACCCTGCCGCGAGACTCCCCCGCCCGCGTGTTGAACCGCACGAACCCAACCCGGTATCGACCGCCGACATCCAGGCCGTCCTCAACTCGAACATTTACGGGCACACCGTCATGAAAGTACTCCTGTACTCGTATCAAGGACTACGCGCATCCGAGATTGCCGCGGTGAACGGACGCAACATTGACTGGGATGAGCAAACAATTCTCACCGCCGAAGCCAAAGGCAGAAAAATTGTGACCCGTCCACTACATTCCATCATTTACGGGCACGCACTCGAAGCCGGCTACCCGAAAGACGACTACTGGTTCCCATCACCCAAAGGTGGACACATTCGCGGAACCTCCGTATCGAATACGTTATGTGCAGCGTTCGACCGTGCCGGGATAGACCATCGTGCACACCAAATGCGGGCATGGCATGGGACCACTTTGATAGAGCTGGGGGCGGACAGTCTTGATGTGCAACACTCTTTGCGTCATTCGGATGCACAGTCAATGAAAGCGTATATTCGCCCATCACAGGACAGGATTCGGGCTGCAATGGAACTTCTGCCGCGGGTGAACGTACCCGAAGTTCACCCGCGACAGATCCGGTTGGCCGCATAGTACCCTGTAGGGGTTGCCTCCGTAGCTCAGTGGATAGAGCAGCGGCCTTCTAATCCGTTAGTCGTAGGTTCGACTCCTACCGGGGGCACTTAACGCAGAAAACCCCCGGCAACTACTCCATCAGGAGCAGCGCCGGGGGGTCGAGGTTTAGAGATCCACTCGCCGCTTAACGTATATACAAACGTGGTGCGCGGGTGTATGGTTGAGGCATGAACAATCCACCAGACGACGAAAGAGCCCGGCTCGAAGAAGACGTCGGCGCTTTGACATTCGCCAAGTATCTTTTGGAAAAGGACGGGCACGGCACAACGGCCGAGATACTCGACCGGGTTATCGGTGAACGAATCAACGCCTACCAGCAGACGGTGGGGGCAATCCGATGACTCCGCGTCCTCCGATGGGTTCGTTCAACTTTCGTGCCCCGAAAGAACTTGTGGATGCAGCGAAAGTGAAAGCCGAAGTTGAGGGGAAACATTTATCCGAGATCATTAGGGCAGCACTCGAAAGGTACGTGAACAAAAAATGAGCTACTTGCCGAAAGAGGTTCGCCGTTGGGTAACCGAATACCCGGACGACACTAAGATTCGGGTCCGCCTGAAGAACCTCGCAGATACAATCGAGCGGCTGGAGGCAGATGCGGCGGATCGAAGTCGGATCGTGTTGACCATCATTGATGAATATGATCTTGAATCAAACGAAGCTTTGCAAGCAGATATGGCCGATAGGATTCGGGCGGTTCTGGACGACGGGTACGTGAAACAGAAATGACAACCAACACCCCACTACGAAGTGAAGTCAGCGCAACAGTAACCAATCTGCGCCAGATCGCCAGCCGACTCGAAGCGGAAGCGCAAGCCGCCGCCGAGACCGCACGCGCTCACGCAGACCAAATTGAGGAACAGCAACGTTCGCTCGAGTCCACAATGGATCAGGAACGCATCGAACTTCTTGCTGACGCACAGGCCACCATTGCGCGCGCTAAGAAGAACGGTTCTGCGTGGAAGATTTGGGAACGAATCACCGCTGAATGGGAGGCCGGATTCTATGACAAACGCGGTGGCACCGGAGACTTCCTCCGCGACCACGTTGCACGTTTTGAGCGGTTGCCCGGTGTGGCCCGCGGAAGGTTCGATGTGAGCGTAGACGCCAATGATCTCGATGAGGCGCTATCCGTAGTTGATGCTTGGCCTGACGCATCGTGGGAAAACATGGGCCAATCTGCGGGTAGGAAAACCGACCACTGGTTCCAGGCGAAAGTTCGGGCGAAGACAGACGGTTACTTCATGGATCACTCGGTGACAGTAAACATGTATTTCCCCAGCGAGCACGTCGACGCGGTGGTAGAGCGAATCAACTCAAGGTTCGTGCGCGCCGATGTGGCTGAGGACACGTTTGAGAATGTGCCGACCGCTTAAACACAAGTAAAGGCCCCCGACTCTCAACAGAGAAATCGGGGGCCAAACTTATTGGTTATATCACATCATGGTCGCAGTAATCGCAGACGGTCGGGCAAACGCAACGAGCATCCGCACAACGGTGACGGCAACGACACTTATTGGCAGGCCTCGCATTGCAGCTCGTCCATCGGATCTGACGGAATCTGGTAACCATCAACCACGTCAATCCCCCCAGTCATTCCGTAATTGATTCTGTACCGGTGATCGACGGGCCAGCACCAGAAATAGGTGCAGACACCACAGACGTCAAATACGAAATCAGAACCCCACCCGCAAACACACCCGCAAGGGTTGGGTAGTCGAGTAGGAACGCGTTAATTACCGTGTCACCGGACGCCCCAGCGAGCGCACCACCGCTCATGGTGAGGATCACAAATTGGGCACCCGTTTTGAGTGCCCTTTCGGTTGCGGCTTTCCAGAATGCTTTACTGAACATGTTTCCTTCTTCCTTCTATCTGCTAATGATCGTGTTCAACAACTGCCCGGCACCGGCACCGATCACACCTGATGCGCCAATCCAAATCCACAAATACTTTTCAATCGCCCGAATGCGCACTTCGTGGTCGGATACTTTCGCGGGGATGGGGTCGAACATGCGTTCCATGTCGAGCAGTTTTTTGTAGATTGACCCGAGGGTTACGCGGGTCGATGGTTCTTCTTCTTCGTGCGCCATGTGTTCGCCCCCTCCCGGAGCTCGAGGGTTTACGGGGTGAGTTTCGTGGGGATCTTCGCAATGATCTGGTCACGGGCAGCCTCAACATCCGTCTTCGATGCACCCGCCGGATACTTGCTGACCGTCTCGGTGAGACCATCCACTTTCGTTTCCACAACCGCAACCGCCGACAACACTGGCCCGTTGTCGGCAACCCCACCACCAGACACACTCAGCGGGGACAAATACAGTGACTTATAGTTATCCCACGTCCCCGCCGTCAACGCCGCAGACGGCCCACCAATCTGCGCCGACCATGAGTTAGCTAACCCCTGGTCGGTGGTTTCCAACCAGTTCGCGGGGGTACCCGGTGAGTCGCCTGCGAGAGCGTACAGGCTCGGGGTGGTTCCTTGTTTGTAATACAGTTTCGACATTTCGTTGTTTCTCCGTTCAATAATTGGGGTACCGGAACCAGCCAAAGTGGTGCCGTCATACACGGAATGATTCGGGTCACCCTTGAGCGGAAAACTGAACCCGTATTTGTGACCATTCGATTTCACCCACGCAAGCCCAGACCCAATATCGGCTGCGATCCCTTGCATATGCAGCGAATATAAGGACGGTGCAATACCCGGTGTCACGTTGTACTTCGCAGGGTCAGCACGCATAGCCAACGTGAGCGCCATCGACCTGTAAGCACCACCAGGCGCAACAATGGTGACCGTCACACCATCCCGTTTCGCAGCATCACGCATTGCTATGAATGCCCGCGCGGTCGCGTTCGATAGCTGGAGCGACCCCTGCACTGTCGTCAACTCAGACGGGTTGAGATAACCGGGTTGGGACATTACACAACACTTTCGACCGTCAAAAATGCGGTAAGCATGTTCAACGCACCACCCGACGACTGCGCCGTTGAAAGACGAAGAACATCCCCCACAGCGAAAGTCACGAACGTTTCCGCCACCATCCCTGTAGGGACACCTGACGCGGTTACAAGGGGGGGCATCACCGCCGACTGGGCAACAAACGTGGTCGGCGTTGCCGCCACAGCTTTATCAATAAACAACTGGCGGATACCTGTCGCGTTGTACGCATAGTTACCGATACCCTGCACTCGGTACGTTCCCGCCGTCACACAGGTTAACAACCCGGTCCCACGAACAATGGTGAACGCACTCCCGAGAGTGTTCACTAGGTCGGTGCCGTCGTAGGTGATGACTGTTGTGGTGCCGGTGGGGATTGATTGGGGTGTGGTGCGTTGCAGAATGGCGCGCCGCACCCTCGCTGACCATGCAGAACCGTTGTACACGTACTGTGCTCCGGCAACCTCAGCTAACGTCCCAATTGGTAGCGTCGTTTCCGCATCCATTTCGGTCGAATTGCGGAAGTGCACCACCCCGCCTGCCGCCGCCGTGAACGGTGCCGTCTGTGTGATCGTTGTACCCGAGTTTGTTGCCGTCACCCCAGCCGGAACCAGAATGCGCGCCAACTCGACAGCACCAGGGAACCCAGACAATGAAGGTGCCACAGGTGATGCAGCCGCCGTCCCCTGTGCTACCCCAATAACCGGGTTCGAGTCCGTCCCATCAAGCGAAAACTCGCGTTGCCACACATACACAATGTCAATCCGCGAGTTCGACCCAGGCGCAGCCGTCGTCACCACATTGACGACACCATCATTGGCAAGCAGCACAGCACCCGAAGTTGCCCCACGAGAGGTCACAGCGGTGAACCGGGCAACATCGTAAGACATATTCGCCTTACCCGTCACAATCGTTTCGTTGCCCTCCCAGAACAGGCCGGGGCGTGCCTTACCTGTCGTGTCTTTCACAATCAGCCCTGCTTGGGCGAGCTTGTGATCCTCCGGTGTGACAGTACCTACCGCGTTGCCGTAGGTGCCGAGACCATGTTTGATAGCCATGAGTGAACTTCCTTACTGTCGCAATGTCAGCGGCGGGGGTAGAATGGTTGGTATGAAAATCAGGTGGAAAACAGTCGGGCTGTCAGCGTTCGCTGTCGCCGTCATCGGCGGTGTCACCGTGCTGTCACAGACCGGGCCGATATTCCCGACCTCCGAAGTCGAGGCCCCCGCGTCAACGGTGATCGTTGACGAATCCCCGGAACCGACTTTCACACCGACCCCGACCGTCACACCGACCCCAACACCGACACAGGAACCAGTTGTCGAAGCACCTGCGCCGCCGCCTCCGCCTGTGCGGTCCGGCGCGCCTAGCGGTACCCCGTTGCCGTTCTACCCGTCCAGCGACCCTGAGAACGCTGAAGGCGGACAGTACGCGGACCCCGGCTCATTCTGTGCAAGCGGGTCAGGGTCCACCGTCAACGGTGTCCCCGTCTGCGACTAAAGCCCAGCCGCCTCAAGACGTTTCTCTAACGCCTCGATGCGTGCAGCGCGCTCGCGCCCATCAGCGTGAAGACGCTGCACCACCGCAATAAGCGGGATGGTGAGACGCTCATAGTTGATGCCCTGCGGTTCCCCGTCCGCATTGTTGAACACGTACTCGCCGAGGCCGATCGCCACAAAGTATTCGGCGATCGCGCCGAGTTCCCACGGCGCTTTGTCACCGAGTTCCTCAACGGCTTGGATGTACCGAAACCGCACAAGCGACACCGCCAAAAGCGCATCTACGAGAGGGTCAGTGTTTGGACGGGAGAAGTCCTGCTTGTAGACCACGGAGGACGCTGTAGCACCGAGCCTGCCGTCCCCGTTCAACCAAGCGCTCACATAGCTAGTCGTGACCGGGGTGGCCCGTCCGTGCGGCGTATAGATGTCGCCGGCGACGTTGATGTTGCCGCCAGCGGTTACATCTCCCGAGACGTTGATCGAGGTCTGTGCAAGAATGCCGTCGATCAAATCCTGCAATTTGGCCACCGTCTGAGATAGTTGCGTCCCAGTCGGGCGTTCCAACTCGCGAACCTTATCCCGCAACTCCTCGAACAACAGGCGAAGAACATCCAGCGGCTCAACCGGCGACACATCGTACCCGCCAGCCATTAGAGCACCTCCGGCTGAAACTCCAAATGAACTTTCTTCCCCACCGCATCCCCCGACCGTGACAGAACCCGCAGCCGGTACGAACCATCCTCAATGTACGGGTCGCCGGTCACCTTCACCCGCGCAAAATCGCCCGCATTGAACGCCCCCAGGAACGGCCGCGACGCCACCGCATGATCGAACGACCACGTTTGGATCGGCTTCCGCCCCCGCAACACCAACTCATCCGAATACTCCTGCAACGTGCCCGCCATGTTCACTGTCGAATGCGACGAGTCCACCACCTCCAGCAACGGGAACCCAGCATCGGTCAACGTCGAATCCGTCGACACCGTGGTGAGAACCTCATCCGATTGCCGCCCGCCAGCACCGAACGCTTGCGAACCAATCCGCGACCCGTCCACATTCACTTTCAGATTCGTCACCGACGACTCCCTGAGCCCCACATTGAACACGACCTCCTGCAACGACGACAACAACGGCACAGTCGGGGTACCGATCCGCATCACCCACTCGATCCCATCCCTCGCCGTATTGAAACGGGGAGTGAACATGATGTCCGGGCCACCCAAAACTTGGGTGAGCTGCTTGAGCCTTTCCCCCACGAACGCAAGATCCGCACCCTTATAGGTGCGCTCCGCCGTCCCCGTGACCTCCGTCGGAAGGATGACCGGAACATTCCCGCCCGTCCACGACTGCGCCTGCGCCACCAGAGCGCGCGCGATGCCCTGCAACGACGTTCTCGTATCCGTCGGCCACACATCATCCGGGTCCACCGAAGCATCCGTGAACCGTGTCGTCACCGTCGGGTCAGACGGCAACCGACCAGCCAAGAGCGGCAACAGAACACGGTGATCGAAATACGACCACATGCCCGCACCCGTCAACGTCAAATGGCGTGTGTTCGCATCCCAGTCGTGCGCCCAAATCGGACCCGCCTGCAACACCGTGTCACCCTCGACAGCGGCCAGGAACGCTTTCCCCGGCATCGCCGACTCCCGCAACCCCAACCGGGCCACCACCGGGTCCTTCAACGTGGCCGTGCACGAAATATCCCCCGCACGGTTCAACACTTCCGACCACGACCCCGACAGCACCTGCAACGTCTGAATACGCTTACCCGTAAGCAGATCCCCGATCAGCCACTTAACCATTACCAGTACCCGTCCGAGATTGTCGCCGCCATCTGCGGAGTCCCAGACGACCCAGAGACAGCATTGAATTGCACCGTCCGCGACGACCCCTTCGGAACCGAAAACCAGTCATCCCGCACAAGATAGGTTGACCCATCCGACACACCGTCGACCAGAACCTCACCAGTCCTGGCATCCAACGACACCGACGTGCCCGCAGGAACAACACGCTCATACCGGAGCACATCCCCCGTCTCCAGACATTGCAAGAAGAACCCGCCCGTCAACTCACCCGTCACAGTGAAACTCGGCCACACCTCCGCCGTGCCCGCATTCGACAACACAACGCGTCCCAGATCACCGAGCGCACCATAGTAGAGCGCCCCAGACGGTGACCCGAGCGGATACTCCAGCCCCCCACCAGACATCGGCAACCCCGTGGTCACAGTGCGCGTCGGACCATATTTCACAGGATCATCCGCAACAAACTGGGCCGTCACGATAGCGGTGCGACGATCAGCCGCCTCATTCACCTCTGCCGAACCGGACAGTGAAACAGTGCAGGTTCGTGTCCCGTTCGCTGTGGTCACAGACAGGGGGAACGGCACACCGTCCGACTGGATTGCGGCGAACGCATCCCAGAGCGTTGTTTCGGCCTCCGCAAACGTGTCCGCCTGCAACGATCCGACAAATGTGAGTGCGCGAGCCCCCCGGTAGTTGCGGGTAGACCCGAATGTGCCGTCCGCGTTCGGTCGAGGGTCACCATCAGTCCGCATGGGCGGCGATGAATACCATCCCGACAGTTTCTGGTAAACCCAGTTGGAGCCGCCTTCACCGTCGAAAACGAGTCCGTCAATGGTCACAAGGTCGGTCATACGAACCTCACCTTCTGGCCGATCCGCTGCATGAACAGGTCGAGTAGCACGTACGGGTCAGGGTTTTGGAGGATCACGTCACGGAACCCGCTACCCGAGCCACCGTTCGCGGCCGCATCCATCAGGTTGTTCAGCTTCCCCGTGTCCACAACTGATTCGGCCCTGCCGGCCTCAGCCGCCAAAATGAGTGTCCCACCAGGACGCGGCAACACCGTCCCACCATCAGCCATAGCGACAGGGCCGAACCGACCAGATGGCCCACCGCCGCTGCCCGGTGAACTGGTAAGAGTGGAAAGGCTTGGCAGGTTTGGGGACCACCTGCCGAAACTGATCTTCTTACCAAACATGGCAAGGATTGGGTTCAGCAGGTTTTCTAAACCGCCCACAAGCCCGTTGATCATGTCCGCGAACATGTGAATGAGGCCATACATGAACTGATAGATGCCGCGTGCCGCATCGCCGAGAGGCCCAGGAATGTTGTAAAGGAGTTTCGCCAACGTATCAACTGACAACTGTCCGTCCTCGATCAACCCGAAGAAATCTGAAAGGAACCCCAACGCACCAGCATTTATTGAAACCATCCACGCCAACGCACTCGCAACCGCAACAATCGCGGGGGCAATATCAATGAGCAGATCCAGCAGCGGAATCGCAACATCCACCAACGGTGGGATGATCTCAAGCAGTGCGGGAAACAGTTTGATCGCAGCATCCACGAGTGGTGGAATAAGTGGTACCAACGCGTCCACAAGTTTTGTGAACATTGGGGCCTGCTTTGCCAGCATCGGCCCGAGCTGCGGGAGAATGCCCATAATTGCGGGGCCGATCGGATGCAACGCATCCAGAATGGAGAGTACAGTCTTCAAACCGGGGAACTGGTCCGCGATACCTTTGATTGCGTCAGCAAACTTGCGTGGCCCATTCTCTTCAAACAACAGACCCAGGAGTTGCCCCATCTTGTTCACCATCGGGGTTAGCGATTCGTCAGCGAATCGGCGCATCCAGGCAACCAGCGACTTCATGCCCGGTGACGCTTCAATTTTCCTGAGCAGGTCCGCGAAGTCATTAGCCCACTTGACCGCAGCACCACCACCATTCGGATCAACAAACGGTGAAACTAGTGCGGATGCCAGATCACGGAATGCGCCCCGGATCCGGTCCGTAGCACCCACCCAAGTCTTTTTCACATTCTCGGCCGCACCACCGAACCGCTGAGACATGCCCTTCGTGAGCGCGTCCAAAGCTTCATCCGCGCCGAGCACCCCCGCTGTGATGTCGGCTTTGATCTGCGCACCCGTCTTGCCCATCTGGGAACCGATCAACTCCGCCGCGTTAATACCACGCTGCCCAAACTGGATCAGGTCCTGACCGGTAATTTTTCCGGCTGCGCTAATCTGCGCCATAACGAAAATGACATCTTGCAGTTGCTGGGATGAACCGCCAGCGGCCGCGACAGCATCCTGCACAGCATCGAGGATTGGCACAATCTTTTCGGCCTGAACACCGAACGCTAAGAGTTGTTGCGAACCTTGAATAAATGCTTGCCTGGGGAACGGTGAGGTCATCGCGAATTCACGAATGGACTTCTGCATTTCTGCCGCAGCCTCAGCCGTACCTAGCAGGGTTGTGAATGCAGCTCTGGATGATTGCTCGAGCGTGTTGTACGAAACACCCAACGCGATCGTGTTCTTGATCAGCCGGCTAATGCCGAGTGTGGCGAGCACCGCCGCACCCACAGCGGCGACACGACGGAACATTTGCCCGAACGTTGCCGTCCCCCGAGTTGCAGCCCCAGTGAAAGCGTTATCGAAGTCACGATCCATCGACCTCGAGAACCCTTGACCGGAGGGCATCACCGAAACGTAAACGGCCCCAACTTCTTGACCTGTCGCCTGGTTGCGTGCCACAGATACCTCCAAAGGGGTTGGGGTGAACCTGTGGCGAGCAGGTTTACGTCAGCGTTTTCAACCGGGCGAGCGCAGCAACCCGTTCCGGGTCATCCAACGGCACCATCACCGGTTCGGGGATCTTTGCGGTCTCCCACGGGCGTTGCAGTTTGATCGGCGTTTTACCGCGCCCCCGGTTAGCGTTGAAGTCAAGTTCTTTGATGTCCCATGCGGCACGTTCGGCACCGGAGGGCACATACCGCCAGTTCAGGAACGCACCCACAACCGCCGATTCGGGGTCTTTCTGAATTTCCTCCACCAACCAAGCGGTTTCAGCCACCGACAAACTGCCGTCGAAGAACTGCCGCGTGTGGAGTCCGCGTTTGCGGAAGTCGGCTTCTAACTGGGCTGGGTAGTGTTCCCTGAACTGGTAGAACTCGAAGATTCTTTTGGGTCCACACTCACCGCAGCCCTCGACGCATCCAACCATGCCATCACCACGGTCATCTGATCGGTGAACGCCAGACCCGCAAGGAAACGGCCCAGTTTGGCGAACTTCGGGAACCGGCGAATCGTCCCCACGACCGCAGCAATATGGGCAACCTCAGACTCAAACCCATCCGACAATGCCGCAATCATCAGATCGCCGGGCGCATCAACAGGGTCAATGATGTTCGGCAGATCGAACACCGAACCGCCAGGGAATGCGGTGCAGTCGAGACTGATTCGTGCAAGTTGAGTTTCCGGCTTCGCGGCCGGGGTGACAATGACAGACATGGCGAGCTCCTAACAGTGGCGAGGGAAGGTAAACCGTTGGGTGGGCAACTCGCCATCACCCACCCAACGGGGTCTATGATTAGCTGTTCAGGTACAGCGGGTCGAACACCTTGAACTGGTAACCAGTCGTCGCATCCAAATAGGTTTTGAACGTCATCCCGTACAGGATCAGCGTGTTCCGGTTGAACGTCAGCCCATCCCTATCGGAGACACGCACCTTCGGGAAGTGCTTCACAATGCGCCGACCATCCTTCGGCAACGCAATCGCAATGATCGACCGGTACGTTTCCACAGACGCCTTCGTGACCTCCACGGACGCGGTAGCCAGATCGACGGTCGCATCAAAGTACGCTTCCACGATCTGCTTTTTCGTTTCGATCGGCCCGAACTGGAGCCCCCATGAACCGTTATCTTCCGAGGTGGTCTGAACAATGTCACCGTTGTGACCTTTCAGGTCCGTCTCCGAGGGGGTGTTCGGGGTCAGCGAATAGCCGTCCTCCGAGTAATACCCCAGTTCCGTCCAACCCGTGGAGGGTGTGAACGCGGACGAAGTGGGGGCTGCCGCCCCAACCGCGCCGAGATACAGAATGCCATCTGGGACGATAGCGGTGTTGTCGGCTGAATTAGCCATGATGGATCTCCCTTATCTCCCGAGTGGCGGGAACAGAAAAGACCACCCGGATGGATGGTCTCGAACCGCATGGCGAGTTGCGGAAGTGTTTAGAGCGCGCGAACCTCAAGCAGCAGTGTGGCGAACGAATACTCAAGCCCAGTCGTTTCGTCCTTCACCCGTGACGGCCCAGAATCAACCTCAACCGACACAATCGGGTTACCATCACGCGGTGCCTGCTGAGCAATATACGCAACAACATTTGTCAGGTTGAAAGCCTTCTTCAAATCCGAACTACCCTGAGCAGTCACAACCCAACCCTGCACACGCACACGCACATACCTGGTGATCGGAGTAATCAACTGCCCCGGATCAGCCGCAACCACAACATGCTTGTACGGAGGGGTGCCGTCAGGGTTCGCGGTGCCGTCCGCCTTTTTCGCCGCCGGTTTCTGATTCCGCACCAGCACACCAGTCAACGCCGAATCGGCTGCAACAACTTTCGCCGCCGTCACCCACCCAATAAACCATGCTTCAACATCAGGCCACATGGTCGGAATCTGCCCGCTCATACGTGAATCCTGTTCAACGCCTGCGACAACGCCCCCGACTGCGCTTCACGGTGCGACGCATTCGGCTGTTCATCAACAATGCGGATACGGACACGAGACTTCGACACAGACGTTTTCACAACCGTTCCGGGCGGAGCGACAGCTTCCACCGCCGGCATGACCGCTTTCACAAAACCGGCATCCCGAAAATCCTTGAGAATCTGGTTACGGAACCCCGCCCGGTTGATGACGAACTTCGCTTTGATTCTCATCCGTTCACCAACTTCACCTGAATGTGCTCACCGTAAGGGGGTTCTTTCCAACTCGAAATACGCCCATCAACCGGGGTGTCTTCACCACGCACCGTCAACGTGTCCGTGGGGAGAATACCGGAGTCGGCGGCGTCCACAACGTAGAGGTTGTAGTTCACCTCAATGGGGGTGCGCCCGACCAGGCGTGGTTCGTCCGACAAGAGCGGTGCAACCAACATTTGCACCGTCTTGACCGTGGACAGCGGCCCGTCCACAGTGTTGCCGTACTCGTCCGTGATGATGCTAGGCCGCTTGACTGTCACTGTTTCCAAGAGTTGACACCGCCTCCACAAATAGAGCCAAATCCGCCGTGTACCGGTCATGGTTGAACTGTGCGCGAGCCTGCGCGTAAACATCCGGCCGGAGTGAATCTGTGACCGCACACACCCACGCCTCAAGATCGTCACGGTCAAGATATGTGGCGGTGTCGCCCAAGTTCTCGCGCACACCCGGCAAATCCGTAGACACTGTACGGATACCGTGGGCTAGCGCCTCACCCGCAGTCATGTTCCACGACTCACGCGCCGATGGTGCCAACAGGAGTCGTGTCCGCGACCACACCCGCTCCCACATTTCCGACTGTGGCACATGCCCGATCACTTCAACGTTCACGGGAACTTCCGCGGGGACAATCTGTTCCTCGTACCCGCCGAGAACAGCCAAGAACCTCTGCTCGGGCAGGGCCCGCGCAATATCCCAGAACTGCCCCACTTTGTTCTCGTTCAAGTTCACAACCGTCACCCGATCGCCGGTGGACATCTCGCCCACAGGCGGGGCGGGCGGGTGAACGACCATATAGTTTTGTGCATCACGGGCGGCTAACGTTTCCCGCATGTGGTCGGAGTTGCACACCACCAGATCGAACCGGTTCACATGCACCGACACGAGAACGGCGGACTCCGTGTTGTGGCAGATTCCGACAACGGGGCGCCCCAACCCTAGAACGGGGCCAGCGAAGTCGGTGTGACACAAATACAAGTCGGCCCAGTCCGTTTCCGACCATCCGAAAGGGGACACTCGGACACCTTCAAAGCCGGGATTGTTCTTCACGCTGTGCGTTGTCGCCCGCACCCCATGAACGGCAGAGAGTGCGACGTTCAGACGGTGAGTGTAGATCTCCGAACCGATATGACGCAACGGCGGGTAACTGATCGTCAACGACTGAATGTTCAATCCACTGCCGGACTGTTGATAACCCAAGGGGTGTCATCCGAATACGGCCCCGACAGGGCACGACTCGCATCCAAATCTGTGACCGTCGCACGCCCCGTCAAACCGGGCCTAAGCATGTCTTTCTGTTCATCTGAAAGCGACATGAGAACCGCAGCGCCCGCACCGTAGTTGCCGGACTTCGAGAACGGCCCCGACTGTTGCTGAAAATATCGGAGCCCCAACGGGTTCTGATACAACGACTGCACCATCTGAACAACCACATACTGGGCGAGCGCCGCCAACTCTGCATCCGCGGTAATTCGTGCCTGAATTGCTGGGAACACCCGTTTGATCTTGTACTCCGCAATCAGACAGAGCGCGTCAATCTGTGCATCCACCCCGGTAGGGACCGGTGGGCCGACCGGTGGCCCCACCCAAAGGTTCACCACGTCAGTGTGAGTAGCCCAAGCCGCCATGAGTGCCTCCAGAATAGAAACGATTAAGGGGGTGGAGGGCCAGCCCCGGAGGGCTGACCCCCCTCACCGTTAGGAAGCGATCGTCGGACGCAGAACCGCAGCCGGGTAACGAGTACCCGCAGTGCTGTTCAGCGCAGTGATCGGGTTGGCCGCAACAAACCCGACACGGAACACAACGCGGAGAGCCTTCGCGTCCTGCTGCATCAGGTTCACGATAACCTTCCCCGTGTCATCCGAGATCACACCGGAGTCGAAGATCTTGAAGGTGATGTCCTGACGGATACCAACAACAAACTTCGACCAGTCGGCCGCGATCAGTGTCGCGCGGGACGCATCCCACCCACCGTTCACAACCTCGTTCAGCGGGTACCCGTACAGACCTGCACGGGTGTCACCGATCTGCGGGGTGTAGATGGTGCGACCCTGCGAGTCGCGTGCACCCTGGAGAGACCACTGGAGGCCGGGGCGGGAAGCGAAACCGCTCACACCGTACCCGTCCTCAGCGACCATCTCGCCGAGACGTGCAACATCCACGCCGATGTCCGAACCGGCACCGAGAACCACCGTGTTGCCGGCGGTCACCGCACCCGTGTAAATGTCTGTGCCCCACGACACGGGCTTGTCCGTGCCGAAGATCGCCGCAGCATCAAGCTTCTGACCGATCGCCTGCCGCAGATACGGTTTCACCTCATCCCACAGCGGCACCGAAGCGTCGTCGAACAGTGCGTCGGGGATAACCACGATCGCCGCGAGCTCTTCCGCGGTGATCGTCTTGTTCTCCCACTCGGCGGAGGTTGTCTGCTTCATCCCCGAGTCGCCATCCACCCAGTAGGCAGCGGGCAGCGCGGAGAGGACCGGCTGCTTCGTCACCTTCGTGGACAGCGGCACGCGACGGGCCAGCGACAGAACCGCCGAATCCTTCGGTGCTTCTTTCAGAATTTCCTGAGCGATTTTGTCGGGCACAAGTGCGCCGGCATCATTCGCCCTGTCGATTGAATCGTTGTAGACAGCCATTAGGTTGGCTCCTTTTCTTGTAGTTACCCGCGTCGGGCGGCTTCGCGGAGGAAATCTCCGGTCGGCTCCGCCGTGGGGTTGCCTTGATTGGGGTCGGGCAGATTGCCCTTCTTGTCCGCAATGAGCGTCAGGATCTTGTCGGCGGAAGCCTCAAGTTCCTCCTGCGTTGACCCGGTCAGAAACTCCCGCCATTCGACAGGAACCTTCTTGGTGTCGGCCACGTCAGCACGTAGAGCCTTCGTTTCTGCGGCGATTGCCCGCTGCTCGAGTTCTTTCTCTCGAGCCTCGCGCTTCTCGTCCTCGGTCTTCTTAGACTCCTGGTACTCGCGCCACGCCTTCGCGTCTTCGAAGTCGTCTTTTGCTCGCTTCTCCCACTTGCGGGTTTCAGCGAGCGTCTCTTCATACTTCGACTTGAAATCGACTTCCTTGTCCGTGTCAGACCCTGCGGTCTTGTCGGTCTTGTCGGCAGGCTCGATTGCCTCTTGGCCGCTGTCGGTTCCGGTGGTATCGCTCATTGCTTTCTTCTCCCTGCGGATGTTTTGTGCCCCTGCGGGCGGGTAACCCCACACCATGCGGTGAAGGGAAGTCGAAATGATGTTCGATGCGTCAAAACCATGTACCGCTCAGAGGGCACAGGAGACGATCTGAGGCAACGAACCCCCGTTTGGTCACAACGCCACCAATCGGGCATTAAGGATGCGGCAGCGCGCACCCTAGAACGTATGTGCTAGTGGATGCCAAGCTCGACGCGCATCCGAGACAGAATGTTCGTCCGGTTGATTGCCGTCTCCGGGAACTTCTTGAAAAAATTGCGTTTACGCAGATCGGGGGCGAGTTTGCGTTTCTCAAAATAGTCACGCTCGATCGCGTTCCTGGCGGACGCCGCCGCAGCCTCCCACGCCTCCTCATACGGCAACCGGGGAACCCCTACCGTGTCCCAGAACGGCACCGGGTAGCAGCGACAATGATCGTGATACTTTTTCGTGTCCTCGTCCGTGTTGTCCGTGTTCACCGACAAGTATGCGCAGAACGCGCACGCATCAGGTCGGGCAACACGTTTCGACTTTTTCGCAAACGGGTCACGCCCCACATTCGTGTCAATCGTGTCCCGATCGAACGCCGACACCAACCGGATCAACCCACCCGTGATCCGAGTGAGCATGTCCGACTCAGTTTCGGTGAACAGTGGTGCGAGCGCCCACCCAAGCGTCGATGTCAGGTCGTCCGACAATGATGTTGGGGTGGCCGTCACCGCCCTGAACCCGGCGACCGGTCGCACCGTCTCATACCAGTCAGCCGCAGCAACACTGGCGATCTCCCCATACGTTCCCACCACGGCGGGAACGGCGACACGCATTTGCGCCGCCACTTTCGGCGGTGACTCGTTCAGAATTGTGGACGCATACGAAACAATGTCATTCGTCGCCGCCGTCGTAATGTTCTCGAGCGTCGCCGCCCGAACCTCAATTTGCGCCAGATCCACGTTCCGCCACCAATGCCGCAGTCTGCTGATTCTGCAACGCAGTCGCCGCCGCAACCCCAAGGTTCGCGGTCATCGCCTGCGCGCGACGACGTGCAGCCCCCGTCCGGGCGAGTTCCTTCTGCGCCTCCGTCAGCCCGACAAGATCCCAGGCGAGTTCATCGTCACCGGTCAAACCTAGTGCCGCGATCTTCTTCGCCCCCGCGTCAGCAGTGGCCGCAACAGTGGGGGTGGACGGGTCCGCCCACACACCATGCACCGTCAAGAACTCGTCTGGCAGAATGTTCGTTTTCTCGCGGATCATCCACGCCAACTCGGCAGCCTCAACCCACCCCTGATCGAACTGCTTAATCCTGCGTTCGGCACGTTTGATAAGGCGTGCTTCCATCGCCCGGATACCGTCACCCGACGGCGGGTTCGAATGGGTGAAACCAAGCTGATCCGGGGGGATCGCCGCCTCCGCACCAAACAACTGCGCGTACGTGCGGATCTGCTCAAAGTAAGGTGCCGGCGAGTTCGCAGGGAACTGCCCCAGCTGCGGCATAACCCCTTTACCCGTCTCCCCGTCCTCCATGTTGTACGGCAGGTTCAGCATCTTCCCCTGAATGACCGACCACGGGTTCAACTCATTCCCGTCCGCATCCTGGAATGCCGCCTCCGACGCACCCAACGAGTACCGTTGCGGAGTCGAATAGAACTCGCGTGCAATCTCCGCCCCCAACAGAGTGCGCATGGCCGAATCCGTGATCGACCGAATCGCACGAGTAATCTCCGACCGACCATTCAACGCCGACGACCTAGGACGGTTCAGCAACCGTGCGACAGTGACCCGCCCAAGGTTGTGCTCAAGCCGACTGTCTTCGACCATCACACCGTTGCCTGCGCGGTGAAAATAATAGTTCGCGTTCAACGTGTACAACGTGCCCGACAACACTTTCCCGTCGACGTCACGGTTCACCCCGAGCGCTGTCTTCAACCTGCGGGTGCGCGCATCGTACTCACCTGTCATCCGCAGCGGCGACTCGAGGGTGACCAACGGGGACGGTTCCCCTACCCCGCCAGCACCCACGCAAATGAACCCGACACCGAAAATGAGGGCATCCAGATGTGCCAGCGACGACTCCACCGCCAGTTTGTTCGCCCGAAAAATGGACTCAACATCCAAAGAATCCGGCCCCGCGACAGCCACAAGATCCAGGCGTTCCTCGAGAACATCCACCGCCGTCCCCGGCCACCCCACAACAGCCTGAACCGTTTTCAGACGTGGAGGGATGGATATCCCCAAATCCTTCACACGGTCGCGGCCCTCATAATAGGACTGCTTCTCAATATTCCGCGGATCATACGATTCAAGTTGAGCCGTGAGCCGTTTGATGGTATCCCGCTCTGAGTCGGACAGCGCCATGCAAACACCACCAATCGGTTATCCGAGGACTTGCACCCTGCGGGTAGTTCTTTCAGGTTTGGAGGCGAGTTTCACCCGTGCAGCGTTCGCCATGACAGCACACGCCAACAGATCAATCTTTTTCGGGCTCTTCGGTTTCTCTTTTTTGTAAGAACCCGCCAAGGTTGCGACCGCGTTCAGAACGTGACGCTCAAGCGCCGGGTTCCCGTCATGAGTACAGTCACCGTTGATTACGTCTTTCAGAAACTGTTCAGCCATCGGCACGACACGCTGATTCGACTGCGGAATCGCTTCAACCCGGCCACGCCATTCACGCGCCCACTCGCCACCCTGGTCACGAAAATAGGCCGGGTCGAACCACATCATCTGAACGTCGTACTCATCGAAAACATTGTGAATGGCCGCATCCACCTCAGCCGGGTCAACCGCCCAATCAGGGTCGGTCGGGTCAGGTTCCCAGACGGCATACATTTTCAGCCGACCCGTCGCGACATCCTGGATGACAATCCCCGTCGCATCGTTGTTCACAGACCCGTCGAAACCAACCGTGACCTTCGCCCCGAGAGGAACCGAATCGTCACGTTTCGCCGCCTGCCAGTGGAATGGTGAAATGAAATCCTCACCCGCAAGACGAACCCACTGATTCAACCGGTACCGTTGGAACGCCGCAAACCCAGACGCCCCCGCCGCCGACGCAATCGCCGCCTCAAAATCGGTAATGTCCAGCAAACCTTCGGCAAGGTTCGGGTTCGCCCTAAACCATTGCTCCCGATCATCCGGGAGCGCTTCCGCGATGGCTTCCCACCAGGCGAAGAAAAACGATGAATCGGTGACCTCACCGCGAGCAACACGCTTCCCGTACTCGTAGAGTCGACCCAGAAGGGTATCGGTCGAACCGCCCGCCGTGGTAATACCGACCACCAACGATTCCGGCCGGTCACCTGAACCCTCTGTCAGCGCCGCCCACAACTCGTCACCGCGAGTATTCGTAGCCGAAGACGGCCACGCATGCAACTCGTCAGCAATGACAATGTACGGGCCCAAACCCTGATTACGGAACGCATCAGCCGACAACGCCCGATACACGGCGTTCCGTGACGGAATCTCCAACGCCGTCTTGTAAACCTTCACAATCTTCGACAACGCCGGCGACTGCTCAACCTGCCACTTCGCCTCATTGAAAACAATGCCCGCCTGCACCCGGTCCGCAGCCGCCGAATACACCTGCGACCCCAACGGCCCATTCACAAGCCCGTTCAACGCAATCGCAGAACCCGTCAACGACTTACCGTTCTTACGCGGCAACCCGATCAACGCACGACGGTGCTTGAAAAACCCTGTCTCCGGGTCGAGCTCAAGCAACCGATCTAGAAGCCAGGACTGCCACCGCGCAAAATCGAGCGGCAACCCCGCCTTGAACCCGCGCGACGCCCGCATGAGCAACGACGCAAAATCAACAACATCCTGCCCCTTCGACAAATCCGAAAGCGAGGGCGTGAAATACCTAGGCGCCCACGCCTCATCAGGAGGCGGCAGTACGCTCAGCACGCTCAGCCTCGCGAGCAGCCTTCCGTTGCGCCAACTCGTCCAGCTCGTCCCTCACCCGAACCTCAGCCAATCCGAGACGGGCACGATCAGCCGGAGACTGCCCGAAAGCAGCCAGCCAAGCCGTCTGTTCCTCCTGCAACTTCTTCCGCTGCGTGAAAGCCTGATGCGGGTTCTGCTGACCATTCGGAGTCACATACCAACGACCCTCAGCCTCAAGCTTCGCCGTGTACTCGGCAATCTCATCCTCGTGAGTGCAAATCTTCTCTAACAGGGTTTCGTCCACGTTTGGGGCAAGCCAAGACTTCGACCCAACCCACAGACGATCCCAAAGACGACGGCCCGCATCACCAAGTTCAATAGACGGCTCAGGAACATCCTCAACCGCCGCAAACCCCTGACCCGGCATCGGCGCATCCGGCAACAGGCGACCACCCGGATTACCTGCGGCACGTTTACGCTCAACCGGCTTCGCCGGACGACCAACAGGACGACCTGTAGACATGATATTTCTCCTAGCTGCCCTGCGGCTGCTCACAGCACCCCTGCGGGCACTGAATGGATATTCGAACGGACTAGCAAAGAAGGGACGGTAGGGGGTACCGGATATCGCGTTCACACGCCCCGCCTGACCCCGGAGAGCTTTCCGGGAGGGGGTAGGAGGGGTATCCCCCCTGGGTTTGGCATGTTTGTTCTAATGTTCTGTCGCGTTTCGGGTTGTTGAACTGTTTTTGTCGAACATTCAGAACCTTGGTCTGGTGGTCATGCCCCTACGTGTTTTGTGGCCTTCGTCCGCAGTCTTGTAGCGGTGGCAGTAGGGGGGGGTATTTTGATGAATGGGGGCCAGGTTTTCTAGGGAATGATCGTCGCCTTGGGTGATGTGGTCTATCTGGTCGGCTCCTGGTTGGTGGCAGATGTGGCATACCCCGGAGTCTCTTTTGAAGACGATGCCCCTCCGTGTGTTCCAGTCGCGGGGGAGCCTGTTTTTTCTGGGTTCGGGTTTGTCTGCCCAGCCGTTGCGTTGGTGGGTTTGACATCGGCCCATGTTGACCGCGTATTCCCAGCAGTCAGGTTCAAGGCAGGGGGTCGGGGCTATAGGCATCAGTTACCTCGGGTGTATCCTCTGCGTATGAGTGAAGTTCAGACTGCCCCAGCTGGGTGGTATGACGACCCGGCCGCGCCGGGGATCATGCGGTGGTGGAACGGTTCCGATTGGACTGAGCATCGGTCACCGAAATATGCGGCACCGGGAGTCGTGATCAATCAGCGGCGACCGTACAAGACCTCCCACGGGTTCCACCTGCTCATGAGCATTTTCACGCTCGGGCTGTGGTTACCGGTCTGGCTTGTTGTCGGAATCTATAATGCCGCTAGAGCTTGACTGTCTCGCCCGCAGTTCGGTAGATGACCACGCTCCGGTGCGGGGCACATAGGCCAACCCGATACCGTGAGCATCTAACCAGTCCTGATCAATCTGCAACTGTGCTAGGTAGTCTTTGCGTGCCCAATCGGAACCGATCACAATCAGGTCAGGGTGTAGGGACAGGATCAAGGAAGGTTGGTCGAGGCCAGTGTTCACTTCCACCCGATCAACACCTTTCAACGCCTGCACCATTGCGGTGCGTTCTTGGGTGGTGTACCGAGGTTTCGTTTTAAACCTTGTGATGAACTCGTCCGTGTTCACGGTGACAATCAGTTCCCCATCGCCGGCAATCTGTTTACACCACGCGAACAAACCGAGATGACCTGGATGGAGCATGTCGAAAGATCCCATTGTGAGAACTCTCATACCCATGTTCCTTTCCACTTCTCCCACACCTCGGGAACTCCGAGAACAAGGTTGTTGCGGTCATGTTTCCGCTCAAGTCTCAACGCGGTACGGTCGGTGACGTTCGGCCAAATAGTGCTGTAGTTGACAAGTTCAGGAAGTTCCGCCTCGAGTGCGATCGACTCCGCTTTGCTCACCCGTCCGGTCGGAAGATGTTCGTGGAGTCGTGATCGTTCGTGAACACCCATAAACATGGGGGGCCAACCCGCTAACCACGCCCCACCTTTTACCGCGTCAACATGATCCCAAAAGGTTGAGCTCAGAATCTTCACACTGTCATGCAGAAACACGAATCGGTCGAACAAGCCGCACCCGGCAGATAGTGCCGCCGGTTCATAACCCCCCAGTGCGTGAACAACAACGTCCCGGTCGGTCGTCGCCTTCACCGAGCCCAAACATTCCGCAAGCCACGCAGATCCGGGGTGGGACCCGATCAGGACGGGAAGCACAACTGTCGCATCCTCAGCGGGTCACCATTCGCCGCCTCATAGTCACGGTACAACTGCACGAGCGGGTCAGAGTCTAATGCGGTAACCCTGTGCGGGTCAGCATCATGGGCGAGCGACAGCAACACACCATCATGTTTGATCATTGGGCCGACCAGTGTTTGGTGCGCCAACATGAACGCCATATCTTCCGGTGCCCACTTCACGAACCGTTCATCCTGCCCGCCCACACTGTTCCACCCGTCAACAGTTGTCACATAGGTTCCGCCACAAGTGAAACCGATGTCTGCAACCACCCGACCGGTCCGGTTCAACACTTGACAGTGCGTGTACGGGAGATGCACAGCGGTGTCATCAACCTGAGCGAATGCTTCCAGCAACGGTTTCGGTTCAGGGATACAGTCGGCATCCGTGACCACAAGTTTCCGGTACCCCTGCTCATATGCTGCTCTCACAGCCATGTTGCGGGATGCTGCACGGTTGAACACGGGGTGGCCTGAGTCGAAAACTTGAACGTCACCCATCAGTGACCAAAACTCTTGAGCCTGACGGAAAGACCTCAACCGATCAGGGGTGGGACGCCAAATCATCCCAATGAACATCAGCCCCACCGTTGCCGATACAAGGCACCATCCTGTGCGGTCATTGCCGCATGGCGAGGATTCTCGAACGCCGCCTCAGAACGTGCATGACGGATACCCGGAATATCTACAGGGGTGATTGTGAGACCGGCTTGGAATGCCCGCTGGTACATGTCATCTTCGCCGTACCACCAACCGAACGCTTCATCGGGTCGGATACGGTCAGGGTGTAACCCGTAACACCAACCGGTGAACGGGGTTGCATGACCAACCCTGTGTCCTGAAAGGTAAACAAGATCTGCGGTGTCGAGCGCGTCAAACAGTTCGGTGAGATGCTCGGCGGTAGCAATAATGTCATCATTCAGGACAAGTGTTGGGCCGTCGCACTGGTCTAAGCCTTCGTTCCACCACCGCTGTATCGAGTTCGATGCGGATTCAATACCTGTGGTGCCTCGAATGGGGGCGTGGTGCGGTTCCGTGTGAACAACCACCACATGGGCAACCTTTTGGGCTTCCGCAACCAGGGGGGCGAGTGTGGCCCGGTTGAACCTGGTGGGGATGGTCACGAACCGATTAGTCATCGGTTAGTCCTGTGGTGTTGGGGGTTCGCCGAATAGTTCCCCTAACCGGCGGTACAACTCAGGGTCTATTGAGTCCATGATTGCTACACCGGCGTTGATGGCGGGGGTCTCGAGCGCTTCGTCTACTTGTTCGTCAGTGAGCTCGGTCACCGTGTCGCCTTTGCCATTGCGATCCAGAGTTCTTTCGTTGCAGCCTGTAATCTCCCCAACACCGAATAACCTTCCATTTGTGAGACAACTGTGGGCACATAGTCGGCGTGGGGGAAGTCGGGGGCAAGTTCAGCATCTACAGGACGCGAATCCGGTACCCAATCGGTCATGCGATATCCCTGACCATTGGTGAACCCCTGTAATCGGGTTCGTCAAACTCGCGGCCGTCCATGCTGTGGTGAGTGACAAGCCAACCGAACGAACCCTCCCCAGCGGGCACAGACTCCACGGTTGGCCCGCACAGGCATTCGTCCGTGTCCGTGTCGTGCTCGAGCACATCGTTATTCGGGTACACATGAACGGCGCTCACAGGTTCCTCCATGCGTGTTTCTGACGGCGAGCCAAACCCCGCAACACCGACCGTGTACCCAGAAACATGACCACCGCACGCAACACGTCACGCATCGGCGATCATCTCCGAACCGTGCGGAGCCGTACTCACCTCAGGGAAAAACAGATAATCAAGGAACCCGCTACGCAATTGCGCATCATTAAGCCGCACCGCAACCTTCGCCACCGCACTGTAATCACCAACCGTGGACTCATACTGGGGTGGCACATCGGGCAGTTCCGCATACCGCCCTGGATTCGCCTTCATCTTCCCGCCCACTTTCGACCGGGCTTCTTTGCGGTAGCGAAGATCAAACGTCAACGGTGGTGCGATAGTGCCCATTACGACCCTTCCAACGCGTCAATGAGGAACCAGTAAAGTTGCGCCCGGTCAGGGTCCTGCTCGATATAGAGATCCAACCAAGCCAGGGTGTCATCACGGCGGGTAGTCAACTCATGAATGGTGTCGAGTGCACCATCAAGTTTCGGGTCAGGCATTGCGCGGCCCCCTAATGCGTTTACGCATAGATGACAGAAATAGTCGCGGACACGACCCGATACACCTGTATCACCATTAGAGACAAAAACCACTAGACGGAATACGGGTTCCGAGGCACCCAAGTCACGGATATCGAGCCGCAACACAAAAGTTACGCCCAGAAGCGGGGCGCGGCCACAGCGCATTGACCGTGAAGGGATTCTCCGTCCCACGCCCCGCCCTGGTGTCGCGGTCCCTAACCCGAATAGGTACCGTGACGAGATAATCTGGGCGCCCCTGCAGGGTGTTGTTCCCAGCGTGCGGCCTACACCGAGGATCGCCGCCTTGTCGTGATTGAGGGATTGCAGTCCCCACCTCGGTCTGTGGCCCTCCCGAGATTCGAACTCGGAACAAGCAGGTTTTGAATCTGCCGCCTCTGCCAATTGGGCCAGAGAGCCATTGCCTAGCGGCCCCACACGGGCTCTCACCACGACCGGCGTTGTCTATCCGGCACTCAACGGGCTAGGACTTCCCACACATGTCGCTGGCCAGCCGGGCCGCGTATGCAGCCCAAACATGTGCAGTTAGTGGACTGTCTGACATCGAAGTCAGCTCCGCACGATTCCCTCATGGGGTTCTAACGTGCGTCGAAACCTATACAGCCCCAACACTTGATAACCAAATATCAAGGAAAACAACTAGAGAACAGTCAACGACTGCAAATCAAAACCATCATCGTTGATCTGAAACACCAACAAACCCGGATCAGAATCATCCCCAGACTTATTACGAAACCAATCAGACCCATTATCGAGCGTCGGTGCCTGCAACCACCATTTAGACCGTTTCGACTTCGCATTCCGGCCAGTAGGCTGCACCCGCAAATGATGATAATGACCAGTCACCAAAATGTCCGCATTGGCGACCGCCTGACCACCATGCACTTGACCGGCCCACCACTTCGGCATCAAATCCACCGCCGACTGGTGCCCATGATGAACACCCAACACGGTCCCCCGCACATCAAGCGCAAGCGACTCATCCCAATCTTCCGGCTTGTGAAACTCAACAGGCAACCCGATTAGATCCGCCTGAAACTTCAACCTCGACTGAATCCCAATACCCCAGTCATCAGACGGCTTCCCCAAAACCTGCTTACCATTCCGCCACGCACCATGATTCGACGGAACCACCATCGCATCAACAGGGGAAAACTTTGCCATCAAAACGATGGTCTTCCACATCTCCGTCGCCGCCTGGTCAATCTGCTGCACCGGCGACAAATCATTCGTAAACATTTGGGCGGGAACATTCTCGAAACCCTCAATAGAGTCACCCGCGTCAATAAACACTGACCGAGACGACTTCGCCGCCTTCATATACCGTTCCAACGCAACCCGTTTATCGGCCATACGCGCAATCAGAGCATCCGTACCACCACGAGAACCAACCTTGCCGAGCTGCATATCAGCCCACACAACAACAGTGGTCGAATCCCCCTTAGCCGGCGTAACCGGGCGATGCTTCGTCCGCGCAAACTCCGCATACAACGCCGGTAGGTCAATCGCGGACTGTTTCTTCCGAAACAACGCCCGATACGAATACAAGTTCACAACATCACGGTCACCGCTATCAGTCCGCTTCGACTGCTGCCAATTCGACATCCGCACCGTGTCGCCAACAACCTCAAACTTGTCAGGGTCCAGATTGAACCTGCGAAAAATGTCCGACCAATCCGTTAACGGTGCGTCGGTACGAATATCAGTGAACTCGCCACCATCCGGCCCAACATCCACACGACCCATATTCTCGGGCGGCAATTCAGCCTCAAACTCAGCCGCGAGGGAACCCATGCGCCCTACGCCACTCAGACACCGAATCCTTCGACACACGAACACCCTTGCCCCTCACAATGCGCAGAAACGCTTGATGAGACAAACCAGGATGTGCCGCAAACTCGAGAACGTCACCTTGATCCTGCGCGTTCAACGACTCAACCCACGAATCGAGTGTGCTACGGACAGGTTTCAGTTCTTCCTCAAACAGTGAACGCAACGACACCAGTGTTACCCCCTAGGGGTGAGATACCGTTACCCAACACCTCGCAGCGCACTACAGGTTGTTGGTCGCTGGGGGGATAACGGAAAACAAAAAGGCGCTAGCTCCGATTCTCGGACACTAAACGCCTACAGCGTTAGCATACCATGATTGCGTACATGCCCGCATTTACGGGGCAATCTTTTTTGCGCGTGTCGCGCGTTGTCTCGATTCGCGTTTTCGCACTTCGGCTAATAGCTCATCGCGGTGGACCCTACCGCCGAGCGCTCTGAAATAGATGGGTAGACCCTCGCGGATATACCTCGCTATCGTGGCACGAGTGAACCCTAGATGTTTCGCTGCACGATCAATGGTCCAAAAGTAGTCATCATCAAGGACGTTGTGTAGTTCACGCACTCTTGAACAACTCCGCATAATGCCCATACTTCTCAGGCTCGGCCACCCATTTGCAGCGGCCGCAGATGATCGCAATTTCAGGGTCGAAACTGTCGGGCCATTTGACGAACACTTCCTTGCGCCCGCAGACGGGGCATTCTTGTTTCTTCGCGGGTCGCGGTTCGGTCCCGTACTGGCCTGTGAGTGCGTATACGCCGGGAGATTCTGACCAGCCGAACGTGATGTCGTCGTGGAATGCTACAGCGACAGTGGAGGCGGCGATCTGGTCGAGGCGTACAAGGAACCAGGATGCGAGCTGTGAGGCGATGTCATGGGCTGACTTTGCTGACACAGGCCGTAAACCGCGGCCCTCCCCGAATCGTGCCCATTTGCGGATTGATGGTTCTGGCAGGTTGAACAGTTCGGTCATGTCGTCAACCCAGAGGAGCAGTTTTGCGAACAGGGCGTCGGATGCATCGAGCGGGTCGATTCGTAGTGGGGCTGGGGCATCATCCTTGCCTGTGTGGATCCGTTCGGCTTCGTAGTTTGAGACGCCGGCGGGAACCAATTTGAGGCGCATGTTCGCTACCATGTCGGGGATCATTTTGAGTGCGTACCGCATCCGGTAGAAGCATGAGTCGCACAGGTCCCCGTGGTTCGCGGGTTTCGGTCGTGGCGCTTCGCCTTCGATCATGCTGTCCCACACGCATCCTCGAATGCAGGGAGGTTTCTCTGTGCCGTTCACGCTGTCGCCCTTTCCGTTCTCTCTGTCAGTACCCATCACAACAACCCCTCCGTCACCGAATAAAGCCGATGCCGTGACATATACCGGCAAAGATCACAGACCGACAGTGTGAGAACCTCATCCCGAATCTCCACGGTTTTCCCCAACCGGATCGCATTGGCTGCACAAGCGTCACAAAGACGCACCAAGACATCGCTGTCGGTATTCACGAGACCACCTCACAGTCCTCGCGGTCACACGATTCCGCATGAGCATTCCAACCCTCCGGGTCGGTGTACCAACGAGTCGAGTCGTGCGCAGTCCACAAATGGCGTGGGTTGACATCCGACTTCGCATAATTGTCACAACACTGGAAGTAATCGACCGGGACGGAACGCCCTAGCGGAGTCATCGTGTTTCCGTGATCCGGGCACGGCACGCCAGTCCAACATTTCTCTGTGCAGGTACTCACGAGATACCCCCAGACGAAACCGGCAACCAAACACGCAACCTCCACCGACCTAGCCCGACATCGACCAGTCGCCCTGTGAGGTCGTCCCATAGGTAGCAGCGACTCACCAACAAGCCAATAAGGAAACGGTCTGATCGCTCAAACTCGAAACGCTTTCGCTCTTTCATCATTCGCCCCTCTCAGGTGACGGAACCGGGTCAGCACGCCATGGCGCGGTCCCTACGGGCCACAAGAACATGCCCGATTCTTCACCGCTGTAGTCGCTCATTTCTTTCCCTCGCTCTCAGGAGACACAGGAACCCCAAGAGCAGCGAATGCGCGATCCGCCGATGCCGTAATCTCGTCGTGAAGCTCCTGATCCTCAGGGGTGTCCATGACTAGGTGTCGATACATCTCCACGAGTTGCCGAGCGATCCTGAGCGGTTCGGCATCCTTTTCAATCTGGTCTGCACGCACCGCAGCCGCCACAGCGCGAAGACCAGCCTCGTGTGAGGCCGTGTCGTGGGCCACGCCGGAAGCTTCCGCGTAGATGCGGCTCAGGTCGCTCACTGGTCACCACCACCCAGAGCAGCAGACAGAACGACACGAGCCTCCCGAATCCAGTACTCACCGTTCGGCCCGCTGAGATCATCGACCCCGCCGTGGGTGACGAACTCTCCTAACGCCCTCGCCGCCCGCTCCACCATCTCGTCGGTGACTTCGGCGGGGGGAGAAACAGACAGAAGATTGCCGTCCGCATCACACACCCGATTCAGAAACTCTTGCACCGCCGCGAACATGTCGTCGTCATTGACCGGGCGCACATCCGATGCCCGTTCGTAAACGTCACGGAGATTGGTCAGCGCCTCTCGGGTTACTGGGGAAACACGACGGCCACGAGCCAACCAACCCCGCACAAATGCGCTATGGCTCCGCATCGCATCAACCTTGTCGGTTGGGTCAATCCCCGGACTGATCTGCCAGATTCGCGCGGCCTCGGCCCTCGCTTCCCGTTCTTCGTCGGGGATAAGGTCAGACATCAGCCACGCTCCGGGGGATAGGTGATGTCGTAAATAGCCACGACATCGAGCAACCAGTCTTCATCGTCAAGAATCCGGCTCAGGTGTTTTCCGCACGCGAACCATCGTGTTGTGGCGCGAGACAGATCAACGTCGAAATCCTCGAACCGCGCAACAGCCCACCGCGCGAACGAATCACACCGCTCACACTTTGGGTAAATCGGGTTCGGATCATCGACTGATAACCACGCCCACTTAGGCTTTCGCTCAGCCATTTTGTTCACTCTCCGTTCCTGTGAAAGACTGCGAGAGAATCGCGTCCTCCATCTTTAGAAGCAACTTGTGGCTACTCCCGTTCCGGTTGTACCCGCCCCTGTGAAAGCGGATTGTGTCAATCGCCTTCTGTCGTTCGTCTTCCCGTATCACCGCTTCAATAGCGCGAGCCTCAGAAATGTACGCTTCCCAATTTGAGTGCTCCAGTGCGTGATCGTCCGAATCGCAACGATCAACCCAGTCACTTGCCGCGTTCGCAATGATCTTCGCCACATGGATTTCGCTTGGCGTGTATCCGCTATCAGACATAACCAATCTCCTCTGAATGTGTGTTCCCAGAATCTGCGATCTGAGACGTTTGTTTTTCGTCAACATGTACTAACACCCGACCGGTAGTGTTATCCCCCGTACGGGCACCCTGTGGCCTATGACAGGCACATGCGCCCCCGCGACCACACGGCAACTGACCGTACGCACGACCCCCCCCCGCTGACATGCAGCACAACACCGGGCCACCGCAACACCATTACCGTCAAACATGGCTACGCCGCCTTTCGCTTCTCAGATGCCAAAAGAAGTCGGGCCGGCATTGGTTCGTGCGGGTGCCGTGTGCGCCAATTGCACCGCGCGCCGTATAGCCGGTAACACTCAGTGCAACCAATTCCCTCTCTAGGGTTTCCTGCCTTGTTGCGCTTTCCTAGAACCGGCCTAAGCCTGTCTGCGCTGTGCCCATTCGCACAAAAACCCATCGGCCAATCCATGCCGTCGATCCGTCGCGCGTTCTCAAAGTTGGGCAATAAACGAAGATGCTCGGGGTTTACACAACGCCGCTCTTTGCACAAATGGTCGATCGTCATCCCGAGCGGAACTTGACCGTTGACCGCAACCCACGCCGCGCGATGCACAAGAACAGTCTCGTTCTGACCGTTCCGGTCAGGGCGTCTCTGGGAATGCGGAACGTACCACCCGATCTGTGCATATCCTGTACTCATCACCGAATAGCGACTTATCCAACACCCGTCAGAACGCTTGTCGATGTTGGTGATAGCCCGTTGAGCTACACGCTCAGGAACGGGAACTGAGTTCCACCGTTCGGGCTTGCGAAAACTTTGGGTGTCTTGGGTAGAATCCATGACAGCCCTCCAATCAAGTGAGATTTGATTACGGGTTAGGCTCCGGCGAGCGTTTACGCGCTCGACCGGGGCTGTTCTAATTCTACCGAACGAAAGTTCTAATGTCGCGTTAGACATGGCTAAAACGGAACCGAAGATTCGTCCGTGAAGTTGCCGACTTCATTCCATGAGTCCGGGATCTCCGCCGCCACCGGAACAGACTGGTTACCAGAACCACGCTCAACCCGCGACACCTGAGCAGTCGCGTAACGAAGTGACGGCCCGATCTCATCCACCTCAATCTCAAACGATGTGCGCTTCTCGCCCTCTTTCGTCTCGTAGTTGCGCTGCTTGAGCCGCCCGGTCGCGATGACCCTCGAGCCCTTGCTCAGCGAACCGGCGACATGCTCGGCGAACTCGCGCCACACCGACGCACGAAGGAACAACGCATCACCGTCCTTCCACTCATTCGAGTTCTTGTCAAACACCTTCGGAGTAGACGCAATAGTGAAGTTCGCTACCGCCAACCCGTTCTGCGTAAAGGAAAGTTGAGGTGCGTCCGTAAGGTTCCCAATGATGGTCACCATCGTTTCACCGGCCATTATGATGCTCGCTTTCTATCTCGGTTCCGTGCGCAAGTGCGGCAACGGATGTCGTTCTCATCGTTCGGATTTGTGTAAGTGTTTTCGGGCGTGTACTCGTGCCCGTTGATGCAAGACGAATCCATTCCGTTGCGCAGCCTGTAACCAAAGCCGCGACGCATATTCTCTTGATTCGTAACGGCCTCTAGGTGATCGGGGTTCACGCAAGACCGATTCCTGCAAAGATGGTCGATCACTAAACCTTCAGGGATAATCCCCTTCGCCACCTCGAACGCGACACGGTGCGCGAGCTGCTTGTAATGGGTGCGTAAACCTACATACCCGTAACCGTTTGCGCCTATCGTCCCAGTCCACTCATGGCAACGACCAAGACCGGGCATCACATCAGGAGTAGAACCCGTGATGGTGTGCTCTGACATGTACGCCGAAATTGATTGAGGTTCGCGTAGACCAGTGTGACCATGCCGACGAATTCTCTTGTAGTGCTTGATGCAATACACGTTCGAGGTTGGGCGCGAAAGACATTCACCCGCAGCGCAGAGGATGCCCTCCCACGAGCGCTGCTTGATTTTTGCGTTGCCCGGATCGCCGTGGAGACGATACCTGGCGTAGTGCGTTCCGCACAGACCTTTCGTGATTCGGTCATGCCGGTTACAGCCATGTATAGAACACTTTCGGGTAGCATTCATGCTAGCCCTCCAATCGCTAGTACCGATTTGTGGGTGAGGCCCCGGCGAGAGTTTGCGCTCTCGGTTTGGGGCCGTCTTAATTCTATCGGCTATTCGGTCAGTGGGCATGTTTGACACCCGACTTCCCATTACCAACACGCAACCCACGAACTGGGGCACGCCAACCCGACCTACGAGCAGCAGACACTTCCGCGTTCAACAACGCCAACCTGTCCAACGGGATCACCTTCCGGTTATATTCACGACGTTCCTTCGCGGTCGGCTCCAACAAATCCTCAACCGCATCCCCAAGAAGATCCGCAACCTTCAACCCCTGCGTATCCGCCATCGACGCAAGACGACCCCACACCTTGTCGGGCAACGTCAACTGCACTGTTTTAGACATCAGGCGACCTTCGTTTCAGGGTCTCTCCAAATCAAGAGACAACAACCGAACGGTGGACGTTCGTTCGGTCCGATCTCCGTCTGACCCGCCTTGATAAACCGCAACCGTCCCGGCAGAAACTCGACCGTCAACGGCGAACCCGGACGATCACGGAACGGTTCAACGTGTTCTTGCCACCACTTCTGCTCCACGCGATTCGCCGGTAACAACATCACAATTCCGCGGGTGTTCGAATACTCAGCCCACGCCTTCTCGAGCCACGCACCCAACCCGCTATACGGCGGATTACACCACACACGCTCGCCAGCCCACGACTGCTCTAGGCCGTTGTCGGCGCGGGTAAAGAACCGGGCACACTTAGCGTTATGCGGTGCTGCTGCAACATCGAGTGTGAACCCACCGAACCGTTCATCCCATGCGTTGAAGTTATCGGGGTGCGTGGCTCGGTCGTCTACCTCGTCAAGCGCACCTCGCTTATCAACCTGTTGCGGGTGATTCGCCGCTTTGAACCCAACGACACTCATCGGCCCACCGCCTCATCTGCTCGACGCGCCGCAAAACAATCTGCACACGTCACTAACGCCCAACCGTCCGTAAAAGGATTCCTTCCGGGCCTGCGCCCGCAAAGCGCACGCATTGAGCTGTCTATGAAACAAACCCTGCTCACGTTCGGAGTAGACGCTTTCGCGGGCTTGTGTGACTTCCACCATTCACTGATCGGCCCCTCGCTCATCAGGCGACCTTCGTTTCCGCACAACGCACACACGGCAACGGATAACCAGGATGATCCGTGCAATCCTCGAGCGTTCGTGGCGGTACAGGGGTCGGCTTATTCTTTACCGCCAGAAGTGCCGCATCGTAGGAGCGTCGAGCATTCCCGCACGCCCTACACGGACTGTCCGTGCCTTTCGGATGTTTGACACAGAAGGGGGTGAGCGCTTGCGCCTTCCCTTCCCCTTCTACTTCCCTTCCCTTCCCCTTCCCTTGGGAATGTGTTTGCAGAACATCTGCATGTAAATGTTCTGCAACTGCATGAGGTTCCGGAATATCGGATGACGTTGGGCGCGACAATCTCTGATACTTAGACCAATTCACGCAGTAGAAATACTTCCGATCATTTACCTCATACGACCGAATCACACCCGACAACTCGAGCGCTTGCATCCAACGGCCAACACGATCCGAAGTGACCTCATCATCGAGCGGGAACGCATCAGACTTAATCAGTTTCGGGTGGTATTCACCACGCCCGTAGTCGTCGCAGTAACCCCAGAGCATCGTCCAGAAGTAACGCAATTCGATGGGCCATTCGTTGACCTTGTCATCCTTTCGAATGTTCGCGCTCAACTGCCTGTTCCGTGCCATTACTTCTCCACGCTCCCGTCATCGTTGAGTTTGCAGCGCCCATGAACCGCATGAACAATCTCAACCTCAGACGACGTCGCTTTACCGTTCATCGACACCAAAAAACCATCCTCAACAGCACCCGCACGCTGCGACTCAATCAGCCCATGACAACCATCCACACCACTGCCATGCAACAGAATCAGATTGCCGGGCAGATTCACCCACACCAACGAACTGCCACCCGCACCTCGCGGCCTACGGTGATGCAGAGACCAGTCACGCCCACGTTGCCCGGTAATCACCCGACCACACCAGGCACAATGCCCGTTGTCGCGTTCCCACACCAGGTCAAGGGTTTTCGATGTTGGCCCTTTCGCGGTCATGCTGCCACCCCCACACGAGCGAACAGCAACGACAACGCATATTCGGCCTGCTGAGACACGACACCGTTCCCTAACGCTTTCAACTGCTGGTTACGGGTCAACCCAATCTCGGGATCAGTCACCCAACCCGGTTCGAGGCCCATCATGTCTTCAACAAATTGTGCTGACAGGCGGTGTGCTCCACCCTTACCTGTCGGCTCTGTAGGTGGGCGCATCGACCGACCTAAGACTTGTTCCCACCGTCGGATTGCGGGTTCGTAGATACCCCATTCAGTACCGCCAGGTCGTGGGCTATGTTCGTCAACCACACTTGCCCGGTCAACGCTTTCTGTGCTGATCCTTGCCGTGCGGTTGCTTTCACACCCTCCGACGCAACAGGAGTCGGTAAGAGTGTCACGGTGGTTCTCAAGTCCATCCCACCGTCCCCATGTGCTCCCGGCCCGTTCGTGTCCGAAGTCCGCGGTGTCGGTAGTAGTGCGGTTGTTTCGGTTGCTGAACCGCCCCGAGTTGCCCTCGGCGTGGGCAAGTACGAATACCCGGAACCTTCCATGTGGTGCCCCAACATCGGCTGCACGTACACCAACCCATTGCGTGTCATACCCGAGATCGGAAAGGTCTCCGAGAACACGTCCAAGAGCTCTGAGAGCAGGTCTATCCGGCCCATATCCTCCCAACAGTCCCGTTTCGGATTCCACCTCGCTAACGGCGTAAGCACTGTACGCACCCCTTACGTTTTCCCACACAACGAACCGTGGCCGAATAACCGCGATCGCTTCACGCATTTGCACCCAAAGGTTTGATCTGGTGCCTTCCGTCATGCCAGCACGCCTACCCGCACCACTCAAGTCCTGACAAGGTGTGCCGCCGGCGATAATGTCCACCGGCTCGATGCCAGCCCAATCAATCCGGGTCATGTCCCCTAGGTTCGGAACAGTCGGCCAATGATGAGCGAGAATCTTCGACGGTGCCGGATCGAACTCCGAGAACCATGCTGTGCGAGCACCGAAGAATCCCTCGGCGGCGAGGTCGAGTCCGCCGTAGCCAGAACAGAGTGAGCCGATCGTCGGGCGTTCCAGTGTTGGGGTGCTCACTGTTCACCGTCCAGGATCGCGTCCTGTAGACGCTGCAACGCAGTCACCGTTCCACCCCCGGGGCAACATAGGCGGGGTCCGCAGGATCCATTGGGGCCGACGCTGACGTGACATTCACCGGTTCATCATCACGGGTCACAATCAGTTCGTGAACACCCGCAATCGATTCGACCTTCTGCTCATCAGCCTCAATCGCACGCCCAAGATCCGTTGACTTCGGCAGGTACGGCGCGAGAGCACGGATACCTGTTTTGCGTGCCATTTCTTCCGGGTTCGACTTCCACGGCCCAGACTCCCAATACGACGGACGACGCGCCTCCACCTTCTCGCGCGGCAGGTATGCCCACACGGTCCCGGCACCCTTGATCTTCGCCATAGCAACCACACCAATCCAGGGACGTGTCTCGTCATAGTCGGCCGGGAGCCAATCGAAGAACCGGCCACGCTCACTGTTCGCGCCGTGGTCGAACTTGTCGCCCTCACGGACTAGGAACGTTTCGATCTTCTCGATACGCCCAGACCGGTACGCGAGCTCTATATATCCCTGATACCCGATGATGGGTAAACAAATCTGGTTCCCCTTCTCTTTACGCGGGGTGAGGTAAAAGTGACCGAGCGCAGGCCCAATCTCCAACTTGAGTTGCGCCGCCAGCATGATTCCGCCGAGGACCGTCTTGGGGTCGGCCTGTTGCAACGACGGCGACTGCATGATTGTTGAAATGGCGGCACGCACGAACGCGGCTGAGTTGATCGCCCCCGCCAACTGTGCCTCAATCGCGGGTTGTTGGGCTTGCACCAAATCTTTCAGTGTCGGGTTCTTCTTCTGTTCCACCGCCTTCGTTGCCGTGGCTTGGCTTAGTGCGCTCATCCTTCGACTTCCTTTACCGTCTTGCGGGAGAACACCCGTGTGGGTTTGCCCTGCTTCTTGTATGTGGCCGCAAGCTGCGGCATGTCCTTCTCAAGCTGTTTCGTGTCCCACCGGGTAGACCCTGCGCGGGGTCGCCAAGTGAACAACTCACGCCCCTCGTAGGTGAGTGCTACCGCGTCTTTCATTGCCTTTTGGAGCTCTAACTTGATCGCGTCTAACTGTTGGCCGACTTCGACTTGTTCGGCTTGCATTTGCCCGTACGCGCCCCAGAGTTCGTAGAGTCGTTCGTCACCCTCCACCGTCACTTCGAGGTCGCCGGGCCATAGTTCTACAGCCTCAGCACTCGTCACCGGGTCGGGTGGTGTTTTCGTGAGTACGTGGTCGTTCCAGAACGCCTCAGTTTTAGGAATCAGGTGGTCGTTGATGAACTCCCAGTCCGTGACCACCTTGTAAAGTTCCGGCTCATTACCCCCGTGCAGTACCGCCAACCACCCGTAGGGGGCATCCAGAATAAAGTTCTGTTGCTGCACTTGTGCCGCGTAATAGAGAGGTACACCGTCCACCCATTTCTCACGCCCAAACGCCGACGACGTTTTCAACTCAATCGGCACAACACGCCCCGCATCATCCGTAGTCGTCCGGTCGAACGTTGCCGTCAACCAAGGTGCCACTGTGGAACGTGCGGCGAACCCTTCTTTGACTTCCCCAACTTCGGGATGCTTATGTGTAATCCAGTCCGCAATGGGCTGCTCGAGCGCGTGCCCGAAGAACGCCAAGTTTTCGGGGATCTCGTTCGGGACACCCATTTTCGTGTTGAACACTGAAAGTGGTGTCTGCCACGGTGAGAGTCCCAGGATTGCGGCAACATCGGATGCACCAATACCTTGCATCCTTGCTTCATGCCACTCAGCCGAGTCTTGCGGGTAGGTGGGAAGAATCTCGTAAGTCATGCTGCTACCTCTTCCGCGAGGTCCAGGACGGTCACGGTAATATCTGCGCCGGGTATCCCGTACCTCTTATAAACGTGTAGGTCGCAAATTTGGGAGTCGTCACGGAACACTTGTGCTGTAGTCAGTGCGTCATTCGTTGACCTCGCAAGTTTGTCCAAATCGGGGGCAACATGTGGGTGGTCACGTTTCACCGTTTTGGGGCGCGCCAACCGGAACGTCACCGTCACCACCACGGCACCTTCGAGGGGTTCGCGCCCGTTCATGGCATCCACGGCAGCATTCACAACAGATTCACGCCACGGCTTCACCTTGCTTGACGATTCAGTGAGGACGGCGCGCCCGTTGACGACGAACGCCCGCTTCGATCCTTGCGGGGCTGGGACACCATTCACCCTGAACGCAACACCGGTGAACGGTGTGCGGGAGTGTTCTGGGGTGTGATCCACATGAGGGACAAACGGGGTCACGACTGCACCCCGAACTCTTTGCCGATCTCGTCAAGCGCGACCGCCGTGGTTTCGTAAACGGCGCGTCCGTTGAACTCATAACTGCTCGACTTCGTTGCTGAATTGATTACCGCGTCGAGGACTTTGCGTGCTGTTTCCGCTACAGGCTCGAACTTCGTCAAATCGCCCCTCTTGAACACAAGCCACAACCATTCGTCGTCATCATCGCTAAAAGGCGTCCCGCCTGAATTGCACCATTCGCCGTTCTGCAACTTCACAATTCGCTTGTTCGGTTGCAATGTTTTGTGCGGAAAGTAGATACCTTCCTCGGTGGGTAGTTCCGGTTGGGCACGCTCAATCACGGTCATCGGGTACAACAACTCGGTTTCCCAATCCGCCATCCGGAACGGGTTATCTTCACCGATACGCCACCGCACTCTCGCTTCGACTAGATCGCCCTTATCGAATTTGGCGATAGGCGGAGGAACTTCTTTTGCAAAGTCCCGGTCAATGCGCGCACATTCTGGGCAGTCGCCCAATTCTGAATGCTTCATCTCTATTGCCCTTCGTATGCTGGTGGGAGGGGAACATTGGCGAAACCGTCAGAAAACTCGACACCCTCACGGCGCAACACCGCACGACACACCACCGGATTGAGTGAACGGGTCAACACGTAATACAAAATGGCGCGTTTCGGGAACCCGTTCACATACCCACAGGCGGCATCCCAGAACGCACGGCGAATACCGTAAGCGGGAATGTTGCGGTAGTGGCCGCGCCCCATGTCGAAATCGTCCGTTACGGATTCAATTTTTCCGCCCCACCCTACGAATGTGATTGGGCTAGTTGTCGCCGTCGTAGTGGCGTGAGGTATTGCGTCCGCAAGTCTGCGCAGTGCATACACGGCCCCACGCTGTCCGTGAATCTTGCGACCGTCATATTCGCGGCCACCCTCAGTATTGATGGGGTCTTCAACGGAAGCAGTCAGTCTGGTTATCGACGCCTCAAACTCGGCAATATGTTCATCGATGATTGCCAGTATCTTTTCGCTCATCATTCCCCCTAATGTGCTGGTGGTAGCGGTAACTGGTAGTCGTAAGGTTCACCCGTCTGACACGAAAAGAACCCCATAAGTAGGAGCAGCACACCGAGAATGAGGCCCGCCCACGCAACCCGGCGATCAGTCACCAGAACCGCCCAAAATGTTGTGCACCTGCGACAGCACCGCAAGATGATTCACTTCGTGCAGGAGTGTTCCCCGCAACTCGGGGTCTGTTTCGGTGAGCGCCCGGAACCTGGCGTGCTCGTATGTGACGGTGATGTTCTTATCCCGATCCACAACCACAGGCACTTCAATACCGTCCGTTTCGAGGATCAGGTTCACCATGCCAACCACATATCGGATGCCGGCTAAGCGTCCGTATACGGTGATGTCTCCGAATTGGAACTCGACTGCTGCGCCGATGTCGTCGCGGGTCAAATCTGCGGCGCGCATCAGATCCACCCGGCCTCGTGTGCGAGCATCCACACCACAACCACACATGCTGCAATCACCAGCAACGCGACCACCACATTCAGGGCACGCTCACCCCGGATCGACACCCACCGACGCGATACCGGATTCCACCGGTAACCGCGACGAGGCGGCAACGATTCAAACATCAGTTGTCCTTTCCTACATGCGCCCACACATCGGGGGCCGGTTCAATTTGTGACGCCCAAAAGTCGTCCATGTTGATAGGGGAGATCGGGTCACACATCATCGAGCCCCAAAATTGCGAGCACATCAAACCAGTCACGATCCCGAAGCGCTTTCGCCACCACCCGCCGTTCAGCTTCACGAACCGCGTTCTCACGGATCGCAGCATCCGGTGGTGGGATCAGTCCCGTATCGGTCGAATAGTTGTGTGCCGGTCGTTTCGGCATCACCATTGCGCCACTCACGACAACACCGCCTTTGACTCGACATACGATTCCGCGGGGAACTCTGCTTGCATCGCAAACGAGGAATCGAAGATTGCCACACCGGGATAGTTGCGTCGCAGCCGGTCCACAATGAAGGGTTCCAACGCCCAGATGCCTCGGTGTGGTTCGACACTGATCGCGAGAATTCGGGCTTTCATGGCCCGGAATCCTTTCGTACCAATCAGCACCTCGCCGTACCCCTCAATGACGCCAGCGAGGGATGGTGATCCGTAAGTGGAACCCTCCGCATTGGACGCATCGAAGTAGGCGTAAAACCCGTGTTCACAAGATTCAAAGGCGTGGTCAAGTCGCCACGCCTTGACCTTCTCGTTGCGTTCTTTCCAGTCTTCGCCCTCGATAGTTGGCATGACCCCTTTGGGGGGGGTGCCGTAGCAGACCGCCCGATTCTCTCCCGGCAACCAGATCCCAGACCTGTGGAGGGGTTCAAGTTTCCCTTCGACTTTGATCTTCCACGAGCGGAATCCGCGAACAGAACCGAGCGCAAAGTCAACGCCAGAAAACTCGTTGTTGTCATTCATGCGGGTACCTCTTCACGGTCGGGAACCGTCACCGGTTCAACGGGGACAGACAAGGGCGCTTCGAGCGGTTCAAGTTCGATGTGACGAATGGGGTTGCCGATGTCGCCCATCACTTCACCGCCGTGTAGATTGCTGGAACCCCACGCTTATCATCCGGATTCGCCACAGCCAGAAGACCGTCACGCAGCAACTCACCCGCCCGTTTCCTGGGTGAGTCATAGGCGACACGAGGCCACCCACGATTCGGCGCATACAGGGAATAGAAATCGTTCAGGTCATGCCCGTTCGCCGAACCCAACTGCTCCACGAGTGCGAGAACCGCCCTGCGAACCTCACTGATCGTCCGCGCGGACTCATCCGCAGCCCTATGAGACGCAAGCGAATCGTCACCTCTCGCACGTGCTGTGTCGTCTGGGAAGATCGTTTCCTGATCCCAGAGAGTGTCTACATTCGTCATTGAAGTGAACCTTTCGATTGGTATTCGGTTAGAGGGGTTCCTGCCCGAACCACACCCGAAGTTGTTCGGGCAGGAAGATTTAGGAAATAGAAGTGACCCCCTCACCGGGGCGCTGGAGGTGGGAGCCAGCCGATGAAGGGGCCGTAGGGGTAGATCTGGGGAAAACGTGGAGAAGATCACTGAGCACAATGCGTCGTGCGTTCTTCGGTGTCCGGTAACAGCTCAGTGTGTTGTCGTCGCAGTATCGGCGGATGGTGTCAACGCTGACTCCGGCGATTCGTGCGGCTTCGGATACTGTCAAATCTCGGGTTGTTGAGTAATCCATACCGAAAGTATGCATGCATAGTTTTGCTACGTCAACTTATTGTTTCCGCGTGTCGCCACAACTGGGGATATTGCATAGCTTTGCCCCATGTTGCATAATATGGATATGACAACCGCACCGAACACCCAAACGCGAGTGCCGTCCTGGACTTTCGCAGACCGCATCCGCAAAGCACGCACCGAAGCCGGACTCGACCAACGCGAATTCGCAGAACAAATCGGTGTGAAAGCATCCACCTATGCGACCTACGAAACCGGCCGCAACCAACCCCGTTACAAAGACATCTTCGACCTCGCGCGCAGAGTCGAAAACGTGTCCGGGGTGGACGCTGTATGGCTCATAGGAAAGCCATCAGATTAGAAGGCTCCTGCTCTATCCGCTGAGCTACGAGGGCGAATCGCGGTACCACGATACCTCAGGGGCATCCCGCGCACCCGGGTTGCGGACGCGAAACGTCAATCGACCGCGATGACTTTCGCCGACCACGGGCAGAAGTAGTCGGAAGTGACAATCTCGTCTTCCACGTACGACGGGATTCCATCGCACACTTCGGTCGTCGCGAACGCGAATTCCAGTGTCGCGGGATCGATATGCCACGACCACGGTGCGTTCACGCCGGGAGAATCCCGAACGACAATCCCATTCGGGATCGCAGAGAGATTCTCTCCCGCCAGCAGTGCGCGCGCGTGTTGCTCAAGTTCGGGGGTCGCCAACTCCACTTTGAACATTTCGCCTCCCGCCACCTCGAAAGTCGCGACGGGCAAACGCGGCGACGGCGCACAGCCTGCGAGCACCATTGACGCTGCGAGCGCGAGCCCCACTGCCAGCAATCCCCTCGATGTCATCCTGCGTCCCCCTCCCAGCGAGCTACTGCCGGCCGCCCCTGTCCTGAGCGTCTTCGACGGGTTCGCTCTCCGATTCGTCGTAGGTGTACGTCACGTAATACTTTCCGCCAAGCTCGCGCCAGCTTGCGAAGTTGTAGTCGATCATCGTCTCTTTGCCGTCGACGGCCGTGAGTACCGTGAGCTCGTCGTCCCACGTGCCGTCCGTGCTGATCCGCGTCCCAGTGTGGCCGTCATTCGGCCCGCCGGCGAAGATGGTGATGTATTCGTCGCCGCGCTTGATTGCGGGAGTTTCGCTGTTCATGAACTCTTATTACCACGTCCGGACGCGTAGCGCACGAGAGTTTTCCCCTCGGAGGCCAAAGATAGACTTTGAGCATGGCTAACGGCAACGATCGACTCGTCTGGATCGACTGCGAGATGACGGGTCTGGATGTCGCGGTCGACCAGCTCGTCGAGGTTGCCGTCGTCGTCACCGATTTCGAGCTCGAAATTCTCGACCCCGGATTCGAGGTCGTCATCGCCGCCGATCAGGCGGCTCTCGACAACATGGGCGAGTTCGTGCGCGACATGCACGAGAAGTCGGGACTGCTGAAAATGATCCCGGGCGGGGCGAGCCTCGAGGACGCCGAAGACGCCGTGCTCGACTACATCCGCACGTTCGCGCCCACCCCCCAAACAGCGCCGCTCGCCGGAAACACGATCGGGACCGATCGGGCGTTCCTCGCGCGATACATGCCACGCATCGACAGCCACCTCCACTATCGCAACGTGGATGTTTCCTCCATCAAGGAACTTGTCCGCCGCTGGGTTCCGCGAATTTACTACAACGCGCCGGAAAAGGACGGCGGTCACCGTGCCCTCGCCGACATCCTCGAGTCGATCCGGGAGCTCGACTACTACCGGAGGACGGCGTTCGTGGCAGACCCCGGACCGACGACAGGCGAAGTGCAGGCGGTTGCGGCCTGGGTGATTGAGGAATTTGCCCCGCGACTGTAATAGGATGGTGAGTCGTTGCCGGGGTCGTTCACCCGGCGCATGGTGGTCGTAGCTCAGTTGGTAGAGCGCTGGCTTGTGGAGCCGGATGTCGCGGGTTCGAGCCCCGTCGATCACCCCAATTGTTTTGCTCGACCGTAGGCTGGAGTCGTGGCCGACACGATCGAAGAAACGCACGTGAGCGAACGCAGCGCGCTCGACGTGCCGTGGGTCACGCTCGTTCTCAACGACCCGGTGAACCTGATGTCCTACGTGTCCTACGTATTCCGCAGTTACTTCGGGTACCCGCCGGCCGAGGCCGAACGTCTCATGCTGCAAGTGCATTTGACGGGGCGCGCCGTCGTCGCAACGGGCACGCGCGAAGAAATGGAACGTCACGTCGAGGCCATGCACGACTACGGGCTGTGGGCGACCATGGGAAAGGCGGATGCGTGAGGGCCTTTGCCGCTCGAGACGACGGGACGGTGGCCGCTCGAGTGAAGCGCGATGAGGCGCTCCTGCTGCAGAATCTCGCGTCGCAGGTTTCCGTGCTGCTCCGCGAAGGCAACGCGAACGATCCGGCCGTAGTGCGGATGCTGCCCGACGCCTACCCCGGTGACCCCGCGGCGTCCGCCGAGTTTCGCCGTTACACCGCTTCGGGCCTCATCGATCGAAAGGTGTCCAACGCGGACGTCGTGATTGTGACCCTTTCGTCGGCGATCGACTCCGGAGAGGTGCTGCTCGATCACGTACAGGCTGGCGCCTGGCTGCGCTGTCTCACCGACATCCGGCTCTCGCTCGCGAGCCGACTCGGGATCGAGTCTGACGATCAGGAGCCCGATGGCGACAACGTGCTCCAGGGCCTCTACGACTGGCTCGGGTTTCTGCAGAACTCGCTCGTGGAGGCCATCGATGTCTGATCTCGATCTGGATGCCGAGGCGTTCGAGCAACTCGTCGTGGACGAACTCGACACGCTGCCGGACGACATGGTAGATGGCCTCGACAATGTGGTTTTCGTCGTGGAGGATCGGCCGGAAGATGGCAGCCTCGATGTCCTCGGCCTGTACGACGGCGTGAACCTGACCGAGCGCGGGCAGTACGGTTTCGGCGAGCTTCCCGACCGCATCATCCTGTACCGGGAACCGCTACTGGATGTGAGCGAAAGTCTCGAGGAGCTCAAGGACCAGATTCACGTGACTCTCGTGCATGAAATCGCCCACTACTATGGCATCGACGACACCCAGCTCCATGAACTCGGCTGGGGTTGATGTCAACCCGGGGTACTTTCTGAACCGTCGATCGAGTAGGGCAGAAACTCTGACGTGGAGGACGACGATGACCGCACACATTGCACGAGGTCATGCAGCACGGTTTATCGCACCGCTTGTGGGGCTGCTTGCACTGGCCGGATGCACGACCGCGGATCCGAGTTCGCCGGACGGAATGCCCGACGAAGGCGCCACTTCGACGACGACCACCTCGTGTCTCATCGACACAGCGTGGCAACTCGACATCGACGATATGGCTGCTCAGCTTCTCATCGAACTGCAGGCGACGGGAATGCCCGTCGTCACGGTGAACGGATTCGGCAGTCACGAGCTTCAATTCGCGGAAGAAGGACTTGCAACGAATTCCGTTGACGTCACGTTTGAACTAGTTCTCGCTCCCTCCGATGCCCCGACCTCGGTCGCTCAGTTGCGGCAATTCGGTTCCGCCTATGGCGACTGGGCATGGATCGCAGACAGCGACCGCGTCACGTTCAGCAATTGGGAGTCCGACGTAAAGCTCGAGATGTCAATAGAGGTCAGCGGCGTCGTGACGATGTTGCCAGCATCCGACCTGCCGTTGACCGACACGACCGGAATCGACATGGTGGCATCCTGCTCCGCGGACGGACTTGAAACCAGGCCGGACGGTTCGCCCTTTGTCCAGCGCTGGCATGCCGGCTAACCGACTTCTGTGCCGTCGATGATCGTGTCGGCAAGGCCTTGCGGGTTCTCCCGCTCGATGAATGCGTCCTCCTGTTTCGCCCACAGATCCCATTTCGCGGGCCAATCGGGCCACGAGTCGCCGTCACGCTTGAGCACACGAGTTCGACGGGTCTCTTCATCGAGCTCCACCCACACGGCGTAGGCCGCGAGCGCACGGTTTGCGCGGCTGAGCGCGCCGCACCCTTCGATGAGGATGGGCCTGCGCTGGTCGAGTACATGCCATTCGGCGGGTGCACTCTCCGCCCAATCCCAGCGTTGCCAGCGCCGAACCGCTGCCGAGATCACGAAGTCGTGCACGTGCCGGCTCCCGGCGTCCAGGCCGTGCCAGCCCGGATAAAGGTCGTCCATTCTCACAAGTTGCAGTTCGGGCTTCTGCGCCACGATCGCGCGCGCGAGTTCGGTCTTGCCGGACCCGCAGCGCCCGTCGACGAGCACAATGTCGGGACGAGGTTTCTGGTCCGCCGCGCTATCCGACAATGAAGTTCCAATGCCCTGTGGTTACCGCTGCGGCGATCGCGATCATGCCCACCATCAAACCAGCAATCACGGTTGTCCACTCTGCGAATCCGAAACGGGACTCCCTCGCCCACGTGCGCGAGGCTGTCCCGCCGAAACCTCGGGCTTCCATGGCCACGGCAAGCTTGCTCCCCCGCCGGATCGCGAGAACGAGCAGCGCAAAAACCTGCCCGGGGATGCGTCGGATGCGGCCGATGTCGCCCACCCCTCTGGCCCGCCGCGCCAGTTCCAGAAAGCGCCAGTCATCCAGAAACAGGCCGACGAGCCGGAATGCGGCGAGCGCGCCAAGCACGAATCGGCTCGGCACGTGCCAGACCTGAGCAAGTCCATCAGCGAGATCCGTCGCGTCGACCGTGATGAACAAAACGACGGCGGGCAATCCGATCGCGAGCACGCGCAGCATGGTTGCCAGAGCGAGTTCGATGGAGCCGTCGCTGACGCGCACAGCGAACCACTCCCAATAGACGGTGCCGGACGGCCTGCCGTACAGAAGGATCGTGACGCCCGTGAGGGGCGCAGCGAACCAGACCGGCAGTGTCCGCAACCAGAATCGCCGGGCACCGATCCCGAGGAACGGGAACGCGGCCAGTTCGAGAGCCAGCGCAGTTCCCGCCGAGACCCAGTCGACCGTGAGCACGAGGCACGCCGCGATCAGGAGCGCGGCACCGAGTTTTGCCACCGGGTTGACGAGCGAGAATCGATGCGTCACAGTCGCACCTCCCGGTCGGCGAACCCGTCCACGAACAACCGGTCGTGCGTCATCGCGAGGATGGCCTTCCCTTCATCGAGGAGGCCGCCGAGCAATTCCAGGAGCTCGGCCCACGTACGAGCATCCTGCCCGAACGTCGGTTCGTCCAGCACAAGCACGCCGGGTCTGGTTGCCAGCACGGTCGCGACACTGAGCCGGCGTTTCTCGCCGCCGGACAGGGTGAATGGGTTGGCTTCGGCCAGCGCATCCAGGCGGAGCCGCTGGAGGAGCTCATCCGTTCGCGCCCCGATCTCTTCACGCGAGAGATTCAGCGCGCGGGGCCCGACGGCGAGTTCGTCGCGCACGGTGGAGCGCAGGAACTGGTGCTCCGGTTCCTGGAAGACAGCGCCGATGCGGGTGAGCAATTCCCGGGACCTCCAACGAATCGGATGCTCACCCGCGCCGCTTCGCAGCTCATCGCTGGCCGTCACGTCGCCCGCCACCGGCGGAAGCAGCCCGGCGAACGTGAGCCCGAGCGTCGACTTGCCGGAGCCGTTGGGACCCGTGAGCGCTGTGCACGTCCCCTCGCGGATCTCGATGTTCGGGGCGTCTCGCACGAAACCGCCCTTCCTGAAATCGATGGACCGTCCCACCGTGAGGTTGTGGCTGTCGAGCACGACCGCCCCGGGCCGTGATTCGCGTGGAGCAGCACGGGGCTGATACCCGGGCACCCACACCCCCAGTGCCGCCAGTTCCTGCCCGCGCGAACTCAATACGGAATCCGGGGTACCGTCCGCGATGAGTTCGCCATCGGGAGACAACACGATCACGCGGTCCACGAGAGGCAGCCACACGTCCACTCGATGCTCGACGACAACGAGGGTTGCCCCCGTCGACTCGAGCACGCGCGCGACCGCATCACGAACTTCGACGACACCGGTGGGGTCGAGGTTCGCGGTCGGTTCGTCCAGAAGAAGCAGTCCGGGCCGCATCGCGAGCACTCCCGCCAGCGCGAGGCGCTGTTTCTGACCGCCCGAAAGCTGGGACGTCGAGCGATCCAGAGCAACGTCGAGTCCGACATCCGCGAGAGCACGCCGCACGCGAGGCCAGATCTCCTCACGCGGAACGCCGAGGTTCTCGCACCCGAACGCTACATCGTCGCCGACCCTCTCGAGGATGACCTGGCTGTCCGGATCCTGGAGCACCAGACCGGATCGACCGCGCGATTCGGATGCGAGTTCGCAGTCCACGAACAGTTCGCCCGTCGACTCCCCTTCCTCCGCCCCGCCAAGGACTCCTGCGAGCGCCTGCAGCAGAGTCGACTTGCCTGAACCGGAGGCACCGAGCAAGAGCACGCGCTGCCCCGGTTCGATCGCGAAATCGATATCGCGCAGGGCCCAACGGGTCCGGGAGGCGTGACGCCAGCCCCACCCGACCGCCCGCACGCGCGCGGGATGCGCGCGCGAAGCCGGCGACGAGTCCTGCACGTTCGTCACACTTGCGCGGAATACTCGCGGCCGGAGGCGAATCGATCCAGCGCGCCGGTTTTCGCGAGCCCGCGCACGGCGAGCCAGGAGAGGAACCCGGCGATCACGGCGCCGCTCACGATGGATGCCGCAACGTATACGGTCATGAACAGCGTGTCTGCGCCCGGATACCAGACCACGAGCTCGAGCACCGCTTTCGCGATGCCGGCCCCGATTCCGGCCAGAATCGCGACCCAGACACGCCAGCTCGAGTAGAAGAACAGCAGGAACACGAGCTCGGCCCCAAGCCCTTGAACGAGGCCGCTCAGGAGCGCCGTGGCGCCGTACTGGCCGCCCAGGAGCGCGGAGAGCGCGGCAGCAACGAACTCGCCGTAGAGCGCGGCACCGGGTTTGCGTACGACGAGCGCGACAAGAACGCCCGCGAACAGCCACATGCCTCCGTCCAGAGCCTGAAGCCCGGGGAGAAGCGGCTTGAGCACGCTCGAAACCCCGTCATGAGCTATGTTCCACGCGAAGAACACGACACTGCTCGCCACGGCGATGACGCTCGCGACGACGATGTCGACGACGCGCCAGCGCATCGATCGGCGGGACGCTGGGGTGGTCGTTGCTGACTTGGTTGTACTGGTCACTTTTCGTGCCCTTTCACTCGAGGAAATGGCACGGGATGAATGAGAAATGTCCTCCCTGCGCTGGCATGATCCAGATCAGGTTCGACGGTCGAAGCTTCGATCAGCTTCCTCTCAGCCCGGCTCACCGGACTCCCGTGTTCGCCTTCGAGTATACGTGGCAGGGTAGGGAGATGGACTTTCGAATCTTCACCGAACCGCAGCAGGGCGCGAGTTACGACGACTTGCTCGGGATCGCGCAGGCCACCCAGACACTGGGCTTCGACGGATTCTTCCGGAGCGACCACTATCTGGCGATGGGAAAAGGCGACGGCCTCCCCGGGCCATCGGATGCCTGGACGAGCCTTGCCGGGCTCGCGCGAGAGACGAGCCGCATCCGGCTCGGTACGCTCGTCTCCTCCGTGACGTTCCGACACCCTGGTCTCCTCGCAATCCAGGTCGCCCAGGTGGATGCGATGTCCGGAGGGCGAATCGAGCTTGGGCTCGGCGCCGGCTGGTTCGAGAAGGAGCACCTCGCGTATGCGATTCCCTTCCCCAAGAAGAGGTTCGGTCTGCTCGAAGAGCAACTGGAGATCGTGACGGGGCTGTGGGGGACGCCGATCGGCGACCGGTACAACTTCACGGGCGAGCATTACACGCTCGTCGACTCTCCTGCCCTCCCGAAACCCGCGCAATCGCGAGTTCCGATCATTGTCGGCGGCAGCGGCACGAAGAAAACCCCCGCTCTTGCTGCACGATACGCGGACGAGTTCAACACGATGTTCGCAACTCTGCCGGAGATCAAAACCCGGATTGCTCGGGTTCACGAAGCGTGCGAGGCAGCCGACCGCGACCCGTCGACCCTCACGGTTTCGGCACCGGGAACAACGGCGGTTGGCGGCACCACCGCCCAGGCACAGAACCGTGCGACCGCGATTGGGCAGAATCTCGAGCGCATACGGGCGGCTGGTGGCTTCGCAGGAACGGCATCCGAAGTCGTCGACTATCTCGGAGCCCTTTCCGAACTGGGGGTTACGCGAATCTACTTCCAGATCCTGGATCTGCAGGATCTTGAGCACCTCGACTTCATTGCGAGTGAGATCCTGCCGCAACTGTCCTAACGAAACTCGGACGCGGTGCTCTTATGCCTCCCCCGGCAAGGGCTCGAGGATCACAACAGGAATGTCGCGATCCGTCTTTTCCTGATAGTTCGCGTAGTCGGGCCAAATGCGCACCATCGCGTCCCACAGTTTCGGCTTCTCTTCGGCAGTAGCCGTTCGCGCGATCGCGCGGAACTTTCGGTCCCGGACCTGAAGCTCCACCTCGGGATTGGCAGTAAGGTTCACGTACCATCCTGGAGGCTTCGGATGGCCGCCCTTCGACGCGACTATCACGTACCGGCCGTCATCCTCTCCGTAAATGAGCGCAGTGCGCCGCCACAGTCCGGATTTCGCGCCTTTCGTCGTGATCAGCAGGAGGGGCGCGCCACGCTGTTCAGGCCACGCCGACCCGTCCGCGTCGTCGAAGGCCGCGATGTGCGCGGCAACCCAGGAGGCGGAATTGTCGATGGGGTTGCTCGGGCTCAAACCCTGTTCTGTCGTCATGGTTCTACGCTACCCACGCAACGCTGCGTTCGCTGGACGCCGTGCGCCGCCGGTCACTCACAAGTGCGGCCTGCGCTTCGACGGGCCCAGCTCTCTCGAGGGTTTCATCAAGGATGCGGGCCGTACGAGGTCGGATCCGAACCGCTCCCCCACGCTGTCCATGACCCGTTCGGCTCCCCGCCAGTCCTCGTCGTCGTCCCAGAGCACGCCGGCGCTCGCGCCCGTCTCGGCGAGTTGCTCCATCCGCACCCCGATGAGCCTCACCGGCGGATGCGCACCGACGGCGTCGTACAGTTCGCGCACTTCATCGGCGATCCGGCGCCCGACATCCGTGGGCTCGGCGAGCGTTCGGGAACGGGTGATGGTCGTGAAATCCGCGTAGCGCAGTTTCAGGACAACTGTCCGACCTTCCATTCCGGATGCACGCAGCCTGCTGCCGACCTGAGATGCCTGGCGAAGAAGTTCCCGCCGAAGCACACCCGCGTCGGAGATGTCGACCTCGAACGTCACCTCGTGGCCGACGCTCTTCTCCGCAGTGTCCCTCGTGACGGGTCGTGGATCGATCCCGTTGGCGAGCGCATGGAGTTTGCGGCCTCCCGCATCTCCGACAATTCTCCGCAGGACATCCACCGGTGACTGGGCGATGTCGCCGATCGTGTGCAGCCCGCGTCCGAGAAGCGACTTTTCCGTCACTGCGCCCACGCCCCACAGCGCGCCCACCGGAAGCGGATGCAGGAACGCGAGCGTCTCCGCCTTCGGAATCACGAGAAGTCCGTCTGGTTTGGCTCGGCCCGAAGCGAGTTTGGCCACGAACTTCGTGGCGGCCGCACCGACGGAGCACGCCAGCCCCGTCTCGGCCCGCACCCGTTGGCGTATGAGCGCGCCGACCTCGGCAGGGGGCCCGATCACGCCGCGGGCGCCGGCCACATCCAGGAATGCTTCGTCGATTCCGAGCCTCTCGACTGCTGGTGTCATATCGTCGAAGATCGCCATGACCATGCGGGAGTAGTGGCGGTACTTCTCGAAGTGCGGCTCAAGAATCACAGCGCTCGGGCAAAGCTGGAGTGCGCGGGAAAGCGGGATGGCCGATCGCACGCCGAACTTGCGAGCGGGGTAGTTGGCGGCCGTCACGACCGATCGGGCCGAGTTGTGGGCAACCACAACAGGTTTGTCGACCAGTTCCGGTCGATCCAGCAACTCCACAGACGCGAAAAACGCGTCCAGATCGACGTGCAGTATCGTCGCCGACGTGCTGTCGACGGAGGCTGAGCTCACTTGCCGTGCACTGCCGTCCTGTCTGCCCACGTGTTCAGGCTAACGGCACGCGAGGACACGCTTCAGTTGGCGTGCGCGGGGCGACGATTTCGAATCGTTCGAATCGTCTTGCCGAGCGGGTAGATCGCGAAGAAGACCAGCATGGGCGCCCGCAGCACGGGGTTCATGAGGCCGTGGCTCGCGTAGGTTCGCTCGAACCGCCGGACGTAGAAGGCATAGTCCCGGGGGGAGTCTTCGAGGCGCCTGGCCGACATTCCGCTCACCATGGTGGGAACGTAGGCCACGTCAAGCATGTTCTGCGCGAGATGAACGGACAGGTCGATGTCTTCGTGGAACAGGTCGTCGGCGTCCCTGCAGGTTTGATCGCGAATGGCGAGCCATGCCGTGCGTCGGATGGCCATGTTGCTTCCGAACAGGAATCGATAGTCCCGCCACAGTTTGAGGATGAACCGCCGGAGGTGGTCATCCGCCTTGAGACCGAACCGCCGCAGCGGCATGTCGTAGTACAACACAGGCCCGGATGCGGCGGCGACGCTGTCATCGGCGAACGCCTTCTGTACTTCCTCAACCCAGTTCGGCTCGATGATCGAATCAGCGTCGATCCGGCCGATGACGGTTCCCTGGGCGCGATCGAACCCGAGATTGCGCGTGGGTACGAGTCCCTGCTCGTCGTTTTGCTCGAAACAGATGAGGGGGCTATCCGGATACTCCCGCTGAATTGCTCGAACAATGTCTGCTGTGGCGTCTGTCGATCGATTGTCGACGACGATAATTTCGCTCGCGGGCACGGTCTGCATGAGCGCTGCGACGACGCACGCGCGAATCGTCGACTCCTCGTTGTACGCGGGGATGACGATGGAAACTGTCGGAGGGGGCGCGAGCATCAACCCCCAATGTAGTCCTTCCGCTGCCTGCGAAACAGTTCTATCCCAGGCGCGCGTGCAACCAGGGCAGCGGGTTGATCGGGGAACCGTTGATCCGAAGTTCGAAGTGAAGGTGTGGGCCCGTGCTTGCGCCCGTCGACCCCACGAGACCGATGACCTGTCCGACCTTGACCGTGTCGCCAACCCCGAGCGGCATCGAACCTGACTGCATGTGCCCGTAAACGCTGTCGATCGTCACTCCGTCGATGGTGTGCTGGATCACGACATACGTGCCAAGCGCCGCGTAGTTGGGGTTGGCTGTCTCGACGACGACGCCGGCGGCGATCGCGTACACGGGGGCGCCGCGCCCAGGGTCGAAGTCGACTCCTTCGTGGAACGACGAACATGCCGCGCACGGTGCGGCGCGGGGGCCGAATCCATCGGCGAGTTTGAGGCTGTCCAAGGGCCACCGCAGCGGCGGTGGCGCGGTCACCGTGTAGTTGTCCCTTTGCACTGGCGCGACCGCGACTGCAGAAGTCACCGAGAGCACTTGGGGCTCGGGAGCGGGTGCCTGGGTCGCGGATTGGGCGTACGCGGGTACGCCGACGCTCGCAACAGCCATGAGGCCAATTCCGGTGAGGGATGAAATGAACAATCGCCGAACGGACCTGACGGCGCGAACCTGGCGGAGGTGGCGAACGGCGCGGCCGTTGAGGCCAGGGAGCCGATGGCGTGCGGGACGGCCGGACGTATTTCGCGCATGGCGCACAGGCGTGATGGATTCTTTGGGCACTGGGTGAGATCTTCCGGGTCGTTGCCTGCATGCGGCTATTCGCCGCTGCTGGCACGTGGGCAATCGCGCGTCGGTGCGCTCTGAATCTTTCCCCACTTCCCGGTGACCGGGTTGTGCGGAACTGGGAATCGCGGCTCTGTACACCGCTGAAGTTTCACACCGGCTTCGGCGTTCGCTCTTTTTCCCGCGTTCCAGTGTGAAGTGCGAACCTCCGCGTTTCCTGTGCAGGAGTAGCGGGACTGTTTCGGAAGACGGCGTGCGTGCTCAGCTCAACGGACGCACGAGGAGCGCGACCGTTGCGTATCCGTTGTCCTGCCGATCCACCTCGCTGAAGCCGAGACGCGAGTGGAATGCGAGCGAGCCTGGGTTCGGGGGGTCGACGTTGACTTCGCACGTGACCTCGTCGCGGCCCTGCTCGACGGCGAGATCGACGACGCGCGAGTACAGGGTTTGGCCCACCCGCATTCCTCGCGCTTCTTCCGCGACGACGATCCGGTCGATATAAAGGTGATCGGTGCCTCTGTTCTCGAAATAGCGGTAGTTCGGGCTTGCGTAATCGAGTCCCGGCCCGAAACCGACAACGAATCCGAGGACCTGTTCGTTCGAAACGGCCGCAATCCCGAACGTGCTCTCTCGAAGAAGTTCGGCCAGCTCGGGTTCGGTCGACGCGGGAACCGCGGGAACGGCATCGTTGTTGAGTGCGAGGATTGCCGGGATGTCGAGCGGAGTCAGTTTGCGAAGTCGCATCCCACCATTCTCCCGCGATTTCGAGCGGTCACGCCGCTAGGGCGCCGAGGGGTGCGGGTGATCGTTCAGCTCGCCGAGTGAAATGGCGGAGTGGGCGTACGCACCTCCCGCGCGCATTTCGGCGGCGACCCAAATCGCCTCCATGATCTCCTGCGGTGTCGCACCTTTGCGCTCGGCACCCCGTGTGTGCCCTTTGATGCAATACGGACACTGCGTGACGTGGGCGACAGCCACGGCGATGAGCTGTTTGGTTTTCTCGTCCAGAGCGCCGGCGGCAAACACTGTTTTGCTGAACTGGTCCCACGCTGCGTGGGTATCGGGCGCGAGATCGCGGCGCATTTTCGCCAGTTCCGGCGTCATCGGATGGTACACAGAGTCACTCATGGATTACTCACTTTCCTTGCAATCCACACTACGCGCGCGGGGTCCGCGCCGCAGAGCGGGCAACCCACCCCCAGAAGTCGGTCAGTCGGCGAGCAGTTCGCGAACGCGCGGCGCGACCTCGCGCCCGTAGAGTCCGATCGAGGTCATGAGTTTCTCGTGGGGCATGGTGCCGTTGGAATACTTGAGGTCGAATCGTGCGATCCCGAGCCCGCGTGCGGTTCGCGCGATCTTTTGAGCAACCGTCTCGGGGGAACCGACGTACAGCGCGCCATCCTCCGCCTCCCGCTCGTAGTCCGCGCGGGTCAGGGGCGGCCAACCGCGCTCGGCACCGATGCGATCCCGGTTGGCTTTGAAGTGCGGATACAACTCCTCCAGAGCCTGGTCGTCGGTCGCAGCGAGGTGGCCGGGCGAGTGCGCTGCAACGGGCAGAATCTCACGGCCGAACTGGCCGAGAGCGCGATGGTACAGCTCGACGAACGGGGCGAATCGCAACGGGTCTCCACCGATGATTGCCAGCACAAGTGGCATTCCGTACTTCGCGGCCCGCACGACCGACTCGGGTGTGCCGCCAACTCCGATCCATGTCGTCAGCGTCCCGTGCTCGATGGGCGGGTACACGCTTTGATTGGCAAGCGGGGGTCGAAGGGTGCCGGACCAGGTGACGGGCTCGCCCTTGATCACTTCGCTGAACAGGTCGAGTTTCTCCTCGAACAACTGCTGGTAGTCCGCGAGGTCGAGGCCGAACAGCGGAAACGATTCCGTGAACGAGCCGCGGCCGAGGATGACCTCTGCGCGGCCGCGAGAGACCGCATCCAGCGTGGAGAAGCGCTCGAACACGCGGATCGGGTCGTCGGAGCTGAGAACCGTCACGGCCGTGCCGAGGTGGATGCGTTTCGTGCGGCTCGCTATCGCGGCCAGAACGACCTCAGGGGCCGAGATCGCGAAGTCGTCGCGATGGTGCTCCCCCACACCGAAGAAGTCGAGACCCAGCTCGTCGGCGAACACGGCCTGTTCTATGACGTTGCGGATCGATTCGGCGTGCGAGAGTCGTGCACCGTCGGCATCCGCCGTGACGTCGCCGAAAGTGTCGAGACCGAGTTCGAGATTCATGTGGATTGACTCCTGACGTGTTGGACCACTCACTCAACCAACCCTGCCGGGGGAACATTCCCTCCGCTCCCATCGAGGGTGTCCGCAGGACAAACGTAGACTCGGGGGGATGAAGGCAACAGTGATTCACGGCGAACGCGACATCCGGCTCGAAACCGTTCCCGACCCGATCCTCCGCACGGAAACGGATGCGATCGTGCGCGTCGTCGCGGCGTGCGTGTGCGGATCTGACCTGTGGCCGTATCGGGGTGTCACGCCGACGAACGAACCACATCGCATTGGCCACGAGTTCGTGGGAATCGTGGAGGAAGCCGGTTCTGCCGTTGCGAACGTGCGCGAGGGCGATTTCGTGATCGCGCCCTTCTACTACTGCGACAACACGTGCATCAATTGCCGCAACGGCGTGAGCACGTCGTGCCTGAATGGCGGTTGGTGGGGCGCTGAGGGTCGTGACGGCAACTTTGTGGACGGCGCGCAAGGCGAGCGAGTGCGCGTCCCGCTGGCGGACGGCACGCTCGTTGCAACTCCCCAGGTTCCGGAGGCCGGACTTGTTCCGCACTTGCTCACTCTCGCCGATGTCATGGGCACCGGCCACCATGCCGCGGTGTCCGCGGGCGTGACGAGAGGCAGCACGGTCGCCGTCGTCGGCGACGGCGCGGTCGGTTTGTGCGCAGTTCTCGCCTCCCATCGACTGGGAGCGTCGCGCATCGTCGCCATGTCCCGCCACGCGGACCGCCAGGCGATCGCGCGCGAATTCGGCGCAACCGACGTCGTGGAGGAGAGGGGCACCGAAGGCGCTGCCGTGGTGAAGGAACTGTTCGACGGTATCGGCGCCGACTTCGTTCTCGAGTGCGTCGGCACGAAGGAGTCGATGGACCAGGCTATTCGTTCCACTCGGCCCGGCGGCATGGTGGGCTATGTCGGAGTTCCGGCGGGCGGCCCCGAGTTGCCGGTCCGCTCTCTGTTCACCAATAACGTCGGTGTTCGGGGCGGCGTCGCGCCGGTACGCGGATACATCGAGGAGTTGCTGCCGGAAGTGCTGGCCGGCACGCTCGCGCCCGGCCGGGTGTTCGATCGGGAGCTGCCGCTCTCCGACGTCGCGCAGGCCTACGCCGCAATGGATGACCGCACCGCCACGAAGGTCCTCCTTCGGCCGTGACGTTCCTGTTGCAAGGCAATCGCGCGAAACGTGGTGCAATCCCCAGCCGTGTGGCGTAAGGTCATCACTAATCGAAGCCGATCGTGCTTCCGAGGGAGGGAGTGCCTTATGGCAGACAAATCGCCCAAGAAGAGCAGCACCAAGACTGCGGCAGCTAAGTCTCTCAAGGAGAAGCGCGCCGATAAGAAGGCGAAGGCAGCCACCAAGAGCAATAGCGCGTAGCTACTACTGCGCAGCCGCGACTTGAGTCGCGCATTCGGGAAGCCGGGCCACGTGCCCGGCTTCTTTTTTTGTGCGCGCGGTACGCATCGTCTATATTTATCCGGTGATTCTTTCAATGTCAGTGCTGTAGCGCATACTTTCTTCGCACTCGTTTCGGCCGCTTTGGCCCCTGACGGACAATGCCGGGCTTTTCTGGCCCGTATGTCTTCGATACCGCCCCGATCTGACCATTCCACGAAGGTTCCTATGTCTGACCCAACTCTGTCCACGACGGACCACTCCGGCGATGACCTCGCCGCAACGAACACGCGCAACCGCGTCGTCATCACCCTCATGCTTGTTTCGGCGTTTGTCGTCATCCTGAACGAGACGATCATGGGTGTCGCGATCCCGGTGCTCATGCGGGATCTTCGAGTCGACGCGAGCGCCGCACAATGGCTCAGCACCGCGTTCATGCTCACGATGGCCGTCGTCATACCCATCACCGGATGGCTGATCCAGCGATTCAACACCCGGCCCGTGTTCATCGCGGCCATGGTGCTGTTCAGCGCGGGTACGCTTCTCGCGGCGATCGCTCCCGGATTCCCGCTGCTCGTCGCCGCGCGCGTCGTGCAGGCGTCCGGCACCGCGATAATGATGCCGCTCCTGTTCACGACAGTCATGACCCTCGTGCCGCCGGCCACTCGCGGCCGCACGATGGGCAACATCTCCATCGTGATTTCGGTGGCGCCGGCACTGGGCCCGACCATTTCCGGGCTCATCCTGAGCGTGCTCGACTGGCGGTGGATGTTCATCCTCGTGCTTCCCGTGGCCCTCGGGGTGCTCGCGCTCGGCTTCGCGCGCATCCAAAACGTGACCACTCCGAAACCGACCCACTTCGACGTGTTCTCGGTGATCGTTTCCGCATTCGGGTTCGGCGGGCTCGTGTACGGGCTGAGCAACCTCGGTGCGGCTGCGAGCGGCGGCAACCCGCTTCTCAACTGGATTCCGCTCGGCGTCGGTGTCGCCGCGATCGGCGTGTTCATCGTCCGCCAGTTCTGCCTGCAACGTCGCGACGATGCACTTCTCGACCTGCGAACGTTCCGGTCGCGGCAGTTCACCCTGTCCATCACGGTGATCGTCATCAGCATGCTGGCGCTGTTCGGCACGATCATCCTGCTTCCGATCTACCTCCAGAACGTTCTCGGCCTCGACACGCTCGCGACGGGACTGCTCCTCTTGCCGGGTGGGCTCGTCATGGGTCTGCTCGCACCGATTGTCGGCCGCATTTACGACCGCATCGGCCCGACGGCGCTCGTGACGACGGGGTCCGTGCTCGTGAGCATCGTGTTTTGGGGCATGACTATGTTCACCGAGACAACGCCGACCTGGTGGGTGCTCGTGGCGCACGTCAGCCTGTCATTTGCGCTCGCGCTCATGTTCACCCCGTTGTTCACCTCCGGGCTCGGCGCGCTCACCCCGAATCTGTATTCCCATGGGAGCGCCATCGTCGGAACCGTGCAGCAGGTGGCAGGGGCAGCGGGCACCGCCCTGTTCGTGACGATTATGGCTGCCGTGGCGGCGACGCGGCTGGACGAGGGTGCCACAATCGTGTCCGCGACCGCGAGCGGAATCCGGCTGGCATTTCTCGCCGGCGCGATCCTTTCCGTGTTCGTCATCCCCCTTGCCGCGCTCATTCGCAAACCCGCGACGGCGGATGTCGAACCGGAACTGGTCACCTGACAGGGCTCGTGCGCGAGGACTAGTATTCGTACACCGCAACACCGACGACGAGAAAAGGATCCTCATGCTTCCCGAGATCAATTACTGGGCCGTTATCCTCGCCACACTGTCGAGCATGGTGGTCGGAGCGATTTGGTACACCCCGAAAGTGTTCGGCAACTACTGGATGAAGAAGTCCGGCGTGGAGATGTCAGGCAAGGCGAGCGACGCGGTAGGGCCGATGGTCACGACCGTGATCGTGAGTTTCATCACTGCGTGGGTTCTCGCCGGCGCCTCATTCATCGCGTGGGACTTCTACGGCGGCGGATTCCTGTGGTCCGCGATTGCCACCGCAATCGTGCTGTGGGCTGGCTTCACTGCTGCTCGATTCATCACCCACGATGCGTTCGACAGGCGTCCGAGCGGGCTGACGATGCTGAATATCGCGCACGAGCTTGTGACTCTCGTCGTCATGGCCGTCATCATCGGGGTGTGGCCGCCGGCATAGCTCTCAGGGGCTACGCCCCGTCCTTCGCATCCACGTAGTCGTCGTCATACGCCTGCTTTGCGCCCCTCGCGCACGCGTTCACGGGCTCAACGGAGCTGCTGAGCAAGACCATTCTGAACGGCTTGGACGTCCCCAAGCACAATCGCGCGATCAGGTATTCGCGCCGCGGGCCGCTACCGTCCACACGTCGACAATCTGTCCGTCACGGAGCACGAACACGTGGTCTGCGAGGTTCACCGTGTTGCACACGTGGTTGGGAATGAGGCGTAGCGTGCTCCCCAGTTCGGGAATCACACTCCCATCGGGCATCCGGATCGTCGCGTGGTGCTCGGAGAGCGCGTGGATTCGCGCCTCCGGTTCGTCAAGAAGCCTGCCGTAGCCGGTCGCCCAGGCCGCACGGTCTGCCCCCAGCGCTTTGCTTCCCGCATCCACGACCACGTCGCGACCGTGGCGGCTCACGACCGTCGCGGCGACCGTGAGTGCCACATCCGTGAACTCGCACGACCCCAGCTCGAGCTGCTGTGCATCATTGAAGACGTACACGCCCGGTCTCGCCTCGGTGAGCGTATCGCCGTGCGAGGCGTGGAAACTCGGGGTCGAACCACCGCTGCGGATGGCGGCCGCTATCCCTTCACGCGACAGCGACTCGGTCGCGGTCTCAATCGCCCCTGCCTCGTCAATCGCCGCCTGTGCGCCGTTGCCCGGCGCATAGCTGTGACCCGGGAAAGTGAAGACGCCGCCCACTCGAAGTCCCGCTCGCGCGGAGGCGACAGCGACCGACCCGGCGTCATGGGGCTGCACCCCGCTGCGATGATGGCCGCTGTCCACTTCCACCAGAATCTCCACGCTGCCGCTGGGCACAACAGCACCCAGAGCCTGGGCGCCCTCGATCGAATCCACACCGATTCGCAACGTGATGCGCTCCGCGAGGGCACGGATTCGGGCGATCCGTGCAGCGGAGGGCCACACCGGGTAGGCGATGAAGATGTCGTCGATTCCGGCATCCGCAAAGATCTCCGCCTCGCTCACGGTGGCCAGCGTGATTCCGATGGCGCCGTGGGCCAGCTGCATTCTCGCAATTTCTGGTATTTTGTGGGTTTTCGCGTGAGGGCGAATCGCCATGCCCTTGTTCGCCGCATTCTCGGCGACGCTCGACACGTTGCGCTCGAGGGTGTTCAGATCGACGGCGAGATACGGGGTTTCTGGATCGGCCATGAGTCGACGCTAGCGCAACCCCGCCACCGGATTTTCCCCCGTCGTCAGCGGCAGGGACTACCCTCTCCTCATGTGCCGCAACATCCACACCCTTCATAATTTCGAACCCGCAGCAAACGATGACGAGGTCCATGCTGCTGCCCTGCAGTACGTGCGGAAGATCAGCGGGACGACGAAACCGTCACGAGCAAACGCCGAGGCGTTCGAACGAGCCGTCCAGGACGTCGCCCACGCCACCCGACACTTGCTGGAGGGTTTGGTCGCGACAACTCCCCCGAAAGACAGGTCAGTGGAGGCCGCGAAAGCGAAGGAACGCTCCGCCAGGCGCTTCACCGCTGCGTAGCGTCAGGCCGCGTCCGGAAATGCAGCGCATTCTGCGGATCGAGCGCCCTATTGCGCGGGCGCCAATCGGCATATTATGTGCCAATGCCGCCAAAAGCGCAGGACTACCGGGCCGCCCTGGATCGGGCCCACGCACACACGCTCGAATGGCTTGAGTCGCTCAGCACTCGTCCTGTCGGACCCCAAGCTACTGCCGATGATCTCTACCGCGAGTTCGGAGGCCCACTCCCGGACGGCGGGAGCAATGCGGCAGAGGTCGTCGACGAGCTCGCGCGAATCGCGGAACCCGGCCTCATGTCCATGGGCTCCGGCAGGTTCTTCGGCTGGGTCATCGGTGGAACGCTGCCCGCCGCGATGGGGGCGGACTGGCTCGTCAGCGCCTGGGATCAGAATGCTGCCATGCGCGGGGCGACACCGGCCACAGCGGCAGCTGAAGAGGCTGCTGGAACGTGGCTGCTGGATTTGTTGGGGCTTCCCGCTCACGCAGATGTGGGATTCACGACGGGCGCGACGTCCGCGAACTTCGTCGGACTCGCCGCGGCCCGCCAGTACGTACTTGATGTCGCTGGCTGGGATTTGGTCGCGAATGGGCTCTCGGGAGCACCAAGAATTACCGTCATCGTCGGTGCCGATCGGCACGCATCGATTGATTTGGCACTCAAGTACCTCGGGCTCGGCGCTCCTGTGGCCGTCAGCTGCGACGACCAGGGGCGGTTGGTACCTGCGGCACTGTCGGAGGCGCTGTCGGCAATCGACGGACCCGTCATAGTCTGCCTCCAGGCCGGCAATCTGCACTCCGGCGCGTTCGATCCGATCGGCGAGGCGGCCGCCGTCGCCCACGAGCACGGCGCGTGGGTGCACGTTGATGGGGCGTTCGGTTTGTGGGCCGCGGCAAGCCCATCCCTTCGCCACCATGTGGCCGGGCTGGAAACCTGCGATTCCTGGGCGACTGATGCCCACAAGACACTCAATGTGCCGTATGACTGCGGCGTCGCCATTGTCTCCCGCCCAGACGTAGTGCGCTCGGTGTTCGGCGTACACACGAGCTACCTGATCAATGACGAAACGGGCCCAGGCGACCCTTTCGAAAAAGTGCCGGAGTTCTCACGACGAGCACGCGGGGTACCTGTGTGGGCGGCATTAAGATCCCTTGGCCGTTCTGGAGTTATCGAACTCGTCGACCGACTGGTCATCACAGCGCAGAGATTCGGCACGGAATTTGCGGCGATGCCGGGCATCGAGGTGCTGAACGATGTCGTGTACACCCAGGTGTGCGTGAGTTTTGGATCCGACGAACGCACTCGTGACGTCACAGCACGTTTGCTCGCTGACGGTGTCACGTGGATGTCCGGTTCGCGCTGGGCAGGCCGAGACGTCCTGCGCATCTCCGTAAGCAATTGGACGACGAGTGACGACGACATCTCGTCGTCACTTGCTGCCATCGAGCGCGCAGCTATGGACTCAAACATTCGATAGTCGTGGAGTGGAAACTAGTTGGACACTAAGGAGAGATCGTGAAGAAAGTCATCACACTGACCGCGGGCGCTGCCGTTGCCCTGCTCCTGCTTGCGGGATGCACGCCCCCCGGTGCGAGCAACCCCTTCGCGAGCGGCACACCTGAACCGGTGCCGACCGTGACCGTCACGGCAACGCCAGCACCCGTTGCCGAACCCGACTACGGGTTCACCTTCTTCCATGAGGCAACTCTCGGTTCGTCGTGGGCGCAAATGAGCTCTCAACTTCACATGCCCGTCGGACCCTACGAAGGCTGCGAATGGTACGGCCCGCTCTGGTCGACCGAGCTTACCGTCACGACGGCGTTCCTCGACTCACGCAACTCCGCCATCGGTGCACGGTTCTTCTACACGAACTACTTCCTCGCCACGAGCGGCGCCAACTTCCCCCGCAATGCGGAGGGCGTCGGTGTCGGCAGCACCCAGGCCGAAATCCTCGCCGCATACCCGACTGCCGTCGTCGACTCGTACACGGACCTCGGGGCTGGCGACATGACGCGCATCACCGTCGACGACCCGGACAGCGACTCCAAATACGTGTTCGCCATCAACGGCAGCGCTGGCGCCAACGTCGTCGACCTGCTCCAGTGGGGACCGGATGCGGGCACTCAGTGGAGTCATCTTTGCTCGGGCTTCTAACCATGTAGCGCGTCACGCGAGTGACTTGCGCATCCGGAGCTGTTCTACGCCGGGGCGCATGGGCTCTCGTTCACCGGTCAGCGCGAATCCGCACCGCTCATACAATCGCCGCGCAGCGAAGTTCGCGTCGGCGACCCATAGGGCGATCGCGCGTGCTCCTTCGCTGTGCGCCCAATCGGCGACGGCTTCGATGAGCGCCTTCCCCACGCCAGCTCCGCGCTTGGAGGGGTCGACCCACATCGCGACAAACTCTCGGCTCCCCTCTTCATGTTCGTCGACCTTGCCCGCCACTGTTCCGACAGGTGCGCTGTTCTCCCACGCGAGAAAAGTGGCTGACCGGGAAAGACGATCCCGCCAGAAAGCCTCATCCGTGCCGAGTTCGCCGTCGTAGCTCGAACAAAACGCATCAGGGGATTCGCGCAGTGAACGAAGACGGATGTCCCGCGCGACATCCCACTCGTCTGCGGTCGCTCGGCGAATGTCCATCCGCCAATTATCGCAATCCAGATCATTGCCCGAAACAGATTGACCGGCAAGACTGGCTGTGAGTCCACAATCAAGGGAGACCGACCTCATGCCAGAACCGACAGAGGGAAGGGTCGCCGTCTACATCGACTTCGACAACATCGTCATCTCCCGATATTCCCAAACGCACGGAGGCGCCCGCAGAAAAACGGAACTCCTGCGGGACATCACCGGCGACGCGATCCGGGACGACGCGGCCCTGGCGGATCGGCTCGCGACTGCGAGAGTGGACCTTGGTGCGATCCTCGACTATGCCTCGTCCTTCGGCACTGTGGCGATCGCTCGCGCCTACGCGGACTGGGCAGTGCCCGTGAATGCGAGCTATCAGGATCAGCTTGTCGGCCGCGCCGTCGACCTCGTCCAGATGTTCCCGACCGTGCAATCGATGAAGAACGGCGCGGACATTCGCATGTCCGTCGACGTCGTCGAAGACCTCTTCCGACTGCCGGAACTCACGCATGTCGTCATCGTGTCCGGTGACTCGGATTTCATCGCGCTCGCCCAGCGTTGCCGCCGGCTCGGCCGCTACGTCGTGGGCATCGGAGTCGCCGGCGGCACGAGCAAAGCGCTCAATGCGGCGTGCAACGAGTACAAGGATTACGACGGACTCCCCGGGGTGGATTCCGGCGGAAAGCGCGACCGAACAGTGCAACCGGCCAAACGGACGTCGAAAGCGGACTCGACGGCGCCGGCGGCGAAAGCGGCGCGATCGACGAAGAAGAAGACCGGCGCCTCCGCGACGGCCGACTCGGCTGCCGCGAAGGAGACCGCCAAGCACGAAAGCGATGCCTCGAAACCACCGGAACAGAAAGAGGCGACACGACTGCTTCGACGGGCACTGGAACTCAGCCAATCCACGGATGACGTCGACTGGGTACCGAGTTCGAGAGTGAAGACGCAAATGCTCCGAATGGACCCCACATTCCAGGAAAAGCCCCTCGGCCACGCGACCTTCACCGACTTTCTGCAGTCGCGCAGCGCAGTCGTTGAAATCAAGGAGGACGGACAGCAGCGATTCGTGCGGTTGCTCGAGTCAAAGGAGACCGCCTCCTAGCGCGTAGGCTCTGAGGGTGCCTCTCGATTCCGCAGACACGGGTGCGCCCGAAACTGCGCCACGGTCCCCTGCCCCGGAAGCACATCAGACCGGATTGTTCAGCCGCGGCTATCTGTGGATCACGATCGGATCGTGCGCGCTCGTATTCCTCGGAGCGTTCGAATCGCTCGCCGTCACCACGATCATGCCCGTCGTGAGCGCCGACCTGAACGGCGCGAACCTTTATGCTCTCGCGTTCGCCGGTCCCCTCGCGACCGGGGTGATCGGCATGGTGCTCGCCGGGAACTGGTCCGACCGCAGCGGACCCGTCGCTGCGCTGTACACGTCATCCGTCCTGTTCGCGATCGGGCTTCTCGTCGCAGGGACTGCGCTTACGATGCCCGTTCTTGTCGCCGGACGGCTCATCCAGGGCCTCGGGACCGGTGCCGTCACGGTCGCCCTGTATGTGGTGGTTGCCAGGGTTTATCCCGCCCGACTCCACCCGTCGATTTTCGCCGGGTTCGCGGCGGCCTGGGTCATCCCATCGCTCATCGGACCGTTCGCCGCCGGAATCGTCACGGAGGCACTCAGCTGGCACTGGGTGTTTCTCGGAGTCGTCGGTCTCGTCGCAATCGCCACAGTAATGGTCGCGCCGGCACTCCGGGGACTGACCGGTCCGGGCGACGGCGAGGCACCGCGTGCGCCATGGGCGTTCGGCCGCATTGCGTGGGCAGTTCTCGCCGCATTTGCGGTTCTCGCGTTGAGTCTCGTGTCCGAGATCGACGGCATCGGCCTGCCTCTCGCCGCCGTGGCCGCCGTCGTCGCAATCGTCGCCGTTCGCCCGCTCCTGCCCAAGGGGACTTTGCGTGCCCGGCGCGGATTGCCGAGCGTTATCCTCTTGCGAGGGCTTGCCGCCTCCGCGTTCTTCGGCGCCGAAGTGTATCTTCCGTATCTGCTCATCGAACGCTACGAATTCACGCCGAGCCTTGCAGGGCTCGCGCTCACGCTCGGGGCGCTCGCGTGGGCGGGCGCATCCTGGCTCCAGGGGCGAATGAGCGAAACGCTGAGCAACGCCGCCTGCACGACCTTGGGGAGCGTTCTCGTGTTCGCCGCCATAGTCTCGGCCCTCGTTACAACGTATTTCGCTTTGCCGCCTGCGCTCGCGATCGCAGGCTGGGTTCTTGGCGGCGGTGGCATGGGCCTCATGTATCCGAGACTCAGCACTCTCACACTCGCGCTGTCCCTCCCGGGAGAACAAGGTTTCAACAGTTCCGCGCTCGCCATCGGCGACTCCCTGGGCGGCGCCCTCGCGCTCGCGCTCACGGGCGTCGTGTTCACCCTCTTCGCGGCCACCGGACTGTCGTTTGCGGGAGTGTTCGCATTCGCAGCCGCTATCGGATTGCTGGCTGTCGCTGTAGCACCGCGCGTGGCGGCGAAACCGATCAGGCTTGAGAGTTAGCGCGTTCCAGAACGAGTTCGCGCACGCGGGCGGCGTCCGCCTGGCCGTGCATCGCCTTCATGACGGCGCCAATGACCGCTCCGGCCGCCTGGACTTTGCCATCGCGGATCTTCTCGAGCACGTCAGGCTGGGAAGCCAATGCTTCATCGATCGCCGCGATGAGAGCCCCGTCGTCGGACACGACCTTGAGTCCGCGTTTCGCTACAACCTCGGCGGGAGAGCCCTCGCCTGCGATGACCCCCTCCAACACTTGCCTCGCGAGCCGGTCTGTAAGCTCCCCTGATTCGATGAGCGCCACGAGCGCTGCGACATCCTTGGGGATGACGAGAGAGGACGGATCGACGGAGTCGATGTTCGCAAGCCTGGCGATCTCCCCCGTCCACCATTTGCGTGCCTGGTCCGGCGAAGCTCCGGCGGCGACCGTCGACTCGACCTCCACGAGGAGCCCCGAATTGACGACATCCTGGAACTCGAGGTCGGTGAAGCCCCATGACTCCTTGAGCCTGCGACGACGTTCAGCGGGCGGCTCAGGCAGGGCGGCACGCAGCTCCTCGATGAGCGCGACCGAAGGCTCGACAGGCAGCAGATCCGGCTCGGGAAAATACCGGTAGTCATCGGCATCACTCTTGGGGCGGCCGGGCGATGTCGTTCCCGTGTCTTCATGCCAGTGCCGGGTTTCCTGCGTGATGGCTCCCCCCGCCGCAAGAATCGCCGCCTGGCGCTGGATCTCATAGCGAATGGCGCGCTCCACGCTGCGGAGGCTGTTCACGTTCTTGGTTTCCGTGCGCGTCCCCAGTGTTCCGGATCCGCGTGGACTGAGAGAAACGTTCGCATCGCACCGCAGGTTTCCACGTTCCATGCGCGCCTCACTAATTCCGAGGGCGACCACGATGTCTCGAATGGCAGACACGTAAGCTTTGGCGAGCTCTGGCGCGTCGTGCTCTGCTCCCGTGATCATCTTCGTGACGATCTCCACGAGCGGCACACCGGCGCGGTTGTAGTCCACGAGGGAATAGTCGGCGCCCTGGATGCGGCCCGTCGCGCCGCCAACGTGCGTGAGCTTGCCCGCGTCCTCTTCCATGTGCGCGCGCTCGATCTCGATGCGGAACGTCTTTCCGTTCGCGAGCTCGACATCCACTGCGCCATCGTGTGCGATCGGCTCGTCGTACTGGCTGATCTGGTAGTTCTTGGCGAGGTCCGGGTAGAAGTAGTTCTTGCGGGCAAACCTGCTCGATGGGGCGATCTCGCAACCCAGTGCGAGGCCGAGGCTGATGGAGTACCTGATTGCCTGTTCGTTCACGACAGGAAGGGACCCGGGCAGACCGAGGCACACAGGCGTGACCATGGTGTTCGGCTTGCCCGCATCCACACCTGGCGCGGCTGGGTTCGGCGCGGACGAGAACATTTTTGTTCGCGTGTTCAGTTCGACGTGAACTTCGAAACCGAGCACGGGCTCGAAGAGTTCGAGTGCCTTGTCGAAGTCCATGAGTTCGGCGGAGCTCACTTCGCCTTCCCTTCCGCGATCGGAAACCCGGGGGCGCGGCTGATCAGCGTGTGCCCCCAGGACTGCTCAAGCAATGCTTCCAGGGTCGCTCCCACGGAATAGATGCGCGCGTCTTCGTGGGCCGGCGCCATGATCTGAATTCCTGTCGGCAAACCGTCTTCGGGAGCCAGTCCCATGGGCAAACCCATTCCGGGCACGCCTGCAAGGTTCGCGGGAATCGTCGCGATGTCGTTGAGGTACATGGCGAGAGGGTCCTCGAGTTTCTCGCCGAGTTTAAAGGCCGTCGTCGGCGCAGAGGGAGAGACGAGAACATCCGCCTGGTCAAACGCTTCCGCGAAGTCGCGCTGGATGAGCGTGCGAACCTTCTGTGCGCTGCCGTAATACGCGTCGTAATACCCGGCGCTCAACGCGTACGTCCCGAGGATGACGCGCCTTTTGACCTCTGCGCCGAACCCGGAACCGCGCGTCGCAGCCATGACGTCTTCAACGGTGCCGCCGCCCGCGGGGTTCACGCGGAGCCCGAAACGCACGCTGTCGAATTTGGCAAGGTTGCTCGATGCTTCAGCCGGGAGGATCAGATAGTAGGCGGCGATCGCGTAGGTGAATGAGGGCGTGGAAACCTCGACGATCTCCGCCCCCGCCGCCGCCATAACGTCGAGCGCCTCGGCGAACCTCTCGCTCACGCCGGACTGGAAGCCTTCGCCGCCAAGCTCCTTGACCACGCCGACCCGAACGCCTTTGAGCGATCCGGATTTCGCACCCGAGCGCGCGGCCTCGGCGAACGACGGCCACTCGTCGGTGAGCGACGTCGAGTCGCGCGGGTCATGTCCGCCGATCACATCATGCAGGAGGGCGGCGTCCAGCACCGTCCTGGTGACGGGACCGACCTGATCGAGGGAGGACGCGAGCGCTATCGCCCCGTAGCGCGACACCCCTCCGTATGTCGGTTTCATGCCTACGGTACCGGTCACGGCAGCAGGCTGACGGATTGATCCTCCCGTATCGCTTCCGAGCGCGAGCGGAGCCTCAAATGCGGCAACCGCAGCGGCGGAACCGCCGCCAGATCCGCCTGGGATCCGCTCGAGATCCCACGGATTATGCGTGGGTCCGAACGCCGAATGTTCCGTCGACGACCCCATGGCAAATTCATCCATGTTCGTCTTGCCGAGCGGAATGAGTTTCGCGTTCCGCAACTTCGACACCACGGTCGCGTCGTACGGTGGAACCCACCCTTCGAGGATGCGGGATCCCGCGGTCGATGGCATGTCCTGCGTGCACAGCACGTCCTTGATGGCAACGGGCACGCCGGCAAGCGGGCCGAGCTTTGCTCCCAGCCGACGTGCGCCATCTACTTCGGCGGCCGTCGTCAGCGCATCGGCAGACACGTGGAGGAATGCGCGAATATCGCCGTCGACTTCGGCGATGCGATCCAGGTGCGCCTGAGTGACCTCGACGGAGGACACCTCGCGCGATGCCAGCAGATCCGACAGGGTCGCCGCGGACAGGGAAATGAGGTCGCTCACTGCTCCTCCCCCAGGATCGCGGACACTTTGAAGCGGTCGCCATCACGTTCGGGAGCGCCGGACAACGCCTGCTCGACGGTGAGGGTTTCGCCGGGGATGTCCGGTCGGAACACATTGGTCAGCCTGATGGGATGCGACGTCGCAGGCACGTCCGGCGTCGCGACTTCGGATACTTTCGCGATCGACTCGATGATCACTCCGAGTTCGCCGGTAAGTTTCTGGAGTTCTTCCGGCGTGAGCGCGATGCGCGCGAGATTCGCCAGATGGGCGACTTGGGCCACATCAAGCGGCGAAGGGTTTGATTCTGGCACCGTTCAATCCTATTCGAGCCGGTCGAGCCGGTTTTCCGTTCGCCCACGTTCCAGCGTCATGCCCGGAGGAGGGCGGCCGGCCGCTCCCTAACGGCGGCCGGCCGCGATCGTTGAGCCGGTATCGCCCATGACGAGACCGCCTTCGCCGATTCCGATGAGTGCAAAGTTCCGCATGGATTCGCTACCCGGTCGGAAGTATTCGTTGTGCCCATAGGACGCGCTGAGCTGGGTGTTGGTGATCGAATCGACACCGCCGGCAACGCTCATGCGGTGTGCGCCATAGGATGCTGCCCCTGGGTCGCTCCCATAAAAGGCGGAGTTGACGACGGGATCCCAGCCTGCTTCGCCCACGAAGATGTTTCTATCACGCACGGCAAGGTCGGATGCGCTTTGGGCAGAACTGCCCGGCGAACCCACAACCGCGAGCGCATCGATCTGGAAGTCGGCGCGTTGGAGGGCGATCATTGCCGCGGTGGAGCCGTAGGAGTGAGCCATGACGGACACGTACGGCTGGTGTGCTCCGCGAAGCGTCTGAAGTCCCTCAATTGCCCTCGCGAGGTAGACGGCACCTTCATCGGCGAGTTCCAGCGAACCAACATTCAGGAGGTGTGGAGTCTGGTAACCGATCCATGCGACGGTCGCCACGGTTTTGGACGACTCTCCCAGGCGATCAAGCCACGAGGTCTGGTCCTCGAACAGCGTCGTCGCGGTGGCCGCCCAGTCGTCGACTTGCCCGTCGATGGAGAAGAACATGCCGGGAATGAGGTAACTCACGTAGTCCGCGCGGGAGAGATCGCCGACCACGATCGCGGCCCGTCCGGGAGACACCGTATCCAGAATGACAAGTGTCCTCGCTGGTTCGCCAGCCTTCGCGTGAAGGGCCTGTGCGATCTCGGTGAGCATGTGAAGGTGATTGGTGACCTCGACGTTCATCCCACGGCCGACACCGGTACTCAATTGCTTCTCGAGAAGTTGGATGGCGCCGCTGAGATTGGCGCGATTGGCCAGATCTCTTGTTTCATAGGGAACGCCGTCCAGGTTTCCAATGAGCTCCGGAGTGGTGGAAAGGAGCTTCTCTCGCGCTGCAGGATCGATGCTCTTCCACCAGCTGGAGATTTCGCTCGGCGCGATCGGGGCTGCGAGGAGCTTGGAAATCGCTTCCGGGTGGTCTTTCACGAAGGTCGCCAGAACCGCGGGCGGGAGCAGGCTGAACTGGTCGAGGAGCGCGCGCCCGCCGAGCGAGGGTAGGAGCGCGGTGTCCACCGGTGCCAGGTTTGCGCCGCCGCTTTCGAAGGTCGGGACGGTGATGGGGGCGATATCGAGTTGCCGGACCGGTCCGGGAAGATCCGCAACACCGGTCGGAAGATTCGCCATTTCGGGCGCGCCGAATACACCGCTCCCCCCACCCAGGGAAAGGGAAAGCGCCAATGCTGTAATTTCAAGCAGCAAAGCCGGCACTTCCTAATCGGCGGCGAATCAGACCGGGGGATCGTCATCGTCGCAAAACGGACCGTTCGCCCCCCATATTAGGGGTAGAAAGCGAACTCTGCCAGCAATCCTCGATTTTCTCAGGCGTTCACTGCCACTACTTTAGACCCTCTGGTCCCATCTGTAACAAGGTTGCAAACTGCTCGGCGTTAAGGATCGGGATTCCGAGTTCCTCTGCTCTGGTCAGCTTCGATCCCGCTCCCGGCCCGGCCGCCACATAGTCCGTCTTCCCGGAGACACTCGACGCCGCCTTGCCGCCTGCCGCAATGATCGCTTCCTGAGCCCCCTCTCGGGTGAATCCGTCGAGGCTGCCGGTCGCCACTATGGTGAGTCCAGCGAGCGGTCCTCCCGCGGCCGCCGCGGCCCCGGGTCCCGGGTGACCTGGGGTGGCAAATTGAACGCCTGCGTCGGCCCATCGATTCACGATGTCGCGGTGCCAGTCGATCTGGAACCATTCAAGGAGTGCGTCGGCGATAATTCCGCCCACGCCGTCGACTTCGGCGAGATCGTCTCGGCTCGCCTCGCGGATCGCATCCAGCGAGCCGAACCAGTCCGCGAGTGTGCGCGCGGCGACGGGCCCGACGTGGCGGATGTTGAGAGCGACGAGAAGTCGCCACAGGGGCTTCGTTTTGGCTGACTCGATGTTCGCCAGGAGCTCGAGTGCGCTCTTGGAGAGAATGAACTCTTCGTCGCCGTCAAAATCCCCATCGGGGTCAAACCGCGGGTCAGCGTCTTTGCCTGTGGTCTTGCGCGCCCGACGGAACGGCGCGACTTCCTTCGGCTCGCCATCCTCAAGCTTCACCAGTCCCGTTTCGCTGTCGCGCACAAGGACTCGAATGGGGAAAAGGTCTTCGGCGCGCAACTCGAACAGTTCTGCCTCAGTGTGAAGTGGTGCATCCGGCGGCTCGAGCGGTTGCGTCAGCGCGGCGGCGCTCACTTCGCCGAGCCCTTCGATGTCGAGCGCGCCCCGGCTGCCGATGTGTTCCACCCTGCCGCGCACTTGCGCAGGGCAACCCTTCGCGTTGGGGCAACGCAAATCGACGTCGCCTTCCTTGGCCGGTGCCAGGTTCGTGCCGCACTCCGGGCAAGCCGTCGGCATCACGAACTCGCGTTCCGTTCCATCCCGCAGCTCGACGACGGGGCCGAGCACCTCGGGAATGACGTCGCCGGCTTTGCGCAGCACCACGGTGTCGCCGATCAGAACACCTTTCGCCTTCACGACATCCTGGTTGTGCAGGGTTGCCTGACGAACCGTCGACCCGGCAACCCGAACCGGTTCCATGACCGCGAACGGGGTGACTCGGCCGGTTCGCCCGACGCTCACGACAATGTCGAGCAGCTTCGTGTTCACCTGCTCCGGCGGGTACTTGTACGCGATCGCCCAACGCGGCGCACGGCTTGTTGCTCCCAGTTCGTCGTGCAGGGCGAGTTCATCGACCTTGACGACCACGCCGTCGATCTCGTGCTCCACGCTGTCGCGATGTTCGCCGAAATATTCGATGAACTCGGCCGCCTTGGCTGAGGAGGGTTCGACTCTGAAGTGTGAACTGGTCGGCAGCCCCCAGTCGGCAAGCAAGGCGTAAACCTCGGATTGCGCCGCCACCGGGGGGTTCGGCCACGCGCCGATGCCGTGCACGAGCATCCGTAACCGCGACAGCCGATCGCGCATGAGTTCGAGCTGGGCGGGGTTCTTGCCCTCTTCTTTCTGCCGAAGGCTCCCGGATGCCGCGTTGCGAGGGTTCGCGAATACGCGCTCGCCCGCCTCGGTCTGATTCGCATTGAGCTCGCGGAACGATTCGATGGGGAAGAACACCTCGCCGCGAACCTCCACGAGCGGCGGATGCCCGGTACCGGAAAGTTTCGCAGGGATGCCGGTGAGGTACCGGATGTTCTGGGTGACGTCTTCGCCGACCACGCCGTCTCCCCGAGTGGCGGCGGTCGTCAGCCGGCCGTTTTCGTAGCGCAGGTTCAGCGCGAGACCGTCGATTTTCAGTTCGCACAGATAGTCGATGTGGCGGCCCGCGGACTTCTCCACGCGGGCCGCCCAGGCCTGGAATTCCTCGACGGAGAACACGTTGTCGAGGCTCAGCATGCGCTCCGCGTGCTGCACGGGAGCGAAGAGCGTCGTTTGGGCGCGGCCGCCGACCGTCTGGGTCGGACTGTCCTGACCCTGCAGCTCGGGAAAGAGGTGCTCGAGTTCCTCGAGACGACGCATCATGCGGTCGTACTCTGCATCGTCGACGAGCACTTCGTCGCGCTCGTAGTACGCGTCGCGAAGTTCGAGGATGCGTGTCGTCAGAGCATCCGCCTCGTCCTTGGCGCGCGAACGCTCGCTCGCGAGATCTCCGGACTCGACCGGGTCGGCATCGGGGCCTGCGTCTGGGTCTGCCACGAGGCAAGTTTAGGCGGAGCGCACGACATTTTCGGGAGCTCTATCCAACCCGGCAGTGCCGATTCCGAAGCCCCGGATGGGCTACATTCGCTCCGGCGCGGAGACCCCGAGGAGGCCGAGCCCGTTGCGCAAAACGACGCCTGCTGCATCGTTGAGCCAGAGGCGCGTGCGGTGCACATCGCCGACGCGCTCATCCCCGAGGGGCGTCACCCGGCAGGAGTCGTACCAGCGGTGGTAGGCGCCGGCGAGTTCTTCGAGGTAGCGCGCCACCCTGTGCGGCTCGCGCAGTTCGGCGGCCTGGGCGACGATGCGCGGGAACTCGGCGAGGAGCCCGACGAGGTTGTTCTCGGTGTCATGGGTCAGCAGCTCGGGTTCGAACGCGCTGCGATCGACCCCGGACTCCGACGCATTGCGGGCGACCTGGTGCGTCCGCGCGTGGGCGTACTGCACATAGAACACCGGATTGTCGTTCGTGCGCTTGGTGAGCAGCTCGGGGTCAAGCGTGAGCGGGGAGTCGGCCGGGTACCGCGCGAGGGAGTAGCGGAGGGCGTCCGTGCCGAGCCATTCGCGCAGGTCGTCGAGCTCGATGATGTTCCCGGCGCGCTTGGAGAGCCGGGCGCCATTGATGCTCACGAGTTGCCCGATGAGGATTTCGATGTCGGCTTCCGGGTCGTCACCGGCTGCGCCGGCGAGCGCTTTCAAACGGTGGACGTATCCGTGGTGGTCTGCTCCGAGCAGGTAGATCTTGTGCGCGAATCCACGGTCGCCCTTGTTCAGGTAGTAGGCCGCATCGGACGCGAAGTAGGTGTACACGCCATTGCTTCGACGGATGACGCGGTCCTTGTCATCGCCGAAGTCGGTCGTGCGCACCCACACGGCACCCTCATCGTCGAACACGTGCCCCTGAGCCCGCAGGCGTTCCAAAGCCGTTTCCACCTGGCTTGAGCCCGAGTCATCCCGGGTATGCAGGGACTGCTCGCTGAACCAAACGTCGAAGTGCACGTTGAACTTCTCGAGGGATTCCCGGATGTCCGAGAGCTGCAACTCGTAGCCCGCCTGGCGGGCGATGGCGAGACCCGCATCCGGTGATTCGTCGAGGATGCCCGGGTGCCGCTCCTTCACCCGTTGGGCAAGCGCCGCCACGTATTCGCCCGTGTACCCGTTCTCCGGGGTCGGCGCGCCTGTGAGCTCCGCATAGATCGAGGCGCCGAAAGCGTCCATCTGGTTTCCGGCATCGTTGATGTAAAACTCGCTCACCATGCGGGCGCCGGATGCGGTGAGCACGCGCGCAATGGAGTCGCCGAGGGCAGCCCAGCGGGTGTGGCCGATGTGCAGCGGCCCGGTGGGGTTGGCGGAGACGAATTCGAGGTTGATGGTCTGGCCGGCGAGGGACTCGTTGTGACCGTAGTTCTCGCCCTGCTCGACGATGGCCTTCGCGAGGGCGCCAGCAGCAGCAGCCTCGAGCCGGATGTTGATGAATCCCGGACCCGCGACCTCCACGGAGGAGATTCCGGCGATTTCGCCGATCGGGCCGACGAGGGCCGTGGCGAGTTCGCGGGGGTTGACTCCGAGCGGTTTGGCGAGCTTCATGGCGATGTTGAGAGCCCAGTCGCCGTGGTCGCGGTTCTTGGGCCGCTCGAGGGTGACGTCCTCGGCCGTGACCGCGACGGCGCCGCCCCGTCGGCCGAGTTCCGCGGCGACGATCGCATGGATGGCGGAGGAAAGCTCGGCGGGGGTCACGAGAACCGATTCTATCTGCCTGAGTTCGTCCGCTTTACGGCGTTGCAGCCCGGATGGCAGCCGACCTCGGCCACAATGGGAGCGTGTTGAATCTTCGACGAGCCGTTCGGGCCACTCTCATTGTGGGTATCGTCTTCGCGACGGCTGGCGCCCTCACGGGGTGCCTGCAGCAGGGCGGCGTCCCCGAGCCGTCTCCGACGGCTTCTTCGTCGACTCCGACACCGTCCCCCACTCCCTCGGCGTCACCGTCGGCCTCGGCGAGCCCCGTCGAGCAACCGACCCCGGTTTCGATTCCGTGCGGAACGGTTGTCGACGCGCAGACGATGTACGACTTCAATCCCAACTTCGGGCTGCTGGCCTCCTTCGATCCGGCCTCGAACACGCTCGCGGCGCAGGCTGTTCAGGACAAGGGCACGGTGTGCCGCTGGATGAATCAGACCAGCCGGATCACGATTGACATCGCCATCTCCAGCCCAGGACCAACTTCGTTCGCCGCGGCGAAGGCTGCTGCCAAGTCGGGCAGCGCCGTCAATGGGATTGGCGACGCCGCCTACTTCTCAGTGTCCGGCGGCATCGGGACCCTTCAGGCATTCTCAGGCGAGTTCTGGGTGAGTGCCGCCTCTCCCGCCTTCGCCTCGTCCGATGACGCAGCGACCATCATGGCGTCGGCGGTCGCGTCGACGAACTGAGCTCGCGCGCATCCGTCCTCGGGTCGCGTGCTGGTAACCTTGTCACGCACTCCTGGCCCCCATAGCTCAGGGGATAGAGCGTCTGCCTCCGGAGCAGAAGGCCGCAGGTTCAAATCCTGCTGGGGGCACATTTGTGACGTGACACTCTATTAAGTACTTTTCCCACCTGGTTCGGTCATCGATTCTCATGGCGGACGCCCGAGGTTTGACGAATACGGTGGCACGAGGCTGCCGGCGGTGTACCCGGTGCCCCGCAATTGTTGCCGTCGACGGTTCCGAGGGGCACCCTGACCGCCCGCCAGCGGAACCACTTCCGGGCTGTCGCCTCGGGCGCCTAAGCCAGCGAAAGCGAGGTGATCCGCGACGGCCTGCGCACGCTGTTTGCACGAGATCAACTCGCATTCGCCATCTTCGAAGAGACAGTAGCGATAGTTGGCATCTTCTACGGTGGCCGCGACCACGAACGACTGCTGCGCCCGGCAATCGCGGTGGCAAGCAAACCTGTCACTGCGCGACTGCTCACACCGGCGGCACCCACAGGTTCGCTCTCTGACCCCAAACTTCAGCGAGCCCGTCGCAAAGTTCCCAAATTCGATCCCTCAATGGCGCACCCGATACCGCAGGTGAAGCACCCGGTTGCCCTGAACCACGTCAGGATCCTCCAACAGGTGCTCTGCGTGGACTGACCCGAAGTAGCGTTTGCCGGACCCGAACACGACGGGCGCGACATCCATGCGCACCTCATCGATCAGACCCGCCGCAAACGCCTGACCACCGACGTCGCCGGCGGCGAACTCGACGATGCGGCCCCCGGCGAGTTTCTGCGCCTGGGCCACGGCCGCCTCAATGCTGTCGACGAAGTGAAAAGGCGCGTTCGGGTCCCAGCCTTCGGGCTTCGGTCGATGCGTCACGACGACGACGTGGTCGATCCCGCTCGGCGGCGTCCCATCCCAACCGTTCGTGATGTCGAAGACGTGGCGCCCCGCAACTGTCACACCGATCTGGTCCCAGTAGGGCCGGATGTGGTCGTAGGAGGTCTGGGACACCTTCAGGACACCACCGTCATCCAATGGCACATCACCGCTGACCAACCACTCGAACAGCGGACCCGGATCGTCGTTGTCAGCTGCGATGAAACCATCCACTGAGACCGACGCATTCATAACGACTTTTCCCATTGGTTCCTCCTTTGTGGGCAGTCCACGTCTCGAGTGCCGTGAGGGGTCGCTCGAGTAAGAAATCGATCGGCCGGCAGCGGTCAGCCCGCCTGCCTGTACCGTGAACTTTCATGGTCTAACCGCGCTGTCGGATTTCACTCTGCCACCGTATTATCGTGTCGTGATTGCCCTCCAAATCCATGCGGTGGTACTCGGATCCTCTGATCCCCGGCGCGCTGCCGAATTCTGGGGCGTGCTACTCAATCGCCCACCAATCCGGGAAACCTCCGGATTTTTGCTCGCGGGCACACCGCGTCAGGTGGGACTCCGATTTGTCTATGAGGATTCTGGCGGCGGGCGCGACCTCCTTCACCTTCACCTTAATACTGACGGAACCCGCAACCAGGACGACATCGTCGCGACGTGTATTGAGCTGGGCGCTTCGCACATCGACGTCGGCCAAAAACCGGAAGAGCCCCATGTCGTTTTGGCGGACGCGGTGGGCGAAGCGTTTTGCGTGATCGAAGACTCGAACCACTACCTTGCGGGGTGCAGTCCACTCGCGGAAGTGACCTGCGCTGGCACGCGAGCTGTTGGCAAATTTTGGAGTGAGGTACTTCAGTGGCCTCTCGTGTGGGAGGAAGGCGAGGAGACCGCTATACAGTCTCCCCTTGGTGGCACGAAGCTCGCGTGGAGCGGGCATCCCGGAGCGACTGACGCCGACAATTGTCGCCAGTTTTTCGAAGTCACGACGTCGCGGAGCCAGCTCGATCGTGAGACTTCGCGCCTGCTCGGTCTCGGGGCAACCCATCACGGCACGAGCGAGAACGGCGAAGAAATTTTTGGTGACCCGGACGGCTCCAAATTTGTTCTTCGCACGCGCTAGGCCGGATCCCGTCCGCCCGAGGTGGGAGCTCGGCGGATTTTCCATCCAGGCCACTGGGCCGCATCAATGACGCAAAATCGGTTGCCCTCTGGGTCCTGCATGATGACGTAATCCGCATCGGGCGGACGCCGATCCCAATGCACTTCGCTCGCCCCGAGAGAAGTGAGCCGTCGAACTTCGGCCGCCTGATCCTCCGCGTACAGGTCCAGATGGATGCGAGGGGGCAGGGTCAGTTCGGATGCGTGCGCATCGAGGGAGACATTGGGGCCAGTTCCACTCGGGTCGAACAACAGTGCGAAGTCATCATCAAGCGGTTCTCGTGCCGTGTAGCTGAGGGCACCGGCCCAAAAAGCAATCTGCCGGTGAAGATCACGCACGCGAATGACAATGGATCCGACGACGAGCATCCTTCACGGTAAATCTCGCCATACTTCTCCGCAAGCGGTACGCGTTGTGGTCGCCTATTTCCGGCCGGCATCAATTTCGCGCACGTGGACGCGAACCAGGTCTTCGATCAGGTGACTGGGCAATGTTTTGTCCAACGTGAATTGGATCGCGTGCTCCGTGGTCTTGTAATCCTGGAGCTGGCCCTTCAACTCCTCAATCGCCCATGAGGACGGGTAGAAGCTCAAATGTTTCTTCGATGCGGTGAAGTACACGAGCGCCCGACTCCGGTATTTGATGGTCGGCATCCCGTAGCTCACCGTTTCCTCGGTTTCCGGCACAAGATTCTTCACAAGAGTGCGGATACGTTCGAGCTCCGCTCGGTACGCCGGGTCGAGCGCATCGAGATACTCCTCGACGCTCTTCGCCTTTTCACCCATGGCACGATTTTAGAGCGCGGCCATGCCATTCATCGTGTTGAGCGTCCGAAAGCGCAGTGCCACGATGGAGTACAGGTAGGTGATCACCACGGCCGCCGCGACGGCGCTCATTTGGTGTTCGGGGAAGAGCCACCACGCGGCCGTGACGAGAATCGTGCGCGCAATCGCATGGATGGTCCCCATCGGGTGCTGGATGATCCACGAAAACACGATCCAGTGGAGGCCAAGCCCGATTCCGAGGGTGAGGGGGATCAGCGTCGGTGCGACGTACAACAGGGTGAGGTGCACCGCCCACAACAGATTCACCATCAGGACGCACATCCCCATGAGTTTCGCGAGCGGATTGGTCGTGTTGAAGAGCTTCTCGCGAAGCACCGCGGCAAGGAGCAAGCCGATCGGGAAGATCGCACCCGTTCCGATGATGAGAACGAAGATCGACGTACGCGGCGGCACAAACAGGGCGGCGATACCGACTACAGTCCACACGATTGCGCCGGCGACGGGGAGGGCGAGCGACCTCCCCGCTTGAGCGTCAAAGTCAGCGCGAAGCTGAGCGAGAGGATCGGTCATGAGAGTTGGGTCTTTCCGCGGGAAATCGAAGTGGGGGCCGGTGCGGCAAGCGCGCACCACATGTCTCCAGCCTATCCAGAAGCAGCTTTGGCAGCCCATCGACAGTGCGCCGCATTGGCATCAACGCTTGACTTCCCCGCGCACTTTATGGTTAGTTAGTCCACTAATGAACCAGCCAACGTGAATTTGTCCGTGACCCCGATAGGAATCCATCATGAAACGCCCTCGCAGCATTGCCCGCCTGATCGGGACGCTCGCGCTCGCGGCAGCCTCCGTCTCCGGCATTGGCGCGAGCGTCTCGGCGAGCTCCCCCGACGACTCCATCGAGGATTTCATCGACAGCGCGATGCCCGCATCCGCGGCACCGGGCGTTGCGTATGCGGTGGTTGCCGATGGCGAGATCGCTTCGGCCGGCGCACGCGGCGTGGTCAAGCTCGGGACCGATACCCCGGTGACGCCGGACACTCCCTTCGTGATCGGCTCGATCACCAAGAGCTTCACGGCGCTCGCCGTCATGCAATTGGTGGAGGCGGGAGAGGTCGAACTGAATGCCGAGATCTCTCGCTACCTGGTCGAGTTCGCCGGCAAGCCCTCCGGTGCCATCACCATCGCACAGTTGCTCAGCCACACGAGCGGCTACTCCACGGGACAAGGAAATGCCGGGCATCCGGATCCCACGAGCAAGCACGATGAGCTGGCTCGCGGTATTGACCAACTGGCTGGTGTGACACCGGCGTACCGGCCAGACGAAAAGTGGGAGTACTCGAACGCGAACTACGTGATCCTCGGACGCCTGATCGAGGTCGCGAGCGGACAGGATTACCAGACCTACGTGACAACGAACATTCTGGAACCAGTCGGCATGGTTCACAGCTTCGTCGCCGACGGCGAGATTCACGAGGACATGGCGACCGGGCACGTTCCCTGGTTCGGCACCAAGCTCCCGGTTTCCGACAACCGAACCGACCGCGCAACAGCCCCACAGGGCGGCGTGATCGCGAGCGCCAGCGACATCGCCCTCTATCTGAAAATGATGATGAACGGCGACGATGACGTGCTGAGCGCCGACGGCAAGGCGCAGATGATGCGCCCCGCCAGTGCGATCTCGCCCAACTACGGTTTCGGCTGGAATGTGGAATCCGACTCCGGTGTGGTCTGGCACGCCGGGGTGAGCCCCGGCGTCGAGACTCTTGCGACGATGATTCCCGCCGGCAACAAGGCCGCGATCGTGCTCGTCAATGGCGGGAGCGGAATGGGCTTCGGAGTAACGGACGAGCTCCAGGTCGGCATCTCCGATCTGGCACTCGGCCTCAACAGCGACGACCCCGGCGCCAGCTGGAACATGCAGGCTCTGTTCGTCGGCCTCCTGATCCTGCCGATCTGCTACCTGTTCAGCACGGTCTGGGCGTGGTTTCGGCGCGAAAAGATTCGCGCCAAAACCAAGGCGGGTTTTCCCGGCCTGTTCAGTTTGTGGTTCCCGTTGCTGACCGCCCTCGTCGCCACGTGGATCCTGCTCGTCATGGTTCCGAGCCTGAACGGCACCCCTCTGGGATTCTGGTCCGTGTTCCAACCCGACGTCGTTCTGGCGTTCGTCACTTCCGCGGTGACCGGCGTGCTGTGGGCTGTGTACCGACTTGCGGTGGCGTATACAGGCCGATCCGGCAGCGCGGCAGCTGGCTAGTTGCGGATCACGTCAACTGAAGTGTTGTCACGCACGTCGGGTCGTCACCCGATGTCGATAGCGGTGCCGTCACCGTCAGCCCGTCGTGCTCAATCGTGATCGTCGCAGTGATGTCGCGCGGCAGCCAAAATCCCAGAAACCCATTGCTGAATGTGCGGTATGTGTCATTTACCAGCACGGCGCCATCAGCACCGGTGATGGTGACGTGAACGTCCTCATTTTGCAGCTCGCCGAGGCACGTCGTGAGACTGTGGAAGTAGCACTCGTGCGTGTTTGCCGCGTACGGGGCAAACGACACGTAGAACTCGTCGGCCGGCATCGGGAGGGACAGCTCCTGACCCCGTCCATCAGACAGGAGCAGAGCGTCTGGTCGAATGGATGCGAACAAATCCGCTGGCCGGTCAGCGGTCGGCATGACGTCGAGACGATCAATAATCTGCTTCGCGTCAAGGCCGTTGAGATTGTGCTCGGCGAGCAAGTTCGCACCATCCGATGACGCTGCCGGGGCACCGTCATCAGACGTTGCGGCACAGCCGGTCAATGCCAGCAGGCTGGCGAAAACGAGGGCGATGGGAGCTTGCAGGCGGGTCTTCACGGATAGTCCTTTCATTGCGTCACGGTATGGACGCAGGGCTGATCGGCCATGGGCATGAGGCCGACGAAGATCATGTCAAGTCTATCGTCGCCTGGCTAAAGACGGTGCGCCGCTCTACCGTGAAAACTCCGTGATTGTTCCCCCGTCGCATCCTCCACGCACATTCGTCTCAGTCACTGTTTTACCTCCATCTACAGTTGAGTATGAGTAATACGGATTCCACCCCGGAGCTTCTGCGCCTCGGCGTACTGGCTACATCACGCAAGCCGGATGAGCGACGACTGCCCATCCACCCCGCCCATTTCGAGCGCATCGACGAGGATCTCCGGGCGAACATGATCCTCGAGCGCGGCTACGGGGCCCGGTTCGGCGTCGGCGACGAGGAACTCGAACCGTTGGTGGGAGGGATACTCGACCGCGACGAAATCATTGCTCGCTCCGACGTCGTGCTACTGCCGAAACCTCAAGCCTCCGATGTCAACGAACTGCGCGATGGCCAGACGTTGTGGGGCTGGCCGCACTGCGTGCAGGATCGAAAAATCACCCAGCTCGCCATCGACAAGGGCCTCACGCTCATCGCGTGGGAAGCCATGAATCACTGGCAGTCCGACGGCGGGTTCGGCCTACACGTGTTTCACAAGAACAACGAACTTGCTGGCTACTGCTCAGTCCTGCACGCACTCCAGCTCTGCGGGTCAACGGGCGACTACGGCCGCAGGCTCAGCGCTGTCGTGATCGGCTTCGGCGCAACAGCGCGCGGCGCAGTTACTGCGCTGAATGCTCTGGGCATCCACGATGTTCGCGTCCTGACCAACCGGGATATCGCGGCGGTAGGCGCGCCGATCCCCTCGGTGGACATCATCCAGTTCGAACACAGCGACGAGGCGCCCTTCGAGAGCACCGTCAACACCGAGGACGGGCCCGTGCTTCTCGCCCCTTACCTCGCTGAGAATGACATCGTCGTGAACTGCACGCTTCAGGATCCCAACGCGCCACTCACCTACCTGCAAACGGAAGATCTCGACGCGTTCCGCAAGGGCAGCCTCATTATCGATGTGTCCATCGACGAGGGGATGGGATTCAGCTGGGCGCGGCCAACCTCGTTCGCTGAACCGATGTTCACGGTGGGCGGCTCAACAAATTACTACGCGGTAGATCACAGTCCTTCGCTGCTGTGGAACTCGACGACGTGGGAAATCAGCGAAGCGCTGATTCCCTTTCTGCGCACGGTCATGGAAGGCCCGTCGTCGTGGGCTGCGTCCGACACGATCGATCGGGCAATCGAGATTCAGGACGGCCGCATCCGCAACGACGCAATCCTTACCTTCCAGGGCCGTTCGGTCGCATACCCGTACCCGCCCAATTGACGGTCAGAAAGTTTGACTAATCAGGCGAACTGGATAGTGCCACGAGTGCTCAATAATTGATCCACGTCTCCTACTTGCGCGATTCCTTCGCGCGGAGTATCGTACAACCAAATGGTTGTACTTGAGCTTTCTGATCCTGACGTAGACCGCATCTTCCGTGCACTTGCGGACGCGACTCGGCGCGACATCGTGCGACGCACGCTCAACGCCGACATCTCGGTTTCGCAGCTGGCTGAGGCGTACGCGATGTCTTTTGCGGCTGTTCAGAAGCACGTTGCCGTATTGGAGGACGCGAGACTCGTGACCAAAGAACCGCGCGGCCGCGAGCGGATGGTTCGGGGAAATCCCGATCGCATCCGGCAGGCGCAGCTACTGCTCGACCAATTCGAAGCCATCTGGCGATCGCGCATCGGTCGACTCGATGACCTGCTCGCGGGCGAAGCAACCACTCAACCGGAAACCTGACCGAAAGGCGCACCATGCCCGTCACCACTATCGAGAAGGATCTCGACCAGCTCACCATCACGATCGTCGCCGACTTCGCAGTGCCGGTGCGCCGACTGTGGGATGCGTACACCGACCCGCGCCAGCTCGAGCAGTTCTGGGGGCCGCCGACGTATCCATCGAAGTTCTTCCGACACGATGCCGTCGCCGGCGGGCGCAGCGTGTACGCGATGACCGGGCCCGAGGGAGACGTGCACTACGGCTGCTGGGATTGGACATCAGCGGATGCACCCCGCTCGTTCGAAGTGCTCGACCAGTTCTCGGATTCCGACGGCGTACCGAACACCGAGCTCCCGCCCATGCGCATGACCATGGTGTTCGAGGAAACGGTCGACGGCAGCCGCCTGACGGCGACCTCCCACTTCGACACGCTTGAGCAGATGCAGCAACTCCTCGACATGGGAGTTCTTGAGGGCACGCGCGAGGCGATGTCGCAAATCGATACGGTGCTCGCCGACCTGGCGTCGTTCGCCACCGAACGAGCGACGGAAGCATTCATTCTCAGCGACACTCAGGTGCGGTTCGCGCGGATCATCCGCGGCACCGTCGACCAGGTCTGGCGGGCGCACAACGACGCTGACCTCATGAAGCAATGGTTGCTCGGACCGGATGGCTGGTCGATGCCGGTCTGCGAAGTCGCGACCGCCGTCGGCGATAGTTACCGGTACGAGTGGCAGCAGGACGGCGGCGATGGGCACTTCGGGTTCACCGGCGAACTGCTCGAGTCGGACCCGCCGCACCGTTCGGTGACGACCGAGGCGATGATCGGGTTGGACTCCCCGGCGACGCTCAACGAGTTGACCCTCACCCCGGTAGAAGGTGGCACGCTGCTTACCCTCGTCATCACCTACGCGAACGCCGAGCAGCGAGATGCGATCCTCGCGACCGGCATGACCGACGGAATGGAAACGAGCTACCAGCGCCTCGAAACGCTCTTGTCGTAAGTGGGGTCTTGCAGTGGTCGTTGCGGCAGTTCACACTTTTTGTGAGGAACAACGAAAGGACGAGACCATGGCGCACGGAGACATCACCCACATCGATATTCCAGTGAGCGACTTCGCTGCTGCTGCCCAGTTCTACTCAGAACTGTTCGGTTGGCAGATCGCAGAGGTACCGGGGGTGGCGGTTTCAGGGGGCTATCGCAACACCGGTGAGTAGTGCTCCTAGCTTCTCACGCGGGGTCGCCCAGCCCAGAGTCTTGCGTGGACGATCGTTCAGCATGTCCTGCATCAGCGCGATCTCCTCGTCGGTGACCTGGTTGAAGTTCGTGCCCTTGGGAAAGAAGTCCCGAACCAGGCCGTTCAGGTTCTCGTTCGTCCCGCGCTGCCAGGGCGAGTGCGGATCACAGAAATACATCTCGCATCCCGTCGCGATCGTGAATCTGCGATGCTGGGCCATCTCCTGCCCTTGATCCCAGGTGATCGTCCTCACGAACTCGGCGGGCAACGAACGGATCATGCGCTGCATCAACTCGATCACCGTCATCGAGTCCCGAGTCCCGGGAAGCCGTCCGATGAGCGCAAATCTGGTCTGCCGCTCGACCAGGGTCACCAGGCCCGAGTTCCCGGGACCGACCACGAGATCCCCTTCCCAATGCCCCGGGACTGCACGATCAGCCACCTCGGCGGGGCGATCCGCCAAACGTGCTCCTTCGAGCCAGGGCCGGCTTGACCGGCGGGGCAGCTTGGACTGCGCAACCCGGCCCGTACGCCCAGACCGGAGTGCTTTCTCGACCGTGAGTTCGTGCCGGAGCGCGCCTTTGCCCTGCACGTAGAGTGCTTGATAGATCGTTTCGTGAGACACCTGCAACTCCGGATGATCGGGATACTCCACACGGAGCCGCTGCGCGACTTGCTGCGGGGAATGCTTCCGATTCAACCCTGCCACGACTCGGGCACGTAACGCGGGGTCGGCGAGCTTTCCCGGACGTGGGCGCGGGCGCGCAGCAAGAGCCCGGTAATGCGCGATCTCGGCGACGTACTTCCGGTCGCGCCCATGCCGCACGTGATGCCCGGTGAGCTCTCGGGACACGGTCGAGGCAGCGACTCCGAGCTCGGACGCGATCCCTCGAATCGATAGGGGCGTCTCAAGAGATCTCGCAGCCTGAATGAACGCGCGGTCTGCGAGGGTGGGCCTGTGGTACTTCCGCGGCTCACGCTCCGCTACCGCAGCAGTGAGATCGATCGTGTGAGCACCACCGTGAGAGCCCTGAACGAATTCCATACCCACACGTCTACCCCACCCGTTGATCGTGGTTCTGGGGATACCAGTCCTTCGGCTGATCTCGAGCGTGGAATGTCCCTGCACCAAAAGCTGCAACAGCGGCTCGACCGTGGGCCAGGGCAACAAGTTCATGACAGCACCTCCGCGTGAAGAGGTGTTGCGATAGCCCCCTGAAACCGCCTCCTTTGAATGATGGGTAGTGCTGGTCGAAACAAGCTCATCGAAGTGAGTGATCCGGCTTCTGCCTCAATGAGCGAAGCTCACGCCCCGACCTTTGTGAAGTTGATCGAGGGGAATCAGAGGTTTCTCGTGCGCCGATGTTTCATTCGGGGTCAGAGTTGGATCTCGCGGAGCCGTGGGATGCTCGACCAGATCCGCTTGGTGTAGCTCGGGTCGAAGATGGCGTGGTAGCCGCCGGTGTGCCAGAAGAGGACTGGGCCTTCGAGCGCACCCTTTCGTGCGAGGTCGATGATCGCTGCTACCGCTTTGGCGGTGTAGACAGGGTCAACCACGATACCTTCGAGGCGTGCCATCAGATCGATAGCCTCATCAACACCATCAGCCGGCATGCCGTACCCATCGCCAAGGTAGGCTTCGGTCATCTCAAGATCAGACGATTCAATCGTGATGTGCGGAGCGACGAGCGATGCGGCTTCGTTCGCGAGTCGCAGATAGCTGCCCGGCACGTCTTCATAAACTTCTCCCGCAACGATGACGCCGAGGATGCGGGTGTCTGCTTGCGCGATTGCTCGGCCGAGGGTGAGACCGGCATGGGTGCTCCCCGCGGAACTGGCGTGCACGATTGTCTTGAATGCTGAGCCCTGAGCTTTAATCTGCTCATCGGCTTCGAGGTATGCGCGAGCGAAGCTCGTTGCTCCTCGACCTGTAGCCGATCCGATGGGGAGGCGGTAGACGTATTCGCCAGCCATTTCCAGCTCGGCGATAACGTCCTCGGTCAACCGAGCGAGTTCCACCCAGGAGACGTCGCCTACGAGTCTGAGATTCGCACCGAAGAGGGCATCGAGCAAGAGGTTACCCACCGGCTCCTTCGGCTCATCGTGACACAACACGAGGGTGCACTTCATTCCGATCGCCGCTGCCGCTGCCGCTGCCGCACGCGTCGCATTGGAATGACGAGAGCCCTCGGTGACAATATGCGTGGCACCCAGCGCCTTGGCGTTCGCTAGTTCCATCTCAAGTTTGCGCACCTTGTTCCCCGCGAGGCCCACGGAACCCAGGTCATCGCGCTTGGCCCAGACCTCGATACCGAGTTCCTCGCTCAGTCGAGACAGGGGCTGCACGGGCGAGGTGAAGCCGCGGAGGTCGAGACGGGGCAGGTCGATGAGTTGTGAAGCGTTCATGATCCCAAAATGTAGAGAGACTCATGCGATTGCACAACCTTGTCTGTTTTTGATATGCAAATGCTCACCAATGCACCTCTGAACTGCGCTATCGTCTGTCATATGTACAGTCTTGATTCAGTTGATGCTCACATTCTTCTCGCGAGAGATGAGGCTCAGGATGCCTCGCTGATCGAGCTTGGCAATCGTCTGGGGCTTTCCAGGAACACCGTTCATGCCCGGCTGAAGCGGTTGCGCGAGCACCGGGCACTTGGGGCTCCCAGTTCAGCGTTGGATCCTGCGAGCGTCGGGCGGCCGCTCCTCGCTTTCGTCACCGTGTCGGTTTCTCAGCAGTCCATCGCCTCGGTGTACGAGGCCATTGCCGCTATACCTGAAGTGGTGGAGGCTCACACGACTACAGGCGATGCTGATCTGATGCTGAGGGTTGTAGCGCGAGACACGGTTGACCTGCACCGCATCACACAAGCCGTCCAGTCGGCGCCAGGCGTGCAACGAAGCAGCACCTCCATCGCTACGACCGAGGTCATACAGCACAGAATGTCCGCTCTTCTTCAAGAGCTCTCGACACGAAGCCGCTGACATGCCGGATGCTGGGGGCTGGTTCAAGACGCTCCGGTCGTTGCGCGAAGGACCGCAGTTATTCGGCGGCGGATCCTTCGGGGTATCCGTCGGTTAGCTCGATCGCTATATGTCCGACCTAGAAGATCTCAACTTGACCGGGTTCAGAGGGCTGCCTTCAGCAGCATCGAAGACAGTGAACTATTGGCATGCGCGATTCCTGCGATTGCTTGTAAGGGGACTACGCCGTTGCCGAGCGCTGTGAGCTGTTGGTTCGATGTGAGTCGCAGGATCGAGTCGGTTACCCAGTTTCGCTCGAGACCCATCAGCCACTCTACGAACTCGGCTGCGGGCCGTGGCCCAACGCCATCGTTCAGGAGGGCCGGGGAGGGAGCCTCTCGACCTGTGATGTGCTCCCATCGAGCTATAGCCTCGGCGTACTTTCCCCAGCGGTAAAGATGCCGTCGAGCAGGTTCCACAGCGTCTCCGATTCGGCTCTCCATTTCGGTGAGCCATTGGGTCCGTTCAAGGCGAGGTCGATTACCTGGTGCGAAAGCGCGATCGTTCCCCGGCGTGCTCGTACTTGATCCAGGTTCTCCCCGCCCCGCGCTGCGTCGGAGGCGAGCGGGGTTCGGAACAGTGGCGCGAGCGAGGATGAAGACGCGGAACCGGGGATGCGGAGCGCCGATGAGGGAAGCGGGTAAGCCGACCCATCGTGCGTCATACCCGAGGTCGGCCAGGTCTCCGAGTACGGCGCCGAGCGCCCGGAGAGGTCGAGCTGGCTGGTTTCCCAGACCCCAGAGATCGGGTTCCAGGTGGCGAAGGGTTGCGGGGTCGGGGGTTGCACGTTCGTCTCCTTGAGGGGTTGCATCGTCGGGGGTTGCGCGGATCGCTGAGGCTGAGAGTAGGCCGCGCACGTTCTCGATCACGACCCATTCGGGGCGGAGCTGGTCGATGGCGTCGGCCATGTTCGCCCAGAGCCCGGAGCGAGTGTCGGGCGCGAGGCCGGCCATCTTCCCGACGGTGGAGACGTCCTGGCAGGGGAAGCCGCCGCAGAGGATGTCTACCGGCTCGACCGTGCGCCAGTCGATCATGGTGATGTCACCGAGATTGGGCGTGTCCGGCCAGTGATGGGAGAATACGCGGGCGACGGGTTCGTTGATCTCGGAGAACCAGACGGTGCGTGCCCCGAAGACGTGCTCGACGGCGAGGTCGAGGCCGCCGTAGCCGGAGAAGAGCGACCCGACCGTGAGTAGCGACGGGTCAAGTATTTCGAGAGGTGTAGGCATCGGAACTCCTGCCGGTCGGCGATCCCGGCGGCACCCCTCCATCGAGGTTCCAGCGCGCCGAGCTGGTCACCTCACAGGTGCACGCCGCCATACCCGCGCCCTACTCAACCCGGAACCTCAGCCTCTGAACCAAGGCCCGCTCCCGCTCCCGGCCTCCCCGCCTCCCAGCCCTCGCCTCCGCCGCATCCTCAGCCACCTCTCCGCCTCCTTCCCGAGCCTCCACGCGTCTTGCAGATGCGGTTTCAGAGCCCGCGAGTAAACGCAGAGTTGACCGCGCGCACCTCCTTCCCGAACGCGACCGAGCGTTCAGGAAGGACGATCCCGATGAGTACGAGAACGACATACCAGCCGGCCCAGTTCGAGGCGTCAGGTTGGGATTCCGGCACCCCGGAACGCCTGGGGTTGCCCGACATAGCGCGCTGCAACCCCTGACGCAACCCCTGGTTACACCTGGTTGCCACGAGACAGGAATCGGTTGAGACTACGGTTTCGATACAGGTGCGAGCGGGGGCGACGCCTGCAAGCGTCTGCTACGTTCCGTGTTCGCTGGCGACAGTGAAAAAGTCTCTCGACGCCGCGCTGACTCGCGACTATGCCAAAGTCGGGACAACACGGGGCACAAACATGTTCGAGTGTTTACTCGCTCTTTCCTTGAATCTCCCATCCGGCTTGGGATGCGGAAGCCACCTCCGATAAGAGTCATCGATTCGCGGGCCGGTTCGCGACTAATGGCGATCTCGTGGATGGCTGGAGCGTTAGTGGGATGTAGCGGTTCCCCAGGACCCTTCCCTCAAGGGGTGTCCGTGCTTCGTGAGGGCGTCAAGCCAGCGCTGAGTTTTTTCACGAGCCCACTCACGCTCAATGTCGGTCGCGAAGGCTAGGCACCCGTCAACGTAATTGATCATCGATAAGGCTGAGTCGAATCGCCGTGCAGAAGCGTGGGCCGCTGGGCCATACTTGCCAACACAGCGGATATGGTTTTCGAGCTTGCTACGAAATTCTGGGACGAGCCGGACTCCCTGTTCCGCAAGCATCAGTCCAAGGACGATCTGACGTGCGCCCGCCGATACGACTCGTGTCTTCTTCTTGTGTACCTGGAAGCCCGAAAGTGCAATTGCTCGCTCAACCTGAGATACCAAACCGGGAACCGATGCGCGATTGAACCGCCGGTTCAAGGCCTACCCCATGTGGCAGGCACCGAACAAGATAAGCGGCGGCGGGCTGGCCCCGCGAAGCGAAGATTTCACGCAGCCTTGTTCGTACGTCGAAGTCGACTCCATCGATGACACGCTCCTGAGCGCGGTCGCCGCAGGCGGCACCGTGCTCATGGACAAGTCGGAAATTTCCGAGACGAGCTGGTGGGCCATAATCCAAGACCCGGACGGCAACAACATCGGCCTTTACGAAGGAACAACCGACACGTCCGCATAGTGATGGTCGTAGCACAGGGCTTTCCGTGATTGTCTCCGCGTCACCAATCAGTCCGGAATGGGAGTTTGCTGATAGGAAGCGAGGGCCCAGCCCCCGGCTTCGCGCGTATACACGCTTGACATGAGTGCGACAAATGGTTTCGCAAGGTCGTCGCGAATGCCCGTCCCTCGATACACCAGGAGGGCTGATACGCCCCCGAGCTCGATGAGGCGTGCGCCGTCGATTTCGTAGGAGTCCCAGGGTGGTGCGTCATTCAAGGATTCGATCACTTCCCGCCGAGTGAGCACCTGGCCGTTGGACAGGATCATCAGTGCGTCGTCAGTCATGAGTCGCCCATAGTAGTCGGAACCGGTGCCATCGCACAGAGACTGCCAGCCTTCGTGTTCCAAATCCAGCAATTCCTGCAGGGTCATGTTTCCAGAATAGTTTCTGCGGAAAACGACCTCAACGTGAGCGGGTTGTTGCGCGAAACGTGCTTCGAGGAACCAATCGGGTTGGCGTAGCAAATCGCAAATTCAGTATTAACTTATATAAGTGATTGCTTAGATAATAGGTTTGTGCACGCATTCGATGTTCTCGGCGATCCGGTTCGGAGACGCATTCTGGAATTGCTCGCGGACAGCGAGCTCTCGGCCGGTGCCGTGGCAGAGACGATCCAAGTCGAGTTCGGGATTTCCCAGCCAGCTGTTTCCCAACATTTGCGGGTGCTGCGCGAAAGCGGCTTCGCTACTTCACGGGCGGAGGGGGCTCGACGGCTGTACTCAATCGAACCGGCGGCGTTGCACGAGGCCGATGTATGGCTCGATCAGTTTCGGAAATTCTGGAATCAGCATTTGGATGCCCTCGCGACAGAACTGGCACGCGGGCGACGTGATCGCACGATGGCAGCGACGCCGAAAGCGACGGATGCCAGCACACCACAGGCTCACTACGAAGAAAGGAACGACTTATGACTATCGACATCCCCAACGAACTCAACGCCATTGACCGGACGGTCGAAAAGCTTCCCGCGGACGCGGACGCGGACGCGGGCGAGCGGATCGGCGTCACGCTGCGTCGCATCTATTCCGCGCCCATTGGCGACGTCTGGGATGCCATCACGGACCCGTCCCGAATCAAACGCTGGTTTATGCCGATAAGCGGCGAACTGCGCGTTGGAGGAACATTCCAACTCGAAGGCAACGCCGGCGGGGAGATCCTCGCGTGCGAGCCACCCGGCCTCGTGCGCGTGACCTGGGGCGGCGCTACGAGCATCGTGGAGTTGAGCTTGTCGGAATTGGATGGCGGCACAGTCCTGCAGTTGGATCACACCGTGCCGATTGAGATGGCCCAAAGCGGCGCGGGCGCGCTCTGGGTCGGACCGGGATGGGATGGCGCCGTCATGGGGCTCGGACTGTTTCTCGCCGTTGGTGGCATCGACGACCCTGTCGCGATGGCCGCGTCACGGGAAGTGCAGGAGTTCTCCCAGCAGTCGGTGCACGCTTGGGCGGCAACGGTGAAGGATTCCGGCACTGCCACCACCGAACAGCTCGCGCAGGCGACCGCGATCTCGCTCGCGCAATTCGCGCCCGATCTGGCCACGCCAGAGAACCAGTAACCGATCAATTCGAACAGCCGACCCCCGCGATCGGCCCGCTGTGCCTCAGGAATGGCACCAAAGAATCCTCGCCACTTTCAGGATATCGCGACTGTGGGGGCTTGCCGCAAGGCCCCTGGCGCACGCGATAATCGTTCCTTCGCCGAGCTCAGCGTTTAACCGGTCGCTGGCATTCCTCGGCGAGAAGTGGGGTTTTCATGATTGACGTGATCATTTGCGGGGGCGGTCCGACCGGGATGATGCTGGCAAGCGAGCTGCGCCTGCACGACGTGGACGTGGTGGTTCTCGAGAAGGATGCTGAGCCCAGCAAACTGGTCCGCTCGCTGGGGTTGCAACCGCGCAGCATCGAGATACTGGACCAGCGAGGTTTGCTTGATCGATTTCTCGAACTTGGCACCGAGTATCCGGATGGCATTCGCCAATTCGCCGGAATCGAAACTTCGGCGGGGCTGGAGCTTGACACTCCCCACGGGTACCTCCTCGGCATCCCGCAACCGGCCACCGACCGCTTGCTCGAGGAGCGCGCCACCGAACTCGGGGCTGAGATCCGCCGCGGCCACGAAGTGGCCCGCATCGACCAGGACGAGACCCACGTGACCGTCGAGTTGGCGGACGGAGAGCAGCTTCGTGCGCGCTGGCTGGCCGGGTGCGACGGCGGTCGTAGTCTCGTGCGCAGGGCGTTGGACATCGATTTTGTCGGCGAACCGGCCACAACGGAATGGCTGCTCGCTGAGCTCGAGGTGACGACGCCACCCGACGAGTTGGCCACAGTCGTGGCTGAAGTTCGCGAGACCCACCGTGGATTCGGGGTCGGCCCGACGGGCGACGGGACCTACCGTGCCGTCGTGCCCGCCGCGACCGTGGCCGAGGATCGCACGACACCCCCGACTCTGGACGAATTCCGGACCCAGCTGCGCGCCTACGCGGGCACCGACTTCGGCACACACTCGCCGCGCTGGCTGTCCCGGTTCACCGATGCGACCCGGCTGGCTGAACGCTACCGAGTCGGCAGGGTGTTCCTGGCCGGCGACGCGGCGCACGTGCATCCGCCTCTGGGCGGTCAGGGCCTGAACCTCGGTATTCAGGATGCGGTCAACCTCGGCTGGAAACTCGCAGCCGAGGTGAATGGCTGGGCCCCGGATGGGTTGTTGGACAGTTACCACTCCGAACGACACCCAGTCGCGGCGGACGTGCTGAACGTGACCCGCGCCCAGTCTGAACTGATCTCCCCTGAACCCGGGCCACAAGCGGTTCGACGATTGCTGGATCAGCTCATGGCCATTGAGGGCGTGAGCCGTTTCCTCGTCGAGAAAGTGACCGGGATCGGGATCTGTTACGAATCCGACGGTCCCGACGAGCTGGTGGGCAAGCGATTGCGCGACATCCGACTTTCGACCGGCCGCCTCTACGAGTTGATGCACGACGGGCGGGGCCTTCTTCTCGACCAAACCGGGACCCTCAGGATCGACGAATGGGCAGACCGGGTCGACCGTGTCGTCGATACCAGCGATGAACTGGACGTACCGGCCGTGCTCCTGAGGCCGGATGGCCACGTGGCGTGGGCCGGCCACGACAACCAGGAGCTGCTGGTTCCGTTGCTGAAGTGGTTTGGCGTCAGTTAAACCTCCGGCGGTAGATCGCGAGCGCACCGGCGTACGCCACGACGAGGATCCCGACGAGCCAGGCGAGGGCGATCCAGATGTCGCCACCGACGGGCTGCCCGGCGAACAGAGCCCGGATCGTGTTCACGATGGAGGTCACCGGCTGATTTTCGGCGAACCAGGCAACCGGACCTGGCATGGACGCCGTCGGCACGAAGGCAGAGCTGATGAACGGGAGGAAAATCAACGGATAGCTGAACCCGCTCGCGCCATCGACCGTCTTTGCCGAGAGCCCCGCGATGACCGCGATCCAGGTCAGTGCGAGGGTGAACAGAATCAGGATGCCCGCAATAGCGAACCAGGCACCGATGGAAGCCGGCGTGCGAAACCCCATGATGAGCGCGACTCCCGTGACGATGGCCACCGAAACGAGATTCGCAACCACGGAGGTGAGCACGTGGGCCCAGAGCACGCTCGACCGCGCGATCGGCAGGGACTGGAATCTCTCGAAAATGCCGCCCTTCACATCGAGGAACAAACGATAAGCCGTATAGGCGACTCCTGAGGCGATCGTGATGAGCAGCACTCCGGGGAGCAAGTAGTTGACGTACGACTCGCCGGATCCGATGTCGATCGCGCCGCCAAGCACGTACACGAACAGCAGCATGAGCGCGATGGGGGTAATCGCGGTCGTGATGATCGTGTCCGGGCTCCGGAGGACGTGGCTCAGCGACCGGCCGGTGAGGGTGCGGGTGTCGCCGATGAGGTGGGTGGTCATGAGGCCTCCTGGTCGATGTGAGATGAGTTCTCGCCGACGAGCGCAAGAAAGACATCTTCAAGTGAGGGCTGCTTTTCGACGTACTCGACGGCGGCGGGCGGGAGCAACCCTTTGAGCTCGGCTAGCGTGCCGCTGTGGATGATCCTGCCGTTGTGCAGAATCGCGATGCGGTCGGCGAGGTGTTCGGCTTCGTCGAGATATTGCGTCGTCAGCAGCACGGTTGTGCCTTCGTCTGCGAGCTTCCGGATGGCCTGCCACACCCCGATGCGCGCCTGCGGGTCGAGCCCGGTCGTGGGCTCGTCGAGGAAGACCACGGGAGGATTGCCGATCAACCCCATCGCAATGTCGAGCCTGCGGCGCAATCCTCCCGAGTACGTTGCGACCCTGCGATCCCCGGCGTCGGTGAGCGCGAAACGGGCAAGCAAGTCGTCGGCGATCCGAGCAGGGCTCTTCACGTGCCGCAGGCGGGCGACGAGCTCGAGGTTCTCCCGCCCGGTGAGAATGTCGTCGACCGCGGCGAACTGGCCTGTCAAACTGATGGATTCCCGCACGTCGGCGGGATTCGCGACGACATCGAAACCATTGACGGTCGCGGTGCCGGCATCCGCTTCGAGCAGCGTCGACAGGATTCGGATGAGCGTGGTTTTTCCTGCGCCGTTCGATCCGAGCAGGGCGAAGATGCTGCCCTGCTCGACGTCGAAGTCGACGCCGCGCAGCACCGAGAGTGCCTTGAACGACTTCTCGATGCCCCGAACTTGAATCGCGATCTGAGAGGTCACTTCTGCTCCCCCCTTACGGCCTCCTCGATTGCTTTGGTCAGGCGGGCACGCTCCTTGTCGATCCACTGCTTGCCGACGTAGGCCTGCGCGAACGTCTCTGCGAAATCGACGGGATCGTCTCCGACGATGTCGCGCACCGGTGTCCCTTCAACGGCGGCGCGTTCCCACAAGTCTGCGAGGTCGCCGAACATCGTCACGAGCGTGTCGCCATCTGTGACGCCCGCGTAGTACATGAAGTAGCGGTGCAGTGCTTTCGCCGAGGCGGCGTACGGCTCCGGCAACGAATCGATGCGGGCTTTGTCCTGTTTGTATTGCTTCTTCTGCTCGAGCGACCCGGTGAGTGCTTCGATCCATTGTGCGGCCATGGTTACTTTCCTTCCTTGTTCGTGTCTGTGCTGTGTCGTCGGAGTTGCTCGATGCGTCCGGACAAAAACGCCCACGTCGTCCAGAATTCGTCGAGGTACTCGGCACCGCTCGCGTTCAGCGAATACACCTTGCGCGGTGGCCCCTTCTCGGATGGCACTTTCTCGACGTCCACGAAGCCCCGCTGCTCGACCCTCACCAGGAGCGCGTACACAGTGCCCTCGACGATGTCGGAGAAACCCTCCTCGCGCAGCCGAGCGGTGATCTCGTAGCCGTATGCCGGTTCAACGGCAAGGGTTGCGAGGATGATGCCCTCCAGGGTGCCCTTGAGCATTTCCGTCATCTGCCGTGCCACGGCAACTCCCCACTACTCAGTGATGCTTACTACCAGTAGATAGTAACACTGAATACCGACAGCACAAGCCCACGGTGGATCCGGTTATTCGACCGGTTGACAGTCTCGACAAAGAGCAGAATTGAAGAAGCGCATTCCCGCGTGCACGCTTACGCTAGGTGCCACACCATGACGGTTCCAACTACGGGGAGAGCATGAGCACGTTCAGCAAAGAAGAAAAGGCGGCAATGCAGGCGGCCGTCGCGGAAGAGAAGGCGGCGAAGGCAGGAGCCGATATGGAGGCAGCCTGCCTCGCGGCAATCCAGAAAATGACGGGATCCGACAAGGAGATTGCCCAAACACTGCACGAATTGGTTGGCAAGCATACATCGCTCGCCCCGAAGACGTGGTACGGGATGCCTGCCTATGCCGACTCGGCCGGAAAAACCATTGTGTTCTTCCAGCCCGCGACGAAGTTCAAGACGAGGTATGCCACGATCGGATTCCAGGAGCACGCGAACCTGGATGACGGCAACTTCTGGCCGAACGCGTACGCCGTGACCAGGCTTACCGCCGCAGACCAGAAGCAACTCGTCGCACTGCTCAAGAAAGCCGTCAGCTCGTAAGCGCGGCGCCATGAATCTGCGGACCTCGGCCGCTCGTCAGATCCCAAGCACCGCTTTCGCGATGAGGAAGTAGATGACGAGCCCCGTGGCATCCACGAACGTGCTGATGAATGGCGCAGAAACGATTGCCGGATCGACGCGCAGCGCCCTCGCCCCGAGGGGAATCGCGCCGCCCACTGCCGCCGCGAGAGTGCCGATGGACGCCACGGTGAGAAGGAGCACCAGCGCGATGTCGACGCCCACGAGAAGCATCGCTGGGACGAACCCGATGAGACCCAAAGTCCCGCCGAGCATGAGGCCGACCCGAAGTTCGCGGAAAAGGACCCGAAGAATGTCGCGCGGCCGCACCTCGCCCATCGCGAGCGAGCGCGTGATCGTTGTTGCGGCCTGCGAACCGATATTGCCTCCCGCGCCGATCAGCATGGGAATGAAGAGGGCGAGGGCGAGAGACTGTTCCAGCGTCGCAGAGAATGAATCCTGCACGGCGACGGTGAGAGTCGATGCTCCAACCAGAACGAACAGCCAGACCACGCGGCTTCTCACCACGGCGAAAAGCCGCGCGGACAAGTAGGGTTGCCGCAACGGCTCCGCACCACCGGTGCGCGCCGCATCCTCCGCCTCCGCCGCAGCGAGAATTGCCGCCGCATCATCGAAGGTGAGGAGGCCGACGAGCCGGTTCTCGGAGTCCACGACCGCCGTCGCAATCAGATCCGCGTCCACGACTTTGCGGGCAGCATCCTCTTCCGGTTCGTTCACCGAGATCAACAGGGGCTCATGCATGAGGTCGGCGACCCTGGCATCCGGATCCGCCATGAGCAGGTCACGAAGTTCGACGGCACCCATGACAATGCGAGTGCTCCCCGCAACGGGCACGTAATAGATGGTCTCCGCGCTCTGGCCGGCCGAGCGCACGTGGTCGAGGGCCTCACTCGCCGACATTGTCGCGAGTACCTTGATGTATTCGGGAGTCATCCGCCGGCCGATGCTGCCGATGGGGTAACCGAGGAGAGTCGCCGTGAGCTCGTGCTCCTCGGGCGATAAGCCCAAAAGCAGCTTCTTCGCCACATTTGCCGGCAGCTCATCGAACAACAGGACTCGGTCATCGGGATCAAGGTCCTCGATCAACTGGCCGACGCGTTCGTCACGGAGCGCTCCGAGCACCTCGCTGGCAAGGCCGGGATCGAGGTCCTCGAAAACCGCAAGTGCGCGATCCTTGGGCAAGAGCCGGAACAACACGGCGCGCCGACGCGAGTCAGTGCGGCCCAAGAGCGCGACGACTTCGTGTGTGCGCAAACCGAGCAGCGCCTCTCGAAGCGCAGCAAGGTCGGTGATCGGGATGTCTTCCACCGCGTCCCGCGTGCCCGGCTCAGCCACACTTCTCACCTTCTCTACCTAATGGATGCTCGCCGTTCAGCGTAGCCGGGGCGCTACCCAACTCGGACGCCGACACTAGTACGGCAAACTTGCTCATATGAATCTGCCCTTGGACGTCGTGATCGCCCCCGACTCGTTCAAGGGTTCGCTCGATGCGAAGTCTGTCGCATCAGCCGCCGCGCGCGGCTGGCTCACCGTGCGACCGCACGACCGGGTTCGAGTTTTGCCGCAGGCAGACGGCGGAGAGGGAACGCTCGACGCGGTCGCCGCCGCGGTGCCGAATGCGCTCCGACGCGACGTCGGTTCGGTCACGGGTCCGGACGGCCGCCCCACTCCCGGAGAGTGGCTTGAACTGCCTGGCAGCATCGGTGTCGTCGAACTCGCCCAGTGCTCCGGGCTGCCGCTCATGCGCACACTCGACCCGCTCGGCGCGACGACGCGAGGCCTCGGCGAAACCATCCGGCACGCGCTGGATCAGGGCATCGGATCGCTCATCATCGGCCTGGGCGGCTCCGCCTCAACGGACGGCGGCGCTGGCGCACTCCGCGCTCTCGGCCTCGGCCTCGCAGATTCGGAAGGATCGCAGCTCGATGATGGCGGTGCGGCGTTGATCGAATTAGCCTGCATCGACGCGTCGGCGTTCAGAGCGCCACCGTCCGAAGGGGTCACCCTGCTCGCCGACGTCACGGCACCGTTGCTCGGCGACAACGGGGCTGCGGCGGTCTTCGCGCCGCAGAAGGGTGCGGATGTTTCTGAGATCCGCGCGCTCGAGCGCGGCCTGTCCCGCTTCGCGCACGTGCTGGGCGGCGCCCCGGAGGCGCCGGGATCCGGCGCCGCGGGAGGAACCGCCTACGGATTCGCCACGGTGTGGGATGCCAGAATCGAATCCGGAGCCCGTGTGATTCAGCGCCTGACGGGGCTAACGGAGGCAATCGATTCGGCCGACGTTGTGCTCACGGGCGAGGGCCGATTCGACGAAACCTCGACGACCGGCAAAGTCGTCGGAGAACTGCTCTCGCTCGCTACAGGGAGGCGCGCACGGGTTGGCATCATCGCGGGCCGGGTTCAGTCGAACCCGGCCGTCTGGTCGTGCGCCCTGTCCGACCTCGCAGGTTCGGCAGTTGCCGCAATGGCCGATCCTGTTCGGTACATCGAGGAAGCCGGAGCCGCCGCAGCACGTCATTTTTCGGCACCCGCTCCCTGAGGAAGTCGCGAAGCGACTGTCTCGAAGGGAACCAACACGTTGATTGACGTTCCCCTTCGAGACGCCGACTTCGTCGGCTCCTCAGGGAACGGCCAGCGCCGACTTCGTCGGCTCCTCAGGGAACGGCCAGCGCCGACTTCGTCGGCTCCTCAGGGAACGGCCAGCACGTCAACTACCGGAGTGGGTTTCCAGAAAGTCGTAGAGCTCGGTGTCGTCCACACCGGGAAAAGTTCCAGACGGCAACGGCGACAGGATGTGCGCGTGCAGCCGGGCACTTGCCCACGCCTTGTGGGACCAGCGCGCGGCGAGCTCGTCCGATGGCCGCCTGCAGCAGGCCGCATCCGGACACGTCGACGCCTGCCGGTTCGTGGTTTCCCGCCCCCGGAACCATTTCGCATCGTTGAACGGAACGCCGAACGTGATCGAGAACTCCTCCGCCTGCGAGGTGCCGATCTGCGTCGAGCACCAGTAGGTGCCGGCGGGCGTGTCCGAGTACTGGTAAAACTCCGTGGTGCGGTTGGTGCGCTCGAACGCGAGCCGGGCGCTCCAGTGACGGCACACTATTTGCCCTTCGGTCGAACCGGTGACGTCGGTCGGAAACCGAAGCCCGTCGTTCTCGTACCCCTTGTAGAGGGCGCCGTCTTCGCCGACCCGGAGGAAGTGCACGGTCATGTCGAGGTGGCTGGTCGCGAGGTTGGTGAAGCGAAGCGCTGCGGCCTCGTGCGTCACTCCGAACGCGTCCCGGAAATCCTCGATCGCGAGGTTCTTGTCCGCTTTCGCCCCCCTGAGGAACTCGACGGACTGCCGCAGCGGCATGAGGCACGCCGCCGCGAAGTAATTGATCTCGAGGCGCTGGCGCAGGAACTCCGCATAGCTGGCCGGTTCCTGATGGCCGAGAAGCCGGTGCGCGAGCGCCTGCAGCGCCATCGAACGAAGGCCGTGACCGCCGGGAATCGAAGCGGGCGGCAGATAGATTCGCCCGTTCTCCAGGTCGGTCACCGAGCGCGTCGAGTGCGGTAGATCCGCCGCGAAGATGAGGTCGAATCCGAGATGCTTCGCCATGAGGCTCACCGAACGGTGGGTGAGAGCCCCCGTGGAGTGCCCGACCTGCCGCAACTGTTCCTGGGCAATTTCCTCGATCTCGGGCATGTAGTTGTTCTGGGTGCGCATGAACTGACGAAGTTCGGTATTGGCACGCCGCGCCTCCTCCGGAGTGGCGATGGCTTCTTTCGCCCTACGCGCGAGCTCGCGATGCAGCCCGACGAGAGCTTCGAGCATTTCGTCCGGCATCGTGCGCGACGGGCGGATGGCCGGCAGCCCGAGCCCTGCGTACACAGCGCTGCGCTGCATCCGCTCGAGTTCGATTTCCATAGCCGCCCGCGGTGTCGGTGGTGCAGGGTCCAGCAGGTCCGCTACCTCCACCCCCACCGCGGTCGAGATGGATTGCAGGAGCGACAATCGCGGTTCGCGCCGCCCGTTCTCCATGAGGGAGAGCTGGCTGCCCGCGATCCCGACATCCTCACCCAGTTGATCGAGAGTGAGCCCCGCGCTGGTCCGGAAATGACGGATGCGCTGCCCCAGTGTCGCAAGATCGGTCATGAAATCCACTCTAGTGAAAGTTTTGCGTTTCTTTCGAGCGTTCTCACCGGAAATCTCCCGTTTAGGGGCGCAGAATGAAATGACTACCGATTTTCACGAGGAGAGAGCGATGACCCTCACGGCACCCCAGCGCACCAATCCCACGGGAGACACCGTCATGAACGAGAAACCCGCAGTTCCGGAGAACGCGCCGCAGTCTGTCGTCACGTGGGTCAATGAGATCGCCAAACTCACCAAGCCAGCAGCCATTCACTGGTGCGACGGCTCCGCGCAGGAGTACGACATGCTCACGCGCATGATGATCGAGACGGGCACTCTCCTTCGGTTGAACCCGGAGCACCGCCCCTACAGCTTTCTCGCCAGAAGCGATCCGAAGGATGTCGCGCGGGTCGAGGCAAGAACTTTCATCTGCTCCAAGGACCCTGACGATGCCGGCCCGACGAACAACTGGCTCGACCCGGACGAAATGCGCACGACTCTGAAGGGCCTCTTCGACGGCAGCATGCGCGGGCGGACGATGTACGTCATCCCGTTCTCGATGGGTCCGCTCGGAAGCCCGTTCGCGAAACTCGGTGTTCAAGTCACCGACTCCCCCTACGTCGTGGCGAGTATGAACATCATGACGCGCATGGGCGCTGCCGCGCTCGACCTCATCGGCCCCAAGACACCCTGGGTTCCCGCTGTTCACAGTGTGGGAGCACCACTCCTCGAAGGCGACAAGGACGTGCCGTGGCCGTCGAACGAGACGAAGTACATCACCCATTTTCCGGAGACCCGCGAAATCTGGTCGTTCGGATCGGCATACGGCGGCAATGCCCTGCTCGCGAAGAAATCGTTCGCTCTGCGCATCGCCTCCGTTCTCGCGCGCGATGAGGGCTGGCTCGCCGAGCACATGCTCATCCTCAAGATCACGAACCCGCGCGGGAGAGTCTTCCACCTCGCCGCGGCGTTCCCATCTGCGTGCGGCAAGACGAATCTCGCGATGCTGCGGCCGACGATTCCCGGCTGGAAGGTCGAAACCATCGGCGATGACATCGCCTGGCTTCGGCCGGGCCCGGATGGTCGCTTGCGCGCCATCAACCCGGAAGCCGGATTCTTCGGCGTCGCACCGGGAACGAGCCCGACGACGAATGCTACGGCCGTGGACACGATCTGGGGCAACACGATCTTCACGAACGTCGCCCTCCGCGACAACGGCGACGTGTGGTGGGAGGGACTCACGGAAAAAGCTCCCGACCACCTCACCGACTGGCAGGGCAACGACTGGACGCCCGCATCCGGAACGCCCGCTGCACACCCGAACTCGCGATTCACCGTGTCGGCGCGTCAGGCCCCATCGATAGCGGACTCCTGGGATGACCCCAACGGCGTAGTGCTCGACGCGATCATCTTCGGCGGGCGCCGCGCCAACAATGTTCCCCTCGTCGTTGAGGCACGCGACTGGGAGCACGGCGTCTTCATGGGGGCGAACATCTCCTCCGAGCGCACTGCGGCGGCCGAGGGCAAGGTCGGCGAACTTCGCCGCGACCCCTTCGCCATGATGCCGTTCTGCGGATACAACATGGCCGACCACTGGTCGCACTGGCTCAGCATGGGAGAACACCTGCGCAAGAACGCTGTGGTACCGCGCATCTTCCAGGTGAACTGGTTCCGCAAGGGCGACGATGGACGATTCCTGTGGCCCGGTTTCGCCGAGAACGCGCGCGTGCTCGCCTGGATCCTCGATCGGGTTGACGGACAGGTTGGCGCATCGGACACCCCGCTCGGACTCGTGCCGCGGGACGGCGGAATCGACCGCGCCGGCATCAACGTCACTGATGAGGACTGGGCCGAACTGTTCGCCATCGACAGGGAAGCCTGGCTGGACGAGCTTACGGGGACGGAAGAGTTCCTCGCGAAATTCGGCGACCGGCTTCCCGACGCACTCCAAAACCAGCTGAACGACATTCGGCAGCGACTGCAACAGCCTTAAGCCCTCCTGCGCAGGCTCAGCCGGCGCTGGCATCGCGCAATAGCTGCGCGATTACCCCAGCTCCACAGCGCCCTCGCCCAACGTTTCGGGTGCCTTCTTCGTCTTAGTAAGTATGACCACCATTTCGCCCGCCGTGCGCGGTGTCGCGCGGCAACTTGCGCAGCCCGACAGAATAGGTGCAGCGAAAAGGAGGCTGCCGGTGGAGGATCGTGCCGCGAGCGACCCGGCAGGGCGGTCCTGGGAGCTCGTCGTCAGCCAGCTCGTCGAGGAACGCGGCCACGCGCTCGAACGGTACGCCATGCTCCTGTGCGGCAATGCGGATGACGCTGCGGATCTGGTTCAGGATGCTCTCGTGAAAACGTTCGGCCGCCTGAGAAACGGCTTCACGGTGAACAGCGCGGAAGCGTATGTGAGGAAGACCGTGCTCAACGCCTATTTGGACCGCGGCAGGCGGCAATCGCGGTGGCGGCGTATCGCCCACCTCGACCTCGCACCGGAGATCCGGGATTCGGAGGCGCCCGAGACGGAACGCCGACTGGACCTCCTCGCCCAGCTGCAGCAGCTCGCGCCGCGCGAACGCGCCTGCATCGTGCTGCGCTACTACGAAGACTTGAAGATCGACGACATCGGCGCGAGCCTCGGCATCAGCTCCGGAGCCGTGAAGCGGTACCTGAGCGACGCTCTCGCAAAGCTCGCCGTGTCACTGTCCGAGGGAGACTTCACCGACATTGGAGGTGGCCGTGCGCACTGAATCAGAGCTTCGAGACGAGCTTCGGCGGACTCGGCCCGGTACGACATCGCAGATCGATCCCGACGCGGTCATCCGAAAGGCGAAGGCCCGGCGGGCTCCACGGCAGATCGCGTTCGGGTCCGTCGCGGTTCTCGCTGTGGCCGGTTTCGCCATCCTCGGCACGTCGACATTGCCTTCGTTCATCTCGATGTCGACGGGAACCGCGGATTCTGCGGGAATAGCGGGTCCGGAATCGGCGATGAGCGAATTGAAGGACGACCACTTCAACGGCCAATATGACGCACGCCGCGCGCTGACCGGCCGTTGCGGTGAAACCAGTTCGGCACTCGCCCCCACCCAGCTTGGGCTCCAACTGATGGCGGCGTTTCCCTCGTCGATTCCCGCCGACGGCGAGTCGGTCGCTGGAACGGTCACGTTGACGAACACCGGCTCATCGCACGTGCGGGGCTCCACCAGTTCCGAACCCGTCCTCATTCTGTCCAGGAACGGCGTGACCGTATGGCACAGCAATGGCCCGCTCCCCTCTGAACCACATGCTGTGGATCTCGCACCCGGTGACTCGATCTCGTACCCCGCCAGCTTCACCCCCGTCGAATGCTCCGCCGAGGATGAGGTCGGCGGCCGATTCCGGGACAATCTCCCGGCGCTCGAACCGGGAGAAGTCGAATTGACGGCCGCGATCTGGTTTGTTCCGGAAGGAGCGGATACGGCAGCGGGCGCGGCCATTTCCGGGCCCCCGCAAACGATCACCCTGCGCTGAAGGCAAACCCCGGGCGCCGGGCGCGTCGTTAAACGCGACGATCGCTGCCACTTCGTCGGGGCAGCGATCGCGCGTTATCTTCTGGAGCGCCTACTTCTTGTTGAGGATGTAGAGCAATCCAGTCAGGGCCACCACGATAGCGAAAATGAGTCCGACGACCCAATTTGCGAGCGTCGCAACGCCGCCCACCCCACCGAGGAAGAACAGCAACGCGAGCAGGAAGACGAGCCACATGGCCCATTTCGCAAGGCCACGAGCGACGCCCTTCTGCATGATGGCGATCGCCGCCAGCAGCGTGCCGACGACGACGAGAATTGCGACAACCCAGCCCCACGTGCCGGAGACGGCCACACCGAACAACGGCAGCAACGCCCACAACAGCGTGCCGAGAGCTGCGGCCCAGAGCCCGACCTTGCCGAGCATGCTGTTTCCCACTGCGCCGTTGGAACCCGTCTGACCCCAACCTACGAGGAAAAACCCGAGTGCGACGATGACGAGACCGATGATGCCGATCCAGGTCATGATGCCGCCGGAAGTGCCGGCCTGAGCGAGCACGATCGTGAGCAGCCACAGGAAGCCGCCGACGAGAAGTCCGCCGCCGCCGTAGATTCGCCAGTTCGCGGTGTCCTTGTCAACAGTTGTCATAGTTAGTTCCTTTTCCTTTTGGGAAATCACCACAGCCACAGTGACCGTGACGGGCCCATTGTGGCAGGCGCCCGTTCGCGTGTAAATGGAACACGCACAAAAACCTTGGATCCTCCTGAAAAGTTCAAAATTGTCAGCATATTTGCAGAATTGCTGCGCCAGCGCGATTCCCACGATTCTCGTGCTTTCGTTCGCAGCACGTGCTCCACTACCGTGGGAGAACATCTCGACGCCCAACAGACAAGGAAACGCCCATGGTGAAGCAGTCCATTTTCGGCAGGATCGCCCAATTGGCCAAAGCCAATATCAACGCGCTGCTCGATGCCGCGGAAGACCCCGCAATGATGCTCGATCAGATGGTGCGCGACTACACGAACAACATCGCGGAAGCGGAAAGCGCGATTGCGCAGACCATCGGAAACCTTCGGCTCCTGGAGCAGGATCACGCCGAAGATGTCGCGAACGCCCAGGACTGGGGCAGCAAAGCGCTCGCCGCGAGCCGCAAAGCCGACGAACTTCGGACCGCGGGAAACGCGGCGGATGCCGACAAGTTCGACAATCTCGCCAGGGTCGCGCTCGGCCGCCAACTCTCCGCGGAGAAAGAAGCGAAGTCCGTCGAGCCCACGATCGCAAGTCAGACGGAAGTCGTCGACAAGCTCAAGAAGGGCCTCGACGGTATGCGCGGCAAACTCACCGAGCTGTCCTCGAAGCGCGATGAGCTCATCGCCAGAGCCAAGACGGCGAGCGCTCAGCAGCAGGTCATGGATGCCATGAAAAGCATCGACCTCCTGGACCCGACAAGCGAGATCAACCGCTTCGAAGAAAAGATCCGCCGCGAAGAAGCCAAGGTCCTCGGCCAGCAGGAGCTTGCGGCATCCAGCCTGGATGCCCAATTCGAGCAGCTCGCAGACAGCGACAAGGAGATCGAGGTGGATGCGAGACTGGCCGCTCTCAAGGCGGGCGGAGACCCGCAGAAAGCTGTCACCTCCGGGGATTAGTCTCGCACCATGGACGTGAGATTTCTTTTCGCGCCGCAGTGGCAGGGCTCTGGTTCCACCAGGGCCCTGCAACTCGGAGATGGTGCTGAAGCCATCCGAAAAGATCTGCCTGCCTCGCGAACGACTATCATCGACGTCCCGCTCGGCGCCGGCGAAAGCCTCGGAAGCGGAATCCGAAGATTCAGTTCGATCCAGGCGGTGCGCGACCGGATTGCTGACGTCCTCGCGGACATCGACGGTCCCGTCATCACAATCGGCGGGGACTGCGGCGTCGACCTCGCTCCCGTCGCACACGCCAACGCGAACCACTCCGACGGTGTTGCCCTCGTGTGGTTCGACGCCCACCCGGATATGAACACCCCCGAGAGTTCGCCTTCTGGCGCGTTCCACGGAATGGTCCTGCGCACGCTGCTCGGCGAGGGGTTTCCCTCTCTCGTCCCCGACAATCCGCTCCGCTCCGAACGCGTGGTCCTCGCCGGAGCGAGAGCGTTCGACGCGCCGGAGGCCACGGCGGTCGCCGAGCGCGGCATCCCGATTCTGCCGCCTGCCGAGGTCTCGCCGGAGTCGCTCGTACGGGCGGTTGAGGCAACTGGAGCGACCGCCGTGTACTTTCACATCGACCTCGACGTTCTCGATTCGGCCGAATTCTCTTCGCTCGGATTCCCCGAACCATTCGGCCTCAGCGTCGCCACGCTACTGGAATCCATCCGCGCCCTCACCGCCCGATTTGCACTCGCGGGCGCATCCATTTGCGAGTTCGCACCCCCTGCCCCGGAGAACGCGTCCGACGATCTTCCGACGATCCTGCGCATCATCGGCGCGCTCACCGCGTGATCGCTTGCGCCTAGGCTGGCGGGATGAACGACATCACCGCGAAGCGCTCCCATCACGACGATGCAGACACCGCGTCACGGATAACCCTTGAACGGGATGGCCACGTCCTGCTCATCGGGTTCAACCGGCCCGACAAGCGCAACGCCGCCGACTTGCGCCTCTTGCAGGAACTTTCCCTCGCCTACGGCGAACTCGACCGCGACCCGGAGCTTCGCGCGGGTTTCGTCTTCGCCCACGGTGAACATTTCACGGGCGGTCTGGATCTTGCCGATGTCGGACCCCGGCTTGGATCGGATGGCCTCGATATTGTTCCGGAAGGCGGAATCAACCCTTGGGCGGTGGACGGCCGTGCGGTGAGCAAACCGGTCGTCATGGCCGTGCAGGGCACATGCCTCACGTTGGGAATCGAGCTCATTCTCGCGAGCGACATGGCCATCGCGGCGGACTCGACAGTTTTCGGGCAGATCGAAGTGAGCCGTGGAATTCTGCCGTTCGGCGGCGCAACGATTCGGCTCCCTCGCGCAGTCGGCTGGGGCAATGCGATGCGCTGGATCCTCACGGGAGACAGCTTCGACGCGGCGGAAGCGCTCAGAATCGGACTCGTGCAGGAGATCGTTCCGCACGGCGAACAGTACGCGAGAGGCCTGGAGCTCGCGCAGCGAATCGCGGCCCAGGCACCCCTCGCCGTGCAGGCGTCACTGGCCAACGCGCGCACCGCGATCCGGGAGGGCGACTCGGCGGCGGAGAACGAACTCCAGCCTGCACTCGTCCGGCTCGCGCAAACCGAGGACGCCCGCATCGGCACCGAATCCTTCTTCACCCGCCAACCGGCTGAATTCCTCGGGCGCTGACAGTCCGGCAAAATTCAGGCGTCACGCGTACCCTCGAACAATGAATGACTACGACGTGATTGTCATCGGTGCGGGAGCAACCGGCGAGAATTTGGCGGACCGCGCAAAAGCAGGCGGCTTGAGCGTCGTCATCATCGAGAGCGAACTCGTCGGCGGTGAATGCTCCTACTGGGCATGCATGCCATCCAAGGCACTGTTGCGCAGCGCCGCCGCACTGCGCGCGGCCCGGCGCGTCGGCGGCGCGCGAGAAGCGGCGACAGGCGAACTCGATGTGCCTGCGGTGTTCGCGCGACGAGATTCGACGGTCCACGAATGGAACGACGGGAGCCAGGTGACATGGCTCAAATCCATCGGGGTCGACCTGGTGCGAGGCAAAGCGCGCATTTCCGGTGAGCGGGAAGTCACGGTAACCGCGGCGGAGGGCCCGGAACGCGTGTTGAGCGCACGACATGCCGTTGCGGTGTGCACGGGTTCGGCCGCCCTGCTTCCCGACATCCCAGGGCTTCGGGAATCCGCACCGTGGACGAGCCGGGAGGCCACGAGCGCCAGGACTGCGCCTCGGAGCCTCGCGATCATTGGCGGCGGCGTGGTCGGAGTCGAAATGGCGACCGCCTACGCAGGATTCGGGACGGATGTGACGGTCATTTCCCGAAGCGGACTCCTCGGCAATGAGGAGCCCTTCGCAGGCGAGCTCGTGCAGGAGGGCCTCACCCAACTTGGCGCGACCGTCCTCACCGGCATTTCCCCGTCAACGGTGCGCAGGACCGATCAAGGAGTACTGCTCGAGCTCGACAACGGAACCGCAGTGGTTGCGGACGAGGTGCTTGTCGCCACAGGGCGGATTCCCCGCACCACGGACCTCGGCCTCGAGAACGTCGGCCTCCGCGATGGCGACTGGCTGGATGTGGATGACACCATGCGGGTTCGTGGAAGCGACTGGCTCTACGCGGCCGGCGACGTAAACCATCGGGTGCTGCTGACGCACCAGGGAAAGTACCAGGCGAGAGCGGCGGGCGCCGCGATCGCGGTCCGAGCCAACGGGCACGATGTCGACGACGAAGCATGGGGCCGCCATGTTGCGACAGCGGACCATGAGGCGGTCCCCCAAGTCACCTTCAGCGAACCGGAGGTTGCCTCCGTGGGACTCACCGAGGCCGCGGCGACAAAGGCCGGTTACCCGATCCGCGTCATCGACCACAACATCGGCGAGGTCGCGGGGGGAAGCCTCCAGGCCGACGGGTACGGGGGCCGCGCGCGGTTGGTGATCGACGAATCGCGCGGTGTCATCATCGGCGCGACGTTCGTCGGCCAGGATGTCGCTGAGCTGCTGCACGCTGCGACGATCGCGATTGTGGGCGAGGTGCCGATCGACCGACTGTGGCACGCGGTTCCGGCGTTCCCGACGATGAGCGAAGTGTGGCTGCGGTTGCTGGAGGAGTATCGGGGCTAGAGGCTCCCATACACCCCGAGGAGCGCGGTTGCCGATGCCGCCCACGTGTAACCGAGCGCATGGTGGCGCGCGGACTCCGACAGTTCTGCGAGCAGCACCGAATCGCCAAGGAGGCCAGCGATGGCCTCCGCCCACTCACGCGGATCCCGAGAGTCGACGAGCACGCCGGACACGCCATGGGAGATCGATTCGACCATCCCGCTCCCCCGGAAACCCACGACGGGCGTACCGCTGGCGGCAGACTCCAGTGCGACGAGACCGAACGTTTCGCTTTGTGATGTCACGAGCGTGAGCGTTGCCGCAGTGAGCACTTCGGCGAGTTCACCCCGGCCGAGCGCACCGACGAACCGAACGTCCTGCGCCACCCCCAGGTCCGCCGCGAGCGCCCGAAGATCCCTTGCGTACCGTTCGTCACCAGGAGTCGCTTCACCGACGACGACGAGCACGGGATCCCCTCTGCTGCCCTCGTGCAACGCGGCAAGGACACGGATGGCCAACTCCTGATCTTTGAGAGGCTGCACCCGGCCAGCCACCACGAGAATGGGCCGGCCCGGCGCAATCGCGAGCTCGGCCCGCACGCGCTCATGCGCCTCGGTGCGATTTGGCCGGAACAGATCGACGTCGACACCGGGAGGAATCACCCAAACCCGATCTGCCGGGGCGCGCACGGAATCGATCAGGAATGTAGCCTCAGCAGCCGAACCGGCGACGATGGCCGTTGCCTGGCCGGCGAGATACGCCTCGGAGTGAACCCGCCGCTCCGATTCCGACGGCGCGGCGGCCGCGCCAAGGCTGTTCTTCATTGCCGCAAGGGTGTGGAAACTTTGCACGAAAGGCAGCCCGAACTCGAGGGCGACAGGGAGTGAGGCGATTCCGCTCAACCAGTAGTGCGCGTGAATGAGGTCGAATCGCGCATTCGGTCGAGCAGCGAGCACCGCGATGGCTTCCCCGAACGCGTCAGTCACGGAGGCGAGTTCGTCCTTGGAAATGGGTCCCCGCGGACCCGCAGGCAGCTCATGGAGCACTACCCCGGGATCGAGCCGCCGCTCGATCGCGTCTCCCGCTGCGCGGGTGAGAAGGTCGACCTGGACGCCGCGGCCGGCCAACTCGCCCGCGAGCGACCTCAGCGCGACATTCATCCCGCCGGCGTCTCCCGTTCCTGGTTGCGCTGCCGGGGAGGTATGCATCGAGACGAGCGCCACGCGCGCGGGGATGCCGGCCATTCCAACACTGTATTGCCTGCGGAGCTCGCCATGCCGGGAAGTGCTAGAACAGACACCATGGCCATTGCCGTTTCACGGTTCGAGCGCGCAGCTCAAGCCGCTGTGCGCGGCGTCTCACGCGTCGGTTGGCTGCGCGCTCTCGTGCTGAGTCCGATCGTCGCCCGACCCGGTTACTGGTTCGCGACGCTGTGCGGCCTCCTCTGGGGGACGGTGCTGAGCTTCGGCCGCATCCGGTCGCAGGGCGGAGTGATCGTCGCGCGGAATTGCCCGCGGTGGTCTTTCGGCCGCGGCGGCACGACCATCGGAGCGGTGTTCCTTACGAACAACGCCCTCTCGCCCGGCATTCTGGCGCACGAAGCGGTGCACAGGGCCCAGTGGAAACGGTACGGCCTCGCTCTCATTCCCCTCTACATTGCGGCGGGCCGCACAGGCGTCACCAACCGATTCGAGATCGAGGCAGGGTTGAAGCGCGGCGGCTACATCACTTAGCGGTTTCCGGGGTGGTGGCCCGGCGGGGACGTTTGGGGGTCGTGCCCAAAGATGCCCGCCGAACCCGCGACCCCCAAACGTCCCCGCCAGGCCAGTCCTGTGCAACGCTCCGAGGCTGTCGTCGAGACGCGCCGTCAGTCACCAACTCGGCGGATGACGGTCCTGCCAGCGGAGGCGGCGTTCCAATTGCGCGCCGAGAGAAAGGAGAACATGTTCGCCGCCCGGACGTCCGATGAGCTGAACGCCCATGGGGAGGCCGCCTACGGTGACAGAGACGGGCAGCGAAATTGCCGGAAGACCGGACACGTTCAGGAACGACGTGAAAGGCGTGTACTGCACTTGCTGCTCGAAGTTGCGTTCCGGATCCGTCTGGTCGTACCAGCCGATCGGTCGCGGAGTCATGGCGAGCGCCGGCGTGAGAATCGCATCGAACCCGGCAAATTGCCGGATGACAGATCGCTCGAAGGTGGCGAGCGACGTGAGCGCCTCGGCGAGTTGCCTCGCACTGAGTTCGCGGCCACGCTTCACGAGCCACTGGGTGAGCGGTTCAAGCAGTTCGAGAGCTTGCCCTTCCGCAGGAATCGTCGCAGCTCCTGCTTGCCAGATCGCTCGGAATCCCGGTGCGAAGCTGTCATCGGGCTCCAATGCCGTCTGTTCGACTCCGTGTCCCAGCGCGTCGAGTTCGCGAACGGCGAGGTCGAGAGCCGCTGTCGCCTCTGGCGCAATTGCGATGTCATATGCGCCGTCCCACGGCGATGTCGTCATGACGCCGAGTTGGAATCTACCCTCGCCGCGAACGGCAGCACCGAGAAGGGGTCCGCCGTCCCAGCGCGGCGCCCGAAGGGTGAACGGGTAGTCTCCCCCGCTGATCATCGCGTCCAGAAGCATCGCGGCATCGGCAACCGTGCGCGCGAGGGGGCCAGGTACGGGCAGCCCGCCCAGCCGGTCAATCCCGGTACCGGAAGGAATGAGTCCCCGCGTCGGCTTCAGGCCGACGAGTCCGCATGCGGCGGCGGGAATCCGTATCGAGCCGCCTCCGTCGGATCCCGGTGCGAACGGGAGGAGGCCGGCAGCTACGGCCGCCGCTGCTCCACCGCTCGATCCGCCGGCGCCGAGGCTCGGGTCATAGGGGTTGCGTGCGGGAGCACCCACGAGATTCTCGGTGTAGCAGGACAGCCCGAATTCCGGAGTGTTCGTCTTTCCGAGGCTGATTGCCCCAGCATCATCCAGTACCGTGGCGAGGTCGTCGGATTCCTCCGGCACGAAGTCGGCGAACAATCGCGAGCCGAAGGTCGTCCGCACGCCGTTGCGCTGAACGAGATCCTTGTCCGCGAACGGCAATCCCCACAGTGGAGCTGACCGCGGGTGGGTCGCCGAAACTTCCCTCGCTCGCGCGCGGGCGCCGTCTGCCGTGACGGTCAGAAAGGCTCCCAGTCCGGGGTCGAGGCACTCGATGCGGTCGAGATAGTGACCGGCCAGTTCTACGGGAGTAATGTCGCCGCGTTGCAGCGAACTCCACTGGTCCAGAGCGGAGAGGTCGTGAAGTTCGGTCACGCATCGAGCCTACGGCGGAACTTGACAAACTGGCGGGGTATATGGTTCATTAGTCAAGTAACTAACCAGCGAACTAAACTGCAGCACAGAGAAGGAGGCGGACCACGTGGACGACTCACGGCCGATCTTCATTCAAATCGCTGAGCAGATAGAAAACGACATCCTGAGCGGAGTGCTCCCCGAGGAATCCCAGGTGCCCTCGACGAACGAGTACGCCGCGTTCTACCGCATCAACCCGGCCACCGCCGGAAAGGGAGTGAATGTGCTCGTCGACACCGGCATCCTGTACAAGAAAAGGGGAATCGGCATGTTCGTCGCCCCCGGCTCGCGGGAGAAGATCATCACGGTCCGCCGGGAACGGTTCCAGGCCGAGTACGTCAGACCCCTGGTACTGGAAGCCAGAAACCTCAGCATCAGCACAGCAGAACTCACCGACATGATCACGAAAGAAGGAGACTCATGACCGCCGCCATCGACGTCTCGGGCGTAACGAGACGATTCGGATCCCTGCGCGCCGTCGACGACGTGAGCTTCACCGTTCAGGAAGGCACCATTTGCGGCCTGCTCGGCCGCAACGGGGCAGGCAAGACGACCCTCATGCAGCTTCTGACCGGCCAGGACTTTGCGACCGCCGGCTCCATCGCGGTGTTCGGAAAGTCGCCCATCGAGAACGCGAGCGTCCTCCAGAATGTCTGTTTCATCAAGGAAAGTCAGAAGTATCCCGAAGACTTCAAGGTCAAACACGTCATGAAGAGCGCCCCGTGGTTCTTCCGCAACTGGGACGCCGAGTTCGCGCGCCAGCTCATCGACGAGTTTCGACTGCCACTCAACCGGAGGATCAAGAAGCTCTCCCGCGGACAACTCTCCTCGGTCGGGGTCATCGTGGGGCTGGCCTCCCGCGCACCACTGACGTTCTTCGACGAGCCCTACCTGGGCCTGGATGCCGTGGCGCGCCAGCTCTTTTACGATCGCTTGCTCGAGGACTACGCAAAGCATCCGCGCACGGTCGTCCTCTCCACGCACCTCATCGACGAAGTCAGCAACCTGCTCGAGCACGTGCTCGTGATCGACAACGGACGCATCATCGTCGACGATTCGGCCGAGAACCTCCGCGGATCGGCAACCGCGATCGTCGGCACGAGGACAGCGGTCGACGCTTTCGTGGAGAACAGAAGCGTTCTGCACCGCGACACCATCGGCGGAATCTCATCCGCAACCATCGGGACCATGACCGCGGAGGATCGCAAGGCTGCCGCCGAAGCCGGCCTCGAATTGTCTACGGTGTCCCTGCAGCAGCTCATCATCCGCAAAACCGGAACAACCGAGAGAGAAAACGAGTTCAGCGCATGACCACGACAGCACTTTCCGCTCCCGCCCCAGGCGCGTTCGCCAGGATTGCCAGCGTGACCCGGCTCCACTTCGTCAACAAGGGCCAGATCATCGTTGTGCCATGGCTCATCATGTCGTTCATCTTCGCGGTGACCCTCGTGATCGGCTGGATTCTTCGAAACTCCCTCTCGGCCAGGGAGCTCGCAAAAGCAGGCGAGGGGATGCAGTACACCGGCGCGATCGGCTACTTCTTCGTCTACATGCTCGTGATCGCCGTTATGGCGATCAGCCAGACCTTCCCGTTCGCGCAGAGTTACAGCGTCACGCGGCGAGACTTCTACCTCGGCACGATCCTCGCGTTTGCGGCGCTGTCGTTCGCATACTCCGCCGTGATCACGTTCCTGGGCTGGATCGAAGACATCACCGCCGGGTGGGGAGTCAGCACCGCGCTCTTCAGCCCTGGCTACCTGGGTCAGAACATCCTCGAACGCTTCTACCTATCTTTCGTGCTGTTCCTGTTCTTCTTCATGATGGGGATCGCGTTCGCGAGCGTGTATGTGCGGTGGAGGGTCAATGGAATGCTCATTTTCTTTGCCTCGCTCGCGCTCGTGATTCTCGGCCTCGTCGCCCTCGCTACACTGACGGGCAGCTGGGGCGCTGTCGGAGCGTGGTTCGTCGCTACAGGGTTCCTTGGCGTCGTGTCCTGGACGCTCGTTCCCACTTCGCTCGCCCTCGTGTTCGGATTTCTGATTCTGCGAAGGGCGACACCGCGCAATTGATGGGTGTAGATTTCTCCCCAACCGCTTCGCCGGGGAGTTCCGCCACACCGAGTGAATCTCCGAGCGCCTCCCCCACTCCGACAGCCGCTCAGGCCTTTTTCGTTGCGCCCGCCAGTTGCACCCAGCTCCTCGGTGCGACCCTCGAGGCAAACGTCATCGCAAACGGAAACGTATTGTTCAGCGGCCCGGGTGGAACAGGGATATACCCCGGATCCTCCGTGGGCCAGGACGGCGGCACACCCATCGCGTGCCTGTACGGGAAGGACATGGTCGACCTCAGCACGTTCGAGTTCGCCGCGCAGGGCCTCACGCCGGAGGCCCACGAGGGCGTCCTCGCCGTGCTTAAGTCACGAGGCATGACGGAAACAGCCAGCGGCGACACGGTGACGTTCACCCAGACCGGCGACGAAGGCACGACTCCCGCCATCATCCACATTCTTCATCCGGACAGTTGGGTCACCGTATACAGTACGTTTGGCGGAGCGGCCAGACTCGCCGAGATCACCGGTTGGGCCAACACCGTGGTGACACAGGTCTACCCGTAGGCTCCGCTGGGGCAGTTCTCAGGGTTCGCTGACTTAGTATCGGTTCGTGACTGAACTGCGTCCGCGGGGAAACCGACGGAAATCCGCGCCGCCCATTGCCAGGCACGGGCGCCTTCGCGCGTCCGGGCCGGTGGTCGCGATCATCAAGTACGTCGCGGCCGCGCTTGCCGTCACGCTCGTGAGCGGCGCGGCCGTTGTCGGGTACGCCGTGTGGGACATCGCGAGTTCTGTGAAGCCGGGCATCACCCTCATCGGCGAGACCATCGGCCCCGCGCCGGACATCGGAGCAATCGAAGGTGGAGTGAATCTCCTTCTCGTCGGCAGCGACAGCGGCGAAGGCGACCCGGCGTACGGTCGGCGCGGGGAGACCCTCAACGACGTCACGATCCTGTTGCATATTTCTGCCGACCACACGAACGCGACGGTCGTCAGCTTCCCTCGCGACCTTATCGTGCGCATCCCGTCGTGCCCGAAGGAGAACGGCAACGGCAACTGGGGCGCCCAGTCGTCCGCGAAGATCAACGTCGCCCTCGCCTACGGCGGGCTTGCGTGCGTCGTGAAGACGGTATCCGAACTGACCGGAGTGAGCATCCCGTTCGCCGCGAAGATCGAGTTCAACGGCGTGATCGAAATGTCGAACGCGATTGGCGGGGTGACAGTGTGCGTCGCGAGCGCCATCGACGACGGGCAGATCGGTTTCCACCTGTCTGCGGGAGAGCACACCCTTCAGGGCTGGGACGCGCTCAGCTTCCTGCGCAGCCGCTACGGCGTGGACGGCGGCACCGACATCGCCAGGATCAGCAACCAGCAGGTATTCATGTCTGCTCTCGTTCGGCAGGCAAAATCGAAAGAAACGCTGTCCGACCCGATCAAGGTGTACGGCCTCGCCAAGGCGGCGGCAGACAACATGGAAACGTCGAACAGCCTCCAGAATCCGTTGACCCTTGCGTCCATCGCGCTCGCGCTGAAGGACATTGCGCCGCAGGACATCAAGCTCGTCCAATACCCGTCACGATTCGGCAGTACCAACGGGCTGAACGGGGTACTCCCCCTCCAGGCAGACGCGAACATCCTCTTCGCGGCAATCAACAACGATCAGCCCGTCATGCTTACCGGGACAACCGGCCCGGGCAGCGCACTGGATCCGAACGCGACATTGCCGCCGACCGACCCGTCGAACGCTCCGATTCAGGAAGCCGTTGCGCTCCCCGGATCCATAACCGGTCAAAATTCTGCGCAACAGACCTGTTCGAAGGGCCAGTCGTACCGGTAGCGCTCGTGCGGCGATCAGACCGCGACTACTCGAGCTCAGCGCGCAGCGACGAGATGAGCCGATCAAACTCTGCCGGCGCGCCCTCCACGACCTTGCGACCGGCCCACCTTCCGATTCGCTTGCCCGTCTCTGCCACGTTCACCAAGGCGTGTTCCACCATGGATCCCGAATCGTCGGGAATCACCCGATATTCGGCCCGGTACCACCAACCGCCCTGCACGATCACCACCCACGCGCTTGAGTCGGCCGTGTAGAGGCTTCTCGCGTTCTCACCCGGGTGGAATCTCTCGGCAAGGGCGTCGAAAATCGGGCGCGGCCGTGCACGGACATGCGCTCGAAATTCGTGGAGTACGACGGCGTGACGCGGTCGTTCTCGCGGTGCTTCAGGCATGATCCGAACGAGTGGCCGCCGCAACAAGGCCGAGTTCTGCCTCTCCGGCAAGCCCGGGATGGCGCGGGATGACGCGAACGGTGTATCCGAAGCTCCCTGCGCGATACAACGGCACCGTCCCGCCGAACTGGACGAGCCCTGCTGCCCCGGATTCGACCACGGCGGTTTCGTCGGGTGCGAGTTCAAGCCGTTCGGGCGACTCCAACTCGTCGTTCGCGTTTATCGCCCCGTACAGCAGTTCGACGGAGACATCCTCGAGCGACAATCCATCGAGTTGGATCTTCGCCCTGACATGCAATTCATCGCCTACCTCGGGAACAGCCTCCACCCCGCCGGACTCGACGTAGCCGACGCGCACGCTCGGCCAGGCGGCCACGATTTTCGCTTTCCATGCCGCAAGCTGCTTCGCCCCCGCATTCTCGTCGGCAATGAGCGATCGCGCGGACTTCGCGGACGGTACGTACAGGCGTTCGACGTACTCGCGCACCATCCGATCCGCGCTGAGTGCCGGGGAGAGCGTCGACAGGGTGTGCCGGATCGACTCGACCCACCGCGTCGGCACCCCTTGCTCGTTGCGGTCGTAGAATCGCGGCGCAACCTGGTGTTCGATGAGGTCGTACAAGGCGGCTGCTTCGAGTTCGTCCCGTTCCGCGGAGTCCCCGGCGGCGTCGGCGCTCGGGATCGCCCAACCATTCTCGCCGTCGAAGAACTCCGCCCACCATCCATCGAGGATCGACAGATTGAGCGAGCCGTTCATGGCCGCTTTCATGCCGCTCGTCCCGCACGCCTCCAGCGGGCGAAGCGGATTGTTCAACCACACATCTGTTCCCGGGTAGAGCACTTGAGCCATGCCGATGTCATAGTTCGGCAGGAACACGAGCCGACCCCGGATGTCCGGTTCATTCGCGAATCGCACGAGTCGCTGGATGAGTCGTTTCCCTTCCTCATCGGCCGGGTGCGATTTGCCGGCAACCACAATCTGGATGGGCCGATTCGGATCGCACAGCAGCGACCTGAGCCGGTCTTCGTCGTGCAACATGAGAGTCAGGCGCTTGTAGGTGGGAACGCGGCGCGCGAATCCGATCGTGAGCACGTTCGGATCCAGCAGCGTGCTGTACCACGCCGGGGGCTGAGCATTGGCGTAGTGGGCGTTCGCGTGCTGCGCCTTCCAGGCCGCCGTCATTCGCTCGCGCGCATCCACGACGAGCTTCTCCCGCAGTGTTCCTCGAAGGGCCCACAGGTCCGCGTCCGTGACAGACTCCGAAAACCAGTCGCACGCGGTCGTATCGCTCGTGCCGAGTTTGCGCGCGGCGAGTCCCGTCACCGAACGATCGGTCCACGTGGGGGCGTGGACGCCATTCGTGACCGAGGTGATGGGAACATCCGCGCTGTCGAACCCTGGCCACAGCGCACCGAACATGCGTCGGCTCACTTCGCCGTGAAGCTTCGAAACTCCGTTTGCGCGTTGCGCGAGCCGGAGGCCCATGACCGCCATGTTGAACGTGTCGGGCACACCGCCTTCATAGTTCTCGGCGCCGAGTGCCAGCACGTCTGAAGCCTCGACTCCCGCGAGAAGGTCCGTGGAGAAGTACCGTTCGACGAGTTCGGCGTCGAAGCGGTCGATCCCGGCGGCAACGGGGGTGTGCGTGGTGAACACTGTTGCGGCCCGGACGACTTCGAGAGCTTCCGCGAACGTCAAACCGGTGCCGATCAATTCGCGGATGCGTTCGAGCCCCAGGAACCCGGCATGGCCCTCGTTCGTGTGGAAAATCTCGGGAACGGGATGCCCGGTCAGCTCAGCAAACAACGCGATCGCCCGCACTCCGCCGATGCCCAACAGCAGCTCCTGGAGGAGCCGATGTTCGCCGCCGCCGCCGTAGAGCCGATCGGTCACCGAGCGGTACTCGTCGCTATTCTCGGGGATGTCTGTGTCGAGCAGGAGCAGCGTGACCCGGCCGACCGCAACTTGCCACACGCGCGCATAGAGGACCCCCTGGTCGGGGAGCGCGAGGGCGATGAATGCCGCAGAGCCGTCCGGTTGCCGGAGCAACGTGAGGGGAAGACCATCCGGATCCAGCACGGGATATGTCTCCTGCTGCCAGCCGTCGGTCGAGATCGACTGGTCGAAGTATCCCGATCGGTAGAACAACCCGGCGGCGACGATGGGAACGCCGAGGTCGGAGGCGCTCTTCAAGTGGTCCCCTGCGAGAATTCCAAGACCCCCCGAGTACTGGGGAAGGGCGGTGGCAATGCCGAACTCAGGCGAGAAGTAGGCGATCGACTGTGGCGCATCGTCTCCCAGGGATTGGTACCACCTGGGCTCGCTGAGGTAGCTGCGCAGGTCCTCGGCGAGGGCGTTTGCGCGGGACAGGAACTCGTCATCGGCCGCGAGCTCTGCGATGCGAGCGGCATCGAGCGTGCCGAGAACCGCGATCGGATCGTGGCCGGTGGCCTCCCACTGACCGGGCGAGAGCTGTTCGAACAGTTCGCGCGTGGGCAGGTTCCACGACCACCTCAAATTTGTGGCGAGCTCATCGAGCACCGCGAGTGAGTCCGGTAGTACGGGTTGCACGCTGAATCGCCTGATCGCCTTCACGAGCATCAAGCCTAGGCGAGTTGGTTGCGGGCTTTGGTCGCGTCAGATCTGGGTGTCGGAGTCGCGGATGTTAGCGCCCACGGGCCTGTTCTTGCGTTTCTTGATCGCTCCCGCAATTCCGCTCGCCGCCATGTAACCGGCGTACAGGAACAGTGCGCCGGCAATGGCCGGAATGAGCCAGGATCTGCCGTCGCCATTCACCCAGGAGTTGACCCAGCCGAGGTACGGGATGCTGTACCAGACTTTGCCGCGGATTTGCACAGGGGTAACCGGGGTATCGTCCGGCGCGTTGTTCGCGTCGCCCTGTGTCGTGAACGTTCTCGTGCCATCGGAGACCGACGTGACGGCAACGATCCGGTGTGTGACGACGGCGGGTTTTCCGGATTCGATCTGATAGGTGATCGGATCCCCGATGACGAGCGTGTTCGCGTCAACGGGCTTGACGATGATGAGCGTCCCCGGTGGATACGCAGGCGTCATGGACCCGGTCAGAATCGTCATCGGCGTCGATCCGCTCAGGGCTGGCACAACGATCGCCATCGCGGCGACAAGCACAACGAAAGCCAAAAGTCCCGCGCTCACACCGATACCGAGATAGTGCAGGAGACCTCTGGACTTGATGTCGTCCGCCTCGGCTCTGTGCCTCTTTCCCGTCACGCGTCCTCCTGCCGACGCCGTCTGGCAGCGACCAGCAGGAACAACCCTACGCCGAGCGCCCCCGCACTCAGCGCAAGCAGGGAGTACGGAGTTTCGGCCCCGGTCGATGCGAGCCTTACGGGCGAGCCGCTGACCGGGATGGTGGTTGAGGCGCCTCCGCACGAGGTGGGCGGCAGGCCGCCGATTGCGGCATCACTCATGCCCACCCCCAGCGACAGCGTCGCGGTCTCGTTCTGCCCGACGGTGCCGGTGAGATTTCCGAGCGTGAGGGTGGAAATCACCTCAACGGCGCCTCCCGCCGGAACGGGTTCGCCCTCGACGAGAACCCAGCACGGCGCCGCTCTGCTCAACGGCACGTCTGCACCCGTATGGGTCGGCGTGCTGGAGCGCACGGTGATGCCGTCGGCGATGGCGGGACTGGACGCGACGACGTCCGAGAGGAGGACCCTGAGATAGCCCGCGCTCGCCGACGTGTTGCGGACCCAGAAACTCGAGCTCTGGCTGTCGCCCGGCACGACAAGCGTGATGTCCGTGAGCAGCGTCCCGGTGAATGTCGGCGTGTAGGTGACGCCATCGGCGCTGAATTCCATGCCGACGGGCGCAGCGCTGGCGGTCGGAGCAACGACTGATTGGGCCAGGGCAAGAGTGACCCCCACAATGGCCACGCTCGCGGCCACCCTCACGCGCCGTCCGCGCAGTGTCACGGACACGACAGCGCCCTAAACCAGCCGACCGTGACCGAGCTGTTTCCTACGACCACACTGTTGGTGTCGAGCACTCGGACCGGGTACGTTCCCCTGCTCCAGTCCTCAAGCGCATTGCCCGTCGGTTTGGAGCCATCGATGTCAATCTGCGTCGCGTTCGCGCCGCTGTCCCCAATGGTCTTCCAGCCGCCATTGTTCGCCTGGAATGTGTAACTGCCAGCGTCTGCGGCACCCCAGCTGTACCTGATATCCGCTGACTGCCCCCAGCCGCCTGTTCCCGTGCAGGTAAGGTTCAGGGCCGTTGGTACAACTTCCAGCGTGAATCGCTGCGCGGCAGTTCCATCGCACAACACCTGGTAATAGGCCGTTTCATTGTTGTGGTTGGTGAGAATGGCCCCGGGAGCGATGCAGAACCCCGTGGCCTTGTTCACGATCTGGTAGACACCCGTCGAGACCTGCTGGAACTGCCAGTTCTGAATGCCGGCTCCCGACGCCGACTGAATCTTGATGACGGAGCCCGTCGTGGTGGCACCGCCATTGTCCCAGCGCAATGTCTGGGCGTGACGTGGCGTCACGTCGCGGTATCCATTGGAATCTGCAGCGCCGAGCTGGAATTGCTGGTTCGGGTTGTTGTGGCACGTCCATTCGATCAATTCGGTTCCGGCTCCGCTCGAGGCCCTAATGTCCAGGCATTTCGACGGGTCGGTGGTGAGGTGGATGCGGAACCACGTCGTCGCAGAGATCGGAACCACCGGATAGATGTACTGGGTGTTCTGCGTGGTCGTCGCGCTCGCCGTGGCCGTCCACGTTCCGGCGGTCAGAGTCGCCGTCGCCTTCGGCTGAACGGTGATCGTTCCCGTGGACGAGGCGAGTTCGCTTCGCTCATCGTTGGCGGCGCGCACGCACCAGGTCTTCGATTGCCCGGCGACCAGCGTGTCGGTCATCGACGGGAAGCTCGCCCACGTGCCGGTCCTGACGGTGCCTGAGGGTGTTGCGGCGGGCGTGCAGCTTGCCGCGGTGGTTGGGCCCCACATCGTCACGTCGATGGTCGTCGCGAGCGCGCTCGAACCGCCGGCGACGTAGCTCAGTGCAACGGTTACCGGAAGTGGCGTCGTGCTCGTCGACGGGCTCGTGTTCGTGACGGTGACGCTTCCTGTGCGCGTGCGCGTGTCATTCACGAACGTGTATTGCATGGTCGCGGCGCCGGAGGAGAACCCGGCGAGGGAGATCGCGATCGATCCGGCCTTGGCCGTGGAGGTGAGCGAGGCTTGCGCGCTCCAATAGGCATACGCGCCGACGGAGGTTGCGAGAACGAGAAAAGTGGCGATGGCCGCCACAAGTCCAGTTCGCGGAATTCGCCACGAGCTCTTCGCCTTCACGGCCCGACTCATGGGTGCACCTGGTCTGCCGTGAACGTCATCGTGAATGGCGCCGACTGATTCTGCGCGGCACTAGCGGTGAGCGACACCTGAATGCAGACGGTGATCGTGGCGCCTCCCGCGAGCGTGCCCGAAAGCAACGTTGGCGTCGTGGTCGAACTCGGTCCCGCAATCGTTCCGCTGCACGCGCTGGACTGCGCACGCACATCGATTGCTCCAGAGGGGGCGGAAGTGCTTACGCGCAGGGTCGCAGGAGTTGTGCCCGTGTTCTTGACGCTCACTTGCTGGGATACGACATCCCCTGGCATGAGCGCCGACCATGGGGTACCGGTCAGCGCGTAGTTCGACGAACCGTTGACAGTTATGCCGAGAGTGCCGGCCTGAATGGTGCTCGCCCCCACGGGAGCTGCGCTGTGCCACATGGCGAAACTGCCGGCTGCGGTGGAAACCCCGAGGACGGCGGCACCACCGACGAGTGCCGTGGAGATGAGCATCCCCTTGACGGTCGGCAACCGGAAGTTGCTTCGGCGTCGGGAGTCATCGCGGTGTGCGGGCATAGGGGTCACCTCCTCGGGCAATCAATCGGTGGCGTGAACGAATTTGTGGAGGGTGGTGGGCGCGAGACTCGATGCTGCGCGCCCACCACCGATTCCGTGTTACGGGATCTGGGTCAGCTTGACCTTGAGGGTTCCGAGCTGCAGATCGCCGCCCTGACCCTCGGTGCCGTTGGTGTTACCGACGGTGTTCGGGAAAACGACAACGACCTTCACGCTCGTGATGGTCGCCGCCTGGGCAGCGGTCATGTTGTTCAGCGGGAATCCAACTGCGGACGCGCCTGCGTAGGCGGTGACCGACACGGGCGTCGTGATGAGCGTCTTGAGGCTCCCCAGAAGGCCCGTCTCATCGATTTCGAGTTTCGCGTTCAGGTGGTCGCCCGTCGCCGACACTGTGACGTTCTGCGTGACGGTCACGGAGTCGCCAGGGACGATGAGCGTGACCGCGCCGCCACCCGTGGTGTAGGTCGTGGTCGCGGCACCGTTTGCGGCGATGGTCAACGTACCTGCGTTGATGGTGGCGCCGCCGATGGTGGCGCTGGAGTTCCAGTACGCGAGTGAACCTGCACCGCCAAGAAGGAGGGCGATGCCGGCCGCGCCGGCAATGGCCGACTTGGTGAGCTTGTTCATTGTGTGTCCTATTCGAGTTAGGACCCAAAAAATTGCAGCATCCAGTTACGCTGGATGCCCGCTTTCGGGTCGCGGGTCATTCAGTGTTCCGGGAATCGAAACCGACCCCCAGTGAGAAGTACCTGACTCGAATCACAGTGATTCGCGCTCTGGTATATCCCCCGCCAAGTACAGTACCGGTCGGCACAATAGAGGACAAGGTTTGTACCCCACCCAGAACTGGGCACACCCAATTGGGGGTGACCGACAGGTCTGTCTATCAGTGTGATGGCGACTCCAATGTTGCCCAGGCATGCACTAATCGACCCATCGTTCGCTACGGTCGAAGAGTGCACACTGGTTACGAGCCGTCGACGGGTCGCATCCCGCTGAGAGTGGAATCCCCGCGCCAACCGCGAGATCAGTTCGCGCCCAAGGCGTGGGTCGGCGAAGTGGTTCCGTTCCGCGCCACGATCTTCGCAGAGGGACACGACGTCCTTGGCGCAGACGTCGAGCTCACCGACCCGTCCGACGAAAAATCGACGTACCGGATGCATTCGACAGCTCCCGGCCTCGATCAGTGGGAATCGCTCGTTCGAGTCGCGAAGCCGGGCACCTGGTCATTCACGGTGCGCGCATGGCGCGACGACTGGGCATCCTGGCTCCGTGCCGCACTGCTCAAAGTTCCAGCGGGCGCGGACGTCGACGTCACGCTCGATTCTGGCGTGGCGCTCCTGAATCGCGCACTCGCCGCGCGTCCGCGAAACCGCGCGATCAAGGCGGCGCTCGCGATCCTTACGGATGCTGCGCTGACTCCGGAGGCGCGACTTTCGGCAGCGACGGACGCGGCGCTCGCCGAGGAATTCGACGCCGAACCGCTCTCGTCTCTCACCACGATCGGCGAAACCCGCACACTGCGAGTGGAGCGCGAACGCGCGGGAGTCGGCAGCTGGTACGAATTCTTCCCCCGCTCCGAAGGGGCGAAACAAGGCAAAGACGGGCGGTGGACGAGCGGCACGTTCGCAACCGCCGCACGCCGGCTTCCCGCAATAGCCGACATGGGCTTCGACGTTGTCTACCTTCCCCCGATCCACCCCATCGGGACAAGTTTTCGAAAAGGCCCGAACAATGCGTTGACCGCAGGGCCGAACGACCCCGGGTCTCCATGGGCGATCGGTTCCGAAGATGGAGGGCACGACGCCATCCACCCGGAGCTCGGAACGCTTGCCGACTTTCGCGCATTCCTCGCCACGGCGAAGAAGAACAAGCTGGAGACAGCCATCGACCTGGCGCTCCAGTGCTCACCGGACCATCCCTGGGTCACCGAACACCCGGAATGGTTCACCCACCGCGCCGACGGAACCATCGCCTACGCCGAAAACCCGCCCAAGAAGTACCAGGACATCTACCCGCTCAACTTCGACAATGACGAAAAGGGCCTCCGCGAGGAGATCCTGCGAATTGTGAACCACTGGATCGACGTCGGAGTGAAAATCTTCCGCGTCGACAATCCGCACACGAAGCCCTTGCGCTTCTGGGAGTGGCTGCTGCACGAGGTAGCGGACGCACACCCGGACGTCGTGTTCCTTGCCGAGGCGTTCACGCGCCCCGCACCACTGCGCGCGCTCGCACAAATCGGATTCCAGCAGTCCTACACGTACTTCACGTGGCGCAATACGAAACAGGAACTCGAATCGTACCTGCTCGAACTTTCCCGGGAGTCCAGCGACTACCTTCGCCCGAACCTGTTCGTCAACACCCCGGACATCCTGACCGAGTACCTGCAGTTCGGCGGGGTTCCCGCGTACCGGATCCGGGCTGCGATTGCCGCTACGGCGAGCCCAACCTGGGGCGTGTACTCCGGATTCGAGCTCATCGAGAACGTCGCTCGACCGGGTTCGGAAGAAAACATCGACAACGAGAAATACGAGTACCGCCCGCGGGACTGGGCGCAGGAGGAAAAGGCCGGCACCTCGCTCGCCCCGTACCTGCGGCAGCTCAACCGGATCCGGCGCGAGCACCCCGCGTTGCGGCAACTGAAGAATTTCGAAATCCACTGGAGCGACGACGACGCGATCCTCGTGTACAGCAAATATCTGAACGGCAGGTTCACGGACGACGGATCCAGCGACGCGATCATCGTCGTTGCCAATGTCGACCCTCACTCCGTGCGCGAGACGACCGTGCACCTGGATCTGGAAAAACTCGGGCTCGCGCCGGATGCGGAAATCACCGTCGTCGACAAACTCACGAATCAGCAATTCCGCTGGGGTCGCGACAACTTCGTTCGACTGGACGCGTTCACCGCACCCGTGCACATTCTGAGCATCGAACCCGAGGTGGCTCGATAATGTCGCCCGCGGCCGCACCTTCCGACATCCCATCCGAGGAGTTGGCCGCGATTGCGCAAGGCCGTCACCCGCAACCCCACTCTGTGCTGGGCCAACACGAGCTGCCGGGCGGCGGATGGGTGATCAGGGCCAGGCGGCCTCTCGCGACATCGGTGACGGCAATTCGCGCCAACGGAACCCGCATTGCGCTCCGGCACAGCGCGGAGGGAGTCTGGCAGGGACGCGCAAGGGGGCGGTGGCAGCCCTACACGCTCGAAAGCACATACGAATCCGGTCCCCTGTGGCACAGCGAAGACCCCTACCGTTTCGCACCGTCCATCGGCGAAATCGACCTGTACCTGTTCGGCGAAGGACGACACGAGAAATTGTGGGATGCCATGGGTGCCCACTGGGGACCGCATGAGGGTGTCGCGGGAACCTCCTTCACCGTGTGGGCTCCCCACGCGCGAGCTGCCCGCGTCGTCGGAGATTTCAACGACTGGGACGGGGCAGGCAGCGCAATGCGGCGGCTCGATGACAACGGGGTGTGGGAACTCTTTCTCCCGGGCGTCGAGGCAGGGTCTGCATACAAGTTCGAGCTGCTCACCGCCGCGGGCGACTGGGTTCTGCGGGCCGACCCCATGGCGCGCCACGCGGAGGTTCCGCCTGCGACCGCATCGCGAGTTGCACGCTCCGAGTATGAATGGGCGGATTCAAACTGGCTCAAGGACCGCGCACGCCGTGATCCGCTTGCCGCGCCGATGAGCGTGTTCGAAGTGCATGCCGGATCGTGGCGCCCAGGGCTCGGATACCGCGAGCTGGCAACGGAGCTCGTCGATTACGTCGCGGATCTCGGATACACGCACGTGGAGTTCATGCCTCTCTCCGAGCACCCGTTCGGCGGATCGTGGGGCTACCAGGTCACCGGATACTTCGCGCCCACAAGTCGATTCGGGGATCCTGACGACCTGCGGTACCTCATCGACCGCTTCCACGCGGCAGGCATCGGTGTCATCCTGGACTGGGTGCCGGCGCACTTCCCGAAGGATGAGTGGGCGCTCGCCCGGTTCGACGGCGAAACACTCTACGAGCACGGCGATCCGCAGCGCGGCGAGCAACCGGACTGGGGCACGCTCATTTTCGACTTCGGCCGCTCGCAAGTGCGAAACTTCCTGGTCGCGAACGCGCTGTACTGGTTCGACGAGTTCCATGTCGACGGGTTGCGCGTGGACGCTGTCGCCTCGATGCTCTACCTCGACTACTCGAAGAAGCACGGCGAGTGGACACCGAACCGATTGGGCGGGCGCGAGAACCTGGAAGCAATCGACCTCCTCAAGGAGGTGAACGCAACCGTCTACAAACACCACCCTGGCATCATGATGATCGCCGAAGAGTCGACGGCGTTCGCGGGCGTCACGGCGCCGACCGACGGTGGCGGCCTCGGGTTCGGGCTCAAGTGGAACATGGGCTGGATGCACGACACCCTCCAGTACATGGCGGTGGACCCGATGTACCGATCGCACCATCACGGCGAACTCACCTTCAGCATGGTGTACGCGTTCAGCGAGAACTTTCTGCTCCCGATCAGCCACGATGAAGTGGTCCATGGCAAGGGATCGCTGCTGCACAAGATGCCCGGCGACCAGTGGCAGAAACTCGCGAATGTCCGCGCGTACCTCGCATACCAGTGGGCGCACCCAGGCAAGCAACTTCTGTTCATGGGGCAGGAGTTCGGGCAGCCGTCGGAGTGGAGTGAAGAGCGCGGTCTGGATTGGTGGATTCTCGACCAGCCCGTGCACCGAGGACTTCTCGCCCTCGTCGGCCAGCTCAACCGCGTGTACCGAGGGGCCCCTGCGTTGTGGCAGCTCGACCACGATCCCCGCGGATTTCAGTGGCTCGTCGGGGACGACGCCGAACATAACGTGATCGCATTCCTGCGGTGGCCGACTGAGGGCGACCCGGTGGCTGTCGCGGTGAATTTCTCCGGCAACCCGGTTGAGCCCTACCGCATCGGCCTTCCCTTTGCGGGCGAGTGGGAAGAGCTACTCAATACGGATGCTCAGGAGTTCGGCGGATCGGGAGTGGGCAATCTCGGCGTGGTGGTTGCGCGGAATGAACCCCATGGCGGTCAGCCCTCCTCTGCCGTGGTCACCCTTCCGCCGCTCGCTGCCCTGTGGCTCGCGCCACGGAGCGCGTCAACTGCGTGACGATCAGTACAGGAGTGACGTAAGTCGGCGCCGAGCACTCGCTACCCGAGGGTCGTCCGGACCCGCGATCTCGAAGTACGAGAGCAACCTGGTTCGAACTGTGTCCCGGCCCTTCTGGTCCAGCCCGGCAAACATGTCGAGGAGCCGTGCGAATGCGTCGTCGAGGTGCCCTCCCGATACGTCCAGGTCCGCGACATCGAGTTGCGCGTCGAGGTCCTCTGGCTTTGCCGCAGCCTCGGCCCGGATCTCCTCCGCCGTGTGACCGCTCAGCCGATCGAGGAGCGAAACCTGCGCGAGTCCGGCCACCGCGAGCGCATCCCGGGGATCCTGCGCTATCGCGGCGCGGTACTCGGCGATCGCCGCGGCGAAATCTCCGCGATCAATCGCGTCGAAGGCTGCCTGGTGGTGAGGCGGAAGCGGTTCTTCGGCCGGTTCACCGTTCTCCTCGCCGGTATCCGCCGTTTTCGCCGTGCCGGAGACTCCGTTTTCGGCGGCAATCGTGAGCACTTGGTCGAAGACTGGCCTCGCCTCGGCCTCGGGAAGCTCCCCCTCGTACAGGGCCACCGGTCGGCCGCCGATCACCGCGGCGACGGTCGGCGCCGCCACGGCCCGGAATGCCTGCGCGAGCTGAGGGTTGAGCCGAGCGTTCACGGTGGCGAGCACGAACTTCCCCTGATATCCCCGGATGACTCTTTCGAGGGCCGCGGACGGATTGCCTGCGTGCAGTTCCACGATCACGGGCACGGTGCCCGAAAGCTCGAGAACCTGCCCGAAATTCGCGTCGGTACCCTCGAAAGCGATCGACGCCACGACCACCTCGCCACCGCCGGCCCCGGGGCCCGGCGCGCCGACCTGGCCTGGCCCGATCGGTGACGTGCCGCCGTTCGCGCCGGGCTTGTCGCGCAGCAACGACGACAAATCGACCGCGCCACGCAATTGGGTCGGGGGAATATCCGACATCACAACTCCCTCGCGGCAATGAGCGCCGACGCCCAGCCGATAAGCCTGATCTTCTGATCACTGGATCCCGCGGGAACATAGAACAGCAGTTGGTCTCCGTACGTCGCCAAGGTTCCCCTCGTCGTCGACGACACCTGGGACAACGACTTCACGGCGCCCTCCGCGTTGATCACGGCACCAGCTTCTGTAGGCTCGACCATCTCCGTCTCATTGAGATACACAGCGACGATCGCGCCGTTGTCGTTCGTCACCATCGGGATGACGTCCGCGGCTCCCGCAGCGGCACCCAGGGTCATCTTCGCAATGGGGGGAATCGCCGCCAGACGCTGTTGTTTCGCGTCATAGCCGATCGAGGCCACGAGCGAATCGTCGACCGTGTCGAAGAGCTTGAAATACTTGCTCGACTCGCCGTTGAGCAGGATGTCTCCATAGCCCATTGCCAGTTCGTCAGGGGGGAGCGCGAAGATCTTCGCATCGGGATTCAGCCGCTGCGTGCCAACCTCGGCCGGAGCCATGGCGGGAAGCGTGGCATCCGCCTCGAGTTGAACGGCGTACACGACCTTGTAGTTCTCGCGCGGCGACTGCTGGACGAGCATCAGCGCGGTCGGCGCTGTTTCGGCATCTTTCGGATCCTGCACGACCGTGAACACCGTGCGGGGCCATTTATCGTTCTGCTGTGGAAGGGTCACTTCGACGTCGCCCGACGGAATCGCTGCGAGCGCCGGAAAGTTGTTGTCCGCCCGCCGGATCGCGTAATTGGCTTCCCGGAACTCGAGGGCCGGGCCATCGAATCGCTCCTTGATGAGTTCGCTGTCGCGCTCAGCGTCCGCTTGCTGCGCCACGAGCGCCACTCGGGAGACGATCGTCTCAAGCTGCGAGGTATTGACTACCGGCGGCTTGTCCGTGCTGACGGGAGGGCCCTCCTGAGTCGGGGTCGGAGTCGGGGTGGACTGCGCGAGCCCCCCGAGGAACTCCGGCCACGACTCGGCCGTGCAGCCGGTCAGAAGCAGCGCGCTCACGAGCAGCACCGCGGAAGCCGAGGTGGCCTTTCCCGATGAACGCCGACCCCGTGTCGCGGTTATGGCCTTCTGCTTGTTGAGAAGATACCTGGGCCGTTTCGGCGGCTTGGGCATTTTCGGCGGGCGACGGCGAGGGCCCCGCGCTTTCCGCAAATGGGACAACGCCCACAAATACAGCCCGAGGCCAGCGAGGAGCAGAAGCACTCCCCCCACGATGAGCGGACCGGACCACGGGGTCCTGTTATCGACGGGCCACGTGATGGATACGTGTCCAGGGGCCGGCTGAGTGCCGTCCGAAAGAATGATGATCGAAACATCGCGCGGAACATTCACAACGAACGTCAATTCGTTCTCACGTGTGAGTTCCGCCAGCCACAGGTCTGAGCCGTGCGGGTCCGGCACCGTCGCCTCCGCGCCGGAAACGACAGAGTTGGTCAGCTTCGACGTTTCGTCCTCGATGCCGATCTTGTTGTAGCTCGCGTCGCCGATCCACGCGAGAACATCATTCGTTCGGCCGTAGGCCGCGAAGACTGAATCCGAGCCGGAGATGCTGATCTTCTGCCGACCCTCATTCGTGTTCAGCACGGCGCCGTCGATCACGGTCACGGGTGCCGCGGTACCGAGAGCCGTCGACGCGGCGACATGGTCCGGTTCTGCCAGAATCGTTCGCTGAGCGATCCCATAGCTGATCATCACGAACGCGATGACGAAGCTCACGATCGCAACAATGAACCGCACGTGGAACTCCTCTCGGGTTGCCCTCTGCTTACCCGAGCAACAGGCAAAGACATTTCAGAGTAGCGCACGCAGTCTGAAAGGTTTCCGACCGCACTCTGGGAACGTTCCCGCTCCTGCGGCGCTCGGTTTTTTTCCTCACTCCCCGCGCCACCACTAAACTCGACACTGTCCGGCCGAAGCCCCGACTGTAGGCCGTCTACAACCCAGGGAGATGACGTGGCAACCGACGACGAGGCCTTTTCGACCGCAATGCGCGGCTACAACCGCGAGGAAGTGGATACGGCGCTCCAGGATCTCCGCCGAGCGCTGAACAAGGCCAACAATGACAAGGCCGAAAACGCGAAAGAGCTCAAACGACTCGGTGCGCTTGTCGCCGACCTGCAGGCCGAAATCGATGAAATCGGGAGCCCCACGTACACCGGGCTGGGAACCCGGCTGGAAAATGTGCTCCGTGTCGCAGAAGAACAATCGACAAGGCTCATCAGCCAGGCCGACATCGATGCCGAGAAACTCCGCAACAGCGTCCAGGGCGAAGTGAGTGCGCTTCGCGTCCAGGCGATGGAGGACGCGGATCGGGTGGTTTCCGAGGCCAAGGCGAAAGCCGCCGAAATCCTGGATTCCGCGCGTTCGGAAGCAGAAGGACTCCTGTCCCGCAGCGCTGCGCAAGCCAAGGTCACGAATCAGGATGCGCTCAAGGAAGCGGCGTCGATCCGCGGCGCTGCGGCCACCGAGGCCGCCGAGGTCAAAGCGACCGCCAAGCGTGAGGCGGCGGCGCTCCGTGCAGAAGCTGAGCGTGAGGCTGCCGAACTCAAGGCGGCCACCGTGCAGGCGACAACGGAGGCGAACGAGGCCGCGGCAGCCCTCGCTCGCGACACGGAGAAGAATCGCAAGGAGTTCACGGCCGAAACCGAGAAGCAGTGGGGAGACCTTGCTCGGGATGTCGAGCAGCAGCGCACCGATGCGGAACGTGAGGTGCAGGCGACGCGAGCACAGCTGGCCGCCGAAGCAGAGCAGTCGCGCGCCGACCTCGACCGGGAACTCGCCGAGGCTCGCTCCAAGTTCGATGAGGAGATGGAGGCGGCCGAAGCCAAACTCAAGAACGACATGGCCGCGGCGCATTCGAAGCTCGCGCTCGAAACGAAGTCGGCGAAAGCCGAATTGGCTCGCTCCAACCAGGAAGTCCGGGAGAAACTCGAAATGGAGATCGCCGAGGCGAGGTCGAGCCTCGCCCACGATGTGGAGAAGGAGCGGACCGATCTGGAGCGCGAACTGGAGCAGACGCGGTCGGACTTCGCGAACGAAATGGAGCGGGCACGGGCCGAATTGGAGTCGGAGCTTTCGACGTCACGGTCCAGGCTCAAGGCGGACGAGAAGAAGGCCAGAGCCGCCCTCGAAACCGAGTTGGCATCCCGGCGGGATGAGGCCGAGAAGGAGTACCTGGCTAAGCACCAGGAAGCCGTCGCCCAGAATCAGAACTACCTGGATGAAGCGCGAGCCCAGCTCGCGGAGGCCATCAAGCGCACGGAGGAAAAGCGCCAGGAGGCCGAGCAGCTTGCCGCGGGCGCAATCAAGGATGCCGCCGAGGTCCGCGATTCAGCCAAGAAGCACGCCGCCGACGTCATCAGCAATGCCGAGGCTCGCGCGAAGGCGATGGTGTCGGATGCCGAGAAGCGGACGAACACACTGGTTTCCGACGCGGAAGAGCGCCTGGCGAAGATTAGAATCGAGCGCGAAGCGGTCGCCGGATACTTCGGCGCACTACGCACCGTACTCGGCGATGCGGAGAAAGTCGCCGCAGACGAATAGATCTGACGAAGGGGCACCGTGAAGATTCAGAACGCGTTTCGCCTGGGCCTTTTCGGTGGGCTCGGTGTCCTGGTCGCGATCGGGATAGGCGCAGCAGTTGGCACGCTCGCAACGATCATCACCTACATTGGCGCCGCCATATTCCTCGCCCTCGGGCTGGACCCTGCGGTGTCCTGGCTCGAACGGCATCGCTTCCCCCGATGGCTCGCAATCCTGACCGTCCTCACCGTCGTCATTGCGGTGTTCACGGGGCTCGTGTTCGCCGTCATCCCAGTCATCGTCGCGCAAACATCCAACCTGATCAATGGTTTGACGCCCCTCATCGCCGCCCTCGGCGATCAGGACAACAACTGGGTGGCGAACGTCCAGAAGAGCCTGCCCGACTACATCGACCTCCAGGCGATCATCGCCGGCGCCCTGGAGTTCATCAAGAACAACATCACGTCGATCGGCGGCGGGGTTCTTCAGGTGGGACTCGGAATTGCCAGCGGTGCGTTCGGCGTCATCATCGTCCTCATTCTCACTCTCTACTTCGTCGCCTCGCTCAACAGCATGAAGCGCGGGCTGTACCAATTGATCCCGGCGACGAAACGCGCCCGCTTCTCCGACCTCGCGGAGCAGATCAGCGATTCGGTCGGACGGTACGTCGTGGGACAGGCCACACTGGCGCTCTTCAACGGCATTCTGAGTTTCATTTATCTGACCATCGTCAATGCCGAATACCCGGCGCTCTTCGCGTTCATCGCGTTCCTGTTCTCTCTCGTGCCGCTCGTCGGAACCCTCTCCGGCAGCATCCTCATCACGCTGAGTTGTCTGCTTTTCGATGGGGTTCCCACCGCAGTCGCGGTCGGCATTTACTACATCATTTACATGCAGGTCGAGGCATACGTGCTGAACCCGAACATCATGAACCGCGCGGTGAAAGTCCCTGGCGTGATTGTCGTGATTGCGGCGCTCGCGGGCGGAACTCTGCTCGGCATCCTCGGAGCGCTCATAGCCATCCCCGTTGCCGCATCGATTCTTCTCATCATCAATCAGGTCGTCGTTCCGCGGCAGAACGAGCTGTAATCCCCGGTCAGGCGCGCTGGCGCGCTATTCCACCCACTCGGTGGGCAACGGAAGCGCGGCCGGGTTGACCGCGCGCACGATCTCATTGAGCACACGCCGCGTCTGTTCTTCGCCGACCCAAAGATGTTTTCCGCCTGAAACCGCCACGAGTTCCGTTTCCGGCAGCACGGCGAACCTGGTCCGCGCTTCCTCCGGGCGGAGATAATCGTCGAACTCCGGGATGACGGCCACAATACGTTTGCCGGTGCCCGACCATGCGGCGACCTGATCGCTCGTGGCACGTTTGAGCGGCGGGGACAGAAGGATCGCGCCCACAATCGGATGGTGAAGCCCATGTGCCAGAGCCACTTCGGTTCCGAACGACCACCCGAGGAGCCACGGCGATGGCAGCTTCCTTTCCGCCACCAGATCCATTGCCGCGGCAAGGTCGAATCGTTCCGCAATTCCTTCGCCGAACGCGCCCTGCGAGCGGCCGCGCGGAGACGTGACGCCGCGAAAGTTGAAGCGGAGCACAGCGAGATCGGCGAGTGCAGGCAATCGTGCCGCGGCTTTCCGGAGGATGTGCGAGTCCATGAACCCGCCAGCGGTCGGAAGCGGGTGAAGGCACACGAGAGTCGCCGCGGGTGCCGCTTCGGCGGGAAGCGCGAGTTCCCCGACAAGATTCAGGCCATCCGAGGTATGCAGTTCGATGTTCTCGCGACGCGCAGGGAGTTCGACTCCGGACCGAATTTCCACGAGTCAGCTGACCTTCCAGCAGTGCGAGTGCCAATGGCGACGGTCAGATACGTCCGCCGCTTCCCCCATGATTCCGTCCGCGCGCCATGCGACCGTGTGGGGTCGACCGGGCGGAACTTCGAGCCCGCAACCGGGACACACGTACGACTTCACGGCAGAGGTCGCCGAAACCGGTTGAACGTTCCACAGTCCATCCCGCCGATATTCGGTTCGGAGTGTGCCATAGACGGCGCGCTGCAAATCCGCCTCGTCCGACTCACGGCTGACCTCGCGACCGCCGCGGCGTGGTCTATTGGAACGGGGCATGCTCAAAGCCTATGCCGATCTAGTACCAGTTGTTCCGTTCCGAATGCTCCCACGCGCCGCATGGCGTTGAATATCGCGCGGCAATGTAGCCCAAACCCCAACGGATCTGAGTCTCGGGGTTCGTCGCCCAGTCGGCGCCAGCTGAGGCCATCTTGTTGCCGGGAAGCGCCTGCGGGATTCCATATGCGCCGCTCGACGGGTTCATGGCGAAGACATTCCAGTTCGATTCGCGCTGCCACAGCGCGACGAGGCAATTGTATTGGCCCTCATCCCATCCGTGTGCCAGCACGAGTTCGTACGCGACGGCCTTCGCGGTGCCCGGATCGGGTTTGCCGGCAGCGGGAGCGGTGGGCTTCTTGCTGATTCGATAACCGTCCCTCACCACCGCGAGCGGCTGATCCTTCGAGTGGCCGAATTGCTGCGCCGCCGACGGCGCCGTCGACTCCGTCCGCGTCGGCGCGGCATGCGCGGTGTAGTCGGGAGCGATCACCGTGACGAGGACGATGGCGAGGGAAATGAAAAACGAGTAGGCGGGAAGGGCGTATCGATACCCCCGAGGGCGCGCAGAAACAGCCGCCCCGGCCCCCGTAGTCCGCGACAGGCTCAGGAGAATATCCGTATGCCTACCCACAGTGTCAGAATTTTAGCCCAGATCGGCCGTCTATGCGCTGGATGCGATCAACGCACCGCGAGCATGACGGCAATGACGCTGTCGAGGAAGTAGTCGACCTGCGCCTCGCGGTATCCGCCCTTCCTCGGGCGGAATGCGATGGAGCGGACTTCGTCGATGCTCATCGGTGACGCCTTGAGGAAGTAATTGGAGAGGCGATCGCAAAACGCATCCACTTGTTTGCGGTCGTAGCCGTCGGCCAAGAAACTCGCGTGACGGAACCGGTGGTTCGTGGGGCGGGAAAGGCGTCCGATGATGTCTTTCGCATTGGCTCTGGCAGTGTTGAACCACTCCTCGTCGCCCGCGAGTTGGCGGGCGTGCTCCCGCTCGCGGCTCGCGAACGCATCCTCGAGCCGCTCCAGCGCGGCATCCACGTGCGACATGGAGTAACCGCCCTTCTGAAGATCGAATGCGGTCGTGCGGATCTCATCCGCTCCGAGTACCGTCGGTGCCCCCGGCTCGGCGTTGTAAACGCGTCGCGCTTCTTCGAGGAATTCCTCGACCTGGTCGATGTTGTAGCCGCGGCGAGACTTGCGGGTGCGGGGAAAGGTTGAACTCACCACACCATTGTGCCTCACCGAATCGGGTGCTCACGCAAAGATCAGGAACAGGACGTACGCTGCGGCCGAACTGACGACGATCGAGTCCATCCGGTCGAGAAAACCGCCGTGGCCCGGCAACCAGGTGCTGATGTCCTTGATCCCCAGGTCGCGCTTGAGCAGCGACTCCGTGAGGTCCCCGATCGTCGCGGTCGCGACGATGACCGCCCCGAACACGAATCCGAACCACCATGGCTGCTGGATCATGAAGATCGACAGCAGAATTCCCGCAATTGCGGCGGCGGCGACAGAACCGGCAAATCCCTCCCACGTCTTCTTCGGGCTGATTCGGGGGGCCATCGGGTGCTTTCCAAACGTCAACCCGGTGGCGTATGCCCCCGTGTCGACCGAAATCACGAGGATCAGGAACGCGAGCGTCCACCACTCCCCACCGTCCTGTGCGGTGAGCAGCACGGAGAAACTGGCAAGAAACGGGATGTACACCTGGATGAACGCACCGGCCGCGAGGTCCCGCCACACCTCGCGCCTGGGGCCGCGCAAACGAGGATTGGCGAGTTCCGCTACGCGCCACAAGATCACAAAACTGATACCAGCGAGCGAGACGAGCCACTTGCCTCCGTCACCCAGGTAGAACGCTGCCGGCACCGTCGCGAGCGCGGCGATGACCGTGGGCCACCGTGGCACCCGGCGCCCGGACGCGCGCAGTGCGCTGGCCAGTTCGAACGCCGTGAAACCGATCAGGAACGCCGCAACGATCATGAAGAGTTCCTTCACGACGATGAGGCTGAACAGCATGGCCAGCCCCAGGGCGAGCCCGATGAGAATGGCGAGGGGAAGATTTCGACCTGTGCGTGCTTCGATTCTCTCGTTCGCGTGGTCGATTTGAGCGCGTGTCGCCTCGACCTGGGCCCTCAATTCGGCGCGCGTCGCCGTCACCTGGGCACGAATCTCCTCGCGCGTCGCGTCTGCTCGCGCTTCGAAGTCGGCGCGGCCGAACCGCCACCGCCTCTTCGCCGGCGCTTGCGGAGGTCCATCATCATCATCGGGCATTCAAACCTCGAGCAGCTCGGCTTCCTTCTTGCGCAAAGCCTCATCGATCGCGTCGACTTGCCCCTTGGTGAGCACCTCGAGCTCTTTCTCGGCGCGCGCGACTTCGTCGTCGCCGACATCCGCCTTCAACGCGTCGAGATCGTCCTTCGCCTTGCGTCGAATATTGCGGATGGCGACCTTGGCATCTTCGCCCTTGCCGCGCACGATCTTGACAAACTCCTTGCGGCGATCCTCGGTGAGTTCGGGCAGGGTCGCCCGAACGACCGTCCCGTCGTTTCCCACATTCGCGCCCAGGTTTGGCGTGGCGACAATCGCCTTTTCGATTTCCTTGAGCGCGGCCTTGTCGTATGGCGTGATGACGAGCGTGCGGGCATCGACGTTCTGCAGGCCTGCAAGCTGCGCGAGGGGGGTGGGGGTGCCGTAGTAGTCGACGAGCACCTTCTGGAACAGGGCGGGGTTTGCGCGCCCCGTTCTCACACCGCTGAAATCTTCCTTGGCCACATCGACTGCTTTGTGCATCTTGTCTTTGGCTTCGGCCAGTACGTCGCTGATCACGTGCTCTCCTTCGTGTCGGGGCAATCTTACCGGCTAACCGATGGCGAGCAGCGCGATGCCGGCGAGCACGACGGCAGCCCCCGCCAGCCGTTGCGCCGGGTGAGGTTCACGAAAGAGCAGCCATCCGGCGAGGCTCACGAGCACGACGCTCACCTCCCTCGCTGGTGCAACCAACGACACGGGAGCGAGCTGAATGGCCAGCAGAATCACGATGTAGGCAAGCGGCGCGAGGACGCCGACCACGATTACCGCGACCCAGTGCCGTCGCGCCGTCGCGGCGAGGGATTTCCTCGTACGCAAGGCAAGTGGGGCGAGCAGCACACACTGAAACATCACGCTTCCCCAGTACAGGCCGACGGCGGGCATCCCTCCCAACGTCACGGCGGCGCTGTCCCACAGGGTGTAGACGGCGATGAGCACGCCGATCGCGAGGCCGAAAAGAACTCCAGCCCTGCCGCCGCCCGCCGTGCCCTGCCTCGCGAATCCGGTAATGAGCACCCCCGCGATGACAACGGCCGCGCCGAGCAGGGCTATCACGCCGGGGCGCTCACCCAACAGGACTATCGCGAACACCACGGTAAGAAGGGGCCCCGTGCCTCTCGCGAGCGGATAGACGACGGAAACATCCCCCACGCGGTAGCCGGCCTGCAGGAGGAAGAAGTACGCGATCTGCAGAGCACCGCTGACGACGGCGAGTCCCAGCCAGTGGAGGACATCCACGCGTTCGGACACGAGGGACCACATGCCGAAGGGAAGGAAAGCCAGCGCCCCCACGAGGAAGGTCAGCCACAGAAAATTCGTGCCGCGCGCGCCCGCGCGTTTGATGACGACGTTCCACGTGGCGTGTGCGACAGCCGCGACCGCGACCAGCGCGAGAACAAGCGGCGACATGCCCGTCAGTTGCTGACGAGAGTGCCGATGTGTTCTCCTCGGATCGCCTTCGTGATGTTGCCGCTCGGTTCCATTCCGAACACGACCATGGGCATTCCGTTGTCCATGCACAAACTGAACGCGGTCGAGTCAACGACCTTGAGTCCCTGAACGAGGGCCTCCTGGTAGGTGACGCGCTCGAGCTTTGCCGCCTTCGCGTTTTTGCGCGGATCGCCGTCGTACACGCCGTCGACGCCGTTCTTGGCGACGAGCACGACGTCGGCACCGATCTCGAGCGCACGCTGCGCCGCGACCGTGTCGGTCGAGAAGTACGGGAGTCCGGCGCCGGCACCGAAAATGACGACCCGGCCCTTCTCGAGGTGCCGCTCTGCGCGACGTGGAATGTATGGTTCCGCAACCTGAGTCATCGCGATCGCCGACTGCACGCGGGTTGCCGCTCCCGCTTGCTCAAGAAAGTCCTGAAGGGCAAGCGCATTCATGACCGTGCCGAGCATGCCCATGTAGTCAGCCCGGCCGCGGTCCATGCCGCGCTGGGAAAGCTCGGCGCCGCGGAAGAAGTTGCCGCCACCGACCACGATGGCGATCTCCACGTCGGTCGCAGCGGCAGCTATCTCCTTCGCGAGCCCGCTCACGACGTCCGGATTGACACCGAGAGAGCCGCCACCGAAGGATTCGCCCGAGAGTTTGAGAAGAACGCGTCTCTTGTGCTTGCCTGTCATGTTTTCTCCTCGATTGGCCACTCGTTACAGAGTATTAGGTCATTCGCGAAAAAGAGGGCCGGAGACGCCAGTCTCCGACCCCCTTCCGCGCGAACCTGCTCGCGCACGATGCTGCGGACTGTTACGCGCCCACCTTGAACCGGGCGAAGCCTGTCACGGTGAGTCCCGCATCCTTCAGGACCTGCTCGATCGAGAGCTTGTTGTCCTTCGCGTAGTCCTGGTCGAGCAGGGAGACCTGCTTGAAGAACGCGCCAATCCGGCCCTCGACGATTTTCGGGAGCGCCGCTTCCGGCTTGCCCTCGTTGCGGGAGATCTCGGTGACGATTTCGCGCTCCTTCTCGACGACGTCTGCAGGAACCTCGTCCCGCGTCAGGTACTGCGGGTCCGCGAACGCGATGTGCTGCGCGACGCTGCGGGCGGTCTCAGCGTCGGTACCGGAGTAACCGACCACGACACCGACCTGAGGCGGAAGGTCCTTGCTCGTCTTGTGCAGGTAGATCGCGTGATGCTCGGCATCGATGGACGCAACGCGGCGAAGCTCGATTTTCTCGCCGAGCACGGCGGACTCATCGTTGATGAGTTCGGCGACGCTCGTGCTCCCGGCCTTCGCGGCGAGCGCATCGTCGACGGAACCGGCGCGCGCTGCGGCCGCGGCCGTGAGCACCGATTCGGCAAGGTTCACGAATTTATCGCTCTTTGCCACGAAGTCGGTCTCGCACGCGAGCTCGATCATGGTGGCGTAGCCATCGTTCTCGACTGCGGCGACGAGTCCTTCACTCGTGGAGCGATCGGCGCGCTTGGCATTGCTCTTCGCACCCTTGAGCCGTAGGATCTCGACGGCCTTTTCCATGTCGCCGTCCGCCTCGACGAGCGCGTTCTTGCTGTCCATCATTCCTGTGCCAAGGCGGTCACGGAGCGCCTTGACATCTGCGGCAGTAAAGTTTGCCATGTCGTATAGTTCCCTTTGGTTCGTCGTTACTTGGTCGTTGATGCCGCGTCGGCCTTGGCTGCGGGCTTCTTCGCTGCGGGCTTCTTTGCGGCGGGCTTTTCGGCCTTGTCCGCGGCGGGCTTCGTCGCTTTCTCTGCAGCGGGCTTCTCTTCGGCGGGCTTCTCGGCCTTCGCTGCCGCAGGCTTCTCGGCCTTCTCAGCGGCCGGCTTTTCGGCTTTCTCCGCAGCGGGCTTTTCGGCCTTTTCAGCCTTTTCGGTCTTCTCAGCGGCCGGCTCTTCGGACTTCTCGGCCTTCGCTGCGGCGGGCTTCTCGGCCTCTTCGGCAGTAGCGGTCTTCGGCGCTGCATCTTCGGCAGGTGAAGCGGCCTTATCGAACTCGGGCGTTCCGGAATGCAGCAACTCCGCTTCCCACTCCGCCATCGGCTCGGCCGGCGCGCCGTCGCCCTCCGATTTCTGGTGGCGTTGGATGAGGCCCTCGGCTGCGGCATCCGCGACGATGCGCGTCAGCAGGGCGACGGAACGAATTGCGTCATCGTTGCCCGGAATCGGGTACTGGACTTCATCCGGGTCGCAGTTCGTGTCGAGGATGCCAATCACGGGGATGCCAAGCTTGCGCGCCTCGTCGATCGCGAGGTGCTCCTTCTTCGTATCGACGACCCACAGCGCTGACGGCGTGCGGGTGAGGTTCCGGATTCCGCCGAGGCTCTTGTGCAGCTTGGTGAGCTCGCGCTTCTTGAGAAGGAGTTCCTTCTTCGTGAAGCCCTTCGTCGTGTCGTCGAAGTCGACCTCTTCAAGCTCTTTCATGCGGGTCAGACGCTTGGACACCGTCTGGAAGTTGGTGAGCAATCCACCGAGCCAGCGCTGGTTCACGAACGGCTGGCCGACGCGCTGAGCCTGCTCGGCGATGGCGCCCTGGGCCTGCTTTTTCGTGCCGACGAACAGGATTGTTCCACCGTGTGCAACGGTCTCGCGCACGTAGTCGTACGTGGTGTCGATGTAGGCGAGCGACTGCTGCAGGTCGATGATGTGGCTGCCGCTGCGCTCGGTGAGGATGAAGCGCTTCATCTTCGGGTTCCAGCGGCGGGTCTGGTGTCCGAAGTGGACGCCGCTGTCGAGAAGCTGGCGAATGGTGACAACGGCCATGGCCGTCTCCTTTTCTGGCACACGGCATCCGGACAGGATCGTGCGCCGCTCAGTTGTTTTTCGCACCGGTCGGCGCGAAACCTGGTGCCCGACGCACATCCGCCTGGCTCTCGCCGGACTGAGTGGATGTGGTTGGCGTTCGCAAACTGTGTTGCAAACAGTGCGGGCACGCGTAGTCACCTCAAAAATCAAGGTGCGAAGACCAATGATAGCAGTGTTTCCTCTCCTCCCCTTGACGCGTGGCAGCGCAGAAACCCACTTTCGCTGTAAGCGCGGTTCCCAGGTAGCGCGGACCGGGCAGGCTTGAATCATGTCGTCGCCGTTGTCGAAACACCTCAGCCGTACGGCGGCCGCATTGATCCTCCTGGCACTCACCGGAGCAACGCCGGCGGCGGCGACCGATTACACGCCCCGAATTGCGTGGGCGTGGCCCGTGGATGCTTCACGCGAAATTCTGCGGCCGTACATCGCGCCGGAAACGCCCTACTCGGCCGGTCACCGCGGAATCGACATTTCTGCACCCGCCAACGCAATCGTGCGCTCCCCCGCCGATGGGATCATCCACTTTTCGGGATTCGTCGTAGACCGGTACGTCGTGTCGATCGACCATGGCGGGGGGCTCATGTCAAGTTTCGAACCCGTGCTCTCCCGTCTCGTCGAGGGTGCGCCCGTGCACCGGGGCGAACAGATCGGTACCCTGCAGTCCGGCCACTGCAGGGCACCGTGCCTTCACGTCGGAGCGCGGCTCCACGGGCAGTACGTGTCTCCGCTCAACTACCTCGGGGGAATCGAGCGCTCCGTGCTCCTGCCGACGAGGGAGATCCCTTCGTCCGATTCTGCTTTCTCGTCCTGGCGCGGTTGACGCCGACGCGCGAGCTTGCTCGGCCACCACATCACCCGCCCGATGTCGTAACTCACCGCGGGCACCAGTTCGCTGTCTCGGAACTCCGTTTGAAGCTCGTGGACTTTCGTGGCCTCCGCACTCGCGGGCAAGTGCTGCGCGAGATCATTGACGGCGACGCTGCTGATCGTGCTGAACGAGCTCCCTCCCGCGGCGAACACCCCGAACCAAACGGCGGCGAGCACGAGCGGGATGACCAGTCGAAGCCATCGCGGCACCGCGCGCGTCGGTCGGTCGAGGTCGGAAGGATGCGTGGGGGCACGGAGAGGGCTCATTGCATTGACGCTACGGAGAACCGCACCCCCCATCGTCGTCCGAAAGGTTGATCCTTTCTGTGCCGCGATCCATCCTTCGACGGATGCCGCGCCCCGGGTGCGAAGTTAGGCTGGCGGATGTGACAGTCCCCGCAGAGCCCGGACCGAGTCCGGCCATCGAGTCGTCGGCAACCCCGTTGCGGCCCGTGTTCCTCGGGCTTCGAATCTCACTCCACGTCCTGGTCACCGCCCTCGTCGGCTTCGTCATCGTGCGGCAGATCCTCGCCCCCGGGTTGCACGCATCGTGGATCGTCGCTCTCGCCATCATCCTGTTCATCAGCTATGTCGGCGGCGCCTTTCTCACGCGCTCCCAGGTCAGCCCGGTGGCACGAGTCGTCTGGCTCGCGCTCGTGTCGCTCGAGGATATAGCGCTTGTTTTCTTGTCCCCGGATGGCGCGTTTCTGATTTTTCCTCTGTTCTTCCTTCAATTGCACTTGTTGCGGGCCCGGTGGGCGATCCCCGTGATCGCCGCATCGACGGCCGCCACGGTGACCGCGCTCGCTCTGCACGGCGGCTGGAACATTGGCGGAGTCGTCGGGCCGATCATCGGCGCCTCCGTCGCGGTCGTTATTGGCCTCGGATATCGCGCCTTGTATCGGGAAACCCGGCAACGGCAGCAGCTGATCGACGAGCTTCTGACAACGCGCGAAATGCTCGCAGCCAGAGAGCGCGAGGCGGGAATCCTGGATGAGCGCGCCCGCCTGGCCAGGGAGATTCACGACACCGTCGCGCAGGGTCTGTCGAGCATCCAGTTGTTGCTGCACGCGGCGGAGCGACGCGGCATGGATGCCGAGGCTCTCGAGCAGGTGAAACTCGCGAGAGAAACCGCGGCGGACAACCTCGCAGAGACCAGAAGCTTCATTCGGGCGCTCACTCCCCCGGCACTCAACGGCCAGTCCCTCGTCGATGCGGTGAGCCGAGTGGCTGCGTCCGCTTCGCACGACGGACTCGTCGTGAACGCCCACGTGATCGGACCGCCCAGGCCCCTTCCCATGCCGCTGGAAACTACGCTCTTGCGCATCGCGCAGGCGTCGCTTTCCAACGTGGCGCAACATGCCTCGGCAACCCATGCCGAGTTGACCCTCACCTACCTTGAGGACTGGATCAGTCTCGACATTGTCGATGACGGCCGCGGGTTCAGCCCTGCGGCCGCCGACCGGCCCGGTTCGTTCGGTCTCATTTCGCTGCGGGAGAGAGTTGAGAAGCTCGGCGGAACGCTGACGGTCGAATCCCAGCCGGGGTCGGGAGCTGCCATCGCCGTCGCCTTCGAGGCCCCCGCGTCCGACGAAGCGCTACCGGGGGGCGCATCGTGATCCGCGTGCTCATCGTCGACGACCATCCCGTCGTTCGGGCGGGCCTCACGGCGTTGCTTACCGGGGAACCCGGATTCGAGGTTGTCTCGGATGTCGCGACCGGGGAGGAGTCGATCGAGGTGTGCACGCGCGAACCCATCGACCTCGTGCTCATGGATCTGCAGCTCGGCGACGGTATGCAGGGCGCCGCTGCCACGCGGGTCCTGCGCGGCCTGGCCCCTGCGCCGCACGTTCTCATCCTGACAAACTACGACACGGACGCAGACATCCTGAGCGCTATCGAAGCCGGCGCGAGCGGCTATTTGCTGAAGGATGCACCGCCTTCGGAGTTGATCTCCGCCGCGAAGGCAGCGGCGAGCGGTGCAAGTGCCCTGTCTCCAGCCATCGCAAGCCGCCTCGGGTCTCGGCGCAACGCCATCGGCGGGGCGTTGAGCGCGAGAGAGATCGAGGTGCTGGGGCTGGTCGCCGTTGGCAAGTCCAATAGCGAAATTGGGCGGGCGTTGTTTCTCAGCGAAGCAACCGTGAAGTCGCACTTGTCGCATATTTTCACGAAGCTGGGTGTGAGTTCGCGAACCAGAGCGGTTGCGGCGGCGAGGGATGCCGGGACGATTCGCTGACGCAGTCCGACAGGGCGAAGTTCAGCCTTTCGGACGATTCATTCTCCTCGGATAGCCGCGAGGGTTGACGTATGAGAAAACTTTTTTACGCCGCAACCATCTACCTCGTCCTCGGTCTCGCTTCAGGTCTGTACTACCGCGAGTTCACCAAAACCAACGACTACACCGCTGCGGACGGCTTCACCCAGCTTTCCGTCGTGCACACGCACGTGTTGACGCTCGGCGTCATGATGCTGCTGATCGTGCTTGTGCTCGAAAAGGTCTTCACCCTTTCGAACAGCAAGACCTTCGGCTGGTTCTTCTGGATCTACAACCTTGGTCTCGTCGTGACGAGCACGGCCATGACGGTCAACGGAACGCTGCATGTGCTCGGCCACGAAGCGAGCAACGCCCTCATCGGGATCTCGGGGAGCGGCCACATGCTGCTGACCGCAGGATTCGTGCTGCTCTTCGTCGCGATCGGCTCCGGAATCCGTTCTGACCGAAAGATGACGCCGGCAAGCGCGTCGGCCGCCGAGTAGTCGGGCCGCGCGCTGCGGGTGTGAGCGACCGAGTGATCCGCTCCCGCGCTCACGCCCGCGGATGCGCTGTGCGGTAGGTCTCCTTGAGGCGCTCGGCCGACACGTGAGTGTAAATCTGGGTCGTGCCGAGGCTGGCGTGTCCGAGCAGTTCCTGCACGGCACGCAGGTCTGCGCCACCGTCGAGCAAGTGCGTCGCTACCGTGTGCCGGAACGCGTGGGGACCGGATGGCCCTGTCCCCGGGGTTTCCGCCAGCAACCCGGCGACGAGCTGGTACACGGTTCGCGTGTCGATCCTTTTTCCGCGTGCGCCGAGGAACACGGCGGGCGTCGGCTCAGTCTGGAGCCGGGGCCGACCGGAGTTCAGGTACTCGGACATCGCACGCCCCGCAGGCACGCCGAATGGGACGACCCGCTCTCTCGAGCCTTTGCCCGTCACGCGCACCGTGAGACGGTCGAGATCGACGCGGTCGAGATCCAGTCCCGCAAGTTCGCTCACACGCAACGCCGACGCGTAGAGGAGTTCGATGATGGCAATGTTGCGCAGCGCGACAGGGTCGCCGTCCGCCGCGAGCGCGGAAAGCGAGTCAAGGATCTCGTCGACCTGCTGCCTGGTGAGTACGCGTGGCAAGTGCGCGTCGGCTTTCGGCGCGCGCAGTCGAGCGGCAACATCCGTTTCGATGACTCCGGTTCGGCGTGCCCAGTCGCTGAAGCTCCGCACCGCCGCCGTGCGCCTCGCGAGCGTGGATTTCGCGAGGCCGTCCTGAGACGCCTGCCAGAGCCAGTCGCGCAGCAGTTCGAGGTCGAGTTCGTGCACCGCTGTCGCTCCCCGCCCTCGAGCGAAGGTCACGAGGGCGCCGAGATCCGAGCTGTACGAACGCGCGGTGTTCGAACTCAGCCCGCGCTCAACGCCCAGCTGGGTGATGAACGCGGTCACCGCTTGCTCGAGTTCCATGTACCCATCGTCCCGCACGGGGTTCGGTTGGCACGGGATGCGACCCCGGTCAGTCGGAGCTTGGTGATCCTTTGGAGTTGAATGCCGACGTCTTGCTGGAGAACATCTCCAAGCGTTGCTGGGGCGTCATCGCTTCGATTTCCGGCCAGTGCTCTGCGGAGAACCCGGTGACTTCCACGGTATCGCCCACCGGGACGATCGAGTGGACGACCTGTTCGTCATACACGTGCACGAGGTTGAACGCCTGACCGAAGTCGACCCCGGAGAGGATGCGATCCTTCGCGCTGAGGTCGAGCGTGTAGCACGTGGCGGCGGCCACGGATACCGGAACCCCGGCAAACATGCTGTGCGTCGAATAGTGCAGGTGCCCGGCGAGGATCGCGCGCACATCCGTGCCCCGGATCACCCCGGCGAGTCTCGACTGGTCCTGCAGTTCGAGCATGCCCATCGCCTCGAGCAGGGGGGTGGGGATGGGCGGGTGATGGACAGCGAGCAGGGTGCCGTGCGGCGCTGGGGTGGCGAGAACGTCGGCGAGCCAGTCGAGCTGCGACCGGGTGAGATCGCCGTGGTGGTACCCCGGAACGCTTGTGTCGAGGGAGATGATGCGCAGTCCGCCGATGTCGTACACACGATCCTGAGGGGCATCGGTGGGATCGGTGTCGAAGAGCTGCTGCGAGTACTGGGGCCGCTCGTCGTGGTTGCCCATGACCCAGATGATTTCTGCGCCAAGCCGTTCCGCAAACGGCTCGACGAGCGCGCGCAGGCGCGTGTAGGCGTCCGGTTCGCCGAGGTCGGCGAGGTCGCCGGTGAACACGATCGCTTCGGGTTTGGCGCCGGATGCTTCGAGTTGCGTGAGCGCCTGATTCACGTGCTCGTCTGTCTGCACGCTGCCGTAGAGGGGTCGTCCCCCGCCGAGGAAGTGGGTGTCGCTGATGTGCGCGATGACATGGCGCGCTGCCGGGTATTGTCCGAGTTGGATCACCGCTCAAGCCTATTGGGCGACGCGTTCAGTGTGCGTCGCGGCCGTCCGGTTCGGCTTCCTTCCGCGATTGGGCGATGAGAGCGGCGAGGTCTTCACTGATGAGGGCGTTCAGCCGGTTGTCTCGATTGCGTTCGTAGTCGTCGTCGACGGGGAGGAACTCGATGTCGAGGTTGCGTTCGATGTTGGCGGCGACTTCGCGCCAGGCGTCGCGGCGCGCCTTGTCGACGAGTTCAGCGAGGTAGGTGTCGTCGACGGCCTGTTCCCGCAGGCGCCTGGCAATCTCCACGGAGACGTCTCTGCGGTGTTCCATGTTGTCGACGTCGTCGTGGCTGTAGCCTTGCGCGTCTCGTTCGCTGTTGGGGTTGAGGCGGAACTTGCGGATGAGCTGCGTCAGGTTCTCTGTTTCCGTGTCGGCTTCGCGGGCGAGATGTTCGAGCGCTTCCTTCGCGTCCTGCCGGGATTGTTCGATGAACCAGGGTTGCTTGTCGGCGAGGATTTTCTTGATGAATCGGTTTTTGACGGCCATGCGGCTCGCATACTCGGTGAGTTGGAGGCCTTCTTCCGTGGCTTCGGATACGGTGAGAAACTCTGTGGGCGGCAGCCGCGACGCGTCGAACGGCCTCCGTGTGACGCGTTTGCTGCGTCGGCGGAACCACATTGCTTCCTGCGCCACCCTTCGCGGTGACCTTTCGGCAGGTCACCGTTCCAAGGTTAGTTTGATCCCTGCCGTGCGGCACCGGTTGGGGTGACTTTCACCCAACCGGACGCTTTTTGCGCGGCGGTGCCGTCGAGTTCCATCGCTCCGAGCGCACTCTGCACCGTAGCAATCGAGAGCCCTGATCGCGCCGCGATGTCGTCGACGAGCCGCGCCGACCGCGTGCTCAGGGCATCCGCAATGCGCACGTGTTCCGCGCTGGGACCCCGTCCCTGGCCGGGCGACCCGTCGGCCTCCCCGGCGGCCGAACTGCCCGAAAGCGGCGCAAGTTCGGCCATTTCATCGGCACTCGTCACGCACACCGCATCGAATTCGCGGATGAGACGGTGGCACCCGGCCGAGGCGGCACTCGTCACCGGCCCTGGCACCGCGCCGAGCGGTCGGCCGAGTGCAGCGGCGTGGCCGGCCGTATTGAGGGAGCCGGAACGCCAGCCGGCCTCGAGGACAACAGTGGCGCTGCTCATCGCCGCGATCAGCCGATTCCGCTGGAGGAACCTCCACTTGGTTGGCGCTGAACCACATGGAAGTTCGGAAATCACCGCGCCTTCCGCCACAATGCGCGTAAGCAGGGCCTCGTGCCCGCTCGGGTAAAAGCGGTCGACGCCTCCCGCGAGCACCGCGATCGTCCGACCAGAACTCGCCAGTGCTGCGCGATGCGCCATGCCGTCGATGCCGTATGCCGCACCGGACACGATCGTGTAGCCGCGGTCGACAAGCCCCGCAGAAGCCTCCATCGCGACGTGCTCGCCATAACCTGTGGCGGCCCTCGCACCGACGAGCGCGATGGAGCAGTTTGCCGTCGCGAGGGTCGATTCCTTGCCGCGCAACCACAGTGCGAGCGGCGCGTGCGGTCCGAGATCTGCGAATCCGTTCGGCCACGCTTCGTCGCCGGGGATCAGCAACCGCACCGCATACCTCGCGGCCTGTTTGAGCGCGAGAAGCGCAACACGCGATTGAAGTCGCGGAAGCCAGCGCTCGATCGCCTTCTCCACGTCGTCGGGTTCGAGCTCTCCGTTTGCTGATGCCACGAGGCTCGTGATGCTTGCGCGCGACACGATCGCATCCAGCGCCTTCGTAGCTCCCATTGTCGCAATCAGGATGCCGGCCACCCGGTCACCCGGCTCCACGATCCCGGTCCACGCCGCTCGCGCGAACCGCTCGTGGAGGGCGTCGCCTGCCAGTTCGTCTCCGGCTATCGCACGGACGAGCGGAGCGACCTCCGCGTCCTTCAATCCGAGAATGCTCATGACGATATCGCCTTCCTGAGGTAGAGCGCACGACCGATGTGGTCGGCGGATGGAGTTGATGCGTCATCCAGGTCGGCGAGGGTCCAACCCACGCGCAGCACCCGGTCGTAGCCGCGCATCGTGATCCCGCCGCGCTCCAGCGCGCGGTCGATGGTTGCAGTCACGACGGAACTGAGGCGTGCTTGCGGTCCCCGCAGCCAGAACCCCGGTACTTGCGAATTCACGCTCCACGGTGTCGCAGCGAGTCGCTCCGCCGCGCGAACTCGTGCCGCAGCCACGCGTTCGCGCGCGGCTGCAGTCGTCAGACGGCCGCCATCGCTCGCTAGTTTCAATTGCGCGCTCGTAACCCGATGCACCCGGAGCTGGATATCGATTCGGTCGAGCAAGGGGCCGGAAAGGCGGCCAAGATAGCGGCGGCGCGCGCTCGGCGTGCACGTGCACTCCGAGTCTCTCGCGCCGTACTGGCCGCACGGGCACGGGTTGGCAGCGAGGATGAGCTGGAACCGGCCGGGAAAGTGCGCGACCGCATTCGCCCTATGGATGCTGATCACCCCGGACTCGAGCGGCTGGCGGAGCGCATCCAGCACCGAACTGTTGAACTCCGGCGCCTCGTCGAGAAACAGCACTCCGCCGCTGGCTCGTGCCGCTGCACCCGGTCTGATCTGCTTGCTGCCGCCGCCGATGAGCGCCGCTGCCGTGGCCGTATGGTGGGGCGACTCGAACGGCGCGCGCGTAATGAGGGACTGCCCGATGGGGAGGCCGCACAGCGAGCGGATGGAACTGACTTCGAGGGCAGCGGCGGCATCGAGGTCGGGCAGGATCCCGGGGAGGCGCGCGGCGAGCATCGTCTTGCCCGAGCCCGGCGGCCCGAGGAGGAACGCGTGGTGCGCGCCTGCCGCGGCGACCACCATTGCTTCGACGGCGTCCTCGTTGCCGATGACCTCCGCGAGATCGAGGTTTTCTTCGACGGGCTCCTCCGGCTGTGCGAGAAGGATCGGCTCGACCTCGATGGGTTCGAAATCTGCGCCATGCCAAATGGCCGCATCCCGCAGCGAGGCGACGGGCACGACACGGATGCCGGGGACGAGCCCGGCCTCTGCCGCGTTTCCGGTCGGCACCATGACGGTGTCGAACCCGGCGGCGACAGCGGCGGACACCGCGGGAAGGGTTCCCGTGATCGGCCGCAAGCGACCGTCGAGGCCCAGTTCTCCCAGGTGCACGAGGCGCGCGATGGACTCCGCCTCGACGATCCCCGCCGCCGCGAGTGTGGCCAGTGCGATTCCGAGATCGAACCCCGAGCCCTGTTTCGGCAGGGCCGCCGGTGAAAGATTGACGGTGAGGCGGCGGCTCGGCAGGTCGCAGCCGGAGTTCGCCGCAGCAGCGAGCACGCGGTCACGCGCTTCGCCGAGCGCGGCATCCGGCAGGCCGATGAGAATGAACTTGGGAAGCTGGGACGAGTAGTCCGCTTCGATCTCCACGATAGCGCCCTGCAAACCGAGGAGCGCGACCGCCTGGGTGCGGCCGACCGTCATCAGTACACCCGCCGCAAATGCTCGATGAGCGGCGCTGTCCCTGCGGCAGCGATGACGGAAATCGCGTCGATGCGGATGACTCCCCTGCGGTACGGGTGCGACGCGCACCACGCGTTCGCGAGCCGCCTCAGCCGCGCGAGCTTTTGCGGCGTTATCGCCTCGAACGGATGGCCGAACGCGGTGCTCGAACGGGTCTTGACCTCGACGAACACCGTGTCGTTGCCGTCGCGGGCAACGAGGTCGATCTCGCCGCGGGCGCAACGCCAGTTGCGGTCGATGACGGTGTACCCGGCGTTCGTGAGGAATTGCGCGGCAATCTCTTCACCGCGTCTGCCCAGATCGTCTTTCGCCGCCACGGAATGAGGATGCCGTTGCCCACGGGGCCCCAACCCGTCGAAAATGACATCGGTCGAGTTGAGCTCGTGTCGCGCATTGTGCAGGAGAGGACGCCGACGACGTCAGGCGATGTACACCTTGCGCAGCGTCTCCGTGACCGTCCATACCGTGCGCTGTCCGTCGTGCAGCCTGCCGACGGAGCCGGGGCCGAGTTCGACGATCGTGCCATCCGCGAAATCGACCGTCGCCGCGCCGAACAACACGACGAAAACTTCGTCCGCCTCGACATCCGATGAGGCACCCACGGAGTGCTCCCACACGCCGTACTCGCGATCGCCGAGCATGCCGAGCTCGGCCACGCCGACGACGGGCGACCCCGAAACGACCTGCGCCTGCGCCACCGGCGCGAACTCCAGCTCGAGGGTCGCAGCCGCCACGAAGTCGATCGCTGCCGCCTCGCTCACGAGTCGAACCCGAGCCCGAGAGCATCCAGCGTGCGCAGCACGAGATTGCGCTTGCCGCGATTGTGGTCGGCCCGATTCATCGCCCACTTCGACACCGCGACGCCCATCCACGCAATGGGGTCCGGCGGGAACGGAATCGGCAGCGACTTCACCATCTTCAACTCGGTGCGTTCGGTCTTTAGCCCCCACAATTGGTCGAGCATGACATTCGCCGCAAACCGCGTGCTCGCAACACCCAACCCCGTGAATCCGGCGACGTGCGCGACGCGGCCGCCGCGTGCGTGCCCGAAGAACGCCGTGAACCGGCTGCACGTGTCGATCACGCCGGCCCACCGGTGCGTGAACCTGATGCCTTCCAGTTGCGGGAATGTCGTGAAGAAGTGGCTCGCGAGCCGCCGGTGCGTCTCCGGTCGATCCTCGTACTCCGGTTTGATCTTCCCGCCGTAGTGGTACACGGCGTCGTAGCCGCCGAACAGGATGCGGTTGTCCTTCGACAACCGGTAGTAGTGGAACTGGTTCGCCAGGTCCGCAACGCCCTGCCGGTTGTTCCAGCCGATCGACTCCAGCTGGGCATCCGTGAGCGGCTCCGTCATGAGCACGTAGTCATACACGGGCACGGTGTGCCAGCGGTAACGCTTCAACAGCGAAGGGAACGCGTTCGTCGCGAGCGCGACCCGCGTCGCCCGGATGTCCCCCGTCGCGAGCTTCACCGTCACGGGCCCGCGGCGCTTGCTCGCGAGCGTCAACACGGGTGAATTCTCGAACAGGTCGACCCCGGCTTCATGGCACGCGCGTGCCAGCTCGTGCGCGAGCTTGCCCGGGTGCACCATGGCGTTGTCGCGCGTCGACCACAGTCCGGCGAGATACGTCGGCGAGGAGATCTCTTCCTGCATCCGCGCCTCGTCGAAAAACTTCACGTGCTCGGCATCCTTGTCGTCCTCGAGCCACTCCACCTGGTGCGGCTCGATCGCCACGGCAACCGCCCCGGTGCGCTCGAAATCGCAATCGAGGCCGAGTTCCCACACCGTCTGCTCGATCTCGTCCAGGTTCTGCATGCCGAGCCGGTCAAGCAGCTCGAGTTCCTTCGGGAAGCGCCTGGCGCCGTTGACCTCGCCGTGCGTCAGGGTCGCTTCACAGAAACCGCCGTTGCGACCGGATGCCGCCCAGCCGATCTGATGGGCTTCCAGCAGCGCGACGCGCGTCGACGAATCCCGCTGCTTGGCCATGAGCGCCGTCCACAACCCCGCGAACCCGCCGCCGACCACCACGAGGTCGTAGTCCTGCACGTCGTTGTAGCGCGGCCATGGTCGGGCCACGACATCGTCGAGCCAGAACGGCGAGAGCACAGAGCCGGCGAGGGCTTCGTCGATGATGTGTTCGGCAGGGACTGAGCGCTCGAAAGCGGTGGGTTCCACGAGAGACTTCCTTGTCGATGAGTGCGGAGGGTGGGTGCGGCCTGTCTTTTTGGCCGAATACCGGTCGTGAAGCTATTCGTCGAGTGCGAGTTCCTTCGGGAGTTCAAGCTCCTTCGAACTCAACTCCTCAACATTCACGTCCTTGAACGTGAGCACGCGCACCGACTTCACAAACCTGTCTGAGCGGTAAACGTCCCACACCCACACGTCGCTCATGGTGAGTTCGAAGTAGAAATCGTGTTCGGTTTCCTGCCGCACGAGCTCGACCTCGTTCGCCAAATAGAACCGACGCTCCGTCTCCACGACATACCGGAACTGACCGACGACATCCCGATATTCGCGGAACAGCGCCAGTTCAACCTCGCGGTCGTAGTCTTCGAAATCTTCCTCGTCCATTGCCTGTCAATCCTAGGCGGTCTCGCTGCGCAGCGCTGGAGAAGGCAGATCTGCCGACGCGCGAGGGGCCGGCGCCTTCAGCCAGGTCAGCCGGTGAATGCTCGCGGTCCCCAGTCGTTCGATCGCCGCGAAGTGCCCCGCCGAGCCATAACCCTTGTTGCCACTCCACCCATAGCCGGGCTCGATTGCATCCGATTCGATCATGAGGCGGTCGCGATGAACCTTCGCGATCACGGATGCGGCGGCAACAGACGCGCAATCCCGGTCCGCCTTGACTTGCGTCCGCACCGTCACGGGGCTCGCCAGCGCCGGATTCAACCAGTCGTGGCGGCCGTCGAGCACGATCACGCTGTCGAGGATGCGCAATCCCGACGCGTGAAGCGCAACGAGCGCTCGTTTGCCCGCAAGCCCGAGGCATGCCGTGATCCCGAGCCGATCCACTTCTTCCGCACTCGCAAGACCGACGGCGGAGTGCAGCGCCCAGTCGACGGCGCGGGGAGCGAGTTCCTCCCGGCGCTTCTCGCTGAGCATTTTGGAATCGCGCAACCCCTCCGGGTTTGGCCCGCTTGAGGTATCGATCGCGCACATGCCCACCGCGACGGGGCCCGCGATCGCGCCGCGACCCACCTCGTCGCATCCGATGACGAACCGCGCTCCGTCGGCGAACAGCTCGAGTTCGAGCTGCAGTGTGGGGTCTGCGACAGCCATCTACTGGCCTTTATCCTCCACACCCGCAAACACGGTCGGGTAATTGTCGAGCCAGGCCCAGTGGTCGATCGGCCAACTCACCAGGAACGCGCGCCCGACGACGTTGTCGATGGGCACGAAGCCCTTGCCCGGTTTGTTCGTGTTGTAGCGGGAATCCGCGGAATCGTACCGGTTGTCGCCCATGACCCACAGCGAATCCTTCGGAACGGTGACGCTGAAGTCCGTTCCCGATGCTTTCGTCACGCCAGGCGGCAGCGTCAGGTACGGCTCGCCGAGCGGAACCCCGTTGACCGTTACCTGACCGAACGTATTGCAGCATTCGACCGTGTCGCCCGGCATGCCGATGACGCGTTTGATCAGGTGGTCATCGCTGTCCGGGGCGCTGAGCCCGACGACCGACAGCACCCAGTCGATGCTCGTCGCGAACCAGTTCTGTTCGATCTTCTGACGAGGCGGCAGCCATCCGCCCGGGTCGCGGAACACGACGACATCGCCGTGCTCGAGGGGGACGAGGTTCGGGACGAGCTCGTTCACGATGATCCGGTCATCGATTTGGAGTGTGTCCTCCATTGACCCGGACGGGATATAGAACGAGCGGATGAGGAATGCCTTGATTCCCACGGAAATCACGATCGCGGCGAGAAGGATCAGCACGATGTCGCGGATGAATAGTTTCACCCCGCGCGTGCGGCGGCGCGGCCGCTTATCCGCAGATTCCTGCGGTGTCGGCGATAAAGCAGTAGTCATTGGGCCCCTGAGTTCTCCACAAGTCTAGGGTCTGGCAAACGCCGGTCGGCCCAACGAATCAGCTGGTTTCGCGCTTTTCCTTGATCTTCGCCTTCTTGCCGCGCAAGTCGCGGAGGTAGTACAACTTCGCGCGGCGCACGTCGCCGCGGGTCACGATCTCGATGTGATCGATGGCCGGGGAGTGCACGGGGAACGTACGCTCGACGCCGACCTGGAAGCTGATCTTGCGGACGCAGAACGTCTCGCGGATGCCCTCGCCAGAGCGGCCGATAACGACGCCCTGGAACACCTGAACACGCGAACGGGTTCCTTCAACGATGTTGACGTGGACCTTGACGTTGTCGCCGGCGCGGAAGTCCGGAATGTCATTGCGCAGCGATGCTGCGTCAACGGAATCGAGGATGTGCATGTTCGTTCGCTCTCTGCAATCGCCACAGGTCGACGGCGTGCTGGTTACTGCGTGGAAGAAGAAACGTGCCGGATGAGTGCTGTGGCCCCCCTGTGGCAGGGCCGTGCGCAGGCACAAACAGCAATTCTGTCACACCGGAAGGCCAGTCGCCAACCTCGAGTGAACTAGCGGGAGGACACCGGGATTGCGTCGTAGCCCGCGAATGCCAGGGAGATGCGGTTTCGAGCCTCCGCCACGAGCTGCCACACCGCAACCCAAAACGCGGCGAGAGTAGCCACAATCGCGGCGACGGCAACGAGCGGATTTGTCACGAGGCCAGCGAGCGCGAGAACCGTGTACCAGGCGCCGAGCGTGCCGACATCCAGCCACGACACCAGTCGCGAGCGGCGCACCGATTTCCTGGCGACCGTGATTCCCATCACGATGATGAGGGCGAGTGAAAGCGCGGGTGCGGCGAACAGGAGGAAGATGAGCTCCCAGCCCGAGCCGTCAATCCTCATGCCCCGCCCGATGAGCAGCCACAGCGGAAGCACGGGAATCGCCCAGAACTGGGCGTAATACAACGCTTTCCTCAACCACATACGTTCCAGAGTACGCGCAGCTTGGTGAAGAATAGCTGGATGATCGAGTTGAGAACGCCTGCCGAGCTGGAAGCGATGCGACCGGCGGGCCAGTTCGTGGCCAGCGTTCTTACGGCCCTTTCGGAAACCGCCGATGTGGGCGTGAACCTTCTCGAACTGGATGCGCTCGCCCACCAAATGATCAGGTCTCGGGGGGCCGAGAGCTGCTACATCGACTACCACCCGTCGTTTGGGGCAATGCCGTTCGGCAAGGTGCTGTGCACTTCCGTCAACGATGCGGCCTTGCACGGCCTCCCCCACGACTACGAGCTTCAGGACGGCGATCTCGTGAGCCTCGACTTCGCGGTGTCGGTTGACGGGTGGGTCGCCGATTCTGCGATCTCCCTCGTGGTGGGTACTCCGCGCGCCGAGGACCTCGCCCTCATCGAAACGACGGAGCGCGCGCTCGCCGCGGGCATTGCCGCCGCGCAATCCGGCAAGCGCATGGGTGATGTCTCCGCTGCGATCGGCGCCGTGGCCCGTGAGGCCGGCCTCGGCATCAATACCGATTTCGGCGGGCATGGGGTCGGGCGAACGATGCACGGGGATCCTCACGTGCCCAACGATGGGCGCGCGGGGCGCGGCTACCCGTTGAAGCCCGGACTCGTGTTCGCGATCGAGCCGTGGTTCATGCACACGACCGACCAGATCTTCACCGACCCGGATGGCTGGACATTGCGCAGCCTCGACGGTTCGCGCTCAGCTCACGCGGAGCACACGATCGCGATCACGAATGACGGCCCCCTCATCCTCACCGCCCGCCCCTGACCCCCGACCCCTGGTTTCTGACTTTCATTATTCAGGAGGTGGTGTGACGCATGAGGTTTTGCGTCCAGAAGGTGACGGCCATCATCCCACCGGTAACTTCTGTCACACCACCTCCTGAATTATGAAAGCAAGTCGGGGCGGATGGCGCGAGTGCGCTCGAGTTGTTGCTCGCGACGCCACGCGGCGATGGCCCCGTGGTTGCCGTTGAGGAGAACCGGCGGCACTTTGTATCCGCGCCACTCCGCAGGCTTCGTGTAGCTCGGGTACTCGAGCAACCCGTCACTGTGCGACTCTTCGATGAGGCTTTGCGGGTTGCCGACAACTCCGGGGATCAGCCTGCCGATCGCCTCGATCATCGCCAACACCGCAACCTCGCCGCCGTTCAGCACGTAGTCGCCCATGCTCACGAGCAGCACCCGCGCACGGGACGCGGCATACTCGAACACCCGCTCGTCGATGCCCTCATAGCGACCGCAACCGAAAATCAGGTGAGGTTCGGCAGAAAGTTCCTGCGCCATTGCCTGAGAGAACAGCTCGCCGGCGGGCGACGGGAAGATGATCGTCGGGCCCCCTTCGAGACGCGCTTCGCGCACCTCAGGGAGCGGATCGAGGATGCGGTCGAGCGCTTCGCCCCACGGCTCGGGCTTCATGACCATGCCGGCGCCCCCGCCGTACGGGGTGTCGTCCACGCTGCGATGCCGGTCATGCGTGAAATCGCGCAAGTCGCGAATGTCGAGGTCGATCAGGCCTGCCTCGCGCGCCTTGCCCAGCAGCGACACATCCAGCGCGGAGAAGAACTCCGGAAATATCGTGACGATGTCGATGCGCATGGGAGTCAGCTTAGATTGTTGGAATCCTCGGATTCGGGTTCGGGTTCGTCGTCGGGCAGTTGCTCGAACAGCCCGGGCGGCGGTGTCACCGTGATGGTACCTGCCGCGATATCCACGGAGGGCACGATCGCTTTCACGAACGGAACCATGACGTCGCCATCGCCGGTGTCAACGTGGAGGAGGTCCTGTGCGGGGAAATGATCCAGCCGCACGACAGTTCCCACCTTCACACCGTCGCGCAACACAGTGAGGCCGATGAGCTGGTGGTCGTACCAGGCGTCCTCCTCCTCGGGTGCCTCTGACGGATCATGCTCGATGAGCAGGATCGCCTTGATGAGGCCTTCGGCGGCAGTGCGGTCGAGGATGTCTTTGAAGAACGCAACCGGATGCGAGTTGAACCATTTCAACTCGATCAGTTCGAGAGACTTTCCGTGCCACGGCGACTCTTCCGGAACCTGAAGCGAGAACACGGCACCCGGAACGAATCGCCGCTCCGGGTCATCCGTGTACAACTCGATCTTGATCGCTCCCTTGAGGCCGTGCGCCTTGGTGAGTCGACCCACCCGAAGTCGGGTGTTTTCGGAGTCCGCCTTGCTAGAAATCGGTGTCCACCACGTCGACGCGCACCTTGCGGCCGTCAGCCAGCGCGGTGACGAGAGTGCGGAGCGCCTTCGCCGTTCGACCGGACCGGCCGATGACACGGCCGAGATCCTCCGGGTTCACCCTCACTTCGAGAACGTCGCCTCGCGGCGAGTTCTTGGCGACGACCTCCACCTCGTCCGGGTGGTCAACGATTCCCTTGACGAGGTGTTCGAGAGCTGCGGCGAGCACGATCAGGCCTTGGAGTCGTCGGCGGCCTTGTCGGCGTCAGCCTCGGGCTCGTCGGCCTTCGCGTCAGCCTTCGGCTCGTCAGCCTTCTCGTCAGCCTTCGGCTCGTCGGTCTTCTCGTCAGTCTTCGCGTCAGCCTTCGGCGCGTCGGCATTCGTTTCGGCCTTCGCGTCGTCCTTGGTGTCTGGAGCAGTCTCATCCGTGGCGGGCGCGTCGCTTGCGGCGTCGGCATCCACAGCCTTGTCGGCTTTGTCGGCCTTCGCGGGCTTCTCGGCCTTCTCCGCCTTCGCGGGGGCCTCGGTCTTCGGCTTCAGAACCGGCTTCTTCTTCTCGTCGGCCTCGAACTCGGGCTTGGCCTCGGCCAGCTTGACCGTGTTCTTGGCGCCCTTTTCGCCCTTGAAGATGCCCCAATCGCCCGTGAGCTTCAGGAGCGCAGCGACCTGCTCGGTCGGCTGCGCGCCGACGCCGAGCCAGTACTGAGCACGGTCGGACTTGATTTCGATGATGGAAGGTTCCTCGGTCGGGTGGTACTTTCCGATTTCCTCGATCACGCGGCCGTCGCGCTTGGTGCGCGAGTCGGCGACGACGATGCGGTAAAACGGTGCGCGGATCTTGCCCATGCGCTTCAAACGAATCTTTACAGCCACAATTCTCCGTAGATTTCTTGTATTTGGGGCGAACTGCCGGCCGTGAGCGTAGGGGCACACGCGGCGAAAGCTCTGAAGGATTCCGCGGCAGCCGATTAGAGGGTCGGGCAGGCCGGGACTCGACGCTCTATTGTGGCAGATTTTGGCGGTCGTCGGAAACCACGGGCGCGCCAGGCTCCGTCACCACCGGCCCTGTCACGACCGCGGGCTCGCCGCGTGAGACAGTTCGCCGCCTCGACAGCGCGACTCCAATCAGGCAAATGATGCCGCCGACGATCGCCAGCGGCGTCGGAATCTCGCCGAACGCGACAAACCCGAGGACGATGACAATCGCGGGAACAACGTACGTTGTTACCCCCAGTTGCCCTGCAGGAAGTTTGGACAGCGCGTAGCCCCACGTCGTGAAGGCGAGCGCGGTCGGCACTGCGCCGAGGTAGACGACGCCGAGGATTGCGGACGCTGGCGCCGCCTGCGCTTGCGAAAGGAGGCCGCCGGCAAACGGCAAGCACACTACCGTGCCGATCGCGCAACCGAGCCAAGTGACCTGAGTGGACGGGATCCGGCGCATCACCCGCTTCTGGCACAGGACCCCGATCGTGTAGGTCACGGCGGAGGCGAGCGCCCACAGGATTCCGACCGTGTTGCCCAGGCCGGTAAGGCCAGAGCCAAGCCCGATGAGGACCACCCCGCCGAATGCGACGCCTGCCCCTATCGCGAGCCATTTCGGAATTCCTTCGCCAAGGAATATCCCGGCGCCCAGCGCGATCAGAATCGGACCGATGTTCACGATCATCGCCGTGGTTCCGGCGTCGAGCGTGTGTTCCGCAATGTTGAGCGTCACGTTGTATGCGCCGAACCAGGCAACCCCGTACAGAAGAATGAGCAGCCATTCCCCGCGGCTGGGGCGAACCCAGGGCCGGCGGATGAGCAGGAGAGACAGAACGGCGGTGCCGACGAGCAGACGGCCGAGAGCAAGCTCTCCCCCACCCAAGTGTTGGCCGACGCCGCGGATGACGACGAACGCGCTCGCCCAGGCGAGCACAGTGACGGCGATCGCGGCGAGAACCGCCGGACTCATCGTCGAAGCGGGCGCAGCAACTTTGGCGTTGTTCACGCGACAACTGTACGAGGTGCCGGCGACATTCCTTTCCGGGAAATGCTCCGCGGGCCAGGCGCGAGTTCCGCTCGCGAGACAACGTCCGAAGCGGCGGCCCTCCCGGCGCCGGCTCGCGCGGTGATCACGCGCGTGCGGCGTTGTGCTGGTCGCGCCAGCCGAGCCAGTCCTTCACCGGCGCAAGGTCGTAATTCGGCCCGTCGATTTGGATCGTGAACATGCTCGCGCCGAGTGCGACCTGCTCGTCCGCCTCGTCGTGCGTGCGCTTCCGGATCTCGGTCGACACTTCGATCTCGCTCGTGTCCCGACCGACATCCGCGCCATGCTGGGCAAGGATGCCGAGCTTGGTTTCGAGCACCTCCGCATCGCTGAAGCTGTGCCAGATGTCGGCGTGCTCTGCGACGATGCGCAGCGTCTTCTTGACGCCGCCCCCGCCGATCAGGATGGGGATGTCGCGCGTGGGAGCGGGGTTCAGTTTCGTCCAGCGGTCGCGGATGATCGGAAGATCTCGAGCGAGCGCGCCGATGCGGCTTCCCTTCGTTCCGAATTCGTATCCGTACTCGACGTAGTCCCGTTCGAACCAGCCGGCGCCAGTTCCGAAGATGAAGCGGCCGACTCCGTCATTGGCTTTCGCGCTGATGTGGTCGATCGTGCGGGCCATGTCCGCCTGAAGGTTCGGATTGCGGTAGCTGTTGCAGTTGACAAGGCATCCAAGCTGCACGCCTGTCGTCTGCTCGGCGATGGCGGCGAGCATCGTCCAGGATTCGAAGTGCAGCCCATTTTCGTCTCCCCCGAGGGGGAAGAAGTGGTCCCAGTTGAACACGATGTCGACGCCGAGCTCCTCACACGCAGACACCGTGTCTCTGATTTTGTCGTAACTGGCATGTTGCGGCGCGATCTGAACACCGATGCGGATAGGGCGAGTAGTCATGCCCCCACTCTAGGCGCGGCCCGTATCACCCAACGAAGCGAGCGCCATCGAGGTGGCGTGCCTGGCAGGGCTAGCGACCGAGAAACTTGCTGAGCGCAGCAAGTTCTTCCTCGCTGGGACCACCCTTGCCGTCGCGGGCCGCGCCGGAGCCAGCAGGGGACGCGGATCCGAGGCCGAACCCCGACCCAGCAGCCACAGACGGTTTCTGTCCTGCGGCGAGCGCCGCTTCCTCCGCAGCGCGCTTGGCCGGGTTGCCCGACCTCGAACCCTTCTTCTTCTGCTGCTTCTTCTTGCCTCCGCCCGCGAAGCCGGCACCCGGAATCGGACCCATTCCCGGAACCTGGGGAACGCCTCCCTTGGCGACCGTCTTCATCATCTTCGCGGCCTGCTCGAACCGGTTCACGAGCGCGTTCACTTCCGTCACCGTCATGCCCGAACCTTTTGCGATTCGCAGGCGCCGGGAGCCGTTGAGCAGCTTGGGCGTGCGCCGCTCCGTGGGGGTCATCGACTGGATGATCGCCTCGGTGCGGACTATCTCGCGTTCGTCGAAGTTTTCGAGTTGTTCGCGCATCCCCTTCGCGCCAGGCAACATTCCGAGCATGCCCTTGATCGAGCCCATGTTCTTGAGCTGCTGCATCTGCGCGAGGAAGTCTTCGAGCGTAAACGTGTCGGTCGCGAGCTTCTCCGCGACCTTCTTCGCCTCCTCCTCGTCGAACGACTTCTGCGCCTGTTCGATGAGGGTGAGGATGTCGCCAAGATCCAGAATACGGCTCGCCATGCGGTCGGGATAGAACGGTTCGAAGTCGCCGAGACCCTCCCCCGTGCTCGCGAACATGATCGGGCGGCCGGTCACGGAAGCGACGGACAGCGCGGCGCCGCCGCGCGCGTCGCCATCGAGTTTCGTGAGCACGACACCCGTGAAGTCGACGCCGTCCTGGAACGCCTTGGCCGTGGAAACCGCATCCTGGCCGATCATGGCATCGATCACGAACAGCACTTCGTCGGGGCTCACGGCTTTGCGGATGTCCGCGGCTTGCTTCATGAGTTCGGAGTCGACGCCGAGCCGGCCGGCGGTGTCGACGATGACCGTGTCGTACTGGCGGCGCTGCGCCTCCTTCACGCCGTCCTTCGCGACCTTCACCGGGTTGCCCTTGCCGTTGCCAGGCTCCGGAGCCCACACCGGCACCCCGGCCTGCTCGCCCACAACCTGCAGTTGGGTGACGGCGTTCGGGCGCTGGAGGTCCGCGGCGACGAGCATCGGCGTGTGGCCCTCTCCGACAAGCCACTTCGCGAGTTTGCCCGCGAGAGTCGTCTTCCCCGCACCCTGGAGGCCAGCGAGCATGATGACGGTCGGCGGGTTCTTGGCGAACTCAAGCCTTCGCTGTTGCCCTCCAAGGATGCTGACGAGTTCGTCGTTCACGATTTGCACAACCTGTTGCGCAGGATTCAGCGCTTTGCTGACTTCGTCGCCGAGGGCGCGTTCGCGGACCCGCGCCGTGAAGTCCTTGACAACATCGAGGGCGACATCCGCCTCGAGCAGCGCGCGCCGGATCTCGCGGACTGTGCCGTCGACGTCCGCAGGGGTCAGCTTGCCTTTGCCGCGCAGTTTCTTGAACGCGTCGGTGAGGCGGTCGGTGAGGTTTCCGAAGGTGGCCATGGTCGTCCCAGCTTAATCGAGAAGATCAGGGAGCCCGCTCCACGTGCGGCGAATGCCCGGCAGCCGCGTGCGGAGCGTGGGCTAATGTGGCCGGATGCGGCACGGAATCGTCATCCTCCCCCAACAACCCTGGGCCGAGGCCCGGTCGATGTGGCAGCGTGCGGAGGATCTCGGTTTCGATCACGCCTGGACGTATGACCATCTCTCCTGGCGAAGTCTCGCGGGCGAGCCCTGGGGCGCCACGATTCCGACACTCACGGCGGCCGCCACGGCGACGGCCACCATTCGCCTCGGCACGTTCGTGGCATCGCCGAACTTTCGGCATCCCGTGCCGTTCGCGAAGGACCTTGCCACGCTCGACGACATATCCGGAGGGCGTTTCCTGCTCGGCATCGGCTCGGGCGGCACCGGTTTCGACGCGTTCGTGCTCGGCCAGGAACAGTTGACGGCCCGCGAGCGACATGAAAGGTTCGTCGAGTTCGTGCGCGGGCTGGATGAGCTCCTGCGTTTCGAAACTCAGGGCAGCGGAGGCATCAGTTTCGAGGGCCACTGGTTCGAAGCACGAGAAGCGCGCATGGTCGGCACCCCTTCGCAGCATCCGCGCATGCCCTTCATCGTCGCCGCCGACGGGCCGAAGGGCCTCCAGCTCGTGGCCGGGCTCGCCGAGGGGTGGGTCACGCTCGGTCGCGAGTCGGAGGGCATCGACGAGTGGTGGCAGTCGGTCGCCGAGGTTTCGCACCGGCTCGATGACGCGATGGCCGAACGGGGGCGCGACTCCGCCTCGCTCGATCGATACTTGAACCTGGATGCGCACCGTTTCGCGCTCGAGAGCGTCGACGCGTGGGAGGACGCCGTCGGCCGCGCCGCCGGACTCGGATTCACGGATGTCGTGACGCACTGGCCCCGCCGGGACGGGATCTACTCCGGATCAGAGAGCGTTCTCGCCGAGGTCGCGTCCCGCTTCTCACGCTAACTTGGAGTCATGACTGCACTCATCGTCCCGTTTGGCGGGCACTCCCCCGTTGTCGACGGCTCCGCGTTCGTCGCCCCCAACGCCACCCTCGTCGGACGGGTTTCGCTCGGCCCGGAATCCAGCGTCTTCTACGGCGCGGTGCTTCGAGGCGACACCGACCAGATCACGCTCGGCGCTCGAAGCAACCTGCAGGACAACGTGGTCGTGCATTGCGATGTCGGAATCCCCACCACGATCGGTTCCGGCGTGAGCGTCGGGCACGGTGCGGTCGTGCACGGGTGCACCGTGGAGGACGATTGCCTCATCGGCATGGGCGCCACCGTCATGAACGGTGCGGTGATCGGCGCCGGCTCGCTCGTGGCCGGGGGCGCTGTCGTGCTGGAGGGAACCATCGTTCCACCGCGATCGCTCGTGGCGGGGGTTCCGGCGAAGGTCCGCCGCGAGATTTCGGATGACGAACTCGACGCGATCAAGACCAACGCGAAGCACTACGTGGGTCTCAGCCGGGCGCACGCGGCTTTGTCGTGACAGCCCTGCGACGCTCGAAAACCACGAACACAACCCAAACCGCGATCGCGACAACGGCGAAGCCGCCGAACAGCAGCAGCCAGCGCAGGAAGTCACCCGGAATCTCCCCCCACGCGCCCGGAATTGTGAGCAGAACCAGCATGAACGCAAGCAACCCAATCGCATAGCTCACCGCCCACCACCACTTCTTGTGCACGAAAAGCTTGTGACCGTCGAGCGCGAGCAGCGGTAGAAGGGCGAGCGGCAGACTCGCGATGCCCTCGATGGTGACAGCGCTGAAAAACTCAGACACGAAGACGAGAAATACGTTGTCCCCGGCGCCCGCTGCCAAAGGCGCGATCAGGCTGAACCCGACCCAGGCGACGAGTGCGACAAGGAGGCCGAAACCCGCTCCGAGCAGCACGACAACGGCATCCTTGCCCTTCGAAAGCGTGGTGGCGAACACGAGCCCCGCAACGAGTCCGAAGATCACGCCCGGATTGAAGTCGAGCATTCGCGAAATGAGCACGGCAAACGCGACAAGAACGAGTGAACCCCATCGGAACTTCACCGTGGAGTCCGACCCTGGGTACCTCGTGCGCATGACCTTCCGCACAAGCGACCACGCCGCCACATTGAAAATCATGAGCGACAGGAACGCCGTGACCAGCACGCGCACGGACATCGCGTTGACGCCGAAGGATGGATCGACAAACCCGCTGATCACGGACGCGACCACGAGCCCTGCGATGAAGAGCCAGTTGAGAAGCCCGGACCGGGACCCTTCCTTCGCCGGCGACTTCGTGCGCGCCGAACCGCGGCCGCGCAGCGCCTCCCGTGTGCGGTCGTAGAGGGGCCCGACGGCCGAATTCAGCAGGCTGCCCGGGTAACCGATGACGAGCGTCAACATGACGGCTGCTCCACCCATGACCGTCGCGCCCGCAGCCGTGACGTGGACGTTGCTGATCGACTTCAGCCCGCTGAGCACACTCGGGTCGGCCAGGCCCGTGTCGGAGAATTGCTCCGTGAGAATGACGGAAATCACTAGGTTGGGGGTCGTGAATGCGGAGCTGTTGGGGAAGTAGTTGACGCCGTCCGCGTAGGTCAGGCTGATGATGTCGTGTCCCGTCGCCGCGTTGCCGAACCGCCCGCCGGCGAACAACGGTGGCGAATCGAGCGCCGCGAGCTCGTCTGCGGAATACCGCACGCTGTTCTGCATGCCGCCGCCCGTGTCGATCGAGGTGACCGCGGCATACCCTTCAAGCCAGCCCTGTTGTTCGAACGACCGCGCGATCGTGACGACCACGTCGAAGTCGATGTCCGTGTAGACAAGCAAATACTGGACGGACGAGCCCGTGTCGAACCCGAACGGGCGGTCGGCGACTCTCGACGCGCAATCCCACGCGACGGCGCGCAATGGCGGAGGCACGTAGCGCAACTCCGGCGTGAACAACTCGTAGCCGCCCTGCGCAAATGAGGTGCCTTCGCACGAGCGTTCATCTGCGAATGCGGGCGAAGCGATGGACAACGAAATAGCGATGAGCGCGAGCGCAAGAACCAGTCGGGGGAGCCGGAACATGAGAATACGTTAGTGCGAATCCCATTTCCGGCAACATATTTTTTTTCCCCCGCGCTGAACCCGATGCCAACAAGCGCCCGCCTCGGGGCCGTCGACTAAACTTGGGACGACTGTTGTCAACCGGACGCGGGAAACGGAGCGCAGCTGCCATGGAGATTACTCGTTCGTCGGTTTCGGGTGTCGGCACAATGCACGACTGCATCACGCGCAGCGGCGCGCACTTTCGCGTGCTCGAGGAGGCATCCGGTCGTCGGACGATTTACGTCTACGGGTCGGCAGACGCACGGGAAGTCGCCGCATCGGACGAGGAACTCGTGACGATCGACCTCGACGAGGACGAGGCGGACATTCTCGCGAACCTCTTGCACAGCAGGCCGATCCCTGACCGGGTTGCCCACCTGGAGCGTCGAATCTCGGAACTGACCGGGGAAGAGAACTGACGCAGCCCGGCGGCAGCGAGAACAACGGCCGGGAGATCCAGTGATCCTTCTCCTCGCGGCATTCACTCTCGTGCCACTCGTCATTCCCGCGCTTGCCCGCGTGCTCGGGGTTCGGATATTCCTCCTCGTTGCGCTCGTTCCCGCAGCCGCGTTCACGTATACGCTCACTCAGACGTCCGCGATGATGGCCGGGGCGGCACCCGCCGAATTCCTGCCATGGATCTCGCAATTGCAACTGGACTTGAGTTTTCGCCTCGACACGCTGTCGTGGCTTCTCGCCCTGATCGTGACCGGGGTCGGTGCGCTCGTCGCGGTGTACTGCACCAAGTACTTCACCGCCGCAGAGGAGGGACTCGGTCGGTTTGCCTCCGTGCTGCTCGCTTTCACGGGTTCGATGTACGGGCTCGTCATCGCCGACAACGTGTACTTGCTTTTCATCTTCTGGGAAGCCACAACCGTGTTCTCCTACCTTCTCATCGGCCACTACACGGGGCGCCTCGCGAGCCGCGGAGCTGCCCTGCAAGCACTCATCGTCACTACCGCGGGCGGACTCGCGATGCTCGTTGGTCTCGTCATGCTCGCCGAAACCGCGGGGACCCCCACTCTTTCCCGTCTCGTCGAACTCGCCCCTCGGGGGACAACCGTGACGATCGCGATCCTGTTGATCATCGTCGGAGCACTCAGCAAGTCGGCGATCGTGCCGTTCCACTTCTGGCTTCCCTCGGCAATGGCGGCACCGACACCGGTGAGCGCGTACCTCCACGCGGCGGCAATGGTGCAGGCCGGAATCTACCTCATCGCGCGACTGGCTCCTGGGTTTGCGGGTAACCCCGGGTGGCAGCCGCTCCTCCTCGGCCTCGGCCTGCTCACGATGCTGGTCGGCGGATGGCGGGCACTCACCCAGTTCGACCTGAAGCTGCTCCTGGCCTACGGCACGGTAAGCCAACTCGGATTCCTTCTCGTCGTGGCGAGCTTCGGCACTCGCTCGGCCGCCCTCGCGGGGGTTGCGCTCTTGCTCGCGCACGCGCTGTTCAAGGCCGCGCTGTTTCTCATTGTGGGAATCATCGACCACCGCGCAGGAACCCGAGACTTGCGAAAACTCAGCGGCCTCGGCCGGGAGGCGCCCGTCCTCGCCGTCACGGCCATCCTCGCGACGGCGTCGATGGTGGGGATCCCGTTCACCGCCGGATTTGTCGCGAAGGAGGCAGTGCTCAGCGCGTTTCTGGAGGGTGCGGAATCCAACTCGCCGCTCGGCTGGATTGCGCTCGTCGGCGTGGCTGTCGGGTCGATTCTCACGGTCGCGTACAGCGCCCGGTTCCTGTGGGGTGCTCTCGCTCGAAAAAGCGGGGTCGAGCGGGTTCGCACGTTCAGCGAGAACTTCTGGTTCCTACTTTCCCCGGCTTTTCTCGCGGTCGCCGGGATCGTGCTGGCGCCGACGTTCGACGCGGTGGGATCAGCGCTAGCCGGATACTCCTCCCTCTTCCCGGCCGGCGAGCACGACTACGCTCTCGCCGTCTGGCACGGATTCGACCTCGCGTTTTTCATTTCAACTCTCACTCTCGTCGCCGGGCTCGCACTGTTTCTTGCCCGCGCCCCCGTCTTCGCCGCGCAGTCTCGGATTCCCGCGACCGTTGATGCCGGAAGGCTTTACCAGCAGCTCCTGAGGGGGCTCGACCGATTCGCCGGCCGCGTGACCTCGACCACGCAACGCGGTTCGCTGCCGTTCTACCTTGCGGTGATCCTCCTCGTCATGGTCGGATCCGTCGGCACGACGCTTGCGCTGAACCGCACGTGGCCGGACTCTCTCCTGCCGTTCGACGACCCTGCGCAACTCGCGGTCGGCCTCATCATGATCGTCGCGGCGCTCGCGCTCGCCGTCGCGGGGAAGCGCTTTCAGGCCGCGATGCTCGTCGGCGTTACCGGATACGGGATGGCTGCGCTTTTCGCATTTCACGGTGCACCCGACCTTGCTCTTACCCAGGTACTCGTGGAAACCGTCACGCTCATCGCGTTCGTGCTTGTGCTTCGGCGCCTTCCCGCAAAGTTGGGGAAGGAACACGGCAGCGCACACCGCGTGGGACGAGCGATCATCGGTGCCGCCGTCGGGCTGTTCATGGCGGTCGTGGCGGTGGTCGCACTGGGTGCGAGAACCGCCTCCCCCATCGCCCTCGCGTTGCCGGGCCTCGCCCACGAATTCGGGCACGGAGACAACGTCGTGAACGTCGTGCTCGTCGACATCCGCGGGTGGGACACCCTGGGCGAACTGTCGGTGATCGTCGCCGCCGCAACCGGAGTCGCGAGCCTCGTGTTTCTGAGAAGCCGAACAGACAACCTCCCGCGCACGCCGGAAAGCCGCCGCCGGCAGTCCCTGAGAGCACGCCTCAAGCCCTCGAGGGAAGTCGTCGTTGCCGAGTACGTCCCGGGCGTTCAAGACCCATCGACGCGGAACGCCTGGCTGCTCGCGGGCCGAAAACTCGCGCCGGAGAATCGATCCATTCTGCTGGAAGTCGTCATTCGGCTGCTGTTCCACGCCATCGTCGTTCTCTCCGTCTACATCCTCTTCGCCGGGCACAACCTGCCGGGCGGCGGGTTCGCGGCCGGTCTCGTGGCGGGACTCGCCCTCGCCGGGCGCTACCTTGCGGGCGGCCGCTACGAGTTGGGTGCCGCAGCGCCGATGGACGCGGGGAAGCTCTTGGGAGTAGGGCTCATTCTTGCGGCGGGCACGGCGACGGCGCCCGTCCTGTTCGGGGCCCCGGCGCTCACGTCGGCGTGGTTCGAGGCGACGGTCCCCCTCCTCGGCCATGTGGAATTCTCCACCTCGACCGTGTTCGACATCGGCGTCTACTTCGTCGTAATCGGCATGGTGCTCGATGTGCTGCGAAGCCTTGGCGCCGAAGTCGACAGGCAACAGGAGAACGAATCGGAAGCCCTCGAAAGTGGGAGCACGATATGAGCGCCTCCCTCGCCCTCATCGCCATCATGGCCGTGCTGTTCGCGGTCGGCGTGTACTTGCTGCTCGAACGCAGCATGACTCGGGTGCTGCTCGGGTTCCTCCTCGTCGGCAACGCGACGAACCTGCTCATCCTCATCGCATCCGGGCCGGCCGGCGCCGCACCGTTCTTCGGAGCGGAAGGCACCATGGCGGATCCGCTCCCGCAGGCCTTCGTCCTCACCTCCATCGTCATCACCTTCGGGATCTCGGCCTTCCTCATGGCGCTCATATATCGCTCGTGGCGCCTCGCCAATGCCGATGTCGTGCCCGACGACACGGAAGACCTCGCGATCGGCCGGCGCACGGCATCCGTTGCCGCGGAACGCGAGGTTGCAGGTGACGACACCGAGTTTGGCACCCGAGCGGCCGCCGCCGTCTCCACAGCCGTCGACCTTGACGAACTGGAACGGCTCCAGGACCAGGAGAGCATCACCGAGCAACTGAAGTTGCAGAAGTTGATGGACGAAGCGGAGGACGGCTCGTGAGCGCGCTCACGCCTCTCGTCGTCCTGCTGCCTTTGCTCGGGGCAGCGGCCGCACTCACGCAAGCCAGGCATCCGCGCATCCAAATGCTCATCGCCGTGAGCGTGCTCAGCACCGTTCTCGTACTGGGGATCGTCCTGCTCGTGGCCGTCGACGCGAACGGCGCCATCGCCATCGAGCTCGGCGGATGGGACGCCCCCTTCGGCATCGTGCTCGTCGTCGACAGGCTCGCAGCCCTCCTGCTCGTCGTGTCCGCCGCCGTGCTGCTCGCCGTGCTCGTGTTCTCCGTCGGCCAGGGCCTCGCGGACGGCGACCGCGAGACGCCCGTGTCGATCTACTACCCGACATACCTCATCCTGGCTGCAGGAGTGTTCAACGCGTTCGTCGCAGGCGACCTGTTCAACCTGTACGTGAGCTTCGAGATCCTGCTCGTGGCGAGCTTCGTCCTGATCACGGTGGGCGGCACGGAGCTTCGGATTCGGGCAGGCACCGTGTACATCGTCGTGAGCGTCGTGTCGTCGGTCATCTTCCTCGCCGCGATCGGCCTCATCTACGGGGCAACGGGCACCGTGAACATCGCGCAGCTCTCCGTGCGGCTCGCCGACCTTCCTCCGGACATCCAGCTCATCCTGCACGTCATGCTCCTCGTCGCATTCGGGATCAAGGCGGCCGTGTTCCCCCTGTCGTTCTGGCTGCCCGACTCCTATCCGACCGCGCCGGCCCCCGTCACCGCGGTCTTCGCTGGGCTGCTCACCAAGGTTGGCGTGTACTCGACCATGCGCACGGAAATGATCATCTTCCCCGGAGATGAGCTCTACACCGCGATCCTCATCGTCGCCGCGCTCACCATGATCGTCGGAATTCTCGGTGCCGTCGCACAATCCGACATCAAGCGGCTGCTGTCGTTCACGCTCGTGAGCCACATCGGATACATGCTGTTCGGCATCGGCCTCGGCACGGCGGCAGGGCTTTCTGCGACGACGTACTACATCGTTCACCACATCACCGTGCAGACGACCCTCTTCCTCGCGACCGGGCTCGTCGAACGTCAAGGCGGGACGACGGGAATCAATCGGCTCGGAGGCATGCTGAAATCGAGCCCGGTCATCGGCGTCCTGTTCTTCATTCCCATGCTGAGTCTTGGAGGCATCCCTCCGTTTTCCGGGTTCCTCGGAAAACTCGCGCTGTTCGAAGCGGGCGCGCAGGACGGTTCCGTGCTGTCCTGGATTCTCATCGGAAGCGGTGCCATCGTCTCTCTGCTCACCCTCTACGCGCTTGCGCGCGCGTGGAGCATGACCTTCTGGCGGCACGCGGACGAAGTTGCCGGCTACGAGAATCCGCTCCCGACTCACGCACCCATGGGCGTCGCCACCGAGGTCCAGACGGCTCGCAGCACGCCGCGCATCATGGTGGCGTCGACGGCGGCGATGGTCGCGCTGAGTGTGGCCCTCACTGTCTTCGCCGCGCCGCTGTTCGACCTGAGCGCACGAGCCGGCCAGAACATCGACGGCCCCGGCTATTACATCACGACCGTGTTTTCGGGGGCACCCCAATGATCCGCAACGAAAGAGACGACGCGACCAGGGCGGCCGAGAGCCACGGGGCGCGCACCACTCCACGCGAAGTCCGCGGCAACCTGTGGAAGCAATTGCCGCTGCTCGTCGGACTCGTCGCGCTGTGGGCGGTGCTGTGGGGCAACGCGACGTGGCTCACTCTCATCACGGGGATCGTCGTCGCATTGGCGGTCACGAGAGTGTTCTACCTGCCCCCTGCGGAACTGTCAGGCCGCATCAACCCCTGGTATGCGCTCGTGTTTCTCGCGCACTTCCTCCTCGACGTCGCCGTCGCCTCGTTCACCGTCGCGTACCAGGCGCTCAACCCCCGGCCGATCCCGCGGTCGTCGGTGATCGGCATCCAATTGAGGACCCGCTCGGATCTCGTCATGACGCTCGATGCCCTCGCCATGTCGCTCGTTCCCGGCTCCCTCGTCGTCGAAGCGGATCGGGAGCGGGGCATCCTGTACCTTCACACGTTCGGCACCCGGACGACAGACGATGTCGAGGCGATGCGAAGGAAAGTGCTCGTCGTCGAAGCCAGGATCGTCCGGGCCATCGGCTCGCGCGACGATCTCGAGCTCATTCGATCTGCGGAGGTTGAATCGTGAACGACTGGGTATTCATCGCCGTCGGAATCATGCTGACCGCGGCCGCGTCGATGGCGCTGTTCCGCATCATCCGCGGGCCATCCATCCTCGACCGAATGATCGCCTCCGACATGCTCCTCACCACATTCCTGTGCGCCCTCGGGGCCGAGATGATCTACAACTCGCACACGCGAACTCTCCCTGCGATGCTCGTGCTCGCCGCAACCGCGTTTCTGGCCTCCGTCGTCGTGGCGCGGTACGTCTCGAGGAGCGGAAAATCATGAGCTTCGACGGCATCGCAGACGTGCTCGCGAGTGCATTCCTGCTTCTGGGCGCATTCCTCTCGCTCGCCGCGGGAGTCGGCCTCCTTCGATTTCCCGATGCGATCGCGCGCATGCACGCCACAACCAAGCCGCAAATTCTCGGCCTGATCTTCATCCTGCTGGGAATAGCCCTGCAGGAACGCCGCGTTTCGACGATCCTCGTGCTCGTCGCGTTGCTCGTGTTCCAGATGATGACGGCCCCGATCTCCGCCCACATGATCGGCCGCGCAGGTTACCGAACCGGCATCATCGCTGACGGTTCGCTGCTCGTGGACGAACTGGAGGAGGCGATCGAGCGCGTGCAACAGGAACAGGGCGACGCCGATCACGGGGATCGTCAGTCCGGTCGATCACGAGAGTGAATCGGACCGCAGGTCGGCAGTCACTTCTGTAACACCGACTCCTGAATGATGAAAGTCAGGCGACGAGGTTCTGCACGAAAACGTGCGGAGTGAATCCGGTGAGGTCGCCGATACCTTCGCCCTGACCGATGAGCTTGATCGGGATGCCCGTCTCTTCCTGCACGGCGAGAACGAAGCCGCCCTTCGCCGAACCATCAAGTTTCGTGAGCACGAGTCCCGTCACGCCGGCATGTTCGATGAACGCCTGCGCCTGGGAGAGTCCGTTCTGACCCGTCGTGGCATCCAGCACGAGCAGCACTTCTGCAATCTCGGTCTGCTTCTCGATCACGCGCCGGATCTTGCCGAGCTCGTCCATGAGACCGCTCTTGGTCTGCAGGCGCCCGGCCGTGTCAATGAGCACGACATCGATGCCCTCGCGTTGAGCGAGTTCGACAGTCTGGAATGCCACGGATGCCGGATCCTGCCCCTGCGCCTGAGGTTTCACGATCCGCGCCCCGCCGCGCTCCGCCCACGTCGCCAGTTGGTCGACGGCCGCCGCGCGGAACGTGTCCGCTGCGCCCACGACGACGCTGCGCCCGTGATTGGCGAGAAACTTCGCGAACTTGCCGATCGTGGTCGTCTTGCCCACCCCGTTCACGCCGACGACGAGAACGACGGCCGGCCGCGCCGTCAGCCGCAACGTCGGGTCGAGGCGGGCGAGGCGCTCCTCGAGGGACTCCCGCAGCATCCGCTTCAAATCCGCCGGGTCCGTCGTGCGGAAACGCTCGACGTTCGCCCTCAGCTCGGAGACGACGGAGTCCGTGACATCCGGTCCGAAGTCGGCGGAGATCAGGGCATCCTCAAGGTCTTCCCACGACTCCTCATCAATGGTTTTCCTGGAGAACATGCCACGAAGGGACCCCCCGAGCGACCAGGGTTGTGCGCGCTCAGCCATGCCAGCGATCCTAGCTGCCAACGAGAACCGGGGATTTCAGGTACCGGAAAGACCACACCGTGACGACCGCCACGAGAAGCAGGCACGCCACCCCGAGACCCGAGTAGCCGACGAGTGCGAGCACGGGGCCGGCCAGAGCGCCGAACACGGCGGCCGTCGAGTTCATGAGCAAGTCGGACACGCCCTGCAGTCCGGCACGATCATCGATCTGGGCCGATTCGGCGACGAGAGTGGATCCGGAAATCGTCGATGCCGACCAGCCGATCCCCAAAAGTACGACGCTCACGACGACGAGCGGCTGCGACTCCGCGCCGATCCACGCCGTCAGGAGGGATGTGACGAGCACACCCTGTCCGAACAGGATGGTGGGGATGCGTCCCCAGCGGTCCGAAAGCCAGCCAAAAAGCGGCGACAGCGCGAACATCCCCGCAATGTGCAGACTCAACGCGAACCCCACGATGACCAGGGTCGCGCCGTGCCCATACAAGTGCACGGGGGTCATCGACATCATCGCGACCATCGTGGCGTGGCTGAATGCCACAGCGACAACCGCGTACCTGGCCATGCCATTCACCCGCAAAGTCGCGAACCCGTGCCGTGGCGGTGCACCTTCGCGCGGAGGCGCATTCCTCAAGGCGGTGAGAAGGGGGTCCGGCCGGAGCCCGAAGAAGTACACGAGCATGGCGGCGATCTGCGCGGCTACCGTGAAGACGAACGGCCCGGTGAGCGTCGGCAACCCGATCGCGGAACCGATCGCTTCGCCGGGGTCGATGAGGTTCGGGCCGGCCACGGCGCCAATCGTCGTCGACCAGACCACGAGCGAAAGCTGTCGGCCCCTGTGCAGAGGTTGCGCCAGGTCGGTCGCCGCGAAACGCGCCTGGAGGTTGGTCGCGGAACCCGCCCCCGCCAGCGCGAGCCCCACGAGCAGAACGGGGAACGAGCCGATCGCGGCGGCGACCGTCGCAAGCACGGCGCCGAGAGCCGCGACGACGGATCCGAGGGCGAGCGCGACTCGACGCCCCTCCGAGACGGCCGTCCGCGCGAGCGGCACGGCGATGAGGGCTGCGCCCAGCGTGCTCATGGTCGCAGCCATCCCGGACCATGCGGGGGAACCGCTCACCTCGGACGCGAGAAGCGCGCCGACGGACACCGTCGCGCCAAGGCCGATTCCGCCGAGAATCTGCGCGGCGACGAGGGCTCGAATGACGCGCTTCTGCAGCGCCTCCGTTTCCATCACCGCGCAAGTCTATTCGTACTCGCGTCTCCGCGAGGGGCCAGTACTTGCTGCACCCAACGCCGACGAAGGACACCAACTGACCCTTCGGGGCGCTCGACCTCAGCTCGCGTGCGCAACGCGCTGCCCGACGACCGCGCTCACGCCATCCTGACGCATGGATACGCCGTACAGTGCGTCCGCAATCTCCATCGTGCGCTTCTGGTGGGTGACGATGATGAGCTGCGAGTTGGCACGGAGCTCCTCCAGTACCGACAGGAGCCTGCCGAGGTTTGCGTCATCGAGGGCGGCTTCGACCTCGTCGAGGATGTAGAACGGGCTCGGGCGGGCTTTGAAGATGGCAATGAGCAGGGCGACAGCGGCGAGGGACCGTTCGCCACCGCTCAGCAGGGAGAGTCGTTCGATCTTCTTGCCGGCCGGTTTGACCGTGACTTCGATGCCCGTCGCGAGCAAGTCGTCCGGCTCGGTGAGGTGAATGCTGCCCGTGCCGCCGGGGAACAGCACAGGGAACACTTCATTGAATGCGGTCTTCGTGTCTTCGAACGCGCTCGCGAAAATGTCCTGCATGCGGCCGTCGATGTCGTCGATGATCGTGAGGAGGTCCTTGCGCGTGTTCGTGAGGTCGGTGAGTTGCTCGGTGAGGAACTTGTGGCGTTGCTCGAGCGCCTCGAACTCCTCCAGGGCGAGCGGATTGACTCTGCCGAGTTGGGCGAGCTTGCGCTCGGCCTTCGCGAGCCGCGCCTCCTGCTCCGCCCGCACATACGGCGTTCCCGTCCCAAATGAAGGCACTTCAGCACCTTCGTCGTCGACTTCCCCTGCAATTGCAGGAGACTCCGTCGCGGTTGCCTTCATTTGGGACCGGACCGAAGGGTCCGAGGGGGTGGCGTCGGATGACGTGGGGTCGGCGTCGGATGACGTGGGGTCGGCGGGCACCGGCACGTCGGGACCATATTCGGCTACGAGCACATCCTCGACGAGACCGAGTTCTTCGCCTGCGCGCTCCAGCAGGCTCGACAAGTGAAGCTTCTTCTCGTAGATCTGCATCTCGAGCCCATGCACGCTCTCGCTCACGGCCGTGAGGCGTTCCCGAAGGGATGCCTCGTCGCGCCGCAGCGCCGACAGTTCCTCGTTCTGCTTCAGCCGTTCGGATTCGCGCGCTGCGAGTTCGACTCGAGCCTGGGAGACGGATCGGTCGACCGCATCCAGAACCTGCGGGAGCACCTCGATGACGCTGTGCGCGGACTCCAGCTGGTGGCGCCGGATAACCGCACGCCGCGCGGCCTCCTGCGCCGCGGCGCGGTCGTCTTCGAGCTGCCGGGCAAGTTGAGCGCCGCGGGCCTCTTCCGCACGCACGCGCTCGCGGGCGGTTTCGACCTGGAGGCGAGCCTCGACCTCCTTCTCCCGTGCCGCATCGAGTTCATTCGTCAGCGCGTCACGCGCCGAAGCATCCAGGATCGGCTTGGGGCGCGACTGGGCCTCCTCCAGTTCCGCAGCGGCAGCCTCGTGGGCCGTGACGGCGTCGGCGACCGAATCCGCCGCGAGGGCGAGGGCGCGCTCGAGCCGCTCGGACTCCGCCGCCGCCGCCTCGACCTGCGCCTTGGCACGGCTGAGTTTCTCCGTGCTCGCGGCAAGCTGAGCGTCGAAATCACGCAGCGCAGCGAGTGCCGTGGCCGCCCGCTGCCTCGCCGCATCGTGCACCTCGCGTTGTTCGTCGAGCGCGGACTTCGCGGCGTCGATGAGTTCGGCGACCTCGGCAAGTCTCGATTGCGCCGCATCGCGATCGGCCACGAGTTCGACGCGGGAACGCTTCGCACCCGAGCCTCCGCGAAGAACGTATCGGCTGAGAACGTCTCCCGCCTTCGTGATGATGGTCGCGGTCGAATCGTCCGGCAGCTTTTTCCAGACCGCGCGAGCGACGTCGAGGTCATCGGCTATGATGACGTGGGCGAGAATGCCGAGCACTCCGGCCGGGGCGGCGACCACCGACTCTGCCGTTACCGCGCCCTTCGGCAACGACGGCGGAAGGCCGCCGCGCGCGTCGTCGGCGACTGCGAACCCTTCATCCTCCGCGAGCACGACGTCGACCCGGCCGAGTTCCCCGCTTCTCGCGTGCTCCACTGCGTCGATTGCGGCGTCCCGGTTGTCGGCGAGCACCGCGTCGGCCAGCGTGCCGAGCGCTGCCGCGATCGCCGCTTCGAAACCGGGTTGCACCTGGATGTGTTCGGCAACGAGACCGCGGATCCCGCGCAGCTTCTTCGCGACGAGAGCACTCGATCCGTCCTTCTGGTCGAGCGCGCTCGATAGCGCGCTCGTGCGCGCGGTGAGCGCTGAACGTTCCCTTTCGTGGTCGTGCAAAGCCTCGCGGAGCCGCTCGATCTCGGTTTCCGCGACGCTCACTTCCGCCTGCGCCGCCTCATAGGCCGCGTCGAGGTCGGTCTCTGCCGTGCCGCCGGTCCCGGCTTCCTGCTCCATCGCGGCGAACGCGTTCTGGGCGGCGTCCCTGCGCTGCACGGCCGCGTCCAACGCGTTTTGCTGGCGCAGAACTTCTCCGCGCACCGCGGCAAGCCGCGATTGCGCCGTTTCGACCTGGCCGGTGAGTTTTGAGATCTCGAGATCATGCCGCGACACGAGAGAGGACTGCAGCGCGATCTCCTCGTCAAGGGCATCCAGGTTCGCCTTCGCTTGCGCACTCGCGTGTTGGGCATCCTTCCACGCGGCCTCCGCTTGGGCGATCTCCTCCGCGAGCCGCGCCGCCTCCGCCTTCGACTCCTCGATCTGCTGCGGCGTGACGGCACTCCCGCCTCCCAGATCGTCGCCCTGGGCACCGAGAAGCGCGATGCGCTGGTTGGCGAGCGTGAACAGCCCGCGCAGCCGCTCCTGCACCGATTCGAGACCGAATGCCGTGCGCCGCGCAGTGTCGACGGCGTCGCCCAGCTGCGCTTGCTCGAGGTGAAGCTCGCGAAGCTTGTTCTGATCCAGCTGCTCCTGGAGGACGATGCGCTCCGTCTTGCGTTCGGATTCGCTTCGACCATGCAGAGTGAGGGCCGTGCGCAGAGTCACGACGTCGTCCGCGAGGATCCGCGCCCGTGCGTCCCGGACGATCGCGGCAATCGACTGGGCCTCTTTCGCAATCTCCGCCTGGTGGCCGAGCGGCTTCAACTGGCGGCGCAACTCGCCCGCAAGGTCGCTCAAGCGGGTGAGGTTCGCCTGCATCGCTTCGAGTTTGCGAACGGTCTTCTCTTTGCGGCGACGGTGCTTGAGGATGCCGGCAGCTTCCTCGATGAAGCCGCGGCGCTCATCGGGCGTCGCGTGCAGCACCTGGTCGAGCTGGCCCTGGCCGACGATCACGTGCATTTCGCGACCGAGTCCGGAGTCGCTCAGCAGCTCCTGCACGTCGAGGAGCCGGCACGCCTCGCCGTTGATCGCGTACTCGCTGCCGCCGTTGCGGAACAGCGTGCGGCTAATCGTGACTTCCGTGTAGTCGATGGGCAGGGCGCCATCCGAGTTGTCGATCGTGAGGAGGACTTCGGCGCGACCGAGCGGCCCTTTCGTCGCGGTGCCCGCGAAAATGACGTCTTCCATCTTGCCGCCGCGCAGCGTCTTCGCGCCCTGCTCCCCCATGACCCACGCGAGCGCATCCACGACATTGGATTTGCCGGAGCCGTTCGGCCCGACGACGCACGTGACGCCCGGTTCGAACGCGAAAGTGGTGGGTTGGGCGAAGGACTTGAACCCTTTGAGGGTCAGGCTCTTCAGGTACACCGCTGTACCCTCCTCAGCCCGACGAAACTCATGCCCCTACGGTACCGGAACACGGGACGCGCTCCCGTCGATTGCAACGGTTCGGTCACTGTCCGCGTCGACGGGCACGCGCGGTTGTATTCTGATCGGCTTTGGATTTTTTCCGCCCCCAGAACCTCACTCAAGGATTCGACCGATGACCGCTTTCACTATCGAGCAGCTCGCCATTCCTGCGACGATCGACGCGCAGGATGCCGCCGATTTCATCGAGATGGTGCACGTGCGCAACGAAATCGAGGCCGACACGTTCGGCAACCGGGATCTCGCCTACGAGCCCGCGGAATTGCTGCCGCACTGGCAGAACCCGTATGAGCCGCAAACACTGTTTGTCGCACGGGTCGATGGACGCATTGTCGCACGCGGCATCTACCAGGCGCCCATCGAGGAAGATTCGATCGAAGTGTGGTTCGAAGTCGAGGTGCTGCCCGCGTTTCGGCGGAGGGGAATCGGGACTGCACTCTTCGAACGACTTCACGCCTTGGCCCTGAGTGACGGCCGCACGGTGCATCAGGGCTATATCATCCACAAGATGTCGGATAGCGGACCGACGATGCCCTCCCCGACCGGCTTCGGTGCGGTACCGCTTGAAAGTGCCGAAACTCAGTTCTCGCTGAAACACGGCTATACCCTCGAACAGGTTGAGCGCATCAGTCGCCTTGAGCTCCCCGTAGACCCCACGGCTTTCGCGTCGTTGATGGCGGCAGCGAAAGACGCCGCGGGGCCGCAGTATCGACTCGTCCGTTGGACAGGTCGCACCCCCGCTGAATGGGTCGACAGCATTGCTATGCTTCACGACCGCATGAGTACGGATGCGCCATCTGCCGGCATGGAATTCAACGAGGAAATCTGGGATGCGGATCGGGTTCGGGCACTCGACGACACCAGGGACGCGAGCCCCCGCACGATGCTTGTTGTCGGCGTCGAGCACATTCCGACCGGTGAACTCGTGGGTTTCACCGAGCTCTATGTTCCGCCGGAACGGGAAAGGCCCGTCGACCAACAGGACACTCTCGTGTTGAAGGAACATCGCGGTCACCGGCTCGGAATGCTGCTGAAGCTCGCAAACCTGGAGTACTTGACGCAGACCCATCCGGGGCACCCCGCCATCATGACTTTCAATGCGGAAGAAAACCGCCCCATGCTCGACGTGAACGAGGCGATCGGCTTCACCGCCGTGGGCTACGCAGGCGGGTGGAAGAGGATCGTGTCCGCTCCCCAGCGAAGGAAACTCGTCAGCGCAGACGCTGGCAGTGCGAGCAGAAGTGGCTCCCCCGGTTCATGAACTGCTCGCGCACAATCGGACGGCCGCAGCGCGGACACGGCGTGCCCTGCTGTCCGTATGCATTGAGCGAGTGCGAGAAGTAGCCGGATTCGCCGTTCACATTCAGGTATTGCGTATCGAAACTCGTGCCGCCCTCGGCGAGCGCCTTCGCGAGCACTGACCGCACTTCGGCGAGCAGCAGGGTCGCACGCGGGCGGCTCAGCGCATCCGTCGGCTGGGCGTAGTGGATGCGCGACGCCCACAGCGCCTCATCCGCGTAAATGTTGCCGATTCCGCTCACGAGCGTCTGATCGAGGAGCGCGCGCTTCACGCCCGTGCGTTTCTTCCTGAGCGCAGCGAGGAATTGCGCGTCGTCGAAACGCGGGTCGAGCGGATCGCGCGCGATGTGCGCGACGGAGGCAGGCACGTGCTCGCGGGCAACATCCGCAGGCAGATCCGACACGGGCACGAGGTCATCGATTGCCATCGAACCGAAAATGCGCTGATCCACGAAGTTGAGTCGGACCGCTCCGCGTTCCGGATGCTCGAGGTCGATCCGGATGCGCGTGCGCGCGTCGTCGGTTTTCGGCGGCCGAAGCAGCACTTGCCCACTCATCCCCAAATGCACCACCAGTCCTTCCGCTGCCGGCCCAAATGAAGGCAATCCGGCATCCGCTGCCGACCCAGGTTCCGAAGTTGCAGGCACGGTGGCGCCGCGTGCCTTCATTTGGGTCGCGAGAGGCGGAGAAAGTGGAGGAGGAGGGGAGAGGAGTGGCAGCCACAGGAATTTGCCTCTGCGGGAGGGGGCCGCGAACACGGCACCCGTGAGCCTGTCGATGAAGTCCTCGGCGGGGCCGGGATGCCGGCGCAGGGAACGCTCATCGAGCACCTCGACGCGCGCCACCGTCGACCCGGTGGCGAACGGCACGAGTCCGGCGCGCACGACCTCGACTTCGGGCAGTTCGGGCACGGGTCAGTCTGCTGCAGGTGCGGACTCGTCGGGCGACGCGCCCGAATCGAGATCATCCTGCAATTTGGTCCAGGCGGTCAGCGCCGCCGACATCTCCGCATGCTTCTTGCTCGAACCGACCCCGGTCGCGATTCCCTCGCCACCGACCACGACGGTCGCGCGGAAACGTTTCGAATGGTCCGGGCCGCTGTCTTCGATGTCGTAGCGCGGGAGGCCGAGCCCGAGCGACGCCGACAGCTCCTGCAAGCTCGTCTTCGGGTCCATCGCCGCGCCGAAACGATCCGGGTTCTCCATGAGCGGCCGGATGAGGCGCAACACGAGATCCGTGGCGACATCCGGCCCGGCATCCAGGTACACGGCGCCGATGACCGCCTCCAGTGTGTCCGCGAGGATGGACGACTTTTCGCGCCCGCCGGTTTGCTCTTCGCCCTTCCCCAAGCGGATGTACCGCCCGAGGCCGATCCGCTTCGCGACCTCGGCGAGCGCGACACTGCTCACGAGGCTCGCTCGGCGTTTGGCGAGTTCCCCCTCGACAAGGTCCGGATTCTCGTTGTACAGCATGACCGTGACGGCCTGGCCCAGAATCGAGTCGCCGAGGAACTCGAGCCGCTCGTTGTGGGCGATGCCGCCGTTCTCATACGCGAACGATCGGTGAACGAGAGCCAGTTCGAGAAGCGCAGGGCTCACGGGCACGCCAAGGGTCGCCGCGAGGTCGCGGGCGTCGGGCGTGAGCTTACCTCCGCGCGCCGCGTTGCCTGTCATTCTCACGCCTCACAACCAACCGCAGCATCGTTGCGCTGCGCGTGCCGAATCAGACGTCGGCGACCTTGCGGCCTTTGTACTCCAGGTACAGCGGCGTTCCGGCCGAATCTTCCACGATCTTCGCGCGGTGCGGGAGGCTGTAGACGACCTTGCCGCCTTCGATCGTCTTCACGAGGGTCGGCGGGGTCGCCTTCCACTGCGCGCGGCGCGCACGGGTGCTGGCGCGGGACATCTTGCGCTTGGGAACAGCCATGGTTATCTCTTCTCTTCGTCGGCGTCAGTCGCGGCGCCGGTCACGTCATTTTCGTTAAGCCCAGCCAGGCCGCCGAGCGCTGACCACCGCGGATCGATCGGAGCCTCATGTTCATGGTCCGGATGATCCAGGAGCCGCACCCCGCACTGCGGGCACAAGCCTGTGCATTCGTCCCGGCAGACGGGCTGGAACGGAAGCGACAACACCACCGCGTCCCGAACCACCGGTTCGAGATCCACGTGTGTGTCGTGAACCTCGTAGTCGAATGCTTCGTCACGAGAATACGCGAAAACCTCCTGAATTTCGACCTCGACCGCCTGCTCGACGTCGATGAGGCACCTCACGCACTCCCCGCGGGCGACCGTCGCCACGTCGGCAGTCACGAGAATGCCGTCGTGGAGGGACTCCAGCCGCACGTCGCCGTGGATGGGTTCGCCCTCGCGAACCCCGATCACCGCATTGCCCCACCCTTCGGGCGCCGGAGCGTCCAGGGTGCGCTCGCGCATGTCGCCCGGCCGGTGCATAAGGTCCACGACGTCCACGGTGAAGGGAGATTTCCTGAGATGTGCCACCGCACAAGCCTAGGCTCTTTCCGCCGTTCTCACGCCCAGCGCGTTGACAGCGCAGGGGTGCCGGGCGGTTCCGCGGTCGCGGCTGCCGCGAGCGCCTTCGCGACCGACGCGACGTCTCCTGAAATCGCGCCGACAGTGACTCTGATGTGCGGTTGAGTCGACTCCGTTGCGAAGAACGGCGTTCCACCCGCCACGCGGATTCCCCTCGCCGCGAGCTGCAGGATTGCGTCGTGCTCATCATCCACGGGGATCCACGCGTTGATGCCGTCGGCCTGGCGCACTTCCATTCCGAGGTCGCGCAGGGCCTCCGTGAACGCTTTCTGGCGCGAGAAGTACACGCGCCGCGCGTCGCTCACTTCCGCAACGCTCTCCGACGACGTGAGCAATTCGAAGAGGATGGTCTGCAGCATGCGGCTCGTCCAGCCTGGGCCGAGCATGCGGGTGGCTTCGATCGCGTTGATGTGGGTCGCCGGTCCGCCGAGCGCGGCGATCCGCAAGTCGGGTCCGTGCGATTTCGAGTAGCTGCGAACGTGGAGAACGCGCTCGGGGATCCACGAGCCGAGGCTCACATCGGGCGCTGCGGTGATGTCGCCGGAGTGGTCATCTTCGATGACCATGACGTTCGAGTGCGGCGTGCCTGCGCCGATCATGCGGGCAAGGGTTTTTGCGCGCTCGGCCGTCATGGATGCGCCCGTCGGGTTGACCGCGCGAGGCTGCAGGATCACGAGCGCAGGCGAGACCTTCAGCGCGGCACCGAACGACTCGGGAACGATGCCGTGCTCGTCGACTTCTACCGGAACGGCCTCGAGTCCTAGCCGTTTGAGCAAGTCGAAGAACGGCGGAAATCCTGGATTCTCCACGACCACGCGATCTCCGAATCGCGAAACCTGCTCGATGCTGCGGTAGATCGCGTCGAGCGCGCCATTCACGATCGTGATCGATTCCACCGGATACGGCCAGGAGTCGCTCAGCACGCCGAGGAGTTCGGGGATCACCGGCAGTTCCATGTACGCGGAAGTTTCGGCGCGGTGGGAAACACGCGACAGCGCACGGCTGAGCCCGGGCAGGAGCTGCGGATCGGGGGTCCCGCGGGACAGGTCGAGTCCTGGCAATCCGCTCGAGTCGGAGTGCCGCTGGCTGAATGCCGAACGCACGGGCGTGGTGGGCCCGCGAACGAACGATCCGTTCCTGCCGTGCGATTCGATGAGGCCGGCGGCGGCGAGAGCTTTCCATGCCTGACTCACGGTCGCCGGACTCACTCCCAGGCCCGCGGCGAGCTCGCGCACGGTGGGGAGGCGCTGCCCGGCGGCAAGCTCTCCGGAGGCAATGAGGCGTCCCAGCGAGGCCGATATCCCTACGGGAGTTCGGCTCTCGATCAGTTCGGTCAAGATTGTCATTCTCACTTGCCTCACGCCGGTTTCGAGGACAGTATGAAGACTGTACGACACAGGTCGACACAAAGCCTAAATGTTTAGGTAAATTAGTAACAAATAGGGCAAAGCAGCCCTGAGCTGGAGGCACCCATGACTGTCAGTGGATCGAACATTGTTCGCGCGGCGATTACCCAAACGACGTGGACCGGCGACAAGGAGTCGATGCTCGACAAGCACGAGCAGTTCGCGAGGGATGCCGCGAAAGAGGGCGCCCAGATCATCAGTTTCCAGGAGCTCTTCTACGGCCCCTACTTCGGAATCACGGAAGACAAGAAGTACTACGCGTACGCCGAACCCTCCGACGGGCCGATCGTGCAGCGTTTCGCGAAGCTCGCGAAAGAGCTGAACATGGTCATGATTCTTCCCATCTACGAAGAAGAAATGCCGGGGCTGTACTACAACACGGCAGTCATCGTGGACTCGGACGGCACGATCCTCGGCCAGTACCGCAAGCACCACATCCCGCACCTCGACCGCTTCTGGGAGAAGTTCTACTTCCGCCCAGGCAACCAGGGCTACCCCGTGTTCGACACGGCCGTCGGCAAGGTGGGACTCTACATTTGCTACGACCGCCACTTCCCCGAAGGCTGGCGCGAGCTCGGGCTGAACGGCGCGGAAATGGTCTTCAACCCGAACGCCACGAAGCCCGGACTCTCGAACCGGCTGTGGGAAGTTGAAGGGCCGGCAGCGGCCGTGGCCAACGGCTACTACGTGCTGCAGCCGAACCGCGTGGGCCGCGAAGACAACGAGTACGGCGAGCTCGCCGTCGACTTCTACGGCACGAGCCAGATCATCGACCCTCGCGGCAACTTCGTCGGCGAGCGCGGATCCGGCACGGAAGAGGAAGTCATGATCCGCGATCTCGACATGGACATGGTGCGCCAGATGCGCGACGACTGGCAGTTCTACCGCGACCGCCGGCCGGACTCGTACACGTCCATCCCCAAGCCGTAACGCAACGCGACGAGACTGCAAAGGAGCAGCCGATGAAAACCCTCATCAAGAACGGCACCGTCGTCAACTCCACGGGGACGGCCCAGGCCGACGTGCTCATCGACGGCGAGACGATCGCCGCGGTGCTCTCACCGGGTTCGACCCTGCTGGGTTTCGAAGTGGAGAAGAACGTCGACACCGTCATCGACGCCAAGGGAAAGTACGTGATCCCGGGTGGTATCGACGCGCACACGCACATGCAGATGCCGTTCGGCGGCACGCAGGCCAGCGACACCTTCGAAACCGGAACGCGAGCCGCTGCGTGGGGCGGCACGACGAGCATCGTGGACTTCGTCGTGCAGTACGCGGGCGAGAACGTGCTCGACCAGTACAAGCTGTGGCACGAGAAGGCGGCGGGCAACTGCGCAATCGACTACGGGTTCCACCAGATCCTCTCCGACATCCAGGACACCTCCCTCACGGCGATGGACGAACTCATCAACGAGGGCGTCTCGAGCTTCAAGCTGTTCATGGCGTACAAGGGCGTGTTCCTTTCGGATGACGGGCAGATTCTGCGCGCGTTCCAAAAGGGTGCTGAGCTCGGCGCCATGATGATGATGCACGCGGAGAACGGCGCTGTCATCGACGTGCTCGTGCAGCAGGCGCTCACCGCTGGAAACACCTCTCCCTACTACCACGGGCTCACTCGCCCCTGGCAGGCCGAGGAGGAGGCCACGCATCGCGCGATCATGATCGCGAACCTCACCGGCGCGCCGTTGTACGTCGTGCACGTGAGCGCGAAGCAGGCGGTCGAGCAGATCGCGGCCGCCCGCGACAAGGGTCAGAACGTGTTCGGAGAGACGTGCCCGCAATACCTCTACCTTTCGCTCGAAGAGCAACTGGGTGCCCCCGGTTTCGAGGGCGCGAAGTGGGTGTGCTCGACGCCACTGCGCTCGCGCGCGGAGGGCCACCAGCACCACATGTGGCAGAGCCTGCGCACGAACGACATCCAGATGGTCTCCACCGACCACTGCCCGTTCTGCATGAAGGGCCAGAAGGATATGGGGATCGGCGACTTCTCGAAGATCCCGAACGGCATCGGAAGCGTCGAACACCGCATGGACCTCATCTACCAGGGCGTCGTCGACGGCAACATCACGCTCGAGCGCTGGGTGGAGGTCACGTCGACCACGCCGGCCAGGATGTTCGGAATGTACGGCAGGAAGGGCGTCATCCAGCCAGGTGCCGACGGGGATGTCGTCGTGTACGACCCGAACGGGCACACCTCGATCGGAGTCGACAAGACCCACCACATGAACATGGACTACTCCGCGTGGGAGGGCTACGAGATCGACGGCCACGTCGACACCGTGATCTCGCGCGGAAAAGTCATCATCGACGACAACCAGTACCTCGGAAAGGCCGGCGACGGAAAGTTCGTCAAGCGCGGCCTTTCGCAGTACCTGACCTGACCAGACCAGAACACAGCAGAGGAATTCATGGATTTCGGAGCCGTACTCCAGACCAATCCGCCTTCGGCGCGCACCGTGCAACTCGCGAAACTCGCCGAAGAGCATGGTTTCAGCCACGTGTGGACATTCGACTCGCACCTGCTGTGGCAGGAACCGTACGTCATTTACAGCAAGATTCTCGCGGAAACGCACCGCATCATCGTCGGGCCGATGGTGACGAATCCGGCTACTCGCGACTGGACGGTGACCGCATCCATTTATGCGACGCTCAACGAAATGTACGGCAACCGCACGATTTGCGGGATCGGCCGCGGCGACTCGGCCGTTCGGGTGACCAACGGCGAGCCGACGACCCTCAAGACGCTGCGCGAATCGATCCACGTCATCCGCGAACTCGCGAACTCCCGGCCCGTCGAATACAACGACGCGACGCTGCAGTTCCCGTGGAGCAAGGGTTCCTCGCTCGACATCTGGGTCGCTGCATACGGACCGCTCGCGCTCAAACTCACGGGTGAAGTCGGTGACGGTTTCATCTTGCAGATGGCCGATCTCGATGTCGCGGAGTGGATGATTAAGACGGTGCGGGATGCCGCGGAAGCCGCGGGGCGCGACCCGATGTCGGTGAAAATCTGCGTCGCCGCGCCCATGTACATCGGTGCGGACACGGATGAGGCTCGCAAGCACATGCGCGACCAGTGCCGCTGGTTCGGCGGAATGGTCGGCAATCACGTCGCTGACATCGTCGCCAAATACGGTGAGGGATCCGCGATTCCGAAAGCGCTCACCGACTACATCAAGGGCCGCGAAGGTTACGACTACAACCAGCACGGGCAGGCCGGAAACACTCACGCCGATTTCGTTCCCGATGAGATCGTGGATCGGTTCTGCCTGACCGGCACAGCCGAGGAGCACATCGAGAAGTTGAAAGTGCTCAAGGAAATGGGTGTCGACCAGTTCGCCGGATACCTTCAGCACGACAACAAGGAGGAAACCCTGCGGGTGTATGGCGAGACCGTGATTCCCGCCCTCTCCGAGCACATTGTCGCCAAGGCCTGAGCGTGAACGCGACCACCACTCCCACGATGCGGGTCGAAACTGTGCCGCGGCGCGGGGAGAAGCCCCGACGGTTCGGGTCTCCTCGGCCCAGCCGCGCCGCCGCGTGGCGCAAATCGATTCTGGGTGCCGTTGGCGTCCTCCTCGTCGGCGGAATGTGGGAGCTGTACAAGTTCATCGGACCGGAGAAGGGGTTCGCGATCGGCGACCTCATTCTCCTCCCCCGCACGAACGACATGTCGATGCCGCACATCGCCACGATGTTCGCGCGCCTCGCGGAACCGCTCACCGGTGCGGCCAACTCGATTTTCATGTGGCAGGCCGTCGTCGATGCCTCGGCGTTCTCGCTCTACGTGGCCGCCGTCGGCTGGATCGTCGGGGTGAGTGTCGGGCTTCTCCTCGCGCTCGTGATGCAGCGTTTCCGCACCGCGCAATCCGCCGTGCTGCCCTGGATCATCCTGAGCCAAACCGTGCCGCTCATCGCGATCGCGCCGCTCGTTCGGCGTTGGGGCGCCCAAATCCAGTTCGGCGAGTTCGTGTGGGAGAACTGGATGTCGGTCGCCCTCATTGCGAGCTACCTCGCGTTCTTCCCCGTCTCGATTGGCGCTCTGCAGGGCCTCAACTCCCCCGACACCAACCATGTCGAGTTGTTCCGCTCGTTCGGAGTCGGCTGGTGGAAGACGCTCTTCAGGCTTCGCATCCCCGCGAGCATCCCGTACCTCATTCCCGCCCTGCAGCTGGCCGCCGCGAACGCCGTCATCGGCACGATCGTCGCAGAAGTCTCGATCGGGCTGAAGGGCGGAATCGGCCGCATGATCATCGAATTCGCCGGCGCGGCGGGCGGCGATCCAGGCAAACCGTGGGCGCCCATCTTCGGCGCCGTCGCGATCGGGCTGATTGCCGCAGGGGCCGTGGGCATCCTCGCGCTTTCGGTGCGCCGCTACCGCCGCGGGGAGACGAACGCATGACCAGACAGGATGGAATGAGCACAGTGCAGGATTCGACGACAGACCCGAAGACCGACGCAGCACCCGCAGCTCACGGGCCCGCGGTCGCTGCGGTCAATGTGGGAAAAGTGTTCGAGGGGCAGCGCGGCGCGCGCGTCTCAGCTCTCGAGGACATCAACCTCACGGTCGAACGAGGCGAGTTCGTGTCGCTCATCGGACCCTCGGGATGCGGCAAGAGCACGCTCATGCGCCTCATCGCCGACCTCGACCAACCCACGAGCGGAGAGCTCACGGTCTTCGGAAAGTCGGCACATCAGGCGCGCCTGGACCAGGATTACGGCATCGCGTTCCAGCAGGCGGGGTTGTTGCCGTGGCGAACGGTACGGCAGAACATCGAACTTCCGCTCCAGCTGCACAAAGTCGGCAAGGCGGAGCGCGCTGAGCGGTCATCCGAGCTTCTCAATCTGGTCGGACTCACCGATTTCGGCGACAACTTCCCCGACCAGTTGTCCGGCGGCATGCAGCAGCGCGTGGCCATTGCCCGCGCTCTCGCCGAGAGTCCCAACCTCCTTCTCATGGATGAGCCGTTCGGCGCACTCGACGAAATGACGAGGGAGCACATGCAGGGCGAACTCGCCCACATTTGCGCCGAAACGGGTGCCGCAGTCGTATTCGTGACCCACTCGATTCCCGAGGCGGTCTTCCTCGCCGACCGCGTCGTCGTGCTTTCGCCGCGGCCGGGCCGCATCCGCGCCATCGTGGACGTGAAGTTCACCGGTGCGACCGAACGCACCGAGCTCCTGCGGGAGAGCAAGGCGTTCTTCAGCTCCGTGAGCGAAGTCCGCGAACACCTGCACGGTTCAGCCGACGCGAATCCGCTCGGAGTGGACAACTGATGAAGGCGACATTCGGAGCGACGAAGGGGCTCGTCCCGCCCCTCCTGCTTGGCGTCGTCACGCTCTTGCTGTGGCAGCTTGCGGTCGTGACCCTTGAGATCAAACCGTTCGTTCTGCCGAGCCCCACGGCGATCGGCGGGCAGTTCTTCGAGAACATGCCGACCGTGTGGTCCAACTCGCTCGTCACCGGATTCAACTCGCTCGTCGGCGTGTTCGTCGGCGCCGTGCTCGGCATTCTCCTCGCGATCATCGCCTCTCTCGTGCGCACGATCGACGAACTGAGTTCCGCGGTTGTCGCCGCGGCGATGGTCCTGCCGATCGTCGCCCTCGCGCCCGTGCTGTATGGGATGTTCAGCGCGAGCCAGCAGACCGCCCGCCAGCTCGTCGCGTCCCTGGCCGTTTTCGTTCCCGTTTACGTCAACACGCTCAAGGGCCTTCGACAGGTTCGACCCGTTCACCGCGATCTCATGCGGGCACACGCCGCGACCACGTGGCAGACGATCGGCACCGTCACTCTGCCGACCGCTTTGCCGTTCATTTTCACGGGCGTGCGCATCGCATCGTCGCTCGCCGTCATCGCCGCCGTGATCGCCGAGTATTTCGGGGGCCCCATCGGCGGACTCGGAAAGTCGATCACGACCGCTGCCGCCGGCAGCAATTACCCGCTTGCCTGGGCCTACGTGCTCGGCTCCATCATCCTCGGCCTGGTGTTTTACCTCGCCGTGCTCGCCGTCGAACGGTGGGTTCTGCGCAACCGAGGAAGTTGAGAACGACAGCGTTCCACCCTGCAGTGTCCGAAGAAGTACCAACAAGGAGGAAGCAATGCACAATCGAAAAAGAATGGTGATGGGAGCGGCAGTGCTCGCCACTGCTGCGCTCGCTCTCACGGCATGCACCCCGCCCGGTGGCGGCGGTTCAACGGGCGGCGATGGCGACGGCAGCCTGACCCCTGTCACGCTCCAGCTCCAGTGGTTCGCCCAGGCCCAGTTCAGCGGGTATTACGCCGCGGTCGACCAGGGCTTCTACGAGGCTGAAGGCCTCGACGTCACCATCCAGGAGGGTGGAGCAGACATCGTTCCGCAGGATGCGCTCACCTCCGGTGAAGTGGACTACGCGATCTCCTGGGTTCCGAAGGTTCTCGGCTCCATCCAGCAGGGCGCGCACATCACGAACGTCGCCCAGATCTTCGAGCGTTCCGCGACGACGCAGATCTCGTTCAAGGACAAGAACATCACGACCGTTGAGGACCTCAAGGGTCACACGGTCGGGAGTTGGGGTTACGGCAACGAGTGGGAGATCTTCGCCGGCCTGCAAAAAGCGGGTCTGACGGTGGATGACATCACCTTGGTCACGCAGGCGTTCGACATGCTCGGCATGCTCCAGGGCGACATCGACGCAGCACAGGCGATGACGTACAACGAGTATGCGCAGGTTCTGGAAAGCATCAACCCCGACACGGGTGAGCTGTACCAGCCGGAGGAAATCAACGTCATCGACTACAACAAGGTCGGGGTTGGGATGCTTCAGGACTCGATCTGGGCTGACGCTGACCGGCTGGCCAACGATCCCAAGTACGAAGAGACCACCGTGAAGTTCCTGAAGGCCTCCATCAAGGGCTGGATCTTCGCGATGAACGACCCGCAGGCCGCTGCGGACATCGTCACCGCCGCCGGTTCAACCCTCGGCACGAGCCACCAGTTGTGGATGGCGAACGAAGTGAACAAGTTGATCTGGCCGTCCACAAACGGCATCGGCTACATCGATCAAGGCGCATGGGACCGCACCGTGAGCATTGCGAAGACAACGAAGAACGAAACGGGCACGACAATCCTCACCGAGGACCCGCCCGCGGACGCGTTCACCAATAAATACATCCAGCAGGCCCTCGACGAGTTGAAGGCTGAAGGAGTCGATGTGATGGGCGCGAACTACACGCCCATCACCGTCACCCTCAAGGAGGGCGGCAAGTAGTTCAACCCCGGTCGGGCGGCCGTCTCGGCGGCCGCCCGACCACCACCACATGAAATCAAGAAAGAAGCACGATAGACCGTGACCGACACCACCACCCGGGCAAACGAAAACCACTCGGGCATCGACCTCGATGCGCGCGCCCTTGAACTCGATTCCTACGTTTTTCACTCCTGGTCCGCGCAGGCGAAGTTGAATCCTTTCGTCATTTCCGGCGGGTTGGGTTGCCGCGTGTGGGACAACGCCGGTCGCACCTACCTCGACTTCTCCAGCCAGCTCGTGAATGTCAACATCGGCCACCAGCATCCTGCTGTCGTCGCGGCGATCCAGAAGCAGGCGGGTTCTCTCGCCACGATTGCACCGCCCACCGCGAACCTGGAACGAGGAGAAGCGGCCAAGCGCATCGTCGACCGAGCGCCGGAAGGCTTCAACAAGGTGTTCTTCACGAACGGCGGCGCGGACGCGAACGAGAACGCGATCCGCATGGCACGGCTGCACACGGGTCGCGACAAGATCCTGTCCACGTACCGCTCGTACCACGGCAACACGGGTGCGGCGATCGTCTCGACGGGCGACTGGCGGCGCGTGGCGAATGAGTTCGCTCGCGGTCACGCGCACTTTTTCGGGCCCTACGAGTACCGCAGCGAGTTCTGGTCCACAAGCCCGGAGCAGGAGTCCGAGCGCGCCCTGCACCACCTCGAGCGCGTCATCCAGAGCGAGGGCCCTTCCGGCATCGCCGCCGTGCTCCTTGAGACCATTCCGGGCACCGCGGGCGTCTTGATGCCGCCGCCCGGGTACCTGGAGGGCGTCCGCGCGCTGTGCGACAAGTACGAGCTCGTGATGATCCTCGACGAGGTCATGGCGGGGTTCGGGCGCACGGGCCACTGGTTCGCTTTCGATGCGTATGACGTCGTGCCGGATCTCATCACGTTCGCGAAGGGCGTGAACTCCGGTTACGTGCCCGTCGGCGGCGTGATCATTTCGGATGCCATCGCCCGCGACTTCGATGACGTCGTGTTCCCCGGCGGCCTCACCTACAGCGGGCACCCTCTCGCGATGGCCTCGATCGTCGGCGCACTGGATGCGATGGAGTCCGAGGGCATCGTCGAGAACGCGGCGCGCGTGGGCCGCGACGTGATCGCGCCGGCGCTTCAAAAGCTCAAGGCGGATCATCCGATCGTCGGCGATGTGCGCGGCACGGGCGTGTTCTGGGCCGTTGAACTGGTGTCGGATCGCGAATCCCGCACCCCCGTGAGTGCTGCCGTCATGGGAAGGGTCAAGTCGGAGCTGCTCGCACGCAACCTGCTCCCGTTCATTTCGGAGAACCGCATCCACGTCGTTCCGCCGTGCGTGGTCACGGAGGCGGAAGTCGCTGAAGCCATGGCGATCTATGGCGAGGTGCTCTCTCTCGACCTCCTCTCCTGACGCATCCCTGACTCTCTCGCGAAAGATCGACGAAAAGACGAAATCATGACTGAAACGCTTACGCACTACATCAATGGCGCCCCGCACAAAGGCACGTCGACGCGCACGTCGCCCGTGTTCAACCCGGCGACGGGCGCCGTGGCCAAGAATGTGGCACTGGCCAATGTCGCGGATGTCGACACGGCGGTGGCGGCGGCGACCGCGGCATACCCGGCCTGGCGCGACACCTCGCAGGCGAACCGGCAGGCGATCCTGTACCGGTACCGGGAACTGTTGAATGAGCGCCGCAATGACCTCGCGGACATCCTCACGGCTGAGCACGGCAAGGTCACGTCGGATGCCCGCGGCGAGGTCGCTCGCGGCATCGAGGTCGTGGAGTTCGCGCTCGGCATGCCGAGCCTCGTGAAGGGCGACTTCTCGGAGAATGTGTCGACGGGCGTCGACGTGTACACGCTGCGCCAACCGCTCGGCGCGGTCGCGATCATCAGCCCGTTCAACTTCCCGGCCATGGTGCCGATGTGGTTCTTCCCCATCGCAATCGCCGCAGGGAACACGGTCGTGCTGAAGCCCTCGGAGAAGGACCCGTCGGCGGCGAACTGGATGGCGGAGCTGTTCGCCGAGGCCGGGCTGCCGAAGGGCGTGTTCAACGTCGTGCACGGGGACAAGGAGTCGGTGGATGCTCTGCTCGAGCACCCCGACATCAAGGCCGTGTCGTTTGTCGGCTCCACGCCCATCGCGAAGTACATCTACGAGACGGCGTCGAAGCACGGCAAGCGCGTGCAGGCGCTCGGCGGCGCGAAAAACCACATGCTCGTCCTGCCGGATGCCGACCTCGACCTCACCGCGGACGCGGCGGTCAATGCGGGCTTCGGGTCGGCGGGCGAGCGGTGCATGGCGATCAGCGTGATCGTCGCCGTGGAGCCGGTCGCGGATGACCTCATCGCGAAGATCACGGAGCGGATGAAGGGCTTGAAGGTCGGTGACGGCATGCGCAATTGCGACATGGGACCGCTCATCACCGAGGCGCACCGCGACAAGGTCGCCTCCTACATCGACCTCGCGAAGAAGGACGGCGCGACGGTCGTCGTTGACGGTCGCGGAATCGAGGTGGACGGTGAGGCCGCCGGATTCTGGCTCGGCCCGACCCTGCTCGACGACGTCGGCACGGATTCCGACGTGTATAAGCACGAGATCTTCGGTCCGATCCTGTCCATCATCCGCGTGCCGTCGTACGAGGAGGGTCTCGCGCTCATCAACCGCAGCCCGTACGGCAACGGCACCGCGATTTTCACGAACGATGGCGGAGCGGCGCGGCGCTACCAGCACGAGGTCGAGGCCGGGATGGTCGGTGTGAACGTGCCGATCCCCGTGCCCGTCGCGTACCACTCGTTCGGAGGTTGGAAGGATTCGGCATTCGGCGACGCGAAAGCGTACGGGCCGGCCGGTGTCGCGTTCTACACCCGAGAGAAGGTAGTTACCGCGCGCTGGCTCGACCCGAGCCACGGTGGGATCAACCTGGGCTTCCCGCAGAACACCTGATCATTAGTCGTGAGGCGTCTCAACGCGCAGGTTCACGAGAGCGCTAAATGATGAAATCGGGGTAACCATGTGGGGTTACCGCAGCACGGTATTGCTCATTGAGCGTTGGCCACGCGACTTCATGAATGTACACGGCCTCGATGAAGTGCCACAGCAGGTACGGGTGTGCGCCAAGCCGGTAGAGTTCGCCGTAATCGCGACTGGCGAATGCCGCTTGTTCGATGGCGGTGAGCACGCGATCATCAGAACGCACATGAGGTCGGTCACCGACGGCGAGCCAATTTTCGACATAGGCGGGCGGATCGGCAACGAATGATTCGACCTCGACATCGCTCATTTCTATTGCACGCATCAACTTGTTGATCATGTACTCGCTCATTGGGTCCTCCACAGGAAGAAGGGGCCGGACGAATATCGAGACTGAGTCGCTTCTCCGAAATCCGCCGGTCTACCGTCCATGGCTGCAAGCGCAGCAAGTACGTTGACGTACTGATAGGTGATGTTTCCTGCCGCCATGACGCGGTCGTAGGTGCATCCGGCAACCGCGGCCTCACTATCTCCATCCAACATCCAACCGACCGCGTCATCGTCAAACAGTTGGTCGGGTGAACCGCCGCCCAGGAACTGCCGCGGTCCCCCTATTTCGTTGGCCATGTGCCCGGAAGTGATGACAGCCACACGCGCGTCGGATTCCCAACCTTCGACGACTCTGCGAACGTGGCGCCCCAATTCGATGAAGCGCTCCGGGCGCGGCAGCGGCGGCACTTGCGGCGCTCATCCAGATTCGCCTCACTGCTGAACTGCCACGTGTTGGCTCCGCGAACCAGGAATTCTCCGGATCGCTTCCTCCATTCCTCCACGCGGGCTTTAGCAATGCCATGGCTCAGTCGCTCTTGCTCCCTGCGGCCGTCGCGCTCTTGTGCGCGGTGATCGTCTGGCTCTTCGCAAAACCGAAACAGACTGTTGCATGGACAGCCCAGGCTGGAGCGTCGCGTGAGGTCGAGGCGCCCGAGGTCAAATCTGCCGAAGCGCCGCGCAACTGACTTCCGACCGAGGCCGGAAGTCAACCGCTCGGCAAGACGGAAGATTAATCCTTCGTCAGTTGTGCAGTACCTGAACCGGTGTCAGGCGGTGTGTGTCGAGGAGCGCACAGATGGCCTTCAGATCGCGTCGTATCGTCGCTTCCAGAATTTGACGGTGCTCGCGATGAGTTGCTGATCTGTGCGAGGGTTCGATGAAGAATGCGCTCCGGTAGGCGTCCGATTGGTCCCAGGTCATGTCAATCATCCGGATCAATTGCGGTGATTCTGATGCCGAGAACAGAGTGAAGTGGAAGGCGCGATCGAGTCGAATCAGGTTCCCTATCTCTCCCGCGCGATCGGCGTCCTCCATTGCGACAATGAGCTCGTTCATACGAATGAGGGCTTCGTCGTTTAGCGCTACCAAGGCTTTTTCCACCGCAAGTGATTCCAGTGCCGAACGGATGTCGCAAAGCTCCACGAGCTCGTCTTCACTGAGCTTGGTGACAAAAAAGCCACGGTTCGGGTGGTGCACGAGAAGGCCCTCGGATTGCAGGGTCTTGAGCGCCTCCCGCACGGGAACCACGCTTGTTCCCAGTTCCCCCGCGACGTCTTCCTGCAACACCTTCTCACCGGGCTGGAGCCGTCCGCTGTGTATCCACAGCCGCAACTCATCCAATACGGCGTGCTGGGTGCTCGTCGGACGCCGATAGCCCGTCGCTTTCACATCGCTCATCCTGAGTCGCTCCCTGCTGCCTTTGTACCTTGTAGTTTATAAAATCTAAGATTACTCTCTGTAGAGAGAGGACGGCAATGAAGCAAATCCAGAACTTTGTCAATGGGAAATACGTCAACGGTACGAGCGTGTTCGACAACATCAACCCTGCGACCGGCGCCGTCATCGCACAGGTCCAGGAAGCCGACAGCGCCGTCGTCGATGCGGCCGTCGTGGCTGCTCGAGCGGCCATGAATGGCCCATGGGGTCGGGCTACCGTCGCCGAGCGCGCATCCCTCCTCCGCCGGATCAGCGCAGGGATCCAGGACCGTTTCGAAGAATTCGTCGCAGCCGAATCGGCCGATACCGGCAAACCCCTCGAAGTCTGCCGGAGCATGGACGTGCCCCGCGCCATTCAGAATTTCTCATCGTTCGCCTCCACGCTGGAATCGACGGGACAGGCATCCTTTCTCACCGAGTTCGGCGAAGGCCGCACGGCCCTCAACTACGCGGTGCGCAAGCCCCTCGGCGTTGTCGCCGTGATTGTGCCGTGGAACCTGCCGCTGCTGCTCCTCACGTGGAAGCTGGGTCCAGCCATCGGGTCCGGAAACGCCGTCGTCGTCAAGCCATCGGAAGAGACACCGCAGACCGCCACGCTGCTCGCAGAAGTGATGAAGGATGCCAGTGCCCCCGACGGCGTTTACAACGTCGTTCACGGCTTCGGTGTCGACTCAGCGGGCGGATATCTCACCGAACATCCGGACATCGACGGAGTCACCTTTACCGGCTCGACCGCCACAGGCAGCGCCATCATGCGGTCTGTCGCGGCCAGGGTACTCCCTGTCTCGTTCGAGCTCGGCGGCAAGAACCCCGCCATCGTCTTTGCGGATGCCGACATCGAGAAGACTCTGGACGGCCTCACGCGCTCGGTGTTTTTCAATACCGGGCAGGTCTGCCTTTGCACAGAGCGCGTCTACGTCGAGCTCCCCATTTTCCAACAGATTGTGGACGGGTTGGCCCAGCGCGCTCGCGACCTGGAGTTCGGTCCGAGCAGCGGCGAGGCCGATCCGCAGGGCCGCACGACCATCGGTCCGCTCATCTCCGCCGAACACCGCGAAAAAGTGCTCTCCTACTACCGCATGGCCGAAGAGAGCGGCGCCACCGTTGTGACGGGTGGCGGGGTCCCCGACCTTGCGGATGACCGCGCAGACGGATTCTGGATCGAACCCACTCTGTGGACCGGCCTCAGCCAGGACTCCGCCCCCATGCGGGAAGAAGTCTTCGGCCCGGTAGCCGGCCTCATCCCCTTCGATACGGAGGAAGAGGCGATCGCTCTCGCAAATGACACGGTGTACGGGCTGGCCGCTTCGGTCTGGACGCAGGACATCCACCGCGGCCACCGCGTCGCCCAGAGCCTGCGTGTTGGAATGGCGTGGGTGAACACGTGGTACTTGCGAGACCTGCGCTCCCCGTTCGGCGGAATGGGCATGTCGGGCATTGGCCGTGAAGGCGGCGTGCATTCCTTCGACTTCTTCAGCGAGCCCACGAACGTGTGCGTGCAGCTGTGAGCGAGATAGTCGACGCCGCAGCACGGTTGGCGGAAGCTCGGCGAACGACAGTGGCTTGTGCCCCCGTCCGAGACCTGATTGGCGAGACCAGTCACGACGACGCGTACGCGGTCCAGGAACACTACGTTCAGGCAGAACTCGCTATGGGCAGCCGTGCGGTGGGGCGCAAAATCGGATTGACGTCTCGCGTTGTCCAAGACCAATTTGGTGTATCTGAACCAGACTTTGGCGTCCTCTTCGACCACATGATCTACGGCACCGCCGAACCGATCGACCTGGGCGCTTTCTTGCAGCCACGAGTCGAAGGTGAGATCGCTTTCGTGTTGGCTCACGACTTGGACTCCCCCACGACCACTGTCGCCGATGTGCTGCGGGCAACCGACTTTGTGTTGCCCGCCATTGAAGTTGTCGACTCTCGGATCGCCGGATGGGACATCCGCATCACCGACACCATTGCCGACAACGCCTCCAGTGGCGCCGTCGTGCTGGGAACGACACTGTACTCGCTCGACGGACTCGACCTCCTCGACGTGGGCATGACCCTCGAACACCTCGGCGAACCCGTATCGGTCGGGGCCGGATCTGCCTGCCTCGGCTCCCCCGTCAACGCGGTCGCGTGGCTCGCTCGGGAGGTCGCACGACGCGGCAGTCCCCTCAGGGCGGGAGAGATCATCCTCTCCGGGGCGCTGGGACCCATGGTCTCGGTGACGAACGCAGGGCGGTATCGCCTGTCGCTTTCCGGCATGGGGCGAGTAGACGCAGTTTTCACTGGCACAGCAACAGCAACGGTTCGGGAGAACACATAGATGAGTATCGGAGTAGCGATCGTCGGATCGGGAAACATCGGAACAGACCTGATGTTCAAAGTGCTGAGGTTGTCCAAACACCTCTCCGTGCGAGCAATGGTCGGGATCGACCCAGCGTCTGACGGCTTGGCGCGCGCTGAAAAGCACGGGATCGCCACAACATCGGACGGGATGAAGGGGCTCCTCGCGATGCCGGAATTCGCCGACATCGACATCATTTTCGATGCAACATCCGCGGGCGCCCACGTCGAGAACGCGCGGCTGGCAGCAGAGCACGGCAAACTCATGATTGACCTCACCCCGGCTGCCATCGGTCCCTACGTGGTTCCCGCTGTGAACTTGGCTGACCTGGCGACCGACATCCCCAACGTGAACATGGTGACGTGCGGCGGACAGGCAACGATTCCCATCGTCGCGGCCGTTTCCGCACTTCGAAAAGTCGCCTACGCCGAAATTGTGGCATCCATCGCGTCGCTGTCTGCCGGCCCTGGCACGCGCGCCAACATCGACGAGTTCACCGAGACGACCGCGCGTGCCATCGAAGAAGTGGGGCACGCAGAAAAGGGCAAAGCCATCATCGTGCTGAACCCCGCAGAGCCACCGGTCATCATGCGCGACACGGTGATATGCATGATCGAGGGCGACAGCATCGATGAGGCCGCGCTTGCCGCATCCATTGCCCAGACGGTCGCCAACGTGAGCGAATACGTTCCCGGCTACAAGCTCAAGCAGGACGTGCAGTTCGACCGAATCGACGTGCCTTATCTGCCCGCTCTGGGTCGCGCATTAACCGGGTGGAAAGTGAGCACGTTCCTCGAAGTCTCCGGAGCGGCGCAGTACCTTCCGAGCTACGCAGGCAATCTCGACATCATGACCTCGGCCGCTCTGCAAACCGCGGAGAAGATCGCACTTTCAAGGGGGTGGGCCGCATGAGCGCCCGCATATATGTTCAGGACGTGACGCTGCGCGACGGCATGCACGCCATGGCGCATCAGTACACGACCGACCAGGTGCGTTCCATTGTGACCGCACTCGACGCGGCCGGCGTCGCAGCCATCGAGGTCGCCCACGGTGATGGTTTGGGAGGCTCAAGCGCCACGTATGGTTTTGGTGCGCACACCGACTGGGAGTGGATCGAAGCTGCAGCCGAATCGATTACCAACGCGGTCCTGACGACGCTCATTCTTCCCGGGATCGGTCGAATTGAGGATCTGAAGCGGGCGCAGGAGCTCGGTGTAAAGAGCGTGCGTGTGGCCACACACTGCACCGAAGCGGATGTCGCCGCGCAGCACATCGGCTGGGCACGCGAGAACGGCATGGATGTATCCGGGTTTCTCATGATGAGCCACATGAGCCCCCCAGCTGAGCTTGCCCAACAGGCGAAACTCATGGAATCCTATGGCGCGCACTGCGTGTACGTGACGGACTCCGGAGGGCGGCTGCTCATGTCCGATGTCGCCGAGCGCATGGATGCCTATCGGCAAGTTCTCGACGCCGACACCCAGCTCGGAATTCACGCCCACGAGAATCTCTCGTTGAGTGTCGCCAACAGCGTGACCGCAATCGAGCACGGTGCCTACCGCGTCGATGTTGCGCTCGCTGGTCAGGGAGCGGGGGCAGGAAACTGCCCGGCAGAACCGTTCGTCGCGGTCGCAGATCTCATGGGCATGGACCACGGTTGCGATCTCTTCGCACTGCAGGATGCCGCCGACCAGCTGGTCCGCCCGCTGCAGGTCAGGCCGGTCCGGGTCGACACCGAAACGCTCACTCTCGGCTATGCCGGGGTCTACTCCAGCTTCCTGCTTCACGCGGAACGCGCGGCGAAGCGGTACGGGCTCGACACTCGCGAGATCCTGATCGAGCTGGGAAATCGACGCATGGTGGGTGGCCAGGAAGACATGATCGTCGACGTGGCATTGGACCTCCTTGCTGCCCGGAAGAAATCAGCATGACCAGGATCAACGAAATTGCCGTGGTCCTCGACGGGGCCAGGGAGGCGCGACGAGCGCTCGGACCTGATGAGTTCTCGTACGAACTCGACGTGAACGAGGCATACCAGGTGCAGCACGCGGGCATTGCGCTTCGGGTGCATCGTGGTGACGTATCCGCCGGCCTCAAGATGGGGTTCACGAGCAAGGCCAAGATGCGCCAAATGGGTGTCGATAGCGTCATCGCTGGCCAGCTGACGGAGGCGACGCGCGTTGCCGACGGCGGCACACTCGACCTCGCCGACTTCATCCACCCGAGGATCGAACTCGAGGTCGCGTTCCGGATGTCGGCCGACGTCGACTTCGCCGACCCCAGATGCGACCCCGCAGACCATATTGAATCGGTCGCCGTGGCGATGGAAGTCATCGATTCGCGGTTTGCAGGATTCGGCTTCGACCTCGGCAAAGTCATCGCAGACAACACTTCCGCCGCCGCGTTCGTCGTCGGCCCCTGGTTGACGTGGGACCACCGCGATCTGTCCAACCTGGCCGCCGAGCTCGATATCAACGGGCAACCGGCCCTGGTGAGTTCCACTGCCGCGATTCTCGGGAATCCGCTGCGCGCACTCACCGAGCTGCGCACGCTCGCCCGCGAGCACGGTCTTGTACTGAACGCGGGCGACACTGTTCTCGCCGGCGCCGCGACGGAGGCGGTGCCTCTGATTGAGGGCACGGTCGAGGGGCGCGTTGCGGGGCTGGGCAGAGTAATGATTCACTCGAAAACTGTGAGCGAGGGAGCGGGTTCATGAGCAACAGGGCTCACGTTGTTTCGGGCAAGGCCACGCCCCGCGGACGGTTCCCCCACCTCAAAGTGGCTGGCGACTTTGTCTACGTGTCCGGAACCAGCAGTCGACTCCCTGATAACTCCATTGCGGGAGCATCCGTGGATGAGTTCGGCACTACCGCGCTCGACATCCGCGTGCAGACGAGAGCGGTTATTGAGAATATTCGCGACATCCTTGCCGAAGTCGGGTTGGAGCTCAACGACCTCGTCCAGATTACGAGTTACCTCGTCTCGATGAACGACTTCGGAGGATACAACGAGGTGTTCGCCGAATACTTTGACGAGTCGGGACCGACCAGAACGACGGTGGCGGTGCACCAGTTGCCGCATCCGCATTTGCTGATCGAGATTCAGGCCGTCGCGTACCTAAGTAAAACCGAACAACACACTAAGGAGCAATCATGAGCACCATCCCTCCCGTCATGAATTTCATGAAGTGGATTGACGACAATAAGGATCAGCTCAAGCCACCGGTGGGCAACAAGGCGATGAATGTCGGTGACGATTTCATTGTCATGGTTGTCGGCGGCCCCAACCAGCGCAACGATTTCCACCTGGAACCGTACGAGGAGTGGTTCTACCAGATCAAAGGAAACATGCACGTCAACATCGTCGTCGACGGCAAGATTCAGCGCATTGACATTCGTGAGGGTGAAACCTGGCTGCTTCCGGGCAATACGCCGCATTCCCCGCAGCGCCCAGAAGCGGGCTCGGTCGGCCTGGTCATCGAGCGCGTGCGCGACGAAGGCACGCTCGAGAAGTTCCAGTGGTACTGCGAGAATTGCAACGCCCTCGTGCACGAAACCGAGTTACAGGTGCGTGACATCGTTGTCGACTTGCCGCCGGTGTTCCAGAAGTTCTACAACGATGAGCAGGCGCGCGTCTGCAAGAACTGTGGAACGGTGCACCCCGGCAAGGCGTAGTCCCACCTGACGCTCGCTGAACCGACGCCCGCATTGCTGCGTCCGTCTCCATCGGGACGAGGTTGCCGGGTGGTACCTACGCGAACCTCAATCCCGGTGCGGAGGCTCCGGTCACGCTGGAGACGCTCTGCAGAATCGACTGCGTCATTTCGCTACCCGATATTCCGTGCATCGGTTGAGCTTTCTGAATGAAGAGGAAAGCGCCGTCGTTCGACTCCAGCTCGATTTCGAGGTGGCCAAGGTCGGCAGCCGGATCGCACACGAGTTTTGCGATGGTCTTTTCAAGTCCCAGCGTTGCCAGGGCAAAGGCCACCATCGCGTTGACGTTGCGGGGGTAGCGCTTGATCAATGGCCCGACCGCGCCCTCGTAGAGCACCGTCAATTCATCGATGTTGTCGGGTGCCGGGTCGAGACTGTCCGGTGATTTGATCATGGTGATCTGCGCGCGCGTCCATCGCTTGCTTTGCGCGAGCATTGCGTGCACCCCGACAAGAGCACCCTGCGGCACAATCACGTTGGTGCCGTACTCTCTTGCCGTTTCAGTCAAACGAGAAAGTAGCGATTCATCTGCCAACGCACCCGCTGACACGACAAGGAAGTCGCAGTGTCGCAAGATTCGCTCACCGTGGTGCTCCACCACCTCGGGGTGTGCGGCCTCAACCACGAGATCGGTTTCGCGTAGCTCTTCCTCAGTTGGAGGTCCGAGAAGAACCGGCACGCCTGTTTGGGTCGCCCAATCGGAGTGCGAGCGATTGCGAGCAAACGCCAACTCATGCTCAACGCTCGACGTGGCATACTCCACCACGCCGCGCCCGATACCACCGAGTCCAATTACCCCGATTCGAGCCAAGAAGAAACCTCCAGTTATGTGCAATCAACGATGGTTCAAACGCAACGTCTCACGGTAGCCGACGCTTTCTCTGCGGCAATCACCGCAGACCTGGGGTTGTGAGTCCGCCGGCAGGACCGCTCGGACTCACAGTGTCGCGGCCAACTTCAGTGCCATCCGTTCTACTTCTTCGCTGTCCCAGCGTGCTTCCACCCCGGGCATTGCGAGCACCTGTTCCATGATGCGATCCTGCCGGAGCCCTTCGTTCCAGGCATCCAGGTACGGGATGTTGCTGAATTTCACCTGGCTGTACAAAGGAATCCACTGGTCGGGATGTTTCGATTGAAGCCGAGCCTCGATCTTCTTGCGAAGCAGAAACGTGGGATCCGCAACCAGATCGCGCATCTCCACGAAGTTGCGAAGGGAGAGCTCTGCAATCGCGTCCCCCTGCGGTTTTCGCGAGGTCGCGTAGCGTTCCAATACTTCGCGCCAATTGTCGTCACCGAACTCGTCAAGCAGCTCGTTCAAAACCCTGCAATCTTCGTAGCCGGCGTTCATCCCCTCCCCATAGAACGGCACGACAGCATGGGCGGCGTCCCCGACGAGTGCTGCAGTTCCATTCACTTGCCACGGATCGCAGCGGATGACTGTCAGAGTGCTTTGCGGGTTGTGAAGGTACTGCTCGACGAGGTCCGGCACGAGGGGCGGCACGTCCGCGAAGTACTCCGAAAAAAACGCGGTCGCTTCGGCTTCGGTCCGCACGGTTTCGAAACCCGGATATTCCTCCGTGTGGGAGTTCGGCAGGAAGAGAGTGCCGGTGAACGTACCATCCTGGTTGGCCAGGCCCATCATCATGAAGAACCGTCGGGGCCAGATTTGCAAACACTGGGGGTCCATCTTGGGGCTGCCGTCGGAGTTTGCAGGGAACACTACTTGCTTGTAGTCGTGCTCGAGGAATTCCTGGCTGTAATTGAAACGCCCGTGCATCATCTTCTGACGCACCGCGCTTGATGCACCATCACAACCAAACACGATGTCGGCATTCTCGACAGTCGCCGTCTCCTTGTGCTTGAACACGGACCGGGCGCTGACCAGGTCGACGTCCACGCACTCGTGCTCGAAGCGAACGTTCACGTTCGGCAGCTTTTCAGCCTCCGTGAGCAGTCGACGGTTCAACTCTCCGCGCGAGACAGCGTCGATGGCCTGATTGTCGATGCTGTAGGGCAATCGATTGAGAGAGCCGTCTCGATCATGCGTCATGCGAGCGAAGACGGGGACAGTGATCGCCCTCACGGCATCTTCGATTCCTGCCGCCCGCAAGGCGGTCCACCCCCGGTGTGAGACAACGAGGTTGATGCTCCTGCCGGCGTAGATGTCGGTAGAACGCGGATCCGGGCGCCGCTCGAACACCGTCACGTGATGCCCCCGCTTGGCGAGAAAAATCGACAGCAGAGAGCCAACCAGTCCGGCGCCGACGATCGTGACCTTGCTCATGTGTCACTCACTGCAACGTGTCGATGATCTGGTCGAGGGCAACGGCCGCTCGCCAGCAGTCGTGATAGGTCGAGTACATCGGCACCGGCGCGAACCGGATGACGTCGGGTTGGCGGGCATCGGCAATGACACCAAATTCGCGTCGCAGTCGATTCGTGAACGCATTCACATCGGTGTTGTCGAGTTGCAACGAGAGCTGGGCGCCGCGACGCTCCGGGTCCCGAGGGGTGATCACTCTCATCGGTCGATCCGCGCAAACCACGTCGAACAGGCTCTCCAGATAGGCGGTGAGGCGAATGCTTTTCTCGCGCAGCGCGTCCATGCCTGCGGAGTCGAACATCTCAAGAGATGCGAGCACCGGTGCCATGGCGAGGATCGGCGGATTCGACACCGACCAGGAGTCTGCAGAGTGCGGTTCCTCGACGACCGGCTTCATTTCGAATCGGGACTCACGACTCGTACTCCACCATCCATGCAACTTGGGAAGCTCCTTGTTGCCGAGGTGTCGTTCGTGAATGAAAGCTCCCGCGGTCGCTCCGGGAGCGCTGTTGAGATACTTATAGGAGCACCAGGCCGCCCAGTCGACCCCCCAGTCATGGAGTTTGAGCGGAACATTTCCGGCGGCATGGGCCAGATCAATCGCCACGATGGCCCCTGCGGCATGGCCTGCAGCGGTAATGGTTTCAATGTCGATGAGTTCCCCCGTGTAATAGTTCACACCGCCCAGCAGTACTAGCGCGACCTTCGAGGCATTGTCGGTCAGATAACGCTCAATGTCCTCGGTGCGAAGCACAAACTCGCCCTCACGGGGTTTCAGCCGAACCACAACGTCGTCGGGGTCGAAGCCATGCAGTGCAGCCTGACTTCGCACGGCATAGCTGTCAGACGGGAAGGCGCTGTCTTCAATGATGATGAGGTTGCGTTCTGCGGTCGGCCGGTAAAAGCTGATCATCAGGAGATGAAGGTTGACAGTCAACGAGTTCATCATGACGACCTCCTGTGGGAGGGCGCCCACCAATCTGGCGGCTGGCTCCCGAAGGTACGTGTGATAGTCGATCCACGGCCGTTTCGCTTCGAGGTGCCCCTCTACTCCGAGCGTCGCCCAATCGTCGAGTTCCTGGGCCATTCGCCCTGCCGTGACCTTCGGCTGTAAACCAAGCGAGTTTCCGGCGAAGTACGCGATCGTCGGGTACGCGCCGTCATGCGGCAACAGGTGAAACTCGTCCTGCCGTGATCGGAACTCGTCCTTGCGGTCTGCATCGAGAGCGGAGTGTTCGGACGGGAGTTGTCGTGTCATGGGAAAGTGCCTTCATCCTCGACGTGCATTCGGCACCTGCACCACAGGTGCACCGGGGAAGCCCAGTCGCTTGTCTTTTATAAAATCTAAGATTAGCCTCAAGATCGAGGCAAATCCAATGAAACGATGACTTATCCAGGTCGGGTCTGGGGAGCGGTGAGCAAGGCGATGAGTTCCAACAACGAGACCCTGCGGTCGATCGATGTTCACAGTCACTTCGTGCCGAAAGGCTGGCCGGAGCTGCCCAATGAGTCCGGTGACGAACACCTTTGGCTACGGGTGGAGTCCGAACGTGAAGCCACAATCATGCTGGGGTCCGGCGAATTCAGGCGCATTCCCGCGGTCTCCTGGGACGCCGAATTGCGCCTTGCTGATATGGACGCCGACGGTGTGGAACAGCAGGTCGTCTCTCCCACGCCCGTATTCTTCCATTACGGACGTTCGGGCAAAGAGGCGGCCAGGATTTCGGCTATTTTCAACGACCTGGCGCTGGAAATCACTGCTGGGGCGCCAGACCGGTTGATCCCGTTTTGTCAGGTTCCCCTTCAAGACACCGATGCAGCGTGTGCAGAAGTGGAGCGAGCGGTCGCCAACGGACACCGAGGGGTGGAGATTGGCAATCACGTGGGTGATCGCGACCTCGACGATGCCGGAATAGTCACCTTCCTGCAGCACTGTGCGAGCCTGGACATCCCTGTGTTCGTGCATCCGTGGGACATGGCGTCGTCGCCCAGACTTGACCGCTGGATGGCGCAATGGCTTGTTGGCATGCCTGCAGAGACGCACCTGAGTATCCTCTCGCTGATTCTGGGTGGCGTCTTCGATCGGGTCGACCCGGCGTTGCGGCTTTGCTTCGCGCACGGCGGCGGTTCCTTTGCGTTTTGGCTAGGTCGTTTCGAGAACGCCTGGCATGAGAGAAGCGACATCATCGCCACGAGTGATAATCCGCCAAGCGAGTATTTGGGACGGTTCTCGGTCGACTCAGTGGTTTTCGAGGAGGCGCCGCTGCGGCTACTCGTCGACACGCTCGGAGCAGACAACGTCATGGTCGGAAGTGACTACCCCTACCCGCTCGGCGAACGGCCCGTTGGCGGACTCGTGCGTCGCGCAAGCTTCCTGAGCGAGCGCGATCGGGTGAAAATTCTTCGCGGCAATGCGGAAAGATTCCTTTCTCTTCGCGCGTGAGCCGGACCGGGTCCCCGTTGACGATCGCGTGACTCGACAACCAAACAGGCAGACGAATTTACCGCACCTTGGGCAGCACCTCAGTGCCCAGCAACTCGATCTGCTCGAAGAATCGATCGAACTTGAAGCGGAAGTCGAAGACCAGGTGCTCGGTGCCGATGGCCTCGAACTTCTTGATCTCGCGCACCGCGTCATCCGGGTCGCCCACGATGAGCTGGCCCTCGAGGTCGTCGACGGTTTCGAACGAACCCGAAGGCGGCTTCACAGCGAATTTGGCCTTGTTGGCCCACGCGAGAAGACCTGGAATGTTGACGTGCTTGAGCGCCTCTTCCCTGGTGGATTCGATACTGGTCGGCGGAATCACGGCGACGGTTGGCATCGTCTTGCTCGTCTCCGCCGCGAGCTCCCGCATGTTCTGGACCCGCTTGGCCATCGTCTGCATCGAAATGCGCCCTGGCATCCAGCCGTCCGCGTACTCGACCGCGAGGCGCGCGGACCGAGGCGTGGCACCGCAGTACCAGAACGGCACGCGGCCGCCGACCGGCTTCGGTTCGATCGTGACATTCTCGAAGGAGAACACCCCATCGTCGTACGTCACGTCGTTCTCGGTGAACACGCGCTTGAGGATTTCGGCGTTCGACCGAACGAGCTCCACGCGATCGAGGTGCCCCATTCCGACGGCCTCGAACTCGTGATCGAAGGTGCCCGCCTCGAAACCGAGGATGAGCCGCGGGCCGACGAGCTGCGTCATGGTTCCCGCCATGAGGGCGGTCACCAGCGGATGCCGGAACGGAATGAGAGAACCGGTACCCAGCTCGATCTTTTCCGTCACTGCACCGATCGCCGTCAGCGTTGTGAGAGCGTCGTAGAACGTACGGTTGGGTTTCTCCATTTCGCCGTGCGGCTCGAACACGAGGTGATCGCGCACCCACACGGAATCGAAACCCATTTTCTCCGCGAGTTTCGATCCTTCCAGGAGCTTCTCCTTGCTCGCTTCTTCGCCGAAGTGTGGCAGCAGCAGACCAAATTTCATCGCTTTTCCTCTGTCCTGTGGCCCGCGGCCGCTAGTTTCCCGTAACCGGGTTCGCCGACGACGTTTCCGTCGGCAAAGACTTCCTGACCGCGCACGAACGTGCGGTCAATCCGTGCGCTGATGCTGCGCCCGTCGTAAGGCGTCCAGCCGATCTTCGACAGCACGCCATCGTTCGTAATGGTCCACGTGGAATCCATGTCGGCCAGCACGATGTCGGCGTCTGCTCCGACCTGAAGTGCCCCCTTGATGCCGGCGAGGCCAAACGCCTCCGCCGGTTTCGTGGCCACCATGTCGACCACGCGCTCAAGGCTGATCTCTCCCCGGTTGACCGCGTCGAGTAGGAGCGGGTAGTAGTACTGGATGCCCGGCGTGCCCGTGTGGGCGCTCCACATCTCGGTCCAGCCGACCTCCTTCTCCTCGCGCGTGTGCGGGGCGTGATCGGATGAGGCGATGTCGATGGTTCCGTCGCGCATGCCCTCCCAAACCGCTGCACGGGCGTCGTCCGGAACCCAGTACGACAACGCGTACGGCCCGAGCGTCTCGACGTCGTTCCAGGTGGCCAGGAACGGCGCCCAGTGGTTCACCTCACACGTGACATCCACGCCCCTGGTTTTGGCCCTGCGGACCGCCTCGAGGGAACGAGCGGTCTGCATGTGCGGGATGTGCACGGGGCAACCGGAGGCTTCAGCCAGGCGGAGCACGACGTCGATCGCCGTGTCCCAATTGACGCCGTTGCGGGCAGCATAGGCCTGCGCGTATCCCTGCGGAGTATTCTCGCCGCGCTCGAGGTAGGCGGCTTCGATGTAGTCCATGACCGCCTGGTCGTGCGGGTGCACGATGAACCGCAGCCCCGTCTTGGCGATGTTGTCCATCATGCGCAGCAAATCGCCGTGGTCGTGCATGCCGGTCCCCGCCGGGTGCGGGTAGGTGCGGCCCGTATCGACGACCATGTAGATCTTGTAGGCGCGAATCCCCATCTCGGCCATCCCGGCGATCTCGCCCTCTTTGGTCGGGGCAGGATTGTGGTTGTAGTCGACGATCGAGTTCGCCTCATACATCCCGAAGACATCGCGCAAAGTGTCCGTGTCTGTCGTAGGCGGCTCGAGGTTCGGCATTCCGAAGATTGTCGTGACCCCTCCCGCTGCCGCCTGAAGCGTCGTCGTGCGGATGTCCTCCTTGTGCGTGTAACCGGGTTCGCGAGTGTGCACGTGCACGTCGACCATGCCGGGCAGCACGAGCTTTCCGGCCGCATCAACCGACCGAGCCGCAGCGATGTCAAGGCCCGGGTCGACCAGGCCGACGATCTTTCCGTCGGTGACCAGCACATCGGAAACCACGGGACCCTGCGGGGTCACCACGGTCCCTCCCGTCACCCTCAGCTCGACATTCATTCCGGTACCTCCATGCTTTCGACTATCTCGCTATTCGATTCCGAACTCTTCACGAGCACGTCTGCGACCCGGACGTAACGCAGGAACCAATCGACGATCCGCGGCGTCGTCTGCTCCCAGTAACGGTCGTAGGCCGCGTAGTGCGTCGTGTGGTTCTGCATGATGAGAGATTTGGGACCCTTCGCCGCTTCGTAAAGCTTCTCCGCGTGGTCGGTCGGCGTCGTTGCGTCCCCAGCAACACCAATGACCATGAGCGGCGTGGTGAGTCGCCGGGCGGCATCGATGGGACGGTACGCCAGGATTTCCTCCGCACAGGAAAGCGAGATCGCACTCGGGATGCGGTCGTCGACATCCGCCTTGATGGTCGTTGCGCGGCGCTCCGGCGTCGGAACCATGATCTCTTCGCGCGGGTGAACCTGCCGGCCCTTGCCCGTCGTCACGCGCAATCGCCGATCCTCATCGAGCGAGGACAGGAAGGCGAGCCACTCGTGCTCCTGGCGCATTCGATGCAGCCAATCCGTCCCGTCCGCCACGGGGACCTGACTGACCGCCGCCTTGATCCTGGGATCGGCGTCTGCCAGGAGGACCGCATTTCCGCCCCCCGTACCGCCGGTTCCGAAAGTGCCGATCGCGTCGGAAACGACGTCATCGCGCGTCGTCAGGTAGGTGACGGCATTGACGAGGTCCTGGAGCTGCCGAGCAGGCGAGAGCACGCCCTTGTCGCCGCCCGAGTCGCCGAATCCTCGATAGTCGAAAATCAGAACCGCGAAACCCGCGGCCACCAGGGCTTCGTGGTAGCGAACGTAGAGCTTGGCGTCCTTGAGCCCCAGCCAGCCCGGCCCCTGCACGATTGCCGGATAGGGGCCGTCATGGTCAGGCGTGCGCCAGAGCGCGGCGATCGGGTCGCCTTCGCTATAGAAACTGACGGTACTGGTTCGCATTGCGGTCTTCTCCTCGGTGTATCCGGATCGTGCTGTTAGCGATGAAGTTTCGGCAGTACCTCGCGAGCGAACACGTCGATCCACTCCAGTTGGTTGCGCCCGACATTGTGCAAATACACCTGGTCGATTCCCGCATCGAGGAACTTCTGGATCTCGGCTCTGTGGGCGTCAGGGTCACTTGAAATGAGCATTCGGCCCTCGAAATCTTCCGGCCGCACGAGCTTTGCCATTTGTTCGAAGTCGTAGGGCGAACGAATGTCCCCCTTGGGAAACTTCATCCCGCCGTTGGGCCACTCGAGCATGGCATTGGCCATGGCTTCCTCGTCGGTGGGAGCCCACGAAAGATGCAATTGCAGGATCTTCGGCATCGTCTCCGGGTCTTTGCCCGATTCCTTCGCACCCTCGGAAAATTTTTCGAGAAGCCCGCTGACTTTCTCCACGGTCGCACCGGGCGTGATGATTCCGTCGACCTCGCGACCCGTGCGCTTGGCGGTGATCGGCCCAGCGGTTGCCACGTAGATCGGCGGCTTCTCGTCCAGCGTCCACAATCTCGTCTTCTCGAGGATGAAACTGTCTCCCTGGTGCTTGACCTCTTTGCCCGAGAAGAGCTTTTTGATGACGTCAATGGCTTCCCACATTCGCGCAAGCCGCTCTGCAGCTTCGGGCCAGTAACCCCCGACTATGTGCTCGTTGAGCGCTTCGCCGGATCCGAGCCCGAGCCAGTGGCGACCCGGGTACATGGCTGCGAGTGTCGCCGAAGCCTGCGCGACCATGGCGGGGTGCACTTTGAAGGAAGGACACACTACTCCGGGCCCGATGTCGCCCTTTGTTCGTTCGCCCACCGCGGTAAGGACATTCCACACATACGGGGCGTGGCCTTGCTGCGGGACCCACGGCTGAAAGTGGTCGGCGGCCATCACGCCACTGAATCCAGCCTGCTCTGCGGCCACGCACAAAGCGACAAGCTCCGTGGGGTGGAACTGCTCACTCATTGCCGCATAACCGACGTGGACCGACCCCATGGTGACTCCTCTGGCGAAATGGTGCCGACGAGCCAATCCGCCGTCGGTCAACAACATTCCATATCCTTGCGCATTTTGGATACAGAATCCAGTTCTTAGCGAAACTTCCCTGCGCGCACGACCGAGTTCAACACGATCTGGCGTTCAGGGTCGCGAAATCCCCGCAAAGCAGTGACGGCTGTATTCAGCGGCGACGCTTCGACGGGGCCGCGCTTTCCTGAGGTTCGTCGTCCGATTCGAGCATCGACAGTACGCCGTCTCGCACTCCCTGGAGGTGCTCCTCCAGAGCGGCAACGGCCGCTTCGACGTCGCCCTTCGCCACAACGTCAGCGAGGACGGAATGCGCATTGGCGTGCGCGTGGAAGAGCCTCCAGCCCAGGACGTACCGACCCACTTTCAGTCGAAGATCCTCGATAATCTCCCACAGGAGCGGATGATTCTCCGAATCGTAGAGCTCACCATAGAACTGGCTGCGAACGGCCACGAACTCGGCACCCTCGCTTTCCATGTCGGACGCTTCTGCGAGTTCGCGCAGCCTATCCAGCCTCTCCGGCGTCATGGTCGTCATGGAGTGCCTCAGAGCGTAGGTTTCGAGAAGGGTTCGCAGTGAATAGATCTCCTCTGCCTGCGCACGGGACAAAGTCTTGACTGTCGCACCCCGGCGATCGTGCACTTCGACGAGGCCGTCGGACTCCAACTGAATGAGCGCGGAACGCACCGGCACTCTGGAAACCCCAATTGCGTCAGCGAGCGTTTCCTGCCTCAGTTTCTGACCCGGCGCGAGCGTGCCGGAGAGGATGGCGTCCCGCAGGATGTCATAGACCATGGTCCCGACCGAGCGGTAGCCTCCCGACAACTGCTGGGCCAGCTCGCTGAGTCCGAGCGTCGGCGGTGCAGTCGGGGCATCGGCGCGAGAAGTGGCCTTTGCCGAGCTCGCTTTCGGTTCGCTGCCATCGGTGGTCGCCGCTTTGTTCGACATCTTGACCCAACCCTCAATTTTTCTGAGTTTTCACAACGGGAACGTACACAAGGAAACCTTCGTCAGCTTACCCGTGAGGATTCGAATCGCGCATCGAGCCGATCAGCGGATTCACTGCACAAACACTCTGCCCGACCGACTTCGACTCCGGCGGCAAATGCCTCATCACTTCCCAGTCGGAACATGTCCTGTTCTGCGGGTCGAATCATCGACCTCGCACCTGGCGTCGCCAGATCTTGCACGAAGTGGCCGAGTCCGCGAACTACCGCGACGGGTAGACCCGCCGACTTGCCTTTGACGAGGTCGGCGGCTCCGGCGATCTCGTCGGCGATGGCCGGCACACTCACTTCCAGAAGCCGCCCGCCCGCATCGCGCGATCCTCTCAAGTCGTCCAGTACGCGGAACCCTGCGGCGCCGATCGCGATGTCCGTTTGTCCCTGGCGCCACGGTCGTCCGATGGTGTCGGAGATCAGCACCCCTAGTGCGATGCCAAATCGCTCCCGCAATTCTGACGCGATCCTGCGCGCCGAGGTGTCGGGATCGACAGGCAGGAGCAGCACTGTTCCCTCGGGGGTATTGCTCGAATCCACTCCTGCCGCTGCCATCACGAGTCCGAGTGCGGTCTCAACGATCCTCGTTGTTCCGCCTCGATGTTTGCGGGTCGCCACGATACGCACCGTCTCATCGGTGATTGAGGCTTCGCGGTCTGCAGCCCGTCGAACTCGACCCTCCGATTTGGACACGATCTTGCTGGTGATGGCAATGATGTCGCCGTCGGCCAGAGCGCGACCGGAAAAGTCCGGATGAACCGGATCACATCGATCGCCGATGATGCCGGCCAGATCGTCGCCCGTGGATATCTCGCCGATTCCGGACACCGCCCACACCATTAGCATTGCGAACACCGGAACATGGCCTACCTCCGCGAGCGAGAAAAGTTTTTCTGGATTTTGTATCCAAATGTACACGCCGCGCCTCGACAGTGCTTAGACTGGGCAACGAAAAGACCCCCACCGAGCTTGGTGCGGTGCGCTGTCCTCCGATCTGAGGCGGCATGTCTCCACTTGCAATCTGTGCAGTGCGCGCGTTTTTCTGGACAGCCAATGGAGAACACCATGCTCACTTTTTCCCCACCATCGCCGCGAGTCGCCGGAGTTCTCGCGTGCATCATTGCGCTCGGCCTGAGCGGATGCGCAGAGCAAGCGGCACCCCCTGCCGTCGAGAGCTCCCCGGCTTCCGTTGATCCGATCGACAACTGCGGATTCGAGATTCCGGTCGCGGCTCCGCCGCAGCGCGTCATTGCGATCAAGTCAACGTCCACCCATATGCTCCTCGCCCTCGGGCTCCAGGACCGCATTATCGGCACGGCGTTCCAGGACGGGCCCGTGCCCGATAAGTGGGCGGCGGCTGCAGTGGATACTCCCGTCCTCGCGGACAAGGTGCCGTCCCAGGAGGTCGTGCTCGACGCGAACCCCGACTTCATTTACGCCGGGTGGGAATCCAACTTCTCGGCGGATGGCGCGGGGACCAGGGAAGACCTCGAGGCCCTCGGCATCCGCACCTACGTGTCGCCCTCCGCGTGCAAGGAACCCGCGTACCAGCCGGAACAACTGACATTCGACGACATCGACCGCGAAATTGACGAGATCGCGGCACTGTTCAGTGTCGACGACTCTGCGCTCCTCACCGAACAGCACGCCACCCTGGCCGCGATCGACAAGGATACCCGCGGGCTCACCGCGCTGTGGTTCTCGTCCGGATCCGACATCCCCTACGTCGGCGCCGGAATCGGCGCGCCGCAGCTCATCCTCGACACGATCGGCGTGCGCAACATCGCCGCCGACGTCAAGGACACGTGGGCCAGCTACAACTGGGAAAGCGTGATCGCCGCGAACCCCGACGTCATCGTGCTCGTGGACGCGAGCTGGAGCACGACGGAGAAGAAGATCGGGGTGCTCGAAGGCAACCCCGCGACCGCGAAACTCGATGCGGTGAAGAACCACCGCTATCTCATCGTGCCGTTTGCGTCGAGCGAGGCCGGGGTCGGCACGGTGGATGCCGCGGCCGACCTGGCGGCGCAACTGAAGGCGCTCAACCTTGGCTAGCCCGCCACGCGGGGCACTGTGGTCGATCGTTCTCGCTGCAGCACTCGTGGCGTCGATCACGTTCGCGGTCACGTTCGGGCCGGCGCACATCACCCCCGCCGAAGTGTGGGGTTCGATCCTGCACCACATCGGCATCGGCGATTCTCCGCTCGCCGCACTCCGCGACAGCATCGTGTGGGAACTCCGACTCCCCCGCGTCCTGACCGCCGGCGCCGTCGGCGCGGGCCTCGCGCTCGCCGGCGTCGTCATGCAGTCCATCACGCGCAACCCTCTCGCCGACCCGTACCTGCTCGGGCTCTCCTCCGGTGCCTCGCTCGGCGCCGTCGCGGTCCTCCTTCTCGGCAGCGCCCTGCTGCTGCCCGTCGCCGCATTCCTCGGCGCCATGGTCACCCTCGCGGCAACTCTCCTGCTCGCCGGCGCGTTCGGGCGGATCACCCCCGGGCGCACCATCCTTGCGGGTATCGCAGTATCCGCCCTGGCCGGGGCCATCACGAGCCTCATCATTTTCTGGACCGTCACGGGCGACTCCTACCGTGAAATCCTCGGCTGGCTCCTCGGCTCCCTCGCGGGCGCTCGGTGGCCCGCCGTCGGAATCGCCGCCACCGCGATCCTCGTCGCCGGCGTTCCCATCATGCTGAGCGGCCGGGTCCTCGACGCGTTCGCGTTCGGGGACACCTCCGCGACGACGCTCGGCGTGAATGTTCCCGCAACGCGGTGGATCATGCTCACCGCCGCAGCACTGCTCACCGGCGCGATGGTGTCGGTGAGCGGCGCCATCGGATTCGTCGGCCTCATCCTGCCCCACGCGGTTCGCCTCCTCGTCGGGCCGCGCCATCGGCTGCTCTTGCCGCTATCCGCTCTCGTCGGCGCGAGCTTCCTGATCTGGGCAGACACCGCGGCGCGCTCTCTGTTCGACCCGCGAGAACTTCCCGTCGGGATCGTGACGGCCATCATCGGAGCGCCGGTATTCGCTGTCCTGCTGGCCCGGCGAAGGGTCTCCTCATGAGTGGGCTCGAGGTCGAGGCAGTCTCCGTTCGACGGAACGGAAACCTCATCATCGACGGCGTCACGTGCGAAATCCCTCCGGGCGCAGTCACGGCGCTCGTCGGCCCCAATGGTTCTGGGAAGTCCACGCTTCTGCACACTCTCGCCGCCGTACTCCCCGCCGCGGCCGGGGTCATCCGTTTCGACGGCGACGAATTGCCTTCGATGCACCGTCGGGAACGCGCGCGAACCGTCGCGCTCGTCGAGCAGGACGCGGCAACGGAGCTCTCTCTCACAGTCGCCGATGTTGTCGCACTCGGACGGTTCCCTCACCTTGGACTGTTCGCCGACGAAACTGCGCACGACCGCGATGCCGTGGATGCGGCGCTGCGCGCCGTGCGCATGGAAGGCTTCGCTCGCCGGGACATCACTTCGCTCTCGGGAGGCGAACGGCAGAGAGTGCTCCTGGCCCGTGCACTCGCCCAGGACACGCGCTTGCTGCTGCTCGACGAACCGACGAATCACCTCGACATCGCCGCGCAACTGGAGACTCTCGCTCTTCTCACCGCGCTCGCAGAACGCGGAGTCACCGTGATCGCCGCACTCCACGACCTGACACTCGCTGCGGGATGGAGCGACCACGTTGTCGTGCTCGATCGCGGCACGGTCGTGGCCTCCGGCGCAACCACCCAAACCCTGACTCCCGCCCTCATCGACGAGGTTTACGGCGTCCGCGCCGAACTGATCGAACGACCGGGACTGCGCCCCACGATCGCGTTCAGTCGTCGCGATTGACACCGGCGAGCCGCCGCCACATCGACCTCGGCGCGAGCACCGAAACGACGCGAGAGCGCCACCCCGACTTCGCGCGCAACTGCCGCAGAACCTTGCGCACCCGATCCTCAAGCACGCTGCCCGATCGCGTCGGCACTTCACGGGAGAAGCTTTCCTCTTCGACTCCGGCGAGCACGGCATCGAGTGCGGCCCGATCGTCGGATTCGAGTCGCGCGGCGGCCGCAAGGGCCTGCGCCGCTTCCCTGGGCGTCGCGGTCGCGCTCATGGGAACTCCGAGATCCATCGCGGACTGAAGCAACTCACGCCAACCGGTGATCGCGAGAGGCGCTCCGCGCGCGAGCCGACGCAACCGCACAGCGCGCTGGATGCCGCGCATCATCGACGGAATGAGCAGCACAAGAACTGCCCCGAGTATGACGAGCGCGGCCCACAGCCAACCGAGTGCGGCAGACTCTCCGCCGGCATCCGCGGCGGCATCCGTCGGGTCCACAGGGGCAGCGCTCCTCGACGGCGCAACGGTGGGGGTCGGTGTGGGTGTCGGGTCCGTCGTCGGGGCCGGGTCGATCGGCACGCCGGGAGTTGCTTCATCCGCGTAGGTTGGGACGAACCCGAGCCCGGGAGTCGGCTCGAATCGAGTCCAACCGATCCCTTCGAAATACAACTCGGGCCACGTGTGCACGTTTTGCGTGGTCACCCGATATCGCGTTCTGCCCTCATCCGTTTCCACTTGCCTGTCACCCGGCAGGAACCCGACGGCGACTCTGGACGGAATGCCGAGCGTGCGAGCCATGACCGCCATCGCGGACGCGAAGTGGATGCAGTAACCGCTGCGAGCCTCAAGGAACCGCGCCAGGACGCCCATGCCGTTTCCGTCGTAACCCTGCTCGACGGGCGCGGTCTCCGAATACGTGAACGCTCCGTTTCGGAAAAACTCCTGCAGCGCGACGGCTTTGCCGTAATCGCTTGCTGCACCCTCGGTAACGGCGTCCGCCTCGGCGGCGATGATGGGGGGCATCCCGTCGGGGAGGGCGAGGTACGCGGAATAGTCCTCTGGCACAACCCGCCCCGCCGACGTCAATTGGGCCGGCGTCGGTTCGACCCGCAGGCTTTGCGCTTTGTACTCCTCGCCGCGGGCGGCACGATTCGGGCTCGTGAAGGTGAGGTCCTCGGCGTCCCAGAACCAGTCGCCGCTCAGACCGCTCACGAGAGTTGCCGGATACGGAACAGGCAACCACGGGCTGCCCAGATTGCTGACGTCCACCCACGTCGTTTCGTCCTCCACGCGCACATCGGAAGCAAGACCGGGCGGCGGACCGATTCTCGACGGCACGTTGGACCGTTCGATCTCGGGCGGATCCGGTTCCCACGTCTCCGCCGTGAAGTTCTGGAGGCTTACGAGCCTCAAATAGGTGGGGTCGCCCGATGCCGTGCTGTAGGTGAGGATCGTGCGCGGGATCTCCCTGCGCAAATCGTTCCCCAGATTCAGCACCGGATTCACTCCCGCGAGGTATCCGCCGAACGCGTCGCCAGTAGCCGCCGTGTCATCCACGTGAGGCAGGACGACGGGTGCGAGAAGTGCGACGACGACCGCGGCGGCCCCGAGCCCGAGCGCTCTCGACGTTTGCGGGAACGGCTGCCCTGCGCGCAGGAGCACGAGCCAGGCGATCGCGGCGAGCACGAACACGAACACATCGGCGAGGTGAATTCCCAGCACAGAAGGAATGCCGAGAATGACGGCGAGCGGCACAGCGGCGAGCGCGGGCAACCGCCTCGTCACCGCGATGAAGTCGGAGACGATTGCGAGCACGCCGGACCCCAGGCACAGCAGGAACGCAATCCCGAACGTGACCTCCGCCGGCACGGACTGCGACGAAATCGACAGGCCCGCAGCCTGACCGAGATTCCCGAAAATACCCAGCGTCTCGAACGTCGGGATGATGAACAGGAAGGCAGAACCGCCCGAAAAGAACAGGGTGACAATCGCCACGATGGCCAGCGAACCCGCGAGGGTCGGAGCCCAGCGCCGAGCGGACAGTGCGCGAGCGAGGGCGGCGGCTCCCAGCACAGCGAGCACCGTACCGGCCATGACGAGCCACCACTCGAAGCTCTGCAGGACGGTGTGCAGCGCGACCGTCGACACCCAGAAACACATGAGCAACGCAAGACTCACCCGCCACGCGCTGCCGCGCAGTTCCGCGAGAGCACGGCGCGATCTCGGCACTCTGTTCGCGGCCTGTCGAATTCCCCCTCTGGGCGCCCTAGCGGCCGGCACGGCTCGCCTCCCTGATCTCCGCCGCTGCGAGCCACACGGCAGCGAGGTCGTCAGTGGAACGCACGGCCACGCACGCCCATCCCGCGTCGCGCAACGGGCCGATCACGACCTCGTTGTGCGGGTTCACGACGAACGCGAGTGCGGAATCGAACTGGCGCCGCTGGCTTACGAGCCGATCCACGGTGTGGGATTCGGCGTCCGCGACGACAGCGAAGACGGAACCGAACGAGCGTCCCGGGTCCGGCAACCCTGCGAACAGTCGCCGCAGTGGCGCTCCATCCACGAGTTCGATGGCGGCGAAGGACTCGAGGAAGATCTCGTGGTGCTCCGGGCTGGCCAGTTGACGGAACCCGGTCTCGACCACGTCAACGCTGAATCCGGTGTGCTGCAGGTGCACTGCGAGTGAAGCGGTGAACGCGAGCGCCCACTCGAAACTTTCACTCTCCGGCTGGTCGTGCGTCGCGGGGCCCGTGTCCCGATATCCCGCCCTCCGCGTATCCAGAAGAATTCGCGCCCGCGCATGGCTTCGCTGCTCCTCCAGTCGCACCATGAGTTCCCCGTGACGCGCCGTCGCCTTCCAGTGCACGCGGCGCAGCGGGTCGCCGTCACGATACTCCCGTGTCATGAGGTCGTCCCCGCCGCCGACATTTCGCCGCTGAAGAGCGCGCGCAGAGCCATCGTCCGCTGCGACCGAGCTGCCCGTGAACGGCAACGCCGCGACGCGCGGGGTGACCACCAGTTTCTGTCTGGCACCGACCGTGATCTCCCCCCGGGCCAATTGGAAGGGGTCGGCGATCTCCACGATGAGCGGTCCGATCTCAAACACTCCACGCCGCGGCGGATCGAGAACGTAGTCGACCATCGTCGCGCTGGAGGCTCCCAGCATCCCTCGGTTTCGCGTGAGCGGCTTGAGCCTCGATGGGGAGGTACCGAACGGAAACCACGGCCACTCGTCCCGCCACGACGCCTCACCGGTTCGCTGGGGGCCGAGATTGCGCACCTCGACCTTCACAGCCACCTGCCCGCCTGCCTCCGCGACGGAGGGCGAAAAGCGGCGCGCCACCGCCAGCCGGTGGCGGCGGAAACGCACGAAGATCACGGCAAGGAGTGGAAGCCCGACGAGGAGCCCGCCCGCATACAGCAGCTCGCTGCGCGGCACCGCATACGCCGCGATGAGGAGAATTCCGCCGACGATAAGAAGGGCGATCCCGCGTCGCTCGAAGCCGACTCGAAGTCGCGTCCTGCCGCCAGCGCGTGCACTGGCGCGCGCGCGAGTTACCTGCCGGCGGGACGTGCCCACAGGCTATGCCGGGTTGCCTGCGCCGAGCGGCACGGGCGTCGCGGCGACGATCCGATGGATGATGTCCGCGAGGCTGTTCGACTGGAACGCTGAACCTGCACCGGCGATTCTCGCGGAGGCGATAAGCCGATGCCCGAGCACGGGAACCGCGAGCGCGTCGATGTCGTCCGGGAGAACGAACTCCCTGCCGTCGAGGGCAGCGCGCGCCTTCGCCGCGCGCACGAGGTGGAGTGTGGCCCGCGGGCTTGCGCCGAGCCGCAACTCCCGGTCTCGCCGGGTTTCCTGCGCGATGCTCACGGCGTATTGCTCGACCGCTTCGGAAACGAATATCCCGCGCACCATGGCGATCATGGCGGTGAGCTGTTCGAGGGATACGACGGGGGTGAGTGCATCGAGCGGGCTCGACAACTCGCGTCGCTTCAACATCGCGAGTTCTGCCAGGTCATCCGGGTACCCCATGGAGATGCGGACCATGAATCGATCTCGCTGGGCCTCAGGGAGAGGGTACGTTCCCTCCATCTCGACCGGATTCTGGGTCGCCACGACCGTGAACGGTCGCGCGAGCGGGTACGTGACCCCGTCGACGCTGACCTGGCCCTCTTCCATGCTTTCCAGCAGAGCAGACTGGGTCTTGGGGCTCGCCCGGTTGATCTCATCCCCGATCACGAGGTTCGCGAAGACGGGACCCTGTTTGAATTCGAACTTGCCAGAACCCTGGTTGAAGACGGAAACCCCCGTGACGTCCGACGGCAGCAGGTCGGGGGTGAACTGAATGCGGCTGACCGTGCAGTCGATCGACCGAGCAAGCGCTTTCGCGAGCATCGTCTTGCCCACACCGGGCACATCCTCGATAAGCAAGTGGCCCTCGGCCAGCACGGTCGTGAGCGCGAGCTCCACGGCCTCGCGCTTGCCATCGATCACCGTCTCCACCCCGCGAAGGATCTCCCCGGTCAGAGCATGAAAGCGTGGGAAATCCACCGAGTCAGTTGCCTTTGCCACCATCCACCTCACTGTCGAGTCCTTGCTCCAGCGAGTCTGCCAGAGTCACCATCCTGCACCTAACGCCATTCACGCGAATCTCGCGACCGTTCGCCGTGCGCGGCGCACAAGGGACGGCGGCAGGAGCATCGCGCGCATTCGGGTGTTGCCGTCAACGCTCGCGGAAAGCCGCGAGATGACCTCGGCGAGATCGTCGGCGAGCTCGCGCCCGCGCGTCGCGTTCGCGCCGCCGTGTCCGGGAGGCCGACCGTACCCGTCCTGCTCGACGGCGAGTCGAATCCGCGCCAGGGCATCACTCGCCGGACCGGACATGCCGCGTACACGCTCAAGGCGAGCCGCAATTCCCCTGGGGGTCAGGGTGTCGCCGAGGAGGATCCCGACATCTTCCGCCGACTCAAGAAGCTCCCGCCATGCCGAGGCCGCAGTCGCCGCACCGGACTTCAACGCGCGGATGCGGCGGTGCCGGCGCGCAGAACGAACAATCGCCGGAGAAAGAATCGCAAGAATGAGGAACGCGAGCGCACCCGCGAGAGAAAGCCAGAGGGACGAATCTCCGCTCGTGAGCCAGCGGGCGACGGTCGGACCTTCGTCGATCGTCGGTCCGGCATCATCGAGGTTCCTGCCCGACGTGTCAGGAGAATCGGCCCCTGACCCTGGCACGGCGGGAACCCCGACCGTGCTCTGCCTCGCATACTCCGGAACGGATCCACGGCTGGGTGTCGGTTCGAACTGAACCCAGCCGATGTCGTTGAAATACAGTTCCGGCCACGCGTGAAGATCGGCCGTGGTCACTTCGAACAGTTTGCGCCCCTGATCGTCGCCCGTGATCAGGTGCCCAGGCTGGAATCCGACGATGATGCGGCTGGGGATTCCGAGTTCTCTCGCCATGACCGCCATAGCCGACGCGAAGTGGATGCAGTATCCGCGGTGCTGCTCGAGGAACGCGGCGACGTACTCGACGCCGGCGCCATCGTATCCTTCGGTCACCGGCGCCGTCTCGGAGTACAGGAATGGCGAGGACCGCAAATACTCCTGAATCGCGATCGCCTTTCCATAGTTGCCTGACGCACCCGCTGTCACCGTGCTCGCCGTCGATGCGATGATCGGCGGTGTGTCGGTCGGCAACGCGAGGTACTCCTCAAACCCGTCAGGGACTCTGGTGCCCGACGCGAGCAATTGTTCGGGCGTCGGCTGCAGCTTCATGCTCGAGACCGTGTAGTTCTGACCGCGCGCGAGCGCGTCATTGCTCGCAACCGTGAGCGACTCAGGAAGGAACTGCCAGGACCCGTCGAGGCCGATGACGCTCGACGCGGGGTAGGGAATCGGCAGCCACGGGCTCAGGAGGTTGGCCACATGGATGTACGTCACCTCGCGTTGCGTTTGAATCTCGACGGCCAACCCTTCCGGTCGCGGGAACTGGCTCAAGCGATTGTTCGGATCCAGGTAGGGCTGGCTGGGACCCCACGTGTCGCTCGTGAAATCGGAGACCTCGACGAGTCGCAAATACTCCGGCGTACCGGAAACGGTGCTGTAGGTGAGCGCGACGTGCTTGTCTTTCTCCCGCAAATCATCGCCAAGGCGAATCATCGGGTTGACCCCGGTCGCCACACTCGGACCGAGTCCGCTGCTCGTTACGGTGATGTCGGTGCTCGGGAGAACGCCGGGCAAAACAAGGCCGCTCGCAACCGCAATCGACCCCACCGCGATGGCTGGGAGAAATTTCTTCGGCCGCTCAGCGAGCAGGATCGCGAGGTAGGCGAGTGCGCTTCCAGCAAAAAACCACCCGTCCGTCGCACCTTCCGGAGTGACGCCGGGTACGAGGAAGATCGCGGCGAGGGGAAGCCCGACGAGCGCCGGCAACCTCAGCGAGAACGCGAACACCTCGGCGAGAACCGCGAGCGTTGCGACGCCGAGAGCGAGCACGAACGAGATTGGTTCATCCGCGTTCGCTGGAACGTTCTGCCAGGTGATCGAATAGCCGGCGTCGCGAACGAGGACGCGGAACTTCGCGAGCGTCTCCGCCGTCGGAACGAACCCCAAAACCGATACGTCCGCGGAGAACCGGATGAGGATCGCGACGGCGACCGCGACGGCGCCGGCGATTGGCGAAAGGATGCGCCCGAGCGTGCCGTTCGCGGAAAGCAGCTTCCTCACGACGAGCCCGGCACCGAACACGATCGCGCATAGCGCCATCGACAGGATCCACCATCCCGCCCCCTCGAGGATCGTGTGGAGCCCGCCGAGGGTCACCGCGAACGCACCGAGAATCAGTACGGCACGCACGAGCCCGATGCGCCCCGATCCGGCGGACACGGACTCAGCCATTGTCCGCACCGGCCCCCGCAGAAGCGACGATCTCCGTGCCCCGGCCGTCCGCGCTCAGGGCGCGCCACGCATCGAGGACCGATTCGTCTTCGCCCACGCGGTAGAGGATCCAGTCCGCCTTTGCCAGCCGATCCTCGGTGTCCCCCGACGCGGGACCGAGCAGGAAGACCACGGCACGATCAAACGAACCTCTCTGGTCGACGAGGGCATCGATGATCTCGCGATCCGCGGCGTCGATGACCGCGAACACGGTTCCCGTGCTCTCAGAACTCGGAGCAGAGAGGCGCACGGCGGGCCCTTCCTGGTAGCTCAGCCGAACGCGCGCGATGCTCTCCACAAAGTCGTCGGCATGGCTCGCATCCGCGAGCTGGCTCGCCGCCGTCTCGACGACGGACACGCGCAGGCCGTTTCGGATGAGGTGGTCTCGCAGGGATGCGATGAGACTCAATGCCCATTCGAACCGTTTGCTCTCCGGAAGGTCGGCGGACCGGGTCCGCGATACGTCGCGCCAGTTGCCGCGCCGGGTATCCACGAGCAGCAGCGCTTCCGCATGGCTGCGCTTCTCATCCTCGCGGACCATGAGCTCGCCGTGGTGGGCTGAGGCTTTCCAGTGCACGCGACGCAGAGCGTCGCCCGGGCGGTAGTCCCGCGTCATCACGTCGTGCTCTCCCGCGAGCGCGCGGTGCTGGAACAAGCGCGCCGATCCGCTGTCGGAGGCGATATCGACAGCGCCCTGATTCAGGTCCACGATCTCGGGCGCCACGGTGACGCGCTGACGATCCCCGACGGCGAACTCTCCCCGCACGAGCCTGAACGGGTCGACAATCTCGACCATGAGCGGGCCGAGCTCGGCGATTCCACGCCGTGGCGGCACGAACGCGTACTGGAGCATGGCGCTGCCCCCGGCGTCGATGGCCGGCAAGGGCTCGCGGCGCGTGCTGCCCGGGCTCCACGGAATGCTGTCGCTCCAGCGCGCGGCGACCGTCCTCGTCGGGGAAATATTGCCGAGCCGAAGCTGGGTAGAGCCGGCGGCACCCGCACTCATGATCGACGGCGACGAGAATCTGGCAACCGTGAGCCGCGGTCTGCTGCGCCTCACGATCACCATTGCGAGCAGCGGGGGAATCCCGCAAAACGTCGCGAGGATGAGCAATTCCGGCCAACCGGCAATGTACGCGGCGCTGAATGCGATCACTGCAGCACCCAGGAGCGCGCTGCCGCGCACAGTCATGGCGACCGTCGTCTCTCGCCGCCGTCGAACCGCGTCGTTCATGGTGCTCCATCCGGGACAAATCACAAGCCCGTACCCCTCCAGTCTTGCAGTTTCGGGTGACTTCGCGCAGCGAGTTCTCCGCTACTCTTTCCCCATGCGACTGCGCAATGCCGCGTTCTCTGCTCTGGCCGTTCTCGCCGCAGTGCTTGTTTCCGGAGGACTCGGCGTCGGAGCATCTGCGGCAACAGCCTCGCCGCAGGATTTCACGTTCAGGTCGATGACGGTCGACTACCATCTCGGTCGCGACGCCGGAGGAAACGCGACGCTGCGCACGGTTGAGACCCTCGTCGCAGTGTTCCCCGACTTCGACCAGAACCACGGCATCGAACGTGCTATCCCCCTGAAATATGGCGAAGCGCACCTGGACCTCGCCGTCGCATCGGTGACGAACGCGGCGGGCGCCGCCATTCCGTACTCCAGAAACGACTCGGACGGCTTTGCCGTGTTGCGCATCGGCAGCGCCGACAGTTACGTGCACGGCACGACGACGTACCGTATCGAATACACGCAACGAAATGTCGTTGGATCTTTTGCGGACACGGCTTCCGACGAGTTCTACTGGGACGTCAATGGAACGGGCTGGCCGCAACCCTTCGGCACCGTCACGGCAACCGTTCACCTCGACGACGGCATCAGCGCCTTCCTCACGGGAAACATGGCCTGCTACCGGGGCTACGAGGGCAGCACGGACCGCTGCGAGATCGTCCGAAACGGCGACACCGTCACGGCGACCGCGAGCGCACTGAGCGGTTACCAGAGCATGACGATTGCGATCGGTTTCGACCCTGCGACGTTCGTGGACCCGCCGCTGCTCAAGAACAACTGGGTCTTCGCCATCCTGCCGTGGGTGCTCCTCGGCCTCACCGTCGCCGCATTCCTGTTCGTGCTCGCCCTCCGACTGTTCGTGTGGCGGGATGCCAAGGGCCGCGGCATCATCATTCCCGAGTATTCGCCGCCCGACGAGGCGTACCCCATGCTAGCCGCTGAGCTTCTCGACAGGGGCAACTCTGCGCTGCCCGCCCAGATCGTGCGGTTTGCGGTGGCGCGCGTGCTCGCCATCCGCGAATATCCCGAACGGCCGAAGAACAAAAGGTACGAACTGGAATTGCTCGCGGGCTGGCCGACCGTCCCCGATTCGGAGAACTGGGTGATCAGGGCCCTGTTCGGCTCGCGTGCCATCGGTGAGCGCGTCACTCTGGACAGCGGCGACACGGCGCTTGGCGACCGCCTCGCCGCGCACAGCGCTGTCGCCACCAAGGAAGTGAAAACGCGTCAATGGCGAAAGCGCCCGGAAACGCGCGTGCCGCGATTCCTGGGATGGACAACCTTTTTGGCCGCTGTCGCGGCGGTTGCGGTGTGGATAGCCGGAAACGTGAATGACGTGCACTCGACCGGGTTGTGGCTTTCCGCCCTCGTGTGCAGTCTCGGATGGATCGTCATCCTTGCGCTCGCCGTTCCGCCGTTCGTGATGACGGACGAAGGCGCCCGCGTGCGGGATCACCTGTACGGCATTCGCGACTACATTTCGCTCGCCGAAGCAGACCGCATTCGGGTTCTTCAGGCACCGGAAACCGCGGAGCGCATCGACGTGACCGACGAGTCCGCGATCATCAAGTTGTACGAGAAGCTCCTGCCGTATGCCATGATCTTCGGACTCGAGAAAGAGTGGATAGGCGAACTCGGACGGCGCTATGCGGTCACCCAGCCGCCGGAGTGGTACACGGGCGGAAGCGATTTCACCAACGTGGCAGGGTTCAATACCGCCATCTCCTCCACGCGGTTCGCAACCACACCTCCGCCGCCGTCGAGCAGCTCTTCGTGGAGTTCCTCGAGCGGCAGCAGTTCGTCGGGAGGTTCGAGCGGCGGCGGGTCGTCAGGCGGAGGAGGAGGGGGCGGAGGGGGCGGAGGTTGGTGAGCCGCCTGCAATCCCCCCGTCGCGACCTGCGCGCCCGTCGCGGAACCCGTTGCGATACGCCTCGTCGGCACCAAGACGAAACAGGTCCTCCTCGGTCGGGCGGATGATGGTTCGCGCACCGGGCTCGTCCAGGTCGCCCACGTACTGAGCGAGGCCCCGGACGACAGCCACGGGAGTGCCGGAGGATTTGCCCTTCACGAGGTCGGCGGCGGCGGCGATTTCGTCCGCGACCGCAACGACGGTGGCGTCGAGCCGGCGGCCGCCCGCGTCGCGGCTCCCGCGCAGATCGTTGAAAACCCGGACCCCTGCCGCGCCGATCGCGATGTCCGTCTGGCCAAGCCGCCATGCCCTGCCGAGGGTGTCGGAGATGATCACGCCGATGCGAACACCCGTGCTCACGCGAAGCGCCGCGCACAGCGAGCGAGCCGACGCATCCGGGTCGACGGGGAGAAGGAGCACCATTCCCTCCGGGGTGTTGCTCGAGTCGACGCCTGCGGCCGCGAGAACGAGTCCCTGACGGTTCTCCACGATGCGAGTCACGCCGCCCGGGTGTTCCTTCGTCGCCACGACGCGGACAGTTTCCGCGGTGATCGCGTCCTCCCTGTCCGCCGCCTCGATCTGGCGTCCCTCAGCCTTGGACACGATCTTGCTTGTCACAACGATGATGTCGCCGTCCTGGAGTTCCGTGCTCTCCGTGCCGTCGAGGGCGGCGGCGATGATGGCGGCGAGGTCGTCGCCTGCCGCGATCTCCGGGATCCCTTCGACAGCCCACCCCGTGAACGAGCTCATCATCGCACCAGCCCAGGGAGCACGTCCCGGGCGAATACGTCCACCCAGTCGCGCTGGTTGCGTCCGACATTGTGGAGGTAAATGCGATCGAACCCGAGGTCGAGGTGTTTCTGGATTGCGGCGCGGTGCACGTCGGTATCCGCGGAAACCACCATTCGGCCCTCGAAGTCTTCAGGGCGGACGAGCCGGGCGAGCTGCTCGAACTCGAACGGCGATCGGATGTCCGACCGCGGGAACCGCAGGCCGCCGTTCGGCCACTCGCGCATCGCGTTCGCCATGGCTTCCTCGTCGGTGGGCGCCCAGCTCAAATGCAACCGAAGCACGCGCGTGCCAGGACCCCGACCGACTTCGCGAGCGCCCTCATCGAATCGGGCGAACAGCGAGGCGATGCGGTCGATCGGTGCGCCGTCGACGATGATTCCCTCGACGGTACGCCCTGCCCGTTTGGCGGTGACCGGCCCGGACGTGCCCACGAGGATTGGTGGCGCGCTCTCGGGCATGGTCCACAATCGCGTGGACTCGAGTGTGAAGTATTCGCCCGCGTGCTTCGTGTCGCGGCCGGCAAGCGACGACGTGAAGAGCTTGTGGATCACGTCGACGGCCTCGAACATCCGGTTGATGCGTTCGGCGGTTTCCGGCCAATACTGCCCCGTGATGTGCTCGTCGATCGCTTCGCCGGATCCAATGCCGAGCCAGTGCCGATCCGGGTTCAGCGCTGCGAGCGTCGCGCTCGCCTGCGCGACCATGGCGGGGTGCCACCGGAAGCTCGGCACGGTCATGCCCGTTCCCAGGTCCCCTGTCGTCACCTGCCCGAGCGCACCGAGCACCGTCCACGCGAACGCGGCCTGGCCTTGCGTCGGAACCCACGGCTGAAAGCGGTCCGCCGCCATGACGCCGCGAAACCCTGCTCGTTCGGCGTGCTCGGCAAACTCCAGAACCTCCGCGGGCGCGAACTGGTCGAGCGCGGCAGCGTAGCCGATGTGGGCAGGGGTGGGCGGCACTGCTCTATTGTCGCGGATTGCGCACACTCGCGCCGACACGCGTCACGCGCCGAAACCCTTCTTGCGCCGCTTCTCTTCCAGCTCGGCTTCAAGTCGGCGGATGCGCTCGGCCCGCTCGTGCTCCGCAATCTCCCGATCCAGCGCCGCGAGTTCCGCTTCCGCATCCCTCACAGACAGGTCGGACGGGTGGTTCCGAGAATGGCCCGGTTGCGCCCATGGTCGATGAACGGCACCTCCACTCCGATCCGCGCGCGGCAGATACTCCCGCCCCACGAGAAACCACAGGATGCCGCCGACGAGAGGGATCAGGATCACGATGATGATCCACGCCATCTTCGGCAGGTGCTTCACGCGCGTCGCCTCGATCGTGATCATGTCCGCGAGCGCGCCCGCCAAGAGCCCCAGAGTGAGCGCCGGAAGCACGAGGTACATACTGTGCAGTCTAGGGAATAACGGATGCATAACTCCCGCGAAAACTCGCCTCGAACCAGTTGCACGCGAGCACGCGGGGGCAGTACGGTGTAACCCGCGCAACAGACGAAAGGAGGCCAGCGTGTTCACAAAAATTCCGGGAATCTCCCGTCCGACCGCCGGCCTCGTCGGCGCTCTCACCGCCTGATCGGCAGCACTGCGCTGCGCTGCGTTGAATAGTGCGCTGCGCACGTACCGCAGTAAGCCGCTCCCACCGACGGTGATGCGCGCGGCGTGCCAGGGCACTGCAACCCGCCCGCGTCGCCGGTCACTCCGCCCGCAGCGCCTCGTCGACCCGTTTCGGTGACAGCTGCATCCCGCCGCCCCGACCACACAGGGCGGAACCTCCACCGCCTGGACCACAGGTCCACGCGGCACCACCGGCGACAGAGAAAGCGATTGCGAAATCAACCACTTTCCCGCCCGTTGCCATCAGCAGTAAAGGAAACCACCATGGAAGCAACACAACAGCGCGAGCGGCAGCTGCCCCAGCCGCAAGCTCTGCACAGAGAGAGGCAGGAGCAATCTCACCGCCGTGTGAGGCGGGTCGGTCCCATCGACCGCATCGCCCTTCACGTCGGTGTCGCGCTCGTCGCGTGGGGCCGCAGGCCGCGCTCGGTCCCCTCTCACGGGTACCGCGCCGAGCAATTGCGGCAGCAGCGAGACTCGCTCATGCGCGAACTCGCGGCCGAGCGGATGTACTACAACATGATCACGTCACAGCGATGATGTTTGCCAATAGAGCACCGCCGCGGCTGCCTGAACACACGGGTCGCCATCGGAGAGAACTCTCCGGTGGCGACCTCGTACGTTGTGCCCGCGCGTCACCCTAACGCGCGCAAGCGCGGTGCGATATCGCGCTCGAACAGTTCGAGGAATCGCGGCTGATCCGACCTCGGGTCGTGGAAGACGAGGTGGTTCAACCCGGCATCGATGTACTTCTTGATGTCGGCGACGACAGCATCCGGATCGGAACCCACGATCCAGCGTGAGGCGATCTGCTCGATCGGCAGCGCATCCGCGGCCTTCTCCATTTCGATGGGGTCGTCGATATCGTGCTTCTGCTCCCTGCTGAGGGCGAGGGGCGCCCAGAACCGGGTGTTCTGCAGAGCAGCGTCCGGATCGGGGTCGTAGGAGAGCTTGATTTCGATCATGTGGTCGATGTGGGCGGGGTCGCGACCCTCACCTTGTGCGCCCTCCGCGACCGCGGGAAGGAGTTCCTTCGTGTACAGATCCATTCCCTTGCCGGACGTACAGATGAAGCCGTCGCCCGCGCGGCCAGCGTAGCGCGCGGCGACCGGCCCGGTACCCGCGATGTAGATGGGGACGGGCGAATCCGGGCGATCGTAAATGGAAGCTCCGTGCGTCGAGTAGTACTCTCCCTCGAAGTCAACCCGATCCTCTGTCCACAATTGCCGCATGAGGCTCACGGCCTCCCGGAGGCGACCGAGCCTCTCGCTGAACGCCGGCCAGTCCTGCGCTCCCGCGCCCCGGAATCCCGTCGCAATCTCGTTGAGCGCCTCGCCCGTGCCCACCCCGAGAATGATGCGCCCGGGGTAAAGGCAACCCATGGTTGCGAACGCCTGGGCGATGACGGCCGGGTTGTAGCGGAACGTCGGCGTCATCACCGAGGTTCCGATGCAGATCGTGCTCGTGCGCTCCCCCACCGCCGCCATCCACGCGAGCGAGAACGGGGCATGTCCGCCCTCGTGGCGCCACGGCTGGAAGTGGTCGCTCACCGTCACCGTCTCGAACCCGTGGCCCTCGGCGGCGACCGCGTACTCGACGAGGTCCCGAGGGGCGAACTGTTCTGCGGAGGCCTTGTAGCCCAGTTTGAGCGGAAGCATTGTCAACTTTCAGTGGTGGGTGTTTGCAGGTATTCGGACACAGCTTTGGGAACGTAAGGGCTCACGTCGCCGCCCAGCCCGGCAACCTGGCGGACGAGCGAACTCGATACGTGGGCGTGCGCCGGGTCGGGGAGCAGGAAGATGGTCTCGACGCCGGCGAGGTTGCGATTCACTATCGCCATGGGCGTTTCGTACGCGACATCCAATTGCGACCGGACGCCTTTCACGAGCACGCTCGCGCCGACATCCGTGCAGTAGTCCACGAGCAGTCCCACACTCCACGACGTGACCCGGATGTTGTCCGGCAGCCCAGCGTCCACGATGGCCTTTTCGATGAGCGACACGCGCTGGGCGACCGGCAGGAGCGCGACCTTGTCCGGGTTGTGAACGACGAGGACGTGCAATTCGTCGAAGATGCCGGCTGCGCGGTCGATCACGTCGAGATGGCCAAGCGTGATGGGGTCGAACGACCCGGGAACGACGGCGATCCTGTGCATCCCCCAACCCTATCGTCCGTGGCTTTCATCATTCAGGAGGTGGTGTGACTGGTGTTCAGTCTCATCTGTCACACCACCTCCTGAATGATGAAAGCACACGGGGGTCAGGACTTGGCGAGGAAGTCGCGCTCCGCCTCGTCGAGGCGGCGCTCGAGGGCAGCGCGCAGCGCCGGATGGCGAAGAAGCGTCGGGTCCTCGGCGAGCACCTGTTCGGCAATCGACCGCGCCTCGAGGATGAGGTCGCCGTCCTTCACGACGCGAAGGAGCCGCAGGCTCGATCGCCGACCGGACTGCACGCTGCCCAGAACATCGCCTTCCTGCCGGAGCTCGAGGTCCTTCTGAGCGAGCTCGAACCCGTCGAGCGTCGCCGCCACCGCTTCCACGCGCTCGCGCGCCGGGGTGCCGGCCTCTGCTGCGGTCACGAGCAGGCACAGTCCGGGGACATCGCCCCGGCCGATTCTTCCGCGCAACTGGTGCAGTTGGGACACTCCGAACCGGTCGGCATCCAGCACGATCATCGCGGAGGCGTTCGGCACATCCACGCCCACTTCGATGACCGTCGTCGCCACGAGCACGTCGATGTCCCCCGCGGCGAACGCGCGCATCCGGGCGTCCTTCTCGTCGCTCGAAAGTCTCCCGTGCAATGCTTCGATCCGCATGGCCGCAAACCGCTCGTCAGCGTGCAGCAGCTCCACTGTGTCGGCGACGGTCGTGAGGGGCCGCGCGGTCTCGCCGGGCTCGAGGGGCGGCGCGTCGGACTCGGAGTCGATCGCGGGACACACCACGAATGCCTGCCTGCCCTTCGCGATCTCTTCGGAGAGACGCTCCCACACGCGATCCTCCCAGCCTGGACGATCGGCCAGCGGCACGACGAACGTTTCGATCGGGATGCGCCCTGCCGGCAGCTCGGCGATCGTCGAGATGTCGAGGTCGCCGAACACGGTCATCGCCACCGTGCGGGGGATCGGAGTCGCCGTGAGAACGAGCACGTGCGGCGGGACTGCCCCTTTGCGGCGGAGCGCCTCGCGCTGGTCGACCCCGAATCTGTGCTGCTCATCCACGACGACGAGTCCGAGATCGAAGAACTCGACGGTCTCGCTCATGAGCGCGTGCGTGCCGACCACGATGTGCGCCTGCCCGGTCACCGCAGCCAGGAGCGCTTTTCGGCGATCCGCCGCCGGCAATTGCCCCGTGATGAGAGTCGGGCGCAGCCGAGCGGCCAGGTCCGGTCCGAGCGTCGCGACGATGGAGCGAAGGTGCTGCCCCGCGAGAACTTCCGTCGGGGCGAGGAGAGCGGATTGGCCGCCCGTGTCGGCCACCGCAAGCATCGCACGCAGCGCCACAACCGTCTTCCCCGAACCGACCTCGCCCTGGAGCAACCGGTTCATGGGGACAGGGGAAGCGATGTCCTGCGCGATGGCTTCCCCCACCTCGTGCTGGTCTGCCGTGAGCGTGAACTTAAGTACCGCATCGAACTGTTCGAGCATTCCACCTGGCGTGGGAACCCGCGGTGTCGCCGCCTGCTCCTTCAACCTCTGGCGTTGTTCCAGCAGTGCCGTTTGCAGCACGAACGCCTCCTGGAACCTCAGGGACTTCCGTGCCGCGCGCCACTCGGCGTCCACCGTGGGCCGATGGATGAGTTCGATCGCCCGATCGAACGGGATGAGGCCGCGTGCCTTCCGCACCTCGTCCGGCACAGGGTCATCGAGCTGGCCGATCACGTCGAGTGCGACTCCCACTGCCTTCTGTACCTGCCAGCTCGACACCGTGGAGGTCGCCGGGTAAATCGGGATCGGCTTCATCGCCCACGCCTCCGCCGACTCCACCGCCTCAGGGTTGTCCTCCTCGAAGAGCTCGTAGTCCGGGTGGGCAAGCTGGCGGCTGCCGCGGTACTCCCCCACTTTGCCGGCAAAGATCCCGCGAACCCCCGGGCGGAGGTCTTTCGCGCGCCACGACTGGTTGAAGAACGTGAGCGTGAGGATGCCCTTGCCATCCGTGATCCGCGCTTCAAGAAGCGAACCCTTCTTCGCGCGCATCGGCCGCTCGCGCACGTCGATCACTTCGGCAACGATCGTGAGGTTCTCGTCGAGCGGCAGGTGGGTGAGTTCGGTGAGCTCGCCCCGTCGGGCGTAACGCCTCGGGTAATGCGTGAGCAAATCGCCGACCGTTTCGATGCCGAAGGCCTTGGCGAACGCCGCCGCCGTGCGTGCGCCGAGCGCGTTGCCGAGTTTCTGATCGAGTGGTGATGCCACATTGAGAGGGTACCTTTGCATCGTGACACGCATCGTCGCCGGTTTCGCCGGTTCCCTCTCCCTCACTGTCCCGGACACGGGCACGCGGCCGACGAGCGACCGGGTTCGGGAGGCGATTTTCTCCGCACTCGAGTCGCGGGATGCGCTCCGCCATGCTCGCGTCGTCGACCTGTACGCAGGCTCCGGCGCGCTCGGGCTTGAGGCGGCATCCCGCGGCGCGGCAACCGTGACTCTCGTGGAGAAGAATGCGGCGGCGGCGCGGGCGTGCCGCGACAACGCGGCACGGATCCTGCGCAATGCGCCGAAGGGCGCGGAGCCGCGGATCGCGGTTGCGGCGCAGGCCGTGCAGACGTTTCTCGACACGAGCGACGCGACATGGGATCTCGCACTCCTGGACCCCCCGTACGGCGTCGGCGCCGAGGAGCTCGCTCGCGCGATCGCATCGCTTGCCCCGCGACTCGCTCCGGAGGCGATCGTCCTCGTGGAGAGGACGTCGAAGGCGCCGGAACCGGTGTGGGCGCCGGGGATCGCCCTCGATCGCCGGAAGGACTACGGCGACACGACGCTGTGGTGGGCGTCAGTCGGCTGAGTAGCTCGCGAACGGGTCCCATCCCGTGACCGGCTGCCGGTGGCCGTCGAGCAGTATTGATGCGCCATCCGCCGTTCGAGCGTCGATGACGGTCCCGACCTGACGGAAGCCGCCGGGCAGGGCTGCAGCTGCGGGAAAGGTGGCCAGCAGCGAATGGTCCTCTCCGCCGCCCAGGGCCAGAGCAGGGTCGTCACCGAGCGCGGAACTGTCGAAGTCCATTGCGACTCTGCTCGCCCGGGCGACGCGATCGGCGTCGATCGCGAGCCCGTCGCTCACATCGATCATCGCGGTGGCTCCGGCAAGCGCAGCGGCCCTCCCGTCGGCGATGGGGGGCGAGGGAGCGAGTTGGGCCGCGGTGAGACCGCGCAGGGCTTCCGCGAGCGCAGCATCCGGCTCGCCATCCGCGTCGACCGCGCGCGTGAACAGCACGCGAAGACCCCTGGCCGCTTCGCCGAGGAGCCCAGACACCGCGACGATGTCGCCGACCCGCGCACCGGATCGCAGCACGGGCGCGCGCGCCTCCAGATCTCCGAATGCCGTGACGGCGATCGTGAGTGTCGCCGACACGGACAGGTCGCCGCCGACGATTCCGCACCCGGGCGCCAGCGCCTGGCAGGCATCCCGAAATCCGTCGGCGATTCCCTCCAGAAGCGTGATCGGGGAGTGGGAGGGGGCGGCGATCGCCACGACAAGCGCGGTCGGCCGCGCACCCATCGCTGCGACATCGGAAAGGTTGGAGGCGGCCGCCTTCCAACCGAGGTCGTGGGGACGGGACCACGCAAGCCGGAAGTCGGGGCCATGAACCATGAGGTCGGTCGTGACCACGAACCTGGCATCCGGCGCGGACACGATCGCGGCGTCGTCCCCGGGTCCGAGAAGTTCCGCATCCGCTGCCGGCAACCTGGGAAAGATCCGCGCGAGCACGTGCGATTCTCCGAGTTCACCCAGCGTTGGGGTCCGCTCCCGATGAGATCTGGGGTCGGCATCCTTCGGCATGCTCACACGGTAGCCTGAAACGGATGCTTCCGTTCTCCCTCCGCGTGCCCACGACCGCCCTGATTCTTTCAGCGCTCGTGTCCGCTTCGCTGCTTATTCTCACGGGCTGCGCACCGGTCGTTCCACTTGCTGCCGCCCCGGATGCGACGAATCCGATGTGCGCGGAAGTGTCCGTGCGGCTCCCGGACGCGATCGGAGAAAACGAACGGCGCGTGACGGATGCGCAGGCAACCGCCGCGTGGGGGAACCCCGCATCGGTCCTCTTGCGCTGCGGGGTAGAGGTGCCCGGCCCCTCGACGCTCCTGTGCGTCACGCTCAAGGGCATCGACTGGCTGCGGGACGAAAGCGGCGCGCCCAATTACGTGTTCACAACCTACGGGCGGGACCCTGCTGTCGAAGTGGTCATCAACGGAACCCGGATTTCGGGAACCGACGTACTCATCGACTTGAGCAACGCCGTCGGGTCGATTCCGGCGACGCGCGCGTGCACGAACCCGGATGATGTGCTGGGAATCCCGGAGCCGAGCCCGACCCCGACCCCGTAGCGCTGTGACCACCTTCGAGACGGGCCCGCGGCCCTCCTCACGCAGCGGTGTCAACGAATGGTTTCGAGGCCGAGCTCGATGAGTTCCGTGATGAGGTCCGGGTAGCTGAGGCCGCTTGCAAGCCAGCACTTCGGATACATCGAGATCGGGGTGAAACCCGGCATGGTGTTGATCTCGTTCAGCACGAATCCCGCCTCTGTGAGGAAGAAGTCGATGCGCGCGAGCCCCGAGCCGCCGATCGCCTCGAACGCCCGTGCAGAAATGCTCTGCATCTCCGCGAGCTCACCGTCGCTCAACTCCGTCGGGCACACGAGATCTACGCCGTCGGCGCCCAGGTATTTCGCCGCGAAGTCGTAGAACCCGCCATTCGACACGACGACTTCCCCCGCCACCGACACGCGCGGCGGTGCCCCGTCGCGCCCGCCCAGCACGCCGCATTCGATCTCCCGGCCCGCGATCGCGCTCTCGACGAGCACTTTGTCGTCCTCCGCGAACGCAACCGCCATCGCCGAATCCAGCGACTCCCAGCCGTCGACGCGGCTCACGCCGACCGACGAGCCGGCCCGCGCCGGCTTCACGAACGCGGGAAGGCCGAGTTCCCGCGCGCGCGAACGCCACAGCTCAGGGTCCCGCCGCCAGCCGGATGCCGGGATCGTGACCCATGGGGCGACGGCGATCCCTGCCGCTTCCAGAACCGTCTTCGTGAAGTGCTTGTCCATGCCGACGGCGGAAGCGAGAACGCCGTTACCGACGTACGGCAATCCGGTGAGCTCGAAAAGCCCCTGGATGGTGCCGTCCTCGCCAAACGGGCCGTGCAGGATGGGAAACGCGATGTCCACGGAGCCGAGGCTCGACGTCGCCCCGGTCGCATCCGTGACGGTGAATTCGCGCGAGAGCGCACTCGCCGGAAAGTGCACCCGCGACCCGTCGTCTGTCACGTTGGGAAGCGCGGCGGGATCGAGCCTGAATTTCTCTGGGTCGTCGGCCTCCAGCACGAACGCGCCGTCGCGCGTGATGCCGATGGGGATCACCTCGAATCGATCGCGGTCGATCGCAGCAAGAACTCCGGCCGCCGTTGCGCAACTGATCGAGTGCTCGCTCGATCGGCCACCGAACACGAGCGCGACCCGCACTTTTGACGCCATCGATCAGTTCTCCGGTTGCGGCTCGTCGCCGGCGGACGTGAGGTGGGGGACGATGTCCCTCGGATCCATGGTCCCCGCCAGTACCTCCGCGACTTGCGAGACGATGGGCATCTCCACGCCCTTGGACATTGCGAGTTCGAGGATCGGCGCGACGGAGGCGAGGCCCTCCGCCGTCTGGTTCATTTGCGCGACAACATCCCTGAAACTGTAGCCCTGGCCGAGAAGCCGCCCCGCTGTGTTGTTGCGCGACAGCGACGATTCGCACGTCGCGATGAGGTCGCCGAGCCCGGCGAGCCCGGAAAGGGTTTCTGCCTTGCCGCCGAATGCGACGGCGAACTCGGTCATCTCCACGAGTCCGCGGGTGATGATGGAAGCCTTCGTGTTCTCGCCGTAGCCGACGCCGTCGACGATTCCGATTGCGACCGCGATGAGGTTCTTCAGGACGCCACCGAACTCGGTGCCGATGACATCCGTGTTCACGAACGACCGCAGGTAGCTGGTTCTCGCCGCCATCGCCACGAGCGTCGCCGTCTCCAGGTTTTCGGAGGACACGACGGACGCCGTCGGCTCTTCCTTCGCAATCTCAAGGGCGAGGTTCGGCCCCGAGATGACCGCTACCTGGGCCGGGTCGGAGTGAAGTTCTTCGCGAATCACTTCGCTCATCCGCAACGCGGTGCCGCGCTCGACGCCCTTCATGAGGCTCACGATGATCGCATCGCGCGGGATGATTTCCCGCACCGCGACCAGGTTCGCGCGCAGCGTCTGGCTCGGCACGGAGATGAACACCATTTCCGTGCCCTCGAGCACTTCCTCGACGACCGAGCTCGCCCACAGCGTTCGCGGCAGGTTGACTCCCGGCAGATAGTCGCTGTTGCGCTTGCCCTCCGCGATTTCGCGCGCCAGTTCCGGTCTGCGCGCCCAGATCGCGACATCCGCACCGCCGTCGGCGAGCACCTTGGAGAACGTGGTGCCCCAGCTTCCTGCACCGAGAACCGCGACGCGGCGGGCGCCGGGACGGGTCACTCGGATAGGAGTTGTGTTCGTCATGACCGCTCCTCGAATCGCCCGATCTCCGCCTGGCCCTTCTTCGCCGGATCCCACCGTTCGGCTGGCGGCGTTTCGCCGCGCAACTCGGCGAGAAGGTTCGTGATCGCCGCCATGAGCAGCTCCGTCGCCTCGGCCAGTGCGGCGGAATTCAACGGGCGCCCCTCGAATGCCGATAGATCCACGGGAGGGCCGAAGCGGATGTCCACGTCTTTGCGCGGGAACATGCTGACCTTCTTGCCGTATCTGGGCATGATTTTCTGCGTGCCCCAATGGGCAACCGGAACGAGCGGGACCCCGGCAGTGAGCGCGAGCCGCACTGCACCGGTCTTGCCACGCATGGGCCACAAGTCGGGGTCGCGCGTCAGCGTCCCTTCCGGGTACACGACGACGACGAGGTCGTTCTCGACGACCTGGTTGGCCGCGGCGAGCGGGTCGCTCGCTCGCGATCCGCTGCGTTCGACGGGGATCTGGCCCGACTTCTTCAAAAGCGTCCCGAACACGGGAATCTTGAACAACGATGCTTTGCCGAGGTAGCGCGGCGCGCGGCCGAGCTTCCAGATGGTCAACCCGATGACGAGCGGGTCGATCTCGCTGTAATGGTTGGGGGCCACGACGACGGGGCCCGTTGCGGGAAGGTACTCGCCCTGCTGGATTCGGTAACGGCCCACGACGTTCATGAACGGGATGACGAGGGCGGCGATGAACCGGAAAATGAAGATCTTCTCCGAACGAACCTTCTGGGAGCCGGCCTTCGCCACGGTTTAGTCCTCGACGTCGAAGTCGGCGCCGAGCCCGGCGAGCTTATCGATGAAGTGCTCATAGCCGCGGCGGATGAGGTCGACGTTGCTCACTCGAGAAACGCCGTCGGCGCTGAGCGCCGCGATCACGTGGCTGAATCCGCCGCGCAGGTCAGGGACGCGGATGTCCGCCCCGTGCAGCGGGGTCGGCCCGGTGATGACTGCCGCCTGTTCGAAGTCGCGCCGGGCGACGCGGCGCGGAGTGTCCGGCAGGCCGCGGGGGTGGACGACGATCTTCGCGCCCATCTCGTTGAGGGCTTCGGTGAATCCGAACCGGTTCTCGTACACCGTCTCGTGCACGACGGACACGCCGTTCGCCTGCGTGAGCGCGACGACGAGCGGTTGCTGCCAGTCCGTCATGAAGCCGGGGTGCACATCCGTTTCGATCGTCACGGGCTTCAATTCGCCGCCCGGGTGGTAGAACCGGATGCCGTCGTCGTCGATGTCGAACTCGCCGCCGACTTTGCGGAACACGTTCAGGAACGTCATGAGCTCTGACTGCTTCGCGCCCGCAACGAAGATGTCGCCGTGGGTGACGAGCGCGGCTGTCGCCCAGCTCGCGGCTTCGTTGCGGTCGAACAGGGATCGGTGCGTGAAACCGGTGAGTCGGTCGACGCCCTCGATGAGGATGACGCGGTTCGGCTCGACCGAAATGATGGCGCCCATTTTCTGCAGGATCGCGATGAGATCCATGATTTCGGGTTCGATCGCCGCGTTGCGCAACTCCGTCGTTCCCGTGGCCCGCACTGCGGTGAGCAGCACTTGTTCCGTCGCGCCGACGCTCGGGTACGGCAAGTGGATGTCCGCACCCTTGAGACCGTTGGGCGCGGTGAGGTGAATGCCTTCATAGCTTTTGTCCACGATCGCGCCAAACGCCCTGAGCGCGTCCAGGTGGAAGTCGATGGGCCGGTCGCCGATGCGGCAGCCGCCGAGATCCGGAATGAACGCTTCCCCGAGGCGGTGCAGGAGCGGTCCGCAGAACAGGATGGGGATTCGGCTCGAGCTCGCGAGCGCGTCGACCTGCGCGAAGTGCGCGGTTTCCACGTTTGCGGGGTCGAGGTGGAGTTCTCCGGGCGTCTCGCCGTCGGTCACGAGGACGCCGTGCACTTCGAGCAGGCCGCGCACGACGCCGACGTCGCTGATGTCGGGCACTTCGCGCAGGAGGCTCGGGGTTTCGCCGAGCAGCGCGGCAACCATGGCTTTCGTCGCGAGGTTCTTCGCACCGCGCACGTCGACACGGCCGCGAAGCGGGTTCCCGCCGCGGATGATGAGGGTGTCGCCGGTGGGTTTCACCTGCTCACCCGCCTTCCGGGGACTCTGGACAACCGTTTTCATTGCTACACCTGCTGACTATTGGGCGGGAAGAGTGCGGGGAAGCCACGCCTGCCTGGTTTTCTCGAACCGGGATATTGCCGGTTCGTCGCGCAGGGTGAGGGCAATGTCGTCGAGACCCTCAAGCAGCCGCCACCTAGTGTAATCATCGATCTGGAAGGGAACCGAGAGTGTGCCGAGCGTCACCGTCTTCGACACGAGGTCGACGGATGCCGCGATCCCGGGCTGTTCCCGGATGATGTCCCACATGCTCTCCACGGCATCCTCGGCAACCTGCGCGGCGAGGAAGCCCTGCTTGCCCGCGTTCCCGCGGAAAATGTCGCCGAAGCGAGGGCTGATGACCGCTTTGAACCCGTAGTCGCGCAGAGCCCACACGGCGTGCTCGCGACTCGATCCGGTGCCGAAATCCGCACCGGCGATGAGAACCGCGGGGTTCGCGAATGCGGGATCGTTGAGCACGAAATCCGGGTCCTGGCGCCACGCGTAAAACAGTGCGTCGTCGAAGCCGGTCTTCGTGACGCGTTTCAGAAATTCGGCGGGGATGATCTGGTCGGTGTCGACCTGGGCGCGTTCGAGGGGAACCGCGACTCCCTCGACGACGGAAAGCTTCTCGATCACTGCGCCTCCTCCAGATCCCAGGGGCCGGACAGGGTCCCCCGCACGGCGGTCGCCGCCGCGACGAGCGGGGACACGAGGTGGGTGCGGCCGCCCTTTCCTTGCCTGCCTTCGAAGTTGCGGTTGGACGTGGACGCGCATCGCTCGCCCGGCGCGAGCTGGTCGGGATTCATGCCGAGGCACATCGAGCATCCGGCGAACCGCCACTCGGCCCCGAACTCCGTGACGACCTTGTCGATCCCCTCCGCTTCCGCCTCGAGCCGAACCCGCGCGGAGCCTGGGACGACCATGACGCGCACGCCATCCGCTTTCTTCTTGCCCTTGATGATGGAGGCGAATGCCCGCAGATCCTCAATGCGGCTGTTCGTGCACGAACCCATGAACACGGCGTCGACGCGGATGTCCTTCATGCGCGTTCCCGCTGCGAGGTCCATGTATTCGAGTGCCCTGCGCGCCGATGCCTGTTCGTTGGGGTCTTCGAAGCTCTCCGGATGCGGAATGGAATCCGAAAGCAGAACTCCCTGCCCGGGGTTCGTTCCCCACGTGACGAACGGTTCGAGTTCGTTCGCGTCGAGGAACACTTCCGCGTCGAACTGCGCGTCCTCGTCGGTGGGGAGCGTGTTCCAGTACGCGAGCGCCGCATCCCAGTCCTCGCCCGTGGGCGCGTGGGGCTTGTCCTTCAGGTAGTCGTAGGTGGTCTGGTCGGGTGCGACCATTCCGGCGCGCGCTCCCGCCTCGATCGACATGTTGCAGATCGTCATGCGGCCCTCCATGGAGAGCGCGCGGATCGTGCTGCCGCGGTACTCGATGACGTAGCCCTGGCCGCCCCCGGTGCCGATCTTGGCGATGACCGCGAGGATGATGTCCTTGGCCGTCACGCCCTCGCGCAGCTCGCCTTCGACGGTGACAGCCATGGTCTTGAACGGCATGAGCGGCAGGGTCTGGGTGGCGAGGACGTGTTCGACTTCGCTCGTCCCTATGCCGAACGCGATCGCCCCGAATGCGCCATGGGTCGATGTGTGGCTGTCGCCGCACACGACCGTGATGCCGGGCATCGTGAGGCCGAGTTGCGGTCCGACGACGTGCACGATTCCCTGTTCGATGTCCCCCAGGGGGTGCAGCCGAACGCCGAACTCTTCGCAATTGCGGCGCAACGTTTCGATCTGGATGCGGCTGATCGGGTCCGCGATTTGTTTCGTGATGTTGAGCGTCGGGGTGTTGTGGTCTTCGGTCGCGATGGTGAGGTCGGGGCGGCGCACGGGGCGGCCGGCCATCCGCAGTCCGTCGAATGCCTGAGGGGACGTGACCTCGTGGATGAGGTGGAGGTCGATGTAGAGAAGGTCGGGGGCGCCGTTCGTGCCCTTCGCGACGATGTGGTCATCCCACACCTTCTCCGCCAGCGTCCTGCCCACAGTTGAACCCCGTTCCTGCCACGACCCGCGCGGGGGTGCGCGGAATTCGATCATTCCAGTCTACTTGGGCGCGGTCGGGGCTAGGATTCGTATGATGGCGCCCACGATTGCGCCGCATCCGCGTGCCCACAAGGCCAGCTTCAAGGAGTTACCTGCGATGTCGCCTGATCCCCTCTCCACCATCCCGTTCGAGCACGAGCGAGTTCTCATCACGACAGGCCCGAGGTCGGGACTTGTGATCAGCGTCGCGGTGCATTCGACGAAGCTCGGGCAGGCGCTCGGCGGCGCGAGGGTGTGGCAATACGAGAACTGGACGGATGCGGTCGCCGACTCGCTGCGCCTCTCCGCGGCCATGACCCTCAAGAACGCGGCGGCCGGGCTGAATCGCGGTGGCGGCAAGTCCGTCATTCACGTGCCCATGGGCACGTCGCTCACGGATGAGCAGAAGCGGCTTGCGATGCTCGATCTGGGCGATGCCGTGGAAAGCCTCGGCGGCGCATACATGACGGCGGAGGATGTCGGGACGAGTGCTGAGCTCATGTCCGTCGTGGCCGAGCGCACCGAGCACGTGTGCGGTCTGCCGCCCGAGCAGGGAGGTGTCGGCGAGCCGGCGGATGCCACGAGCGAGGGCGTGCACGCGAGCATTCTCGCGACGCTCGACGCGCTGTACGGAAGCAAGGACGTCGTTGGTCGTCACATCGTCATTTCCGGTCTCGGCCAGGTGGGTGGGCGGCTTGCGAAGCGGCTCGCCGCGGAGGGCGCGACGCTCACCGTGACGGACGTGAACATGGGCAAGAAGGATCTCGCGGAGTCCATTGGCGCCAACTGGGTGGAGGTCCCTTCCGCCCACACGATCCATGCCGACTTGTTCGTACCGTGCGGTCTCGGCGGCGTTCTGACCTCGCAGGTCATTGAGGAACTGGGTGTGCGCGGCGTCGTCGGCGCGGCGAACAACCAGCTCGCCGAGCATTCCGGCGCAGGGCAGCTCGCGGCGCGCGGCATCCTGTGGGCCCCGGACTTCGTCGTGAACGGCGGTGGAGTGATCTACCTCGACATGGCGATGCGGCCCGACGCGGATGCTGCGGCGATTTCCGCGCGCGTCACGCAAATCGGCGACGTGGTCGCCACAATCTTCCGCGACTCCGCAGAAAAGGGCATCACGACGCTCGAGGCGGCGGAGCAGCTCGCGGCAGCGCGACTCGACGCCGCGTAGCCCGCAGCTGCCGGCAGCGGGAGGCCCCGGCTAGGCCTTGACCTTCCGACGGTCGAGCCGCAGTCTCACGAGGCTCGCAATCGTCGCCACCACCATCGAGCCGACGATGACGATGAGCGAGACCCAGGTGTTGATCTCCGGCACCCAGTCGACGGGCTGCCCGCCGTTGAGGAACGGCAACTCGTTCTTGTGGAGCGCGTGCAGAATGAGCTTCACGCCGATGAATCCGAGGATGAACGCGATCCCGTAGTGCAAATAGACCAGTCGGTCGATGAGGTCGCCGAGAAGGAAGTACAGCTGTCGCAGGCCCATGAGGGCGAAGACGTTCGCGGCGAACACGAGGAATGCGTTTTGGGTGATCCCGAAGATCGCGGGAATCGAGTCGAGCGCGAAGACGAGGTCGGTTGCCCCGAGTGCCACGATCACGACGAGCACGGGTGTGAACATGCGTTTGCCGTCGACCGTCGTGCGCAGTTTGCCGCCATCGAACGTGTCGGTGATGGCGACACGCCTGCGCAGCATCCGGATGATCTTGTTCTCCGTCTGCTCGTCGTCCTCGAGCCCGGTGAACGCCTGTCTCCACGCGGTGTAGAGCAGGAACGCACCGAAGATGTAGAAAATCCAGCTGAAACTTTCGATGAGTTGCGCACCGATGAGGATGAAGATCGCGCGAAGGATGAGGGCGATGAGGATGCCCACCATGAGAATCTCCTGCTGGTACTTCTTTGGAACCTTGAACTGCCCCATGATCAGAAGGAACACGAACAGGTTGTCGATGCTCAGGCTGTACTCGGTGAGCCAGCCCGCCACGAACTGCCCGGCGTGCTCCACATCTCCCAGCCACACGAGGAGACCCGCGAAAACGAGCGCGAGGGTGATGTAGAAGCCAACCCACAAGCTCGATTCGCGAACGCTCGGAATGTGCGGCCGGCTGTAGGCGAGCACGAGGTCGGCGATGATGATGACACTCATCGTGATCAACGAACCCACCTCGAACCAGAGGGGGATGGTGAGTTCCACGTAGGTGTCCGATCATGAAGGGTCGAGAGAGTTTCGAAAGTCTCTCCCGTGCCGAGAAAACTCGGCACCACCGCATCCGGGCCAGCGCCGTTGCTGACCGTCCTGACGACTGCGGCGAATCGGGATACTCCCCTTCGCTTCCGCAATCGTAGCGGATAGGAGCGCGCCAACTCGTCCGTCGCGGCGCGCGGGAATTTCCTGGAGTGACCCCAGCGGGATTCGAACCCGCGTTACCGCCGTGAGAGGGCGGCGTACTAGGCCGCTATACGATGGGGCCGTAGTGCGCGGACTCATAGAGTATGCCATAGAGGCGCGGGGCAACAAAACGGTACGCTACCGCACGTCGAGGGGATGACATGAACAGGAAACTGCTGGCTGCGACCGCAATCGCCGTAATCGGGCTTGTGTTGGGCGGATGTTCGCTGCTGAACCCCGGTCCGCCGCGCGACAGCGCAGGTCGCGTCACGGAAAGCACGACGATCTCCGCCCGAGACCTACTGGACGGCGATTGCTTCACCTTCAACTCCGCGGACGGCGGCGTTGTCGCGGAAGTCACGGTCATGCCGTGCGCCCAGCCCCACGACTACCTCGTGATCGGCCAGGGTTCGCTCACGTCCGCCGACGTCACCTCGGCCGGGTCACTCCAGAACGCCGTCTCCGCCGCCTGCAGCCCCGCGTTCGAGGCATTCAAGGCCGCGGTGAAGGGCGATGCACGCCCGAAACAGGAGTTCTTGGTGTTCCCGGAAACCGATGAGCCGGACTCCGACCAGCTCTATTCGTGCATCGCGACCGACCCCGACCAGTCGGCGAAGGCTGCTACGCCAGCACCGTGAGGGCGCCAGGTCGCACCTCGATCTCCAGTGGCAGTGCTGCGACTCGCTCGCCGTCCGCATAGGCGACCACGTTGTCCGCATCAACACGGATGCGGCGCGCGCGGCGAATCGAAACCCGTGCGTCAGTTACGTGCGTGCCCTTGAACACGCGGGGGAAGATTCGCAGGAACGCAGTGCGAGACAGCGGCTCCACGACGAAGACGTCGAGGAGCCCATCGTCGATTTCTGCATCCGGCGTGATGCGCATCCCGCCGCCAAGCGAGACGTTGTTGGCTACCGCGACGAGCACGGCATCCGTTTCGCTTTTTTCCCCATCCACGGTCAGCCGGTAGCGAATGGGTTTGAGCATGGCGAGTTCGCGCAACAGCGCGAGGTTGTACCGTTGCCGGCCGCGAGGCCAGTGCATGAGGTTGGCGCGTTCGTTGACTATCGCGTCGAACCCTGCGGAAAGCACGCCGGCGAACCAACTCGTCGTCCCGTCGCTTCGCGTGACGAAGCCGGCGTCGATCCGCCGCGGCGGCACCGCGAGCGCGGCAAACAGTGCGGCGATGGCGCGATCCGTGTTTCGAATTGGGATTCCGAGGCCGCGTGCCATGTCGTTCCCCGTCCCCGAAGGGACGATCCCGAGCGGGATCCCCGTCTCCGCCACATGGTTCACTCCGAGGCTCGCCATGCCGTCGCCGCCGACGACGACGAGAGCGTCCGGCTTCGCTTTCAGCGCGGCAGCGACGACGACGTTCAACTGCCGAAAATTCGATTCGGAGAGGCTTGTGACGTCGTGTCCTGCGTCACGAAGCGCGTCCACGACGGCCGGGCCTACTGCGCGAGACTTGCCGAAGGAAGCTTCCGGGTTGATGGCGACCACGAGATTCATCGGCTTCGTCGTCATGCACCGATTATGTCGGTAATTCGTCCGCCGCAGGGGCAGGTAATTTTCGGATGCCCTTGCATCACCGCGCGGCTCTAGGCTGATCACATGAAAGTCACCAAGCAGGAGCATGCGTGCCTTCTCGTCGAGAGCGCCGAGAACATGCTCGTCGTCGACCCTGGTAGTTTCACGACGCTCCTCGTCGGACTGAGCAATGTCGTCGCGGTCGTCATCACCCACGAGCACCAGGATCACTGGACGAGCGAGCAGCTCGACGAAATCCTTGCCCGCAACCCCGATGCCCGGATCTTCGGACCCGCGGGAGTCGCGGCAGCGGCATCGAGGTTTGCTGTCGAGGTCGTGAAGGCGGGCGATGCCGTATCGGTCGATCCGTTCTCGCTCCGATTTTTCGGCGGCGAGCACGCCGTCATCCACTCGTCGATTCCCGTCGTCGACAACGTCGGGGTTCTCATCGACGATGAACTGTATTACGCGGGCGACTCGTACACGATTCCGGAGGGAGTCGATGTGGGAACGCTCGCCGTGCCGGCGGGCGCTCCGTGGCTGAAGATCGGCGACGTCATGGATTACGTGATGGCTGTCGCGCCCCGGCGAAGCTTCGCCGTGCACGAAATGGTGCTGTCCGCCGCGGGAAAGGCGATGGCGAACGCGCGAATTCAGACCGCGACGGAAGCCGGCGGCGGGAAATTCTTCCCGCTTGAGCCCGGCGAGTCCGTCGACCTGTAGCGGGTCAGGCTTCGCTCATCGCCGTGACTTCGGCTTTGCCTTTCGCCGCGAAGTAGGCGGCACGCTCCGCGATCCGTCTGGTCTGCTCGGCCTGACCCGCGTCGAGAATGTCCTGCGCCACCTCGTAGTTCGGCACTCGCGACTTGCCGTTGTACTTCGCGATGTACGCGTCGAGTTCCGGGCCGGACTCCCACGACGTGATGAGGCAGTAGCGAGGCTCGTCGCCATTGTGGGTTGTCGCGTGCCACAGACGCTGCGTGTCCACGATGAGTTGCGCGCCCGCGGGAAGAGCGATGTGATACTCGACGCTCGGGTCTGTGCGGTTCTCGCGCAGCACGAAGTAGCTGTCCTTGTCATCCGTGAGGTTGAAGAAGCCGCGCACGACCCAGCCCGTGCCATCCGGGTTGAGTCGGTTGTTGTCGTCCTGGTGAAGGTTGTAAAGGCAGTCGGCATAGTTGGTGGGCTGCAGTTCGATGACGCGGCAACGGCCGACATCGGCGCCCGGCTCCTGCGCGCGGCGCGTGAGGTTCGGCGCTTTCTCGACCTGGGACGGGATCCAGACCCCGCCTTTGTCCGTGCGCGGGTTCTCGCCGTGCCAGAAACCGTTGCACTCGATTTCGCCGTTCTTGGACGCGAGCGGCGCAAAGCGGGTTTCCCCCGATGACTTCCAGTCGACGAATTCGATGTCGAGCCACTCTTTCGGGTCGAGCTCCTGGTTGTACTGGTCGAGGACGACGTAACCGGTCTCTTCGAGCGCGGCAGACTTGATGTAACCCATGGGTTTGGATGACCTTTCGTAGGGGCCAGCACGTTTTTACAGGCCCAACTTAGGCAAGCCTAACAGCGGGTATGCTGCGTAGTGGCTGGATTCCCCACGACATCCGGGCCTCAACACGCACACCGCGAGCTAAGCGAAACGAGACGATGGGCACGGCCACCAACATCGATGCGACCGCGGTCAGCACCATCGGCTGGCTCTCCGACACGGACGCGACGATCGTCGTTCCCGTGTACCAGCGCCAGTACCGCTGGGACATCGGCGGTTGCGAGCAATTGCTCGCCGACATCCGCACCGTCGCCGACGAAGCCGACAACCACCGGCACTTCATCGGATCGATACTTTCCTCCGTGAACTCCGCGAGCGCGAGCGGCGAACTCGTCCTCATCGACGGCCAGCAGCGCATCACGACCCTCATGCTGCTCATCGCGGCGCTCCACCACACGGTGCGCGACGATGACCCTGTTTTTGCCGAAGAGTTGAGAAGGGTGCTCGTGCGCGACGGAGATTCGGGCGCCACGAAGCTTCTGCCGCACGCGGCGTGGGCGCGCAACTTCGAGAGCATCATCCTCGACGAAGCGCTGAAGGAAGGCGAGTCCCGGGATTCCCGTTTCGACGACAACTATGCGTTCTTCCGCAGCCAGGTTCGCCGGGAAGAAGCGGCGCGGATCTGGCGCGGGCTGCAGAAACTCGAACACGTGGCCATTTCGCTGGGCGCGGGTGCCAACGCCCAACAGATTTTCGAAAGCCTCAACTCCACGGGTGCTCCTTTGCGGGACCACGAGCTCATCCACAACTATTTGCTCATGGGGCTCACCCACGCCGAGCAGATCGAGATCGAGGACACGTATTGGGTTCCGATCGAGCAGAACACGGGCGAATCCATCGGTAGCTTTTGGCGCCACTACCTCGTGATGGTGACGGGCCGCGAGGTCATCGCGGGCGGCGATCACGGAGTGTACGAGGTGTTCCGTCAACGGTTCCCCCGACTGGGCCTCGCGACGCTGCTCGCCCACGCGAACACGTGGCGGGACTACTCGGAGGTTTACCGAACGCTTCTCGACCCGACCCGGGAATCGGATGCCCTCATCGCCCGCGAAATTCGCGGCATCAACGCGTTCGGCCGCGGAATGTATCCCCTTGTGATGCGGATCCTCCACGATTTCCGGCACGGTTCGCTCCCCCGCGATGAGGTGATCCGCTCGATGCAGGATCTGCAGTCCCTCCTGATTCGCCGCAGCGTCGCCGGAGTGAGCAACGATCGCCTTGTTGCGCGGTTGTGCCGCGCGCGCGGAGAGAGCGCGGATGCACTCCTGCGCGCAATAGCGCGGATCACCCCCTCGGACGCGCGCGTGCGCGTGGCGCTCAAGTACGCCGAGCTCCCCCACGCCGGCTACGTGCTCGGCCGCCTCGCGGGTGCCGACCTCGACGAGCCGCTCGAGGTGGATCACATCGTGCCGCTCGCACCGCCGGACGCGTGGAGCGGCGACGGGAAACGCGCCTGGGCGGATTTGAGCGAGGACGAGCAGAACAGCTTCCGGGCCATGGCTCCGACTCTCGGCAACCTCGCATTGCTCGAGGCGCCGCTCGCGGAACGCGCCCTCGGCGCATCCTTCCCGACCAAGCGCGATGGACTCTACGCGCGCAGCGCGGTTCCTGCGACGAGGGAGCTGGCCGCCACCGAGTCGTGGAGCACGTCGGTGATCTCCGAGCGCACGGGGACGTTGACCGAGTCGTTCCTGCGACTGTGGGAGCGGCCGGGGCCCACAGAAATCGACGACGACGGGCTCACCCCGATCCTCGACGCGCAACGCAGGAGGGGCTGGCCACCGGGCTGGAATCGGGAATTCGACTATGTGGAGTTCCGCGGTGAGCACTGGGAAGTGCACGACGTCAAGGCCCTGTTCCATCGCATCTTTCTGAGGCTGTGGTCGGATGCACGCGGTTCCGTGGAGTCGTTCAGCGCCCGTCGCGGCGGCCCGCTGTTCGAGGCGCAGGCGTGGAAAGGCGAGTGGGAGGTGCTGGATCACACCCACCACTTGTATTTGGGCTGGGATTCGCAGTACATGATGACCGCCGTCCAGGGCGTGCTGGATGAAGCGGGCCTCGCGGAAGAGGTCTTCGTGAAGTACTCCTACATCGGCGACGCGATGTAACCTGCCGCCCGCGCGCCCAACCCTGCGCGGTTCACGCAGGAACGCGTTCCCCGAAAGTTCGGCGGTACGCCGCCGGCGTGGTCTGGAGCTTCTTCACGAAATGGTGGCGCATGACGGCCGCCACTCCGAATCCCGATTCGGATGCGATCTGCTCAAGACCGAGATCCGTCTCCTCGAGGAGCTGTTGGGCGCGAAACAGCCGCTGCCGGTTCAACCACGCCGCCGGCGTCGTCCCGGTTTCGGCGCGGAACTTTCGGGCGAATGTCCTGCTCGACATGAGCGCGCGCTTCGCGAGCTCGTCGACGCTGAGCTCCTCGTTGAGGTGTTCCATCATCCAGTCGGTGATGGGAGCAAGCGAATCGCTTTCGCACGCGACGATCGGCGCGTCGATGTATTGCGACTGGCCCCCATCACGCTGCGGCGGAACGACCATGCGCCGCGCGATGACGTTCGCCGCGGCTGCTCCGAGTTCCTTTCGCACGATGTGGAGCGCGGCGTCGATCCCTGCCGCGGTACCTGCGCTCGTGACGACGCCACGTTCCTCGACGAACAGCACGTCGGGGTCCACCTCGGTGTGCGGGTAGAGCTCGGTGAGCTTGTCCGTATACATCCAGTGGGTCGTGCTGCGTCGGCCGTCCAGGATTCCGGCCTTGGCGAGAACGAATGCGCCGCTGCACACGCTGAGCACCCACGCTCCGCGCTTCTCGGCGGCGCGCACAACGTCGAGGTACGCGTCGTCGATGTGACCCTGCGCGTGCGCGGGCACCGCGATGAGGTCGGCTTCGGAGGCGGCGCTGAGATCGTTGTCGACCACGAGGTCGAATCCGAGATTTGTCGGGACGCGCCCTGGCTTTGCCGTGACAACAGTGAAGTCGAAACTGGGGCCGCCGCTATCGCTTCGGTCGATGCCGAACACTTCGCAAATGACGCCAAACTCGAACGGTGCAGTGCCCGGTAAGGCCAACACCACGATTTTCTTCAACATGGGCAACTCCTGGCAGAAAGTTGATGAATTATGGCAATCCTGCCACTAGTGGCAGTAAATAGCAAGACATAGTGTTTCTGCCATGAATAGTTCCCTCGTGCTCATTGTTATCGTTCTCGCCCTCGTTGTCGCGTCCATCATCTGGGTCGCGCGACTCGTCGCCCGGGACGGCTACGGAAGGATCCCGGACCGGATGACGGATCCGCACACTCGCGTGGATGCCTCGAGCTTCTACATTCGCTGAACGAAAAGGCACGGCGTCCGCGTGAAAGGCGGGCGCCGGTGGCGTGCAGAAGTCAATAGTGCTGGGGTACCTGGACTCGAACCAAGAACAAGAGAATCAGAATCTCCCGTGTTGCCAATTACACCATACCCCACCGGTTCCGGGCTGACCCGGGCCGACTGTCTACTTTAGCGTACCCGAACGTCCTTCGGCGGAGGCCGAAAGGAACGCCGCCTCGTTGCCGTTGCGACACCCGGCCAGCGCGCGCCCCGTCCCCGGTGAGAGGATCGAATGGGCGAATGCCCGCGAAGGAGGAACCGCGATGTCGAAGGATGACGTGATCAGCGCAGGCACGAGCGTGGGGGCCGTGACGTTGAAGGTCGCAGACCTTGACGCCATGACAGCGTTCTACCGCGACGGTGTCGGCCTTTCCGTGCTGTCTCAGAATGGCGACCGTGTAGCCCTCGGATCGGGCGAGCCGTCGGTCGTGCTTGAGCACTCGCCGCTGCTCAAGCACGCAGCAGAAGGCGCGGCGGGGCTCTTCCACACGGCGCTCCTGTTCGAAACTCAGGCGGACCTCGCGCGAGCACTCCACTCCGTGGCCACGAAGTATCCTCGCGCGTTCACGGGCAGCGCAGACCACCTCGTGTCCGAAGCCCTGTACTTCGACGACCCTGAGGGCAACGGCGTCGAACTCTACTGGGATCGGCCGCGCAGTACGTGGCAGTGGGACGGATCCCGAGTCGCCATGGACACGCGCTACCTCGACCCGAATGTTTTCCTGCAGACGCACTTCGCGGAAGCCGGTGACACGCCTGACCCCGCGCAAACCTCGGTCGGGCACGTGCACTTGAAGGTCGGCGACATTCCTTCGGCGCGAAAGTTCTACTCCGACATCCTGGGCTTCGAGGTGACGGCCGAGTTCGGTTCGCAAGCGCTGTTCGTCGCCGCGGGTGGTTACCATCACCACCTCGGCATGAACACGTGGTTGAGCAGAGGCGCACTCGACCGCGCTCCGGCGCTCGGGCTCGGCGAAGTCGCGATCCAATTGCCGACATCGGATGACCTCGGCGCGCTGCGCGAGCGCCTCGCTGCCGGCCGGATCAGCACACGCGATGACGGGCGAACACTGACATTCGACGACCCGTGGAAGAACGAGATCGCCGTCGCTGTCGCGGAAAGCGTGGAACTGAACTAAGCACGTCAGGCTGCCGGGCGGATCCGATCGGTCGCCGCGATCGCATCCTGCCTCTACAGCGCAGCTACCTTGTCGAGTGCCTGAGTCACGTCGGCGATCAGATCGTCTGGATCCTCGCATCCCACCGAGAGCCGCACCATGAAATCGCGTTTCGGCATCGGGTAGGCGAGCGTGTGCAGATCGCCGAGGCTCACGGCGACCCCCGCCAGTTCGAGCGACTCGCAGAACGTCTCCATCGCCGATCTACCTTTCGTCATTCGGAACGAGATCATGCCGCCGAAACCGTTCGGCATGTATTTCGAGGCGACCTCGTGGGCGGCGTCGGAGTCCAGGCCCGGGTAACGCACCCAGTCGACCTCCGGATGGTCGCGCAGCAACTCGGCGACCGCGCGCCCGTTCGCGGAATGCTGACGCATGCGCAGAGGCAGGGTGCGCACCCCTCGGGCGACAAGCCAGGAGTTGAAGGGAGCAGCAGCCGCACCGAGGGCATCCATCTGGATGCGCGCAAGGCCCATGTCCGCCGCGCTTCCGGCAACGATGCCGCTCACGGTGTCACCGTGCCCGCTCAGGTACTTCGTCGCCGAGTGCACCACGATATCGGCACCGAAGGCGAGCGGCTTCAGCAAAGACGGCGTGAAAAAGGTGTTGTCGACCACAAATCTCGCCCCTGCATCACGCGCAATCTGGGCGATCGAGCCCAGGTCGGCGAAACGCATGTACGGGTTCGTGATCGATTCGGTGAAGATCATGCGGGTGTTCGGTCGAATAGCAGAACGGATCGCGTCAAGATTGGAGATATCGACCGGCGTCACCTCAATGCCGAGAGGGCGAAGCGTCTGGTTGACGAGAATCTCGGTGATGATGAACAGATTGTCGGAGAGCACCAGGTGGTCGCCGGCCTTCAACTGGCTGAAGAGCACTGCGCTTATCGCACCCATGCCCGAAGCGCACGCGAGCGCGTCCTCCGCACCTTCCAGCGCCGCAACTTTCTCCTCGAGCACCCGATTCGTCGGATTCGACGTGCGCGAATAGAAGTACGCGTCGGGCGCCCCCTCCATCGACGCATCCACGGCGTCTTCCTTGGCCTGCGCCGACTCGAACGCGAACGTCGCCGTCTGATAGATCGGGGCGGCAAGTGCTCCCGTCGTGGGGTCGACGCCTTCGCCGGCGTGAATCGCCGCAGTCAGTTCCTTCATGATCTTCCGCTTTCCTTGCTTTCCGAGGGTGGCTCAACCTACAGGCGGTCCGCCAGTCTCGCGATTCGGGTGAGCGTTGACTCCTTGCCGAGCAGTTCCATCGATTCGAACAGCGGAGGGCTGATGCGGCGGCCGGAGATCGCGGTGCGCAGCGGACCGAAGGCGAACCGCGGCTTGAGCTCCAACCCGTCGATGAGCGCGGCGCGCAACGCCGACTCGATCGCGGGAACGGTCCACTCGGCGAGGTCGCGGAGCGCGCGAGTCGACGCGGCAAGCACGCCTGGCCCTTCCTCGCCCGGCAGGGCATCCGACTCGAACTCGAGGTCGTCATCGTCGGTGAACAGGAAAGCGAGGAGCGCCGGCGCTTCGCCGAGCAATTGCATGCGCTCCTGCACGAGCGGTGCCGCGCGGCGCAGTAGGTCACGATCGGCGTCGGTCTGCACGAGGTCGCCGAGGTACGGCAGCATCCGGTCGGCGAAGTCGTGCGTCTCGAGCATGCGGATGTGGTCGCCGTTGAGCGACTCCGCCTTTTTGAGGTCGAACCGGGCCGGATTCGGGTTCACGTCCACGATGTCGAACGCTGCGACCATCTCGTCGATCGTGAACACATCGCGGTCGGCGGCGATCGACCAGCCGAGGAGCGCGAGGTAGTTGATGAGCCCCTCGGGGATGAAACCGCGGTCGCGGTGGTGGAACAGACTGGACTCCGGATCCCGCTTGGACAGCTTCTTGTTTCCATCGCCCATGACGTATGGCAAGTGGCCGAAGCGCGGGATCGCGCTCGCGATACCGACCTCGATGAGCGCGTGGTACAGGGCGATCTGGCGCGGCGTGCTCGACAGCAGGTCTTCGCCGCGCAGGACGTGGGTGACTCCCATGAGCGCATCGTCGACCGGATTCACGAACGTGTAGAGCGGTTTCCCGTTCGGCCGAACGACGACGAAGTCGGTGAAACTGCCGGCCGGGAACGTGATGTCGCCCCGCACGAGGTCAGTGAATCCGAGATTGGTGTCGGGCACGCGCAATCGCAGCGCCGGCTCGCGGCCCTCCGCGCGGTAGGCGGCGCGCTGCTCGTCGGTGAGGTCGCGCTCGAAGTTGTCATAGCCCTGTTTGGGGTCCCGGCCGTTCGCGACGTTGCGCGCCTCGATTTCCTCGCCCGTCGCGAAACTCTCATACAGGTGGCCGGAGGCGCGCAGCTTGTCGACCACGCCCTGGTAAATCTCATCACGCTGCGACTGGCGGTATGGTCCATGCGGTCCGCCGACGCCTTCGCCCTCGTCCCACGTGATGTTGAGCCAGGACAGGCCGTCGAGCAATTGCTCGTAGCTTTCTTCGCTGTCGCGCGCCGCATCGGTGTCTTCGATGCGGAAGATGAGCGTGCCTCCCGTGTGGCGCGCGTATGCCCAGTTGAACAGCGCCGTGCGGATGAGTCCGACGTGCGGCGTGCCCGTGGGCGACGGGCAGAATCGCACCCGGATGTCGGACCCGGTCGCGGTGGTGAAGGACGGTGAAGTCGAGGAGGCAGTCATCCCTGCAATTCTAGGCGGGCAGCGTGTGTCAGCGGTTGCGCGCGGGGTTGCTCAGCGTGCCGATGCCCTCGATTGTGATGTCGACCCTCTGGCCGTCCGTGAATCCGCCGAGGCCCGCGGGCGTACCGGTGCAGATGACGTCGCCGGGAAGGAGCGTCCACACGCTCGAAGCGAACTCGATGATCTCCGGGATCTTGTACAGCATGTCCGATGTGTTGCCGTGGCGGCGAGGCTCGCCGTCCACGAAGGTCTGAATCTCGAGGTTGCTCGTGTCGAGCTCGGTCTCGATCCAGGGCCCGAGCGGGCAGAACGTGTCGTAGCCTTTCGCCCGCGCCCACTGCCCGTCGGCGAACATGACGTCGCGCGCCGAGATGTCGTTCGCGATCGTGTACCCGAACACGTACTCTTCCCAGTTTTCGGCCGAAACGAGCTTCGCGATTTTGCCGATCACGATCGCGAGTTCGCCTTCGTGCACGATCCGGCCGTCCACCGGCGGAATCTGGATCGTGTCGCCCGGCCCGACCACCGCGGTGTTGGGCTTCAGGAAAATGAGCGGATTGTTCGGGGTGTCCGCGTGCAGCTCCGCCTTGTGCGCCGCATAGTTCATGCCAACACACACGACCTTGGACCTGGGGATGACCGGCGCGAGCAATTTCGCGTCGTCGAGCGCGACCCGCTCCCCCGTCGTGTCGAAGCCGCTGAAAATGGGGTCGCCCGCGAGCACGACGAGCTCCTCCTCGTCCACGATCCCGAAACGCGGGTCTCCGCCGGAAACGCTGAAACGTGCGATCTTCACCTGATCGAGCCTAACCGCGACCCGAATCGCCCGCGGCGTCGAGCCTCGTGAGCCAGCCATGCCGGTCCGCGACGCGCCCGTACTGGATGTCGGTGAGCTCCTGGCGCAACGACATCGTCACCTCCCCCGCGGCAGCATCCGCTGTGCCGATCGCGAAATCGGCTGCCTTCAACTGTGCGATGGGTGTGACGACGGCGGCAGTGCCGCACGCGAACACCTCGACGATGTCGCCGGAAGCTGCCCCTTCGCGCCATTCGTCGATCGTGATCGGCCGCTCCTCCACGGTGTGGCCGCGGTCCCGGGCAAGCTGCAGAATCGAATCCCGCGTGATTCCTTCGAGGATGCTCTCCGACTTCGGCGTCACGAGCGTGCCGTCCTTGTACACGAGCACGATGTTCATTCCGCCAAGCTCTTCGAGGTACTTGCCTTCTGCCGAATCCAGGAACATGACTTGCGCGCAGCCCTGTTCGGTTGCCTCTGCCTGCGCGATGAGGGATGACGCATAGTTTCCGCCGGTCTTCGCCGCGCCCGTTCCGCCCTTGCCAGCGCGAGCGTAGTTCGTGGAAAGCCAGATCGAGACGGGCGCGACTCCGCCATGGAAGTAAGCGCCGGCCGGGCTACCGATGACGTAGAAAGCCACCTTGTGCGCCGGCCGCACGCCGAGAAAAGCTTCCTTCGCGAACATGTAGGGCCGCAGGTACAGGCTCGTTTCCGGCGCAGAGGGCACCCAGTCGCCGTCGACCGCGACGAGCTGCTTGAGCGCGTCCAGGAAGTACTCGCTCGGAAGCTCAGGGAGAGCGAGGCGCCTGGCCGAACGCTGCATTCTGGCCGCATTCGCCTCAGGCCGGAATGACCAGATCGATCCATCCTCGTGCCGATAGGCCTTCAGCCCTTCGAAGATCTCCTGCCCGTAGTGCAGCACGGCGGCAGCCGGGTCGAGCGTGATCGGCCCGTAGGGCTGCACGCGCGGCCGGTGCCACCCGCCGCGCTCCGACCAGCAGATGTCGACCATGTGGTCCGTGAAGTGCGTCCCGAAACCGGGGTTCGCAAGGATCTCCGCGCGCGATTGCGGGCTTTGGGCGACCAGGTTTCGGGTGATCTCCCACTGGAGGTCCGTGCTCGGCCCAGCCGAAGCGGCGGTGCCAGTGCCGGCGGTGTCGGTGGTGTTCGTCATGTCGATCCTTCGTGAATTGCCGATCCGTCGTATTGGCGACGTGATTGTCGATCTGATTGTGGGTCTAGTTCTTCGTGATGCGTGCGGTGATCGCTGCCCCGATTTCGCTCGTTGAGCGCGGTGCTCCTGTGCGATCGGCCAAGTCTGCCGCGACGGCCGCGGTCACGTTTGCTGCCGCCTCCGGATAGCCCTGCTGCTCGAGCAGAAGAGCCACGGAAAGTATTGCCGCGGTGGGATCAGCCACATTCTTCCCCGCAATGTCCGGTGCCGAACCGTGGACCGGCTCGAACATGCTGGGGTAGGTGCCTTCCGGATTGATGTTCCCGGATGCCGCCAATCCGATGCCGCCGCTGATTGCGCCAGCCAGATCGGTGATGATGTCGCCGAATAGGTTGTCGGTGACGATCACGTCAAATCTACTCGGATTTGTGACCATGTGGATCGTCGCGGCGTCGACGTGTTCGTAACCGACCTCGACTTCGGGGTGTTCCGCCGCAACGGCATCGACCATGCGCTGCCACAGCGACCCCGCGAAGACAAGCACGTTGGTCTTGTGCACGAGCGTCAGCTTCTTGCGTCTGGATTCGGCCTTCTCGAACGCGAACCGCACGAGCCGCTCGACGCCGAACGCCGTGTTCACGCTCACTTCGCTCGCAATCTCGTGCGGCGTTCCCGTGCGGATGCTGCCTCCCGTACCCGCGTACGGTCCCTCTGTACCCTCGCGGACGACCACGAAGTCGACGACGCCGGGGTGTTGCAAAGGGCTTTCCACACCCGGCAGAATCATCGTCGGCCGAAGGTTCACGTAGTGGTCGAACGCGAAACGCAGTGTGAGCAGGAGCCCGCGTTCGATGATGCCTCCGGCAAGTCGCGCGTCGCGAGGATCCCCGCCCACCGCGCCGAGGAGGATTGCGTCATGCTCTTGCAGTGCGGCGAGGTCGTTCTCGCCAAGGATCGTGCCCGTCGCCAGGTAGTGGGCTGCGCTGAATGGGTACTCTTTCGTCGTCAGTTTCACGTCGGCGGGCATGGCTGCACGAAGCACGATCACGGCCTGGCCGATCACCTCTGGTCCGATGCCGTCGCCGGCGATCACGGCGAGATCGAGCGTGCGCGACATGGAAACCTCCGAATATTGCTGGGGTTCCAGCGTACCGCGGCGCTCAACCGAGTCAGCGGCCCCCGCCGCCTCCGCCGCCACCCCCACCGCCGGAGAACCCTCCGCCGCCCGACCCGCCGGAGAAGCTGCCACCCCCGCTGCCCGACCAGGAAGAGCCGGAGGACGTCGACGGGGTCGACCGCGCGATGCTCGTCGACGAGATTGTGCTGAGCGCGGTGGAGAATACAACCGCATCGAATCCGTTCTGCGAAACAAACCAGCCGGGTGCCGCATCGCCGTACGCAATCGTGAGTTCCTTCGCCCACTCCCGCTCGATTCCCCACAGCACGGCGAAGGGCAGGAGCTTTTCGTACAGTTTCACCTTGTCGGCAGGCTTCGTGACGTCGATTCCTTCCGCGCGAACGCGTTCCGCTCCTTCAGGGCTTTGCAGCATCCGGAATCGGTCCGCCTCGGCGAGCTGAAGGTAGTCGCGCATGCCGAGCAGATAGTCGCGCCACTCGGCCCCCGACTGCGTGACCACGGCCGGCCGCCAGGCGAATCCCGCGCACACGAACACGGCGATGAACGTGAGGAAGATCGCGAGGAACCCCCAACCGCTGAACGCGAACGAGAACGCCGCGACCATGAACAATGCGACGGCGACGAAGATCAGCAGAAACATGACACCGGCGAGGATGAATCCGACGCGCGATTTCCGTTTCATCTTGAACCCCCTGTCGATGGCCCGCCCGCGGGTGCGCGCACTCACGGAACTGATCGCCTTCGCCGCGGCATCGTCAATCACGCCCACCTCCTGTACCGCGCCGACCTCGAGCTTTCCGAAAATCGCCGCGAGCAGTTCCCGTTCCTGATCGTCCACCCCCGTGTCGTCGAGGAGCTGCAGCGTGTAACGGGCACCGCTCGTCGTCACCGGATAGTCGAGGATGCGCAGATTCCCCCGCACCGCGAAACTCACGATTTGCGCGGGCACGCCGGCAAAGTGGCGACCGATGATATCCGCCGATTCGAGGAGGTTCAGATTCTTCGGCACCGTGTACTGCGGGATGATGATCCCCCGCCCTTTGGACTCACTCGGGGTGATGAACCGCCACACGATCGTGAAGGCCGAACCGAGGACAGCGATCGCCGAGATCAGGATCGTGCCGAGGGTCGTCCACCACGGCGCTTCACCGAACTCCGGTTGCCCGGGAAGCAGCGCGCCGCCGCCTCCCTCGCTGTGTTCTTCCGGAGGGACCTGGACGAACGTACCCAGCGTAAAGCCGATCGCGACGGTCAGGTTCTCCCCCGGTTTGAGATTGCGCACGGATGCCGCGAACACGTCGCCCGCGGGGTTTGGAGTGTGAACGATTTGGCACGTCTCCGTCGACCCCTGCGCCCCCTGGTAACACGCGTTGTTTCCGGTCAGGAACTCGGTGAGCGCAGGGTCCAGGTGGACTCGCGCGGAGACGGATCCGAACGGCTGGTTGAATCCTGTCCCGTTCGTATCCCAGTAGAACTCGTCATCGTTCGTGTCGGCGAATGCGCGCACGACGTTCTGCTGCGTGTACGTGATCGTGTACGTGGTGCGACCGTGCACGAACTCATCGGTTCCGAGCGCGAGTTCCGTGAACCCGCCGTTGACTGTTTCTTCGAACGGCACGTCGTTGCCGTTCTCATCCACGACGGACTGCACGCTCGTGCGTAGCGGAACGCCGTCGTAGTTGTTCGGGATGGCGCGGATCATGCCGCGATTCTGGTCGAAATTCGGGAATCGGGCGACGAACGTCTCCACCGTGCGCAGAGTCGAGTGGCCCTGCGCATCGCGGGAGAGGAAGTAGTCGGCGGAGTACGAATCGAACGTGAAGTCCTGCACGCCGGAGCGGGCGGCTACCGCTGCGCTGAGAGCCGATCCGCCGAGTCCGGCCGCGATCGGAACGGCGAGAACGAGGGCCACGGCACCGGCCGCGAAAAGTCGGAGCAGTCGCTTCACGGGACCGAGCCTATCCGTCACCCCACCACAGACAACACTCAGGTTGTGCTCAGGTGAATCACATGTGGCGCCGCCAGTGTGAGGTTCTCTAAGGAAAGGAACCGAGACAATGGGAATTGGATCCGGAATAGCACTGTTTGTGATTGGCGCTATTGCAGCGTTCGCGGTCAATCTCGAGAACGCGTGGGTCGACCTCGACCTGGTCGGGTACATCCTGATGGGTGCGGGAATCGTCGTATTCATCATTTCGCTCGTCCTCGTCCTGCGGAAACGCTCGAGCGTGGAAACTGTGCGTCACATCGACGGCAGCGGCGAACGCGTGACCGAGCACGAGACGCGGTCGGACAGCACCAACTCCGACCCGCTCCTCTAAACGCACGTTCGCGCGTGATGGCGGCCCGGCGGACACGTTCCGTCGGGCCGCACTCGCGCGCAGCGGCCAGCTAGTCCGCGGAGTCGGCACCGAGCTGCATCGCGGCGAGCCTCGCATCCGTGCGGGTGAAATAGCTCACGAGCGCGTCGTTGGGTTCACCAGCCCTCGCCTCGGCAACGGCCTGCCGCGCCGCCGCGAGGTTGCCGCGACGTTCTTCGGCATCGGCTATCGCGGCGCTGAGCCTGCGACCGAAGTCCGGGCTTGCCCCCGCCTTGAGTCTCGAGAGCGCAGCCACTGCCTGCGCCAGCTCCTCCGGTCCTCTGTGGCTTTGGGCGACAATGCTGCCGAGTTGCACGATCGGCGCGGGCCACACCCGTTTGAGTCCGTGGTAGAGGGTGGCAATCGAAGCCCAGTCGGTCTCCTCCCAACTCGGCGCGGCACAGTGGATCCCGGCGATGCCCGCTTGAAGCGCAAATCGTCCTCCACCGGGCAGAGCCTTCGCGGCAAGCGCCAACCCCTCGCGAATCCGCCGCTGGCCCCAGGCCGATCGGTCGGCCTCCGCGAGGGAAATTGGGATGCCATCCGCACCGACCCGCCCAGGGCGCCGAGCCTCGCCGAGAACGATGAGCGCTTTCAGGCCGATGACTTCCGACTCGCCCGGATTCTCGGCGAGCAGGGAATCCGACAGTGACAGCGCCAGCTCGGTGAGCCGCGCGTCCACGAGGTCGGGCCCGCGGGGAGCCGTGTGACCGAGCGTGTAGATTCCGTAAATCGTGGTCAGCACAAGATTCAGGCGCTTGGCCCGGTCGGCATCCGTCGGCCATTCGAACGGCACCCCCGCCCTGGATATCGCTTTGCGCGCTCGCGTGAGCCGAGCGGCAATGGTCGACTCGGGCAGGCCGAAGAAGTCCGCTATGCCGGAAGTGGGAATCCCGCACACGATGCGCAGGGCGAGCGCGATCTGCTGCTCCTCCGACAGGACGGGGTGGCAGGCGACGTAGATGAGTTCACGCCGCGACGCGGCGACATCCTGCGAACCTGCCGCGTCCGCCGAAGGCACATCATCGGGGAGCAGCAGGGGGAGCTTGGACCGCAGAACCGAGTCTCGGCGCAGCGAGTCTATGGCGATCCTGCGCGCGCTCGTCGTCGCCCATGCGCCGAGGTTCGTGATCGTCTCCCCCGCGGTGATGAGCGCGTGCGCGCGGAGAAACGCTTCCTGCGCGCTGTCCTCGGCAAGTTCGAGATCACCGAATGCGCGAAGAGTGGCCCCCACGACGCGGGGCCACTCCTGCGCAAACTCGTCCCGGAAGAGTGCCGCGAGCTCCGGGGTCATGTCACCATTCTCGCCGCAACCCCCGCCGGGTCGCACGGCTCACATTCCGGACATGTCCACGATCGTTCGAACCACGATGTGACCGTCGGTCGGGCACAAAGCCGCGAGTTCCCTGACCTGATCGAGGCTGTCCGACTCGATGACGTAGTAGCCGCCGAGGACCTCGGTGGTTTCGGCAAGCGGGGCATTCGTGTACACCGCGGGCTTTCCGTCCCGCGCTGGAGTGACAGCGAAGCCGGCGCTCGTGGGCTGTAGCGCTTCGCCGCCGAGAATCTTCGCCCCTGCAGCCGCCACGGCAGCAGAGAAGGCGCCGTGGGCCTGCATCTCCTTCGCGAAATCCTCTTCGCTCGTTGCCTTCGGATCCCACTCGGTTCCCATGATGAGCAGAAGGTACTGATCGGACATGACATCTCCTTTGATTGGGGACTGTAGCGGCCCCGACTGGTGTTCTTGTGAGAACGACGAACTGGCACGGCGCGGAATCGACAGTTTCGAGAAAAATGTCTGATTCCCGGCGTGCCAGGCATTGCTCCGGTGGCCACCGGCGAAGGGCGAGTGACTACTCGGTGATGTCGATTTCGCGGATGAACTCTGCGTCGATCTGCGTGCGCAGAGTGTCCAGGAGTCCTTCAGGAACCGGCGAGTCGACCGTGAGCACGCACAGCGCCTGGCCTCCGGCGACCTTGCGGCTCACTTGCATTCCCGCGATGTTGATTCCTGCGTCGCCGAACTCCCGTCCGAAGACGGCGACAATTCCCGGCCGGTCCGTGTACACCATGACGATGAGGTGGTCGGCGACCGGCACCTCGACGTCGTAGCCGTTGACCTCGACGATCTTCTCGATCTGCTTCGTGCCGGTAAGCGTGCCAGAGACGGACACCTCCGTTCCGTCCGCCAGGCCCCCGCGAATCGTCAGCAGGTTGCGGTACTCGTCGCTCACCGCATCCGTCACGAGCCGAACCGGGATGCCGCGGGTTTCCGCCAGGAGCGGCGCGTTCACGTAGGAGACGGATTCGCTCACGATGTTCGTGAAGTACCCCTTGAGCGCCGCAAGCTTCAGCACGTTCACGTCGAACTCGACGATTTCGCCGCGCACCTCGACGTCGATGCTCGTGACGGGGCTGTCGGCGAGCCCGGCGAACACCTGGCCGAGTTTTTCCATGAGCGGGATTCCCGGGCGAACCGAAGAATCGATGATCCCCCCCGCGACGTTCACGGCATCGGGAACAAGTTCGCCGTCGAGAGCGAGCCGAACCGAGCGCGCGACAGAAACTCCGGCCTTTTCCTGAGCTTCCTCAGTCGAGGCACCGAGGTGCGGGGTGAGGATGATGTTGTCGAGTGCAAGCAACGCGGAACCGCTCGGCGGTTCATTCACGAACACGTCGAGCCCTGCCCCCGTGATGCGCTTTGATCGCAGCGCCTCAACGAGCGCGTCTTCATCGATGATGCCGCCGCGGCTGCAGTTCACTATGCGCAACGACGGTTTGGCCTTCGCGAATTCCGCCGCCCCGATGAGCCCCGTCGTCTCCGGCGTACGCGGAATGTGGATCGTGATGAAGTCGGAGCGCTCCATGACCTCCTCGAGGCTTGCGAGGTGCACTCCCAACTGTTGCGCGCGAGTGGGGGTTACATACGGGTCGTAGGCGATGATCGTGGCGTCGAACGCCGAGAGGCGCTGGGCGACGAGGGTTCCGATGCGCCCCAGACCGATGATGCCGATCGTCTTCTCGAACAGCTCAGTGCCCGTGAATGCCGACCGCTTCCACTCGCCGGACTTAGCCGACTGGTTCGCATCCGGGATGAATCGGGCCAGGGACAGCAAATGGCCGATCGCGAGTTCTGCGGCGGACACGATATTGGACGTTGGCGCATTCACGACCATGACGCCCGCCTCCGTCGCGGCTTTCACGTCGACGTTGTCGAGGCCGACGCCGGCACGCGCGATGACTTTCAAATGTTTCCCGGCTGCAATCGCCTCCAGGTCCATGCGAGTGGCGGAGCGAATGAGAATCGCATTCGCCTCCGGCAGTGCTGCGAGGAGGGCTTTGCGGTCAGTGCCGTCGATGGTGCGGATGTCGAAGTCGGGCCCCAGAGCATCCACGGTGGCAGGGGAGAGTTCCTCGGCGATCAGTACGACGGGCTTGGGCACGGCGACAGTCCTTCAATTGCGGCTATGAGCAGGTGCGCCGCGACCGTGGGGCGCCGAATAGGTCACCACTCTACTGGCTGCACAATGGTGCAATGGACATTGTTGCGCTCGGCGCCATCGGACTTGGCGTCCGCATTCTGCTCGCGCTCGTGTTCATCGGAATGGGGGTTACCCATTTCCTTCCCGCCGTTCAACGCACCATGGCCGCCATGATTCCGCCTCCGCTGCGGTGGAAGGGAATCGCACATCCGCGCAATCTCGTGATCTTCACGGGGCTGTGCGAGATCGCCGGCGGGCTCGGGCTGCTCTACCCGCCGACGGTTCTCGCGGCATCCATCTGCCTCATCGTGTTTCTCGTCGCGGTGTTCCCCGCGAACGTCTATGCGTCCGGGCATCGCGAACGGTTCGGCCGCGCCGCAATCCCGCTCGTTCCGCGGCTTGTCGGCCAAATCGTGCTGATCGCGCTGCTCGTGGTCGGCGCCGTGCTGTCCTGACGGTTACGCGATGCGGAGCACGATCGCGATGAGTGTGAGGCTCACTGCCGCGACGACGCCCAACCCGGCCAGCAAAGCGATCGCGAGGATGCCCACATTACGTTTGCGGGCCACGAGAAGTGCGAGGCCGAAGACCACGAGCGGTAGCACGAGGTTCGCGATGAGGAGCGCCCAGGGTGTGTCCATGGGCGCGAACCCGTTGAGTTCTCTGACCTCATTGCGCCTGGCCAGTTCATCGAGCTTGCCGAGCATGTTGGAGATGGCTTCGAACAGATCCCACGCGTAGAGCAAACCGAACAGCACGATGATTGTGGCTCTGAACCACCGTTTGCGGGTGGGCTTCTCGGCATCCGTTGCCGTCGAGTTCTCTGCGTCCGTCGTCGCGCGGGAATCGACAGGCGCTTTCGGATTCGTCGGATCGGCCCGACTCGGTTCGGGTGCCGAAGGTTCCGCAGCTGCCGGACGCTTTTCCTTTGCCATTGCTCTCTTCCCTTACCCGCCGAAAATGAATGGCCAGGGCGCGAGCACGATCACGCCGAGGAAAAGCCACAGGAGTCGCCACACCGGCTTCTTCACGAGAAGCCACACTGCGCCGGCCCACAGGAACGGACTCGCGATGGAAAGCGCTTCGCCGAGCTGAAACATGATGCCGAAAAACACGCCGGTCACGGGAACCGCGGTCGTGAACGCGTGAATCCCCCATCCGACCGCGTACAGCAGGTACACGCCCGCGAGAATGCCGAACACGACAAGCAGTACCGGATTCGCCGCCTCGGCGCGATCGTCGAGATTTCCGGCGAACTGCGGCTTCGCCGCGGCGGGGGCCGCGACGTGGGTCGGATCAGTTTCGCCTGACCAGTTCAGGGCTTCTTCGTCCGGATCCTTACTCATGTCGAAACCCTATCAAGTCGCTACTGTCCCAAATGAAGGAGATTCGCGGTCGACGGCACGCCAATACACGCCGACACGCCGCCATCCGCCACAATCTCCTTCATTTGGGACCACGAGCACGGTTTGCGGCCGCGTGCGGAGACGCGGGGCGTGGCCCGGGAGAAAGCGGAGGCGTCAGCGCGCAGCGCTGCCGTCGACGTAGTCGTCATCCTTCTGAGCCCACGCGAAGAGCTTGCGCAGCTTGCGCCCGGTCGCTTCGATCGGGTGACCTTCGCCCTTCTTGCGCAGTTGGTTGAACTCGGGCGCTCCGGCATCCTGATCCGCGATGAAACGCTTCGCGAATGCCCCCGACTGGATGTCGGCAAGCACGCTCTGCATGTTCTCCTTCACGTGCGGGTCGATCACGCGCGGACCGGAGACGTAGTCGCCGTACTCGGCCGTGTCGGAGACGCTCCAGCGCTGCTTGGCAATTCCGCCCTCGTTCATGAGGTCGACGATGAGCTTGAGCTCGTGCAACACCTCGAAGTACGCGACCTCGGGCTGGTAGCCGGCCTCGGTGAGGGTCTCGAACCCGTATTGCACGAGCTGCGAAACACCACCGCACAGCACCGCCTGCTCGCCGAACAGGTCCGTCTCGGTCTCCTCCGTGAACGTCGTCTTGATGCCGCCGGCGCGCAGGCCGCCGATCGCCTTCGCGTAGCTGAGCACGAGCGGCCAGGCCTTGCCCGTCGCATCGTTCTCGACTGCGACAATGACCGGCACGCCGCGTCCCGCCTCGTACTCGCGGCGCACAACGTGACCCGGCCCCTTCGGGGCGACCATGATGACATCAACGCCCTTCGGCGCTTCGATGTAGCCGAACCGGATGTTGAATCCGTGTCCGAAAACGAGCGCATCGCCCTTGGAGAGGTTGTCTTTGATGTCCGCCGCATACAGTCCGCGCTGGTGCTGGTCCGGAGCGAGGATGACGATGACATCCGCCCACTTCGCCGCCTCAGCGGACGGCAACACGGTGAAGCCCGCCTCTTCGGCCTTCTGCTTCGACTTCGAGTCCGGCTTAAGCCCGATGACGACCTCGACTCCGGAGTCGCGAAGGTTCTGCGCGTGCGCGTGACCCTGCGAGCCGTAACCGATCACCGCAACCTTGCGTCCCTGGATGATGGACATGTCGGCGTCGTTGTCGTAGAAGATCTCGGCCATTGTGGTGCTCCTTCGTTGTGTTCGTTAGTGGTCAGTTGGTTCCGCGGCGACCGCTGCGCGATCCCCGGGGCCGGCAGTTCTTAGTTCTTGTAAATGCGTTCGGTGATGCTCTTGGATCCGCGCCCCATCGCGAGAAGTCCCGATTGCGCGATCTCTTTGATGCCGTACGGCTCGAGCACGCGCAGGAGGGCCTGCGTCTTCGCGGTGTCCCCCGTGACTTCGATCACGAGGGCGTCGGTCGACACATCCACGATGCGCGCACGGAACAGGTTCGTGGCCTCAAGGATCTGGCTCCGCGTGGTGTTGTCGACCTTCACCTTGATGAGCAAATGCTCCCGTTCGACGGTTTGGGACGGGTCGAGTTCCACAATCTTCAGGACGTTGATGAGTTTGTTCAGCTGTTTCGTCACTTGTTCGAGCGGACCCTGCTCGACATCGACGACGACGGTGATCCTCGACAGTCCGGGGATCTCGCTCTTGCCGACCGCGAGGGATTCGATGTTGAAACCGCGGCGGGCGAACAGCCCCGCGACGCGCGTGAGGAGGCCCGGCTTGTCCTCGACAATCATGGACAGAACGTGGCTCATGTCTACTCCTCCTCCCACTCTGGGGCCTTCTCGCGCGCATACTGCACGCTCGAGTTCCCCACGCCCTGCGGCACCATCGGCCACACCATGGCGTCCGCGCTCACGATGAAATCGATCACGACGGGACGGTCATTCGTCTCGTTCGCGAGTTTGATGGCTGCATCCACTTCTTCCTTTTTCGTGACCCGGATGCCGAGAGCGCCGTACGCTTCAGCCAGTTTCACGAAGTCCGGGATCATGACGGTGTCGTGCCCCGTGTTGAGGTCGGTGAACGAGTGGCGGCCGTTGTAGAACAGCGTCTGCCACTGGCGCACCATCCCGAGAGACGAGTTGTTGATGACGGCGACCTTGATGGGGATGTCGTTGATCGTGCACGTGGCGAGTTCCTGATTCGTCATCTGGAAGCAACCATCGCCATCGATCGCCCACACGATGCGGTCGGGGTTCGCCACCTTCGCGCCCATCGCGGCGGGCACTCCGTAACCCATGGTTCCCGCACCGCCGGAGTTCAGCCACGCATTCGGCCGCTCGTACTTGATGTACTGGGCAGCCCACATCTGGTGCTGGCCGACCCCTGCCGCGTAAATCGCTTCAGGGCCGGTGATCTGGCCGATTCGCTCGATGACGTACTGCGGCGACAGCAGGCCGTCCTCCGGTTCGTCGTAGCCGAGCGGGAACCGCGCCTTCAACTCGTTCAGGCGCTTCCACCACGCCGAAATGTCCGGCGTAGTCTTCTTCACCGTTTCCGCGTACGCCACCGTGAGATCGGCGATGACATCCTTGGCATCGCCGACAATGGGCACATCTGCAACGCGGATCTTCGAAATCTCGGCCGGATCCACATCCACGTGGATGACGGTCGCGTCGGGGGCGAACTCGCTCGGCTTTCCCGTCACGCGATCATCGAATCGCGCGCCCAAAACGATGAGCACGTCAGCTTCCTGCAGCGCGAGAACCGCAGGCACCGTCCCGTGCATCCCCGGCATGCCGAGGTGCTGTTCATGCGAATCCGGGAATGCGCCGCGCGCCATGAGCGTCGTCACGACCGGAACCCCGGTCTTCTCGGCGAGCGCGAATAACTCTTCGGAGGCCTCCGCCCGGATCACTCCTCCCCCAACATAGAGCACCGGTCGCTTCGCTTCGGCGATGAGTTTCGCGGCGGCCTGCACTTGCTTGCCGTGGGCTTTCATGACCGGGCGGTACCCCGGCAGGTCGATGGCGGGCGGCCACACGAACGGCGCGCTGTTCTGTTGCGCATCCTTCGTGATATCGACCAGAACCGGCCCAGGGCGGCCCGTCGTCGCGATGAGGTACGCCGCCGCGAGTGTCGCTGGGATGTCCTCAGGTCGCGTCACGAGGAACGAGTGCTTCGTAATCGGCATCGCAATGCCGACGATGTCGACCTCCTGGAACGCATCCGTGCCCATCGAGGTCGAGAAGACCTGGCCCGTGATGGCCAGGAGCGGCACAGAATCCATGTGCGCATCCGCGATCGCCGTCACGAGGTTCGTGGCGCCCGGGCCGCTCGTCGCGATCGCAACGCCGATCTTTCCCGTGGAGGACGCGTACCCTTCTGCGGCGTGCCCGGCTCCCTGCTCGTGCCTCACGAGAATGTGCCGGATGTTCGTGGAGGACATGAGCTCGTCGTAGAACGGCATGATCGCGCCGCCGGGCAGCCCGAAGACGTCCTTGATCCCGAGGTTCTCCAGTGAGCGCAGGATCGCGCCGGATCCGGTCAATATCTCCGTCTTCGCGGTGCTCGTCGCTTTCGCCGCGCCCGCCGCTTTCTTCGGCGGCACGAGCGAGTCGGTCGCTTTCGGCTTGGTTGGCACGGGCTTCGATTCCGTGGGCATGGGTTGAGTGTCCTTTGTGGTTGTCCGCTGCTGAGATTCCTGGCTGAGACCTTCTGGCGCTGCGACGGCGCGCGGTCACCCGGTGATCGCGCCCTCCGCGGCCGAGTGCACGAGCTTCGAGTACTTCGCGAGAACGCCGCGCGTGTAGCGCGGGGGAAGCGGGGCCCAGCCGTTTCGGCGAGCCTCAAGCTCGGTGGGCTCGACCACTAGGTCGAGCGAACGAGCTGCGATATCGACCCGTATCAGATCACCATCGCGCACGAAGGCGATGGGACCTGCATCCACCGCTTCGGGAGCTATATGGCCGATGCACAGGCCGGTTGTGCCGCCTGAGAATCTGCCGTCCGTCAAGAGTAATACATCTTTTCCGAGCCCCGCGCCCTTGATGGCGGCGGTGATGGCGAGCATCTCCCGCATCCCGGGGCCGCCCTTCGGCCCTTCGTAGCGGATCACGATGACGTCGCCTTCCTTGATTGCCCCTTCCGTGAGGGCGTCCATCGCCGCGCGCTCGCGTTCGAACACGCGCGCGGGACCCTCGAACACCTCGAGGTCGAAACCGGCGGTTTTCACGACCGCGCCCTCCGGGGCCATCGAACCGTGCAGGATCGTAATGCCTCCCGTCGGGTGGATGGGGTTGTCGAGCGTGCGGATGACTTCGCCGTCCAGCGGCTCCGGGTTGATCTCCGCGAGATTCTCGGCCACCGTCTTGCCGGTCACCGTGAGGGCGTCGCCGTGGAGGAGTCCGGCATCCAGAAGCGCCTTCATGACGACGGGAACTCCGCCGTGGCGGTCCACGTCGTTCATGACGTACTTGCCGAACGGCTTGAGGTCGCCGATGTGCGGAGTCTTGTCGCCGATGCGGTTGAAATCAGCGAGCGTGAGGTCGACATCCGCTTCGCGCGCGATCGCGAGCAAGTGCAGAACGACGTTCGTCGAGCCCCCGAAAGCCATGGCGACGGCGATCGCATTCTCGAACGCCTTCATCGTCAGGATGTCGCGCGCAGTAATTCCGAGCCGGAGCATATTCACGACAGCCTCGCCGCTGCGGTGCGCGAAATAGTCGCGGCGACGATCCGCCGCGGGCGGTGCCGCCGACCCCGGGAGGCTCATGCCGAGAGCTTCCGCAACGCTCGCCATCGTGTTCGCGGTGTACATGCCGCCACAGGCGCCTTCGCCTGGCACGATCGCGCACTCGATGCGATGCGCGTCAACTGCGGACATCTTTCCGGCCTTGACCGCGCCCACCGCTTCGAATGAGTCGATGATCGTGACGTCCTTTTCCGTGCCGTCGCTCAGCTTCACCCAACCGGGTGCCGTGGAACCTGCGTAGAGGAACACGGAGGCGAGGTCGAGTCGTGCTGCGGCCATGAGCATGCCGGGGAGGGATTTGTCGCAACCTGCGAGCAGCACGGAACCGTCGAGGCGCTCCGCCATCATGACGGTCTCCACCGAATCGGCGATCACTTCGCGCGACACGAGGGAAAAATGCATGCCTTCGTGGCCCATGGCGATGCCGTCGGAGACGGAAATCGTGCCGAACTGGAGCGGGTAACCGCCACCGGAGTGCACGCCCTCCTTCGACGCCTGCGCGAGGCGATCAAGGCTCAGGTTGCACGGGGTGATTTCGTTCCACGAACTCGCAATGCCGATCTGGGGTTTGTCCCAGTCTGCATCGCCCATGCCGACGGCACGCAGCATTCCGCGCGCAGTCATGGCCTCGACTCCGTCGGTGACGACGCGCGAACGTGGTTTCACATCATGCTCAGGCATGCCTTCGAGTCTAGAACTTCCGCGCTACGGGGTTCTCTGGTGGTAGGTCGTCCTACTAGTCTGCGCCTCCGCCAGCGTCCGACAGCGCTCGCTTGCGCACGGTGACGAGCTCCGCGAGAAGCTCGGACACCTCGGCCGGGTCGGAAATTCGGAACTGTGCCGCGGTTTCTCCAGTGCCGACTTTGATTCCCACATCGCCGGCTTCAAGGACGCGGAACCCGTCTTCATCCGTCACGTCGTCCCCGATGAAGAGAACCGCGGATGCGGCGGTGAGTTCCCGGAGCCACTCGAGTGCTTTCCCTTTGTCCGCAGCGCGCACCGTGAACTCCAGAATGTCCTTGCCGTACCGCTGGGCAATGCTCGCGGAACCCGTGAGCGCGCGAACCGCCGCGAGCGCCGCAATGCGGGCCAGCTCGGCATCGGCGGGCGAGGAGAGCCTCGTGTGCAGTCCGCACCCTGACGGTTTCCGCTCCACTCGGGCGCCGGCGAATCGGGAAGCCACGTCCTCGACGGTCCTGCACAACGTTCCGAGGAGCGCGGTCTCCTCCGCGGTGAGAGTTGGACCGCTTTCCTTGCCCTCGACGAGCGACTCTGCGCCGTGCGAGCCGACCAGGATCACCTCCGGGGGTACGCGAACGACAGCCTGCAGGCCGGCAAGGTGCCGGCCGGACACGAGTGCGACGGTCGTCGACGGCAATTGCGCAAGCGTGCCGACCGCGTCGGAGGCGAGCGGCAATGCTCTCGCGGTGGCCGGGTCATCCACGGTGGGAGCCAGCGTGCCATCGAAGTCGACGGCGACGAGAAGCGTCGCGGCAGTGGCGATGCGCACTGCGGCGTCGCGCGCCTCGGCACGAGCCTGGTTTGTCATTTCGCATCCGACTGGCGGTGCGCCGTCAGCGCGTCCAGAAAACCGTTCGACCACTTCTCGACATCATCCTCGAAAACCCGTTTGCGCATGCTCCGCATCCGCAGCGCACGCTCGCTCGGCGGCATCTGAATCGCGGACATCATGGCGTCCTTCATTCCGTCGATGTCGTGCGGATTCACGAGGACCGCGCGCTTCAACTCGTCCGACGCCCCCGCAAACTCCGACAGAACGAGCGCGCCGTCGTTGTCGAAGCGGCTCGCGACGTACTCCTTCGCCACGAGGTTCATGCCGTCCCGCAGCGCCGTGACGAGCATGACATCGGCGGCGAGGTACAGAGCGACCATCTCTTCTCGCGGATAACTGTGGTGGTGGTAGCTGATGGCCTGGTGGCCGATTGCCGAATACTCGCCGTTGATCCGCCCCGCCGTGAGTTCGATCTCGTCGCGAAGGTCCATGTAGCTCTTGACGCGTTCCCGGCTCGGGCTCGCGACCTGCACGAGGATGACGTCCTCGGGTTTGATCCTGCCTTCGGCGAGTAACTCGCCGTAGGCGAGCAGTCGATGCCGGATGCCTTTCGTGTAGTCGAGCCGGTCGACGCCGAGCATGATGGTTTTCGGGTTGCCCAGGTCGGCGCGGATCTCGTTCGCGCGCGCGCGGATGTCGTCGCGATGCGAAGTGGTCCTGAAATAGTGCGCGTCGATCGAGATCGGGAACTTTTTGGCCAGAACCATTCTTGTCGGTCCGACGTCCCTGATCGGCCCCGCGGCGCGACGTCCAGGGTTCGGGTCGGTCAGCGGCACCGCGATGTGCTGGCCTTTCGTGGCAAATCCTTTGAGCCTGCGAACCGCTTGCGCGAAGTTGCCGGCGTCCGCTTCGCGCTGGAATCCGACGACGTCCGCGCCGAGCAGCCCCTCGATGATGTGGGTGCGCCACGGCAATTGGGAGAACAGCCCATAGGAGGGGAACGGAATGTGGTTGAAGAAACCGATCGTGAGATCCGGTCGCGCCTCGCGAAGAAGTTTCGGCACGAGCTGCAACTGGTAGTCCTGCACCCACACGACCGCTCCACGATCCGCGACTTCCGCGGTTCTCTCCGCAAAACGGAAATTCACGGTCTTGTACGCGTCCCACCACTCGCGGAGGAACTCGGGAACGGCGATGACGTCGTGGTACAGGGGCCAGAGTGTTCCGTTGGAGAAACCTTCGTAATAGTCCGCGACTTCCGACTCGGAGAGCGGAACAGGAATGAGGCTCATCCCTCCGGTACTGAACGGCTCCAGTTCGAGGTCCGCGCGACCGGGCCACCCCACCCAGGCGCCTTCGTGGCGGTGCATGACAGGTTCCAGCGCCGCGACCAGACCGCCCGGGGATTGCGCCCAGGCCTGGTTTCCGTCACGATCCACGACGCTGTCCACAGGCAAGCGGTTGGAGACGACGATGAAGTCGTATTTTTGCTCGGAACTGACTGATCTCTGTGACATTGGTGTGCGGTACTCCTGCCCACTCGTCACGTTAGCAGCAGAATCTGCGCGGGCCCCGGACGCACCGTCCCGGCCAATCTCGGCAAAGCCCCCTAGACTGGCCACACATGATTCGCATTGGAATGAGCACGTCCGCCGTTTATCCGCTGTCTCCGGAGAACGCGTTCCGCCTATCCAGGCTCGCCGGTTTCGATGGCGTCGAGGTCATGGTGACGAACGACGAAGTGACGCAGGATGCTCGCGCGCTCCTCGAACTTTCCGAACGCTACGAGCAGCCCATCCTTTCGATTCACGCACCCGTGCTTCTGCTCACCCATTTCGTGTGGGGCCGCGATCCGCGCGTGAAGCTCGAACGATCGGCAGAGCTCGCGCGGTCGGTGGGCGCCTCCACCGTCGTCGTGCACCCGCCGTTTCGCTGGCAGGCGCAGTACGCGCGCGACTTCCTGCGCATTGTGCGGGAGACCGCCGCGACCTACGACGTAGAGATCGCGGTCGAGAACATGTTCCCGTGGAAGGTTGCCAGGCAGAACCTGAAAGCGTATTCGCCCAGCTCCGATCCGACGACCATGGATTGCGACGCCATGACGCTCGACTTCTCGCACGCCTCCCTGTCCGGTCGCGACTCTTTGGAGCTCGCTCTCGCGATGGGCCCGAAGCTGCGACACGTCCACTTGTGCGACGGCTCGGGATCGATGGACGAGGGCAGGATCTTCGACGAGCACCTTCTGCCCGGGCACGGCAGCGAACCGGTCTCCGCTGTGCTCGAGTACCTCGTGCAGCAGGGCTGGGAGGGTTCCGTCGTCGCCGAGATCAACACGCGCAAGGCGAGGAATGAAGCCGAACGCCTCGAAATGCTGCGAGAGACGCTCGCGTTCGCACAAGCTCACCTCGGCACGGCGCGGCGCGGCTACTTCTGGCATCCGCACCCGCCGGATGTCGTCGGAGCGTTCCGGCGTGCCGGACGACGGGCGCTCGCCGCGTTTCGCTCAGCGGGCTAGCGCGGGCACAAGTCCGAGCGCTTTCGCGCGGCGCGTCCGCCGGATCGCGACGAGCCCCACGAGCACGCTCGCCACTCCGAACAGAGCGAGCACTGCCGCTGCTCCGAGAACCTGGCTCAGTGCACCACCCGCGATGATTCCCTGCATCCCGGAAACACCGTACGTGAGCGGCAGCAACGGACTCACCCACTGGAACGGGGCCGCAAGCACCTGCACGGGGTACAGCCCGCCCGTCGCCGTCACCTGAACGGCGAGCACGAAGAGTGAGGCCACGAGGCCGGCGCGCCCCAGCCCGATCGTGAGCAGGTAGTGGAATGCCGTGAACGCCGCGGCCATGAGCAGTGAGAACCCGAGCGTGGCAGGCACAGCAGTCCAGCTCACACCGACCACGGTGTGCAACAGGGCGACAAGCAGCACAGCCTGGGCCGCCGTCACCATGGTCGCCCGGGCGAGCACGTCGAACACGAGCCGGCCGTTCCCTGCGGTCGACACGAGTTCGCGTCGATTGGCCGGGCGCATCACGAGGAATACGGCGAGAGCTCCCACCCACAGTCCGAGTGGAATGAAGAATGTGGCGATGGATTGCCCGACTCCGGAAACTTCGTTGTCGCGCGTCACCGTCACCGAGACCGGGCTCGCGGCGACCGCGGCCGAGGTTGCCGCCGCATCGCCATCCGTCGCCGGCACTTGCGCCGCACCCGCAGCGAGGCCGTTCGCGAGCTCTGTGGCGCCGACAGCGAGTGACTCGGCACCCGCCGACGCGTCCCATGCGCCACCGGTCAGGCTTGCGAGCCCGGACGCGAGGGAAGTTGCACCGGAACGCAGGCCGGCTGACTCCGCCGCGAGTTGGGCTGCGCCCGCAGCGCTCTGGGATATCCCCGTGCCCACTCCGGCTACAGCTCCATTCGTTTGCGCAGCGAGGGTGGCTCCGCCGGCCGCGGCGCCGCTCAGTTGCGCGCTCAACGCATCGACCGTCGCAAGTGCGGCGGCATCGCCGGGGTTCGCTTGAAGAGTGGCATTCGCCGCGGCGAGCTGGGACGCGAGTGCCGAAACCGATCCGGTGAAGTTCGTCACCGCGGCGCTGACGCCGCTGAGTCCCGTTGCACTCGCATTCAATTGCGCGAGCCCCGAACTCAACTCGTCGACACCGAGCGTGTACTGGCGGACTCCCGACGAAAATTCGGTCGCTCCGTTGCGCGCGGAGGCCACTCCCCCGGCGAGCGTGGTGAGTCCGCTGCTCAGCTCGGTTGCGCCCCCGGAAATCGATTCCGCCCCGGTCGCGGCATCGCCGAGCGATGCGCCTAGTTGCCCGATGCTTGAGTAGACGCCTTCGATGTACTGCGCCGTGATGGTCGTGCCGAACGCGTTCGCCATCGACTCGCCGACAGTTTTTGCAAGTGCGCCGGTGACGTAACTGTGCGCGTCGTCGGTCGTGATCGCCAGATCCGCGCGCGTCGGGTTGTCCGTCGTGAGCGACAGGATCGACTTCGAGAAGTCGTCCGGAATCACCAGGACCGCGTAAACCTCCCCCTTCGCGAGTGCGCGCTTTGCGCCGCTCTCGTTCGTGACGAGCCAGTCGAAACCTTCGCTTCCGCCCGTGAGTTCGGTCACGAGTTGGCGGCCGGCGAACACGGGAGAGGGGGTTCCGTCCTCGCCCGTCATGTAGATGAGCGTGTCGTTATTGACGATCGCCGCCGGGATGCGGTCGATGGCTGTGTCCGCTTGCGCGAGCGCTCCGACGAACAGACCAGCGAACGCGAGCGGGACAAGAACGACCGCCGCGATGCCGAATGGTTTCAACCAGGGCGTGCCTGGGCGTCTGCTCCACTTTCGGCGCAGTGCGCCGCGTACCCGAGTCGGGGTGTTCATGAGGTGCTGCCTTCCGTGAAACCTGCGGTGCTGGAAATTTCGTGACGTGCGCCGGATCCGGGTTGGCTGTGTGCCAACTCGATGGCCCCCAGATTCAGCCGCACAAGGTTGCGACCGGGAATTGCTGTCGGCGCCATGGGGAGAGCCGAGCCGACCACGATCGTGGTAGCCCGCGGGGCAAGCGACGCGAGCGCGTTGAGGAACTCCCGCTCCTCTTTCGCATCGGCGAACGCTTCCGGTACATCGAACATCGCGACCGCTGGAGTCTCTGCGAGCGCGACACTCGCGAGCGCGATGGCCCGCTCGAGGCGCGGCAAGCTCCGGATCCCCACGTCCGCGCTGATCGGGATGCCCCCGCGCGAAGCAACCGCTTCGGTCACGCGTGCGAGCCACTCCGCGGTCACTCTGCGCGTCAGCCACGAGCGGTACCACGGGAGGGTGACGCTCAGCCGCTCGGCAACCAGTTCGCGCCAACTCGGGTCTCGCCAGCCGACGCCGCCCGATTCCCGTTCCACGCTGCTCGTCTCCGTGCCGCCAACATCGATCATGGCGACGCGGCGTGCGACTCGGTCGTGTTCGGATGGCAACGGGTGCCCGGCGACCTGGGCCCTCCCTCCCGCGACGGCGAGCCGTCCGGCGAGAGTCGCGGCGAGCATCCTGCGGTCAGCCGCGGGTCCGCTCGCCAGCAATACGGCGCCCTGCGGTACCTCGAACGTCAGTGGGCCAACCCGGGGGCCATCGACACCGGCCTCGGCTCCCGCAATGAGACCATCCGCTGTGATGGCGATCCCCTGTTGCTCTCGAGACCAGGCGGAGGCGGCGATGTGCTCGCGCAGGCTTTCACCCTCGATGTCGACGTTCGGCAGCAGACGGCCGAGCCAGGCCGGCATCCACCACGCCGCCCTGCCCATGAGCGCCATGAGCGCTGGGCCGAGCGTCATGCGCACGAGGAATGCGTCGAACGCGATGCCCGTCGCGAGTCCCAGGGCGATGGGCTTGATCATGCCGGAGCCTTCCGGCACGAACGCGAAGAAGACGAAGAACATGATGAGCGCTGCGGCGGTCACCACACGGGATGCGTTCGCGAACCCGCGCGGAATCGCGGCTTTCGCATTGTGACTGCTGGTGCCTGTTCCGTGCACGAACTCTTCGCGCATTCCGGAGACGAGGAACACTTCGTAGTCCATGGCGAGTCCGAACAGCACCGCCATGAGCAGGATGGGCATGAAGCTGAGGATCGGGCCGGCGCTTTCGAGCTGGATGAGGTCGCCGAACCAGCCCCACTGGAATACGGCGACCGTCACCCCGAATGCCGCGACGACGGACAGCAGGAATCCGAGTGCCGCCTTGATGGGCACGAGCACGGATCGGAACACCATCATGAGCAGCACGATGGACAGCCCTACCACGATGAGTCCGAATGGCATGAGCGCGTCGCTCAGCCGAGTCGAAATGTCGATCCCAACCGCGGTCATTCCGGTGACCCAGATCGGTGTCCCATAGGTCGATTCGATGCCCGGCGCGAGGTCGCGGATGGCCTGCACGAGTTGTTTGGTTTCTTCGGCATCGGGAGCGCTCGCCGGGACGACCTGGATGATCGCCGTGTCGAGCCCAGCGTCAGGAAGCCCCTGGCTCACCCACTCGACACCGTCCACGCCGCCGATCTTCGCGGCGATTGCGTTCAGGTCGTCGAGGATGTCCGTCGTCTGCGTGATGTCGACCGCGACGATGAGTGGGCCGTTATAGCCGGCGCCGAACCCTTCGGTCACGAGGTCGTACGCTTCCCGCTGCGTTGAACCGGACGGCTCGGAACCGCCATCCGGGAGACTCAGCTGCAGTGAGAGCGCCGGGATTGCGAGCACTCCGAGGATGGCCACGACGCTCACGGATGCGATGATCGGATGCTTCAACACTGCGGTCACCCAGCGCACGCCCATGCTCGGCTTTCCGCCCACGGCCGCGGCGAGCGCGCGTTTCGCCGCGCGCGACGCTGGTTTCGGCCGTAGCCGCTCCCCCGCGAGGCCGAGAAGGGCGGGCAGGAGGGTTGTGGCGACTCCGATGGCGACGAGTACCGCGAAGGCGGCGCCAATCCCCATGACGCTCAGGAACGGGATCCCCACGACGAGCAGCCCGAGCAGCGCAATGATGACGGTCACCCCGGCGAACACGACCGCGCTGCCGGCGGTGCCGACCGCTTTGGCCGTGGACTCTTCCACATCGTCTCCTGCCGCCAATTGGTTTCTGTGGCGGGACAGGATGAACAGCGTGTAGTCGATGCCGACCGCAAGGCCGATCATGAGCGCGAGGAGCGGCGCCGAACTGGAGATCGTGGTGAACGCGGATGCCGCCGTGATGCCGCCGATGACAATACCGACGCCGATGAGCGCGCTGAGCAACGGCATTCCTGCCGCGAGCAACGAGCCGAAGGTGATGATGAGCACGATTCCGGCGAAGATGACTCCGAAGACTTCGGTGACGGTGATTCCGAAGTTCGTATCCTGGAACACCTGGCCGCCGAACTCGACGCGCAGGCCCGCATCCTCGGCGATCGCAGCGGTCGCGGTGAGTTCGGCGAGGGTTTCCTCCGTCACTTCGGTCGATGCGCCGTCGAACTGGACGCGCGTGATCGCCATCGTTCTGTCGTCGCTCACCTGTTTGCCCGCGTACTCGTCGAACGGTGTCGTCGCCGAGCTGATGCCGGGCACGTCGCGGATCGCGGCGGCCATGCGTTCGATCGCGTTTTCATACGCTGCAGCGGTGATCTGCCCACCGGCCGGCGCGACGAGGACGACTTCGGCATTCGCTCCCGCTACTTCGGGAAACACCGCCTCGAGGCGGTCGAGCGCCTGCTGCGACTCGGTGCCGGGGATTGCGAAGGATTCCTGCGATTGGCCGCCGAGGGCGAATCCGCCGCCGAGTATGGCGACGAGGAGCACGAGCCACGTGGCGATGATCCGCCACGGGCGCTGGAATGAGAACCGGCCGAGCCGGTACAGGATTGTTGCCACTGCCTAGTCCTTAGGTTTCACGGGTCCGAGGAGTTCGCCGAGGATTCCGACGAGCACGGTTCTCGTCTCTTCGCGCGGGGTGGGATCGAAGCCCATGGTGCGTTGGGAGGCGAGCATGTAGGCGGCACCGCCGAGCGCGACGCCGAACCGCATGAATTCCTCTGTCGTCGTGGTGATCGTGAAGAAGTATTCGGCGAGTCGTCGAACGGCCGCGTTTCCGGCCTCGACTATCGGTACTTCGACGAGCGATGGCCCCTGGTTGATGAACAGGTTGACTTCGAGCGTGTGGTCCAGGAGGAAGTCGACGAACTCTTCGATGAAGCGCGTGCGTGTCGCCCTCGTGCGCGGTCGCGATTCGAGTCCGTCGAGGATCGTGCTGAGCGCGGCGATGGCGGGCTGCACGGCAGCGGCGAGGAGCGCGTCCTTCGAGTCGTAGTGGTAGAGCACGCTCGATTTGGACAGCCCGGCAAGTTCCGCGATGCGGTGCAGTGACGTGGCCGCATATCCTGCCGTCGCGAACTCGTCGAGCGCGATTGTTCGCAGTTCTTCTGCTGTGGTGGACATGCTTCCACGCTACCTGACCGATCGGTCAGAAACTGTCCGATCGGTCAGTTTGTGGGCGAACTCTCAGCAATGCGGGAGTTGATATGGAGCCGGGCAAGGCACTGGACGCCGTTGGCGAGCCGCGACCGCGTTAGCCGGTTCGGCGCCGGCGGAGATGCTCGATGAGCGGGCTTTTGGTTTTCAGGCAGATCGGCGTCTGGTCTGGGTCGATGGCGCGCGGCGGCGTGAGCCAGTACTCGGATCCGCGCCGCCCGATCTCCCAGTGATTGTTGTGCAACTGGAGATGGTGAAATCGGCACAGGAGTACGCCGTCGGCGATGTCCGTTTTTCCGCGATCGCGTTTCCACTGCCGGATGTGGTGGGCTTCGGTGAAGGCCGGCGGTCGATCGCACCTTGGCCAGATGCATCCGCCGTCGCGCACGGCGAGAGCCTCTCGCTGACGTCTGTCGAACAACCGGCTCGACCGGCCGAGATCGAGCGGGTTGCCCTCGCAATCGACTTTCACTTCGACGGCGTTTCCGTCGCAAAGGCTGCGCTCCACGGTTGCCGCAGACACCACCTCGCCGTTGCCTTCGAGCACACCGAATCCCCTGGCACCCGAGTCGACGGTCGTGACGATCTTCACGAGCGTTCCCATTTTCGGATGCATCGTGGCGGGGTCCACGGAGGACCCAAGCTTCACAAGTTCGAGCAGTCCGTCGAGCGCAAGCCGCTCTGTCGTCCGCGGATCGTCGACGATTGCCTGCGCACGTGCGATGTCGTCCGTCCGCGTGAATCGCGGTCCGCCACGGCGCGGGCTCGTGAACGGGTCGAGCGCAGTATTGAGGACCGCAGCGGACTCAGGGTCGAGCTGGCCGCTCAAGCGCCACATTCCGTCGGGCTGGGGAGAGAGTTTCAGTCCGCCTCGTTCGTAGTGCTCGCTTTCCCTCGACTGAATCCCGTCGAGATCCAGGAGCTCGCGTTCGATGCGCGCCGCCTTGAACAGCCGATCCGGACTGAATGTCGAACATTCCCGGAGAAGTCGCTCCGCCAATTCGGCGAGCACCAGGACGGTGATTGCTTCGGTCGGCTCTCCGAGCCCGCGCCGCAGCGCGTCAGCACCATCCACGCTGAGGCGACCGTGGGCGAGCGCGTCGCTGATGGGCGCATCCCACGGCAGTTCCACCGGCGCTCCGCCAACCTGGGTGATGCCGGACTCCAGCAGCTCTCGCGCGGCCTCGGCCTCGCCGAGCGCCGAACCCACCGCAATGAGTTGCCCCGCCTCGCGCGCCGTGACGTTGCCGACGTGCTGCAGAAACTTCTGGGGCGATGCGAACCCGTTGCGGGCGGCGAGCCCCGAGTGGCCGAATTCCCGGCGCGACCGCCGGGCGACCTGCGCTGCGTGCTGCGCCTTAACGAGCCCGAATGCTTTCTCGTGCGCTGCGATCACGCTCGCGAGCTCGAGCAGGCGCTCGTCGGACAGCGCCTCGTAGTCGGAAACATCCGCGCCAAACCGCGCGACCGCACTGGCGGTCTCGACGAGCGTTTGTGCGAATGTTGACATGCATCTATTTTCCCAAGCCCGAATGAATGTCCACAAGCGGTTTCCCAAAGTGGTGGAGAAAAGCTTTCCACAGGGCCTATTTGGGAGAAGAGCCGGCCCTCACTCGCGCACCCCGAGCAGCCGCCGAACCTCGTCATCCGAGGTTTGCGTGAAGTCCTCGTATGCCTGCCCGACCGCCCAGAACTGTTCGGGCACGCTCACGCACACGACGCGGTCCACGAGCGACTCGAATTCGGCCAGCGTGTCTGAGGGGCCCACGGGCACGGCGATCGTGACGGATGCCGCCCCTGCGGGTTCGAGCGCCAGGACCGCTGCGTGCATGGTCGAACCTGTCGCGATGCCGTCGTCGACGAGGATGACATCCTTTCCACGCACATCCAGCGGAGCCAAACCGGCCCGATAGAGTTCCTGCCGGCGATCCAGCTCGATCCGTTCGCGCGCGGCCACCTCGTCGAACCGCCGCCGCGCATCCGCACCAACCGACCCGAGCACCGCATCGTTGCGCAACGTCACGACGGATCCGGCAATCGAGGCGATCGCGCCCATAGCGAGTTCGGCGTGGCCGGGCACGCCGACCTTGCGCACGACGATCACATCGAGCGGCACGCCGAACGTGGCGGCGACGACGGAAGCAACTGGCACTCCCCCGCGCGGGAGGCCGAGCACGATGGTGCGCGATCGGTCGGAATCGACAACATCGAGTTCGACAAGCTCGGCGGCGAGCGCCCGCCCTGCCGCCTCGCGATTCGAAAACCGTCGTTCCATGCATTCAGCCTATGCGTCGCCTGTGTATCGCATCTGTGACGCCGCTGCTGCCGTCCAGACGCGGTAGCGTTGACTCGTGCGAAAGTTCATTTTCAGCGGCACGATGCTCAGCGCCTTGTTCGGCGGATGGAGCACGGTGCAAGCGACGCGCAAGGGGCCTCGCGACTGGCGACTGGCGCTCATGTGGGTGGTCTGGGGGCTGACCGTCGCCATTGCAGTGGGCACTGTTCTCAAAGAGCAGGACATCGAGGAGTTAGAGGAGTAAGCATGTTCGGTTGGGGCTTTGGACACGGATTCTTTTCCATCATGGGCGGGATGTTTTTCGCCATGATCTGGATGCTGTGCTTCATCATTGCGGTCGCCATCATCTTCCTGCTCGTGCGATTTCTGCTGATCGGCACTCGTGCGGCGCAGCTGTATGTCGCGAAGAACGAGCCGCCGCGCCCGGTTGCGCCGACACCGCCGACGGCTCCGGCAGCGCCGGTAGCCAAGACTGCTCCCGCTGCCGCGGCACCGGCGGCAACCCCGGCGGCATCAGCTGCCGCAGCTCCTGCCGCAAAGCCGGCGGCGAAGCCCGCCACGAAGCCGGCCGCCAGGTCGGCCTCAGCGGCGAAGGCTCCGAGCAAGCCCGCTCCGAACGTGCCCCGCACTCCGAAGGTGCAGGCAAAGGGCACGCAGAAGGCTGCCCCGAAGAAGCCGTAGGCATCCTAGGATGGAGTCATGAACGGTATCGGCTTCGTCATTTCTTTCGCGCTCTTCGTCCTGGGGCTCTACCTCATGGGCATCGCCTTCGATGTTGCCGAGAACCTGGGTCTCGTGACGTTCGCGGGCGGACTGCTCGCGGTGTCGGCGGGAGTGTTCATCCCGGTGCACATCATGCACCGCATCGATCGCTGAGCCGCGAACTTCGTGGTACACCCCCCGGGACTTGAACCCGGAACCCACTGATTAAGAGGTTTCAGGGCCGAGGGGCAGCCCGGGCCACTGAGGGAAATCGGCGTAGTTACTGGGCGCGCAATCACGGGAGACCGGCGGACACCGAGGGACACCGACGGATATCGGCGTGGATCCGAAGTGTGGAGGGGTTCCGCCGAGGGGTCGTCAGGCCTTCGGCACGCGGACTGCATCCGGGTGCTTCTCCAAGTAGGCGTCGATCTCGGCTTCGATGAGGTCGAGCACGGTATCGAGTCCTGTCACCCTCTCGGCAACGTCCCTGCCGGGTGAGGCGGCAACGTAGCCGTCGCCGGTCTCATTGGTGATGAAGCCGTAGATGCCAACGCGGTCGAGGTACGTGTCCGTGAGGTCCCTCGCCTGATCGACCATGTACTTGAGCTCACCAAGCGTTCGCAGCCGTCCGGCCCAGATCGCGTACACCCTCGGGGCTGCACCGCGCCGCCACTGATCCCAGTTCCTGATCTTGGGGTCGTCCTTGGACTGGAACAGCTTGAGGTCGGTGGCCTGAAACTTGAGCTCTTTGCGACGGTTGGTCCAGTCGTTGCGGATCGACCGAGCTTTGCGTGACCCCTCGGGCGGCGATCCCGAAATCTTGGACTCGCAGCACACGATCGGGTCTTGCGCGACGCCTCGGTCCGGCGTCGGCCATGCAATGTCGATCTGATGAAGCTGCGAGTACCCCTGCACCTTCCCGCGAGGAGCGAGCGTGCTGGAGGTCTTGTTGCTCAAGATGAGCGAGAGCACGTCGGAGAACCGGTCGCCCTTGCCCCGGTACATGCCTGCGGCCAAGTCGGACTTGGAAAGCTCATCAGCGTTCTTGCGGCGGGGTGCACGCGGGATGACCTCCTCGGTGCGGTGGGTATCAACCGACCAGAGCCACGCGAGGAAGTCCGACTCGATGTCACGGAAGCGCTTGATGTTCTCGTCTTGGATGCGGTCCGAGAGGGCAATGAAAAGCTCGCCGGGGTTCCCAACCAGCTGCTCTAAGCGGCGCTGGTCAATCGGGTCTTCAGACTGAGCCATTCAGTCATTCTGCACGACGCAAGCGACGTTCTCTCATTGTGCGCGCCGCTCCGAGCAATTGACTTATCTCGTCAATTCCAAGGCCAGCGCCAACGCCGAGCACGGCCACGTCGACACGCTTCGCCACCTCAGTCCACCGACCGCTTTGTAGCTGCCTGTCCAATGTCGCCTTCTGGGGCTTCAGCTCCGCCCATGCCCGCTCCATGACCTCGACCGACGGCAGGGGTAGGGACGCGGCTTCGCGAGGCTCCATCTTGAGAATCCCGCCGCCGTACGATCGCCCGTTGATCTCCGCACCCAGCATCGTGACTGAATTCAGGCACATAAAGGGAAGCGCCTCGGATGCAATAGCGGGGGCCTCAGAGTTGAGCCGAACCCCGTGCATTGAGTTCAGGAATGCGACCTTCGCCTTGTTGGAAATCAGGCGCGGGTAGTTGTGGCTCATGTATGTGAAGAAGAGGTCGGGAGTTGTCGAAACCGGCGGGCGCCACCACGGCGTACGTATCTGGCACTTGTACGCCTGATCGACCCCGAGCGCTTCGCCGAGCTGCGTGTACTCGATACGGCCCGGCGTCATGTCGTCAGGGTCGGGGCGTAGAAGCCACACACGCTCGCCCGAGTCCCGCAGGTCATTCCACTGCTGCGCCGTGAACGTTGCTCCGCGCAGGTGTCGGGTTCCGGGCGGGCTGATCTTCACGAGCTGCGACTCACCAAAGCCGTACTGCTCTCGGGTCGCGTCAGTGATCGCAAAGAACTTGTTCGCCCCGGTCACCGAGCCGAGCACGGGCGAGCCGTACTCCCCCAACGTTGTGAAGCTCTCCGCGATGACTTCGCGGTAGAGACCGCGCTGGGCGCTCGGGATGAGAATGTCTGTCCACTTGCCGCTGGCCGACGGGGTGACGTCGAGCTGTCCTGCTGGGCGAATCTGGGCGAGGTCTTCGGCGTTGTCGACGTGCCAGAGTGCGAAGGACTCGCAGCCGCCGCTGCCCTCGGCGAGGAGCAGCACCACGTCCACCAGCGCGTCCTCAAACTGCACGTGCTCGAACACCACGAGGTTGACCTGACCGAAGCGCTTCCGCAGCCACGTGCGGATTGGCTCGGCATAGCCCACGGTAAGCAACTCGGCGGGGAGCACCATTGCAAGTCGGCCCTCAGGCTTGAGGAACCCGGCAGCATGGGCAAGGCTCGCGGCCCACGATGATGCAAGACCGCTGAGACGAACGCCCTGCTTGAACGCGGCCTCGACCGACATGCGACGCGAGTCGCCGACGTGCTCTTGGTATCGGATGAACGGCGGGTTTCCCACGACTGCATCCACGAAGGGCAGCGGCGAGTCAGACACGTCCGGGGTCGGCACCGCGAAGAAGTCCGAGGCCACCAAGTGCGCGTCGAGGTTCTCGACCTCAAGGAGCCGCATGGCTTCATCTAGCGACTCTCGATGCAGGTCGATGCCGAAGACCTGCTCGTCGAGATCGCTGACCTGACGCCCTAGTGCCTTGAGTTGCTGACCCGCAGCCTGCAGGAACACTCCGTCGCCGCAGGTCGGGTCGAGCACCTTTGCGGCGGGGTCATTCTGCAACGCCCAACCAACGAGGTAGTCAGCGATTGCCGGCGGCGTGAAGAACGCGCCTCGGGCCTTCCGAAGCTCTGCGTTGTCGCCGGGCAGAAACTCCATGCTCCAACAGTAGAGCGGTGAACAGACATTCGAATGGGGCCACGCGGATCAGGCCCAACTCGTCACTATGTTCGCTCGCGAGCTTCCCGCTCGACCTGATCTTGGGGCGCGTCACGGATCGCTGCTGCGCGCTCGATGCGCACGCGCTCGCGGTCGGTTAGGGGGCGTTGGCGCCCGTCGGGCAGGCGCTCGATGCCCCGGCCCGTGCCGTACTCGCTGTGGGTGTAGTTCTCGGTCATGGTCTTACCTCCTGCCTCTAGGTTCTCCTGCGCTGGCACTCTCCCGTCGGCGGTGATGTTGCAGGCCGCCGTGCAGAGCCAACTGCACTTTGATCTGGGGTTTGCCCGAGGGTGGTTTCAAGCGGCGAGGTCGCGAAAAGGAGAAGACTAGGACCCATGATGAAGAACACTCAGGTTAGATCGGTGCCGCCCAAGCCGACGCTTATCAAGCTGCGCACCAGCATCACTACCGAGCAGAACGCCATGCTCGACCGGCTCGTGCGCAGCTCCGGCATCGCCAAGGCGGCGCTCGTGCGCGACGCGCTCGCCCGCTACGGCGAAGCTCTCGGTTCCCTGCCGGAGGGATCAGCCGCAGCCCTCACCCCGACGCGAACCGGTGGACCCGGTCTCGCATCCGATCGAAAGGAATGACCGTTATGCCTACACGTCAGCCCCGGGCCACCGCGCCCACCACACGCCGGAGCGTCGCTCCCGGTGCCGGTGTCTCCGCGCTGCGTCGCCGAGCCGCCGCCTACAGGGAGAGGGCCGACGCCCTCGAAGCGATGCTCAAGGGCGCTCAGGACCACTTCACCGACGCCTTTGCTATTGCCGACTCGCAGGTGTCTACCCGCGATCGGATCGCTGAGGCCGCACGCCGTGGCCGTCGCCTCGGAGCGAGGAGCGGACGATGACCAACCTCAACGCCCTGTCGCCGAGGCAGCTCAAGGAAGCCGTCCGCGAGGCGAGCTACCCCAATTCGCAGATTGAGCGCGAGACGATCGCCGCCGCGGACAAGGCCGCTGACGCCGTGATCGCTCGCCACGCTGGCCTTCTCCGCGAGGAGTCCGGCGAACGCATGGAGCACGGCGCGGCATTGCTGCGCGTGGCCGACGAGTTGGAATCCGCCATGCTGCACGACGTGCGCGCTCAGCTCAACCGAGGCGGAAGCCCGGGCCAACTCGCCGCCGAGTACGAGCGGATCGAGGGTGGCGTGCAGAAGATGGTGGCCGATCTTCGACAGGAAGCAGCAAAGGCCGACTTGCTGGCCGACCGGCTCGACGCTCCCGACGAGGACTACGAGCGTCTCATCGCCCGACTGCCGAGCCTCCGGCGCAGCATCCAATGGTGACGAGCAGCGAGGCGCGGCCTCGTCAGCCGCGCCCCGCCCGAGAGGAAGGTGTCTCCCGTGTCTTCAACGTCTAAGTCTCTCTCGAACGCCGAGATCACCGACTTGCCCTCATTCTGGGCGGCAATGGCAAACGCTCCGCGCGCCAAGGTGCAACCGCTCCCGAGCGACCGCGCTCGACTCGTGTCACGCCTGACGCAGATCGAGATTGCCACCATTCGCTGCGTCGTGCCGAAGCTCGCGGATGTGCCTCCGGGCTTCTCGCGACTCTCACGCGCCGCCGCATTCCTCGCAGCCTGGGAGGGGCGTGGCGTTCTCCAGTACATGTCGGGGTACCACGTCGCACGCGAGCTGACGGGCGCGCTCTTCAGCTTGCACCCCTTCAGAGGCACCCGACGCGGCCTCGAAGTGCTCGCCGACCTCGACGCCGCGAATCTCGGTGTGGAGGTCTGGTGCAGCACGCTCCGCCCGGACCGACCCGGCCTCGACAGATACGTCAGGGTCCGCCTTTCCGAGCGCCTCCACGAGCTGGCTTGACAGCTCCGACCTGCACGACCAAGATTCAAGTCCACAAGTAACACCGTTTGCTTCTGATGCGCGCCCGGGATGGGATGACCGTCAGGAATGAGCCTGTGAAGAACGACCAGTAAGGACTGCCACCGGCACGGCGACGTGATCGGCTGGAGAATGCGCAGGTCTCCCTGAGACCAAGCGGACTGGGACTTCCATTCGGCCGAGCAACGGATCCATCCGACACATCGTCGGGAGGTTTCCGGCTCGGCTTTTGTCGTCTCTGGAACCTTCCGTCAGGAAGGGCCGTTCATGGCAGCCAACACTGAGTCGATTGCACTCAGCATCGACGACATCCGCCCCAAGCTCGACTTCGACAACAAGGCCGCGTGCGCCTACCTCGGGGTCAGCCCCAAGGTGCTCGCGCGGCTCCGCGATCTCGAACTCATCCGCGCCGCGAAGGTCGGCGAGTACTGGCGCTACAAGCGCGAGTGGCTCGACGCCTACCTTGACTCGGTCACCATCGGGCGGGCCGAGTAGTGCGAGAGCTTCCGCCAGTTCTCGACAACGTGCTGGCACGGCTGGAAGGTGTCAGGTCGAGCGGCGGCGACAACTACATGGCCCGTTGCCCGGCGCACGATGACCGCGAGCCGTCGCTGTCGGTGAGCCTCAGCGACTCGGGCAAGGTGCTGCTGTTCTGCCAGACCGGAGCGTGCGACACCAAGGATGTGCTCGCCGCGCTGTCGCTCACATGGGCCGACTTGGAGCCGAAATCGCGCCTCGTGGAGAGCTACGACTACGACGACGAGGACGGCCTGCTCCGGTTCCAGGTGATGAGGTTCGAGCCGAAGACCTTCCGGCAGCGCCGACCTGATCCGTTGCATCCCGGCAAGTGGATCAACAACATGCGCGACGGTCTCGCGCCGCTGATCTACAACCTGCCGCGCGTTGCGCCCGCGCTGGCCCGAGGCGATGACGTCTACATCGTCGAGGGCGAGAAGGACGTTGCAGCGCTTTGGATGGGCGTCAGCGCGGTCGCGACCTGCAATGCGGGCGGTGCCGGTAAGTGGAAGCGAGACCACTCCGAGTTCTTCATCGGCACCCAGTCCCGTGTGGTCATCGTCGCCGACCGTGACGCGCCCGGGTACAAGCACGCGCTGTCGGTGCACGCCTCGCTCGCCGAGGTCGGTGTCGTGGCGGAGATCGTGCACAGCGCCGAGGGGAAGGACGCCGCCGACCACATCCGGAATCACGGCCTGGAGCAGTTCCTCCCGCTGTCCGTTGAGGAAGCTCGGGCGTTGGCCGGCACCAGCACTGACGCTGCATCGCCATCGACGGCTGACCACGAGGGCGAGTTCCCACTCACCGAGTTGGGCAACGCCGAACGGCTAGCGGCTCGCCACGGCGACGAGATGCGCTACCTCGCGCCAACGAGTCAGTGGCTGATCTACCGCGAGGGCCGGTGGGCGACGGACGAGCGCGGCACGGTCATGGGTTGGATGCGCGAGACGGTGCGCGCAATTCGCGACGAGGCCGCAGGGCTGGGCGACGACGAGGCCAAGCGCGTCTACGGATGGGCGAAGGCGTCGGAGTCGCGGTCGCGGATGGAGTCCGCGTTGAAGCTGGCGCAGACCTTGCCTGACGTGGCGATGCTCCCCAAGGACTTCGACCTCGACCCGGCGTTGCTGAACGTGCGTAACGGGACCGTGGACCTCCGCACCGGCACGCTGCGGGAGCACCGGCCCGAAGACCACCTGCGCCGACAGGTGCCGGTCAGTTACGACCCCGACGTGGCAGCGCCGATGTTCGAGGCGTTCATGCGCCGCGTGCAGCCCGACGGTGAGATGCGCGCATTCATCCAGCGCGCGGCGGGTTACTCAGCGACCGGCTCCACGAGCGAGCAGAAGCTTCTCTTGCTGCACAGCTCGGGACAGTCGGGGAAGTCGACCTTGGTCGAGCTGCTGTTCGACCTCCTCGGCGAGTACGCGAAGACTCTTCCTGCCGAGACGCTCGCTGTTCGCAACGGTGACCGCATCCCCAACGACGTGGCGAGGCTGGACGGCGCTCGGTTCGTTTCGGTGATCGAGTTCGATGAGACGGCGCGGCTGAACGAGCGGCTGGTGAAGCAGCTCACAGGAGGCGACACCGTGACCGCGCGCTTCATGCGTGGCGAGTTTTTCGACTTCCGGCCGCAGTGCACAATCTGGGTTTCTTCGAACCATCGACCCGTCGTCACCGGCACCGATGAAGGCATCTGGCGACGCTTCCTGCTGGTCAACTTCCCAGTGCACATTCCCGACGCTGAACGAGACGACACCCTTGGTGCACGCATCCGCGCCGCTGAGCTTCCCGGCCTCTTGCGCTGGGTGGTCGAGGGAGCGGTCCAGTGGTATCAGCAGGGCCTGAATCCTCCCGCGTCAGTACTCCGAGCCACCGCCGACTACCGCAATGACAGCGACCTCCTCGGCTCGTTCTTGGATGAGGTCTGCGACGTGGTCGCTGAGGCCGTGGTCAGCAAGGCCGACCTCTACGACCGCTATCAGGAGTGGTGCCGTGCCGGAGGCTTGCGCCCCGCAACCAAGATCGCCCTCGGGCGGATGCTGAAGGAGTACTCCGGGCTGTCCATCGCTGAGGATCGCGTCGGCAAGAACAAGGCCCACGTCTGGGTCGGCCTGCGCTTCCGCGACCTCGCTCCCGAGGTTCTTCACATCGCCCCGGTGACCTCGATTTCACCCGAGGCGGGCGGCTCGGATTCGGCGGCTCGGAATGCGTCACCGGCCCTCCGCACGGTCCGCCGACCGAAGGTGCGGTGACTGGGAATGTGCACTCTGTCGAGTCGGCGGCGGAAAGCGGGCCGCTTTTGTGTGCTGAGCCGCCACCGAGCCGCCATCCGGGCCGCCACGCCTGCCCAGTATTCATATGGGTTCTTCTGCCTTAGCGGCTTAGGCGGCTCGTTTTTTCTTCTATCCGTCTCTAAGAGAAATACCTCTAAACGAGCTACTAGAAGCGCTAAGGAATTTGCCGGGGCTAACCGGAGACAAAACGAGCCGCCGAAGCCGTGGGCTGTCGGCGAGCCACAGACCCCCATGCCGGACGGTGAGTGCAGTTGCCTCACTCCCCTCCTTGGTACGAGAGCCGTCCGGCATGGGTTCCCCAACTCTGCAATCCATGAAGGAGAAGAACGATGACCCTTGAGCCGAAGAAGCGTCGGGGTGCACCGCCGCCCACGGGACGCGAGGACCGGATGAAGAGCGGCACCCTATGTACAGCGACCCGACGTGATGGGGAGCCGTGCACCAACTACGCGAGGCTCGGGGCGACGGTCTGTCGGAAGCACGGCGGGTCGGCTCCGCAGGTCATCCGCGCCGCTCAGGTCCGCCTGCTTATGGCCTCGGATCGGCTCATGGCGCAGCTCCTCCTGATTGCAGAGGACAAGTCCGAGCCGACGCCGGTTCGCCTTGCTGCAATCCGTGACGCGCTCGACCGCGCAGGCCTCGGGGCGAAGCAGCAGATCGAGATTGAGGCGCGCGTCGAGACGTGGGAGCAGAAGGTCCAAGCTGCCGTGGTCGATTGGTCGGAGCTGGCCGAGCTGATGCCCGCTGCCGACCCCAACGTGATCGACGCCGAGCTTGTCGAGGACGAGCCTCGGGACGCGACCCTCGACGTGAGCGAGCGCCCCGACCCTCACCGCGAGGCACGGCAGGCCGAGGTCACCGCCGAGGTTGCGCGCGTTCGCCCGCAGCCCGAGGAAGCTCCGCCGTGGATCAGCGACGAGTCCGGCGCGCAGACGGCCACACGACGCGCCGACGAGCACCGAAAGCAGGCATTTGCCGCCGAAAAGACCTCCGGGGGCCTCAAGCCCCGGACGACGCGACCCCGATGATGCGCGCGCGCCACACAGAACGGTGCCGCCTGGCCACGAGGCCCACCGGCTTGGTACCCGAGGACCCTCCGAGCTTCCCGACCACGCAAGTGGCCAGCTAGTGGCGCCGCCCGTGGGCCGATCACGAGGCCGTTTGCCGAAACGTCCGTTTAGGCGTTTAACTTCTCCCCGTCGCAAGACATGAACATCGCTCACTTATGACCAAGGAGAAGTGCAACATGGCTACCAAGAAGAAGCTCGCCCCGCTCGCCGCCGACGCAGCCAAGGCGGTCACGCCGACGATGCAGACGTTCGCGGACTGGCTCACCGAGCAGACCGGGTACAAGGTCGACGCTCGTTCGGTGCAGCTCGGCTCGGCGCTGCGGGCGAAGTGGCAGGCCGAGCAGCGCGCCGAGAAGCAGGCGGCGCTCGACAGCATCACCGTGCCGGCCAAGCGCACCCGCGCTCCGCGCAAGGGTTCGACCATCGCGACCGCTGGCCACGACGGCAAGCCCGTTGTCATCGCCGAGCAGCGTCACGTTGAGGTCGCCTGATGCGCGTCATCGGCTACACGCGCGTCTCCACGGACGAGCAAGGGCGGTCGGGTCTCGGCCTGGCCGCCCAGCGGCGCGCGATCGAGGACCACGCCCTCGCGAAGGGCTGGGACGTGCAGTGGTACACGGATGAGGGCGCGAGCGCGAAGAGCCTCGACCGGCCCGCCATGCAGTGTGCCCTCGCGGCACTCAACGCGGGTGAGGCCGAGGCGATCGTCTCGGCGAAGTTGGACCGGCTCAGCCGCTCGGTCGTGGACTTCGGCACGCTGCTGGACGAGTCCCGACGCAAGACCCGCAAGAAGCACCCGTGGGGCATCGTCGTGTTGGACTTCGACCTCGACACCACGACGGCCACCGGGCGCATGCTCGCAGGCATCCTCATGCAGTTCGCCCAGTTCGAGCGCGAGCTGACCTCGGAGCGCACCGTCGCAGCACTCGCCGCCGCCCGTGAGCGCGGGGTGCAGCTCGGACGGCCTCGCACCCTGCCGCAGGCTAGCGAAGCCCGCCTGCACGCCCTCCGCGCTGAGGGTCTGACACTCGTCGCCACCGCCGAGGCTCTGAACGCCGAGGGCGTGCCGACCGCACACGGCGGACGCTGGCACGCCTCCACCGTCGCGCGCATCGCGAACCGCTCGAAGGGCGAGGCCGCTGCATGACCGACACCCTCGCTGACCTCGACCCCGAGGCAGCGGATGCGATCCGCAACCTCCACAAGCTCGGGTACTCGCCGCGACAGATCGCGACGTTGCTCGTCATCGCCGGATTCCCGGCACCCACTCCAACGCACTGAAAGGCACACACATCATGGAAGCTCTCACCACTACCGTCGGCGCTCTGCAGGTCGGCGACCGGCTCATCCTCCCCGAGTCGCCGCGTCATGACCTGCGACCCGTCGAGATCACGCGCTTGCAGCCGCTCCCCCGCTCGGGCCGTATCCGCATCTGGGTGATCTCGATCCACCAGCAGCGCTCGATGCTCTCGGCGTGGAACTACGGCGCGTTCGCCCCGGACCACGAGATCGAACAGTTGGTAGGCGAGTGAGCACGCTCAATCTGCACCCAAAGACCGAGACCGTCGCAGCCGCCACGATCAAGCCCGGCCACGTCATCCTCGAAAGCCACGAGCACCCGGCCACCGTGACCCGCGTCGCCGTCAGCAACAAGGGCTATGCGATCTATTGCAGGTACGTCTGGCAGGCGACCCGCGAGAAGGAATGGTTGCTCGGCATCTTCAAGGCGCGCGCCGCGATCGAGAAGGCGGTGCGCTGATGGCGCACTACAGGGCGGTCGCACGCGCAGGCGGGGTCGCCTACGAGGTCCGCTGGCGCGAAGGCTCCGCGTTCAAGCAGCGCACCTTCCCGACCGAGGAAGCCGCAGCCGAGTTCGTCGTGGAGTTGAAGCTGACCAAGCGCGACACCGGCTCCACGGCGCACCTAGCACGCCTCGGCAAGAGGTTCCGGGATGTGGCCGAGGACTCGCTCGCGGCGAGTGCCGCCCGGCTCAAGCCCAAGACGGCACAGGGATACGCGGACGCCTATCGGCTGTACATCTACCCCGTCTTCGGCGACCGCCGCATCAACGCGATCACGTCGATGGAGGTCGAGCGGTGGCTGGCGGATATGCAGACGAGGATCGCGCCGAGAACCGGCGAGCGCTACTCATCGGCGAGCATCCACGGCGCGTACGTCGCGCTGAGCAAGGTGTTCGCCTACGCCCTCAAGCACCGGCTCATCGCAGCGAACCCCTGCACCGTCGTGGACAAGCCGAGGATCGAGCGCAGCGAGCCGGTCTTCCTCGCGCCCGAGGAGGTGGCAGCCATCGCCGCCAAGCTGGACACCGCGCACCCGTATGGGCTGATTGTGCGGTTCGCTGCGTACACGGGCCTGCGGGCTGGCGAGCTGGCCGCTCTGCGCGTCCGGGACGTCAACCTCATGCGCCGCCATGTCGAGGTCCGCCGGACCATTCAGCGGACCAAAGGCGGCTGGACGCTCGGCACCCCGAAGTCCGCGCGCTCGGTGCGCGACGTGCCCCTGCCCGGCTTCCTCGTGCAGGAGCTGACCACCTACCTCGCCGCGCACCCGCACCGAGCCGACGGCAGCGCGGCACTCTGGCCGGGACGCCTCCAAGGTGGACACGGCGACAAGCGCAACGCGGTGGACTGGGCACGCCCGTTCGACGTGTCCTCCGTGTACAGGTACTACTTCAAGCCGACCCTCGCGAAGCTCGGCGTGCGCCCGGCTCGGTGGCACGACCTCCGGCACTTCTACGCGAGCGCCTGCGCCGCGCAGGGCATCGACATTCGCAAGGTCAGCCGGTGGATGGGCCACGCCAACATCAACACCACGGACTCGATCTACACGCACCTGTTCAACGGCTCGGCGACCGAGGATATGGACCGCCTCGACAGCCTCGCCGCCCGACCCGCAGCTGTGCCGATTCCTCGAATCGGATAGTGCACCGCCGGTAGAATTTGTGCATGGATGCAACCCTCATCATCAACATCGCTCTGATGCTGGTGACCGCGATAGGTGTGGCGGTTGCAGCCCTTCAAGCGCGCGATGCACGAAGCGCCCGCGACGAGGCGCGCGAGGCGCGAGATCAGGCTCAAGAGTACGAGCGACGGGCCGTGACTGCCTCGGAGGTCTCTGCTGGCGCTGCGCAGCGCTCGGCGACAGCTCTTGAGAAGCAAGTCGAGCTTCAGATCGCCCAAACCCCCACCGATCCGTGGAAGGTCATCCACCATGGCGGCGGGAAGTATGAGCTGAAGAACGTCACGAAACTGTCCATGTTCGCAGTGGACATCGCCGACTTGGCCGGCAGTAGCGACATCACGATCTTTGACGTCAACGCGCTCGACGAGATCGGTGCTGGGCAGTCGGCCTTCTTCGACTACTCAAAGTCGTTCGCAAGCGCAGCCCAGATAACAATGCAAGTCACGTGGGGTGACCCCTTCACGAGTGAGCGCTTCTACTGGAGGCAGACGCTCTCGTGACAAGCGAAGACCTGACAGCACTCGCCACAGCAATCGGAGTGGGCGTCTCCGCTCTATTCGGCATAGGTGGGTTGGTCGTCGGCATCATCGGTCTCGTACAGGCCGGAAGAGCGAAGACCGCCGCCAACACGGCAAACGAGTTGTCGGCAGAGGCAAACCGCCTAGTGAAGAAGGCCAATAAAGTCATCAAGGCTCAGGCGGCGCGAGACAACGAGCGATCCGACGTCGAGTGGGAGTGGCACTGGGACACCACTCACCCACAGCACGTCATCATCAAGAACATCGGCAAGTCGCTCGCCAAGAACGTCATCGCTCAGTTCTGGTTCGACGATGTGCACGATGCCAACGACAAGAATCCGCACGATGTCGAGGGTCAGGATGCGGTCACCTTGGAGATCCCAGGCCTCCGGGAAGCTCGGCGCACCGCAGCCATGATTTTCGAGGCAACGCGCATCAGCGGTTCCAACGACCCCACCCCCGCAGCCCGAACCCGACTCCGAGTGACGTGGGAAACACCGCTCGGAAACGTCGGCAAGCAGATCGGCCAGTGGGAGGTCTCCCCTCTCATCACACCCGCCGACAACCTCAATCACTTGGTCTGGTCGACCGACGAATAGAGCGACCGCCAGACACCGCCGAGGGGTTATGGAGGGGTTGCTACCTGCACTTCAGCCTGAAGCGCGAGGGAGAGTCGGCCCCGCACACAGTAAAAGGCCCGGAATCACTGGCGAGAGTGATCCGGGCCTTTAGTACACCCCCCGGGACTTGAACCCGGAACCCACTGATTAAGAGTCAGTTGCTCTGCCAATTGAGCTAGAGGTGCGCGGACCCGGTGGCTAAACCCGGGCCGACGAACAAGATTAGCATGAGAGTCAGGGGCCGGACACTCGGCCCCGCACGCCCCAAGGAGACATCATGGCCGACGCCGTAACACTGCAGGAGGGCGACATCGCCCCATCGTTCACCTTGAGCGACCAGGACGGCAATCAGGTCTCGCTCTCCGACTATTTGGGCAAGAAAGTCATCGTCTACTTTTACCCCGCCGCATCCACGCCAGGCTGCACGACCGAGGCGTGCGATTTCCGCGACAACCTGAACTCTCTTGCCTCGGCCGGATACCAGGTGCTGGGCATCTCCAAGGATGAGCTGCCCGCCCTCGTGAAGTTCAAAGCCGACGAGCGCCTCAACTTTCCGCTGCTGAGCGACCCGGGCCTCGACATCCACAAGGCGTACGGCGCGTGGGGCGAGAAGTCGCTGTACGGCAAAGCCGTGACGGGCACGCTGCGGTCGACGTTCGTGCTGGATGAGTCGGGCAAGGTTCATCTTCCGCTCTACAACGTGAAGGCGACCGGCCACGTCGCCATGTTGCGCAAGCGTCTCGGCCTGGACGGTTAGTCCGGGCCTGGGAAAGTCGAAGCGGGCTACTCCCGCCGCGTCGCCGACATCACCGAGCGCGTGAACAGCAGCGCGATCACGATTACGGCGGGCACGAGCAGGAACCACGCGATATCCTCGCGCGCGAACGCCCCCTGGAAGCTGCCGACCGCGATCGCCAGCTGAAGCACCTGCCACGTGAGCGCCGCAGCTCGGACCCACGGTTTCGCGTGCAGAGCGCCGATCCCCACGACAACAAGCCACACCCCCGCGATGATGACGAGAACCAGGATGCCGATGGCGCTCGCAAACGAAGTCGGGACGAGCGCCACGAGGTCGTACACGAGCATGCCGGCGACGAACGCGAGCACCGCGGCTTCGAAAAACAGCACGATCGCGAGCGCAATTAATAGTCGAGGCAGGGATGCGCTCGTCGCGTGCGGTTCGGTTTTGTCGTCACTCACAGGGATATCCCATCCAAACCTATTGTTTTCCCCCAACCGGTATGAGAGTCTAGTTGAGGTTGATTTGCCGCTCACAGTGGCGTGGGCATCATCCCAAGCATCGTTCTCACTCGAATCCCGAGTTCTGCAACTGTGCACTCACGCGTTCACTTTAAGGAGCACAAATAATATGGATTGGCGCGACAAAGCCGCTTGCCTCACGGCAGACCCCGAACTCTTCTTTCCGGTCGGAAACACTGGTCCTGCCGTCGATCAAATCGAGAAGGCGAAGTCGGTGTGCGCCCGCTGCACCGTGAGCGAGATGTGCCTCCAGTACGCGCTCGACACGAACCAGGACTCCGGCGTCTGGGGCGGTCTGAGCGAGGATGAGCGCCGCGCCCTCAAGCGCCGCGCCGCCCGCGCACGCCGCGCCTCCTGACTCTGACTCCCGGCCGCTAGGCTCCGCAGCGTCAACCCGCGCGACGCCGGCCTTCTCTCGCCGTGCCACGCAGCGGCAGAGTTTCCGTTAGATCGGCTTCCGCGCGCCGGGTCCTCTCGGGCTCCCCGCTTCCTGGGATTTCGTCAACCAGTTGAGCGGGATCTCGATCGTCACTTCGGTGCCGCTTCCCATGATGGTGTGCCAGTCGATGGTTCCGCCCAGTTCGCCCTGGATGAGCGTGCGCACGATCTGCGTTCCTAGCCCAGTGCCGACTTTTCCTTCTGCGAGCCCGACCCCGTTGTCCCTGACCTCCACCGTGAGGACATCGTTCGTGCGGTTCGCGATGATGTGCACTTCGCCGTCGCGTCCCGCGAGACCGTGTTCGACGGCGTTCGTGACGAGTTCGGTGAGGGCCAGAGCGAGCGGAGTCGCGTATGCACTCGGCAGTTCGCCGAAACTGCCGGAGAACGTCGGGTGCACGCGCGTCTGGTGCGACGATGCGACTTCGGCGATGAGCAGCAGCACGCGGTCGAACACGGCATCGAAGTCGACATTCTGGCTGAGCCCCTCGCTCAGGGTGTCGTGCACGACGGCGATCGCGCCGACCCTCCTCATGGCGTGGTTGAGCGAATCGCGCGCATCCTCGGAGTGCGACCGGCGGGCCTGGATGCGCAGAAGTGACGCGACGGTTTGCAGATTGTTCTTGACGCGGTGGTGGATTTCCCGGATCGTCGCATCCTTCGTGAGGAGCTCCTGTTCCTGGTGCCGCAATTCGGTGACGTCGCGGGTGAGCACGATCGCCCCGACGCGCATGCCCTCCTTTTTCACGGGGATGGCGCGGAGCGACACGGAGACTCCGCGCGACTCGATGTCGGTGCGCCACGGTGCCCGCCCGGTGACCACGAGCGGGAGCGACTCGTCGACCGCGTTCGAGTTCTCGAGCATCGCCGCCGTCACTTCGGCGAGCGACTCCCCTTCCAGTTCGCCGACGAAACCCATCCGGTTGAACGCGGAGAGCCCGTTCGGGCTCGCGAACGTGACGATGCCGTCGACGTCGAGCTTCAGGAGCCCGTCGGATGCGCGCGGAGCCCCGCGCCGTGGACCGGTTGGAGCGACAAGGTCGGGAAAATCGCCGGCGGCGACCATGGCGAACAGATCGTTCGCGCACTCGTTGAACGTGAGTTCCTGGCGGCTCGGGGTTCGCGCTTCGCTCAGGTTGGTGTGGCGGGTGAGCACGGCGATGGGTTTGTCGGTGAGTTCGGGCGACCCGGGAACCAGGCGCCGCTTGACCGGGACGGCACGCACCCTCGTGGGGGTTTCCTCGTACCAGTCGGGTGCGGAGGAGTCAACGATCGTGGATGTCGTGAACGCTTCGGAGACGAGTCCTATCCATTCCGGCTTGATCTCCTTGCCCACGAAGTCGCGGTAGAACAGGGTCGCAGCGGAGGATGGTCGGGACAGACTCACCGCGACGAATCCGCCTTCGACCGTTGGCACCCACACCACGATGTCCGCGAAAGCGAGGTCGGCGAGGAGCTGCAATTCGCTGACCAGGAAGTGCAGCCAGTCGATGTCGGCGTCGCTCGCGCGACCGTGCCGTTGCACGAGGTCGGAGAGCGTGGACACGCAACTAGCCTATGCGCCCCGCATGCCCCATGCTTGACTCATGCAGACCCACGCTCCCCGGCCGGATCGAACTCTTCTGGTCATCGTTTCCCTCATCGCGGCCGTGGCAATTCTGGCCCTCGTCGTCGTGTTCACGCGGGGGGCACCTGCCGCGCTCGACCCCGCAACACCGGAGGGGACGGTGCAGTCGTATGCGCACTACGTGATTGCCGGAGACCGCACGCACGCTCTGGAGCTGCTCACCGAGAACGTCCGCGAGAACTGCGAACGGGCCGAACCGTATGCGATGTCGTCCCTGCGGGTCACGCTCGTGTCCACGAGTGTCACGGGTGACAACGCGGTCGTGCGGGTCTCGATTGCGAGCAATTCCGGGAGTGGACCGTTCGGTGGCTCCGACTACGAATTCGAGGGGACATTCGCCCTCGAGAAGGAGGGCGGCGAATGGCGCATCGACTCCGCGCCGTGGGAGCTCATGATTTGCTACAACCAGGGAGGCCACGAGTGAGCGCGCCAGCGAACACGCCGCCCATCGCACCACGTCCTGCGGTGGGCGGTGTTCAGACCGTCCGGCGGGTCATCACCTACCTGCTCCTGTTGACCATGGTGATCATCGCCGCGATCGGATTGAGCGGCCTGGTGGAGCGCGCGCTGGACGCCGGCGCCACTCTCGTGGCGGCGGGCAGCGGTGACCTCGCCCAGTCCCTCGCGTTCTCTCTCATCGCCGGCCCGCTCGCCGCGCTTTTGTGGTGGCTCACGTGGCGGGATGCCGCGATGGGCCGCGACCGCGCCTCCGTGGCGTGGCCCCTCTACCTCGTTGTGGCGTCGACGGTGGCGCTCCTCACGTTCACGATCGCGCTCTTCGCGTGGGGTAGCAGTGCCGTCGTCGGCGACTGGGAGGCGTCGAGCCTCGCCGTCGCGATCGTGTGGGGGCTCGTGTGGTTGTGGCACTACTGGATGTGGCGGCACCCGGCGAAGGGCCCGACGCGCCTTCGGGGCGTCGCCCCGGCACTTGCTTCGTTGATCGGGTTGACGTTCGGAGCGGGCGGTCTCGTGTTCGCACTCGCGAGCCTCATCGATTCGGCGCTCGACACGTTCGGTACGGTCTTCGCGTCCGGCCCGGCATGGCAACCGGTCGTGCAGTCTCTTGTTTGGGCTGCGGGCGGCGCGCTCATCTGGTGGTGGCACTGGTTCCGCGCCGGCGTGAAGGCGCAGTCCACGGGTTTCGCGAACGTGCTGCTCGTGTTCATCACAGGCTTCGCTTCGTTCGCGGTGTTCGCGGTCGGCGTCACGCTCACGCTGTCGGTCGTGCTCCAGCTCGTGACGCTCTCCGAGAATCCCCTTTCGGTGACCCTCGACCCGCTCGGCGTTTCGATCGCGTCCGCCGTGTTCGGCGCTCTCGTGCTCGTGTATCACTTGCGCGTGGTCGGGGAGCATCCTGTCGTGATCGGCAAGGCGGTGCGGCTCGTGACGTCCGGTGTCGCGCTCGCTGTCGCCGCGACGGGTGTCGGGGTGACGGTCAACGCGCTTCTGGCGACGATGGCGTCGCCGATCGTCGGTTCCCATTCGCGGAACCTCCTCCTGGGCGGCATCAGCGCCCTCGTGGTCGGCGGCGCGCTGTGGTGGGCGTCGTGGCGGCCCGGCAACGCTGCGGATGCCGCTCGCGTGTCAACTCCCGGCAGGCGGATCTACCTTGTCGTGATCTTCGGGGTGAGCGCGCTCGTCGCGCTCATCACGCTGCTCGTGATCGGGTACCAGCTGTTTTCGTTCGCGCTCGAGGGGTCGTCGGGCGAGAGCCTCGTCGAACGCATCCGCGCCGCGCTCGGCCTGCTCGTGGCGACCGTGCTCGTCGCCGCCTACCACTTCGCGCTGTGGCGCCACGACCGCGCCGCAACGGTCGAACACGAGGCACCGCGCACGATCGGTCGCGTGACTCTCGTGACCTCGGCCGCAGCGGGAGAGCAGACCGACGCGCTCGTCGACGCGATCCGTGACGCAACGGGTGCCAGGGTCACGGTGATGCGTCGGGTGGATGCCGTGGCCGGCGAGCCGGATGCGGCGGCCATCGTCGCGGCGCTCGACGGCGTTGAAGCCGAGAGCGTGCTTGTGGTTGCGGGCGCTAAGGCGAAGGCGGATGTGATCCGGCTCGGCGACTGATCAGGGCTGCAACGCGGCGTCCGGCCGGTTCCGTTTTCCTCGGCGAACGGTCGGCGAAGTCCGTTGCGGCAGTATGCGGGACGCGACGAGCCTGTTCACGGCGAGCCTCGGCGCAGATTTCGCGGCGACATCCCGCAACGTTTTTCCCGCGAGGATCGCGGCGTCGAGCGCAGACTGGTCGTGCGGAATGAGAGCGGGAGACTCGATCCCGCCAAACCGGCGCAGCGTCTGCTCCACTTGCGCAGAGGGGTTCGCCCCGATCACGCTGCTGCGGATGCGGTTCACGACCGTCAGTACCCGTTCCGGCTCGACGATCTCCAGGAGGTCGACGTGCGCGCGCAAGAACCGCGAGAGGCCGACGGGGTCGCCCGAGCCGACGGCCACGACGAGATCCGCTTCCTTGATGGCGGAAATGGTGGCGGCATTGCGACGCGGCGCAAACAGGTCGCTGGAGATTTCGTCGTCATTCTCCAGGCAGAAGCCGGTGTCGACGACGGTGTAGTCGACCCACGCGCGGCACGCGGCGATCGTGGCGACAACGCGCTCCCCTGACAACTCCGGCCATCGATGCGGCCGGCCGATCCCGGTCAGCACCCAGAAACTCCCGTGCGGAGACGAATACCGTTCGCTGATCCGCTCGAGCTCCGCGGCCGTGAGGCTGCCCGACCCGGCAAGCCGACACGCGGCCGCAAATCCGGGTGCCTCATCGAGGAGGCCGAGCGTCGGGGCGACCGAGCCGCTGTGGGTGTCGGCATCGGCGAGGACAACCGAGTGCCCTTCGGCGGCAAGTTCGGACGCAATCGCGATGGCGAGGGTTGTGCGGCCCGGAGCGCCCGCCGGCCCCCACACGGCAATGACCTCGGCGCGGGGTTCGTGCGGCGTAAGGGCGCTCTCGTGGTCGGGTCGCACGAACGGAAGCCGGGCCGAAAGGAGCTGCTCGACGTGCGCCCACGGGGCCGCAGCGTCGAGCACTTCGTAGAGTCCCAGATCGGAGGCATGCCGCCGTTCAGAATCGCTTGATGCCATCGCGACGATTCTCACTCCCGCCCTGTCGCACTTCTCGAGCACTCCGTGCGTCAAGTGTTCGGGACCGGCTCCGCAGATTGCGGCGTCGAATCCGCCCTCGGAAATGCTCTCCGCCAACCGAACCGCATCGCCCGCAAGCCGCACGGGTCGGTAGCCGTGCCGTTCGAGTTCGAGGCTCATCCGCTGCTCGAGCGTGTCGTGAAGGCAGAGCGCGACCGACTTCACCGCTACCTCCTCACGGGAATGCTGACGGGTACGAGCGATATCACGTCGCCGTCGGCAGTGGCCTCGAGCACTCGCGCAATCCTGTCCCTGGGAACCAGAATCTCCACGCCTCCGTTCTTGTCCGCGATGAGTCCGTCGTCCTCGAGTACCCGAACGACGGTCGCGGAACCGACGAGCACGGCAGGGGGCCCGAACCGGCGGTCCTCGGTTTGCGAAGCAGACCACACATCGACGACAGTGCCTGGTGCGATCGACTTCGACAATTGCCCGCTCACGGCGACGACGATGGAGGCGACCCTCAGGCTCGCTGCCGAACCAACGGCGGACGCCGGGAGAAGTTCGCCTTCAGCAACCGCACGGGTGACGAGGAGCCCTTCGGGAGGCACGTCACCCTGACCCAGGTAGTGATCGCCCACATCGCCAAGCCGCACGGTGGCGACCTCGAGATCACGCACGTAGACCCGATCCCCGGGCGAGAGCGCCGCGGATGTCGAATAGACGGATGTCGACGTGTCCGCCGCCTGAACGATGCCGAACACCCCGACGACGGAGATGACGACGAGCCCGATCCCGATGGGCAGTCGCGGGTCAAATGTGAACCTTCGCGGCGCGCGTTCCTTGTTCGCGCTCCCGCCGGCATTGCGCGCACGGACCATGGCGACCTCCCTGAAACTATCGGGCGGCTTCGCCCGCACACCATCGTGATGGGATGTCGCGTACCGCTGCGAAAGTTATCCACAGCCCCGTCGGTGCCGCGGCATCCGACCGATAATCGAGTCATGGACCAGCAAAGCCCTCGCCCCGCGGTCGCCCGTTTTCTCACCATCACCGATACGGCAGAAGTGTTAAACGTTTCGGTGTCCCAGGCGTACTCGCTCGTGCGATCGGGCGAACTCCCGGCGATCCGTATCGGGAGCCGCGGCCAGTGGCGGATCGAGCGCGATGTGCTCGAGTCCTACATCGAGGCGAAGTACGAGGAGTCGCGCCGCGCTAGCTTGTGGAACCAGTCCGATTTCGCGAACGTCGCCGAGTTCACGTTCGCCGAGGATCACAGCCGCACGAGTTGGAGCTGATCGATCGGAATAAGCCGGTACTGCGCAACGGCGCTCTCCCGCCGCGGCAATCCGACCTCATGAACGGCGAGGTCGAAATGGTCTCGCCCTACTCTGTCGATGGTGCCGTGGAACGTTCCCGCTGCCGTCACTGCGTCGAGTGCACACCGCCTCCGACCGAAGTCGCGAAGCACGAAGGCGATGCCGAGCCGATCTGCGAGCCTCCCGGCTGCTGTCCCGGTCGGCTCGATGAGGCTCGCGGCCAACTGGGGGCGATCCACAACGACGCTTCCCACCCAGCGCAGGGGCAGGATCACGTGCGGTGGACGGGACGACTCGTCGACGAGCGTTCCGGATAACCAGTCCTTGCCGAATCCGGTGGGGCTGACGCGCATCGGGCTACCGCCGACCTCGACGCGCAGCGAATAGTCCCGTCCCCCGAATGATTCGTGGATGCTCATCACGCGGTCGCGGAGGGAGAGCCTCCCCAGGCGAAGCCGCTCCTCTTCGGCCCGCAAGTCGACCTCGTCAGCGTTCAACTCGTGCTCGAGCTGGCTTTCGAGATCGTCGAACAGGTTGTTCCATCGCATGGTGCGACGCTATCCACCCGCGACGGGGCGCGCGGGAGTTTATCCACAGATTCCGCAACAGTAGTAGACAGATCTGTCTCAACCTGCTTTAGTGTTCGCGAGCAAATCCCACGTTAAGGGTTTAACGGCACCAGACCCCTCAATTGACCACCCTCGCACGATCCGGAGCCACGATGAGCAATGCGGTCCCCCTCCCCCGTGAATTGCGTGCTGTTCGGAAAACGTCCACCACGAGGAATGCCTCCTCACTTGGAGCGGACGAGTTTTTCTCCCACCAGCCGTCGCCGCGATCGGAGCTTCCCGGGCCAACGCCGCTACTGGAGAACCTGACTCGCTGCGTCATCGAGATTCTTGCCGGTGCGCGCGACCTCGAGCAAATTTCGCGCTGGGTGACGGATGACGTGTACCGCCACTTGCTCAAGCGCGTCGTGCTGTCCGCGCGTGCTCGCCAGGCCAAGGGCACGGCCCCCGCGCGACCCGCGTTTTCGATCGGTTCGATCTCGCAGTTCGAACCCCGCGATGGCGTCGTCGAGGCCGTCGTGATCGTGCGCGGCCGGGCGCGAGTGCGGGCCGTCGCGATCCGCCTCGAAGGGCTCGACAGCCGCTGGCGGGCGACCGCCATCAACGTGCTGTAGCGACGGGGGTGGGAGAAACCGCCGCTCCCGGCCCTCACTGCGGTGCGAACGTCAACCAACCGGTCGGACTGCCGACGGATCAGCGGCCCTTGTTCTTCTCCTGGGCTCGGCGCTCCGCACGGTTCATGGGCGCGGGCTGCCCGGGCTGCGGACCGCCCTGACGCTGACCGAACGCGCCGCGCTGCCCATCGCCCTGACCTGCCTGCTGGTTCTGCCCCGGCTGCTGGTTCTGGCCGCCGAACGCAGCACTCACCTGGTTCGCCTGAGCCGCTGCCGCCTGCTGCGCCCTCGCCGTCGCCGCCTGCTCGAGCTGGCCGCGCTGGTTGCGCACCTCCACGCCGCCGCTGTCGGATGGCGCGGAATAGCTCAGCCGTTCATTGCCGCGGGTGCTCGGATCCAGTCCCTTCGCCGCGACGTTCGGCAACGCGGCCGTCGCGCCGCCTCCTGTCACCTCGACTTCGAGGTTGAACAGGAAGCTCACGGTCTCCTCGCGAATCTGCCCCATCATGTTCTGGAACAGCATGAAGCCTTCGCGCTGGTACTCCACGAGCGGGTCTCGCTGGGCCATCGCCCGCAGCCCGATGCCGTCCTTCAGGTAGTCCATTTCGTACAGGTGGTCGCGCCAGCGGCGGTCGATCACCGACAGCACGACCCGGCGCTCCAGCTCGCGCATGGCGGGCTCGCCGAGCTCATCCGTGCGGCGCTGGTAGGCGAGCTTCGCATCCGACAGGATCTCGTCGCCCAGGAACTGCCTCGTGACACGGCCGCGCGAACCGGCTTCCGTGAACAACTCGTCGATCGTGATCGAAATCGGGTAAATCGTCTTCAACTCGCGCCACAGGGCCTCGAGGTTCCAGTCGTCCGAGTGGCCTTCGCCCGTGTGGTCGTCGATGATCTCGTTGATGACATCCACGAGGAACCGGTCGACTCGATCCTTCAAGTCGTCGCCCTCGAGGATGTGGCGGCGGTCGCCGTAGATCGCTTCACGCTGGCGGTTCAGCACGTCGTCGTACTTGAGCACGTTCTTGCGGATCTCCGCGTTGCGCGCCTCCACCTGGCCCTGCGCGCTGCGGATGGCACGGCTCACGACCTTCGACTCGATCGCCAGGTCGGAGGGAACATTGCCGCGGCCCATGAGCGATTCCGCCGCGGAGGAATTGAACAGGCGCATGAGGTCATCCGCGAGAGACAGGTAGAACCGGCTCTCCCCCGGGTCGCCCTGGCGGCCTGAGCGTCCACGCAGCTGGTTGTCGATGCGGCGCGACTCGTGGCGCTCGGTGCCGAGCACATAGAGCCCGCCGACCTCGACGACCTTCGCGGCCTCCGCCTCGACCATCTTCTTGACCTTTTCGTAAACGCCGTCCCACTCGGCCTCATACTCCTCGGGGGTATCGACGGGGCTCAGGCCCTTCGCGTTCATCTCCGCCACCGCGAGGAACTCCGCGTTCCCGCCGAGCATGACGTCGGTGCCGCGGCCTGCCATGTTCGTTGCGACCGTCACGGAGCCGAGCCGGCCCGCCTGCGCGACGATCGCCGCCTCCCGCGCGTGGTTCTTCGCGTTCAGCACCTCATGCTTGATCCCGCGTTTGGCGAGAAGCTTCGACAAGTACTCGCTCTTCTCCACGCTCGTCGTACCGACAAGCACCGGCTGGCCCGTGTGGTGGCGACCGGCGATGTCCTCGACGACTTGCGCGAACTTGGACGGCTCATCCCGATAGACGAGGTCGGACTTGTCCATCCGGATCATCGGCTTGTTCGTGGGGATCGCGACGACCCCGAGCTTGTAGGTGCTCATGAACTCGGCCGCTTCGGTCTCGGCGGTACCGGTCATCCCAGCGAGCTTCTTGTAGAGGCGGAAATAGTTCTGCAGCGTGACCGTGGCGAGGGTCTGGTTCTCGGCCTTGACTGCGACGCCTTCCTTCGCTTCGATCGCCTGGTGGATGCCCTCGTTGTAGCGGCGACCCACGAGAATTCGTCCCGTGTGCTCATCGACGATGAGCACTTCGCCGTTCATCACCACATAGTCCTTGTCGCGCTTGAACAGCGCGGCGGCCTTGATCGCATTGTTGAGGAACGAAATGAGCGGAGTGTTCGCGGACTCGTACAGATTGTCGATGCCCAGGTAATCCTCGACCTTTTCGATGCCGGGCTCGAGCACGCCGACCGTGCGCTTCTTCTCGTCCACTTCGTAGTCGACTTCGGGGACGAGCTTCTTCGCCACCTGGGCGAACTCGTTGAACCACCGGTTCGCCTCACCTGAGGACGGTCCGGAGATAATGAGCGGAGTGCGCGCCTCGTCGATGAGGATCGAGTCGACCTCGTCCACGATCGCGAAGTGGTGTCCGCGCTGAACCATGTCGGCGGTCGTCCACGCCATGTTGTCGCGCAAGTAGTCGAAACCGAACTCGTTGTTCGTGCCGTACGTGATGTCGGCTTCGTACTGTTCACGCCGCTCCGCAGGTGTTTGCCCGGACACGATGCACCCGGTAGTCATTCCGAGCGCACGGAACACGCGGCCCATGAGCTCGGACTGATAGCTCGCGAGATAATCGTTGACCGTGATCACGTGCACGCCCTGCGAGGCGATCGCATTCAGATAGGCAGGAAGCGTCGCGACGAGCGTCTTTCCTTCACCCGTCTTCATTTCGGCGATGTTGCCGAGGTGCAGGGCCGCGCCGCCCATCAGTTGAACGTCGAATGGTCGCATGCCGAGCGTGCGCACGGCCGCCTCCCGCACGGCCGCGAAGGCCTCCGGCAGGAGGTCCTCCAGGGTCTCCCCCGCTGCGTAACGTTCGCGGAGTTCGTTCGTCTCGTTTTTCAACTCGTCGTTCGTGAGTTCCTTGAAGTCGTCTTCGAGCTGATTGATGGCGTGCGCGAAACGTTCGAGGCGACGAAGGGTTCGACCCTCGCCGACGCGAAGAACACGTTCTAGAACATTGGCCACGGAATACTCCCACTAGGTTTTCAGGCTGTTTTCGGCACGCTCGCGCGGCCACTCAGCCAACAACACAGCCTAACCCGCACTCCGGCGCGAGCGCGCATCCGTCATCGGCGGCCAGAGCTCTTGCCGTGCTCCTCGGTCTGCTCGAGGTCCAGGCCGATCACGCCGTAGTCCCAGCCTTTTCGCCGGTAGACGACGCTCGGGCGATCCGTTTCGGCGTCAATGAAGAGGTAGAAGTCGTGGCCGACGAGTTCCATCCGGTACAGGGCATCGTCGACGGTCATGGGCGTCGCCGCGAACACCTTTTTGCGGATGACGACCGGGCTCCAGTCCTCCTCGGCTTCCCCCGCATCCTCCGTGATGACGGGAATGCCGCCGGTTGCGACCCTTTCGAGCACTTCGGGCTCGACCGGGGTGATGTCGACGACCTTGAATCCGTCCGCGGTCGCCTCGCGCAGAGACACGGGGCGCCGCTTGCCGCTCTTGTGGACCTTGTTGCGGTCCTTCGCGCGGCGAATGCGTTCCATCAACTTGTCGAGCGCAAGGTCGAAAGCCATGTATTTGTCGGCACCGACCGCTTCCGAGCGCACGAGGGGTCCCGGTCCGATGAGGGTGAGTTCAACCCGATCATCGCCTGGCAGACCGTTTTTCTCGTTGTGCCGAGACGCCTTCACTTCGAAGGCGATCGCCTTGTCCGCGAGGTGGGAAACCTTTTCGGATTTCTCCGTCGCGTAGTCCCGGAACCTGTCGGTGATCCCGAGCCCCAGACCGTTGATGGTAACTTCCATGTCATCCTCCCAGTCTTCTGCGGCGCGTCCGCCCGGTGAAACCAGGCGGTCAGAATGCGCCTCTTTCAGCCACCGTAGCCGTCGTACCTGTGTAAGTCACGCACGGATGTCATGAGCAGCCTCAACCGGTCACGCAGCCGCCGCGCGAGGCGCCTCCTCTGGCCTGCGTCGCGGAGTAAACGCGAGTGTCGCGGCGGAAACAACCTCGCCGCCGGCGGCCGAGACTGCCCGGGCCGCATCAGCCAGGGTGGCCCCCGTCGTGACGATGTCGTCGACGAGCAGGAAGCGGCGCCCGTGCAGGGGAACCTTCGCGCGGAATGAGTTCCGCACATTTCGTTGCCTCGCGAGCTGTCCGAGAGACTTCTGCTGAATTGTTGACGTCGTCGCGGCGAGCACGGACGCCGGCCGAAATCCGGCTCGGCGAAGGAGGACATCCACGGGCCGATAGCCGCGCCGTCGAATCGCCTGGCGGGTCGCGGGGATCGGGCACACTTCGACTGGGAGCGCCGCGTGCGTCGCCGCGGCCTCGATCGCGAGTTTCAGAGCGAGCGACAACGCGCCGGCGGCATCCGTTCGTCCCCGCTCCTTGAACGCGAGGATCGCGGCCCGCACGCCGCCCTCGTACGGAAGCGCGCTGAACACGACCGTGCCGTCGGCGAGCGACTGGCGGTGGAGCGACCCCCGGTGCCTGCCCGCCACGGAAAGCATCCCGCGGCAATCGATGCACAGCGCGCGGTCCGGCTCGCCGCAGCCCGCGCACTCGGAAGGGAACAGGAGACCGAACGCGCCCGCCACCGCATCGCGCACGATCGGCATCCATCGCGCGGGCGCGCCGTCCCGGTCCCGGATGCGCCCGAATGGGTCGATCATGGCTCGAGCATCCCATCGCGGAATGACCGCCCCGCACAAGCAATCCGGCAACCGGGCGAAAACCCCTGGTCCCCCCGCCTGTGGGGGACGGGTCAGCGCTGGGTGGCGATGACGTCGACCACGAACGGGGTCGCTTGCCAGCTGCTGCCCCTCGGGGACTCCAGAAGTCCGTCGTTGCCGAGCACTCGCAGCCCCGTCTTTCCGTTTCCGCCGACGATGGCGACGGAAACCGCGGCCGGGCGCCCGAACGAAACCTGCTGTCCGCCGATCTCGAAGGCGTTCACGAGGGAACCGTCGTCGTCGTTGGTGAGAGTCGCGACGGAGAACCGGTCGATCCACGTCGCATCCACGGCCGTGTCCGAATCGATGAGCGTATCCAGCACGGGCACGCCGATGCTCGTGGGCAGGAACCCCCGCGCGGGGTCCCGGATGATTGCCGCGACGACGAGTCGCGGCCCGACGGCGGTTTGGAAGAGCATGGCGACCCGCGTGTTGTCCTGGGAAATGTCGAGGGACACGATCGACGCCCCGGCCGGCATCGCCACGGAAACGGGTTCGCCCTTGCCCTCATAGTCGAACGCGATGATGTCGCCGGGGGAACTCGACGGGACGGACCAGACGTACCCGTAATCGTCGATGGCAGGCGGAATGAGTCCGGCCCGGCCGTCGATTGCGCGCGCGTTCGACTGTCCTGCGCGAGCTATCGACACCCCGTCCGTCGAGAGGATGGCCGCGGCCGTCGCATTCTCGCCCATCGCGACGGCGATCGGATTCTGCCCGACGATGACGTTGCTGATATTCGCGATCTGGCTCACTTCTCCGCCGGAGAGGTAACCGAATTTGCCGTCGGAGAGAACCAACGGCCGGGAGTCGACGGGGCGCTGCGACACCGGGCTGTCCGACCCCATGGGCTTGATCGCGAGCACCGAGCCGGCAACCGAGATCTCGACGCTCCCGATTCCCGGAACCGTGACGAGGCTTTCGGAGAGTTGCAATTGCATGAGTTGCCGCTGCCGTTCATCCGCTCCAGCGGCATCCGTCGTGAGATCCACTTGCGCAACGGTCGAATCGATCGTGACGGTCGTTCCCGGCGTCAATTGCGTGCCGTCGGGGAATTGCGAAACGACGGCGCCCTTCAGCCACTCCGGCGGCCCGACCAGGAGTGCCGTGACGATCCTCGTCGCCGTCGTCCCGCCCGCGAACCACCGCTCGTCGGGGACGAGGTTGCGCAGGCTGAGGTCATAGAAGTAGAGGGCGTGTTTGCTGAAAATCAACAGGAACGTGCTCTCCGGGAGCACGATTCCGGGAGGAGCCTGGCTGATGCGCCACTGGTCGTCCTCCTTCACGAACTGGAAGTGGAGGGTTTGCGTCGCCGAGCCTGCCGTGGAGTACGCGCCGAACTCGTCGAGCTGCGCTTTGGGAGTGAACGAGTAATCCATGCTCAGCGCGTCCGTCTGCGTGATCGTCGGGCTCCCCGTGCGGATGAGCACGCTTTGCCGCGGGTCCCACTCTTTCTTGAAATCGGCGCTCAGGAACTGCCTCGCGACCGCGTAGTCGCCCTGCGGCCCCGTGAACGCGGCGATGAACCCCTCGAGGATCGCCCTCTGGTCCGCGTCCGCTGCCGGCCCGAGCGGGTTGAAAATGAAGTCGCCCGTCGGCTCCTGCGTGAGCGCACCCCCGGCCTGCACGCTCCCCGATGTCGGGATCCCGCCGCACGCGGAAAGACTCGCGGAAAGAAGGATGATCGTCGCGGTCGCGGCGACCCTCGTGAGCAGCTTACGCATCATCCACCTCCAGGTCGTCGGTCGGCTCCGCCGGCGGCAAGTCGATGGGGGATACCCGGATCGAGCGCTTGAGGTCGCGCGGCAGCGTCAACCGGAAGCACGTGCCGTTGCCGGGCTCGGACCACACCTCGAGGTATCCGCGGTGAAGCGACGCGTCTTCGAGCGAAATCGCCAGTCCAAGTCCCGTGCCGCCGATGGTCCGCTTCCTGGACGGGTCGGCGCGCCAGAACCGGTCGAAGACGCGCGTCAGGTCGTCGGTGTCGATCCCGATCCCGTGGTCACGCACCGCGAATGCCACGGCGTCCTCGTTGCTGTCGACGAACACCACGATCGGCTTGCCCTCCCCGTGCTCGATCGCGTTTCCGAGCAGGTTGTGCAGGATGCGGCGGATGCGTCGGGCGTCCAGTTCCACCTCGAAGTATCCGCCCGCGGCAACCACGCGGATGTCGGACCCGTGTTCGTTCGCGACGAGCCGCATCGAGTCGACGGCATCCTCGACGAGGCGCACGAGGTTCGTCGGCTCGATCTCCAGTTCGACGGCCCCCGCGTCGTACCGGCTCACTTCGAGAAGGTCGGCGAGCAGAATCTCGAATCGCTGCACCTGGGTGTGAAGCAGTTCCGCGGTGCGGCCCGTCGCGGGAGGAAACGTGTCGCGCTGATCGTAGAGGACGTCTCCCGCAAGCCGGATTGTGGTGAGCGGCGTTCGCAGCTCGTGCGAAACGTCCGCGACAAAACGCTGCTGGAGCCTCGAGAGTTCGCCCAGCTTCGTGATCTGCTCCTGGAGGCTATCCGCCATCCCGTTGAAGGAGCGTGCGAGCGTGGCGATCACATCCTCTCCCCTTTCCGGAATCCTGTGCTCGAGCTGGCCCGCCGCGAGCTTCTGGCTCACTTCGGCCGCCACCCGGACTGGCCCGACGACGAGCCGCACCACGATGTACGTGACCGCCCCGATGAGCAGGACGAGGGCGAGGCCGCCGAGCAGAAGAGTCTGCTGCACGAAGGAGAGCGTTTCCTGTGCGTCGCCGAGGTCGTAGACGAAGTAGAGCTCGTAGAAGCCGGCGTTCGGCACCGTGAGGAGGGATCCCACCACGATCGCGGGCCTGCCGTCGGACAGTTCGACCGACTGCCACCACACTCGGTCGGGCCCCGTGTTGTCCATGACGGCATCCTGCAGCTCCTGGGAGATCACTTCTCCGGGGAATCCGCGGCTTTGCGATGGCTGCATCGTCACCGCGGTCTGCTGCCCGGGAGAACGGTAGATGGCGACGCCGAGCCCTCCAGGGCTCGTCGAGGTGGCCCGGATGTTGGCGAGAACGGTGTTGCTGAGAAACTCCAGGTCCGTGCGCGACGGGTCGGCCGTCGCGAGGTCGCTGTCGAAGAAATCCTGTGCCTGATTCGTCGCTCGGCTGGACTCGGCGAGCACCTGATTCAGCCGTGAGTCGAACAGGTTGCTTCCGATGCTCACCGACATGTAGCTGCCGAGCACCGCGACCGCGAGCCCCGAGAGCGCAACCGTGATCGCGACCGTGCGGAACTGGAGGTTCGCCCTCCAGAAATGCAGCGCGCGGGCCGGATACCCCCGCCAGGCGGGCATGCGCAAGGTCGGCGTCCGATCCTCCGGCATCCGAATCTCCGTCATCAGGGAGTCATTGCGCGAGCTACCCGGTCGCGCCCGCGCGATACCCGACTCCGCGCACGGTCATCACGATTTTCGGGTTGTCCGGGTCGTCTTCGATTTTTGCGCGAAGGCGCTGGACGTGGACGTTCACGAGCCGCGTATCCGCCTTGTAGTGGTAGCCCCACACCTGCTCGAGCAGCATTTCGCGAGTGAACACCTGCTGGGGGCGCGAAGCGAGCGCGAGCAGCAGTTCGAACTCGAGCGGGGTGAGGTTGATCTTCTTTTCCCCCCGGAGAACCTCGTGGCCGGCCACGTCGAGCGTGAGGTCCCCCACGCGGAGCACGTCCGTCGACCCGACGGGGGTCGGGCGCAGTCTCGTGCGGATCCTCGCGACGAGCTCCTTCGGGTTGAAGGGTTTGACGACGTAGTCGTCCGCGCCGCTCTCGAGCCCGCGAACGACATCGGTCGTGTCGGATTTCGCGGTGAGCATGATGATGGGCACTCCCGATTCGTTGCGGATCTCCGCGCACACCTCGATGCCGCTTTTGCCCGGCAGCATGAGGTCGAGGAGGACGAGGTCCGGCCGCGTCGACTGGAACGCGGCAAGCGCTTCGTTGCCGTCGGCGCAGAACACCGGGTCGAAGCCCTCCGTGCGCAGCACTATGCCGATCATCTCCGAGAGCGCTGTGTCGTCATCGACGACGAGGATTCGTGCGTTCATCGTTCCTGCTCTTCTTTCGTCCCGCGCTGTCGCGGGGCACCGGGACTGCTCTCGCACAAGAGTAGTCGAGTGTGAAACGATAATGCCGTGAGCCAGTTTGCAGTGAACGCATCGTGACCGACGACCACACCTGGCAGGCGCCGGGCGGACCGACTCCTCCCGCGCCTCCCGCACCTCCTGCTGGCACTCCCGTGTACGGTCCGCCGTCGCCCGGCACGGTGGCGCCCGGCATGATGCCGCCCGCAGCCGCGCCGCCTCCGGCCGGCGCCCCCGGGTGGACTCCGCCGCCGAAACCTGGGCTCATCCCGCTCCGCCCGCTCGACCTCGGGACGCTACTGGGTGCTTCGTTTCGCGTGCTGCGCCGCAACCCGCGCCCCACCTTCGGTGTCGCGCTCCTCGTCCAGGCCGTCGTCACGGTGGTCACGCTCCTCGTCGTTGGTGTACCCACGCTCGCCTCCCTGCTGCGCATCGATACCGCCGCGCCGGAAGACCAGGACGCCATCCTTGCCGGCTCCATCGCATTCGCGCTGTTCTCCGGTGCGCTCGCGCTGCTGTTGGGTTTCGTCGCGAACGCGTGGCTGCAGGGCATCCTCGTGATCGAAGTCGCGCGGGCGACGCTCGGCGAGAAGCTCACGCTGCGCGGGCTGTGGGCGCACGCGAAGGGACGGGTTCTGGCACTCATCGGGTGGTCACTCATCATCGGCCTGGTTCTGGCGGCCGCCATCACCATCCTCGCCGTCATCATCGGCGTTCTCGTCGCGACCTTGGGCCCACTCGGAATCGGGCTGGGAGTCATCGTCGGGCTGTTCGGCGGCCTCGGCCTGTTCGTGGTCGGAGTGTGGATTTCGACGAAACTTTCGCTCGTGCCGAGCGCCCTCATGGTCGAGCGGCTCGGGATCCGCGCGGCCGCGGCCAGGTCGTGGTCTCTCACGCGCGGCTTCTTCTGGCGGGTTTTCGGCATCCAGTTGCTCGTCGGGGCGATCCTCTGGGTTGCCATGAACGTGATCTCGGCGCCGTTCTCCATCGTCGGGGGAATTCTGGGCGCCCTGATCGATCCGACGGGGACCGGATCGCAGACCGTCATGATCGTGATCCTCGTCGTCTACATCGTGCAGCTCATTGTCACTCTCGTGTTGAGCGCCATCGCGGCCGTGATCTCCACCGCCGCGAGCGCCCTCATCTACCTGGATCTGCGGATGCGGACCGAGGGACTCGACCTTCGGCTTGCCGCGTACGTGGAGGCGAGGCAGGATGGCACGGCCGTCGTTGCCGACCCGTACCTCCCCGACGCGCCGCACGGTGCTGCCGCGACGCCGCCGACCGCATGATGGCGTCCCTGGCCGGATCGGTCGCCGGGCTTTTGTTCGAGGTCCCGGTGGACCCGGATGGCGATCAGGCGCGCGAGTGGATTGTTCGCGAACTGTCCAAGCCCGAATATCAGGCGGCGAAGCCGACCCTGTGGGATCAGCTGAGCCAGGGTTTCTGGGACTGGCTCAACTCGCTCGAGATACCGGGCGGCGCGATTCAGGGTCCGTTCTTCGCGATTTTCCTGATCGTTGTCGCCGCCGCGATCATCTCCGCATTCCTCATCTTCGGGCGACCACGCAGGAACCGCCGAAGTTCTGCTGTCGGCGCTCTGTTCGGCAACGATGAGGAGCGTTCGGCCGAGGAGCTGCGCCGCGCAGCCACCAGGGCGGCGGCCGACCGGGACTGGGAGCTCGCGATCGAAGAGTTGTTCCGATCCATCGCCCGGCGCATGACCGAGCGGGTTATCGTCGCGACGAACCCCGGCACGACGGCGAATGCGTTCGCCGCGCGCGCGGGCCAGGTTTTCCCGGCACACGCCGAGCGGCTGAGGTCGAGCGCCGCGGCGTTCGATTCCGTGCGTTATCTCGGAAAGCCCGGCAGCGAAGCGGACTACCTCGCGCTTGTGGCTCTCGAGGGCGACCTTCGCACCGCGCACCCGGTGGCCACCGAGGCGGTGGCCAGATGACCGCCACGCAGGAGGTGCTGACCCCCACAATCCGGGAGGGGAGTCGAGCGGCTCGGTTTTGGATAGTCGGCGGCGTCATCGCGATCCTCGTCGCGTTCGCGACGCTCGTGATCACGGGCGCAGTCGGTGCTGCCGGGCGCCCGCTGTCGCCGACGGATGCGGGACCCCAGGGCGCGAAAGCTCTCGCGGAGGTTCTGCGCCAGCAGGGTGTGACGGTGACGGGCACGGACAGCATGGCCGCTACGCGGGATGCGGCGACGACTCCCTCCGACACGACAATTTTTGTCGTCGATGACGGACGCTACCTGGGCGGTGCCGAGCTTCGGGAACTGGGCCGGCTCGCGGACAACCTCATCCTCATGACCCCGGATTTCGATCAGCTCGACTCGTTCGCACCGGAGATCGCGCTCGCGGGCAGCGTCTCGGGCCCGCTCCGGTCCGATTGCGACGTGCGGCCCGTCGTGCAGGCCGGAACCGTCACGGGAACCGGTTCGGGCTTCCGCAACATCGGCGCAGATTCCGGCATCGTCCTGTGCCTCGGCAGCGGCGACGATGTGTATTCGCTCGTGCAGTCCGTCCACGGCGGCACGACCGTGACCGTGCTCGGCACGACCGCGGCCTTCTCCAATCAGTTCGTCCTGAACGAAGGCAATGCAGCGTTCGCGCTCGGACTGCTCGGAAGCACCCCCCATCTCGTGTGGTTCCTGCCGTCGATCGACGAAGCCGGCGCCCCGACGGCCGCCGATCTCACACCAGGGTGGGTGAGCGCGGTCATGGTGCTTCTCATCATCGCCACCATCGCCGCAGGGTTCTGGCGTGGGAAGCGATTCGGGCCCCTCGTGGTCGAGAACCTTCCCGTCGTCGTGCGATCAAGCGAAACCATGCACGGCCGCGCCCGGTTGTATGAGAAGTCGTCGTCGCGTTTGCATGCCCTGGATGCGTTGCGCATCGGCACGATCGATCGCCTTGCCGCGATGGTCGGCCTGCCGGCGCTCGCGAGCGTCGACGACGTCATCCGCTCGGTCGCGGCGATCTCGCGACGGAAGGAATCGGAGATCACCGGGCTCCTGCGCGACGCAAACCCGACGACGGATGCCGAGTTCGTGCGCATGTCGGATGCGCTCCTGGATCTCGAGAGCACCGTCGCCTCGAGCGCACGGCCCTCATCCGCCCCGCGGCCGTCCACGACAATAGACTCCACACAGCAGTCCACAGAACCGGGAGAATGACCCCATGACCGACGATCTTCGAGCACAGTTCGCGCGCGTACGCACCGAGGTGGGAAAGGCCGTCGTCGGCCAGGAGGGCGCGGTCACGGGCCTCATGATCGCCCTGCTCGCGGGAGGACACGTCGTCCTCGAGGGGGTGCCCGGTGTCGCAAAAACCCTTCTCGTTCGCACGCTCAGCATGTCGTTGCGGCTCGACACCAAGCGCATCCAGTTCACGCCGGATCTCATGCCGGGAGACGTGACAGGGTCGCTCGTGTACGACACGAAAGCGGGCGCATTCGATTTCCGGCCCGGCCCCGTGTTCACGAACATCCTGCTCGCCGACGAGATCAACCGCACGCCGCCCAAGACGCAGTCCGCCCTGCTGGAGGCGATGGAGGAACGGCAAGTGTCGGTCGACGGAGAGACCCGGCCTCTCCCCGACCCGTTCCTGGTCGCCGCGACCATGAACCCCATCGAATACGAGGGCACGTACCAGCTCCCCGAGGCGCAGCTCGACCGTTTTCTGCTGAAGCTCGTGCTCGACCTGCCTGAGCGCGAAGACGAAGTCGTCATCCTCGAGCGCAGCGCCGCGGGGTTCAACCCCCGAGACCTCAAGGCGGCAGGCGTCACCGCGATCCTCGATGCGAAGCAGATCGCCGCGGCGAGGGTCGAGGTTGCGACGGTCACCGTAAGCGCCGACGTGATCGGTTACATCGTCGACCTCGCCAGGGGCACGCGGCAGAGTCCGTCCGTGAAACTCGGTGTGAGCCCACGCGGCACGAATGCCCTGATGGCCGCCGCGCGCGCGTGGGCGTGGCTCACGGGATCCACCGGGGTCACCCCTGACCACGTTCAGGCGATGGCGTTGCCCGTGTGGCGGCACCGCATCCAGTTGCGCCCAGAGGCAGAGCTTGAAGGCGTATCCGCCGACACGATACTGCGTTCGGTCATGCAGCAGGTCCAGGTTCCGATCTAACGATCGCGCCATGGTGATTTCTGGTTGGTTCGTCGCGCTGCTCCTGGCCGGAGCGGTGCCGATTGTCCTGACGAACGAACCCGGGTGGCTCGGCCTGTGGCTGATCCTCTCCCTCGTGCTCGTATTCGCGGATCTCCTCCTCGCGGCATCGCCCAGGCGCGTAGCCCTCACGCGCGACGTCCCGGCACGTGTGAGGCTCGGAGAGTCGGTTGTCGCCACGCTCGTGGTCGAGAACACCGGGCGGCGCACGATTCGGGGCATCGTTCGCGACGCGTGGCAGCCGTCGGCTGGGGCGCACCCGACCAGGACCAGGGTGTCGATCCGCGGCGGGGAGCGGAAAGCGATCCGCACGGGTCTCACTCCGATCCGGCGCGGAGAGCGCAAGGCCGTCCACGTCACGATCCGCTCGTTCGGGCCCTTGAGGCTCGCCGCCCGCCAGGCCACGATGGCCGCGCCGGGCGCAATCCGGGTTCTGCCTCCGTTCCACTCGCGCAAGCACTTGCCGTCGAGGCTTGCGAGGCTGCGCGAGCTCGACGGCCGCACGAGCGTCATGATCCGCGGCCAGGGCACGGAGTTCGACAGCCTTCGGGAGTATGTGCGCGGCGACGACGTCCGCTCCATCGACTGGCGGGCGACCGCGAGGCGTCAGGATCCGCAGGGCGGGCAGTTGCTCATGGTGCGCACGTGGCGTCCGGAGCGCGACCGGCGCGTCGTGATCGTGATCGACAGTGGACGGACGTCCGCTGCGCGCATTGCGGGAGAGCCGCGCATCGACACGGCGTTCGAATCGGCACTGCTGCTCGCGGCCCTCGCCACGAGAGCCGGCGACCGCGTCGATCTCCTGATCTTCGACCGCAGAGTGCGAGGGCGCGTTCAGGGCGCGAGCGGACCCGAGTTGCTTTCCCGGATGGTCGACACGATGGCGACCGTCGACCCCGAGCTCATCGAGCCGGATTGGAGCGCCGCGCCGGGACTCGTGCGTTCGGTCACGAGCCAGCACGCGCTCGTTGTGATCGCCACGGCCATCGACGCGCCGGGAGCCTCCCGCGGACTTCTCGCCGTGCTGCCGCAGCTCACACGGCGGCACACCGTCGTGGTCTCCTCGGTGACCGACCCGGATGTTCTCGCGGCAACCCGCGATCGCAGCCGCCGCACCGAGGTCTACCTTGCGGCCGCGGCGGAGCGCGCGCTGCTCGACCAGTCGCGCGTCGCCGCCGCCATCCGGCAGCTCGGAGGGGATGTCGTCACCGGCTCCCCCTCCGACCTGCCGCCGGCCCTCGCCGATCGGTACATCGCGCTGAAGGCCGCCGGGCGACTTTGAGCAGAGCGACTATTCCGTTACCCCCACGTATCCGGCTTCCTCGTTCCGGGTCTCACCCGGCGTGGCCAGGTTCCTCCGCAATTGTGCGCCGAGCTCGGCGTCGACATTCGTCCAGTACCCGATCGCGCGTTCGCGGATTCCGGCGTCCTTCACGCCGCCGACCGCACCGGTGATCGTCTCCAGGAAGCGCGCCCTGGCCGCGTCGTCGAAGACATCGCGATACAGCGTGCCGGCCTGGCCGAAGTCGTCGTCATCCGCACGGAGGGTGGCCGCGGAGCGCACGAGTGCGCCATCCGACTCCCAGCCTCCGTCACCCGCAGCGTGCGGATCGGCCGTGGGGCTGCCGTTCGAGTTCGGGACATAGGTGGGCATGCTCGCGGGGGCCGCGGTGAAGCGCATGTTCCCTTCGTGCCCGTACGTGTTCACCTGCGTGCGCGGCGAGTTCACCGGCAACTGGTTGTAGTTCGTGCCGATGCGGTAGCGCTGGGCATCCGGATAGGAGAACACGCGCGCCATGAGCATCTTGTCCGGACTGATGTCGACGCCGGGCACGATGTTCGACGGCGAAAATGCGGCCTGCTCGATGTCGGCGAAGAAGTTCTCCGGGTTTCGGTTGAGCGTGAAGTGCCCGACCTTGATGCGCGGGTAGTCCGCCTTCGGCATGGTCTTCGTGACATCGAACGGGTTGAACCGGTACGTCTTGCCTTCCTCGTACGGGATGACCTGCACGTACACGTCCCACACCGGATTCTCTCCCGCGGCGATCGACTCGAACAGGTCGCGGCGGTAGTAGTCCGCATCCGAACCGGCGAGCTTTTCGGCTTCGTCGTTGCTCATCGCTTCAACGCCCTGCTGGGAGAGGAAGTGATATTTGACCCAGTAGCGCTCGCCTTCCGCGTTGATCCACTGGTAGGTGTGCGATCCGTAGCCGTTCATGTGGCGCCACGAGCGTGGAAGTCCGCGGTCTCCCATGAGGTAGGTCACCTGGTGGGCGGATTCGGGGGAGAGCGACCAGAAGTCCCACTGCATGTCGGCGTCGCGAAGGCCCGAGGAACCCAGACGCTTTTGCGAGTGGATGAAGTCGGGGAACTTGATACCGTCGCGGATGAAGAACACGGGGGTGTTGTTCCCGACGATGTCGTAGTTGCCCTCGGTCGTGTAGAACTTGAGCGCGAATCCGCGCACGTCGCGCCACGTGTCCGGAGACCCCTGCTCGCCGGCGACGGACGAGAAGCGGGCAAGCATGTCCGTTTTCGCGCCCTTCTGGAACAGAGCGGCGCGCGTGTACTGCGAAACGTCTTCCGTGATCACGAGTTCGCCGAACGCTCCTCCGCCCTTCGCGTGGGGGTTGCGCTCCGGTACGCGCTCGCGGTGGAACGCGGCAAGCTTCTCGACGAGGTAGCGATCGTGAAGGACGGTGGCGCCGTTGGGACCGGCGGTGAGAGAGTGCTCATCGCTCGCGACGGGCGCCCCCGACTGGGTTGTCGTCGAGGCGGCAGTGTTCGGTTGCGTGGACATACATGCTCCTTAGTGTTTGTGGTCGAGAATGGGAAAATTCAGTTGGATGCCGCCGCCTGGCACGCGGCGCACTCGCCCCAGAACGTGACCTCGGCACTCGTCACGGAGTAGCCCGCGTCGTGCGACGGGGTGAGGCAGGGGGCTTCGCCTGTCGCGCAATCGACATCCGCTATGGCGCCGCAGCGGGTGCAGACGAGGTGGTGGTGGTTGTCACCGATCCGGCGCTCGTACCGCGAGGGCGAACCGGCCGGTTCGATGCGCCGCAGCAACCCCGCACTCGTCAGATCGTGCAGGATGTTGTGCACGGACTGCACAGAAGTGCCCGGCAGCGTGTCGCGCAGGACCCGGGCGAGGGTCTCGGCATCGCTGTGCGGACGGCTCTCGATCGCTTCGAGAATGGCGACTCGCCCGCCGGTGACGCGCAGCCCGGCACTCTGGAGGTGGCGGGCTGGGGAAGTGGTCACGAAGCCAGTCTACCCGTTATCGTGAACAACTCAAAACAACGGTCTACCCCGCGACGATGCGGCGCGCACCCGCTTCGAACTCGTCGAGGTCGCCGGTTTCCCCCGCGCGGTACGCCTTGCCGCCGATCACCCACTGGTACGCGAGGAACGCCGCAAGCGCGATGGTGCCGATTCCGATCTTGATGGGCCACGGCCAGTCCTGCCGCGTGACGAAGCCTTCGATCACCCCCGAAACGAGCAAGGCGATGGCCAGACCGATCGCGATCGTAATGAGCGCCCTGCCATCCTCAGCGAGCGCCTGCACGCGCGTTCTGGCGCCCGGCGCAATCCAGGACCAGAAGATCATGAGGCCGGCTCCCCCCGCCACGAAAATGGAATACAGTTCGAGCTGCCCGTGGGGCGCGATGTACAGGAAGAAGATGTCGATGCGGCCGTGCGCACCCATGAGCGCGGCGGTGAGGCCGAGATTCATCGCGTTGGAGAACAGCAGGTAGGGCGCGTACACCCCGATGATTCCGAACGCGACGCACTGCGCGGCGAGCCACGCGTTGTTCGTCCACACGAGGGCCGTGAACGAGGCCATCCCGTGCTCCGAGTAGTAGTTGACGAAGTCCTCCTCAACGAGCTGGCGGCGCATTTCCTCGGTGCCGAAACTTTGCAGCACCCCGGGGGTCGTGAGCGCCCACACGGCGTAGAGCACGGCGACCAGCACTGTCGCCGCGGTCACCGCGAGGGACATCCAGCGCACCCGGTAGAGCGCCGCCGGCAGCTGATTCCCGAAGAATGCCGGCAATCGGCTGAGCACATTCGTGCCCGCCCCGGTGAACTGCACCCTCGCCCGCGACAGCCAGAGCGAGAGCCGATCCCCCTGGACAGAACTCCCCGCGGCGGCCTGCATCGCCGAGAGCTGGCTCGCGCCGGACTGGTACCGCTCGATCAGATCGTCCGCCTCCGCACCGCCCGGCCTGCGACGTGCCCCTAGGCGGGCAAGCTCGTCCCATTCATCGCGGTGCGCGGCGGAGTAGGCGTCGAGATCCATCTGATTAGATACTAGACATGGCCGTGCCGGAGCGCCCCCCAGCGCCGATTCCCGCTGAGGCGATGTCCTTCGCGCAGGATGATGAACTCATCACGGGAGAAGCCGTCGCGCTCAATCTCAGCGCCACCGGATTCGTCCTCCGCGGTGCGGGCGCGATGATCGACTGGATCGTCTACTTCGGCGTGTGGATTGCCATCGCGATAGCGCTCTCGAGCCCGTGGCTCTCGGTGTTCCTGAGCGGGGCGATGTTCCAGGCGCTCATCGTCGCGACGCTCGTTCTGTGCATCGTCGTGGTCCCCATGACGGTGGAACTCGCCACGCGCGGCCGCTCCCTCGGCAAACTCGCGATCGGCGCGCGCATCGTCCGGGATGATGGCGGCGCGATCGGCTTCCGGCACGCGTTCATCCGCGCGATGACGGGCGTGCTCGAAATCTTCGGAACTCTCGGCGGGGTCGCCGCGCTCGTCGCCCTCTTCAACGCCCGGTCCAAGCGGCTCGGCGACCTCATCGCAGGCACCTACAGCCAGAACGAGCGGATCTCGCGGTATGTGCCGCCCGTGTTCGGGGTCCCGCTCGAACTCGTGGAGTGGTCGCGCACGGCGGATGTCGCAAAGATGCCCGATCGTCTTGCGCGGCGCATCAGCCAGTTCCTCTCTGCGGCGAGCGGCTTCACGCCGCAATCCCGTGCGGCTGCCGCGCACGCTCTCGCGCTCGAAGCGATGCCTTACGTCTCCCCGATCCCCCACGCGGACCCGGAATTGTTCCTCGCCGCGATCAGCGCGGTTCGCCGCGAGCGCGAGTACGCAGCCCTCCTCCTCGAGAAGGAACGCTTGACGGCGCTCGCCCCCGCGCTGGATCGGCTCCCGCGCGGATTTCCCGCGCGCTGACCTTCGTGGCTCAGTAGCGGTAGTGGTCCGGCTTGTACGGCCCATCGACCCGAATGCCCAGGTACGCGGACTGCTCGGGCGTGAGCGTCGTGAGTTCGACGCCGAGCGCGTCGAGGTGGAGCCGCGCGACCTTCTCGTCGAGTTGCTTGGGGAGCACGTGCACGCCGAGCGGATAGTCCGTGGCGAACAACTCGAGTTGCGCGAGCACCTGGTTCGAGAACGAGTTGCTCATGACGAACGAAGGATGCCCCGTCGCGTTTCCCAGGTTCATGAGGCGGCCCTCGGAGAGCACGAGCACGCTGCGTCCTGACGGCAGCCTCCACTCGTGCACGTGCGGCTTGATCTCGACCTTCATTGCGCCCTCGAGCGATTCGAGTCCCGCCATATCGATCTCGTCGTCGAAGTGCCCGACGTTCGCCACGATCGCCTGGTGCTTCATTCCGAGCACATGGTCGACCGTGATCACGTTCTGGTTGCCCGTCGCCGTGATGAAAATATCCGCTTCGCCGACCACGTTTTCGATCCGCGCCACCTGGAAGCCGTCCATCGCCGCCTGCAACGCGTTGATCGGATCGATTTCGCTCACGATCACGCGCGCTCCCTGCCCGCGCAGCGCCTCTGCGGCACCCTTGCCGACGTCGCCATAGCCCGCGACAAACGCGACCTTGCCGCCGATCAGCACATCCGTGGCGCGGTTGAGCCCGTCCGGAAGCGAGTGGCGGATTCCGTACTTGTTGTCGAACTTCGACTTCGTCACGGAGTCGTTCACGTTGATCGCAGGGAACAGGAGCTCTCCGGCCTTTTCGAGCTCGTACAGCCGGTGGACTCCCGTCGTGGTTTCCTCCGTGACGCCACGGATTCCGGCGGCGACGTTCGTCCAGCGGTCGGGGGAGTTCGCGAGCGATGCGCGCAAGGTGTCCAGGATGACCCGCCATTCGTGGCTGTCGCCCGCGGCATTCTCCGGCACTGCGCCGGCGAGTTCGAACTCGCGGCCCTTGTGGACGAGAAGCGTCGCGTCCCCGCCGTCGTCGAGGATCATGTTCGGGCCGCGCCAGTCAGCGCCCGCCGCTTCGGCCTCTGCGCTCCAGTCGAAGATTTGCGATGTCGCCCACCAGTACTCCTCCAGCGTTTCGCCCTTCCATGCGAACACGGGAACCCCAGCGGGAGAGGAGACAGTTCCCGTCGGCCCGACGGCGACGGCCGCGGCCGCGTCATCCTGCGTGGAGAAAATGTTGCAGCTCGCCCAGCGCACGCGCGCGCCGAGCGCGACGAGCGTCTCGATGAGCACGGCGGTCTGGACGGTCATGTGCAGGCTGCCCGCGATGCGCGCGCCGGTGAGGGGCTTGGCGGCACCGAACTCTTCGCGGAGCGCCATGAGCCCCGGCATCTCATGCTCGGCGAGCCGAATCTGGTGTCGCCCGGCCTCCGCGAGCGAAAGGTCGGCAACTTTGAATGGCACAGCGGTAAACACGGTCATCCCCCCATTCTCTCTGACTTTCATCATTCAGGAGGTGGTGTGAATGATGAAAGTCAGGGGGTGCGGATGAGCGAGAGCACGTGGTCGCGGATCCGCTCCATGTCGGCGGTCTCACCTGCCTCGACGTTCAGGCGCAGCAGCGGCTCGGTGTTGGACGGGCGAACGTTGAACCACCAGAACACGCCATCCGTATTGCCGCTCACGGTGAGGCCGTCGAGCTCATCCAGGTCGAACGCTGCATACGCCTTCACAATGCGGGCGTAGGCCGCGGGGATGTCGGTCACGGTCGAATTCAGTTCCCCGCTCGCCGCGTACGGCGTGTACCGAGCGGCAAGCTCCGAGAGCGGGCGGTCCTGGTGGCCGAACTGGGCGATGAGGTGCATGGCCGCGAGCATCCCGTTGTCGGCGCCCCAGAAGTCCCGAAAGTAGTAGTGCGCCGAGTGCTCTCCCCCGAACACCGCGCCGGTCGAGGCCATTTCATCCTTGATGAGCGAATGCCCGACGCGCGTGCGCACGGGGATGGCGCCGGCCGCACGGATCGTTTCCGGCACGATGCGGGACGTGATGAGGTTGTGGATGACGTACACGGGCCCGTCGCCCGCGCGCGCAATCTCGCGCATGGCGACGACGGCGGCAACCGCGGAAGGGCTCATCGGGTTGCCATTCTCGTCGATCACGAAGCACCGGTCCGCATCGCCGTCGAACGCGAGGCCGAGGTCCGCCTTGTGCTCGACGACCGCGCGCTGCAGGTCGACGAGGTTCGCAGGTTCCAGCGGGTTCGCCTCGTGGTTGGGAAACGTTCCGTCCAGCTCGAAGTACAAAGGGATCACCTCGAGGGGCAGCGCCGGCAGCCCGGCGCTCGTGCCGAGCACGGCGGGCACGGTCAGTCCGCCCATGCCGTTGCCGGCATCCACGACGACGCGCAGCGGCCGGATGCCGGTGAGGTCGACGAGCTCGCGGAGATACGCCGCATAGTCGAGGAGCACATCCTGTTCCCGGTATGTTCCCTGCACGGCGACCTTCTCAATTCCGCCGGCGAGGTACTCGGTCGCTTTGTCCCGGATCGCGGCGAGTCCCGTGTCGAGGCTGATCCCCCGTGCACCGGCGCGACTCAGCTTGATTCCGTTGTAGGCGGCCGGGTTGTGGCTGGCCGTGAACATCGCGGCGGGCGCGTGCATGCTGCCTGAGGCGAAGTAGCTCTGGTCGGTCGAACACAGTCCGATCGCGACGACGTTTCCACCCCTGGCCTGCACGCCGGCGGCGAACGCCGCGGCGAATCCGGGGGACGAGTCGCGCATGTCGTGACCGATGATGACGTCTCCGCCCGCGCCCTGGACTTCGTCGACGAACGCCGCGCCGATCGCCGCGACGACCTCATCCGTGAGCTGTGTGCCGACGAGGCCACGCACATCGTAAGTCTTGATGAAGGCGCCCAGGTCGGGTCTAGAGCTCATTCTCCAATGCTACGTGACGAAGAACCTGCCATCCCCGCGGGGCGGAGAGGCGTTCGGAGTGCACGGCGCACAGGTCGTAGGAGTGCGGCTCCTGGCGGGTGCTGAGGGGCCCGAGCACGGCCATCGAGTCGGCGTAGACGTAGGTGAGTGTCGATACCGCGTCGCGGACACACGAGACTTTGCTGCACAACCGATCGTCCATCGTGCTCCCACTGTAGCGATGGCGCGCGAGCCTCACGCAGAACCGCGCCGTACAATGGCGCCATGGCTAAGAGTTCCCGCGGGCAGGTTCGCGGGTCTTCGCGCACCGCAGGTCGGGACCGTCACGGTCGCGGCATCCGCGCTTCGGTGACCGGCCCGAGGCTCCCCCGCCTCCACACCCGCGTGGACCTCTTCGCGTCGACGGTTGCCGCGACGGCGGAGTATCTGAAAGGCATCTGGCCGAACGAGCTCGCCCACTTGCGCGTGGAGATCGCCGGTCTTCCGACGACCGTGTCGGAGGGCAGCCGCGTGAGGCGCTGGCTGGTCATCCCGGAGGAAAAGCGCATCGTCCTGTTCCGGCTTCCGATCGAGCGGCTCGCGAGACTGCACCGCAACGACGACCTGCACCGGCGAATGATGATCGAAGGATGCGTGTTCCGTGCCGTCGCGGAGCTGCTCGGCAAGGACCCGTGGGATCTCGCCCCAGAGCGGTTCCGGCACTTCTAACCGAATCGGTAGTACACCGTCACGGGCTGGGAGAGCCGTTCCGGCGGGCTCACCGCGAACCCGGCGAGGCGCCCGTCGCCCTGATAGCTCACCGCGGCTCGCAGTGACGTGAAACCGCTGAGCGTGTAAGTGCGGTCGCCCACGACGGGAAGCACAACCGCTCGCCCCGCTTCGACCGTCACGGTTGTCCCTGCGCCCTCGTTCGCGGCAATCGTGACGATCGCGTCGGTCGTCGTCGTATTCGCCACGTGAAGCTGGGGGGACTCGCCGCTCGCGACGCTCACGAGCGCCACTCCATCCAATTCGGGCGCCGCTGCGAACCAGGCGAAATCCGTCGAGGTCACGACCGGATCGACCCCGGTGTCGCCCTCCGCCGCCGGTTCCGATTCGAGCGTCACCGTCGACGTTCTGGCCGCAACCACGGCGGGCATGTCGCTCGTGACGGTGAGAGTCCACGTGCCCTCCGCGAAGTCGCCGAGCGGCACGTCGGTGACGACGCCGGCGTCGACGGACAGTTCGGATGATGCCGGAGTCAGGGACTCGTCTTCCGGCACGGCGAGCACCGTCACGGTCGTGCTGCCGGTTCCCGGGACGAATACCCTCAAAACGCCCGCGGCATCCCCGTACCCGCTGAGGCCGCCCGCTGCGTCGACGGATTCCGGCGACGCGATGACGACTCCCGGTATCACGCTCACTTTCGATGGCGGCGTGGTCGCACCGACGACGTCCACTCCGCCGGGCGTCAGCGTTCGGATGATGGACGATTGCAGGCTCGCGGCGACCTGACCACCCGTGCTCGCCACGTGAATCACGGGGCTCGCGATGCCGGGGGCGAATCCCGCGAGGGACAGTATCCGCTGGCCGCCGGGAGGCACGACGATGCCCTCCGTCCCCGTCGTTTCAACGGGGCCGCTTTCGGAGAAGATCTGGAGGCTCACGGTCGAGGCCACTTTGCTCGGGTTGTTCAGGGAGAGCAGGGTGGTCCGGCCGGTGGTCGTCGAACCGCCGACGAGCCATGTGCTCGAGGTCGCCTTCGCGCACTCGCTCGCGGCGAAACCGACGTACTCGTTGTCGTCGACGTACTGCGACTGGCTTCCGGCGAGGATTCCGGCGGCGGTGCCGGCGAGCCCGGGTTCGAGGATGAGGCGCTGCGACGGGGTGTTGGACGCGTTGTCCGTCGCGCTCATGTCTTCGAGGCGCGGCGTTCCCTCGGTCGCGGCGCTCGTGACGTCGGGTGACCCGACGGAAATCGCGGTGGTCGCATCCTGGCCGGTTTCGTCGCCGAGCCTCAGGATCGGGCCGGCGCAGATTCGTTGCTGGGTTGACGCGACGGGCGTGACCACGAGGAAGTCCGGTCCGGTGCCGTGCAGAGGGAGGGGAAGCCACGTCGCAGCGGCGACGGCCACGATGGCAATGCCGATGCCGAACAGGCCCAGGACTCCTCGAGCTCCTGCGATCGCGAACTTACGCACGCCCGTGACGCGTTTCGGTTCAGTCATGGTCATCCTCGTCGAATGTGTCGGCTGGCTCTCCTGCGATTTTCGCGGCGGGCCGGCGGCGGCGCCCTCGCCCGCCGATCGGTATGGCGAGGAGGAGCGTCACGCCGAACACGATCCCGAGCGCAACGAGGTACCAATGCCCGAGCTGCGTTTCCGTATTGCCAGGATGCGCGGGCGCCGGGTCGATCGCGCCGCCGTATCGCCACAGCAGCCCGTTGGCCGTGGAACCCACCGGATTCAGGGTCTCGTTGCCGCCGAGCGCTTCGAGGGTCGCCCGGTAGGTGGGGTCGGATTCGTCGCCTGGGCCGAGGAGCACGAACGACACCCGCAGCGACGCGAGGGCCGACTCGAAGTCGTATCCGCTGCGCGAAGCGAGGTTTCCCGCGAGGGTCGCGAGCCTGACGTCGGCGTCATTCGCCTCGCGTTTCGTGCTCACGATCGTCGACTGTTCGTCGAGGGTTGCGCCGCGGCCGCGTTCGAGGCCGGCGGAGACGCCTGCGCGCCCGAGGGACGTGATCACGACGGTTCCCACGTCACTGGAGTTTCTCGCCTCCGCCGTGACGAGCGCGGGCATGATGCGCCCGTTCGACGGGCCGACGTGCGCGGTGCCGAGGACCATTGCGCCCAGAAGGGGGATGGCGAGGGCCGTCGCCGAGAGCGCCGCGAGCACGGAAACCGGTGTTCTCATCGGTCCGAGCGCGTCGAGCGCTGCGAGCGCCGCGGAAACCAGCCCGAGCCAGAACAGGCTCACTCCGGGTCCCGCCCAGACCGTGACGGGGTCGGCTCCGACGGCTCCGACCTGAATCGTGTGGGCGAGCACTGCTGTTGCGAATCCGAGCAATGCCACGAACAGTGAGGGTACGGCCCGCCTGGAACCAGGCAGGAACAGCGAGAGGACGGCGAGCACGGCGAGGGGCGCGAACAGCGCGATGACGAGGATCGGCACAGAATATCCGGGCAGGGAGAATCCGGCGAGCGCGGGGATCCACCCGTGGAGCGTGCCTGAGGCGTCGCCGAGCGCGAGGCGCCAGCCCGATGCGGTCGGCTCGACGACGGGAACTCCCGGATCGGCAAACAGGCCGAACGGGTTTCCAGCCAGGATCTGCTGCACGATGAGCGGTGCGAACAGCGCAAGAGCGGGAACCGGGATCCCGAGCGTGCGATGAATCCTGGTCGGCCTGGCGATCAGCAGCACGGCGAAGAGGACGAGGAGTGCGGGAACGAGGGAGGGTGCCGACGCGGCAACCCCCGCGAAGAGCAGCGCCGCCGCAGCGCCGGAAGCCCAGGAGCGTGCGGCGCCGAGCGCGGCGAGGAAGAGCCACGGGAGCAGGATGTGCGCGATGAGGCCGCCCAGATGTCCCCCGGAAAGCGAGGAGAGGAGAGGGGGCGCGAACGCCCATAGGACTGCGGCGAGCGTTGGCATCCACGGATTGCGGCTCACGCTTCTCGCCGCGAACCACGCGCCGAGGGCGGACAGCGGGAGCGCAAGCAGGTAAAGGAGCACGATCGACAGGCTCGGATTCCAGAACGTGAGGGAGCCGAGAACGGCGAGTACGGCGGCGAACGGGTCGGACGCGCCGAAAATCCCGGTCCCGACGGAGCGCCACCCGATTCCGATGTGCGCCCACAGCGCGCCGATGCTGTCGGATAGGGGGCGCAGGCCCCCGCCGCTGACGGCGTTCGCGCCGACGAGAGCGCCGTAGGCAAGCACTCCCGCGATCCCCACGAGCAGGACGACCCACATGCCGCCGTTCGCGACGAATCCGGCGCGGGGCGGTCTAGGCGCAGACCCCGCGGGGGCGGCGTCGACCCCGGCGTGTTCGGCTTCCCTGGCCTGCGCTCGCAGTTCGCGGACTTCGGCGGTCGGCATTCTCAGCGCGGCGATCGCATTCCACCCGACAGTGCGGTTCCGTGAAAGGTTGCGGCGCGCTGCGGGGATCCCGCCCGCGAACGCTGTGCCGAGAGCCGCGCTCAGTTCTCCGCCGATTGCTCCTGGCCGCTTCCCGATCAGGTCGCCGACGGACCTGATGACGGCGAGGGGGCCGAGCGACAACCAGTGGAGCCACAGGGCCCACGCCGGCGAATACACGAGGCGGCGGCGGAGCTGAGCGGCGCGGGCGATCCTAAATGTGCGCGCCGGCGAGGAGGACTTCCTTCCGAAGACTTCCGGCCCTCCCGCGCTTGCGACCCGCGCTTCGGGGACGAGGACCACGCGATGCCCGGCGAGTCGCGAACGCACGGAGAAGTCCAGTGCGGCGTCGATGCTCGGAAGGCCGGGGTCGAATCCGCCGAGTTGCTCCCAGAGCGAGCGCCGCACGAGCATTCCGGCCGCGGAGACGCCGAGGACGTCATCCCTCGTGTCGTGCTGGGCCTGGTCGAGTTCGCCGTTGACGAGGGACACGCTCGCACCGAATCGGGTCAGGGTGTGCCCGAACTCCGTGATCCAGTTCGGATCGTCGATGCTCATGAGTTTCGGCCCGGCGACAGCGACCGACGGCGCGCGCTCGACGGCGCCGAGGAGCTGTTCGAGCGCGTCGGGCGCCGGGGCATTGTCGTGGCCGAGGAGCCACAGCCATTCGTTCGCGCTCTCCGCCGCCGGCGCATACTGTGCGGCGTGGGCGACGGCGCCGCCGAAGGACGTGCCGTCCCGAACGGTGAGCAGGTGCGTGGGTCCGAAGGCCGACAGAACGGCCTCCGACCCGTCGGCGGATGACACGTCGACGGCAATCGTCACGTCCGGTCGCCTGGACTGCGCGGACAGCGCGTCGAGGGTCCGCTGCAAATGGGCGCGCCCATGGCGGGCGACGAGAATCGCAGTGACCCTGGGGTGCATCGACCTGGGCTGCATTAATGACAAGTTACGCGTGCTTGCGCAGCTTGCGGCGTTCCCTCTCGGAGAGTCCGCCCCAAATCCCGAATCGTTCATCGTTTTGCAGCGCGTATTCGAGGCACTGGGCCCGAACTTCGCAACTCGTGCAGATCTTCTTCGCGTCGCGCGTCGAGCCGCCCTTTTCGGGGAAGAACGCCTCGGGGTCGGTCTGCGCGCACAGTGCATCCGACTGCCAGGCGAGCGCGTTGTCTTCGTCGTCGACGGGCCTGCGCACTCCGGGTACGCCGAGTTTGACCGGATCGACAAACCAGTTGTCGGGTACTCCGTGGCCATGATCTGTGATCGCCATAGCACATCCTCCCCTGTCCGGCCTCGTTGACGTGCGCGAGTTGCTATCGCTAATTACACCCTTGTAGTTCGCTGAGGTCAAGTCGCAAAGGATAAACCTTCTATATCAACTTGAAGGTTAACGACGCGCCGCCCACGCGCTCGCGACCATCTCCGTGAGGCTGTAGCGCATTTTCCAGTCGAGATCGCGCGCGGCGAGCGCGCCCGAGGCGACAATTCTGGCCGGGTCTCCTGCGCGGCGCGGCCCGACAACGGGAGTGAATCCGATTCCGGTCACGTCGGCAACCGCCCGCATGATTTCGGCTACGGAGGATCCGCGCCCGCTGCCGAGGTTATACGCGGGTTCGAGGGGGGTACCCGCCTCCAGTTGCCGCGCCGCCGCGACGTGCGCTGCCGCGACGTCCGTTACGTGCACGTAGTCGCGAACGCAGGTTCCATCCGGTGTCGCGTAGTCGTTGCCGTTGATCGTGGGAGGCATGCCTGCCAGTAGCGCGTCGAAGACGAGCGGGAACAGGTTGTGCGGACTCACATCGAACACGTACGGAAGTCCCGAGCCGACGACGTTGAAGTAGCGCAGGCTCACGTGCGCGAGACCCCGAGCGCGACCTTCGTCGGCGAGCAGCCACTCCCCGATCAGTTTCGTTTCGCCATAGGGGGACTCGGGCGCTTTCGCTGTGTCCTCCGTCACGAGCTCGACATCCGGCGTGCCGTACACAGATGCGCTCGATGAGAACACGATCCGTCCGACGCCGCATTCCGCCATCGCGCGAAGAAGCACGGCTGTTCCGGTGACGTTCTGCTCGTACGTGTGCAGGGGCCTCTCGACCGAGACGCCGGCATATTTGAATCCCGCGACGTGGACGACTCCGCTCGTGCCCGCTCGCTTCATCGTCGTGGCCAGGAAGTCGCCGTCGAGGATGCTCCCCCGGGCGAACTCGGCGCCCGGCGGCAGGAACTGCTCGCGCCCCGTGGAGAGATCGTCCGCGATCACGACGTTCATTCCGGCATCCAGGAGCGCGGCCGCGACGTGCGAGCCGATATAGCCGGCACCTCCGGTCACGAGCCAGGACATGGCTACAGAGTAACCCGATGCCGGACCGCGTCGCGTCGCGGGCGAGTCCCCGTCACGGGGTCGTGGCGAGGAACACCTCGCCCGCGCCGAACAGCGCCACGCGCCGCTCGTCCGGAGTGATGTACACCGCCTCGCCACGCGAGAGCGTCGCCGTCGACGCCGCTCCGCGAAGGGCAATCGATTCTCCCGATGTGCACAGTGCGATCGCGGGTCCCGTGAGGTCGAACTCGGCGTCGCCCTTCGCGTGGACGAGGACGAAATCCTCATTTCCCGGCCTGAAGACCTCCAGGTGCCGCGTCACGGACTCCGGAGTGATCCACGGAGGCGGGCCGGCGGTGAAGTCGAGCACGCGGAGCAACTCGGGCACATCCACGTGCTTCGGTGTGAGCCCGCCGCGCAGGACGTTGTCGGATGCCGTCATGACTTCGATGCCGAGGCCGCTCAGGTAAGCGTGGATGTTGCCTGCGCCAAGGTACAGGGCTTCGCCGCGGCGAAGCGTGACGCGGTTGAGCAGGAGCGCGCAGAGGATCCCCGCATCGCCCGGGTACGATCCGGCGAGAACTCGCACGGTGTCCGCGGCATCGGAGACGATCCGTTCGGTTCCCCTCAACAACGACGACGACGCGGCGATCGCCTTCGCGATGAGCGCGTCGACGGCGTCGCCTCCCGCCATGAGCCACGCGAAGAGTGCGGAGATGTCCGCGAGCCGCGGGAGAAGCTCGTCGAGCCCGAACGCCTCGAAAACCAGGGCTGATTCGTCAATGGGCCTGAATCCGCACAATGCTTCGAACTTCTCGCTGAGCGCGTAAATGATCTCGGGTTTGGCGTGCTCGTCCCGGTAATTGCGGTGAGGCGCGTCGATGGGAATCCCCAGGGCGTTCTCGCGCGCGAACCCTTCGCGGGCCTGAGCCGACGTGGGGTGCGCCTGCAGCGACAGCGGAGCGGACGCCGCGAGCACTTTCATGAGGAACGGGAGGCGGTCGCGGCCGCCGAGGGCGCGCCGAGGGTCGGAATCGATCCACGTCAGCAGGTCGGGAAAGCCGTCGACCGTGTGCGGGACGAGTATGTGCGAGGGCGAACCTGGGTGCGCACCGAGCCACAGTTCGGCCTCGGGGCGGCCAGAAGGCGCCGTTCCGAGCAGTTCGGCGATCGCGGTCGCGGAGCCCCAGGCGTAGTCGCGCGGCGTGTTGGCGATCCCGACGAACATGGCGCTCCTTCCGGCGGAGAACCCGCTCGCATTACGCTATCAACCGGCCGATGGCACGGTGGCAATAGGCTTGCACCCATGTTGGAGAGTGCCCGCTTCCGTTTCGGCTTCTCCGCGATCGCCCTCTTCATCCTGCTCGCGGGCGACGCAGTGCGCTTGTCACTCGGTTGGTGGGTCTTCGGCGGCGTGACGATCGCCATGACGTTGATCTCCGGATGGCTGTTGTGGCTGCAACGCTCGCGGTGGAGCGTCGCGGGGATGCCGCTGCCAATGCTCGCCTTCCTCGCCGTCGCGACGGCTTCCATTTTCTGGTCGCACTACCCCGGGGCGACAGCGCTCGGGCTGTTCACCACGTGGCTCATCGTCGTGAACTCCGTCGCGCTTGCGGTCACGTTCACCTGGGCTGAGCTCCTGCACGCGCTCGGCGGCGTTCTGCGTTTCGTCCTCGGCGTTTCTGTGCTGTTCGAATTGTTCGTTTCGGTTGTCCTGCGGCAGCGGATCCTGCCGGTCTTCGGCCAGCCCGGCGTCGACTATGACGCGTACGAGAAGCTCCCCGGCATGCTCATGTGGTCGCGCAATGAGCTGTTCGAGGTGTTCGGCGACGGGCGCATCCAGGGCATCGTCGGCAACTCCAACAGCCTCGGATTCCTCGCGCTTCTCGCGCTCATCGTGTTCGGAATCCAGCTCGCGTCGCGCGCGGTCAGCCGCTCGTCGGGATGGTTCTGGCTCGTCGTCGCTGCGGCGACGATCCTCATGACGAAGTCGGCGACCGTGACGCTCGCCGCGGCGGGTGTCGCCGTCGTGCTGATCGTCGCTCTTCTCGTGCGGCGCGCGAGGACGGGCCGTGGGCGGGTTGTCGTGTACTTGAGCAGCGCCGCGGTGCTTGCCGCGGGGGCGGCCACCGCATTCGTTCTGCGCGACCGGGTGTTCGAACTGCTCGGCAAGAGTTCCGATCTCACAGGACGACTGGGCATCTGGGAAAAGGTGATCGATCTGACCCAGCAGCGCCCCGCGTTCGGCTGGGGGTGGGTGAGTTACTGGGTCCCGTGGGCGGACCCGTTCGATTCGCTCGTGTTCCGTGTGGGAGTCCGCCAGTTGCAGGCGCACAACACGTGGGTCGATGTGGCTTTCCAGTTGGGCATGGTCGGGCTCATCGTGTTCATCGCACTCACGGGGGCAGCGCTCATCAAGGCCTGGCATCACGCCGTGGACCGGCCGCAGAAGGCGCCGCGCACTCCTCTCAAGCACACCGCGCTGACGTTGCTCCCGCTCCTGATTCTGGTGGCGCTCATCGTGCAGTCGTTCGCCGAAAGCCGGCTGATCACCGAGTACGGCCTCGCGCTGCTTCTGGTGGTGGCAGTCAAAACGAAGCGGCGGGAGTTGTTGTGAGGATTGCCGTGGTCGGCGGAGGGATCCTCGGCTCGATTGTGGCGCTGTTTGCCGCCGCACGCGGGTGGGAGGTGGAGGTTCTCGACTCCCGACCGGAGATCCTTTCTGCGGCAAGCTGCGCGAATGAGGGCAAGGTTCATCTCGGTCCGATTTTCGCGCTCGGCGATGCTGAGACGCGGGAGGTGATGCTGCGCGGAGCGCTGTCTTTCGCCTCGCTTGTGGAGGATGCTCTGGGCGCCGGCGTCGATTGGGGCGAGATGTCGTCAGCGCCCTTCGACTACATCGTCATGCCCACGTCCCTGCTTGACGCCCCCGCTTTGGCGCAACGGTACTCGGCCATGAATGCACGCTTCGAACAACTGTCGAAGCACGTGGGGTCGCACTACCTCGGGGGCACGATCGATCACCTCGTCGATCCTGAGCCGCGGACAGACGAGTCGACAGGATTCCCGATGTTCGCGACCGCGGAGCGAGCGGTCGATCCCATCGTGTTGTGCCGGCTCGTTTCCGCCCGGATCGCGTCCGCCACGAACATTGCCGTGCGGGCGTCCCACAGGGTGATTTCGCTGGATCCGGCGCCGACGGGGGTCGATGTGTCATGGCGGGTACCTGGTGGTTCCGCCAAGTCGGGCAAGTACGATTTCGTCGTGAATTGCGCGTGGGAGAACCAGCTGGCCCTCGATTCCGATCCGGACCAGGGCGGTCGAAACTTCCGCGTCAAAACCGCGGTGCGGCTTAGGGGCGTGGCGGGCACACGCACGGTGACGCTCGCACAGGGGCCGTTTGGCGATGTCGTTTCCCACCGCGATTACACGTATGCGTCCTGGTATCCGGAAGCCCGCTTGACCAATGAATTCGGCACCGAACCCAGCGACCACGCCCGGACGCTGCTCGAGCGAATCACGGCCGCGGACGGCGAGGACGCCGACCTTGCCGGGTGGCGAACGTCGATTGCCCTCCGGCAGCTTGCCGCGCTTCGCGAACTGGGGCTTCTTCCGGATTTTGGCGGCCCGGTCGAATTGGTCGGCGGAGTCATCGTCGGGCACGGATCCCGCGACATCGACGACCACGGGTCGCGACTTCACAGCAGGGCCGAGTTCGGAACGCGCACGGCGGGCCGCCTTCTCTCGCCGCGAAACTTCAAACTCACCACCGCTCCCCTCGCGGCGCGGCACGCGATCGAGTCCATCGACGCGGTTCTGAACCCTACGGTGCTGGCGTGAACAGAACCCGGATCGCGATACCGCTCCACCGCTCCCTGCCGTGGGTGGACAATGTTGCGGGCAACATCCGCAGGCTCGCGGGAAGCGCCGCGATCACGGTCTCGGACGCGACCGGGGACGATGACGCGCTCGAGATTCTCCGCGAAGAACTCGGCGCGATCGACAACATCGACTGGATTGGGCCACGCGAGATTGCACCCGGCTGGGTGAGCCACTGCAACGACCTGCTGGAGCGCTCGCGGGAACACTACTTCGCGTGGCTCCCGCACGACGATGAGATCGGAGCCGACTGGGTCACCGACGCGGAAGAAGTGCTTGACGCGGTGCCCGACGCCGTGCTCGCCTTCGGTCCCATCGTCCCGCTGAACGAAAGCGGGGTGACCAACGGCGGGCACCGGATCGACCCATTCGAACCGTTCTCGAACCCTGACGCAAAGGCTCGAATTCACAAGGCTGCCGAAATCAGCGTGTTCGGCGACCCCAGCCTGCTCGGGGCGTCGTTCCGAGGCGTGATGCGAACGGATCGCGCAGTCCCGCTTCCGACGGATCACGACCGCGATGAGTGGGCCGACGTACTGTGGGCCGTTCGGATGCTCGTCCGCGGATCGTTCGCGCCCATTCCCGCGGTATACGGAAAGCGCTGGCATCCGGGAAACACGCACTCCACGTGGGGAGACGCCAGACTGCTCGGGGAATTCAGGTCCCGCTTGCTGCCCAAAGCGCTGGCGGACCTCGACGACGCAGAGCGGGAGTCGGTTCTGACGGCCACGTGGTCGGCCGAGGCCGCTGCGCACTCCGCCGATATCCTCGCCCTTCGGGCGGAAGTCGCTGCCGCTCACGCCCGGGGCGTGCAGGAGGCCCGCGACGCTTTCGAGAGCTCCCGATCGTGGCGGATCACGAGACCGCTCCGTCGGCTTACCAGTGTGCTGGATATGCTTGGACACCATGATGGACGCCGTGGCCGCGATGATCGGTCGTGACGTGTGGTGAAGCCAGGGCAGCGATTCGACGTCATCATCGCTTTCGTGTCTTCCGCACGGTTTCTCACGGTTCTGACGACCGCGACGATCGGCTCGGCCGCGCTCGCGTTCGCGATCAGGCAGACGATCGGGTGGGCGGGGTTGTTCGGCATCCTCGGCGCCCTCGTCGCGTTGTGGGCGGTCATTCTCCTGATGAAGCGCGGCGAGATCGAGTGGAGCGGACTCCTTCCGATTTCTCTCCTCATTTTCGTCGGTTGGGCCGTGGCCTCGGTGTTGTGGAGCCGATACCAGTGGGCGACGCTCGGCAGCCTCACGTACTTGCTCGCGTTCACGGTTCTCGGGGTGGCGGTCGCTCTGCTCAGGGACACGATTCAAATCGTGCGCGCGTTTGGCGACGTTCTGCGCCTCACGCTCCTCGGTTCTCTCGTCATTGAGATTCTGTCCGGCCTGCTCATCGACACCCCGATTCGCTTTCTTTCGGTGGCGGGCAACTTGGACCGATTGGGCCCGCTTCAGGGCATTCTGGGTTCGCGCAATCAGCTCGGCATCGTGGCGATCATTGCGCTCATCACGTTCGCCACGGAGTTGCGCACCCGATCCGTTGCGCGCGGACTGGGCGTTGGCTCGATCGTGCTGGCCGCCCTGTGCCTGCTGCTGTCCCAGTCGCCCGTCGCGATCGGCACGAGCGCGGTTCTCGGGCTCGCTGCAGCCGCTCTCTTCGGACTTCGCCGGGTGGCGCCGGATCGTCGCCCGTTCTGGCAGTTCGGACTGCTCGGCACGAGCGTCGTGGTTCTTCTTCTCGGGTGGGTGTTTCGATCCCCGATCATCGGCATCCTGGATGCGACGAAGGAACTCGACTACCGCTTGAATCTGTGGCGCCGCATCATGGGGCTCCAGTCGGTGCAGCCCCTGGAGGGGTGGGGCTGGATCGGGTCCTGGCGGCTCGAGCTCGTGCCGTTCATCGGTTTCCGAAACCTGCCTGGCGGCGCACCCACATCGGCGGCGAACGCGTTCTTCGACATTTGGCTCCAGCTGGGGCTTGTCGGATTGTTCGCCTTCCTCGTGTTGATCGCCCTCGCATTCGTGCGGTCCTGGCTGCTCGCGGTCGCTCGGCGAAGCGTCGTTTTCACGTGGCCGGCGCTCGTCCTGCTCGCACTCATCACGACGTCGCTTGCGGAGAGTTCGATCCTGATCGAGTTCGGCATGCTGACGCTCGTGGTGTGCACGGTGAAGGCGAGTCGCGAGTTGAGCTGGCGGCAGGCATTCACGACGGCGCCGGGTCAACCGGAGCTACCACACCTCACGTGACGGTTCCTGTTGCCTGGTCGGTGCTCTGTTCCGTCAGGGTGAGATCGTTCCGCACCATGCGATCCACGAGTTCGGCGAATTGCACGGTCGGCTGCCAGCCGAGTTCTGTTCTGGCCTTGGAGCTGTCGGCCAGTTGCACCGGCGGGTCCACGGGGCGGAGCAAGGACTCGTCGATGACGACGCGCTCCTCCCAGTCGTTGATTCCCGCCGCCGAGAACGCCTCGGCGACGAATTCGCGCACGGTGTGCAGCTCGCCCGTGCCGATCACATAGTCTCCAGGGGCGGGGTGGCCTGCGGCGAGGCGTAACGCCGCGACGACGTCGGGCGCCCAGCCCCAGTCCCGCGCCGCATCGAGGTTGCCGAGCGTGAGCGTGTCCTGCATCCTGAGGGCGATTCGGGCGGCAGCGACGGTGATCTTGCGCGTGACGAACCGTTCGGGCCGCAACGGCGACTCGTGGTTGTAGAGGATGCACGACGAGGCGTGCACTCCGCGCTCACGGTATCCGGAGACGAGGTGGTGAGCGAGCGCTTTCGCGGCACCGTACGGGGAGAGCGGCGCTATCGGAGTCGACTCGTTCTGCGGCGCCGGGGCGCGACCGAAGATTTCGGCGCTGGAGGCGAGAACGAACCGCGTGTGCGCGCTCGACTCCGCGATGGCGTGCAGCAATGCCGCGGCAGGCGCCGCGGTCTGACGCACCGTCCCCACCGGATCGTCCCACGAGGCTGCGACGGAACTCTGCCCGGCAAGGTGGTAGAGCTCGTCGGGCTGCAACTCACTCACCAGCCTCGCCAGTTCCCCGTCGTCGAGCATGTCCGCGCGGTGGACGACGACGCCCGATTCAACGGGACGTCGGGAGTCGGGCCGCACGATTCCGTGGACTTCCACGCCGTCCGCGAGGAGCGCGCGGCTCAGGTAGGTTCCGTCCTGACCGGTGACGCCGGTGATGAGGGCGATGGACATGGGTCAGTCCCGGCCGGCGGTCCGCTGCTGTTCGAGGTCGGAATCCACCATCATGTTGATGAGTTCGGTGAAGTCGACGGTGGGCTCCCAGCCGAGCGCTTCCTTCGCCTTGGTCGCGTCGCCGATGAGCAAATCGACTTCAGCGGGGCGCTCATACTGCTTGTCGTAGCTGACGTACTCCGACCAGTCGGAAATGCCGATGCGCGCGAACGCCACGTCGAGCAGGTCGCGGATCGTGTGGGTGACGCCCGTCGCGATGACGTAGTCGTCCGCGGTCGGCTGCTGCAGCATCCGCCACATGGCCTCGACGTAGTCTCCGGCGTAACCCCAGTCGCGGCTCGCGTCGAGGTTTCCCATGGTGAGGGAGTCCTGCATGCCCAGTTTGATCCTCGCGACGGCGGTGGATACTTTTCGGGTCACGAACTCGATTCCGCGCCGCGGGGATTCGTGGTTGAACAGGATGCCGCTCGAGGCGTGCATCCCGTACGATTCCCGGTAATTGATCGTCATGTAGTGGCCGAACACTTTCGCGACGCCGTAGGGGGATCGCGGCCACAGGAGCGTCGATTCCTTCTGCGGGACGTCCTGTACTTTGCCGAACATTTCCGAACTCGAGGCCTGGTAGAAGCGGATGCTGGCCGGGTCAGAACCTGCGAGCCTTCTGGTCGCCTCCAACATGTTGAGCACGCCCTTGCCCGTGACGTCGGTGGTCATTCCGGCGTTCTCCCACGAGTGCGCGACGAACGAGATTGCTCCGAGGTTGTACACCTCGTCGGGGGCCGCATCCTCCATCACGCGCAGGAGGGATCCGAGGTCGGTGAGGTCTCCGAACAGGAGTTTCGCGTTCGGAAGCACCTCGCGCACTTCGGCGACTTTCGGGTTGTTCTGTCCGCGCACGAGACCATAGACCTCGTAGCCTTTTTCGTCGAGCAACTCGCCAAGGTACATGCCGTCCTGGCCGGTGATGCCGGTGATGAGGGCTCGCTTCATGTCTTCCCTTTACCCTGGTGCCTCGAGGGGAGGCCGTTTCGTCGTGAGTGCGTGGCTCAACGCTACCGGAAGCGCAGGAGTGCCCGCCCGCTAGCGCGCGGGGGCCGCACCAAGCGGCGAGTTCCACCGGCGAATCACGAAAACGAGCTGGCTTGTGACGGAGGCGAGTTCGCCGATGGCAAGTCCCCACGCCCCACCCGCGGCACCGAAGTTGGCTGCGAGAATCAGGATTGCGGGAACGCCGATGCTCGCGCCAATGATCACGCACGTGAGGAACTCGCGGCGCGCGCCAAGACCAATCAGGATGACTCGGCCGAGCGCCGTCCCCACCGCGATTCCGAAGGTCGCCACGCCGAGTGCGAGCGCTGTTCCTTCATCGATCGCCACGGAGTCGCCGAAGAGGATGCCAGAGAGCCAGGGGCCGAGGAACGCGAACGACGCAAAGCCGACCACGCCGAGCGAGGCGTGGAGGACGAGGGTGCGTCGCGCGCGTTCCGCGAAGTGCGCTCGGTCGTCCTCGACAACCCAACCCTGAAGGGCATTGCCGAGGGCGGATGTGGAGTACTGGCCGATCCGGTAGAGCTTGTCGCCCGAAACATAGCTCGCCGCCTGAGCCGTGGAGGCAGTCACGCTCACGAACGTGACGGCGAGCGAGTTGTATGCGCCTCCGACGAGTTCGGTGGCCATGGCGGAACGATTGAAGGCCATGACCTCTCGGATCTCACCTGGACGCTTCTCGAGCAGCGCGCTCATTCCCACGGTGCTCAGGAGGTACCAGACGACGCTGACGACGGCGGCCGCGACGAGCAGGAGCGGGTACCAGATCACCTGGCCCCAGACGAGAAGTGCCGCGGCGGCGATCGCGGTCGCGAGGATTCGCGGGAAGATTTCGTACCGGACGATCAGGCCTGCCCGGCCGAGCCCGATCATGTACCACGCCGATGAAAGCCCCGTGAGGGTCATGGCGAGGCTCATGGTTCCGGCTTCGATGCGGTGCCCTTCCGGCGCGATGACGAGCGAGATCGCCACGGCGAGCACGGCGCAGGGGACGAAGAGCAGTGCCCGCGCGAGCACGCTGCGGCGCAGCAAAGCCGGCCGTTCCTCGGCGGCAACAAGGGCGACCATTGTCGGCCCGACGGTGTTGTAGCCGAGTGCGACGACGAGGGCCAGGAACGCTCCAACCGACTGGCCGACCGCGATCGCCAGCCAGGCCTCCGCGCCCGCGACGCGCGCGAGGATCGGCAGGAACAGGAACGGCGTGACGAGCGAAAGGAACGGAAGCCCTGCGAATGCAAGGATGCGCCGGGCCAATCCGGTCGCAGTGCTCTCCGAGGTCACGGTGCCAGTGTAGGGCGGACGTGGCACGGTGTCAGAAAGTCCGGGCGCTCGCACGACTAATATGGGGAACTGTTCGCACTACGATCCCCGGGGAGTCTTCATGGCCGCGCATGCTGGCTTCGTCCACGACACCGCGGATGTCGCATCGAGCGCCACCATCTCCGAGGGTTCGAAGGTATGGCACTACGCACAGGTCAGGGAGAATGCGCACATCGGTGCCAATTGCGTCATCGGGCGCGGTGCTTACATCGGTACAGGCGTCGAGGTCGGCGAGAATTGCAAGATTCAGAATTACGCGCTCGTCTATGAACCGGCCCGTCTTGCGCGCGGTGTTTTCATCGGGCCCGCTGTCGTGCTGACGAATGACCACTTCCCTCGTGCGATCAATGCGGATGGCACGGCAAAGTCGGCTGATGACTGGGAGCCGGTGGGTGTGGATATCCATGAAGGGGCCTCGATCGGCGCAAGCGCGACGTGCATTGCGCCAGTGACGATTGGCAAGTGGGCGCTCGTGGGCTCCGGAGCTGTCGTGGTCAAGGATGTTCCCGATTTCGCACTCGTCGTCGGCAGCCCTGCCCGCAGGGTTGGCTGGGTCGGCACGGCCGGACAGCCGCTTCAGCGCAGGGACGATGAATTGTGGGAATGCCCGGCTACGGGCTCGCTGTATCGTGAAGTGGCGTCCGATTCGCTCATTGAGGTGGAGAACACATGATTCCTGCGGCCCGTCCCGAAATTGGCGAAGACGAGCGCGCTGCCGTCGACCGGGTGCTTCGATCGGGAATGCTTGCGCAAGGCCCGGAAGTCGCGGCGTTCGAGAACGAGTTCGCGTCCATCGTCGACGGTCGCCGATGCATTGCACTCAACTCCGGCACCTCAGCGCTGCATCTGGCATTCCTTGCCGGTGGGATCGGCCCAGGTGACGAAGTAATTGTGCCGTCATTCAGTTTTGCCGCGACGGCAAATGCGGTGAGCCTCACCGGCGCGACCCCCGTCTTTGTGGACATTGAGAGCGACTACTTCTCGATCGACCCTTCCGCAGTCGAAGCGGCCATCACCCCGCGCACCAAAGCGATCATGCCCGTGCACCTTTACGGGCATCCATCCGATCTCGCGGCGTTGAAGGCAATCGCCGACAAACACGGCCTGCAGATCTACGAGGATGCCGCCCAGGCTCATGCCGCCTCCGTTGACGGCATCCCTGTCGGCGCCTGGGGAGTTGCCGCCTCGTTCTCGTTCTACCCCACCAAGAACATGATGTCCGGTGAAGGGGGCATGATCACGACGGGTTCCGAGCATCTGGAGCGCCAGGCGAGAATGCTGCGCAACCAGGGGATGGAGCGCCGATACGAGAACGAGGTCATCGGCTTCAACATGCGAATGACCGACATCCACGCCGCAATCGGCCGCGTGCAGTTGGCCAAGCTTGCGGGCTGGACCGCGCAGCGGCAGAAGAATGCGGCGTTTCTCGGCGAGAACTTGAAGGGCGTTGTCACCCCGCCTGTGGCTCCCGGCGCAGTGCACGTTTACCACCAGTACACCGTGCGAATCGTCGACCACGACCGCGACGCCTTTGCGGAAGAGCTTTCGAAGCGCGGTGTCGGAAACGGCGTGTATTACCCGACGCCCATTCATCGGCTCCCGTCGTTCGGTCTCGAACTCGACCTCCCGGTCACCGAGCAAGTCGCACGCGAGGTCCTGTCGTTGCCGGTCTACCCGTCTCTCAGTGATGATGAACTTGCGACGATCGTTGAGTCCGTGAACGCGGTTGCAAAGGCCGGCGCGTAGTGGGGTTGCGCGCTGGGGTTCTTGGCCTCGGGGTGATGGGGCGGAATCATGCCCGTGTGCTTGAGGCGCTTGAGGGTGTCGACTTTGTTGGCGTTTTCGATCCGGCCCCGACCACGCCGGATCGTGTGCACGATCAGCCGGTCGTGCACGACCTCGATTCGTTCCTGGCTCTAAATCTTGATTACGCGGTCGTTGCCGCTCCGACGATCTACCACCTCGACATGGGCACCCAGCTTGCGAACGCTGGGGTCCACGCTCTCATTGAGAAGCCTGTCGCGTCCACCGCGGAAGATGCCGCAGCACTGCGCGACCTATTCAGTTCCAAGGGACTAATCGGTGGTGTCGGTCACATCGAGCGGTACAACCCTGCGCTTCAAGCCGCCCGGCAGCGAATTGAGGATGGCCTCATTGGCGAGATCTACCAGATTGCGACGCGCCGCCAGGGACCATTCCCCGGCCGTATCGCCGACGTCGGAGTCATCAAGGACCTCGCCTCTCATGACATCGATCTGACGGCGTGGGTTGCACAGCAGGATTTTGTCTCGATTAACGCACGTACAGCTCACCGCAGTGGACGACCCCACGAGGACATGGTTGTCGCCGTCGGCACCCTATCTGGCGGTACAATCACTTCGCACGTTGTGAACTGGCTGACACCATTCAAAGAGCGGATCACGATTATTTCTGGGGAGATGGGCGTGCTTGTCGCGGACACGCTCACAGCGGACCTCACGCACTATCAAAACGGCACGATTCTGACCACCTGGGACCAGGCCGCAGTATTCCGTGGGGTCTCAGAAGGCGACATGACTCGATTCGCGCTCGCTCGAAAAGAACCCCTTGTGGCCGAACATGAGTTTTTTCGCGATTCGGTGATTGCGGGCGAGCCCAAGGGCATCGTCACGTTGGCCGAGGGTACCCGAGTGGTCGAGATCGCGGAGCGCATGGTCGATGACGGTGTAGTACACCGGCTCACCTAATTCAGAACAATGCATTTCGGATCAGGACCATCGATACAACCACTGGGTTGAACGAAACGACTTGCCCGGCTTTCACAACATAACTTCATCACCGCTACGCCACTGAACACTCGCGATATACTCGACAAGTGGTGATGAACTCTAGAGGCAAAGTGGCTGCCCTCAACTGGCTTTTAAGTTCAAGTCGAGCATCTGGCTTCTGGGGCCTCTGCCCTCAATTCCGGCGCCAATCTGGCAGATCTAACGCGACGGACTAATTTGAGCGCTGCGTCTTTGTGGGCATGTCCACAATGTCACGCAGATCTGTCGCTTGATGGTTCAGCCTCCGGTGATATGACCTTTCCACTTCAGGTGAAGGGGCGGATTGTGCACCGCTCGGCATCACTTGAGACCTACGTCAGCACCTGTCCGAACTGCGGGCTTCCCTACACTGCCGACGGGACGAAGAGGTTCGACTATCCGTATCGCCAGTTGCTTGCGAAGGCGTATCCGCGCCGATTTCTCGCATGGTCTGCGGCGCAGAACAATGGATTTGTTTCGTACTCTCTGATGCGAGGTAGCTCGTGCTCGGTCCAGGGCCGGGACAACGCTCAAGCGTTTGCAGATTTCATTCGTCAATGTTTACCATCGAGTCCCGACGTCGTGCTTGACTTTGGCTGCGGCCCACTTGCCCGACCTTCTTATCTCGCGGAAGTCTCCAATGCCACCTTTATTGGACTTGACCCGTTCGACAGCGAGTGGAACGGACGTTTCATTCAGGGCGCGGGCGAATTTCTGCCGCTGAGTGACGCCACGGCCGACTTGGTTGTTGCCGCAACCTCCTTGGATCACACCCTCGACTATGATCGGGCATTGCGAGAGCTCGCCCGAGTAACTCGAAAAGGTGGGAGCCTCGTAGTATGGGACCATGTCCTTGAGACGCACTGGAAGAAAGTCGCCACAACGGTCTTGAATCTCACCTCGGGGCTGCGTCGCAGGGATATCTCTAAAATCCGCGAAGCAGTCTTTCCCGAGCGGTTGCGAATCTACGACAACGGCATTGTACTGTGGACTCCGAAAGGGTATGCGGACCCATTCCACGAACCACGGTCTCGCCGCACATCGTGGCAACGGCGATTGCGCGGGGCCGTTGAGCGCGCAGGCTTTCACCAGGTGGCGACCGATCCATCTCGAGGCTTCACTCACTTCGTCAGGCGTTAGATACGATAGATTTGCGGGTTCCTGACCTTGGTCCTAGGCGAGACGCGGACTGCGCAATAGTATTTCGAGCACACCTCGGGTTCATCGAAGAATTAGTTTGGAACTGTAAGGATATTGGACACATTCGAAGTCGCGCCTGCTGGCCTTTACCACCTGACGTTTGATGTTGACTGGGCTCCTGACTGGGCAGTTATGGATGTCCTTGAGATGCTCGCCACCTATTCGGCACCTGCAACATTCTTCGTTACTCATCCGAGCGACGTACTCTTAAAGATTGTCGAACGCGGCCACGAGATTGGGATCCACCCCAATTTTCTCGCCGGCTCGAGCCACGGAGTCGAGCCCGTTGACGTTATGCGATCGGTCTTGGCGTTCGTACCAGATGCAAGAGTTATGCGAACCCATTCGCTGGTGCAGGGCACGACACTATTCGAGGCAATCCTCGCCGCGCATCCGCAAATCAAGTACGACTTGAGCCTCCTCACCTACGCATCGCCGCATACAGCGTGGACAGCATGGCAATCGCGGGGTCGAAGACTTCGACGATTAAACTACAATTGGGAAGACGATCTCGCCTTTGATGACCCGCATCAGGACTGGACGCGGTACTCCCCAATGGCGCCAATCGATGTATTCGACTTTCATCCAATCCATGTCGCATTGAACTCCAAACGTGAGGATGCCTACATGGCCCTAAAGGCAAAGCTCGGCCCAGGCAACCTTCAGTCGGCCGAGCGGGGTAAGACGATGGAACTCCGACACGCTGGCCCAGGTGCGGCAGATTTCCTTCAAGCCATACTTACTTCGAACTCGACAGCCATTTCGTTCGAGGAGTTACTGTGAAAGTCGGTTTGATCGGTCGAACTCATTGGCTGCTTGACACCGCGCGATTGGTTCTGGAGCGCGGCCACGAAGTGGCATTCATTTGTACCGCGAAGGCATCGCCCGAATCGTACGCCGGTGTTTCCGAGTTTCAAGTGTTTGCAGAGGCACACGATATCCCGTTCTACTCCGAGCCTCGTATTTCCGGGCTAGAACTTTACGCGGACGTCTGCCTATCCGTGAATTGGGTGACGGTCTTGCGTCAGTCATTTCTGGACCGGTTCCCGCACGGCGTGTTCAACGCTCATCCAGGCGATCTTCCACGATTCCGAGGCAATGCGTGCCTGAACTGGGCGATCCTGGTCGGGGAGCCCACCGCCACTCTGACGGTACACCGGATGGTTGAGGCACTCGACGCAGGTCCGATTGCGTTGCAACGGCGCAGACCGATTCAGCCCGACGACGACATAACGACCTTGTATAGCTGGCTAGATCAGGTGATTCCCGACGCGCTCACGGAAGCGCTCGACCGCGTGGCGGACGGCACGATACAACTTCAACCACAGGACTCGTCAATCCGCTCCCTGCGTGCATACCCACGAAAACCTGATGACGCGAAGATCGACTGGCGCGACTCAGCTGAACGGATCTTGCGTCTGGTGCGTGCGTCAACTCGCCCCTTCCCCGGCGCTCAAACACGACTGGAGTCCGGTCAAGAGATCATCGTTTACCGCGCAAGAATCCATTCGCCAGACCATGATTACCTTGCCGTTCCAGGCCAAGTGTGCTTCAGCGCAGCAGGAAACCCTGTGATTGCAACAGGAGATGGATTGCTCGAGCTGGTGGAGTTGGCTGACGATACGGGGGCCAAGCGTGCAGTGCTTAGTTCTTTGCGCAATCGACTTTGTTAAGACCAGACCTTGTGCGGTGAGGCGCTGACCACAGAGTGGGGTAGATCACTGGGTTGGGGTGGTGTTGGTTGTTCCTACAATGCTGAAACCCAACGAACTGTTCCCGGCGACCTGCGCAGTCAAATAC